>Ga0209084_1000033_pt1 | contig 131820 bp, 111 predicted proteins | sample C_130820_MF_Meta_FD_187309 | JGI IMG/M metagenome (GOLD analysis project Ga0209084, IMG submission 187309) | Freshwater microbial communities from Lake Croche, Canada to study carbon cycling - C_130820_MF_MetaG (SPAdes) (version 2) | ecosystem: Environmental > Aquatic > Freshwater > Lake... | reverse complement strand
TTGAAAGTCAACAACTCGACGTTGGGTCCTTCTGCCAAAGCCGCTGAGCCGGTTGTCGAAAACCTTTTCGTGGGAAGTGCGGCCGGAGTATCGGACGACGATTTTGACCGCCAACTGTTTCTCATCCGCAAGAAATCTACCCACCGGTTGCGGGGTCAGCCTAAATTCGACACCCAACATTTCTTCTACATCAATTCGCTGTCTACTCGCGTCATGGTTTACAAAGGCATGCTGACACCCGACCAAGTGTGGAGCTATTACGATGCCGACCTTTCTGACCCTGACTATACGACTCACTTGGCCATGGTTCACAGCCGGTTCTCGACCAATACGTTCCCCTCTTGGGACAGGGCTCAGCCCTTGCGCTGGATGAGCCACAACGGTGAAATCAACACGGTTCGTGGCAACATCAATAAAATGTTCGCCCGACAGCAGAGCCTGCGCAGTGACCTTTTTGGACCCGATTTGACGGAAGCCTTTCCCATTATCGAACCCGACCTTTCCGATTCCGGCGATTTCGACAACGTGCTCGAACTGCTTGCCCTCAGCGGACGAAGCCTGCCGGAAGCGGTGATGATGATGATTCCCGAAGCTTGGCAAAACCACGAGTCGATGGATGCCAGCAAGAAAGCCTTTTACCGCTACCACAGTGCCATCATGGAGCCTTGGGATGGTCCGGCCAGCATCGCGTTCACCGACGGGAAGGTGATCGGTGCCGTTCTCGACCGCAATGGTCTGCGCCCCAGCCGTTTCTACGTCACGAAGGACGATCTGGTCATTATGGCCAGTGAGGTCGGGGTGTTTGAGATTCCGGAGAAAGACATCCGGCAAAAAGGTCGGCTCCAGCCAGGCAAGATGTTTCTGGTCGACTTCGAGCAAGGGCGCATTATTGACGACGCCGAACTCAAAGCCCAGATTGCTTCCAAGCGCCCGTACGCCGAATGGATCAGCAAACAGCAGGTCACTTTGGCGGACCTGAAGACCTCCAAGGCGTCCCACGGTTTTGACGCCGAATCCGTCAACCAGCGCATCAAGGCCTTTGGATACACCCACGAGAGTCTCAAAGTCATCCTCAAACCGATGGCAGAAAACGGCCAGGAGCCGCTGGGTTCCATGGGCAACGACGCCGCACTAGCGGTACTGTCCGATAAGCCGCGGGTCATGTACGACTACTTCAAGCAGTTGTTTGCCCAGGTGACCAATCCTCCCATCGATTCCATTCGGGAAGAGATTGTTATGAGCCTCGAGTCTTACATAGGGCCCGAGCACAACCTCCTCGAAAGCACAGAAAAACACGCCCACAGGCTCAATTTACCAAATCCCCTGCTCACAAATGAGCAGTTGTCTGCCCTCCAGCATGCTCAGGTTCGTGGTTGGAAGACGAAAGTCGTTGATATCACCTATCCGAAAACCGAAGGCGCAGCAGGCTTAAAATTAGCTCTCGATCGTATCACCCAGGTGTCAGAGGTTGCTCTGGAAGAAGGCTATTCTTTGGTCATCCTGAGCGACCGGGCGATTTCGGCCCATCGAGTTCCCGTCTCGGCGCTGCTTGCCACCGGGGCGGTTCATCACCACCTGACACGTCTGCAACGGCGCAATCAAATCGGTCTGATCGTCGAATCAGGAGAGCCACGCGAAGTTCATCACTTCTGCATGCTTGTCGGCTACGGTGCCGATGCGATCAACCCCTACCTGACCTTTGAAACCCTCGAGAGAATGCTGCTCGACGACCGCTACGACGGCGCGCACACCCTCCCTGACCTGATGGATCACTACCTGAAAGCAGTTGCCAAGGGCATGCGCAAGGTTTTTGGCAAAATGGGAATCTCAACCTTGGAAAGCTACAAGGGCTCGCAGATTTTTGAAGCCGTTGGGCTCGACAGCGAGGTCATCGATCTGGCCTTTGTCGGTACCTCGAGCCGCATCAAGGGCGCAGGGTTTGAGGTGTTGGGCACCGAGGCTCTCCAGCGTCACGCCTTCGGCTACCCAGAGGGCAACCCCGACCGATTCGACTCGCTACCGAATCCCGGTGACTACCACTACCGTTTTGGCGGTGAGAAGCACATGTGGGATCCGGAATCCATAGCCGACCTGCAACGAGCCGTTTGGCAGAACGACAAAGCCGCCTACCAGCGGTTTTCTGCCCGTCAGGCCGAACGTTCCACGAGTCAGGCAACCTTGCATGGTCTGTTCAAGTTCAAATCGAGCACCGTTCCGATACCCTTGGAACAGGTTGAGCCGGCCAGCGCCATTGTGAAGCGTTTTGTCACTGGGGCCATGAGTTATGGTTCCATCAGCCGCGAGGCCCACGAGACTCTGGCCATTGCCATGAACCGCCTTGGTGGTAAATCCAACACCGGTGAAGGCGGCGAGGACGTTGAGCGCTTCGCCCGGTTGCCCAACGGCGATTCCAAGCGCTCCGCGATCAAGCAGGTGGCTTCTGGTCGTTTCGGCGTCAGCATCAACTACCTGACCAATGCCGATGAAATCCAGATCAAGATGGCTCAAGGCGCAAAGCCCGGTGAGGGTGGTGAGCTTCCTGGTGACAAAGTCGACAAAAACATTGCCAAAACCCGCAACTCAACCCCGGGAGTGGGACTGATCTCACCCCCCCCGCACCACGACATTTACTCTATCGAGGACCTTTCTCAGCTGATTTTTGACCTCAAGAACGCCAATCCGAAGGCCCGAATCAGCGTGAAATTGGTTTCCGAAGTCGGTGTGGGAACTATCGCCGCCGGGGTGGCCAAGGGTAAAGCCGACCACATCCTGATTGCCGGCCACGAGGGTGGCACGGGAGCTTCGCCCCTGACGGGCATCAAAAATGCAGGTCTTCCCTGGGAACTCGGGCTGGCAGAAACCCATCAGACCTTGGTGATGAATGATTTACGCTCCAGGGTTACCATCCAAACCGACGGCCAGTTGAAAACTGGCCGTGACGTTGTCATTGCTGCGCTGCTAGGTGCCGAAGAAATGGGTTTCGCCACCGGGCCTCTGATCGCTTTAGGTTGCATCATGATGCGCAAATGCCACAAAAATACCTGTCCAGTGGGTATAGCCACCCAAGACGCCAGACTGCGTGAACGGTTTAAGGGTCAGCCGGAACATGTGGAGCGCTACCTCACCTACATCGCGGAAGAGGCTCGAGGCATCATGGCAGAGCTAGGAGTCAGTAATCTCAACGACTTGGTTGGCCGAGTTGACCTCTTGGAAACCGATGCGGCGGTTCTTCACTGGAAGAGTCAAAATGTCGACCTGACACCCTTGTTGGCCATGGCGAAAAAGCCTTACCCAGGTGCGGGGGTCTACAAGACTCGAGAGCAGCATCACGGTTTGGAGTCAGTGCTCGATACCAAACTTATCGTGGAGGCCAAAGCAGCCATCGAGTCTCTGACCAAGGTTGAGCTGAAGCACAACATCAGTAATCTCGACCGAGCCTGTGGAACCATGCTCAGCCACACGATCGCCAAGAAACATGGGGCATCCGGACTTCCCGACGACACTATCCGGGTGCATTTCACTGGGCACGCGGGGCAAAGCTTTGGGGCTTGGCTTTCCTCCGGTGTTACCTTTCGCCTTACCGGCGATGCCAACGACTATGTGGGCAAGGGACTTTCCGGAGGGCGCATCATCATCGCACCACCGGCTGACGCAGGGTACAAACCGAGCGAAAACATCATCATCGGCAATGTGGCCTTCTACGGGGCCATCGAAGGTGAGGCCTTCATCCGGGGTGTAGCTGCCGAGCGGTTCTGCGTACGAAACTCGGGAGCCACGGTGGTGGTCGAAGGCGTGGGCGACCATGGTTGTGAGTACATGACTCGTGGGGAGACCATCGTGTTGGGACCCACCGGCCGAAACTTTGCCGCCGGCATGTCGGGCGGAATCACTCACGTTTGGGACCCACATCATCAATTGAAAACCAACATCAACCTGCAGATGGTCGAGCTCGAAGTCCCAGAGGATGTCGATCTTGTCCGGGTAAAGGACCTAGTGTCACGCCACTTCAAATACACAGGTTCTGATGTTGCCGAGAAACTTTTGGCCGACTGGTCAAAGCACAGCAAAGAGTTCGTTAAAGTGATGCCGGTGGACTACAAGAAAGTCCTTCGCGCGCAAAAAGCGGCCACCGCCGCGGAGGTAAAGTGATGGGAAAGCCCACGGGATTCCTCGACTTCGAACGCCAGAAAGTGAAAGATCGCCACCCCCGGGAGCGGATGGGCGACTTCAGAGAGTTTCTGGTGCCCCTGAATCCAGCGGAGCGAAGGACGCAGGCTTCGCGCTGCATGGATTGCGGCGTGCCCTTCTGTCAATCCAACTACGGGTGCCCGGTTGATAATCTGATTCCGGAATGGAACGATTTGGTGTACAACGGAAAAGACTACGAGGCCTTCACCCGCCTGCGCAAAACCAACAATTTTCCCGAGTTTACAGGGCGGGTATGCCCTGCCCCCTGCGAAACCGCCTGTGTCCTTGGGGTCACTAGTCCTGCCGTGACCATCAAGGACAACGAGGCCTGGATTATCGACAACGCCTATGAAAAGGGTTGGATGGTTCCGGTGCCACCCACCAGCCGCAGTGGTAAGAAAGTGGCGGTCATAGGATCCGGCCCTTCAGGCATGGCTGCGGCCGACCAACTGAATCAAGCCGGCCATTATGTGACCGTTTTTGAGCGTAGCGACCGGCTAGGTGGATTGCTCATGTACGGAATCCCCAACATGAAACTCGACAAAGAACTCGTAGAAAAACGTTTTGGGCTGATGGAAGCCGAGGGCGTGAAGTTCCGAACCAACACCTTTGTGGGAAAAGACGTGATGGCTGACCAGTTGGTCAAGGATTTCGATGCCGTTCTTGTGGCCACAGGAGCCACCAAACCCCGCGATTTGAACGTTCCCGGGCGCCAATTGAAGGGCGTCCACTTCGCCATGGAGTTCCTGTCTGCCAACACCAAAAGCCTTTTGAGCAGCAACCTGTCCGACGGCAACTACATTAGTGCCAAGGGGAAAAAAGTCATTGTGATTGGCGGTGGAGATACAGGCAACGACTGTTTGGGAACCTCGCTCCGCCACGGTTGCATTTCGCTCGACAACTTCGAGGTTTTACCTCAACCATCCGAGGGTCGCACCGAAGAGTTCCCCTGGCCAACCTATCCGCGTTTGTATAAAGCTGACTATGGCCACGCCGAAGCCGTCGATAAGTTTGGAAAAGACCCCAGAGTGTATTCCATCAGCACCAAGGAGTTTTTGGGCAATGAACGAGGCGAACTCACCGGTTTAGTCACCATCGACGTTGCTTGGACCAAGGACGAAAAAGGCTCCTGGAAAATGGCAGAAGTAACCGGCAGCGAACGCACGTGGGAAGCCGATCTGGTGTTTCTGGCCCTAGGTTTTCTAGGCCCCGAGGAAGCTCTCGTCCAGCAATTGGGGCTTGAGCAAGATGCTCGGTCTAACGTCAAGGCCACTTATGGCAAGTTTCAGACCAACCACCCTAAGGTCTTCGGAGCCGGTGACGCGCGTCGTGGGCAGTCGCTGGTCGTATGGGCGATCAACGAGGGAAGGGGAGCCGCACGTGAGATCGACAAGTTTCTACGTAGTTGACCCTTGTCACGCTCCCAGCATTGTGCTATAAGCAACTCTGCTATTCTTTCCACAGAGGGATTTTATGTACGCGCTGGTAGAAATAAAGGGACATCAATTCAAAGCCGAGAAGGGTGCTGTCCTGCAAATCGATCATGTGGCTGCCGAAAATGGAGCAGCCCTAGAGTTTGAGACCGTCCTCTTGGTGAGTGACGACAAGGGTGTGCAGATTGGTGCCCCTTACATCAAGGGTGCCAAGGTCACAGCCTCAGTGAGTTCGCAAACACGCGGTCCTAAGGTTATCTCCTACAAGTACAAACGTCGCAAGAGTTACCACCGGACGGTGGGAATCCGGGCTATGTACACCTTGGTCAAGATCGAAGATATCGTCTTGGCATGATTGAAGTTTCGGTAGGGTTGTCAGCCGACAACCTTGTCCGCGACCTGAATTGCAGCGGACACGCCGGTTTTGCGATTAAGGGTACTGACATCGTCTGCGCAGCATTTACCTTAATGTTGCGTACCTTCGTTCGTACCTGTGAGAGCTATCCGGAAACGGTGTTCAAGGTCGTGTCAGATGCTGAAGGCGACTTCAAACTGCAATTCGATGAGGTTCCAAGAACCGAGTTTTTTAGGGGTGTCTGCTGGTACTTCCTGCGGGGCCTCGATGATCTGAGCAGGGATTTTCCTGGGCAGGTCAATATTTCGTATCAAGAAACTTGAGAGAGGTAGTCAAATGGCACATAAGAAAGGCGCGGGTAGTTCTAAAAACGGTCGCGATTCCAATCCCAAGATGCTGGGAGTCAAGCGTTTCGGTAGCCAAAACGTGAAGGCGGGAGAGATTCTTGTCCGCCAACGAGGCACGAAGTTCCACCCGGGTGAGAACGTTGGCCTAGGCCGAGACCACACACTTTTTGCCCTTGTGGCCGGAGTGGTGAGTTTCCTCGAGCGCCGCGGCAAGAAAACCGTCGCCATCATCCCCGTTTCGGAATAGCCTCGTCAATTGGAAGGCTTCGTTGACGAGACCATCATCGAAGTCTCTTCCGGTCACGGTGGGGCTGGTTCTGTTTCTTTTCGAAGGGAAAAGTATGTACCTTTTGGGGGCCCTGATGGGGGAGACGGAGGTCGTGGCGGTGACGTCGTCTTTCAAGTGAAGGAAAACCTGAAAACCTTGGCACACCTTCGGATGCGGCGAACGTTTCATGCGCAAAATGGTCAGCCGGGTCAGGGTGAGAGGCGTTTCGGAAAAGACGGCGAGTCGGTCTTTGTCACAGTACCCCCAGGAACCCTGATCAAAAGAAAAGAAACCGGAGAACTCCTTCACGATTTTTCCGAAGATGCGGAGCCACAGTGGGTGTTCCTGACCGGCGGCCGTGGTGGACAGGGAAACTGGCACTTCCGTACCAGCCGCCATCAAGTTCCCAAGCATGCCCAGCCGGGATTGTCCGGCGCTTCGGCCTCGTTGCAAATCGAGCTCAACATTATTGCCGACCTAGGATTTGTGGGTTTTCCCAACGCTGGTAAGTCGACCCTCTTGTCCTTGCTAACCAATGCTACACCGAAAATTGCAGCCTACCCGTTTACCACCAAGATTCCTAATCTAGGCGTCATGCGGATCTTTGATCAGGATGTCGTGTTGGCAGACATCCCGGGCATTCTTGAAGGCGCCTCGCAAGGTCTGGGCTTGGGATTGCAGTTTCTGAAGCACATCTCGCGAACCAAAGGACTTGTCTTCCTCATCGATCTCTCCGAAGAGGAATATGCGCTGTCGTTTGCCACTCTTCTCGAAGAATTGCGGGAGTTTTCTGCGGTTCTGGCTACCAAGCCCAGGGTTGTTTTGGGATCCAAGACTGATCTGGACGAAGACGGTACCCGCCTTGAAGCGCTGAAAGCCTCGCTACCGGGTGAGACGGTGCTAGGGATATCCAGTTTTGCCCGGGAACGGTTGGATGATGTCAGGAGGGTGTTTCTGCAGCTTGCCGAGAAAGAGGCCGTGCTGTGAAGACGCTGATTGTTGGTGGAACCTTCAACCCGATTCACATCGGTCACCTTCTGCTAGCGGAAGAAGCGGTTGCCCAAGAACATTTCGAAAGTGTACTGTTTGTTCCTTCCAGTAAGCCCGCTCATAAGTCGATAGACGGCACTAACTCAGTTCAAAGGCTGGAAATGTTGCAACTTGCCCTTGAAGGGACTGGCTTTGGGATTGAAACCTGCGAACTCTACCGCGAAGGCATCAGTTACTCCATCGATACGGTAAAGTGCGTCCTTGCCAACCATGCGGTCACGGAGAAGCCGTTTCTGCTCTTAGGAGATGACTTGTTTGAGACCTTTCACACGTGGAAAGACGCTTCTGAACTTTGTTCACTGGCCGAATTGCTGGTGGCTCGTCGCCTGCACGCGGAGCCGCTGAAGTCGGCCTGGCCGCATCGGGTACTTCAGAACAAGTTCCTTCCGGTCTCTTCGACCGAAATCCGAAGTCGCCTTCGTTCGGGCGCCGCCTGGAAGTCTCTGGTTCCTCCAGCGGTAGCCCGGTACATAGTAGAACATCATCTGTACGAGGTCGGAGCATGAGATCAAGGACCTTGCTGGAGCCTTCGCGAATGCTTCTGGTTGTCATATTCGCTCTTCTCCTCGTTGTCGTGGTTTACTTGTTCGTGCAGGTGAAGACCAACCGCGTTAAGGATTCGCTGGATGCAGGCAAGACCCTGGCCCTTCTTATTGTTGTCAACAACGACAAGGTTCCACTGTTTAACGAGATTTTGTTGTTCAATCCTGTGACTCGGAAGACTGCTCTGGTCGATATACCACCTTCTACAGGGATGCTTATTCCCCAGTTGGGGCGTGTTGATGCTGTGGCTGCGCTTTACCGCTCAGACGATATAAAGCCGTACGTTGCCAAGCTAGAGGAACTGTCGGGCCTAACGATACCGTTCCACTTGCAGCTAGACTCCGCGCAACTGGTTCATCAGATTGACCTCCTTTCGGGAATGGAGCTTTTTGTTCCCAAATCCATAGAACTCACGAAAACCGATCCAATGACCTTACTGCCCAGTGGAAACAGCCTCTTTGATGGAGACAAGGCACGCGACTTCCTGTTGTACACAGACGAAGGCGAAGACATGTCGGACCGAATTGCACAGTACCAGAAGTTCGTTCAATCGCTTCTGCGACGATGGGGTGAGAGCAAAGATTTTTTGCTCCATGACGATGTCTTCCCGCTGTTTGTCCGCACGGTGATTTCAAATCTCGAGGATACCAGCCTGAAAACTGTGGTCGGAATTGCTGCAACGGCTGATTGGGAGCAGGTGGTCTTCCAACGGGTGCTAGGCACGGAACGGATTGTCGATCAAAAGCACCTCTTGTTCCCTCACTACAATGGAACCTTGCTGAAGGAAACTGTTCACCAGATTGAAGAAAGCCTCGGCACCGCGAACTCGGATCAGTTGGTCAACAGCACACTGACAGTAGAGGTCCTAAACGGGACGAAACTCATGGGGCTCGCCACCCGAACTGCCAACCTCCTGAGGAACCAGCGCTACGAGGTGATTTCCGCCAAAAACGCTGAGAACCCGAACCAAGAGAAAACCACTATCATCGACCGTACCGGTAACCCGGAACAAGCGCAGAAGCTGGCCGATCTGCTGCGTTGCAAAAAGATTGTCGTTCAGAACGACGCCCCTGAAGGGGCAGCCAAAATTACGATTGTTTTAGGGAAGGATTTTGATGGCCGCTATGTCCAATAATACCATATCACTCGAGCTCGGACAGTTTCTGTCTGACAGTAAAGCCAGGGACGTTCTGGTTCTCGATGTGCGTTCCAGCTGCTCTTGGGCCGATACTTTTGTCATTGCAACGTACAACAGCCAAGGGCATCTCAAGGGTCTTGTGCAGGAACTAGACCAGTGGAGCAGCGGACATCTCCCCGAGGTGCCCCGCAGACCGAAAAAAAAACAGGTTAACGACTGGATGCTCGTCGACTGGGACGATATCGTCATTCACCTGTTTTCTGAATCTGCTCGCTCCTATTATGAGCTGGAAAAACTCTGGTTTAGCTCACCGGTGCTGTACCGAACACCTCAATAAACGGACTCGCCGTATTCTAGGTCGTCTTCATCGTCGAGGCTGTCCTCTTCGAAGTCATCCTCGTCGTCCAAATCGTCAAAGCCGTCATCATCAAGGTCGTCGTAGTCGTCGTCGGACTCTTTTTCGTCATCATCAAAGTCCTCTTCGAAATCTTCTTCGAAGTCTGAATCATAGTCATCAAAGTCTTCGTCGCTCAAACTGTAGAAAGCCATGGACGTCCCTTTGCCCTGAGAGTTCAGAAGGCCCGAAAGGGCCCTGTTCAACACGGAATTTAACCGGAGGCTCCAACCCTGTCAATACGAAAAAAAGGGAAATACCCTTTGACAAAAACTCTGAAAAACGTACACTATCTGTCTGTGTTTTGGGGTCTGATACTTCTGTGGGACGTCGCCAAGTTGGTAAGGCACCAGATTTTGGTTCTGGCATCCGAAGGTTCGAGTCCTTCCGTCCCAGTACATGTGAGTCAAGGAGACAACGATGGAACAAATTACTTTGGCCTTTCAAGAACGCTCTGAACTGAGGAAGTCCGCTTCACGACGTCTGCGTACCAGCGGGCGCGTTCCTGCGGTTATTTACGGTCAGGGCGCTCCTTTGGCAATTTCTGTGGATTCGCACGAGTTTTCTACGAGATTCTCTTCTTTCGGTGAGAATACCGTCATCAAGCTCCAGTCGGGAAAGTCAGTGTACGAGGTGCTGGTGAAAGACTATCAGGATAACCTGCTCACCGGCCAAGTGCAGCACATTGACTTCTACCATATCAGTGCCACCAAGGCTCTGCACACCAAGGTGCCTATCCATGTCGATGGCACTGCTGTAGGTGTACGCAACGGCGGACTCATGGAAACCGTTATCCACGAAGTCGAAGTCGAATGTCTGGCGAAAGATATCCCCCAAGGCATTCGTGTCGATGTGACGGATCTCGACATCGGCAGTTCGATTAAAGTCGGTGATCTCCCGTCTGCCAAGGGCGTCAAGATTCTCACGAATGCTGATGCGATCTTGGTGCATATCGTGTTTGCCCGCAACACCATTGAAGTTCCCGTTGTGGAAACTGCCGCCGTGGCCGACGTGGCGACAGCAGATTCGAAGGAAGCCCCGGCTAAAGCTTCTCCCGAGAAGAAAGGCTGATTTTATAACGATGACGCGGTGGATCGTCGGCCTGGGCAACCCGGGACCCCGCTTCGATCTCACCCGTCATAATGCTGGATTCTGGTTCGCCGACTGTTTGGCCGAAACCCTTGGTCTTTCCTTTAGGAAACCTTGGTTTCGACCTTTTCTGTGCGCCAAGCTCCGCCAAGGTGAAATGACTTTGGTCATTGTGAAGCCCTTGGTTTATATGAACAGGTCTTCTGTTGCTTTGAGACGCCTGTTTCAACAGGGTAAGCTGGAGCCAAAAAACCTTCTCGTGGTGTTTGACCAGATGGACTTACCGCCTGGTAGAGCCAAACTGAAACTTAGGGGTAGCCCTGCAGGACACAATGGCTTGAAGTCTCTGGACAGGTTGTTTGCGCCCCATTCTTACGCCCGCCTATCGGTTGGAATCGGTAAGAACCAAGATGATGTCGTGGCGCATGTTCTCGGTAAGCCACCGGATGAAGAAAAAAAGGCCATCAATAGGACGGTTCAACTTGCGGCCAGCCAAGTAGCTGCGGGGTGGGCTGTAGGCTGGGAGGGCTTGATTCATGGCATCAACCGCATCGACGAAACGTCTCACAGCTCATTTGAAGGGTCAGTTCCAATTTCATAACCTGCTACCCGAGCAACTTGTTTTTGTGGGTTACTCTGGTGGTCGCGATTCTTCGGTGCTCCTCGCTCTTACCTCACTGGTTTGGGATAAGAACCGGGTGGTCGCCTTTCACGTGGACCACGGTCTGCGGCCACCGGAGGAAAGACACGCCGAGAGGGCACTGGTTGTGGAACAATGCCAACGTTGGGGTGTTGTTCTCAAGACTTTTGACGCACCAGCTTCCCCCGGAGTGACAGCTGGCTTAGAGGCGAGAGCCCGAAAAATCCGCTACGGTGCCTTCGGCAATCTGTTGGAAGAGTATCCAGGAGCCATCCTTCTTCTGGCCCACCATGCTCAGGACCAAGCCGAGACGATCCTGATGCGTCTGCTCAAGGGACGTTCTTGGCAGGGTTTGGCCGGCATGCCGGTTTCCAGACCGGGGTATCTGCGTCCCTTTCTGAGCCTCCCGCCAAAGGATCTAGCCGTTGTTGCCCAAGACCTTGAGCTTGTTTGGTGGACTGACTCAACGAACGCAGACCTGACGCTCAGAAGAAACCTGCTTCGGAACAAGGTGTTGCCTCTTTTGGAAGCCACTTTTCCGCGTGCCGTTCTAGCCTTGACGGAGTTTGGTGCTACCTGGAGTCAACTTCTTCCTGAATCCCCACATCCGCTTTGGAAAACTGTAGGTAGCAGATCCGAAGTTCCTATTGGCCACTGGGAATCTTGGACACCAGTCCGCAGGGAGGCGGAATTGTTGGCGTTGCTGGCCCGGGCGGGTAACACCTCAGCGGTCGCCAGGCGATCACTCGAGCCGCTGGTGCGGGAGAACAAAAGTCCTTGGTCGGCATCCGTCGGAAACTTCCGGTTCACCCGATCATCGACTTCAGTGGTTTGGGAGATGGTTGCCAAAGTCAAAGCCCCGCAGTACTTTATCAGGGTCACGGGTGGACAACCTGCCGACGTCGGTGAGTTCACAGTCAGTTGGTCTCTTCTTTCTTCAAACCTGTCCCATCGGGTTGAGGGCATTGACGTTAGCAAAGACGTCTTTTGGTCGACAGAAGGCTCAATGGCAGCCAAGTGTGCCGGAATGTCTCGGTTTCACCGCGACCATGCCCTATACTTGCTGCAAGACGGGGCTGTTAAGGCTGCCTTCAACCGTGAAGGTTTGTTATTTTGGAAGGAAACTGACGAAGGCCGTTTGAACGGCCAAGTTTTTTTTGTTACGTTGAAGCGACGGAGTACCTATGAACGATGACGACGATAAGGAAAACAGGGCCCCCAATAACGGCTCCAATTCTCCTTTTGATTTCAAGAAGAACCGCTTTGCACTGATCCTCTTCCTCGTGGTGATCGGCTTGGTCAGTGCTATTGTGATGACTGGCAATTTCAAGACCGGCCAACCTCTGGCCTACTCCACCTTTAAGGAATACCTTGACGCTGGAAAAATCCAGTCGGTAGAGATTCTCGATGGTACCGAAATCGTTGGCAACATTGCCAGCAGTTCGGGCACTCCGGTTCCCTTCAGTACAAAAATTCCCTACACAGACCTTGACCTGGTGAAACAGCTCACCGACAAGCACGTGATGCTCACCGGTGGCGACCGAGCCGTCAGTCCTCTGTTGTTGCTCATGCAATTTATCCCGTGGGTGATTGGAATTGCCTTGATTTACATGATGTACAAGCAGGTGAACGGAGGTGCCGGTGGCAAGGCCTTCGGCTTCGGAAAAAGTCGCGCCAAGAAGTACAACGACAAAGGAAAGAAGGTTGTGTTCGCCGATGTCGCTGGCCAAGAGGAAGCCAAACATGAGCTTCAGGAAATCGTCGAGTTTTTGAAGAATCCTGAGAAGTTTACGACCATAGGTGCCAAGATTCCCAAAGGAGTGCTGCTAGTAGGCCTGCCGGGAACAGGAAAAACAATGATGGCAAAGGCTGTCGCCGGGGAAGCTGGGGTGAACTTTTTTCACATGTCCGGATCTGATTTTGTGGAGATGTTCGTCGGTGTGGGTGCTAGTCGTGTCCGTGACCTGTTTGAACAGGGCCGCCAAAACTCACCTTGTATCCTATTCATTGACGAGATTGACGCCGTAGGTCGAACACGCGGTGCGGGCTATGGTGGTGGCCATGATGAGCGAGAACAAACCTTGAATCAGCTTTTGGTGGAAATGGATGGCTTTGACACCAAAGAAGCCGTCATCGTGATCGCCGCTACCAACCGAGCCGATGTTCTTGACCCAGCCCTTCTGAGGCCGGGCCGTTTCGACCGGCAGGTCGTTGTCGACATGCCAGACGTGAAGGAACGCGAAGCCATACTTCGTATTCATTCCTCCAAAATCAAGCTAGCCACCAGCGTTGACCTCAATCGGGTAGCCAGGGCTACTCCCGGTTGTTCGGGCGCCGACATCGCCAACCTCGTCAATGAAGCGGCATTGTTCGCGGCCCGACGGGGAAAGTTGGAGGTAGAACTCCAGGATTTCGAGGAGGCCCGAGACAAAATTCTGATGGGTCTGGCGCGCAGGTCCAAAGTAATTCAGCCCAAGGAAAAACTGGCTACAGCTTATCACGAGGCCGGGCACGCGCTGCTTCACTATTACTTGAAAGACTCTGATCCCCTCCACAAGGTGACTGTTGTTCCTCGCGGCCGTGCCTTGGGTGTTGCCTTCTCCCTTCCCGAAGAGGACAAGTATTCCCGCAACCGCGGTTGGCTCCTCGATCGTATCAAGATCTGCTACGGAGGGTTCGTCGCTGAGGAGTTGATGTTTGGTGAGACCACAACTGGTGTGCAGAACGATCTGGAACAGGCAACAAGCATGGCAAGGCGCATGGTGACAGAATGGGGTATGAGCGAAAAGGTTGGTCCCATGGCCTTAGGTAGCGAGGGAGAACCGATTTTTCTTGGCAAAGAGATTGCCACCCACAAGGATTACTCCGAAGAAACGGCGCGAACCATCGACAGCGAAATCCGCCGCATACTCAACGATGGGCTCGACGCTGTACGTCTGATCTTGAAAGAACACAAAGATGAACTCGTGAAATTGGCTGAAGAACTCGTTGCCAAGGAAACTCTGGATGACGACCAGGTGCGAAGGCTTTTGGGCTTCCCACCCCGAATGGTTCCTGCGGTGGATTGAGGGTGAGGCGACTCGGCTGGGGGTTGCTTTGGATTTTATTGGGCTTTTCCGTTTCCGCTCAAACCTCGGGTGTGTTGCCTTCGTATCTTGCGGAAACAGTGCGTCGGGGCCTTCCTCTGCTGGCACTCACTGACTCAAAGGAAGTGGTTCCTTTGTGGCCAGAACTCGAGTCGTCTCTTCACAACGAGGCATCGCTCGCTCCTTCTTCAGACCTATCTCTCGTTGATTCTTGGATTTTGCTGCAACAAGGTCGTACTCAGGAGGCTTTCCAGCGGCTTGAAGTGCTGTGGAAATCTCCGTTCCCCGTCGGCACCAACCATTATCCGGTGACCTACCGGGCTGAAGCCTGGTTTTCAGCTTTGAGACAGACAGGGCAGGACCAAAGGCTCAATCAGGCCTGGACAGCTTGGGAACAAAAGTACCTGAGCCCACGTGTGCTTCTTGATGGCCTTTCCAGTTTGGAAAAGACCCAGCCCTCGGTTGTTGTGGGAGTACTTCGACAGGCCTTGCTACTGTATCCCCAAGATCGGCGGTGGTTGCCGTGGCTGGCCCGCTACGCCTCTGAGTTTCCCCAAACCTTGTCACTTCTGAAACGTGACCTGACAACAGGTGGTTTTTCGCAGGCCGAACTTCTGGCCCTTCTACGCCAGAATCCCGATAGCCGCGCCTTACTGGCTCAGGTGGGATACCCAAGCATAAGGTTGGATGCTGCTTTGTCTGGTGACTACCCGTCGCTGCTTACACAAGAAAAAAAGGAAATGGCGCCTACGGGCGTATTCACCTGGGATCAGAATACCGACGGGATTGCTGAAAGCCGTGTCGTTTTCCACGAGGGCCATTTGAGGTCTTGGAGCCGAGGCAACCTTGACCCAATGGGGCAGTCTTGGAGTCTGGTTTTTGAAGGGGGCCGTCCGAAGCTATGGTTGGAATCGAATCGAGACTCACGGTGGAGGCTCGACTACGAGTCCTACCCCTTTGTTCATTCGCTCACCTACGAATATGGGAGCCATCGCATCGAGTATCAGTTTCCTCCTTTTGCTGTGGATGTCCGCATCGGACCGGATGAACGTTTTGGGGGTCCGGAAGTCGCGTGGCCGTGGCAATTAGACTCGGCCCTTTTGCCCTTGTCGCTGTCTAGTTTAGCGGTCAGGGCTTCTTCTGTTGTGACTCGCGACAACGGTATCGTGGAGTCCACGATATCGCTCTATCAAGGGCAGGTCTGGCTGAAGGTCGATTCGAATGCCGACGGAAAGCCTGATGTTTGGAGCTTCTACCGTCAAGGGAAGCTCGACCGCGTGTATAGAGATCCCTCCGGCCGAGCTTCCGCAAACCTCCAGGAAGTTTACGCGCAGGGTGAGTTTCAATCCTTTCTTGCCGATGCTGACCGAACCGGCAGGACCACCTTTGCCTTGTTTCCGGCTGAGGGTGTCGAACTCTGGGACTTTCGCGCTACTGGTAAGCCGATCTTGCACAGGATGACTTGGGACTCCGACTCGGTGAGCGCGATCGCTTTTTCGGGGAACAAGGTGCCTTGGGAAACCATGCCACCCTGGGAATCCCGTCCTTGAGACTTGCAGGTTTGTTTTTGGCGGGAGCGGTACTGCTTGCCGCCTGCCAGACTGACCATCATCTTCTGAGTCCGGTAGACCAACCGGGTTCCGAAGAGGCGAGGTTGGCAAGTGTCCGCCACCAGTTGCAGGCCGGCGAATTATGGAAAGCTTGGGTTCTGCTGGTCAATAATCCATCAGATTCTAAGCCCCAGACCGAGTTGCTGCGCACCGTCGAATCCCAGTTGTTGGCCTTTTGGGAGACGCTTCGCTCCGATCCTGCAAAGGTGACCAAGGCCAACGAATGGCAACGAAGCCTAGCGGATGCAGAGTTGGTGCCCAAGGTGGAAGCAAATGTTGAGTCTCTGCCTGCTCCCCCTGCAGCCGGGGGCCCAAACGAATGGCTCAAAGGGACCGTAACAGTCATCGTCAACCGGGGCCTGAAACTAGAGCGCGGCACTGCCTCGCCTGATATCGTGATCGGAAGTGGCTTCTTTGTTGACCAGTCCGGCTTGATTATGACCAATGAGCATGTCATCGACTCGGCGCTGCAACCAGGAAATGCAACCACGAAGATTTCGATACGGATGCCGGGTTCTAAGGGAGAGCGTGTACCCGCAAAGGTCCTAGGCTGGGATAAAAACCACGACTTGGCCCTGCTCAAGGTGGAGCTGCATCCCGAATATGTTTTCCAGTTCTCCAATAAGGGGTTATTGCAACCGGGGCAACGCCTTCAGGCTCTTGGGTCGCCTGGAGGTTTGGGGTCGACGCTGACCGAAGGAATTGTGTCGGCCCTGAAACGGCCGCTGCTACCTATGGGCGATGTCTTTCAGGTGGATGTTGCCGTGAACCCTGGAAACAGTGGTGGACCTCTAGTGGACGCTACGGGACAAGTTGTTGGCGTCGTTTTTGCGGGAATTCAGGAGTTTCAGGGTGTTAACTTTGCTATACCTGCCACCATTGCCACCAAGTTGCTTCCGCGGTTGAAAGCTGGTGGCAAGGCCATCATCCCCTGGCTGGGGCTGGGCCTTCAAGAAGACTTCAAGGGACTTGAGGTGGTTTATGTTTTGCCCCAAGGCCCCTCCGACTGGGCGGGGATAAGAAAGGGCGATAGGTTGGTGTCTTTGGCTGGGCAGTCGGTCTCGGAAATTGCTCAGGCCCAGGGTAAGCTTCTCGACTTTGGCATCGACTCACCGATAAAACTGGACTTGGAACGGGGGGGCAACGCCTTGAGGCTTTGGGTGAGTCTGGCTACGCGGCCTGAAGAACCCTTGAAGGTAGCAGTTGACTCCGATCTGGCGGCAAATGTCCTTCTGGTGGCTTTTGGTATCGACGTAGAAGATGTTGGCACTCCTGTAGACCGTAGCTTTCGCGTCGTGCGTGTACTGGCAGGTACGGATGGCGAGGAATTGCAGCTTTCTGCGAATGATCCGTTGACCATCCTGGACTGGACGACCGACCTTGACCACCATGCTTTAGTTTGCAGGGTGATGGTTAAGCGCAGAATTGGTGGCTACTTTGAGACTCAAGTGCAACTCGCGGCACCATTAGCTTTTCGGCAATTCCTTTGAGGCGCAAGTTTTCTTGAAACATAACGCGGTTTCAGGTAAAGTGGGACATGCCCCACGCCACTTCCATGATCCGCAACTTTTGCATCATCGCGCACATCGACCACGGCAAGTCGACGCTGGCTGACCGGTTCATCCAGCGGGCCAAAATCATCGATGACCGCAACTTTCAGAACCAACTTCTGGACAACATGGATATCGAACGTGAACGTGGCATCACCATCAAGAGTCAGGCAGTGTGCCTTCCTCACACCTCCAAGGACGCAAAACGCTACATCTTAAATCTGGTAGATACCCCCGGGCATGCGGATTTTTCCTATGAGGTGAGCCGAGCCATTGCCAGTTGCGAGGGTGCCCTTCTTGTTATTGATGCCACTCAGGGAGTACAGGCTCAGACGCTTTCGAATCTCTATATGGCCATGGAACACAATCTTGAAATTATTCCCGTGATTAACAAGATTGACATGCCCGGCGCCGATATCGAGCGGGTCAAATATCAGATTGATCACGATCTGGGCCTAGATTCCTCCATTGCGGTCCCCGTTTCGGCCAAAATGGGCTTGGGTATGGATGAACTGCTTGAGGCCATCGTTGCGTACATTCCACCTCCAAAAGGACTGGATGACGCTCCCCTCCAATCGATTATTTTTGACTCCCACTACGATGCGTTCCGGGGTGTCATCGTCCACATTCGCAACTTCGAAGGAACTCTGAAAGAAGGTGACACCATCCGTTTATATTCCAACGGGAATACGTATGTTGTGGAAGAAGTGGGCTTTTTCCGCATCGTGCTTGAGCGGACCAAGATTTTGGGTCCTGGCGAAGTGGGCTACATCATTGCTGGAATCAAGAACATCAGTGACATCCGCGTGGGAGACACTGTCACACTCAATAGCAATCCGTGTGAGAAACCCCTCGCGGGGTTCAAGGAAGTCAAACCAGTCGTCTTTTCATCGTTATACCCCGTCGATTCTGACCAATATGAAGAACTGGTCAAGGCGCTTGAGAAACTTAAGCTCAATGACGCGGCGCTCATCTATGAAAAAGACTCCTCAGCCGCGCTTGGCTTCGGGTTCAAATGCGGATTTCTCGGCTTGTTGCATCTGGAAGTTGTACAGGAGCGCATCGAGCGGGAGTTCGACTTAAACATCATCCTCACCTCACCCTCGGTGCAATACCGCATTACTCCCAAGAAGGGTGAGCCCTATTACATTGAGACTCCCGGTGATTTTCCGGACCCGACGACGATAGAGTTTGCCGAAGAACCCTATATCAAGGCAACGGTGATCACTCCCACAGACTATTTGGGAAACATCATGACGCTTTGCAACAATAAACGCGGAGTTCAGACCAACATGACCTACCTCGACGAGCGTCGGGTGGAAATGCGCTACGACATGCCGCTTTCGGAAGTCCTGTTCGACTTCTACGACAAATTGAAATCGATCAGCAAGGGTTATGCCTCTTTTGACTACGATGTGTCGAGTTTCCAACAGACTGACCTCGTTAAACTCGACATCCTGCTCAATGGTGAACCCGTCGACGCCCTGAGCATGCTGGTGTACAAGGGCAACGCCTACGACCGAGCCCGAAAGGTATGCGAGCGGCTCAAGGATGAAATTCCCCGGCAACAATTCAAGATCCCCATCCAAGGCTCCATCGGAAACTCTGTCATTGCCCGGGAGACTGTTCAGGCTTTTCGGAAAGATGTGCTTGCCAAATGCTACGGCGGCGACATAAGCCGCAAGCGTAAGCTCCTTGAAAAGCAAAAAGAAGGAAAGAAACGTATGAAAATGGTGGGAAGCGTCGAACTCCCCCAGAGCGCGTTCCTCTCGGTTCTCAAGACCGGCGACGACGACTAGGTAAGGCGCTGTTTGAGTCTCGAATGAAGCCAGGTTGCCACAACCTTAATGCGAGAAAGGTAGCCACTCTCAAGGCGAAGATCGGGGTCGGCGAACGAAAAGTACAGGTAGTCCAGCTCGAGCAACTGCTTTTGAAGGTCAGTCCAAACCGCCTCCCCTCTGTTAAGGGCTTCCAATGACTCCAACAGCTGTGACAATTTGTCGTGTTCCCTCCAGGCAAGAAAAGAACTGCTCCCAGACGGTTGCGGGTTAAGAATTGGCGCTTTGGTCGGCTGCGAAGTCAGACTTACTGGCCACTGGTGACGGCGCTCGATGCCGAGCTCTAAGCCATCGGAACCAAGCAGGCTGACCCTGTGGGCGACGGGACGAACCAGATCGGCAAGGGCAGCCGCATAGCCTCTCAGTATTCCTGTAGTACGGAACTTTGCTTTTCCTTCCACGGCCTGATTGAAAGAGGAAGGCCAGGTTCGGGGCTGCTCGACACTCGCGACTCTTGTGGTGGCAAACAGGCGTGAGGTGTGGGCTGGCGCTCCCTTCGCGTGCGAGCGTCCTTGCGGCCAACTAAAGTCCAGCCCAGTCAGAAAAAGTGGTCCGGTGGTCAGTCGCAGAGCTACAGCAACGGCAGCAACACCAACAGAACCCATGGGGTCGAAGATGGGGACTTGAGCCAACTGCCAGTGTTCCCACAGATGCAGGTCGGCGAACTTGGTGGCGAACCAGAAAACCTCTCCTGTTAGGGCCCTGCGGGTCGCTGGGTGGCTGCTGAGATCAGTAAAAAGTGCAACCGGACGACCTGCGGCAGGCAGAAAATCGCAGAGATTGACCTGTTGGGCTTCCAGGCAAACTACCCCGTCGGGTTCAATTCCTCCGGCACACAAAACCGGGAGGGCCGTATCGGCCGCCAAGACGCGAACGCTTTGTCGGTGTTGCTTCAACAAAGGAAGCCAGGCCTCAAGGCTGGTTCCGGCACCGCAGACAACCACAGGATCGGAACCCCACTGTGGCCAATGGGTAGGGTTGAACTCGGGTTCTGAAAGGTTATCGAAGAGGTTACGTACCCAAAGCGGGCCTAAATGAAGGCTCGTCAATCGATTTGACCAGTATGTGGTTAGCCCGCCTTCCAGTCTTTTAAACACGGCTCGGTAACGCGAACCATGCAGAAGCCAGCCGCCATTAAGCGTTAGCCAAAGGCAACGTCTCAAGGAAGCCAGCGGCAACCTTCTGAAGAGTTGGCGAATTGCTTCTTCTGTGTCAGATTCCAACCAAAATGCCCGTTCGAGGTCCGGGCTATAACTCACAGCAAGCCCCGGCTCTTTTTCAAACAACACGACGCACGAACTTTGAGGAAGCAACGAGAATAATTCATCAAGACCCCAGCCCTCCAGTGGAGAGGGAACAAACACCAAGGCTTGTGCAAAAGCAGTGCCCCAAGATTCTACCTGACGGGCAACCTTGAGGTTTTGGCTCAATTCTGTGGTGGTGGCAGAATGGAGCGTACGCCCGTTCCAAATGCGAACAGGCGGCTCGGGGTTCACTGGGGGAAGAGACGGTTGATTTCGGACTGGAACTGATCCTTAAACTTAGCTGAACCGAGAATCAACTGTTGGAGGGAAGAGTTGCGGTCGGAAACCACGAGCGACTCCACGGAGGCGCTCGTCATCGGAGTATCCGTCGTTTCTGCCACCGTCTTGACGGCATCCACACGCAGAACCACCACCGACTTGCCGGTGAGCACCGGAGCACTCACCGCTTTTTCTGCGGTGCGAAAGGCTTTTTTAAAGAAATCCTCGTTGGATGACAGACCCTGGATTACCGGGTCTTTGGACGCCACGGATAAAGCGGGAAGCAACGAGTTGTTGCCGAAATTGAGTGCAACCCATTCTGTGGCCTGTACCGTCTTTCCGATTGCTTTGGCAGCTGCTACGAAATCCGTGGTAGCCGAAACCTGGAACTCCTTAGCCTTGATTTCCAAGTAGTCCTCAACGATTCCCCGATCATTGGATAGCAGATAGCTCTTTACGCTGTCGAGGGTTGGTTGATTCGTTAGATCTGCATCTCGAGCTGGCTCGACCACTTGGTAGATTGTCCACGATTGTCCAGAAACAATCACTTCGGAAATGCCGCCTTTCGCGAGGGCAAAAACCTTGTCGAGTTCCTCTGCCTTTGCAATCTCTGCCTTCATCTCATGAAATGTCCGGACATTGAGAGCTCCGCCAGTTTCAGCAAGAGCATCTTTGGACGACGCTTTAGCCAGATCCGCAAAGGGTTTTGAGCCTTTGACAGCATCCTCCCTAATCTTTTTTGCTTCGGCTTCGGTAGAATTGATTGTTATTCGGCTGAGGTTGATTGTCCGGAACAACCCCTTGTTTTTCTCACCATAGGCTTTGACTTGATCCGCTGGAAAGTCGGAATCGCCAAAGGTAACGTAGGAGAACTTCCGCTGCGGAAACTGCAGGCTTCCAATAAAGTTTTTGGCGGCGGTAGAAAGCCTTGTTCCGTTGGCATAGTCACCAGAGAACTTTTGAATTAGCAATCCCGCTTCCGTTTCTTGCCGGTAGCGAAACCTGTCGGCTGCTGCAGTGTTTCGGTACAACTCCTCGCTGAAGGCCCCATCCTGTTGATAGTTGGCATTGTTGACAAGTTGGGAGTCGAGGTACTTGTCGGTGACGACAATTCCGGCTTTTTCGGCCTCATGCTTCAGCCCTACCTGGAGGGCCGCCTGTTCAAAGGCCTGCCGCCAGACAAGTTGCCGCACCTGGGCCACGTCGGTTTTTTGCGAGAATTGTTCATAGAAGCGGTTCAGGTATTCCACCTGCTGAGCAAAGTAGTTACCTTGCAAGTACTCGATAGGAAGGCCATCATAAGTTCCAAAAACAACGGAAGGCGTTTCCGCCACCTTGGAAACCACAGGGGCACCGATAAAGGTGACTACAATAACCACCAGCACCACCCCTGAGAAAATCGTGATTCCCAGGCCATGAGCGCGTTTGTCCTTGGGTGACTTTTCGGGGGTGAACTTCACAGTGTTGGAAGGCATGTCTATTCCTTAGGGCGAGATTTGAGTTGACAAAGTAGCATGGAGTAGTTCAACTGTCAACGAACGGTAAGGCGCTCAAAAGCCTCGCCGGGTTTGATGATAAACAGTTCTTTCTCCTCTCACTCGGCCTTAGTCTGACTTCTCAGCGATGGATCCATTTCCTTCGAATCCTTAGGTTTCGTCCTGGCGGTTCCCATCATGCTAGTCTCTGGCCGAGGGACCTTGAAATGCACTTAAGGACTTTCCAAGATTTCTTGAAAGAACTTCTGTGCCTTCAAACGGATTAAGCGAGGCAGTTCAGCCTGGTAAATGGCGGTCACCATCGGGACCATCGCGGCGTCGGAATTGTTTCCACCCGCGAGCCAAAGATCGCGGGCACAATCGAGCAAGGCATCGGCAAGAACTGGTTCGGCAGGTCGCCGACCTTGCACGAGGGCCAAAGTGCGCATGATTTGGCCGTCACCGTCCCAACCTGTCGCCGCAAGGGCACGAGAACCCTGCGCAAGGTTTACGGCGTCAAACTCCCGGCTGAGGAGAACCAGCAAATCATCGCGGTCTTCGGGATTCGAGGTGTGAGTTAGCAGCCGGTAAGCTCGCAGCCGGTTACCTGGCCAGTTATTCACAACTTGATTGTTCCGGAACTCCAGATCGGTCAACCCGGAATGCAGAATTTTGAGCAAAATGACGTTGGCGAACGGCCAGGTGGAAAGCAAAGTGCCTTGCTCGTCCTTTTCTTCGAACAGTTCGAGAACCCGCTGCTGCTTGATGTCGTCTCCCGAAGAGGCCAGTTGGAGGAAATAGCCGAACTCAGGTTCATCTGCCCAGTTTTGGGTCCGAGCCAAAAGAGCCGTGGGCCGAGTGGTTGACCATGCCCGTTGTGGACCACCACCATTTTGCGCCCACGAAAATGGGGCCAGGGAACCGCCTTGAAGGACTTGCAGGACCCAGTCGTTGCCCCCCCATGCAATTAGGCCGCCCTTAGTCAAAACCGGCGAAGTACACGGGCTAGCACCACCAAATTTTCCCAAAAAATGGCCGTCGTAGGACCACTGTTCCATTCCCGATACTGTGGGTACAAAGACACGCCCCCTATCGTCAATCACCCCTGGACCTAGGGCCCTGCGGGGAAGTGCAACGAGCGTCAACACCGAGCCGAAGGCACCGAGACGACGAAACCTTCCCGCTTCGGTGACAACCAGCCTGTTTTGTCTGTCGGTAGCGACTCCCAGTATTTCTTGAGAGTCATCAACGCGCTTCCATCCCTCCATTGTTGGCGGGAGCAGCCAGAGTCCGGTTTCGCTCCAAAGGTAGAAGTTTCCCGCGAGGGTCTGAAGAATCCCTCGCGGGTTCCCTAAAACCTGCCAAGTTCGCGTCAGGTTACCTTGGTGGTCAAGGAGCACCAGTTTTGCCGGTCCAGCCACGAAAAGGCCCAGACTGTCGTCGTTGAGGGCAAACAAGGGAGTGAACTCTAAATTGGCGGCCCAAAGTTGCACTCCATGGCCATTCCATGACTCGAGATGGCCGTCGCACCAGGTTTGGTAAAGGTGACCATTGGCGTCCCAAACAGTCGGGGTTGCTGGTACTGACGGATAGGTTAGGGCAAATTGTCCAGCTAAGTGTAACGTCTTTTTGTCATATGCCAACACGTCGACCCGACCCGAGACCTGGGGGACCGCCAAGAGCTGAAGCGGCCCGCTCGGTGCCACCGAAACTGGCAATGCGATCCTAGAGCCCGCTTGCCACGAGGCCAGCACATTTGCTCGCGCGTCTACCACCGACACGCTCTGATCCTCACAGGGGGCTAGGAGTTCACCGTCGGGCAAGGCTGAAAGTCCAAAGATCATGCGGCCGGGAAACAGCCTCTGCCCCGACGGGGCTGGTTCCGGGAGGGTTGCTGACAAAGCCAAAGTTCCGGTAGAGGCCAACAGCAGAATCAGAAGAAGTCTGCCTGCGTTCTCAGCGGCCAAAGTGAGCCACCGCCTCGATATGACTGGTCTGAGGGTAAAAATCAAAGAGAGTGAGGGCACTAAGCCGATATCCGACAGTTGCCAGATCCGCAGTATCGCGAGCCAAGGTATCTGGGTTGCAACTCACATACACAAGGCTTTCGGTGGAGTGCTCTCCGAGAAACTGTTTGGCTTGTGACGAAAGCCCGGTCCGAGGAGGGTCGACCACGATGGCATCCCAGCCGGGAGTATTGCGAGGAAGCGACCTTGCCCAACGTTCCAAACTGGAACACACGAACTCATGAAGGGGGCCTGTTATGTTTTTTCTTGCCAAGGCCAGCGCAGAGGTATTCTCCTCTACCACAGTAACCTGCTCAAAGCGGTCGGCAAGAAAAGCACCGAAGAGTCCAACTCCTGCGTACAGGTCGAGGGCACGTTTTCCCTTTGCTGGAACGCCTTCGAGCACTTTGGCCAAAAAGGCAGGCATCAGAGCGAGGTTTGACTGGAAGAATCCTTCGGTTGCAACCAGAAAAGGCTTGCCCGCAACTTCAACCTGTAAGGGATCACGGTCTTGCTCCCAGGCGGTTTGCGCAGGTGCAAAGACTGTGGTTCGTCCTACTTTCAGCTGAGGCGCTCCTGTAAGAAGCAGATCGGAGAACCCCGGAGCCGCCACCGGACAAACTCGGATGTCGACGACTTCCTGCGAATGTCGACTCATAAAACCAACGTTACCCTGCTCGGTCTTATGCAGTTGCAACCTAACCCGGTAAGCCCATTCAGGACCCGCAACAACCGGTGGCAGTGGAATCTCAAACTTGCCGATGCGGCGAAAGCTCTCCTGCACCAGAAGTTGTTTCTGACGACGTTGAGCTTCCTCGGTCAAGTGCATGAAGTCACAGCCTCCACAACGCCCGTAGAGGGGGCAGGGGGGCTCCCTTCGTTCGGAGGAGGCCACCAACACGGCGTCCAGACGCCCTCGGGAGAAACCTTTTTCGTGACGTACTACAGAGTATCGAATCACCTCTCCGGGCAGTGCCCCGGGAACGAAAACCAGCGGGCCAGAAGCACGTACCAATCCCTCGCCGCCGGAGACCAGTTTTTCAACGGTCCCGATGAAACTCTCAGGACTTTGGTGCAAAGTGGCTGAACTCCATGCTGAAGGTACCCCGGCCCTGTGTCATGCTGCGAAGGCCTGTAGTAAAGCCGAACATCTTTACCATAGGTACCTCGCCATGAACAATTTCCCTGGTGGCTTGGCTGTCCATGGAATGCACAATGCCACCCTTCTGGCTTAGATAGCCCACGACTTCACCAACGAACTCCCGGGGACAGAGGATAGTAACTTTCATGATCGGTTCCAGTTGAACCGGCGACCCCTTGCGGGCGGCGTTGTCGAAGCCCAGAGACCCCGCTGCCTCAAAGGCAAACTCGGAGGCCGTCAGTTCGTCGTAGCGTGCCGCCGTGAGGGTCACATCGACATCAATCATGGGATAGCCAAACAAGACACCGCTGGTAAATGCTCCCCGCACACCCCGTTCGACGGCTTCCTGAAACAGTTGCGGAAGGGTTGTACGGGGCAGCTGGCTCCGGAAGGCATTACCACTGCCGCGGGCACCTGGTTTGACTTCCAGGGTAATCTGGGCGTGATTAGGCTTATTGGCCAGAACACGGTCGAAAACTTCCGTGTGGACAACCGGAATGACCACCGTTTCCCGGTAGCTGACTTGAGGGTTGCCCACCCGGGCCTTAACCCGGAACTCTTTGGTGATTCTGGTGATCAGCACGTCGAGGTGCAATTCTCCCATACCGGAAATCAAAGTCTGCCCGGTCTCTTTGTCTTCCTTGACCAGAAACGTAGGGTCTTCGAGCATCAACGTGCTCAGTACTGTAGCTAACTTGCCAGCCTCTTCGGTACTCTGCGGTTCGATGGCCACGCTGATCACTGGCTGGGGAAACTGCATTTGTTCGAGGAGCACCGGATAATTCTCCATGCCCAAGGTGTCGCCTGTTTGGCTTTCTTTGAGCCCAACAATGACCCCAATATCCCCGGCAGCGAGGGAATCTACGGCCTCGGTTCGGTTTGCATGCATCCTCAAAAGTCGATTGACCCGCTCCCGCTTCTTTTTCCCGATGTTGAGGACTTGGCTCCCGCTTTTGAGGGTTCCGGAGTAAACCCTCACATAGCTGTAGAGGCCAGACTGCGGGTCATTCTGAATTTTGAACACAAGCGCGAGGAGATTCCCCGCAGAATCCGGGGTCACCTCGACCTCTTTTTCTTGTTTTTGGTGATAGCCACGAAACGGAGGAACATCTTCGGGAGAGGGAAGGTAGTCAATGATACCATCCAAAAGCGGTTGAACCCCAATATTGCGCAGCGAGGCTCCCGCAAAAACAGGAACAACCTTGAGGTCAAGCACAGCATGACGAAGTGTGGCCTTGATAAGGTGTAGCGGAACTTCAGTCCCCTCTAGGTACAACTCTGTCATTTCATCGCTGAAAGCTGAAAGACCGTCGATAAGTGCATCACGGGCCTCCAAGGCGGCGGGAGCACGGGAAGGATCAACGGAGGAGCGAAGCATTTCTGTGCCGTCCTGTCCTGTCCAGCGGAGCTCTTCGAGAGTGAGGAGATCGATGACTCCCTCGAAGCTATTTTCTGACCCAATAGGAAGTTGAACTGCCAAAGGATAGGCACCGAGCTTAGAGTGTATCTCTGCAAGGACCATGGCAAAGTCTGCTCCGACACGGTCCATCTTGTTGACGTAGGCTATTCGGGGAACCTTGTAGCGGTCGGCTTGGTGCCACACGGTTTCTGATTGGGGCTCAACACCGTCGACTGCGGAGAACACACCGACCGCTCCGTCGAGCACTCGAAGCGAACGTTCCACCTCAGCGGTGAAGTCCACGTGACCGGGTGTATCAATAAGGTTGATCTGCCAGTCGTGCCATAGGCAGGTGGTCGCGGCCGAAGTGATGGTGATACCACGGTCTTGCTCTTGTTCCATCCAATCCATGGTGGCGCTTCCCGAGTCTACCTCGCCAATCTTGTGCGTCTTGCCGGTATAGAAAAGAATCCGTTCTGACGTAGTGGTTTTTCCAGCATCGATGTGGGCCATGATGCCGATGTTCCGCAGTCCCTTGATTGCCATCGGTTTGACCAGTCCTTCTTACTTTCCGTGACAGAGCTTGTATTTCTTACCGCTTCCGCAAGGGCAAGGATCGTTGCGTCCGACTTTTGGTTGCGTGCGCTGGATTGAGACCTTTTCGCCCTGGGCTTCCTTTCGCTCTCCCTGGCGGGTCAACGCTCCGTAACTCGAAACCGACTCGTGAGTGGTCTTGATCTGTGCCGGCACCCGGTCGCGAGTGACGGGGGCCTCAGGGGCTTGCTGGATGCGGATCTTGAACAATTTCTTAGCTATGCTTGTTTTGATCTCACCAATCAGGCGGTCAAACATCTCAAAACCTTCAACCTTGTACTCGAGCAGCGGATTTTTCTGTGCATAGGTGCGCAGGTAAACAGCGTCTCGGAGCTCCTCCATCGACTCAAGATGCTCCTGCCAGAGTGAATCGATCTTGCGCAGATATTCGGCCCTAATGAAGAAGTTGAGCGGATCGTGACCCACTTGTTGTTCCTTGGCAAGGAGATCATTTTCCAGGTAGGAATAAACCTTTTTCTGCATAGCAGCCGGAGAAGTCCTTGCCAACTCCAGCTCGCCAGATTCCCCGGGATCAAAGAAGAACGCATCCTTCAGGCCCTCAAGGGCTTCATTGAGGTATTCCGCCATGACGTCGGCCTTACGGTAGGGCTCAAAAAAGTCCTCGAGAAGTTCGGCTCCCGCATGAAGTACCCTCGCCTTGAGGTTATCGTCGACAAGAATGGAATCGCGCTGCTCGTAGATGAACGCCCGTTGAGCTGAGAGCACGTCGTCGTAGTCTAACAGGTGCTTCCTGATTTCGAAGTTGCGGTCTTCCACCTTCTTTTGGGCGTTTTCTAGGGCCTTAGTCAACCAGGGGTGATTGAGCGGTTCACCACCTGCCATGCCCATTTTGCCCATCATGTTACGGACATTCTCGTTGGCGAAAAGGCGCATGAGGGTATCGTCGAGGCTCACGAAGAACTTGGAACGTCCCGGGTCGCCCTGGCGGCCCGAGCGTCCGCGAAGCTGATTGTCGATGCGGCGGCTCTCGTGGCGTTCGGTGCCTATAACCAGCAGGCCCCCAAGTGATTTCACCTCCTCGTAGTCTTTGCGCCACGTTTCCAGTTCTCGGGCGAGAGATACTTTGAAATCCTCGGGCGAGGCGTCACTGGCGATTTTTTTACGGGCATGAAACTCAGGATTACCCCCGAGCTTGATGTCGGTACCGCGACCGGCCATGTTGGTCGCTATGGTGACCGAACCCTTGGCACCAGCCTCGGCAATGATGAGGGCTTCCCGCGCGTGATTCTTGGCATTGAGTACTTCGTGGCGGACTCCCTTTCGGGTGAGGAAAGCCGAGAGTTTCTCGCTTTTGTCGATGCTGACGGTGCCGACGAGCACCGGCTGGCCCTTCTTCTGTGCTGTCAGGATTTCTTCCGTGATGGCGGCGAACTTGAACTCTTCGTTGAAGTAAATGATATCGTCTTCGTCTTGGCGGGTCACTGGGCGGTTGGTGGGAATTACGACAACATCGAGGTTGTAAATTTTCGTGAACTCTTTAGCTTCGGTGTCGGCGGTGCCCGTCATACCAGACAACTTCTTGTATAGCCTGAAGTAATTTTGAAAAGTAATGGTGGCTACCGTCTTGTTGTGGTCGGCGACCTTGATGCGTTCCTTGGCTTCTATGGCTTGGTGAAGCCCCTCACTGTAGCGTCGACCGTGAAGGATGCGCCCGGTAAACTCATCAACGATTTCCACCTTGCCGTCTTGGACTACGTAGTCGACTTCTCTGTGAAAGAGTTTGTGCGCGCGCAGTACCTGGGTAAAGTAATGGATGAACTCGAAGTTTTCTCCGACAAACAAACTGCCTTTGATGAGTCGGTTCTTCTGGAGAAGATCCTCTATCTTGTTCATACCTTCGTCGGTGAACATGATGCGCTTGTTTTTTTCCTCAAGCTTGTAATCACCCTTGAGTTGCTCGGCCTCCTCCGGATAAGTCCCGGTCTTGGGGTCCTTCTCGCATTCGGCCAGAAACCCGACCAGCGGATCGACCGATTGAAAGTTCTTGGCCGTATCGTCTTCCACGGCTCCCGAGATGATCAGGGGGGTACGGCTCTCGTCAATAAGGATGGAGTCGATTTCGTCGATGATAGCGTAATTGGGAACGCGCTGGACTTTTTTACCCAAGTCCCAACGCATATTGTCGCGCAGGTAGTCAAAACCCAGTTCATTGTTGGTCGCATAGGTGATGTCGGCTGCATACTGTGGCTGTCGGGTCTCAGGGTCCATCGAACTAAGGATCCAGCCGACGCTTACTCCCAGGTAATCGAAAGCCGGCTTCATCCAGTTGGCATCACGCTCGGCAAGATAATCGTTCACGGTCACCATGTGCACGCCAAGCCCGGTCAGAGAGTTCAGGTAAGCGGCAGACACCGAAGAGAGCGTTTTGCCTTCTCCAGTCTTCATTTCCATGATACTGCCCTGATGCAAAACAACACCACCGAGGAGCTGGACGTCGTAAGGCCTCTCTCCCAAGGTGCGCCTCGAGGCCTCGCGGGCCAAGGCAAAAGCTTCAGGAAGCAACTGGTCAAGGGTCTCTCCGGCTTTGTAGCGCTCCTTGAAGTGGGCCGTCATGGCTGGAAACTCCTCGGCATTGAGACTGACGGCCCATTCTTCCTTTGCATTGATCATATGCAGAATTGGGAGCAGGCGCTTAAGGTCACGTTCAAGTTTTGACCCGAACACAAGACTGAGAAGATTCATGGCAACACTCTAAAGAAACACCCCCCTGCGGTCAAGGTTCATTGACCCTCCCGGGGGGCCTTGGTATCCTCTGCCCATGAAGGCCTTTGTGTCGGTGGCGGTTGTAATGGGAGTGCTGGTCTCGTGCGCGCCTTCGGTACCGCAACTCATGCCCAAGGAGACACTGTTCAAGCTGGAACTGGGCACCTTGGACGATCAGATCGACCTATTTCTCCGCTCTGGGTTGCCCTCGTCGCTGAACAATAGCTTTGCGTTCTACGACGGTCTGGTTCTCGTCGCCAACGGCAACGCACGCAAGGTGATGGAGTTCTCCTCTTACGGTGATCTGCTGACGCTGTACTACAACCCGGAGTTTAATCCCGTGCCTTCGCTGCTGGGTACTATTGACTCTTCGGGAGCCCGGTCACTCAATCCCGTCAAGAACCGCCGTGCGTTCTCGTATCCGTTCAATGAGATCGGTGTGCTCGCGCTGAGTGCTTCGAATCAACTTTATGCCGAAGACAGGGTGACTCCCGACCGAAGGGTCTTCGATGACGCCGAAAACGTAGTGTGGGAAAGCCGTATTCTCCGTTTCAGCAAGGAAGGCCAGTTTCTGGATTTTTTGGGCCAGGAGGGCATCGGAGGTACTCCCTTTCCGGCTCTCGAACGACTGAGCATCACCGAAAAAGGCGATATCGTGGTCACTTGCCGCACGGGAAAGGGCTGGATGCTCTGGTGGTACGACAGTCTGGGCAACCCGCTTCGGAAGTTCCGGGTCGATTTGACAAAACTCCCGTTTCCTGACGCACACGGAGCTACGCTCTTGCCGCATTTGGAAACCATGTACCCTGATTGGCTGAACCAGGAAGTGCAACTCAAAATCGACTACTTCCAAGAAACGCTTGATGCCACCACCAAAACGCCTTCAGGAATCCAGGTGCTCCACTCGGTGGTCTGGATCTACGACCTAGCCAAAGGGCAATACTCCTCGCATTACGAAATACCGTTGCTCAAGCGTGAAAGAGCGAAAGGAGCGGCAGAAGACCCGATTGGAGACCGCCCTTACGAGTTTATCGGATTGAACGACAACGGCGCGGGCTTCTTCCTCTCAAGCCCTGAGAATCAGAGCCAGCGCTTCTTGGTACTTAGCCGAAGTGGAGAAGTTCTGCTTGAGCGCAACATCCAGCTCGGAGGCGACAACTCTCTTTTCGCGCAGTACGCCATTTCACCCCACGGTATACTCACCGGATTCCTAAGCGATGGGCAGGGTGCGGAAGTAGCTTGGTGGCGAAGCGACAAATTGTTGGGGAATTATGTCAAGACTGGTTTCTGACGCCGACCAGCTGGCAATGGACCGTAGGTCGGAAAATGAGTTCGGATTTCCCCCCATACTGTTGATGGAACAAGCAGCAGCAAGGCTTTGGGAAAGTTTGCGCGACTCTTCGAAACAAAAGCCGGAAGGCCTAGTTCTCGTATTGGCCGGGAAAGGCAACAACGGCGCAGATGCGTGGGCTCTCGCCCGCTATGCCTTTCTCGATGGTTGTCGGGTCCATGTGGTCACTTGGGGTGCTGGTTCTACCGATAACTCACGCACCATGTCGCGTCTGGCTGCTGGGCTTGGAATCGGCGTCTCCAGTGCCGAAAACTCAACTTCCTTCAAGTTGCTCGCTGAGGCCTCGATAGTCATCGACGGCATCTGGGGTGCTGGCTTCCGGGGCCCTGTGCGCCCGAGTGACCTCCCCTTGTTTGTGCGCTGGCTGGAAGCGTTGGCAACCATTCGTGTAGGAATCGTAGCTCTGGATAGCCCTAGTGGCTTGTGGTGGGGCGCTCCTGCGGATTCCCCTGTGGTGCGAGCGACTCGAACCCTTGCTCTTGGATGGGGCAAGGTGAACTGTTGGCAACCGCTGTATCGGGAACACTGTGGAGAAATCGGTGTGTTAAAATTAGGCTATCCGGCAGCCCCGCCCCAAGCGGCGGAGCTTCTCGAGGTTGCTACTGTGAGGAGTTTAATTCCCCGCCTCGGGCCGTCGGCGCACAAGGGTACCCGCGGTCACGTTCTCGTCGCTGGGGGTGCACCCGGTATGCCTGGGGCCTTGGTTCTCGCGGCGCGATCAGCTGCCAGTGTTGGAGCAGGGCTAGTGTCAATCTTGACAGATTCTGATCTTGTCGCTCTTGTCGCGCCCCAAGTTCCGGCCTTTCAGGTCAGAGAACTTAAGCCCGAGCAGATGGGCCGGGTTCGGGTCAAGTCTTGTGTTGTCGGCCCGGGTTGGGGTCGCGGACCCGACCGCGCTGAAGCCCTATTAGGGTTGCTCGGACTCAGTGTCCCCACGGTCATCGATGCCGACGCTTTGGTGGCATGGAAAACCCTCCAAGATGGGAACCTGGTCCCCTCTGGTGTCAGGGCGATCTTGACGCCCCATCCAGGGGAGTGGGAGCGTCTTGGAGGAGGGGGTGTCGACAGTGCCGCCCTGTCTGCGCAGAGCCTAAACACCGTCATTGTTTTGAAAAACAGCGTGACCTGGGTGCTCGCTCCCGACGGACGACGTGCGGTTTGGGATGGGCGCCTAGCCGAGTTGGGTACCGGTGGAAGTGGTGACTGCCTTGCCGGTGCCATTGGTGGCTATCTTGCCCGTGGCCTTGCACCCTACGAAGCCGCATGCGCCGGGGTGGTGGCTCATGGTGACTGTGCTCGGGGACTGGCTCAGGAAAGCGGATGGTTTACCGCCGAACAGCTCCCGAACGCTTTGGCCCGATGGGAAACACCGTCAGAGAAACAAAAGGGGTAGAACGATGGTTCAAGTGTATTTTCTATTGGTCCTGACAAATGTACTTTCGGGGCTGGTGCTGGCTCGAGAAGGCCTCAAGATGCCTTTGGCTTCTTGGCAGGGGCTTTTCGTCGCTTTTGAATCGAAGTCGGTCAGGTTGGTTTTGGGAGTGGCTAGTTTTCTGAGCGGTTTCGTCGCACTGATCTTCGTACTTCCCGGCGATCAGCTGTTTGTGGGCGATCTCCTTCCAGCGTTGACCGGGTTGCTGGCCGGGACCGTCCTCGTGCTCGATTTCTACGCGAAGCCGCAAGGTCAGGAACAGAACTCTGGCGACCTGCTTCTCAAAAATCGAGTGTTGATCGGTTTGGTTGGCCTGACCTTCGGAGTCATCCATTTCTTTGTTCCGGGTCTGCTGCTTTTGTGAAGCTGATCTCGGTTTGTGGCCTGGCCCAGCGTGCGGGAACCTACTTGGTGGTGCAACGTCGGCTTGGCGGTAGTCAGAGCCTCAAGTGGGAGTTTCCAGGGGGCAAGGTTGAGCCTCCTGAAACACCAGCCCAGGCTGTCGTTAGAGAGTGGTGGGAGGAGTTGGGTCTGCAAGTTGTGGTGTCCGGGTTGCGCTTCACATCAGAGTTTTCCAATGGTGAGAAGATTTACGAATTGCAAGCTTGGGCTGTCGAGGTGGGTACTCAGGAGCCAGAACTCCGTGAACACCTCAAGGCTTCCTGGCTTAAACCTGAGGATCTAGTCCGCCAGGATCTTTCGGAGTCCGACAAGACAATTGCCCAGTTGCTCTTGACCCAAGGTTGAAGCTGCGGTGTGAGCTGGCTAAACTGAGCCAAGAAGGGAGGAGATTTGCATGTATAAAGTGGTATTGATGCGTCATGGAGAAAGCGAATGGAACGTCAAGAACCTGTTCACTGGCTGGGTAGATGTTGACCTGGCACCCAGTGGCGTCAAGGAAGCGGTCGATGCAGGTGAAGTCCTCAAAGAGGCGGGTTTTACCTTTGACCTCGGTTATAGTTCGCTGTTGCGCAGAGCAAACAAGACCCTCAACACCGTGCTCGAAGGTATGAACTTGCTCTGGATCCCGGTCAAGAAGAGCTGGCGCCTCAACGAACGGCATTACGGCGCCCTGCAGGGGCTCGACAAAGCGGAAACTCTGGAGAAATACGGAGAAGAGAAGTTTAAGCAGTGGCGACGAAGTTATGATGTACCGCCGCCGCCTCTTCCGCACGGTAGCAAAATGGCTCCTCACTTGGATCCACGTTATGCCGACGCCGCTCCCGATGAATTGCCCTCGACAGAATGCCTCAAGGACTGTGTGGCTCGTGTTCTTCCTTATTGGTTTGTCGAAATTGTCCCCCGTATTCGGCAGGGGCGACAAGTCATTATCGGCGCCCACGGCAACTCGCTGCGCGCACTGGTGAAGCACCTTAAGGGTGTCAGTGAAAAAGATATCGCCGAGTTGAACATTCCGACGGCGGTTCCGTTAGTTTTCGAGCTCGACGAGAACTTAAACTACATCCGGGACTATTATGTGGGCGATCAGGCGAAAATCCAGGCGAAAATCGCAGGTGTAGCCGCCCAGGGCCATAAAAAATAGAACGGTCTCGGTTCCAATGCACGCTCTGCGGCGATTGTTGCACGGGGGCGCAGACCGTTTACCTCAATCCTGAGGACCTCCAACTTCTGTCTAACTTTACAGGACTGGTGGGCTTTGAGGGGTTAAAGACCGCTGGGTTGGTCACCGAGGGTCAATTTCCGGTTGGTGAAGGGTACTTGCAAAGACCACGGTTGCGGTTCAGGACCAGGCCGCTACATCAGTGCCCTTTTCTCATCAATGACTTGGGCCCCGACGGCATTCTGCGAGGAAAGTGCTCCCTGCATCCTCATCACAAGCCTCTTGCCTGTACGCTTTCACCGTTGACAAGAACCCTAGAGACCGTGGGTGGCGAAAAAAAGGAAGTTTGGGCCGCCATTGCCCCCGTTGAAGGCTGCCCAGGGATGGGGAGGTTTCCAGAATTGAAAATTCAAGCTCCAGCGAGGCTCCGCGGTCGACTTGACCGCGAGGCCCGCTGGATGGAAGACCAGATCGGCCTGAAGTTTGCAGAAACAGCCGGTTCAGAGACCTAGTAGGCTAGAGTAGGCTTTGAGTGCCGAATCCATGTTTCCCTTGGCAAGCACGGCTTTAGTGAGGACTTTGCCGAGCTGAACGCCTTCCTGATCAAAGGAGTTGATATTCCAGAGAAACCCTTGGAACATCACCTTGTTTTCGAAGTGAGACAGGAGTGCACCCAAGGTTTCAGGTGTCAGCCGCGCATTAAGAAGAAGACTCGAGGGACGATTGCCCGCGAAGTTTTTGTTCGGTTCACTGGCATTTGACGATCCCTTGGCAAACGCAACGATCTGGGCGGCAAGATTGGCCTTGAGTTTCACCTGGCTGGTTGAACCCTCACTGACAACATCCATGCCCGATTGTGAGTCCTGAAATCCGATGAACTGGAGCGGTACCCGGTCGGTGCCTTGATGCAATTCCTGATAAAACGAATGTTGACCGTTGGTTCCAGGCTCACCAAAAAGAACTGGGCCGGTCCCGTATTTGACCGGCAGGTTGGCGCGATTGACACTCTTTCCGTTCGATTCCATGTCCAGTTGCTGCAAATGGGCTGGCAGTCGGCTGAGAGCTTGTGAGTAGGGCAAAACCGCGGTGTAAGGCATTTTGAGCGCATTGCGCTCCCAGACTCCGATCAGGGCGTCCAAAAGTGCTGCATTTTTTCTCATCTGGGGCTCGAGGGCGGCCTTATCGCCCTCGTGGGCACCGGCAAGGAAGCGGGCGAAAATATCTGCTCCCAAAGACAAGCTCATCACCGCGCCGCCTACCGCCGAGGTAGACGAGTAGCGCCCGCCGATAAAGTCATCGATGTAGAACGACGCAAGATAGCGCGGACTTTTGGCCAGCGGGCTCGTCTCGCTAGTGACCGCCACCATGTGCTTGTCGTCATCCAAGCCGGCCTTTTTCAGGGCTTGGCGAACAAAGTTTTCGTTTGCTAGGGTTTCTTGGGTGGTTCCAGACTTCGAAACCAAAATAAAGAGGGTGGAATCGAGGTGAAGGGATGCCAAAACCGCCGCAGCGTCATCGGGATCAACATTGGAAATAAAGCGGGCGTTCATGGCGAGTGTTTTCTTCTCACGGACGACATACTGCTCAAGGGCCAAAAACATAGCCCGGGGTCCTAGATCCGAGCCACCTATCCCTACCTGTACGACGGTCTCGAAAGGCTTTCCTGTACTTCCCTTGATGGAGCCTGAATGCACACGGGCGGCAAAGGCCGCAATCCGTTTGTTTTGCTCAGCATAGAACTTCCCAATATCCTTGCGGTTATGCCGGACGATCTTGCCTAAAACACCACGGGTGAGGTGGTGAAGCACCATACGACCTTCGCCAGGGTTCATCACCACCCCATCGAGAATGGCCTTGTACTTGCCCAAGACCTGCTGCTCTTCGGCCAATTGCTCCAGCAGATTGAGGCTCGTTTCGTCCACGGCTTTGGCCGCGTAATTATAGACCCACCCGGCAGCCGTGCTGGTCTGATAGTTCTTCACCCGTTCGGCGGTCAGTAAACTCTCAAGCGACGCAACGCTGGGGCCTTTTATCAGGATTTTGCCTGCCTTGGTTTTGTCGAGATTCCGGTAACTTAGTCTCATGGTGCACTCCTTTGGAAAGTTCGGGTCTGTCAGGAAACCAGCGACAGGCCTTTTACGAGAAATCGGCGGACTTCGTCCTTTGACTTGCGGCGTTCATTGACCAAGCGGTAGAGCTCCCGGCCCTTGTAAAACAGGATGAAGCTCGGTATGCCCGTCACGTCATACTCCTGCGCAACCGAAGCATGTCGATCAATATCCAGATGGATAAAATCCACGTTTTCGGTGAACTGGGCTTCCAAATCTGGCAGCGCGGGCTTGAGGAAATGGCAATCTCCACACCAGTCCGCCATAAAACAAACTAGAAGGGGCCGGTCAGAGGCCATCGCGCTTGCCAAATCCCCTGAGGATTCAACGCTGTTCATGCTCATCATTGTCCGACATTTTTGCTGTTTGGCAAGGGTGAGAGTGGGCTTTTTGCTTTTTGATGCGTCATCGGTTCCTCTAGAACTCTAGACCAATCTCCCGCTGTGGAATTACCGGAACTTTTTGTCCTAGAAATCCTAATCGAGCGTTTGGGCAACTTTAAACAAGGAGGCATTGAAAGTTTATGTGAACATTCTTACATTCATTTAAGTTCTCAAGACCAAGGAGATAACGTATGGCCTACAAAATTGGCGAGGAATGTATCGCTTGCGGCAGTTGCATCGACGCCTGCCCGGTTGAAGCCATCGCCGTTGGCGAAGTTTACTTGATCGACCCTGCAAAGTGTATTGATTGCGGCGCCTGCGCCACCGAATGTCCGACGGAAGCCATTACTGCATCCTGAGTACCGCCGATAATTCTGGCAGGAGCGAACTTCTATGAGTTTCGAGAGTTCAGAGGTTTTTCTCACTGTTGGTGGAAGCGACGGTGGTGCGAAGGTCGAGGTCTACGTTTCCCAGGACGGGATGAGATGTTGGGGAGCGTTTTCGCCGCCTTCCGAAGAGGGAGGCAAGCTACTTGTCTTTTCTGACATCGTCGAAGCGCTTCAGAACGGTGGAATCGTCCATGGGTTGCAGGACCGGGCAATACAGGAAGCCATATTTCATTGCAACATGGAGAAACTTCCCGTGGCGGAGGTTTCTCTGTGTCTCGGTACACCGATGGTGAAGCAGCGGCCAGCCTTTCTCAAACTTGAAACTCACATTTACGCCCACCATTTCGAGAAAGAAGGGCCCCAAGTCGACTTCAAGCAGTACACACCCTTTGTCATCGTCAAAAAAGGGGAGTTGCTGGCGAGGGCAGTTCTACCGCAAGCGGGCAGAGAAGGTTCCACAGTTTTTGGGGTCGCGTTGCCCGCGGGAAAAAAAGATGTCAAGTTACTGAAGCCAGGGCCCAACACCCTGTTTGCCCACGGCAAGGTTTTTGCCCGCATGGCCGGTCGGTTCGTGTTGGAAAACGACCAATTTGACATCTCTGACCTGTTGGAAATCTCCGGTGGAGTTGACTATTCAACGGGGAATATTATTTTCCCGGGCTCTTTGGTTGTCAAAGGGGTTGTTTCCGATGGCTTCAAAATCGTAGCGGGCGGTAGCATCACCGTGGCAGAAACCTTAGATGCCTCAGAGGTCATGTGCCGAACCGACTTAACCTGCAACGGTGGCATTATCGGTAAGAAGGCAGGCTTGGTACGCGTTGGGCGAGACATCAAGGCTCTTTTTGTTGAGAATTGTCAAATGGACGTGCTGGGAAACGCGCACTTTGCGAAGTCGCTTCTGCATACCAGATTGTTCGTCAAAGGCAACCTCACGATGGACGATGGAGGACGCATCGTGTCCAGTTCAGTCACCGTCAAGGGCAACCTCTCTTGCACCCAACTCGGCAATGAGAACGGTCCCTGTCACGTCATCGGAGGCACGGACTTTGTTGTCCTGCGTAAGATGGAGGGAATTAAGGCCAAGTACAAGGAACTTGACGAAGAGGTTTTCAAGCTCAAAACCCATGGGCCCGAACTGGGAAAAGAGAAAGTTCTGGAAGCAGAAAATGCCCTCAAGAAAGCTATGGAAGCCTTGGTCGAAGAGATGAATCAGCTCACTCCGAACTTGTTTAGCGACCAGTCAACTTGGATCAAGGTTTCAGGAACCGTTCATGAAGGCACCGTGATCGAAATGGGATTCGCCCAACTTCAGATCGACAATAACATCAAGGGAAAAATCTTTCGACTCTCTCCCGATCAAAAGTCTATTCTTGTTGAGAAGATCCCTCCCAAGGAACCGAGCTGATTAGTTCCAGACGCCAAGCACGTCTTGGTAAAGTCGGTCAGTCGCGTTCTTGTCCACTTCGGTTACCAAGGCATTCCCGGTGCTTAGGTAGCGGAAGACTGCGGTGTAATTCGATGTTCCTATTCCCTCTGCAACCGCAAACCCTTCCTTCGAATCCCGAAGTTTGAGCTGTTCTCCCTTTGCCGTCTGAAAGACCAGTTCAAATCCATTTTCGAGGACTCCAGGTTTCGTGTGGCTAAGCTTTACCTTACGGTTGCCCACCTGCAAGGCCCAAGGATGACCCAACGGCGAGGATTTTCCTTCCCACTCAAGTCTCGTCTTCAACCAGTGGAAGTAGAGCTCAACCTCGCTGCGGTGGCCTCCGACAAACTGCACGGAAATCAAGTCATGGAGCTTCTCCCGCATATCGGGCGCATTGAAGAAATTGGCGGTCAGTTTGAGCAGAGGTCCTAGCCGCACCCAGGAGAAGTCGCTGACCGGCGTGTTAAACGTGGAAAACCGTTTGGCATATTCGGAATAAAACGAGTGGGGATCGGGAGTGTTTCGAGAGTCGATAAAACAGCGGTCGGCAATGCCGTCGAATAATTCTGGAACAGGAGCGTCCTTGAGGGGGCTCAGCCACCAGACAAAAACTGGTATGTCACGGATTACCAAAGGGGTCCAGAACTCCGGACTTTCACCGGCATGGTCCTCGCCCGATGAGATGACGATTTCTTGAATACACAAGACCTTATCGTTGACGTCGGTCACGCAGCGTGCATTGACATCCGTTCGTGTTTCGCCTCCGGCGTTCCGTTTGACAACGATCACCCGAGCAGGGCGCTTACCATGCAAGTAATTGAGGGCTTCGAGAAGACGCGAATCATCGTGATTCTCCGTGTAAACCACTAGATTAAACAAGTTGGTCCGAGCCTCGTTGGGAGAGAACTCTTGGAGGTTCTTTCTCAGTTCGGCCTCGACGGCCACAGGGTCAGCGTATCGGTTCATAGTTTTCTCCACTTGACGCCCACAGAGGACGTGAGCTCCTTGGCTTCTTCGGGGCCAGCACTGCCTGCCTTGTATTGAGGTAGGGGCGACGGATCGTCGGCCCACCCTTGCAGGATGCGGGTGATAAAGGTCCAGCTGGCTTCAATTTCGTCGCGGCGTGTGTAGAGCGTCGAATCTCCAACCAGACAATCGAGAATCAGTCGTTCGTAGGCCTCAGGGGTGGCTTCTCCAAAGGTGTTGCCGTAAGCGAAGTCCATATTCACCGGACGCACCTGAGTCAGGTAACCAGGAATCTTGGCATTGATGCTGAAAGAAACTCCCTCATCGGGCTGAATGTGGATGACCAGTTGATTGTTGCCCCCGTCGGAAGCTTGGTTTTTAAAAATTTGCAGGGGAGGCTGCTTGAAGGTGACTGCCACCTCACTCATGCGCCGCGCCATGCTTTTGCCGACCCGGATAAAAACGGGAACACCTTCCCACCGCCAAGTGTCAAGAAAAAGCTTTAGCGCGACAAAGGTTTCTGTTTTGGAGGTCGGAGAGACACCGTCTTCCTGCAGGTAACCTTTGGCTGTCTTTCCCTGCGAGATTCCGGCAGAGTACTGACCACGGACCGTGTACTTATTGACATCCTTGTGTGTGATGGGCCTCAAGCTGCGAAGAACTTTGACCTTTTCGGTTCGGATGGTATCTGGACTCAAATCGTTGGGTGGCTCCATTAAAAGCAGGGTCATGATCTGGAAAATATGGTTCTGCACCATATCCCGCAAGGTACCCGATTTCTCGTAGTAATTTCCTCGGGTTCCCACTCCGATCGCTTCCGAAACCGTGATCTGAATGTTGTCGATGTAACGGTTATTCCACAAAGGCTCAAAAATGCCGTTGGCGAATCGTAGAACTAGGATGTTCTGTACCGTTTCCTTACCGATGTAATGATCTATCCGGTAGATCTGACTCTCTTCGAGCTGTGACGACAAGATGTCATTGAGCTCCCGTGCCGTGGCTAGATCGCGGCCAAAGGGTTTCTCCACAATGACACGGCTGTAGCCGCTTGGAGACTTGTTGAGGCCGGAAGCGCCAAGATTCCTGACGATGTTCTCATAATCATCCGGAGGTGTAGACATGTAGTAGACTTTGTTGTCCCAGGCATTGACCACTTTTGCTAGGCGGGCATAGCCATCCGGGTCATCGAAAGTCGAACTGACAAAGTCAAGCTTCTCGAGGAAAGCTTTCTTCTGGGCCTCAGGCACGTGGGCGTAGTGGCCGACGGCAAGCATCGACGCGGCCTCGGCCTGAAACGATTCCTTAGTCCACGGACGGCGGGCGAAACCGACAACCTGAAACTGCGAAATGTTGCCCTTGAGGAACAAAGAAAAGAGGGCAGGCACAAGTTTCTTGCGCGTCAGATCTCCCGTCGCACCGAAAATGGTGATGACGAAGGGCGCAGGCTCTTTGGCAAACTGCAGCCCGTCTAGCAATGGGTTGGAAAACATAACTCCAATTTAAAGGCAACGCCGGGGTTTTACAAGAGGAAAAAAAACCGTAAGATGTGTCAATGGATTCCCGCCCCGTCGCCGTCATTGACTCCGGAATCGGTGGTCTTCCTTATCTTGCATGGCTGCGTGATCATCTGCCGTGCGAGACCCTTGTTTATGTGGCCGACCGCAAGAACTTCCCCTATGGCGAAAAGACTCCCGAACAGGTGCGTTCCGCCGTCGCTGATCTGGCCCAGAGATTGCAGACTGAGTGCGATCCAAAACTTCTGGTTGTTGCCTGCAATACGGCATCGGTGCTTGCGTTGGAGCACTTGAGAGCAGTGTTTCCCGGTCCTGTGGTAGGCGTTGTGCCCGCGGTGAAGACCTCGGCTGCCATGACTCGAAACGGCCACATTGGCGTGTTGGCAACTCAGCGCACCATCGACGGTGGCTACCTCGAACACTTGGTGCAAGAGTTCTGCCCCGGCAAGTCCGTGGCGACCTGGGCAGCTCCAGACCTCGTTACCCTGGTCGAAAATGACTTTTTGCAACCGGATGCCGTGGGGAGAGCCGCTGTTCTAACTTCTTGGGCGAACATAATCCAATCCCAAGGGGCCGATACAGTCGTGTTAGGGTGCACCCATTTTCTCTATGTGACCGACGAGCTTTCTCGGCTGCTCGGGACCGAAGTAGTTTTGCTCGACAGTCGCGACGGGGTTGGAAAGCGGGTGCTTAAATTGTTGGTCGAAGGAAGTTTGGAAGCCCAGTCGCCGGGAGAATCCCGGTTGTATTTCACTTCTGATCGGCGGTGGAACCCACAGGAATTGTTCGGGCATGAACGCAAGTTCAAGCACTTTGCGCTCCAATTCGGACTGAGCTACGGCGGCCCCTGGAGCGACAGTTTTTGAGAGGAACCATCTACTGGGGCATCAACAACATCTTTGCCGTACGCGGCGAAGGTGATCAGGAAAGTCTGCCACTTTGGGAATGCCGCCTGAAGGGCAAGGTGCTAAAGGATGTGGAAGATGAGTACAATCCACTGTCCCCAGGCGACCAAGTAGACTTCGAACCCGACACCGACCACAGTGGAAAGGGAATGATTTCGGCCCGGCGGCCGAGGGTCAACGCCTACTCCCGTTGGAACAAAAAACGTAGTAGTCCTCAGACTCTGGCGGCAAACTTAGACCTGCTGGTGCTTGTAACCTCTCCGCTTTCACCGCCTTTCCGACCCAGGTTTCTTGACCGGGCATTGCTGATGGCCGGCAGAGAGGATCTATCAGCGCTTATAGTGGTCAACAAGTGCGATCAGGGAATCTCCGAGGATACGGAGGACCGACTGGCCGTTTATCAGGACCTTGGTTATGACGTTCACTTGTGCTCGGTGGTCAGCGGAGAAGGCGTTTCAGAACTCAAGGAACAGCTTAGCGGCCTCACCAGCGCTCTGGTCGGGCAATCGGGGGTCGGAAAATCGAGCTTGCTGAATAGGCTTCACGTAGACTCCCGCCAGAAAGTGGGCGAATTGTCGACAAAACACAACCGTGGTAACCACACCACCAATTTCAGCCTGTATTTTCCTTGGTTAACAGGGGGTGGCGGGGTGATCGATACTCCTGGAGTCAGGGAACTGGAAGTATTTGGCATCCAAGCGTCGCAGCTGGCGTTTTCTTGGCCCGAGTTCCGGCCGTATCTCGGCCAATGCGGTTTCAACTTGTGTTCCCACACCCAGGAGCCCGGATGCGCAGTACTCAAGGCACTGGAATCAGGCATCATTCACCCCGACCGTTGGGACAATTACGCCAAGCTTTACCAGGAGCTGGCTGAGGCGGAGCGGCAATGGACCTGACCACTTTTCAGACCCTAGAGTTTTCCCGGATTTTAGCCCAGGTTTGCGAGCGATGCATGACCGCAGAGGCGTCGGATGCTCTCCACCTGGAGCCGATTCTGACCAAACGGCAGCCGCTCCAGATTCTCCAAGACGAAGTTCGTCCGTTCTTGAATCTCTTGGTGCGATCAGGAGAATTACCGATTTCCGACTTTCCTCCCGTAGCGGTAGCTCTCGACCGGTGTGCTCCCGAAGGAAGCACACTTGAAGGTCCCGATTTGAAGGCTTTGGCCCGCTACCTCACCTCGGTCTCGGCGTGGAAACGGTTTCTGGCGACCCAGGAAGAGCCAGAACTTTCAGTTTGGGCCCTGAGGTTGGGCGACCACTCGAAACTTGCCCAGTCCATTCACCGAGTTCTCGACGCAACCGGTCAGGTGATTGAGGAAGCTGTCCCGGCCCTGGTGCATCTTCGAGGGGAAATCTCACGCTCGAGAAACGATATCGACCAGACAGCCAAGGGGTTTCTTCGCGATGCACAGCAACACGACCTTTGGCAGGATTCTCAACCTACGCAAAAGGATGGCCGGACTGTCCTTCCGCTGAAAAGTAACTTCAAGGGACGTATTCCTGCCATCGTTCACGAGGCCTCTTCCTCGGGTGCCACACTGTTTATTGAGCCCTATGAGCTGGTCGAAAAAAACAACCGGCTGGTAGAAAATCAGGCTGCTTGGAAGGTCGAGCTTCTGCGCTTGTTCCGCCAACTTTCTGCCGAGGTGAGAGAGCACCGCGAGGAGCTTCGCAACACGGTAGCAAACCTAACCTGGCTCGATCGGCTACTCGCCCGGGCGCGGTGGGGTCACGGTCATCAGGGCGAGTTTCCTCAGCTAGCTTTGCAAAACCAGGGATGGCAACTGCTTCAGGCACGGCATCCTTTATTGGGAAACCAGGCAGTTCCCATCGATCTGGCGATGCCCGAGGGCACATCGGTGCTGCTGGTTTCCGGTCCGAACACGGGAGGAAAGACGGTGACGCTCAAGACTGTTGGCTTGTTGAGTCTCCTCCACCAGTTCGGTTTGCCCTTGCCTGCCGCCCCCGAGAGCCGCTTGCCCCTTTGGGATGCCATTTTCACCGACGTGGGCGACCACCAATCGCTCGATCAGGCGCTCTCCACTTTTTCGAGCCACATGAACAGAATGGCCACCATTGTCCGTGGGACAACGGGAGATTCGTTGGTCCTTCTCGATGAAATGGCCAGTGGAACCGATCCCCAGGAAGGGGGAGCTTTAGGGATGAGTTTTCTGGACCACTTTCTCGAGCTCGGTGCGACTGTACTGGGCACAACCCATCACGGAGCTCTCAAGAACTATGCCTTTACGCGGCCCCGAGTGAAGAACGCGGCCGTGGAGTTTGACGCCACGCAAAACCGACCCACTTACCGGATTTTGCCTGACGTCCCCGGAACATCCTTCGCCTTGGAAACGGCACAACGGGTAGGCATACCTCAGAACTTGGTGGACCGGGCGAGGCAAATCCTCGAAGGCGGCGAAACCGACGTTGCCAGGGTGATCACCACTCTTCGGGACAAACAAAAGGAAATCCAAGTTCGGGAAAAAGAACTCGCAGCGAGGGAACAGAGTTTTCAGGATACCCGGCGCAAAACTGACCTTCAGGTACTCAAACTCCGACAGCGGGAGGCCGAACTGAAGCAGGCCGGGCTTAGAGAGGTGAATCGCTTCCTTGTCGAAAGCCGCAAAGGGTTTGAGAGACTCGTCAAAGATATCCGAGAAGGAGAGCTTTCGACACAGAAGATTAAGGAAGTCCGGCAGTTTCTGGCCGAGGCGGAAGGCCGTATGGTGGCCGAGACTGAGCAACTCAAGGCTCAGCAGGCGGAAGAAGCTCAGACCGAGTCTACGGTTGAGGTCGATTCCAAGCCTCCGCAGCTCTGGCAACCGGGTCAGTCGGTATCGGTTGACCCGGATCATCGTCAAGGAAAGCTGGTGCGCAAAGCAGGGAAGTCCAATTGGGTGGTCGCGGTGGGTCAGATTAACCTTACCGTAGATGTCCGGCAGCTGAGGGCCCTTCGGCAAACCATCCTTCCACACCGAAAAGTCGAGATCTTCACCTCCGGGGTCGGTGGTAATGAGCCTGCTGTATTCTCCTTGGACCTGAGGGGGCAGAGGCTTCAGGAAGCATTGGACCGCCTGCAAAAGCAGGTAGACCTGGCATTGCTTGCAGGTCTCAATGAGTTTTCAATTATCCATGGTCTAGGGGAAGGGGTGCTTCAAAAAGGAGTTCAGGATTACCTGCGAGGTCGTTCTGATGTCAAAAAGTTCTTTTTCTCCCATCCGGAGGAGGGTGGCTTTGGAAAGACGATTGTCCAGTTATAGACTGCTTCTTCTGTTTCCGCTCTTTCTGTTGTTCGCCTCGTGTCTAGAACTCAAGCTCACCATCAGCTTCCGGACTGAAACAGCCGGTACCGTGAGTCTTGAAGCTCTGCAATATCGCATGGCGAAGAGCCTTAATTGGGAAAATCTCGCTCTTGCGACAACCCGCGAAGGATGGACTCAGGTCGTGGCGCAAGTTCCCGGGTCATCGCTGACGAGTTTTGAACTGATTCCCGATGATTTAGGGACTCGGACAAAAACCGTGGTATCCTTTACTTCCATCAGGGCCTTGGAAAGCCTTTTTGTGATTTATAAGCAAAAACTTACCATCCTTCAGGATGCGCAGGGAAAATATAACCTGCTTCTTCAGCCTCAGGTCCCAAAACTTAATTTTGCTGCCGTCGATACCCGTAAACTGTGGATAGATCTGTGGGGAGACAGCACCTGGAAGTTCGTCGTCCAACCGCCAGGAAACGCCACCGGGAAGGTTTTCACGTTGGCACTCCGTGACTTGGCCGCCGAGAAGGCCCCGGGCGAGTGGAAGACCTCATGGTGAGAGCTTCAGTCTGGTTTTTCGCCTTGACCACGAGGGGCCTTCGGGCTATCGTCACACCTGAAATGGTTCTCCTTCGGGCACCCCTGCAGACCCTTCTTTTTGTGCTCTGCCTCATGGTTCCGCTGGCAGGACAGGTCCCTTCAGAACCGGCGAGTTTACCCTCTTGGGTGCTTCTGGGCTTGGGCAAAAGGATGGCCGAGCAACACCTCTATGGCGATGCCATGGTGTCTCTCCGCAAGTCCGTAGACCGCAGGGGGGTTTTCCCAGAAGCCGAGGTGCAGTTGGCCACCATCGCAGGCCTGAATGGGAATCCAGCCCTGCAGGAATCACTTCTCGAGAAGGCGCTCTCTGAAGCCGGACTGTTGCAGGTCACCGACGACCGCTACACCATTTTGTATGCTCTGGCTGACCTCCGACTCAAAACAGAGGTATTGTCGGGAAAACTCAAGGGAGCTCAAGCGTTGGAAACCTGGAGGGAAGTTCTTCAGGACGACAAAGTTTACCAAAAGGTGCAGGATTCTGGTGGACTGGAAGGTTATTTTCGTGCCCTCATGGCCACACCAAGCCCCATTTCTCTGAAGACTTCTCCTTCGCCGGGCCTCGCAGAAACCTTCTTTGGACTCAACCGTGTCCTGTACCTGTACCGACATCCGCTCACCTTTTCGTTGAAAGCCCATCAGAACATTGCGGCAGTTTCCCTTGAAAACAAGGCCTACAAAGTGGCAGCGGCAGAATCCCTTTTTGCGTTCACTGGCATCCTAAGCACTGTCATCGAAGAAGTGAAAGTTTTTCATCCCGACTACGTGTTTCGTGATTTGAAAGAGTTTTTCGTTGACAGCAATTCACCAGTCTACCTTGGTAAACCCATCGGTGCAGGCGAGAGCACCGGCCAACCCGGTGGACCAAACCCTGGTTGGCTGATTCGCTACCAGCCCGTATGGGACTATCTGCGTACGGCAGGGACCAGGCAAACTCTTGAAACCTTGGCTGGGGCTCTTGACGGACTGGCTAAGCAGGAAAAAACCGGTGAGCGTGACAAGAGCCTACGTCCGGCCTCCGAAGTCGCTGCGGAGGTCCGACAGTGGCAAAAGATCCTCATTAATCTCGGCGTCAGGTAGGCCCATGGACAAGCTGATCATCAAAGGTGCTCGCGAGCACAACCTCAAGAACATCGATTTGGAACTTCCGAGGGATAAACTCATCGTTATTTCGGGTAAAAGTGGCTCAGGCAAGTCTTCGCTGGCCTTCGATACCATTTTTGCTGAAGGGCAAAGACGCTATGTGGAAAGTCTTTCCGCCTACGCGCGACAATTTCTCGGTCGCCTCGACAAGCCCGATGTTGATTATATTGAGGGGTTGTCTCCTGCCATCTCGATCGAGCAGAAGACTACCCATCGCAACCCTCGCTCTACGGTTGGAACGGTGACCGAAATTTATGACTACTACCGCCTGTTGTACGCGCGGATTGGTCGCCCCCAGTGTCCCGAATGCGGTCGTCCCATCGAAAAAAAATCGGTTGACCAGATTATCGACGCTGTTGCTGGCCTTGGAGAGGGAGCTAAGCTTAGCATCCTTTCGCCCGTAATTCGCGGGAAAAAAGGGGAGCACCACAAGATTCTCGAAGACGCACGCAGGCTTGGCTATCAGCGCGCAAGGATCGATGGTGAACTCCGCAGCCTCGAAGACGCCATCGAACTAGACAAAAAAAAGAAACATTCCATTGAAGTCATCGTCGACCGTCTGGTCTATGACCCCGAAACTCGGGGTAGGCTTTCGGAAGCTGTAGAGTCGGCCTTGTCCATGGCCGAAGGGCAGATTCTTGTCCTCGAAAACGGAACTGACGGGGAAAAAGAGCACTTTTATTCCGAGAAAGGGAGTTGCCCGGTTCATACGGAGATCGGTTTTCCCGACCTCGAGCCTCGATTGTTTTCGTTCAACAATCCCTTTGGCGCCTGCTCAGCTTGTAGCGGTCTCGGCGTTACCATGGAGTTTGATGCCGATCTGATCATGCCCGATAAGCGGCTGAGTTTCAACGAAGGTGGAGTTGTACCGTACAACCCGGAAGCAAACTGGCACCGCTCTTGGTTTGAGGCGCTGGCACGCAACCTGCAGTTTAGCCTCGATACTCCACTGCAAGACCTCCCGTCTCTCGTGCTTCAGGCCATGCTTCATGGGACCGAGAAGGCCATTGATGTGGTCTACCAGAATACCTCCGGTACGGGGAAGTTTGAGTACACCAGCCAATTCAAAGGCATCCTCAAAGACCTGCGTCGTCGTTACCTGGAAAGTACCAGTGATGGTATCAAAACTTGGCTAGAAAAGTTCATGGTGCAAAAGCCCTGTGAAACCTGTGCTGGAAGGCGACTGAAACCTGAGGCCCTCTCCGTCTTTGTCGGTGGGACCAACATCCATGACTTGAGCCAGAAGACAGTGGCAGATACCCTACTTTTCCTCGGCGCCTTGGAACTCACAGAAAATGAAACCAAAATCGTCGACCAGGTGTTCAAGGAAATTAAGGCACGCCTGGGGTTCCTTGCCAGTGTAGGTCTGGACTACCTCAGTCTCGAGCGGAAGGCAGGGACGCTTTCCGGCGGAGAGGCCCAGCGCATCCGTCTGGCAACGCAGATCGGCAGCCAGTTAGTCGGTGTTCTCTACATCCTGGATGAGCCAACCATCGGCCTGCACCAACGAGACAATGAACGCCTGATTGAAACTCTAAAACACCTTCGGGACATCGGCAACACACTCATCGTGGTAGAACATGACGAACAGACAATTCGCACGGCCGACTACATAGTCGATCTGGGACCTGGAAGTGGAGTTCATGGTGGCTATGTTATTGCTGAAGGCACGGTAGAAGAAATCCTTGCAAACCCTAACTCAATAACAGGACAGTATTTGACTGGTGCTATTCGAATTGAGGCCAGATCTTCCCGTAGGGCTGGTACGGGCGAGTGGCTAAAGCTGGAAGGAGCCCGTGAGCACAACCTGAAGGGCATCGACGTGGAGTTTCCGGTGGGGGCGCTCTCGGTCATAACGGGGGTGTCTGGTTCTGGCAAGTCCACGCTCATGAGCGATATCCTCTACCCCGCACTCATCAATCAGTTGACGCGTGAGACACCCCTAGCCGTGGGGGCCCACAGTAGCCTGAAGGGCATCATGAACTTCGACAAGGTCATTGCCATCGACCAGAGCCCTATTGGTCGCACCCCAAGGTCGAATCCGGCCACCTACATCGGGGTATTCGGCGCCGTCCGAGACCTCTACGCCACGCTGCCAGAGTCGAAGGCCCGTGGCTACAAGCCCGGACGTTTCAGCTTCAATGTCAAAGGTGGGCGCTGCGAGAACTGCCAGGGGGACGGTTCCATACAGATTGAGATGCATTTCCTTCCCGATGTCTACGTCACCTGCGATGTCTGTCACGGCCGGCGGTTTAACAGAGAGACCCTGGAAGTCCGCTACAAAGGGAAAAACATCCACGAGGTGCTCGAGATGCCCGTCGACGAAGCGGCGGAGTTTTTCATGGGTATCACCCCAATTGCTCATAAATTGCGAACCCTCCAATCCGTTGGTCTTGGGTATATCAAGTTGGGGCAGTCGGCACTCACCCTTTCTGGCGGGGAAGCTCAGCGGGTCAAGTTGTCCCTCGAACTCTCCAAGCGTAGCACTGGGAAGACGGTTTATGTGATTGACGAACCCACCACGGGTCTCCATTTTGCGGATGTGAAACAGCTCATAGAAGTTCTGCAGCGACTGGTCGATCTCGGTAACACGGTGATTTTGATCGAGCACAACCTTGATGTCATCAAACAATCCGATTGGATTGTCGACCTCGGGCCCGAGGGTGGCGCTAGGGGAGGGCAGGTCGTTGTTATGGGGACTCCCGAAGCTGTGGCGGCCCACGAAACCTCCCACACGGGCCGTTTCCTGCGGGAACTGCTGCGCGGTCGGCCCTAAAGGCGGACTTATGGCCTGTCGGCACCAGATTCCGGCTTGTATTGCCCTTCTGCTTTTGCTGGCCGTCAAGCTGGCGGCCGATCCCTCCGCTGTGTTCGAGCTTCAGACCTCGAGCTATTACGAACTTGTCACTCAGGCCCGTTCGCTAGGAATTGAAGAAACCGGCGGGGTTCCGGATTTGCGCCAGCGAATTGCCGAAAAACTCGGCGTCACCCTGCCAGAAAAAACGAGTTCCGACAAAACCATCACCATCGAGAGTGCTCAGCAGGCCGAGGTGATTGCTATCGACGCCCCGGCGACGGGTAAACTGATTCACCTTTCGGGAGACCTGCGGGTCACCCTGGTGGACAACAAGTTAAAAGTCACTCATTTAATCGAGGCTGGCGAACTTTGGTACGACCAGGATTCCGGAGAAATGACGGCCCGTGGAAACGTGGTCTACATCATGATCAGGGAAACCTCTCGGGAGTCTTTTCGCGGCGACAGCTTGAACTTCCGTCTTTCTGATTCCCAGGGTGTTTTTTATGGAGGCGCCTCCGAACGCATGAGAACCGTCGCCGACAAGTCTCTGCCGTTTCGTTATCAGGGTGAAGCTATCCGCCGTTCGGCCAACGATGTGGTGTTGATGGATTCGGGGTCAATTACCTCCAGCCTCACGGAAGATCCCTACTACCATATCGAAGCTCGTCGAATTTGGGTCCTCAGGCCTGGGGAATGGGGCCTCCAGAATGCAGTTCTCTATCTCGGACGAATCCCCGTCTTCTGGTTTCCCTTCTATTTCCAGCCCGGCGACGACCCGGTCTTCAACCCCGTCCTTTCCTTTTCCGACGCTCAGAGTCGCCGGGGAACTGCTTTCCAGACAACTACCTACATTTTTGGAAAGAAGACGCGCTCGTCATCGCCCCTGAGTTTCCTGCAAATGGAAGATTCGGGTACTGTGGACGGTGACAAAATCCTAAAGGGCTGGTTCCTCACGAGGGGCAAGTCGACCGAACCGGCACAGCCTTCCGGTTGGTCGCTCAAAGTTCTGGTAGACTTCTATTCGCGCTTGGGTGTGCTCTCCGGCGTCGATGCTGTCTTACCGGGGTGGGGCCCGTTCAAAACCTTTAAGTTCGCGGGGGGGTTGGGCATTACCCGCAATGTGACGACCACAGGGTCAACCTTTACCTCGGGAGTGTTCGACACCCTGCTTTCGACAGCTGAGCAGAACAATTGGAACGGCAGTTGGATCGGCACCCTCTACCTACCCTTCCGTTGGGGAGGAACTCTGGAAATGGGAGATACCTTCTGGAACGTGTCCCTGCAAGCCGATTCTGACCCTCTCTTTTGGGGTGATCTGATGTCCTCGCGCAATGAGAACTTCAGCATGTTGACCTTTTTGGGGCTTGGTTCTGCCAACCACGCTTCGGCTAAAGTCGCGATGAACAGCCTTCAATGGAAAGGCAACCTGGATCTGCCTGCTTTCATGCCTGATTTGCGAACCAACCTCCAAGGCAGTTGGAACTGGAACATCAAGGCTACAACACCTGCGCTCGTAACTGAGGATCCGCTAGCAAACTTCTTCGTACCGACACAGTTGCTGTTTCCCAATGTATCGATCCTCTGGGGCGGAGATCTTCTCAAGCCTGCCACTACCACGAGGGCAACCTCGGCTTCCACCCTCCCTGAACTTCTCCTCCCCGAGGCCGAAAAAAACGACGTCGATCTTCTGAAGGCTCCCGAGGAACCGTCCACCGTGATTTTTCCGGAACTGGGAATGCCTTCTCTGTTGTCCTCCTTGCCTTTTCCTGGTAGCCCAAAGCCATGGACACAGTCCCTCACTTGGAGTGTCAATCCGGTTTACCGAGTCGATACCCGTTACGACAACAGCTTGGTGCTGTCGGCACAGGACTTTCAAAGTGAGGTTCAAAGTTCCCGCTGGAACGGTGCTTGGGACGGGAAACTTGGATATAACCTGGGACAGAACTCGGATGTTTTTGCATTTTCCTCGGTTTCGTCGCTTCACCAGCAGATTCAAGATACCTGGTACGTTGGTCCTTCGGTGACCCCAGCGACGCAAGCCCTCCTTCTCACTCAGGACAAAAGTCAGACCAGCAGCCTTCTTCTGCAGAATCTAAACCTATCCTGGAGCCCTTTCGTAGAGTTTGCTCCGCTCAGTTCGACGTCCTTGAGCTACGCAGTGTCAGGGCGCCTTTGGGAACATACGGGCACTGAAGATAAGCTTTTTGATGGAACTGTTTCCTCTGTTTCCGTCCACCAGGTTTCAGTTCAGACTTCTTGGCTCGCCTGGGAGGGAACTCCTTCGGTCACTTTTGGCGCCCGCCTCCAGGATGCGCTCCCTCCTCTCACCACCAACGTGGTCGCGTCTTCCAATGTTGACCTGCAGTTATTTTGGGCTCGTCTGAGCTCCAAGATCCAGTATCAGTTTCTTGGAACCGTCTGGACTCCTGATCCTTGGCTGTCGAGTCTAGAATTGACACCATGGAAGGGCTTCTCACTGAAGGAAAGTTTCCAGTATGACCTGGCCTTACAGAAGCCGCTGAACTCGACCACCGACCTAAGCTGGGCTGGTTGGTCGGTGCAATACCGTCATATGCAAACGCTTCCTTACCTGTTCGATTCGGCCAATCGAAAGTGGAAAACCTCCGGGGTTTCAGATTTTCTCCCTCAGGGGCTGGACCTCCGCTATTCGTTAGCCATTCCTCTGACCCAATCGTGGGAAAACCGCCAGTCGATAGCAGGCAATCTGAGCATTAATTGGCCTATGAATCTTCAACAGATCTCACAAATGCCTTTAAGCATTACTTTTTCTTTGCAATATAAACTGTTCCGTTTCGTCGACCTTCAGGTCTCCGAGAGTTTGATCAACCGCAGCGTGTTCCGCTATTTCCCAGCCCTCGTCGATTCTTTCGGTATTGATTCTTTAACCGCCGTAAATCCAATTACCGACTTGATCGATTCGCTCTCAGTTTGGGATGATGCCGCCCTTCGACGCGGCGGCTTCAAGATGAGCACGCTCAACGTGGGACTTGTTCATTACCTTTCAGACTGGCAAATTAAGCTCGACTACTCGGGCTCTCCTCAACTAAGCACGGGTACCAACCGTCGTTTCCAATGGTCGGGAACCTTGTCGCTTTTGGTCCAGTGGTACCCAGTCCCTGAGCTAAAAACCCAGTTGAACTGGGACAGGACTGGTGTGCTGACAATCCCTCGTAACTCTCCTTGACCGAGCCTCAGTGTCACGCTAAAATCTTACCGGAAAGGAGGATGGACTGACCACTACGAAGTTCGTCATCGAAGATGAGGATTTTCTGGGGCAGCTGTGTAACGCCGGCAACCAGAACTTACTGGAGCTAGAGGCTGTGCTTGGTTCACCTGTCTATTCACGTGGCAACGAGGTGCACCTCGGAAGCGACCAGGATCAGATCAAAGAAAGGTTCGACCACCTGTTACGAACGTTGCTGCGTCACCATCGGCTTGGCCATTCGGTCACGCCCGACCTCATCCAGTCGCTTTCTGAAACTCTGGGAGGGGGCGATCCCCAGCAACTACAGACTTTTCAGGATGCGGCCATTTTGATTCCCGGCGGACTGCAGAAAGTTTTTCCCCGCGGTTGGCACCAAGCCCAGTACATTGATGCCATCCGAAGGTGCGACGTCACCTTTGGCATCGGCCCTGCCGGAACTGGCAAAACCTACCTAGCGATTGCCCAAGCTCTTTTGGAAGTGCTGACAAAAAAAAGACGCAAACTCATCCTAACCCGTCCGGTCGTTGAGGCCGGTGAAAACCTCGGATTCCTGCCCGGTGACCTTTCCCAGAAAATCAGTCCCTACCTCCGTCCCCTTTATGACGCCATGGAGGATCTAGTGGGCCCTGAGGTCCTCAACCGCCTCGAAGAGAACCGGACGATTGAGATTGCTCCGCTGGCCTATATGAGAGGACGCAGTCTCAAGAACTGTTTTGTCATCCTCGATGAGGCTCAAAACACGACCCGTACCCAGATGAAAATGTTTCTGACACGGTTGGGCGAGGGGGCCAAGGCCGTGGTCACTGGCGACCTCACTCAGGTCGATCTTCCCCGCTCCCAAGAGTCCGGCTTGTTGCAGGCGCGTCGTATTCTTGAAGGGATTCCCGAAGTCTATTTCGCCGAGTTCGAAAAAAAAGATGTGGTTCGCAGTTCCCTGGTTCGCAAGATCATTGAGGCCTATGAGGCTCATGAAGGCTCCTGAACTAGAGGTTTTTCTCGAAGATGTCGAGATTCCGTGGTTGGAGCGTTACCGGGAGTTTTTGCTTCAGGCTCTCTGGTCCTTAGGAGTCCGAGACTTTGAAGTTTCTGTTACTTTGTGCCGAGATTCCTACATTCGCAACCTTAACCGCCAATGGCGGGGAAGAGACGAAGCAACGGATGTTCTTAGCTTCGAGGCTGAGCCTCAACAGCCTCCAGGCGCACCACAAAGGTCCCGAAGTGGCGGGTGCTTTGGTGACCTCGTGATCAGCATGGACACATTAGCGGTCAACAGTGCATACTTCCTCGTGGACAGGGACGAGGAGTTGAAGCGGGTTTCCCTTCACGGATTGCTTCACCTCATGGGGTGGGACCATGCTTCCAACAATGCAACCGAACCCATGTTGCAACACCAAGAGTCGATTCTGGCCCGTTTCAAGGAACTTTCATTTTGAAAAACAAAAACCTGTTCAGTCGAATTTTCTCAGGCGCTCGCTTCCGAGATCCCGACGAGCCTCAGCTCGATCAATTGAACACCGAAGAAAAAGAAATGATACAGGGCGTTGTCGAACTCGGAGATACCACTGTCAAGGAAGTCATCGTACCGCGCATCGACGTTATTTTCCTTGCCGAGGAGATGGACTTTCACGAGATGATCGAGCGCATCACCGAGAGTGGGCATTCCCGGTTCCCGGTTTATCGCGACACCATAGACAACGTTGTAGGAATTCTTTACGTCAAGGATCTCCTGCGCCATCTGGCCAAGAACGCCATGCAGATTCCGGACATCATCCATCTGTCAGACTTGGTCCGAAAACCCTATTTTGTACCTGAAAGCAAGAAACTCGACAGTCTGCTGAAAGAGTTCAAGCGTAGGCGCGTCCACATTGCCGTCGCCGTTGACGAGTATGGCGGGGTTTCGGGAATTGTCTGCATGGAGGACATCATCGAGGAGATTGTTGGTGATATTCAGGACGAGTTCGACACCTCCGTTGAAGATGTTCTCGAGATCGGCGACCGAACTTATCTCTGTGATGCCAGGGTTTCTATCCTCGACCTCAATGAGATTCTTGGCATCAATCTCCCGAATGACGATTTTGATACCCTTGGTGGTTTTGTCTTCGATCTCTTTGGTAAGATTCCCGTCCGCTACGAAAAAGTTTCGTATCAAGGTGCGGAGTTCATTGTGCAAAACATGGACGGTTACAAGATCCGAACGGTCAAAATCCAGTTGGGAGCACCACCTCAGGAGGTCGCCGAGTGACAAGGTTCTTCCTTCTGTCGCTGATGTTGGGGCTATGGCTTCCGGCGGGGGCCCAAAGCGCCTTGGATTCCTATACCGCCGGACAGCAAGCCTTTCAGCGTGACGATTACTGGAGCGCGGTGGACAGGTTCCGGCAGGCCCTTCAGGTTAACCCCCGCTACCTTGAGGCCTATCAGGGCTTATCTGAGAGTTTTTTTGCCCTCGGGGAATATGACGAAGCCGCCAAACAGATTTCGGAGGCTCTCAAGCTCGGAAAGCTCAATTCCACGGTCAACAACCTGCAGGGTCGGATACTTTTGGGCCAGACGAAGCTGGAAGAGGCTTTGGCCGTCTTTCAGTCGGTGCTCAGCAGGGAGCCGAAAAACCAAGGGGCCCTGTTTGGTCTAGCCGAATATCAAGTGATGAAAGGTCGCTTAGAACTCGCCTCCCAGCAGTTCGAGAATCTGAGAAGGGAGGATCCGGCGAATCTTCGGGCTTTACTTTCAATACTGTATGTAGCTTCGGCGCGTGGCGATAGGGCTACTTTCGACCGGGTGGCTTCCGACGCGATCAGGCTCTATTCTTCGGACCCTAGGGTTCATTTTGCCATCGCATGGGAGGCTTGGAACCGCAAAGATATGCCCGGGGCCCGCTCCGCTCTCGACAAGTTCCTTGTACTGTCGGGAAAGGATGATTTGCGCGGATGGTTGTTTCAGATTGAACTGCTTCTCGCCGAGCACCGGGATCAGGAAGCCCTCCTAACGATTGACGAATCGGTGATCAAGGGACCGCAGGTGATGCGCGCTTCCAAGGATCCGAGAGTATGGTATCTGCGTGCCTTGGCGCTCACGAGAACGGGACGTAACCCCGAAGCCTCTGATTCGTTCCGGATGGCCCTCACGTACGAACCCGACAACGAAACCTGGAACCTAGCCTATGAAACCTGGCTGTTGAGACAGACTCTGCCGGAAGATAAACTGAGAGCGCCTCAGGCCCAGCTGCACTTTAGCCGAGCGGCCGATCTCACCAAGAAAAACTCCCTCAACCTGGCCCTAGACGAATGGCGCCGAGGTTTGGCACTTAATCCCTATTCGGTGCAGGGAAGGCTGGGACGGGCTGATATTTGGAAACGCCAAGGCTACAAGACCTCTTCCTTAGAGGAACTGGAGGCCGTGGCTGTCTTGCAACCGACCTATAAAGACGTTGGATTCCTCGATGAAGTGGAAATTCAACGCGGAGTCTATTCCGACTCTCTGGCTGCTGGATGGGGCCTCTCGCTTAAGGATCTTGACGGCCTCAACAGCGTAGGGACAAGCCGACTCTTCCGACCCTTTGAAGTGGGGCTGTTCCACGCGAACGACGCGTCCTCCACGCAGGAGTTCGAAGCCGGCGCGGCTTTCGCCGAAATGTTTGCCGATGAGTGGGATTCCATGAGAACCCTCCACCTCGCTCGCGCGTCAGAGTTTGCCAAAGTCTGGTCGGTGTCTGGCTTCAACCAGGCCTTTCTTCAGGCACGCTCGTCAGGGCTCGACTATTTTGCCCTCCTCGAATTGCGCCAGGGTCCCAGAGATTTTCAAGCCGACCTTAAGCTCTACCTGGGTAGAACAGGACGCCTGATTCAAACCTTTTCGATTTATAAGAAGGGATTGCTCCCGGTCACGCTGGGGTTACGCGAGTTGGCAGCCACCAGTGTTTCAGCGTTTCCCTTACGAGGGAGTATTGCCAAGCGGCAAAACGCCGAGTTTCTGGTAAATCTAGGACGTCGAGACGGTGTGTCAGTCAAACAGAAGTTCTCCATCGTGCGCAATTCTGGCTCTGTACTTACGGGCGACAAGTCTTGGTTCAGCTGGAATCCTAATGACCTGTTCGGCACCTGGACTGTGTCTTCTGTGGACGATTGGATTTCGGTTGGCAAAATGGAAAAGTCTGGGTTCTTTGACACGGTGGCCATCGGTGACGAGGTTCTGTTTGTCAAGGATGCTCCGGCGAGTCCAGCTTATGTCCCGCTACCAGTAACTGCTGTGCTTCAGCGCGATTTATTGAGCCTTCGGTAACAATAACAGGCTGTGTGATTGACATAGGCCTCAGAGATTCCTAAAATAGCGTCTGTTCAATATGAAAAAAACGGAGGGATTTATGGGAATCAAGATTGGTATCAACGGGTTCGGACGCATCGGTCGCATGGTGTTCCGCGCCATCGTGAAAAACTTTCCCGACGTGGAGGTTGTAGGAATCAACGACCTACTTGAACCCGATTATCTTGCTTACATGCTCAAGTTCGACTCCGTGCATGGTCGTTTCAACGGGTCGATTTCTGTTGAAGGAAGTACACTGATCGTGAACGGCAAGAAGATCCGCCTTTCACAGGTTAAAGATCCTGCAGAGTTGAAATGGAATGAGGTCGGTGCACAAATCGTGGTGGAATCGACGGGCCTCTGGTTAGACGACGCGACCGCGCGCAAGCATATTGCAGCAGGAGCAAAAAAAGTCATTATGTCGGCACCTTCGAAAGATGAGACTCCGATGTTCGTTTTTGGTGTAAACCACGAGTCTTACAAGGGCCAAGACATCATTTCTAACGCTTCTTGCACAACCAACTGCTTGGCTCCCATCGCTAAGGTGCTTAACGACACCTTCGGAATTGAAAAAGGCCTCATGACCACCGTTCACGCTGCAACGGCAACGCAAAAGACGGTTGATGGTCCTTCCAGCAAAGATTGGCGTGGCGGTCGAGGTATCCTCGAGAACATTATTCCTTCTTCCACCGGTGCAGCCAAAGCCGTCGGCAAGGTTATCCCCGAGCTGAACAAGAAACTCACCGGAATGTCCTTTCGCGTTCCCACCAGCGACGTTTCAGTGGTCGACCTCACCGTCGTGCTCAAGAAACCCGCTACCAAGGCAGATATCGACGCGGCCATGAAGAAGGCCTCAGAAGGGGCCATGAAAGGTGTGCTCGGCTACACGGATGAAAAGGTTGTTTCTACCGATTTCCTTGGCGAAACCAACACCTCTGTTTACGATTCAGAGGCCGGCATCAACCTCGACGACAATTTCGTGAAGGTTATCAGTTGGTACGACAACGAGTGGGGCTACTCGAACAAGGTCGTGGAAATGGTTCGCGTCATGGCAAACAAGTAATTCAAGCGTTCACAGAGGAAAAAAGGCCTCCGATTGGGGGCCTTTTTCTTGGGAGGAGTGTTTTCATGATCAAGTCCATCAAGGATATTGACCTCAAAGGCAAGCGAATCATCATGCGGGTCGACTTTAATGTTCCGATGAAGGACGCAAGGATACAGGATGACACGCGTATTACAGCGGCCATTCCCACCATTGAATACCTCTTAAGAAATGGGGTTCGAACGGTTGTGCTCATGAGCCATCTTGGTGACCCGAAGAAAGATGCCAAAAAAGCAAAAGAAAAAACCGAGAAAGACGGAAAGGCCTTCGATGAGGCTGTGTATATCGCTAGCAAACACCGAATGGCCCCCGTGGCTTCGTACCTTTCCGGAAAACTAGGAAAGCCTGTCGTCTTCGCAGGCGAAGATGGCTGTTTCGGCAAGAAGTCGTTCATTGATGGGCAAACGGTCGGGACGGTGGTCATGCTCGAAAACACCCGCTTCCACAAAGAGGAAACCAGTGCAGATCCGTCCGAAAGGGACAAACTCGCCAAGGAACTTGCCACCTATGGAGATGTGTTCGTTAACGATGCTTTCGGTACGGCTCACCGCGACCATGCCTCCACGGCAAGCATAGCCAAGTTCCTCAAAGTCAACGTTGGTGGTTTCCTGATGGAAAAGGAAGTGGCCTACCTTGAACCGATCGTTACCAACCCCATCAAGCCGTTGGTCGCTATCATCGGCGGTGCCAAGGTTAGTTCGAAGATCGCTGTCCTTGAGAGCCTTCTGAAAAATGCCAGCGCACTGGTCATTGGAGGCGGCATGGCCTACACCTTCTTGAAAGCACAAGGTCATATGGTCGGGAGATCTCTGGTAGAAGACGACCAATTAGACACCGCCAAGAGCATTCTGGTCGCCGCGCAGAAGCACGGTGCAGAGATTCTCCTTCCTGTAGATCACGTTTGTTCCGACAAGTTTGACGCTGAGGCCGAGGTACAGCGCATCGACGGAGTCGATATTCCTAAGGAACTCATGGGGATGGATGTAGGGCCCAAGAGTGTTGAACGCTACAAGCGAGTTCTGGCTACGGCCAAAACCATAGTCTGGAACGGTCCGGTGGGAGTCTTTGAGTTTGAAGCCTTCGCCAAAGGCACCCAAGCCTTGGCCCAATTGGTTGCCGAAGCGACCGGACACGGGGTCATAACCATTGTCGGCGGTGGGGATTCTGTGGCCGCGGTCAATAAGTTTGGGCTAGCTAGCAAGATGAGTCATGTCTCTACCGGGGGAGGCGCATCGCTGGAATTGCTCGAAGGGAAGAAACTCCCCGGCATCGAAGTCTGCAGGAAGGTTGAAAGATGACACGACAAAAATTTTTCGCGGGAAACTGGAAACTCTGGGGCACGCAGGCTGAAGCAAAGGCGTTGATTGCAGCGTTGGCGACAGGGATTCAGGGGAGCAAGCATCGAATCCTCGTTGCTCCTCCGTACACGGCCTTGGCCGCTGTGAAGCAAGCAGTGAAGGGCGGTCCCATTCTCGTCGGTGCCCAGGACTGTTCGGCCTTGGAAAGTGGCGCCCGAACCGGAGAGATTTCAGTAGGCATGCTCAAAGAACTCGGGGTGGACGTGATCATACTTGGTCACTCTGAACGTCGTCAGTTTCACAACGAGACCGACAAGCTCGTTAACGATAAGCTTAAGTTGGCGTTGAAGCACGGTTTCGAAGTTATTTACTGCAATGGAGAGACACTTGCTGAGAGGGAGGCGGGCAAAGCCTCCGAGGTGGTTACCCGACAGACCAAGGAGGCTCTTGCTGGTCTGTCAGAGGCCGACTTAGGTCGACTCACCATAGCCTACGAGCCAGTTTGGGCCATCGGCACCGGCAAGACCGCCACGCCGAAAGACGCCAATGACATCCATCAGGTGATCCGCAAGACAATAGCCGAACTCTATACAAAGAAGGCCGCCGATGCTATTATTATCCAGTATGGTGGATCGGTGAAGCCCGACAATGTCAAAGAACTAATGGCGATGTCGGACATTGACGGCGCATTGGTAGGCGGAGCTTCTCTCAAGGCTGATTCCTTTCTAGCCATCTGCACGTTTGACAAATAATCACCCGGGAGCTCTTCGTGGACATTCTTCTGTATGTACTACTTGGTTTTTTTATTCTCATGGCTCTGTTTCTTGTCCTGATGGTCTTGATTCAGGATGAACAGGGCGATGGTCTGGCCGGGATGTTTGGTGGAGGGAGCGCCTCCACCTTTGGTTCAAGGGCAGGTAACGTCTTGACACGCACGACTTCGATCCTAGGAGCGCTTTTTCTGGTCTCGGCTTTTTTTCTGGCCTTTCTTGTAAAAACCCCCAATACGGGGGATGTGGCCGCAGCCGCGCGGCAGGCCGGTGCTGGAAAGACGGAATGGTGGAATGCGCAGCCTACGGCGGCCCCGGAAGTTGCACCCGTTGCCCCGGTTCCTGTTCCTGAAGCGCAACCGACGACCAAGTAAACTAGTTCCGCTGGTGTTGACTTCTCCGCGAGCCGGGGAAGTCTTTTTTTTGGAGGTTTACGCATGGGTATGGTCCGGGTCGCGGTCGTGTATTTCTCTAAGTCCACCAAGACGATTTCTGATCAGGCCAAGGCTCTCGCAGCATCTATCGAGGCACGCGGCGCGCAGGTTGACCTCATTGACGGCTCAAAAACCCATGACGCCAAGCTGACGGGTCACCACTTTCTGGCCATAGGATGTGATGTGCGGTCCCTTTTCAAAGGAACGCTACCGCGTGAACTCAAGGGTTTTCTGGCCAACTCGGGGCTCATCTCGGGAAAAAGAAGTATGGCCTGGGTTTCTTCGGCTCCCCTTGGTGCACAGCGTACTTTGCTGCAGTTGATGCGGGCTATGGAAGGAGAAGGCATGTTGATTCGGACTTCGGAAGTACTTGCAAAACCAGAAGATGGCACGATAGCTGGTCGCCGGCTCAAGATAGACGGTCTTACTGTTTCTTGACAGGGCCTTAGCGCCCTGATAATGTTTTTGAAAGGCTGTTCCATGATAAAAACCGGACTTCTTGTTGTTTTCGCCTGGGTCACCGTGGCTCTCTCGGGCCAGACTCTTGATCAGGCAGTCGCCAAGGTTTCTCTTTACAAGACCGTCGTCATCACGCAAAAAGTGTTTCGGGAACAAGTGTCTGCGCTGGAAGCGAACTCAAAAACCACTCTTGCTCCCGCTGACCGTCTTAAGGTGCTCGATTCACTTGTGCTCAATGAGCTTATCAACCAAGATTCGGAAAAAATGGGCTTGAAAGCCAGCGATGATGATGTTCTTTCCCAGTTTCGAACCTCCAACCCAGGGGCCACCGATGCGCAGATTAAGCAAGCGTTAGAGCAACAGTCGGGAGTCACCTGGGAAAAAGCAGTGGTGACTCTCAAGAAGCAGGTTGTTTTCATGAAATACCTTGCGAATATTTCTAAGGATCAACCGCAAACCTCACTCGACGCGACTCCCAAAGAGATCTCAGACTTCTATGAATCTAACAAGGCCTTGTTTGTCAGCCCAGACTATATTCGGGTTTCACACATTTTCTTCGACACCAATGTGAACCCCAAAGGCAACCCCAACGAAATACGCAAACGTGCTGACGAGGCTTTGGCCAAGATAACCTCCAATCAGTCCACTTTTGAAGAACTTGCCAACACCGTGTCGGAAGACGTCGGGACCGCGAAGGTGAATGGCGATATGGGGTATATTCCTCGTGCCGTAGAGTCGACTTTGGGTCAGCAGTTGGTCAAGCTCTTCGGTGTTGATTTCTTGAATAACCTGTTCGCTCTCAAGAAAGGCGAGGTGTCCAAAGTACTAACCAGTACCGCCGGATTGCATATTGTGCGTATTACACAGCGAATCGATCAGCATTTTCAGACCCTGGACGAACCGGTTTATCCAGGGGCAAAGACTCCGACAGTCAAAGATTCCATTGTGAAGGTTCTTCAGCAGAGAAAAGCAGCAGCCTACCAGCAACAGTTGATATCTGCGGCCGGAGAGGAATTGAAGAAAAAGGCAAAAATCGAACTGTTCAAGCAGAATATGTGAAATGGGCTCCCGTCGCCAGGCCCGTATCCTAGCTTTCCAAAGTCTTTTCAGCCAGGACTTGAATCCCCAATCTCTCGAGAAACTTCTGACGTTAGGATGGATGGAACCCGAGGAACACACCGACCTCGAGCCTGATGTTGTGTTCTTCACTCGGTTTCTCATTTCTGGCACTCTGGAACATTGGGAGGAAATCAACACGGTTATCGAAGGACTTTTGCGAAACTGGGACTTTAACAGGGTGGGCAAAGTTGATCTGTGTATTCTTCGGATTTCAGTTTTCCAGATGCTTTTTGTTAAGGACATACCCGTCAAGGTGGTAATCGATGAGGCCATAGACATCGCCAAAAGGTTTGCCTCCGACGATTCTTACCGTTTTATCAATGGGGTTTTGGATGGACTTCGCAAAGAGCGGGGCTTGTAGCAGCAATGCGGAACTTCCTGCGCGTCGTACGCTGGCTTATCCTCGCCGGTGCTTTGGCCGTAGGCGGTTGGTGGGCTTGGCCTTTGGTTTTTCCCACCCAACCTCCGGGATTCCTTTCGCGGTTGGCCAAAGCCGACTCAGCACTGCAACAGGGTCGGCCTGAGGTTGCCCGCAAGGCTCTCGAGCCTTGGCCCGAAGGAATCTCTGCGGGTCAGTGGGCTCAGTGGGAAAAACGAATTCATAGCCTCGCTGTGCTCACAAAGGACTGGAAATGGGCAGAGTCGGGCGCGCGAAAGGCGCTGGAGCAGTTTCCTGGAAACCCAGACCTAGGAGCCTTTCTGACGTGGGTCCTGCTAAAAAGCGGACGACCGGCTGAAGGTTTGACCATCGCAGAAAAGACACTTCCTGGAACTGCTTGGGAACCGCTTCTGGTTCAGGCCCGGGTTGAAAACGGTCTGTTCAAATCAGGAGTTACCTCCGACGGTTGGGCAACCCTGAGTGTGGCGCTAGCTTCACCCGAAGGTGGCAGCCCCGAACTTTATGAAAAAATCCTTGGTCTTGCTCCTGAAGCGCTGCTCAAAAAAAACGCACTGCTGGAAGCCCTTTCTGTGGGCCGGGTGGATATGGCCAGAAAGTATCTTGATTCTTTGACTGAGAATCAGCGGAATCAACCCCCTTTCGACCGGCTGCAAGCCTATATGGCTTACGACCAGGAAGACTGGCTTAGGTCGGCTGCGCTCCTGAGAAACTTGGGCGCATCGGACGGCTCCACCTATCAAGTTCTAGCTGATGTTTATCTGCATCTCCAAGAGTTTGAGCAGGCACGAATTATTTATGACCAAATGCTCGCTGACGCCACTGATCCGAAAGCTATACCGGCTTCTCTCTACCTTAACCGGGCTACCATCGCCCTTATCCAGAAAGACCCGGGTACGGCTTTGGCACTCCTCAATAGGGCGCTTCTTTCTAGCGGGCAGGATACGACTGGTATCAATCAGATTCGTCTTCTCCTGTTGGAGGCACGTCAGGCTCTTGGCGAAGATGCTGAGGTCCGCCTTCAGCTTGACAAAGTTCTTGGCAACGGCGAAGAAAGTGCATTCCAACTTGAAGCTGAGCTCCTCAAATACCGACTTTTCCCCCAGATGCTGTCGTTGCCCAGACTTTGGTCGTTGATGCATCGGCATCCGGACTATCCACCTTTGGTGGAACGTTTGGTGTGGCTGTTGATACAGCAAAAGGACTTTCCAGGTGCCCAGCGAGCTCTTGATCTGTTTCAAGCAAAGGTAGACCGCTCGAAGGAGCCACCGTGGTGGTCCCTGCATTACCAAAGCTTACTGCTGGCGCTTCAGAACCAGTTTGCCGGATCAATTTTGGCTTTGGAAAAGATTCCGGCACAGTGGAGAGATACCTCCTATTACACCAATCTTGCTTTGGTACAGACTGTCCGTTCGCGGCAAGTCGAGGAAGAGTCAAAGACAGTTCTCCTCAATGGTGCGCTCGAGTCTGATACCAAAGCACTTGACCTCGTTTCTGCTGGTAAAGGGAGTGAAGAACTGTCACTTCGTTCCCGGCTTTTGGCCCACCGCGGTCTTGTAACTTGGTCGTTAGTACCCTACCAAAAGCCTTCTTCCCGAAAAAAATGGAAAGAGCTTGCTCTAGAAGACCTTCGCAAGGCGGTTCAACTTGACCCAGAAAACCTGAGGGCGGCCTTCCTTCTCCGGCAGGCCGCATCAACTCAGGATGCTCCATGATCAAACTGAAAAACACCGAGCAAGTTGGCCGCATCCGTGAATCCTGCCGCCTGTTGGCAGCGATGTTCCAGGCTATCCGTCCCATGGTGGTGGAAGGCATCACCACTTTGGAATTGGACGCTTGGGCTGAGGACTTTATCCGCAAGGCTGGAGGAAAACCTGCCTTTAAGGGCTACATGGGCTTTCCCCGGACCCTGTGTATATCCATTAACGAAGAGGTCATCCATGGAATTCCAAAGGATCGTCGAGTGCGCACCGGAGACCTGGTGAGCGTAGATTGCGGGATTGATCTCAAGGGCTACTTTTCTGATATGGCTATTACTTTGCCCGTTGGTCCTGTAACCGAGACCGAAAACCTCCTCCTGACGGCAACCCGGGCCAGCCTTGATTCTGCCGTCCAGGCCATCCGTCACGGGGGGCGAGTGAGGGACGTGGCGCAGGCTGTGTCTGAGGTGATCAAACCTCACCGTTTTGGCATAGTGCACCAGTACTGTGGGCATGGTGTCGGTTTCAGTCAGCACGAGGAACCCCAGGTGCCCAACGCTCCTTCTCTAGGTCCGAATCCCCGTTTTGTGGCGGGCATGGTGCTTGCTGTCGAACCGATGATCAACCTTGGAAAAGCGGAGGTACGGGTGCTCAGTGACGAATGGACCGTAGTCACCGTCGACAAGAAAAAATCGGCCCACTTTGAGCACACAGTGGCAGTTTGGGAAGATCGCACCGAAATCCTGACCCTTACCGACTGACCGTAGTGTAACCATTAGTCCGCTCTGCGTTTTTCCATGCAGAGATTTTCAAGGAGTTGAGTCATGAGTATGAAATCGTTTTGGAGTTCGCGTAAAGTACTGGTTTTCAATCTCGTTCTGGCCGGAATGACTACCGGCTTTGCCCTCGCCGTTGGGGTTCTTGCCTTCAACGGTACTTGGACACCACAGAAAACCGCCTACGCGGAGAACAAGCCGATTGTCGTTCCAGCGAGCTTGTTCGAAATGCAGAATACGTTCCGCACCATCGCCAAGACGGTTCTGCCGTCGGTTGTGGAAATCAAAACCCAATCCGATGTTGCCAACAACCAAATCAGTCCGATAAACCCTAATCAGCAACCCTTCGATTTCTTCTTTGGTCCCAACACGACTCCAGAGACGCCGCAGACGCCAAATCAGACTCCTAATCCGAACCCGCGTGCGCCAAAGATACCTAAGGGCCAGAGGTCAGAGGGTTTAGGCTCGGGCATTATGGTGGAGCGACAAGGAGATAAAGTTTTTGTTTTGACCAACAATCACGTAGTAGAGGGTTCAAACAAAATTGTGGTCAAACTGTCGGACCAGCGGGAATACGACGCGACCCTGGTAGGTACCGATGTCCGCCGAGACCTAGCGATGGTGTTTATCACGACCAAAGAGAACGACCTCACCCTCATCAAGCTTGGCGATTCAGACGAGTTGCAGGTGGGAGACTGGGTCCTCGCCATAGGTAACCCGTTAGGCCTTGAGTTCACAGTCACTTCGGGCATCGTAAGTGCTTTGGGTCGGCAAGGTGGTCCCGACGATTCGGTCAATATTAATAACTATATTCAAACCGATGCCTCCATCAATCGTGGTAATTCAGGAGGTGCACTCGTCAATTTGAAAGGCGAGCTGATCGGGATCAATACCTGGATCGCATCACCTAACGGAGCCAGCGTGGGACTAGGCTTCGCCATTCCCGTGAACAACGCGAAGAAGCCGGTCAAGGACTTCATATCCAAGGGAACTGTCCAGTATGGCTGGCTCGGAGCCTCGGTGACCGACATCGACAAGCAACTGCTGAAGGATCTGAAAGTTCCTGGATCCAAGGGTTCTTTTATCCCCCACGTTTTCAAGGGCTCTCCCGCCGACAAAGCGGGAATCTTGCCGGGTGATTTTGTGACGGCCATCAACGGCAAGGAAATCGCCGACACAAATGCTCTAGTTCAAACCGTGGGAGACCTTCCTGCCGGGCAAAGCGCTGAGTTCTCCCTCATCCGTGATGGTAGTGTTGTGAAAAAAACCGTGACCATTGACCCACGACCGAAAGAAACCGACGTAAAGGGTCTCAAGCTCTGGCCAGGTTTTGCTGTGAGCGTGCTGACTCCGGACCTGAGAGATCAGCTCGACCTGTCACCTTCGGCTGATGGTCTTTTGATATCTCAAGTCGAAAGCCGTTCAACGGCTGACATCGCCGGCCTTAAGGCCGGCGATCTGCTCAAAGCTGTCAACGGCAAGGCCCTTTCTTCGGTCTCTGAGTTCTACAGGGCCCTAAACAGCAGCAACGGAGAGATCAAACTCAATTTCACCCGTGAAGGGGTTGAGTTAAGTATCGGCGTCTCCCGATAATAGGGGGTATGAGCAAAGAGTTTATTCCCTATGACGAGGTTCGCGACAACGCGTTGAAACTGGGCCGGGAAATTGCCCGGTCGGGTTTCATTCCTGACGTCATTTACGTTTCTCTGAGAGGGGGTGCGTACTTGGGGAATATTCTCTCTGAGTATTTCAAGGTCCTCAGGAAGGGCAAACGCCCTGTTTTTTACGCGGCGGTGGTTGCCCATTCCTATCAGGACGTGCAGCAACAAACAACCGTGAGGGTTGATGGCTGGACCTATGCCCCAGAATACCTGCGCTCGGGGGACAAAGTGCTCTTCGTAGATGATATTTTCGATACGGGTAGGACGATCAATGCTCTTGTCAACATCATCCTCGAGCGCGGTTTGCCGCGCAAGGACATCAAGATCGCCGTCCATGACTACAAGGACTTCCAAGACTCACCACCATTGCCCATAATTCCTGATTTTTACTGTAGAAAGCACACCCTGCAAGACCGTGCACACGACCTTTGGATCCACTACTTGAGCCACGAACTCGTTGGATTGTCACCCCAAGAGCGGCAAACCTACTACATTAAGGGTAACCCGGACATGGCCGAAGTCATGTCCGTTTTTGACCTATGAGGATTTGCGTCGCAACGGCTCTGTTCGTCTCTGTTTTGCAACTTTGGGCAGTTGGTGCCGACCTTAATTTGGTGCCGAATCCACTTCCAGGGGTCTACGCTGAATCGGTCGCCGTGAGCCTCGCGAACGTTGCCGATCTGACCGTAAAATACCGATTCTTGGAAAGTCCTGGTGAAGTTTATCTGCCATGGACCGATTCCCTTCTCCTTTCGGCTCTTCCTGGCGAGTCGCGGGTCTACACACTGCGTCTACAGACCACGAATGCGGCCGGGGAGAGCCTTACCAAGGACTACCAATACTCGATCGTGAGACCTTCTCCCGTATTGCCATCGGTCACGCCTTCACCAGGTCTTTACACGCGACCGGTCACGATTGAGGCTTCGCTTCCGCAAGGCACTGGTGTTTGGCTTGATGGCAAGGAAGTTTCTTTTCCTTTATTCCTGCCTGGGGTCATCGGGGAGCGGGTCACCTACCGCCTTGATCTCACTGCCTTTTCGGCCAAGGAACCCTCCTATTCCCCGTGGCTGTTTGTTGTCGATTTAAGAGGCCAGACTGCGGCATCTCTGGATATACTCAGCCCCTTGCCCGGAAACTGGGCCAACCGTCAGACTCTAGCGCTCAGTTTTCAAGGACTAGACCGCGTTTACTGGTCCTGGGGCAACCAAGTCGACCTGAACAATGCCGTAGAGTACCGGGCTCCCTTTACGCTTGGCCGTTCGGGAGCCTTGGCAATTACGGTATGGGGCTTAGCGAAGGGTTCTGGTGCTCTCCAATCCAAGACGGTCAATTGGACCAATGGTGATCTGACCTTCGAAGGGGCAGGGTTTCCTGAACCGGGAGTCACTAGTCAGCCTCTGACCTTTCCGGCGCATGCAGACTGGGACTGGAGTCTTGACGAAGGCAGAACTTGGAGGCCTCTTGATACCACCCGAGTAGAACCAACATTGTCCAAAAGCCTCAAAGTCCTTACCGTGCAGGGCCGTGATCCTGCCAGAACAGGGGTGTGGAGAGGACTCTACTGGATGGATACCCGCCAGTCGTCGCAACCCTTGGCAGAATATTGGGGTGGCTGGAATCCACGACTTTCATTTAGTGGTGCCGCTGAGGCCTGGCATACGGCAGAATGGAAGGGTTCCGACGGCAAAACGTTTGTGTCAGAAGCGTTATGGGGTCCTTCCGGTTCCTGGAAAATTCCTGATGGAATTGTATCTGCTACCATTACCGGCCATCTTGTGAACGGACAGACAACTGTTTCGTCCCGGCGTGAGTTTCCAGAAAGTGGATGGATTCGCCCAGAGTGGGAGCCGTGGAACGCTGGTGGGATAATGACCAGCAAGACGGATCTGCCCATTGGGGGCCGTTTGATTCCGCGTCCCGGATTCCAGGCAGTCTACGAGATCGGTTCTGAACGTGGACTACCCGAGCCTGGAAGGCGCTCTGCGTTGCTTGCAGGACCTTTGTTTCCGCAAGTACCGCTCGGAGCCGACCGGATTTTTTACGTTCGTTTTGCTTGGCGTGACGACTCAGGGGCCGTAGGGCCTCCCACCTCGGCTATACCGCTACGAGTAGATCACCTCCCACCTTCTGTTCCCCAAGTTGTGATCAGCGGAACACGAGTGGACCTGAAAAGTGAGGATACCGACCTAGGAACCAGCATTTTGTATGCGATTTCCAAGGAGCCTGTGCGCGATACCGAAGCTTTACTATTTGGGTTATGGAAGCCAGCGGAGTTGGCTGGGATTTCCGCTGAGAGCTCAGCCTGGTTGCACGCGCGGGCTCAGGACGCTGCGGGAAATCAGAGTTCGCCACTACTTAATTGGCCTCTCGGTGAAGCGACTGCCACTGACTGGAGGGGGCTTGTCTTTGGTGCTCCGGTGGCCGGAAGTCGGCAGGCCTTGGCCGACAACTCGGTTCTGCCTCTTAGCCGCGTAGCGCTTCAACCCGCGGTGGGGCCTTCAACCGGTTGGTTCGCTATGGTTACCGATGAAAGTGATTTGCCTGGCAACTGGAGCACTTCGCTTTTACCGGTCAGTGGTCCGCTTGTTGTGTCCATAAAACCCGGTGAACGCCGAAGCTTCTCCACGTGGTGGAACCTGAAGTCCGGAGGCAAATGGCAGTGGGATAAGCCACGAAAAGTAGGATTGACCTTGGATCAAGGTGCTCCACTTCTTCCGAAAGTCAGTCTTTCGGCACTTCAAACCGTAGTACGTGAGGCATGGACCCTTACCGCTTCTCCGTCGCAAACCGGCGACAAACTGACCTACACCCTGACTAAAGATGGAAGCGCGCCTCCTAATCCACTGGACCGGGAGGGACTGGCGTGGCAAGGCCCGTTGGTCTTGGACGTGCCCGACGGGCAGAAAGGTACCTTCCGATGGCGTTTAGGTGTGACCTCTGTCTCGGGACTGTCGCGCGAGTGGCCGGAAGCTGGAACCGTTATCGTCGATAAAACGACTCCAGCCGCTGTTTTTCCGGGCCTTGAGTTCTTTACCTATCAGACTCGTGCTCTCAAGGTGCCGCTTGAATCTGAGATTCCCTTGCGTTATACCCTGACGTTAGACGGTTCGACTCCCGGAGTACCTGACCTCAAGGCAGCCAAGGTGACCGGAGGTTTACTCGAGTTTCCAGGGACTACCGGCAAGCAGAGCCTATATCGGTTCCGACTGCGACCCTATTCGGCTTCGGGAACCCCGGGGCCCACGAGCGACGTCTATAGCATTCTGATCGACCTGACGGCTCCCTCTTCCGACGCCCGCGTGTCGGCTGTTTCGGGTTCTTTCGATCTTCAGGGGTTGCCTGAGGGTGGACTGAGCGCGAAGCCTGTTCGACTTAAGCTCAAAGCACCTTGGGGACAACCCCGTTACGAACTCGTTGAGGGTGAAGCCAATGTTCACCCTGTGGAAAGTAACTCCTCTAACTTTCCTGAGGTACTGACGTTGGATGGTGTTGATGGCGGTGATCGCCAATACACTCTAGCCGTAAGGAGCTTTTCGGAAGAAGGAAGGCCATTGACGCCAGAGCAACGATGGACGGTGCGTATCGACCGAAGTGCCCCTTTGGCTCCAGTTCTCGATCTGACTGCCGACAAAAAGGAGCCGGTGGCGCTAGTGAAGGGGAGCACTGCTTCACCTTCGAGCGAAGAGACCCTTGAGGTCCGCTGGCAATGGACGAGCTTTCCCAGCGGGAACGGTTTGACCGACTGGAGAGACATCGGTGGTGGAGATCTACGATTCACAGCACCTGGAGGCAATCTCACCCGTCTTACTGTGGAAGCCCGAGTACGCGACTTAGCCGGAAATATAAGCCCAATCGTGAAGAAAAGCTTAATACTCGACCAAAACGTAGTTTATGCCTCGAGCAGTGCCCTGGGAAGTGGGGATGGTTCCCGTGAACATCCATTGGCTTCGTTGAGTTCGGCTGTTGCCAAGATGCGGGCAGAAGGCCGCAAGATTCTGCTTCTTGTTCGAGGTACCTATTTTTTACAAGCTCCTCAGGATTGGACGAACTTGACCGTCTGGGGAGGCCTCTCCGAAGTATTGTGGGATCAAACCCTGACGCCGGGTCGTTCTTTGGTCGCTTCGGGCAAAGGCTTTGTAGGAAACTCGTTACTAGAGCTTTCTGAAGGAACACTTGAGTTACACCGCCTTGATCTGGCAAACGCCGGTGAGAAGCTCGAGTCGTTGGTAACAAGTTTAAAGACGAGGGTCGTTCTCGACCAGACTGACTGGCAATCGCAGGGAACGCCGGTTGGCTGGCGGCAAACGCGGGGAAGCCTAGAAATCGGCGGAATGACCGCGCTTTGGGAATCCAGTCTTCAGGGCGAGCTTCTCGAACTCAATGATGTTGATTTTCGAGTTAACGATGCCCGTTGGACGGTGCAAGGTTGTCAGGATTTGAGGTTGGTTTCTCTGACCGGCTCGCGCGCATTCGTCAGCGAGCTTTCGGTCGCGACTCGGAAAGAGATTGGCCTTGACACCTTCCTTTGGGCCAAAGACAGCACAGTCTCTGGCCACGGATTAAAAGTTCTGGTTGGCGACGGTGCTACCTCAGCTACTGGATTTGTGTTTCAGAACAGCACGGTAGTTTTCTCGGAGGTGGAACTCAGTTTGTTCGCTGGACGTGCCAATACGGGTTTTCAAATAACGGGTAGTGACGTTGACCTGCAAAGGGTGAGCTTAAAAATTCTGAAGGGTGTCGAGTTCAATCAGGGAGTTCGGCTGCAGGACTCCAAGTTCCGTCTGAGTGAAAGCGCTTTTAAGGTTGATGGTGGGAGCTATCAAGGAGGGCTGAGCCAAAACGGGGGCAAGCTAGAACTGAGAACCAGCTCTGTAACCCTCGCAGGGGGCGGGCTCCAGGCCTTTGGACTTCAGACCCTAGGGGCCTGTGCCAATTACTTGTCGGACATGAGCTGGGTTCTAGGCACGAAAACTGTAGGAAAGCCCATTGTGAAGGGCTCGGATTGGACCCCTGACTCCTGGGAGAAAAACTCTACCTCTATCGGGTGGTAGCTCCGGCTAGCTCTTGTTGAAGAGCTTTTCTCCTTCCACAAGAATTCCCAAAACCTCGTTCTTGCGGGCATGGGTCAGGCGGTTGACGAACTCGCCCTCTCGCAAGATTTGGTTCAGTTTGGCTAATACACGAAGATGGACAACCTCGCTGTCGGAAACCAGCAGGAAAAAAAGGTGAGTCAGCTTACCGTCCATCGAGTCGTAATCTGTGCCCGCCTTGCAGATTCCAATCACCATGCGGGGCACCCCGCCGGGATTCTCTTTAGGATGCCGCAGATGGGGGATCGCTACTCCGCGGCCGATACCCGTCGTCACCATTTTCTCACGGGTGATCAACTTTCTTAGGAACTCATCGGCATCTTCAATAATTTCTTGCTCGACAAGTGGAACGATCAGCTGAGAGAGGATTTCTTTTTTGGTGCCCGGTTTCAGGTTTTCAACAATGAACTCGTCGTTCGTGATTCGGGTAAATGGGATCAGCCCCTCAGGATTTTCCAGAATCTTGGCCAAGTCATTTTGAGGGACCACATTCATCCGTGAAATCAACCAGTCGTCAATCATGGACTTCATGAAGCGCCACTGGCTAGCCACTTTCGTGCAGGGAATCTCACCGCGCGTGATCATGCGTGAAACGGTCTTTTCGGCTATTTTCAGGTAATTGGCTACCTCTGCCAGAGTCATGATCTCGTGGTCCACCGAGTCGCTCATTATCCACCTCGATTGTCTAGTATAGTCCTGCACCTTCTGTTGTCAACCCAACATGGGGGCTAGAGACCGTCCGCAGATCTTGACTCGCGCCTCCAACATGGCATCACCGTCGAACAGAAAACTCGCTTCAACACGGTTCCCGGACAAGCAGTGGGGCAACCAAAGTGGGTCGTCTTTCCACATGCGGTGCCAGGGTAGGGCGGCAACTGGAAGCCAAAATGGATCAGCTTCCTCGCAGGGCCTCGGAGTTCCTCCCACAGCAGACGCAAAAAATGCTCTCACTTCCAACTGATAACCATCCAAAAACCGAAAATCCAACGCTGCAACTTCTGTGAGCGGACCCGCTTCGAGAGATGTTTCTTCCCTAAGCTCGCGCCGCCCCGCCTGCTCCCACGATTCGCCAGCCTCCAGGCGCCCTCCCGGGGCGTTGATTTTGCCTTTCCCAAGGCCACGCAATTTGTGAATGAGAAGCACTTGCTTTCCTTGAAACAGCCAAACCAGCGCGGCGCGCTCCATCATTGCCAGTTCACCAAGGTCAGAACAGGATGAGGAGGGGACTCGGAAGGCCAGGAAAACAGTTCTGCTTCAAAAGAGGTTTTTGGTTCGAGAGCAATATGACCTCCCGAAGGAAGTTCAGACTTAAACTCAGAAACCGCTTTGAGTGTCAGGGACTTGAGTTTTGTCCCGTCTGCACTTATCCAATCCAATTGAAATCCGAGCTTACGGAACGCTTTCAGCCCTGAGTTGTGAACTTCAAGTGATAGCTGGTTGACGTGGGTAGCAAAAAGTTCTTTCCAGACAGAAGAGCGCTGGTAGACTTCGAGCGCGTACCCCTTGGCTAATCCATCGAGTCCGGCGACCTGAAGGCCTTGGAGCTGTTTTTTGTCGGCCAAAACGGCCCCAATTTCCTGGGTTGTCAGTACTACGGATTCAGCGCCAATCCAATTGGCCGCATCGAACTGACGGTCGAACTGCCATCCTTGCCCCGGTTGGAGTTCAGGATCCTTGTCAGTGCGGAAATCTAAACTTTCCTGATGGACGGGTTTTCCGTTGGCATCAAGGACAGCCAAAGTCACTGCCCAAGCCGAAACCCTCGAATCAGGGAACTCAAGCAATACATGCAAGTGCAGAACCGCCGACTCGGCATACACGTCGATCCTACTTTGCAACCTTGTGAGCTGGACCTTGACGCCTTGGGTATCCAGGGTCACCGGCAAATCTCGGGAACTCTGAGATACCGGAGGCGGCAATAGAATCTCTGGGGGTACTGACCAAGGAGACCACCACAGGAAAGCCACCAGCAGTGAAGCGAGCACCCCGAGTCCAACCAATATCGGAATCCAGAAACTGCGGTAATGGCCTTTCGCTTTCTCCACAACTGTCAGGCGAGATTTCAGCGCCGAGAGGTCTTCGGCTTCCCAGGTCTTTCGTTTGAGTTGGGCTGAAACCGATGAAGCGAAGATGGAATCAAAGGGATCAAGCAGGAGCGCCTGAAGGGATTCGAAGGCAAAGTCCTCATCGTTTCCGGCTTCTGCGGCCTTCAAGGCACGGTTTTTGTGACCCGCGACCTGCTTATCGAGCAACGATAAGTCATCGGGAGTCAATTCGGCTTCTTCGAGAAGAGCCCCCCACTGTTTTCTGGTGTAGGTTTTCTCTGGCGGCGATTCCTTGCGTTGCTTGAGAAACTCGCGCAACCTTTCAACCTTGGTCGCCACGGTCAGGATCCTTTAGTCTCTGGCTCGCCGGCTTCCTTTTTGCGCTGCTGACCCACTTTCTCGAGAAGCCAGCGACCTAGGTTTTCGGCATTTTCAGTAGTCATCACCACTGCAATCAGAGCTTCTCGGGTGATTGGAGTAACCGCAGGTGTTCGGGAAACTTCCGGACCGAGACCATCCGGGGTGGACAGATAACTGATGGCTTCGGGTAGTTCGACATGTTCAAAAAAAAGGTCGAACTTCAGTTCGCCTCGGGGTGTCATTCCTCCCCAAGCCCCGTTGGCAACGACAATGTGGTAGTTGGCGGAACGCACGAACCGAAAAATAATTTCCTTATCCACGGGTGCAGGTTAACACTAATCCCTAGTGACATCAAGAAGGTTTGCCCAGGCCTCGATGTTACGAACACGGCTCGGGCCGCACTACTGAAGTTTCTGGGCCGCTTCCATCTGCTTCTGAAGTTCGACAGCTTTGGAAGCGGTTCTCGTCATTTCCAAAGCAGGAAGGAAGTTAGGCAAAATCGCCAAAGCCTTCTCCCATTGCACTATCGCTTCCTCAAGGTTTCCTTTGGCATAGAACTCAATACCAGCGAGGTAATATTCTCGCGCCGCAGTCTCACGATCCTGTCGCCCCAGATCGCCTAGATTCATCTTGATTTCAATGCTGACGCGGTCGAAGGGTGTGAGACTTGTCATCAAGTCAACCGTGTAATTGAGGTTCATGGTCAGCGAGTCGATCAGCACTGTGACCCCGGCCGAGAGCCGAGGCAGCCCTGCCTTGAGATTCAGTCCGGCCTGAACTCCGAGGGTCTCCAACAGCGCCCAATTGAATCCAATAGCCTCGGAGATCCCCTCTGCTCCCGCCAGATCAAGGCCCAGGGGTGTACTGAGATAAAACGGAACCGTAATATCAAAAGAAAAAGTCATCGGCTTGATCGGGTTGTAGGCCAGTCCGATCACCATCGAACTGGGAAGGGGGTCACCACTCACTGGTAGCCCCAGGTTTTTCATCGTCACGGCAAAAGCGAGGTTGTTCTCTCGGGAGTAGTAGAACTTGAGAAAATTGACCTTCGTGATGGCGCCAAAATCAAAAATTAACGCGCTCGCGGACTGACCCTGTGCGATAGTCTCTGGAACGCTTCGGCTGGCAAACTTCAGGCTACCACCAACTGTGAGGCCACTGAAATAGAAGGTGTGAAACAGATTATAGGCAAGGTTGGCCGTCCCGACGAACTCGGTGTAGTAGCCTTTCGCAGTTTCGGTAGACCATGGATTGCGATACCGCTCTCCCCAAGTGTTGATGGCCGTGAAAGGAAGGTAAAGAAGCTTGGCCCCGAGGCCAATGCCTAGGTCAGCATCACGGATGGTGAATATGCCCGCCTCGAGCCGAGATTCGCCTATCCAGTCATTGTGATAGATAGAGATTTCGGTGTCTTTGAGAAGCGCACTGCCGGCGGGATTGGCTTCCAAGTATCCGGAGTCTTTCAAAACCGCAGAATAGGCCGTGCCCATGGACTGGTACATGCCCCCCGGCGGAATGACCAGGGCCCAAAAGGCGGCCTTACCTGCGTGGCTATCTATCCCTGCAATTTCTCCGAGGGCGGCGTACCAGTCTTCGAGACCTTGGGCCCAAGCACAGCTTGCCAGTAAAAGAAAAGCCAGACTCGCCGAGAATCTTTTCATGAAGGTTAGCCCATTATACCATAAAAAGGGTATGCTATCCAAACCAGACAGGTCATACGAGACCCCGGAGCCCGATACCTGAAGCCCAACTTTCCTCTCCTTGGCAGTGTTCTCTTGCTCATGATCTGGTGTCCTGTTTCTCTGTTGTCACAGCAGTCCGACTTCTTCGGCGCCCTTTTGCAGTTATTCGGTGTTCCTCAAGAAACAAAAGTGACGGTAACCGACGCGACGGCACTCCTTGAAGCCAAGGATTATGAGGGTGCACTGAGAGTTGCGAACTCCCTGATCGACCAGCAGAACTACAACGACGCCATGTTCATCGCCAAAGAATTGGTACCCCTTAAGCAACTCGTAGGGGCGTCTTCCATTGCCGCAAGGCTCATGGCACTCAATCCGCATCCTGAACAGAATCTGGTCTACGATGGATATGGGGAGTTTCTGAACCTAGCAGACCTCTTGATCACCGAAAAGGACTATAACGACGCCCTGGTGATTCTTGCAGGGGTTATTCGGCGTCCCGACTACCTTGACGATGCCCAAAGGCTGATCAATAAAGTGCGTGATCTGCGCAACCGTTACAACTCTTTAGGCGATGAGATGCTTCAAGCCCTTAAAGTGGGTGATGCAGAAAAGGCAAAAACCCTCATCGCTACAATGGAGTCAGTCGACAAGAATCCAAATGACAAAACGTTAGTCCAGATCAAGTTGGCCAAACGCTCCGTGAGCAAAATTGTTTTTGAGAAACTCGTTAATGGCATAATGGATGCGGCTGCGATCTTGCTCAAAAACCGCGAGTATGGCGCTGCCATCCGTAAGTACCTCGAGGCAGAACCGATTGCGAAAGTAGACTTTGCCGAGAACCAGTACGGAAATATCACTGAGAATCTGGTGGCGCGTTCTTGGGATGACTTGAAATCCGCTACTGCACTCTTGGTTGCCCAGGAAGGAAACCTGAAGAACCAGCCCGCCACAGGACAAAAACTGATTTCCGGTGCTCCTGCCGCTTTCGAGGCCGGAATGGCTGCGCTCACCGAACGTTGGAAAGCGTATTTTGCCCTGCGCAAACGGGTCTGGATGAACACCCAGCTGTTTCAGTCGCAATCTAACCTCATCCTTAAAAGCCGCAATCAGGACGATTTCTACCTAACCTATTCACTTTGGATCAACCAAGGGCGGCCCTCGACCAAAACGCAGGAAGGAATCCTTTTCGCTTTCGACCAACTGTGGACAGAATCGATTGGTCCATGGAGCCAGCAGATTAAGACTCGGCTGGATAGCCAGTACCAGATTGCCAAGGCCGCTTTTGAAACGGGTCAGTATGATTCCGCCTTTTCTGCTTTTCAGGACCTACGGGTGCTGTCTCGAAACAGCCTCGATCTGCTGGCGCTGAACAACCTACAAGCCTATGTGCTCGACGATGGTTCGTTCGATAAAGGATACCAGGTTCGTCTCAAAGAGTTGCTACCTCTCGCTGTTTTCACGGAAAACAGGCTGATTGTCGCCAATCAGGGCGCCCAGGCGAGCAAAGACCTAAGTTCACTAGCGTTGCTATCTTCGGCTGCCAATCTAAATCGGGCCGGATTGGAATCTTCGCGCTCCTCAGTGAGGACCATGCGGGAATCGTTCCAGCTGGATTCGGAAAAGACAATCTCGCTCCAGCGGCGCGAAACCTCACTTACCCAGAACCTCGCTAAGCTTCTTGACCCCCCTACTTTCCTCGCAGGATGGCTGGCGTCATGGAATCAATTTCGACAGAAAGCTACCGCGCAAGAGGCGGTGTTTGTCGACCGAAAAGGAAAGCTTGACTATGACCTGCTGGAGGTCCGCAATTCGGCCTTGTCCCGCACCCTCGCTTCGGCTCAGGCCCAGATTGAGGGAATTGCCGATCCTCCCGTCCAGGGTCAGACTCCATTGATTCGCAAGTATCCCTTGCAAGCTTCTCAGTCCCTTGAAACACTGAGACCGAGTCAAGATGCGTTGCAAAAGGACATCATTGCCTTCATCGACCTCTTCGAAAACGAAGTTCCCGAGGTCAAAACACCCGCAGTGTTGGCTTGGCCCATCAAGGGTCGCGGCCTTCTGGCCCTGTTGACTGCAGGCCAGACTCAGCAGTCAAAGTTCCTGGCCACTTCAAAGTTGAACTATGATAGGTCACAAAGTCTCAAAAAGCAGGGCCAAGAGGTCGTTCCCCAGATTGAAGCTTCGCTTAAAGCCGACAATTTTCTGCTGGCAAAAACACAGCTGAATCAGATGTCGGCATTTTACTTTCAATCGCTTTTGGCTCAAGAGGATCCGTTGTTTCGGAAGTCTGCCGAAGACGAGAATACTCGGCTCAATGAACTTTACAACAAAAGCTTTCAAAACCTGGTGGTGAGGGATGTCCGTCAATACATTACCGACGGTAGCCAAGCGTACTTGAATGCCCAGTTTGGTCAGGCTGAGCAGTTGCTCACCAAGGCAAAGAATCGCTGGGCTGAGGCCAGCGGAGAAATCAACGAAGAAGTGGCGCGATGGCTTAATTTAGCTACGATTGCGCAGGGTGCGGCCACCGGACGCGAGGTCAACCCCGTCGATCCTCTGTTTAATGAGGTCCAGCAACTGCTGAATTTTTCCAGACGTGACTACAATGATGCACAGGCGCTCCGAAAGGCCGGCAAGGGTGCTTCGGCCGAAGTGCTGTTTGACCGCGCCATCGCAATTCTCAGCAAGATCCTCCTGATCTATCCGTTTAATCAGGAAATGGGACTTCTCAAGCTCCAAATTGAAAAAGACCGGAATCCAGAAGGTTTTCCCGCCCTGTTTCGCATGAAGATCGACTTAGCGATCAAGCAGATTGCCAACAACCCGGCACAGGCCTATACCGATTTACAGGATCTCGATCGCATCCAACCGGGTGAAAACACCATAGCAGCCGGCATCAAGCGTGTCCGAACGGTACTCGGCTTGGACAAACAGCCGCTGGATCCTGCCAAAAAAGCTCAGGCGGAGAAGCTGTATTCCCAAGCAAAAGCGTCTTTTGAGAGTGGGAACATCAACCGCTTCGATCAAGCGAAACTCGACATCGACGCGGCCCTTTCGTTGATCCAACCTGCAAACGATTCACGGTTCACCGGCCTTAAGGACCTCCTGTCTCAATCTACCAACGCATCGGTGACTTTCTCTCTTGCCCAACAAGCTGAGTGGGAGGGCATCCTTAATGCGGTTAACCAAGGCTCCTTTGTGATTGCCAACGGCTTGCTGGACGCCTTTAAGAAAAAGTACCCTAATGCGGTGAAGGATTCCAGGATCGTCCAGTTCACCGACAAAATTGCCAACGGACTCAACCGATGAAGAGTTGGCAGACGGTTTGGTTTTCAGCCTTTCTCGCCTTCGCCTGTAGCACGGGGTCTCTTCAGGCACAGAACCTTTATTGGGATACTGCGCAGACACTCGGTTTTAAAGCGGCGGCCTTTCCAACGACTGTAGGTTACAAGACCGATGCAGGAGCTTTTTGGCAGGTTCGGACGGGAGTCGACGGCGCATGGCCGCAGTACTACCTGGCCTTTAGTTCACGACATCTTGGTGATGCAGGGTGGTCGCAGCCACGCAACGTATTGGGACCTTTCACTGTTACAGGCGGAGACTCGCAGTTCTACACCGCGGTTTGGTCGGCTTCCGGCGACCTTTGGGTGGCTGCTTCTGAAAACCAGGCTCAGGTAGGGCTTTACCGTTCACGGGACAAGGGAACCACTTTCACCAAAGAAACGGTGCTCACCAGCCCGCGAGGATCCATACTTCTGGTCCCTCGGTTGTTCATTAACGGTGACGACGAGCCCCTGCTGGTTGTGAATGAGGCCGAAGAGGTCACCATACGGCTTGCCACCAGCGTCTTGCGCGGAAACTCCTGGACCCCCCTCCAAATTATTGAGCCGTTGTTGATGCAAAATAGCTACCAGCCTTCCGTTACCTTCCGCGGAAAAGCCCTGACTCTGGTGTATCAGGGCCCCAACAGCCGCAACAATTATCAGATATTTCGGCGCGAGTCCTTCGATGGTGGCCTCACTTGGGGTGCCCAGGTTCTGCTTTCTGATTTTGATCCGACGGTGAATCCTGCTTTGTACGACAACCAACGCGCAAATGCCCTGTGGTGGAACGATCGCTTGTACGTCGTATGGGAACGAAAAAATGTGGGTAACCCAACCCTCTTGCAATGGGTTGTCTTTGACACGGCCGGAAAACTGGTGCCAGGAAGCCCTAAGGAAGTCACAACCAACGATTTTACGGCGCGAAACCCTCAGCTATTTGTCTTTGGCGACCGTTTGCAATTGTCATGGTTTGACAACAAAAACAAGGGTTACGACCAGAACCTGGCGTCCTGGAACGCCGATGCCACCGCGTTTTCCGTCAAAACCCTTTCTGCTGGGACGGGAAATAATTATCTCGGGCAAGCCATAGGCTTGGGTACAGACTTGTTTGTTTTCTGGCAGTCGGTGTTTGGTACCGGAAACAACTCGACCTCTCAAGTCGTTTTCCGTGGCCCCGACCGCCGTGTTGAGCCACCGACGATCAAGCCGCTGAATTTTACAGACGGTCGACCAGTCAACAACCGAGATTTCCGAGTCCAAGTGGTGTTTCCCCCGGATATCTCAGGGATCGCCGGGATGAATTATGTCGTTTCACGGGACAAGACGACGCTGCCGGAGAGGGTGGTCACAGTCACGGCAAAGGACCCATCCCTTACCGTCCGTGCCGAGAACGAAGGAGTCTCATGGCTGAATGTGGTTGTTCGTGACCAGGCCGGCAACTGGTCGTCGGCTACCTCTCAGTCGTTCAGTCTGGACGTGACCCCCCCGGGTCCTGTGCTCTTTGACCTTCCGGCCGTCGATCCTGAAGGTTACTTAGCCTCCAATACGTTTGATCTTACCTGGAAAACTTCTTCCAACGATGGCGTCGGCTACTCTTGGAGGCTCAACCGTATCGGTGATTTTTCGGTGCCGGTCACACTGCAGACCCTCAAGCTCGACCCCGCACCCGCCCTCCCGACTTCGGGCCTTTCGACCTTCTCGCGTAACAACCTGGAAGACGGCATGTGGGCACTCACGGTCAGTGCCTTTGACGACGCCGGTAACCAAGGTCCATCCACCAACTATTTTTTCCGACTCAACAAATACAAACCGTTCACCTTCATTCAAAGTGTGCTCATAACCGAGGAAGACTTCCAGCGCTTTGCGCTTGAGATCCGAGGGCTAGGCTTCGCATCGGGCGGTCAGGTCGATTTTGTCATTCTTGACCGCGACGGGAAAGCCCCATGGGACTACCAGTTCCGACCAGAAACTTTGACAGACAAGCGAATCATTGTCCGGGCTGCCGACCTGACTCAAGGCATCTACCGGATCGGTGTGATGCACTCGCAGCGGGGATCGTTATTTGCGTCCAAGACTCTCGAGGTCGGATCGGGCGGCACCGTTAAGATCGGTGACTTCCGAAATCTAGATCAGACCGTTTGGGAGTTCTTCCAAGGGATCTCAGCGTACTTTTCCGTGAACACCGCCTTCTTCTGGACCTTGTTTGTGTTCCTGATGCTCGCCATTGTCTTATCTGCGGTGCAGCTGCGCAAAGTCGTGTCGCAGATGCGTAGAGTTGACCGACAGGCCGCCGAATTGTTTACCGATATCTATAGCAGAAGGTCAGCCTTCTCCAGGAGAATCTCGATGAAACGGAAAGGCCTCAGCCTGACGTTCAAGTTTGCCGCCTCGATCTTGAGTTTGACTGTGGCGGTTATTCTCATGCTGGCCCTCGTGCTCGGGTACCTCATCACTGAGAACAGTCGTACCAGCCTAGGTAATGCTCTCCAACAGCGCGCCGACGTGCTGCTCGAAGGTTTGGTGTCAGGCGCGCGCGCCAACCTTCCTACAGCCGAAAACAACCTTTCAGAGCTTCTGCTCCTTCCCTCGCAGATTGCTTCCATGCAAACGGATAAACAGCATGTTGATGCCCTTTTCGCCACTATAACGGGCCGTAGCACAAACAAGAAGGCCGGCTTCTCGTTCGTCTGGTCTTCTAACGATCCTAATCTTTCTCAAAAAATTGATACGCCCGAACTTGCCCGTGGCGTCTCGACTTGGAAGGCCGCCGATGTGGTTGAAAAAGCTTTCCAGAAACTTCAGCTCTCGCTCAATCAGGCGGCACGCTTACGGGTAGGTGAACTAGCGACTCAGGTCGACGCGCTGAACAAGCAAATTGTGAGCTTCTCCGGAAATGTCACCGACCCCAAGTATCTGGAACTGACCGCCAGCGTACGCGACTTAAAAACCCAAATCGCCAGCAATCTGGCCGAACTGGGCAAGGGCTCCTACACCGAACCTCAATACAACACGGCTACCCTGATGAATGGTGATGTGCAACGCTACCACTTCTACAAGCCCGTTCTTTACTACTCTGAAGGCGACAACGAAAACTTCGTGAAAGGACTGGTACGGTTGGATGTCTCTACTGATTCGATCGTCCGCGATATCACCAATGCTCAGCAGAACCTCATTGTCACCACCCTCGTGATCGCTTTGATTGCTCTCGGACTGGGACTCGTCGGTGCATTGGTTCTTTCTAGGATTACGGTCAATCCGATTCGGCGCTTGGTCAAGGGTGTGGAGATGATCCGAGACACGGACGACAAGACCCACCTCGAAGGCCACGTTATTAAGATCAATACCGGGGATGAGCTATCGGACCTAGCACAGTCGATCAACCAGATGACCCGCGGATTGGTCGATGGAGCAAACAAGACCCAAGACCTCACCAAAGGAAAGATTGAGCAGAAGACCCTGTTTATCCCCCTCGATAAGGACTTGGAGAACCAAAAGCTCACAACGTTTCACCGAGACCTGGAGGACATCGAGGTTTTTGCCTACTACGAGGGCGCCAAGTTGGTCTCGGGTGATCTCTACGAGTTTCGGCAACTCGACACCCGCGACGGTGCCAATCCCGGATCGCCCTGGTTCGGTATTATGAAAGGTGACGTTTCCGGAAAAGGTGTCGAGGCGGGCATGGTAATGGCCATCGCGGCGATGTTTGTAACCACCTTTTTTCGGAACTGGAGTCAGGGTAAAGATGCAAAAGATACCAAAGTGGATGCCCTTTTGTATCAGGTCAACGATACCCTAGAACCGATTCTTGCCGAGGCCGGTCGTGGGCTTTTTGTGGCCCTCAATGTGGGCATCCTCAATGCCAAAACTGGACGGTTGCGCTATGGTCAGGCGGGCGACAACATCCTTCATGTTTGGCGCGGCGGCAAAGGAGCCTACGAGACGGTGCCGCTGCCCAATACGATTTCGGTCGGGGCAATGCCCTCGTTCCTCCACTCGGTGAAGTACGCCAACCGGGACCTTGTTGTCGACTCAGGCGACACTTTGCTCTACTTCACGGATGGAATTGAAGAGAGTCAAAGTGCCTACCGCAACGCCAATTGGGAAGCTGTTGCGTATTTCGATCCCGAGGATCCCTCCACTATCGCCCCTCCTGGTTCCCGCAAGGAAATCCAGATTGAAGGTGCCCCTGAGGGCGTCAAACGCACGGTACAGGCTCTCGGAACCGAGGATTTCGGTCCGGAACGCATGGAGGCCGTAATCAAAGCGTTCTACCGACGAGAGGTATACGAACTTCGCAAGAAGAACAGCCCAATTCCGGATCTAGTGTACCACTTTGATTTCACAAAGTGCGATGGCTCGGCAAAACAGATGGTGACAGCTCTCATTTCTATCGACAGGATCTTTCGTCTGGTTCCCGATCCAAAATGTACCGAGGAAGACCGAATCCAGGTGGATCTGGTGCAAGACGCCTTTCTCAAAGAGCATTTTGTTGAGTATGGACAGTACTTTCACGGTGGAAGCCAAGGGTACGAGCGCGCTGACAAGGTAAAAGGCGACCTGGCGGATGAGCTAGGGTTCAAGCTGGTGAGTGGCAAGCGTGTGCTTCAGGACCCGGCTTACATCTGGTACGACCACCTCAAGGAAGACCACCAATTTGATGACCTGACTCTCCTGGCGATCCGCAGGAAATGACGACTGCAAAAAATGCTCGTCGCTTGCTCTTGCTCCTGTTTTGGCTTCCGGCTTTCGCCGGGGCAGAAATTCAGTTGCGCAATGGCGATCCGGATCAAGCGCTCGTGTACTGGCTGCTCACCACCAACGATGCACCTTCACTGGCTGACCTGCCTAGGGCAAGCCTCCGCCATCGTTTCCTTGCCCCCGGTGAGACGGTGAAGGTAAGTTGGGAAGGATCTACCCTTGTGGTCTGTTTTCTCGAATGGAAGTCTGCTCTTGGATTCACAACTCTCGTCAAAGGCAGTTTCTTTGGTCAGGCCGATTTGCCCGACAATAAACAGGTTTCTCTCGATCACATGGGCATCCAAAACCAAGTAGGACGTATCCTCGAAGGATCTCTCGCTCAATGGGGCCTGACGCCGCCAAGACTGGCTCTTGGGGCGGGATTCTCTCAATGGTCTGCCGTTCCTTGGCTCGTCCAGTTTGGCACTTCGTTTGCTCCAACTGGTGGCCTCAAAGGTGTTCAGTTGCTTGTTAGCCCCCTCGCTCTCTGGTTCCACTTCAGTCTGTGGTCGGCTCCCGCTTCGTATCCAGGCACGTCTATTGTCCTAAAAGACGAGCATTTGTTCTGGGAAGTCCCTATTCCCGCAGCAACAGGCAGGGTGTGGCAGTTTGACCAAGAAATCAGCTTGGCAGTTGGCTCCTGTATCCGCACTGGCACGGAAGTGGAAGGTTGGATTGTCCTCGATCGGCTCGATGGCGCCTCCCGCAAGGCTCTTCTGAACCACGCTTTGGAACTCCGTTGGCTTGTGGAAAGGTCTCCAACACCCGATAATCTGTTCATGACCGAGTTTAGTCTCTTGGAGCTGCCTTGAAACGCAAGTTTTACTGCGAACATTGCGCGGCCGAGGTTCCTCTTATTGCCTCCGAGTGCCCTTCTTGCCACCGTGGGTTCGGAGAGGTTTTGTGTCCTAAGTGCCGGCACAGCGGGGCATCACCAACATTTGCCAACGGATGTCCGGCCTGCGGATATTTGGCTGTCATTCAAGGTGAGGCTCGAGGCTCCTCCCTCTTTGCTCCCGTAATGTTCGTGATGTCGATTCTCCTCGTGGTTGCCGCGGGCGTTGCTTGGGTGGTACGCCGTTGAGACTTCTCTTGGCATTGTTCCTGATTGTTCTGTGTCTCGCTACGAATCTGTCGGCGCAGACAAAAGTACCGCTTTCCACCGGTTTTGATACTTTTAAGCTCGGAATGCCCTTGGAAGAGCTGAAAAAAGCCCTCAAGAGCTCCACTTATTTCGTCTACGAAGGCGATCCAGACGTCACGCTGCTTTCGCGCCCCAACACGAGTTTGATCGACGTCACCGGGATAACCTATTTTTCCCACGGCGTGTTTCAGTTTCTCGATGGAACGCTTTACAGCATCACCTTGGAACTGAACCCCGTGCAACTGGATTACTTTTCCATGTATACCACCCTTACCAAAAAGTACGGGGATCCAGTTGCCCTCGATCCAAGCACGGCACGATGGGAAAGTTCCCAAGTTCGCTTGACGCTCGAAAGGCCACTTTCTGTGAAATACCTAGACATGCCCCGTTTTCTAGCCCTCCAAAAGAGTGGCACGACTCAAAAAGCCCTTCAAAGCCTTACCCGGGAGCGTTTTCTTGAAAACTTTTAGTGGTACTTTCCTCTTCTTGCTGTTCCTTTCCTGCTCGACCTCGGCGTTGCCGGTCCGGGAACTCAAAGTCGGCAGTGCTGTCTTCCAAACAGAATTGGCTTTGAACCCGGCGGACCGCGAAAAGGGGCTCATGTTCCGTGATGCACTTCCCGAGTCGAGCGCTATGCTGTTTATTTTTCCAGATGAGGCCCAAAGAGTTTTTTGGATGAAAGACACAAAGATTCCGCTGTCGATTGCCTACATCAGCAAGCAGGGGGTGATCAAAGAGATTTTAGATATGCAACCCTATTCCTTGGCCGCGGTACCTTCATTGCACAGCGTGTCGTACGCTCTGGAAGTTAACCAGGGTGCCTTTGTCCGCCAAAACGTGAAAGTAGGCGATCAGATAGAACTTTCAGTCCTCAAGGGGCTTTCGGAAGCTCAGTAAAAAGTTCAAAGGTCGGGTCGGAAACCGCAGAGGGCGGGTTCAAGAGGATCTCCACCTTCTTCTCCATCTTTTCTAGTTCTTTTTCGAGGCCCTGTGCCAATTGTATTCCTTCTTCGAAACTCGTAAGAGCCTCATTCAAGGGGGTCATAGGTGACTTGATGGCCAATGTCAATTGCTCCAGCCTTGCCAAACGTTCCTCAAAGTTTTTCATCGATAATCTCCTTGACTTCGACCACCGCACGGTCGCTATGGAACCGCAGGCTTAGTGCGTCTCCTGCTTTCAGTGAAGCAGCGGATGAGACGTTTCTCCCTCTTTGATCGGTTATCAGCGCATAGCCCCTTTCAAGAACAGCGAAAGGGCTCAGGGCTTCAAGACTTGATATTTGGTTCTCGAGGGTTCGACGCACATCTTTCAGCCTCGCTGCAATAGCATCGAGAAGCATTTCTTTTGTGTCGTCAAATCTCTGGTAGGCGGGTTGAAGCACCCTACGCAGTGTTTCCGCTATCCTTTCTGGACGGAAATCAACGAGGGACAAACGAGTCTTTTCCAGACGGGCCAACACGAGTTGACCAAAGTCATTTCGAATGGCTACCAGGGAGGGTCGAAGCATCGACCAAGTGCGTGATAAAAAATCAGCCGCGGATGTCGGAGTCGGTGCCCGGTAATCGGCCACCAAATCGCTCAGGGGGCGGTCAATTTCGTGGCCGACGGCAGAAATTACAGGAACCTTCGAAGTGAAAATGGCCCGGACAACGGCTTCTTCTGAAAAGCACAGGAGGTCTTCCACCGCACCTCCGCCGCGGGCAACAACAAGGACGTCGGCCAAGTTTCTTTCCGACACATAGGAGATCATTTTCGCAATCTGCGCTCCCGCTTCCACGCCCTGCACCAATACCGGGAAGACCCGGATTGTCGCAGTGACGTTGTTTTGTTGAAATACCCTTAACATATCTTGAACGGCAGCTCCGGTGGCACTGGTTACCAGACCGATAACGCTAGGAGCCATGGGAATAGGGCGCTTGCGGGCCTGGTCGAAAAGACCTTCGCTTTCCAATTGGCGCTTCAGGCGCTCTATACGGGCAAGCAGATCGCCAAGACCGAGGGGCTCGAGGGAGTTTACAACCAGCTGATAGCTACCTTGAGGTTCGTAAACCGTCAGTCGTCCGGAAATCCTGACCTTTTGGCCGTCTTCGGGAATAGAGCCTCCGCTGCGGAGATTCCAATTGAACCAAACGACCTTGACCACAGCTCTGTCGTCCTTGAGGGAGAAATAAAGGTGTTTTGAGGCTGTGCTCCTGAGGCCAGTGATTTCTCCCTCCACCACCAGACTGGTCAAACCCTCTTCGAGAAGTTCCTTGACAAGGGCGGTAAGCCCGGAAACGGACAAGGCGGCGGTGGGTGCGAGCATGGGGTGAGCATAGCGGTTCTCCTTGCCAAAAGCAATAATTCTGGGGATGATAGGGGTGCATGAAGACCCTTGCTTTGCTCGTAAACTTCCATCGATACCCCTCAAGAGAGTTGCTCTGGGATGGGAAAACGGCGACCGAACGCCTGAGAGCTCTGGTGCAGTCGCTCGAGCCTGAGGCCCCAATCTTGGAGATTGGTCCCTTTAAAGATACCACCGAGTACCTCGAGGCCTTGGTGACTGCCTGCCAGGGATGGGAAGAAGCGGTCTTTTTTGCCGCTGATGCTCCTTACACGAGAGCAGACGTGAGTTCACAGTTGCTGCACTTACACCGTCGCTATCGCGCTGAATACACCTTCGCCGACGGATTCCCTTCAGGGTTGACCCCTGAGGTTCTTCACCCACGCATCTTGCCCACACTTCTGGAGTGGTCGAAAAAAAAGCCTTCCCCCGCTGGTCGTGAGTCCCTTTTCCAGTTATTGTCCACCGATATCAACCGTTTTGATGTTGAAACCCACCTTTCTCCAGTCGACCTCAGGTCGAGGCGCCTTTCGTTGACTGCCGATTCGGCGAGGGGAGTTTTACTGCTCCGTCGGGTTGAACCCTGGAACTCCCTCCCATTGAAAGAGTTTCTTGATAATCTGGAAAAGATGGGAGCTCTGGTACGCACTTTACCGGCCACTTTGCAGGTGCAGGTAACCAACGGAGTACGTCAAGTCCCCCAATGGTCGCCGCACCTCCAGTTCGACCCTCGCGCTCTGGAGGCCCGTGATTTTCTCTCCCGCCAGAACTGGAACAGACTCTTGGATTCTATGCTGAGTTTTGCAGGGGATCTGACGGTGATGCCTGGCTTCTGGGGTGAGCCTTCGATGCATCCTCAGATTTGTGGGCTGCTTTCTGATGCCCTTGCCAAGCCAGGCTTGGCATTGTGCATCGAAACCTCGGGACTTGGTTGGCGAGAAGATGACTTGCTCCTGCTCTCGAGGGAATCAAGAGGTAACCTGGAGTTCATTGTGGAACTGGATTCCCTGGTGCCCGAGACCTACCTGCGCCTTCGCGGCGATGGGTTCGAAGAAGCCTTGGCGACGACCCTAAGGCTTATAGAGCTGTTCCCAGGCAAAGTTTGGCCGCAAACCGTCCGAATGTTGGAAAACGAAGATGAAATGGAGGGGTTTTACAAGTACTGGACTGAAAAGGCAGGACGGGTCATCCTTCAAAAGCACAATCATTTCGGTGGCAGGTTGCCTCAGCTTAAACCTGCTGACCTTTCACCCTGGGCACGACACCCATGTTGGCACGCTGCCCGTGACTTGGCAGTTTTCCTTGACGGGACTACCGTCCCATGCCGAGACGATTTTGCACGCACGCAGGTGCTGGGCAATGCTTTTTCCGAGACCCCGGAGGTGATTTGGAACCGGGGTTCGACTCTGTTCGGATTGCACCTTTCCCAGAACTATCCGTCGGTCTGTCGGAATTGTGATGAGTACTACACCTTCAACTATTAAGCCAGCCTACACGGTGGTTGGAACGGCAGCTGTGCCTATGCCTCTGCAACGGTTTGACTATCCTGTTAGCCTTGTGGTGCTCACAAGAGATAGCTGGCTTTACAGGCTAGCGGTCCTCGAGGAGTACTATCAGCTCGGCTTTTCAGAGGTACTTTGCATCGAGACGGCTCCCCTCAAATACGTTCCCAACGAGGTTCTCGAACGTTTGCCTGGTCTGAGGCTGATGATCTTGAGCCAGCCCTGCACGGTGGGAGAAAAGATCAATCTGGCAGCGGCAGAGTTGACCGGCGAGAGTTTTCTCGTACTTTGGGATGACCAGAAACTGCCCGAAGCCGGGCTTCACACAAAAGTGAACAAGCTTTGGCAAGAAACAAGAGCTCTCCTCCTGGTGCCCGAACTTCGGGATACCGAGGGAAAAGAAATTCCCGGAGTTCTGGTACCCAGCCTCGATCAGAATCGATTGCGGGTGCTTGCATTGCCCAACGAGGACGAACATGGTTCCACGCTGTTTCCTCAGGATCTTTCAGGACTGTACAATCGGGAGATGTTTTTGCGCTCGGGAGGTTTTGACCCGGAGATTCAGGAAACATACTGGCAAAAAGTTGATTGGGGTACCCGGTGTCACCTCTGGGGAGAGCAGCTTCTTATCAGCCGGGTCTTTCGCTTGGATCTTCGCTTACCGGTAGTAGCTGAGGATCAATCGGCAGGTTCGGGGAGCCTGCGCTTCTATCTTAAGAACCTCGCGCTTCGTTACACCGGCGACCACGCTGTCTTGCCTTGGAGCCGTTTTCCCCTCTACTGGCGTCATTCCGGCTCGACGTTCTTCGGATGTCTTTCGGATTTTCGGAACGTGAGGGCCTGGGTCCACAGGAATCGCTATCGTTTTAAGGCCGATGCAAAAATGTTGGTTGAACGATGGTGAACAAGGGGATTTCCGCTGTTTTCCTTCAGGTTCGTCTGGATTCTACCCGACTTCCGCGCAAGGCCCTTGCCAACCTGGGTGGTAAGTCTGTTTTGGAACATTGCCTGTCTGCCCTTTCGCGTGTAGGCACTCCCCTTCAGATCGTGGTGACCGAGCCTGCGAGTTTCAACGAGGTCTGTCCGCTTGCCGAAGCAGCAGGCTGGAAAGTGTTCTCGGGAAGTAAGGACAATGTTCTCGATCGTTTTGTGCAGGCGGCCCGGAAGTATAAATGCCAGACCATAATCCGAGCGACGGCCGACAATCCTTTGGTCTCGGCCTTCTTGGCCAACACGCTTCTAGAGGAACACCTGAGGGCCGACATGGACTATTCCGGCTACCTCGAAGGTCCTGAAGGTTCTGGAGTTGAGATACTGCGTGTCGGTGCCCTCGAAGCCGCATGGGGTTCGACGCCCGACGCGTATGAATGTGAGCACGTGAGCCCTTACCTCTACCGGCGTCCGGGCACATTCAGGATTCACCGGCCCGTTATTCCGGACCAGTTCAGGTACCCACAAGGACGAATCACAGTGGACACGGCCGATGACCTGATCTACCTGAACCGAATGTGGAAGGCTCTCGATCCCCAAACGCCCCCCCAACTCGAGGAGGTGATCAACTGGCTCAAGGAGAACCCCCGGTGAGCGCCCGAGTCGTGCTGATTCCCAATACCATGCTTTCCCAAGGGACAGGACACTTGCATCGCTGTTCGAAAGCTTTCGCTGCCAATCCTGAACACCTCGCCCTCTGGACCTGCCTAGACCCGGCACTTCTAGGCACAAAAGAGCTTTTTTCGCACGACGCAATGAGTACCTTTTTGAATGGCCTTGCTGCGGCCTCGACACCTGCAGAGGGTCAATACGACGTAGCCGTCCTCGATTTTCAGAGGACGCCCCCGGCTCTGCTTAACTGGGTAAAGAGCCGAGTTTCGGTCGTAATCGGTTGGGACGAGGGCGGGGTAGCAAGGTCTTTTTTCCCTTTTCTGGTGGACTCTCTACCCCACGAAAGTTTGCCAGCCCCCAATGTTCGCCTTCCCGGTCTGCTGGGCTACCCAGAATGGGAACCCTCGAAAACCGGTGGTTTCTTGAGGCCGATTCGCAACGTGCTGGTGTCTTTTGGCGGTGCCGATGCGGCCAACCTCACGGTGCGCTTCTTCCGGTACTGGGCGAAACTTGAGCGCAAAAACCCCTCTGGTTTGAACCTCACCTACGTCCAGGGGCCCTTTGCCCGGTTCGAACTTCCCGGCCCTCTGCCCACTGGTTCGAAACTCGTCAAAGCTCCAAAAAACTTTTCAAACCTCGTGGCCGAAACTGACCTTTTGGTGACATCGTGGGGTCTAACGATGTTGGAAGCTCTCTCCAACGAGAAACCAGTCATCCTGTTCAATCCTTCGCGCTACCATGAGAAATTGGCGGTCCGTGCTCAAATGCCGACTTTAGGGCGTTTTGCGTTGCTGCGAAGTCGGTGGGCAGCGGCCTTGAAGAGTGCTCCTGCGGCTTCGGATCAAGCGGCCAAGCGTTTTCTGCCGTCCCCGGTCAGTGCGGCCTCCTACTTCGGAGGCTTTTCCGGGACTACGGCCCGATGCCCGGTATGCCGCACCGACGGTCACAAAGTTTTCGCGCGGACCGAACACAAGTCCTTCTTCTATTGCCGGTCTTGCTCGATGGAGTTCCTTTCGGTTTACCAGCTACCGCCCAAGCAGTATTCCGACTCCTACTTCTTTCAGGACTATCAGGCGCAATATGGGAAAACCTACTTGGAAGACTTTCAGCATATTGAATCCTTGGGGATACAACGGCTGAAGTTCTTGGCAACACTCGGACAAAAGCCCGAGCGGGTGCTTGACGTCGGCTGTGCCTTTGGTCCGTTTCTTTCGGCGGCCTCGAAAGCTGGAATCCAACCCTTCGGTATGGATATTGCCGCCTCCGCTGTCAATTACGTGAAGTTAACACTTGGCTTTCCAGCCGTTCAGGGATCTTGGCTTGATTTCCAGTGGTTTAAGTCGTTTTCCTCTGCCGCTCCGGATCTGCTTACCATGTGGTATGTGATCGAACATTTTCCCGACGTGAATCAGGTGCTTCGCAAGGTTTCGGAAGTACTCGCCCCCGGCGGAGTCTTTGCCTTCGGTACGCCCAATGGAAAGGGCATCACCCGCAAGTTCCGGGGGGCCAAGTTTTGGGAGGAAAGCCCGGAGGACCATTTCTCGGTCTGGAACCGTGAGAATGCACTGCGCATATTGCCCCGTTACGGCTTTGAAGTGCTGGGATTTCGCAATACCGGTCAGCATCCGGATCGCTTTCCCGGACTTGCTCTTAACCGGGGATGGCGCTACCGGCTTGTTTCATGGTGGGGTTCGTTGCGGGGTTGGGGCGACACGTTCGAAGTCTACGCCAAGAAAGTTCGGGAGTTACCATGACAAAATATGTTCTTCTGCTCGGTGGTGGGCAGATGCAAGTCCCTGCCATTCAATGGTGCCATAAGCTTGGCTTCGGTGTCGTCTGCTTCGATGGCAAGTCTGAGGTACTTGGTCAGCCGTTGGCCGATCATTTCGTCGTTTGCGACATCAGCAACTACGAACTCTGTTTGGCAACAGCTCGCGGTCTGCGCGGGCAATTTGATCTTCGGGGCGTCCTCACGGTAGGGACTGACTTCTCCACCACCGTTGCGTGGGTTGCCTCTGGTCTTGGGCTTCCTGGAATCCCCTTTGAAGTGGCCCAGCGCGCCAAGGACAAGGCAATGATGCGCGAATGCTTCGCAAGAGCTGGGGTTTCCTCGCCCGATTACCAGGTTTGGAAACACGGTGACTCAGAATCTTTTGTTCCACGTTTTGGTGTTCCTTGTGTCGTAAAGCCTGTCGACAGCATGGGAGCACGTGGCGTACAGTTGGTGACATCGATGAAGGACCTTGGCTTGGCGCTGCTCGCCGCCGGGAAACATTCAAGAAGCGGTCGGGTCATCGTAGAAGAGTATATTGACGGCCCCGAGTTCTCCCTCGATGCGATTGTTGATAACGGCCAGGTTCATCGCATGGGTCTTGCTGACCGTCATATTGTTTTCTCTCCCTACTTTGTTGAAATCGGGCACAGCTTTCCCACAAGAGTTGATTCGGCTCAGGTGGAAGCTTTGTGGGCCGAGTTTGAGAAAGCTATCCAGGCCATAGGTATTGTTCGCGGTGCCGCGAAGGGGGACCTCAAGATGTCCTTGAAGGGCCCGGTGATTGGTGAAATTGCCGCCCGTTTGTCCGGTGGATATATGTCTGGCTGGACCTATCCCCTGTCATCCGGTCGGTCGGCGACCATTTGGGCCATCGAAGCCTGTACTGGTCTTCCCTTGAAGGCTCAAGGTGAGGACCTTTTCCGTCCGGTTGCAGAACGAGCATGGATTAGCATACCGGGAATTGTGAAATCCCTGCACGGGCTCGAAGCTGTACGAGCCTCTGAGGGTGTAGCTGAAGTTTTTGTGACGTTGAAACCTGGACAGCGAATGGTGTTTCCCACAAACAATGTCGAAAAAGCCGGAAACCTGATCTGCACGGCACCAACCCTAGGAGGCGCCGAAAGTTTGGCCCGAAAAGCCCGCAACCTCCTCGATATTGAACTGGAACATCCTAATTCCGAAACCGAAACCTTTCTGTTTGGGTCGGCACCCAGTCGTTGGTGGTTTGAACAAGCAGGGACCTGTGACTCAACTCTTTGGTGGCAGCGAGCTAGACAAGAGGAATGGAAAGACCCTTACGGAAACACCATCGACGAACTTCTCTCCATCCTGGGTTGGTCTCTACACACACCCGAGCTCGGCAATCCTCGCGTGCTGAGAGCGCTCTTCAAGGGTGGGCTTCAAGGTTTGCGCTACGAGGCAAGGCTTAGCAGTTGATGCCTTGGCCACGCTTCTACTGCCTGCTCCTGTGCGCGATTGCGTTCCCCCTTGCAGGCGAGTCGGGCCGCCCTGTGGCATTGGCAGATCTTGCAACGGCTGTTGGGGCCCAACTATGGATGGATCCTTGGAGGGGGGTTGCCTTGCTGCAAACCCCGAACCGGACCCTTTCAGTTGACCTCCAAACGGGCGTGGCACTCGCAGACGGCGAGCAGGAACTTCAGCTTCAGCCTTTCAAGTCCTCGTCCACCGGGCCTCAGCTTTCCCAAGAAGACTACACGCGACTCAAGGACTGGTTTTCTTTGACAGCCCCAGGAAAACCTTTGGTACCTCCTGCTCCGTTAGAAGTCATACCGCGGTCCGATCCGCATCGTAGGGTCCAGGTCATTGTGCTGGACGCAGGACATGGCGGTTCGGACCCGGGAAGTCTAGGCCGTCACGAGTTTGGCGGCCAATCAGTAGTGCTCCGGGAGAAAGATCTGACGCTCGCCGTTGTGCTGGAAGCAGAGCAGTTGCTTCGCGCCAAATATCCCGACAGAAACATCATACTGACACGGAACTCCGACACATATCCAACCCTGGAAGAGAGGGTCAAACTGGCTCATGCCCAGAACCTAGGCCCCCACGATTCGATTCTCTTTCTGTCCGTCCATTTCAACGCCTCGCTTAACCCCAAGGCCAGCGGACTCGAGTTTTGGTATGTACCACATGACTACGACCGTGAGGTCATCGCGACGAAAGATGTTCCCGAGTCAGTTTTTCCAGTTCTCAATCTTATGGTCGACCAGGAGTTCAAGAAAGAAAGCATGGAACTGGCTAAGAATCTGGCCACCAGCCTCGCGCAGGAGTTGGGAGATTCGCAAATTCAACGAGGTCTGAAGGAAAATCCTTGGTTTGTCGTTCGTATGGCACGCATGCCAGCTGTGCTGGCTGAACTGGGCTTCATAACAAATCCCGACGACGCCTACCGCCTCCAGAACCCGGCGTACTTGAAGCAACTAGCACGGGGTCTCTATATTGGACTTTCTTCCTTTATTCAGAAATACGAGGATCTGCCATGAATATTGACCGCGTCCTTCTGTGGGGGGTGAGCCTATTGGGGTTCGCCTTCTTGCTTTCTTTGGGCCTTTACTTGTTGGTGCCTGGGGCCCTGACCCGAGTCGTTCTCAGCTTTCCAGAAGAGATTACAGCCCGAACTGTCCCAGAAATCCGCTATTTACCTTTCAATTGGGATGAAGAACACAATGTGCGGATGTTGGTTAACGAAATTATGCTAGGTCCGGCTCGCCACGATCACGAAAGGCTATTTTCCCGCCACGCCGTAGCCCTATCCGTGCTTGTCAGGGGTAGCACAATTTATCTCGATTTGGGGAAAGCCTCTTTTATTCCTGATCCTGATGTACTATACTCACCTGAAACGTCCTTGGATGTCCTTAAAAAGACTGTATTGGACCACTTCAGGAACTTGTCGGCAATTGAGGTTTCGGTCGAGGGGCAGATGGCCTTCGATAAAACTCGTTGACAAAGAATGGAGCATCCATATAATGAAAAATGACTTTCCAAGGTAAATTTAAGGAGCACTGGATGAAAAGGTTTTTCACGATTCTAGGTGTGGCTCTGTTCCTGGCTAACAGTGGGGCCTTTGCAGAACAAGCTACTCTCATCGATTTTGCGAAGTTGGTCGGTTCAGGGGACGCGGGCCTTCATGCTCCGACCACCCTCGACTACTCTCGCCAGGCGGGTTCCGCCTATTCCGCAGAAGACAAGGCAAAGATGAAGATTTCTTTGGCCATCCCAAGTTGGGAAATCAACTTGGCTTCTTCGTCCCGCACCGTGGAAAACCAGACCCTGTCGTTCATCACCGCGGCGCCTGTAAAGGCCGATGCGGCTAAGTATGCCGGAGAAACGGTTATGGGTGTTCGGGTTCACTTTCCTGACTTTGGTGTGAACTCTTTTGCTTTGATCCGCCCTCCGTTCACGATTCCTGCTTATGCTACCCTCGATGGAGATCAGACAGCCAAGACGGGAGCGCAGTTCGATGGCTACGGCATCCTGAAGAACGTAGGTGTTGTTAAGTCCATACAGATTAACATTCTTGGCCGCAACTTCCCGAATGGCCTTTCGCTGCTTCTCGAGAACGAGTTGGGTGAAGAGCAGGAAATCTTCATGGGATACCTGAACTTTGACGGATGGAAGTCCCTGACCTGGAATAACCCTGACTATCTGCAATCTGTTCGTAACAGGGAGCTGAAAATCAATGCGCTGTATCCTCGTTCGTCGCCTTTCATGAAGCTGAAAGGTATCATTATCAAGCGAGATTCGGCTCAGGAAGGTGGCGACATCGTCTCCTACATCAAGGACATCAAGGTCATCTACGACCTCGCTGTGGTTGATAGAAACGCCGACGTTGATGACGAAGCCGTTTGGGGTATCCTCAAGAAGCGAGAGGAAGCAGCGCGTAATTTTGAGCTTGCCCGCTTAGGTAACCTGCAGGTCCTACGAGCGTTGGAAGACAAGAAGAAAGCCAGCGAGTCGGGTTTTGACTCTCCCGCTTCAACGGTCGGCACTGTCAAGTAAAGTCTGAATTGAAGAAAACCGGCCTTAGGGCCGGTTTTTTTTTGCTTCGGAAAAAATTAGCTCTGCTTTTGGCGAGCTGACATCAGGGAAAAAAGACGATAACCTGTTGTTTGAAGGTAGCCTTTGTGAGGGGCATTTCCTCCCTCTACGTGTCAAGGGCTTCTATCATCGTGACAAAACAAGGCAAGGAAATGAATGAACGAGCAGGGATTCGAACCCCGGACATCCGCCGTGTAAAGGCGGCGCTCTAACCAACTGAGCTACTCGTCCTCGTCTGGACCACAGAACACTACGGTTCGGTGGCCCGTTTGTCAATTGCGGGAGGTATAGCCTTCACCGCGACTTATCAGAACCTTACCACTCCTGACAAGTTCGAGGATACCGTAGGGCATAAGCATTTCCTTGAGCGCATCAAGTTTTTCGCTCTTGCCAGTCACCATCAGGGTCAAGGTTGTCGCCGTCAGATCTTCGGTGACAGCCTTAAACGTCTGGGCAATCTGTAAGACTTCAGTTCTGCGGTCTTGCGGACAATTGACCTTGAACAGGCCTAGTTCTTTTTGGATGACGTCTTCGGTTGAGTAGTCGCGGGCGCTCACCACGTCAATCAACTTGTTTAGCTGTTTAAGTATCTGCTGGAGAGTAGGAAGATCGCCCAACGCGACAATGTTCATATAGGAATACTCTGGGTCAGTAGACTCAGACACCACCAAAGAGTCAATGTTGTAGCCCCGCCGCGAGAAGACCTGAGCGATTCTGTTGAGAACACCCGGTTTGTTGGCGACGTACAGGCTGATCGTATGTTTTAGCGTTGTTGCAGGCACGTCAGGTTCCCCCCGTTGGTTTTTCAAGTTTTCGTTTCGGGGCTTCCAGCAACATTTCCTTGAGGCTTGCCCCCGCCGGAATCATAGGAAACACATTGTCGTGCTGTTCTACTTCGGCCTCGATGATGCAAGGACCATCGTTGTACGCCAGGGCGCTCCGAAGCACTTTTTTGACGTCTGCGGAGCGTTTAATGCGGAAACCTCTCATACCGTACGCTTGTGCTAGCTTTACAAAGTCGGGATTTCCTTCAAGGTCAACACCCGAAAGTCGGTCGTCGTAGAACATATTCTGCCATTGACGAACCATACCGAGGTGGCGGTTGTTGATAATCAGAATCTTCACCGGGAGTTTATGGATGACCGCCGTCGAGAGTTCCGAAAGTGTCATTTGAAAGCCACCGTCGCCAACGATTGCAACAACTATTTCATGGGGACGACCCAGCTGTGCGCCGATCGCGGCTGGAAACCCAAAGCCCATGGTGCCCGCTCCACCAGAGGAAAGCCAGTTGAATCGTTCGTCCGTAAGGTAGAACTGAGCCGCCCACATCTGGTGCTGGCCAACATCGGTGGTCACAATGGCCTTTCCCTTGGTCAACTTATACATTTCCTCAATCACATGTTGGGCGCGCAAACGCCCCTCCTTGCGGAAATGTAAGGGAAACTCCCGTTTCCAGCGTTTGATCTGCTTGATCCAAAGGGAAGTGTCACCACGTTCCAGATGGGGCAAAAGAGCCTGCAAAACGACCTTAGCATCACCGAGGAGCTCGCAATCAACCTTGACGACCTTGTTCATTTCAGCAGGATCTATATCGGCGTGAAGGATAACGGCGTTTTCACCGAAATCTGCATAACTTCCCACAATGCGGTCGTCAAAACGGGACCCTATGGAAAAGATAAGATCGGCTTCCACCATGGCTTTATTGGCGTAGGCGGTTCCATGCATACCGAGCATTCCCAAACTCATTTCATGGGACTCGGGGAAGGCGCCCTTACCCAGCAGAGTATTAGTAACGGGAACATGTAAAATCTCAACCATCCGAGCTAATTCCTCATGGCAACCCGAGATGATCGCTCCATTGCCAACCAGCAGAATGGGCTTCTTAGCTGCCTTGAGGAGTTGCGCTGCACGGCTTATTTCGACGGGGTCTGGTGTCCCTGGAATCGAGTAACCTGGCAACTGAAAAGCAGCGGCGACGTCCGTCGCCACCACACTACTTGAGATATTCTTGGGTAAGTCAACCAGAACGGGACCTGGACGCCCAGAACGTGCCAAGTGAAAGGCTTCCCGCATGATTCGAGGAAGATCTGCCACATTTTTGACCAGATAAGAATGTTTGACTACTGGCTGGGTGATTCCGAAAATATCTGCCTCTTGGAATGCGTCTAGCCCAAGGTTCCATGTGGGAGTTTGCCCACTGATTACGATTAAGGGAACCGAATCGAGGAAAGCAGTAAAAAGACCGGTGATCGCGTTGGTTGCACCCGGGCCGGAAGTGACCAACGCAACGCCTACTTTTCCGGTTGCGCGGGCGTACCCGTCAGCCATATGAGTGGCACCCTGCTCGTGGCGGGTGAGGATAAGTTGGATGCTTCGTCCTACTAGAGCATCAAACACGGGAATGGCGTTGCCCCCTGGTAGGCCAAAAATGTACTCCACTCCCTCCTGAATGAGAACGTCTATCAGTGCATCGGCCCCGGTGCGAGTCGGGTGGGACATGTCTACCTCCAAAAAAACAAAAAAACAACTAAATAGTGGATAACACGCCAAAGAATGGTGAAAAATACTCCTCACGTCAAGAGATGTTTCGGTTAACAACTCAAATAACACTTAAAAAAAACAAAGAAATGTGAAAGTGTTGCCACAAAATTGGATAATACGTCCAAAAAACCTTACAAGTGACTCAGAGATCTTGCCTTGCTTTTCGCAGACGAGAAAGCTATTCTCATCCCTGATGCCTTCCGAAAAAGACTTGATCGACCGCGAATTTCCGGAGTTCTTCCGCTCTCTAGGTCTTATCTACAGGGAACGAAGTGAGGTACGCGAATCTCTGGTTTCCGGATACGATTGGTCCCACTCTCCCTATGCCCTAGACAACCAGAGCGAGTTCACTGAACTCACGGCAAAGTACGGACAAAAGCTTCGTCAAGGCTATCTCGCGCCCTTGCATCTACGCTACTTGAGCCAGGACTTGGGTTGGGGCGTTTTTGCCGGGGCTGATTTGGCTAGTGGGGATCTTCTCGGCGAGTATGCGGGTGTGATACAAGCCCTAACTGACGCGGCTGCCGAGGATACCGTTGACGGCCACTACCTCTCTGATTACTCCTGGAATTATCCCGACGAACTGCCAGATGGCACAGCCTTCGAGGTCAATGCCTTCCGCGAAGGTAACCTGCTACGTTTCGTTAATCATTCTCCGGTACCTAACAGCACTGTTGATCATACCTTGTTGGACGGCCTTTTTGTCACTTTCTTTCGCGTCATTCACCGGATACCCGCCGGGTCCCAAGTTTTTGTGGATTACGGGGAGGAATACTGGTCAGGTGGCTTTAGGACTTTGGTGCAGCTATGAGGCAGACGGAGGTGACCATCCGATGGTGGATGGCTGGGATTGGATTCTTTTACCTTGTTGGCTTGATCGCCCATGCAATCCCTGCTCTGAGGCAACCGTACATGCTTCTCCTGACCCCGGGATTTCTTTCTGTATCCGGGGGTTTGGTTGTCTGGTTGCATCTGTGTTCTGTTCCTGCGCTTCCTTTTTGGCGCTGGTTCGTCCCGGTCAGTGTTGCTACTCTGCTGATAGAGATTGCGGGTGTCTCGACGGGGCTGGTTTTTGGGCCCTACAGCTATACAGCAGTCCTTGGGCCCGCTGTCGCTGGTGTGCCTTTTTTGATCGGTCTGAACTGGGTACTAGTCGTCGCCGGTGCTTGTGCTTTTGTATCAATTTTATTCCCTCGCTGGCCTAGCTGGATAAGAACTATCCTCACAGGACTCTTCTGTGTCTGTTTTGATCTGTTGCTGGAACCGGTGGCGGTCCATCTTGGATACTGGGTATGGCATACGCCGGATATTCCAATTCAAAACTATTTGGCATGGGGCCTCATTGGCACTCTGGCGGCCTTGGGGGCTCCATTTGCTTCTAAAACCCCTCCTCGTAGCCCGCTAGCTTGGTATGTGTTCATTCAGACCACTTTTTTTGCGGGTATCGACCTCTGGATTCTTGTTGGATGGATTTCCTGAAAGCCTTCGGTTGGTTTTGCCTTTTTCTTCCGTTGTTGGTGCAAGCCCAAACTCTTACACCCGTTCTGGCTCTCGCTGTCTCTGCAGACAATACTCAGCTTGCCACAGGTACACTGGATGGTCTGCTAAGAGTCAGGGACCTTGCGACCGGAGAAGAACTGTATCGTCAGCTTCTTCAGGGTCACGAGGGGATCGCCACATTGGAGTTCGAAACCTTAGATTCTATCCTCATTGAAGCCCGCGATGGTTCGTTTTGGCGCTGGAGGGTGTCTTCTGGTAGGTTGCAATCGGCTACCGCGCGGGAGACCACGGAACGCAAGAAGGAAGCGTTGTCCCCCAATAAGACTCTGACCGCGAGGCTAGATCAAAATGGGCTTCTCCGAGTCATAGAACTTGTCTCCGGAAAACTGGTGGCTGAATCGGCTGTTGGGGAGGCTCGGACCATGATCTGGACAGCTTTTGGTATTCTCCTATTGTACGATCAGGCTCTGGTACTTCGTACAACACGCCTCGAAAAGCTTTGGTCACTTTCTTTACCATCGAGACCCTCTGCTGTGGCAGTGCAGGGCGTACATTGGGCAGTCGCCCTTTTTGATGGTCAGATTTTGGCCGGTGAAAGTGACGGCCAATCGACTGTCATTTGGAAAGCCCATTCTTCAGCCATCAACGCTGTTGCCTGGGCAGATGACCACCGGTTGGTTACCGCCGGCGCGGATTCAATTGTCTCAATCTGGTCCTATCCGGGTGCAAAAGTCCTCGGTAAAGTTCTTCCCTGAGCCGTTTTGTCAAGAAGTTTCTGCAGATTGACATGTAATTTCTTCCATGCAAAACTGATTTTGCCTCAGGGAGGACCCGATGAAAATTGATAAAGTTAAGTTTAAAGACGGTGTGATCGGGCGCCTGAAACGGCATTTTGGAAAACAGCTGGAAGAAGCCTCTGCCCAAGAAATCTATTCAGTCGTATCGGATACCGCCATGGCTCTCATTCTTGATCAATGGCTGGAAACTCGACGGGTTACCTTCGATCAAGGGGCGAAGCAAGCCTTTTATCTGTCCGCAGAGTTTCTGATGGGTCGTGCCCTAAGCAATAATCTTGTTAACATGACAGCCGAGAGCGATGTTCGTGAACTCCTTGCCGAATTGGGCGTCGACTACAACGCCGTGGAAGATAAGGAGTCCGATGCAGGGCTTGGAAACGGCGGATTGGGCCGCCTTGCTGCCTGTTTTCTGGACTCACTTTCGACGTTAGACTTACCCGGGCACGGTTATGGAATCCGCTACCGTTACGGGATGTTTCAGCAAAAAATTGAAAACGGCTTTCAGGTTGAACGGCCCGAACTTTGGTTGGATGAGCGTGATCCGTGGGGTATACGCAGGTCCGACCAGTCTGTGGTGGTTAAGTTTGGTGGCCAAGTGGCTATTCACAAGGATTCCGAAGGTAAGGAACACTACACGCGGGAAAACTCTGAGAACATTCGGGCCATTCCCTATGACACTCCAATCGTCGGTTACGACACAAAGACCGTAAACACCCTCAGGTTATGGCAGGCAGAGGCCGTCGACGGTTTTGACCTCCAACTCTTCAACGAGATGCAGTATCAGAGGTCCGTCGAGCGCGCAAACTCCGCAGAAGATATTAGCCGTGTGCTTTATCCCAATGATTCCGGACCTCAGGGCAAGGCGCTCCGGCTTCGCCAACAGTACTTTTTCGTCTCTGCGTCTTTGCAAGACATTGTCCTCAACTACAAAAAGAAGTTTGGAGACAACTTCAGTCTTTTTCCCGACAAAGTGGCCATCCAGCTCAACGATACTCACCCGGTGGTTGCTATCCCTGAACTCATGCGTCTGCTGATCGATTGGCAGAAACTACCGTGGGATGTTGCTTGGAGCATCACAACGCGGACCTGTGGCTATACCAATCATACCATTCTGTCGGAAGCCCTCGAAAAGTGGCCCATCGGCCTGTTCCAAAGTCAGCTGCCACGCATCACGATGGTCGTCGAAGAAATCAACCGGCGGTTCATTGAAGAGCTTCGACAAAAGTACCCGAACGACTCGGGAAAACACCGCCACATGGCAATTATAGGGGACGGTGTGGTCAAAATGGCTTGGCTCGCCATCCACGGCTCGCATTCTGTCAACGGTGTAGCGGCGCTTCATACCGAGATCCTCAAGAACCAAGAACTGAAGGACTGGTACGAGTTGTACCCCGAAAAGTTTAACAACAAGACAAACGGTGTGACACAAAGGCGCTTTCTTCAGAAGGCAAATCCGCTCTTGGCCAGCCTCTTGAATGAAAAGATTGGTCCGACATGGGTAAAGGACCTAGCGAAAATTTCCAAGTTCAAAGAGTTTTCTGAAGATGGCGCAGTGATTCGTAAACTCGCCGAAATCAAACGTGCCAACAAGGTGCGGCTCTCGGACTATCTCAAAGTTTCCCAAGGAATATCACTAAATCCAGACTCGCTTTTTGATGTGCAGGTAAAGAGGTTGCACGAGTACAAACGGCAGATGCTCAACATTCTTCATGTGATGTACCTCTATAACCAGATCAAGGAAAACCCCAACCAGCCGGTGGTGTCTCGGACCTTCCTTTTTGGCGCCAAGGCTGCCTCGGGCTATCGCCGGGCCAAAAACATCATCAAGCTAATCAATACTGTCGGCTCAGTGATCAATCAGGATCCCCTTACCAAGGGTAAACTCGAGGTGTATTTCTTGGAAAACTACCGGGTATCACTTGCTGAGAAGATTATTCCCGCTGCCGATGTGTCTGAGCAAATTTCTACCGCGGGAAAAGAGGCCTCAGGAACTGGCAACATGAAGTTCATGATGAACGGAGCACTAACGCTTGGAACCCTCGACGGCGCAAACGTTGAGATTGCACAGGAAGCCGGAGAAGATAACTGCTTCATCTTTGGTCTGAAGGCTGAAGAAGTAGCAAGCCTTACTGCCTCTCAATCCTACAGTCCCTGGGCAATTCTCGACGAGTATCCTGAAATCAAGCAGGCAGTGAATCAACTGATTGACGGCACATACAACTCTGAAGCATTCGACCTGTTCAAAGAACTCTATGATTCGCTGATGTTCGGCGTTGAAGGAAACTCTCCAGACCAGTATTTTGTCCTAAAAGATTTTCCACAATACATAGAGGCGCAACAAAGGATTTCAGAGGCCTATCGGGACCAGACCAAGTGGCACCGCATGGCGCTGATGAACATAGCCTCGAGTGGGAAGTTCTCGTCAGACCGAACTATTGCGGAATATTCCCGGGAAATATGGAAAATCAAGCCAATCCAATGGGAGTAGGGCGACAGTCGGGAGCGTAGCGAAAAAAAAAGCCGCCCAGCAAAGCTGCGCGGCTTGATCGGCTGGCATTGCTGCCTCGAGGTCAGTTGGCTACGAGGTAGGCCTCTAGCTCCAGATCTTCTGAAGGCGTTTGAAGTTTTCCGAGGGCCTTTTTCTCAATCTGGCGGATACGCTCTTTCGTTAGTTGGAATTTTTCACCTATTTCTTTGAGGCTGAGAGGTTTCTGGTCATTAAGCCCGAAACGCAACTGCAGGATTCTCGATTCCTTGGGGGAGAGAGATTCCAAGGCGTTGTTCAGGTTTTCTTTAAGGGAGGAGTAAACAGTACTCATCTCCGGCGACTGATGAGATAAATCTTCAATGAAGTCACTGAGCACCGAAGTATCCCTGTCGTTGTACACGGGGGTCTCGAGGGATATCATTTCCCTGCTGATGTCCAACAGGTCCCTGACTTGGGTTTCGTTCATACCTAAGCGGCGAGCAAGCTCTCGGTCTTCTGGCTCATTTCCATTTTCGGAGAACATTTCTTTGCGCATTTTCTCGATCTGAACAAGTTCGTTCGCTCTATTGAGAGGAAGACGAATGGTGCGCGACTTCTCACAAATGGCTTTCAGAATCGACTGACGGATCCACCAAACGGCATAGGATATAAAATGGTAACCTTTATCGACGTCGAACCGCTCGATTGCATTAATCAGACCGATGTTTCCTTCACTGATCAGGTCGTCCAAAGGGAGACCTTGATTCTGGTATTTCTTGGAAACATTGACCACGAACCTGAGGTTGGATGCAACGAGTTTGTCTTTGGCCCTTTGGTCGCCTGTCGCAGCGAGGCGGGCGTAGTGTTCTTCTTCCTGTCGGGTCAACAGCGGAACCTTGTTTATCTCTTTCAGGTACATCGACAGTGAGTTTTCACCATCGTACGGTACGGTTTGCATGATTCTTCGCTTCATTTCCTGGCCTCCCAGAGTGCTTACTCTTAGCAATATACGTGCCAATAAGATTTAAATCCAACAAGAATCGATTTTAAATACATTCCCAATATGAACTTAAGCGATAACTGCTTAAGAGCTCATTTCACCTTATCAGATTGTGTACAATGGAAAAAGAGTCAATTTGACCCGTTTGACCTCTGGGTCACCTATTCCGTGTCAAAATCTCCCTCCGGAGGGTCAGGGCCGAGAAACCGTGTTGGAACGACTCACCGATTTTCTTGACCCCGCACTGAGGAATCGGTATATTGTGGAAATCCAACAAAATAAGGGGGGTACTCCATGGAACTGAAGCCTCTTGGCGACCGCGTTCTCATAAAAGTCGAAGAAGCAGAGAAGAAGACAGCTTCTGGACTGTTCATTCCTGACAATGCCCAGGAAAAAACGCAAAAAGGGACCGTCGTAGCGGTCGGTACAGACAAGGATGTCATCACCGTCAAGGTGGGACAGAAGGTCATGTACGATCAGTACGCTGGCACAAAAGTCAAAGTGGGTCAGGACGAACACCTGATTGTGAAGATGGCTGATATTCTCGCGGTTATTGGATAACGCTGAGACCTCGCAAGCTAGCACCTCCCTAGGGAGGTGTTTTTTTTTGCTGGATTCCCTAAGATGCCGCTATGAGCACTGGACCAACTATTTCAAGCCGGGTTTCACGGGTACGCGAGCGAATGACTTTGGCCGCGCAGAAATGCGGCCGTTCCGCTGAGGAAGTTCAACTTCTCGCGGTTACAAAAACCCGTTCTGTATCTGAGATTCGGGAATTGCTTGGATGCGGCTTATCAGAGTTCGGCGAAAATCGGATCTCTGAAGCGAACGCTAAAATGGAACTGTTTCCTCAGGTTGTCGGTTGGCACATGATTGGGCACCTTCAGTCAAATAAGGTTCGTGATTGCGGCGGATTTGGCTGCGTCCAGTCGGTCGATCGTGCTAAAATTGTTACTTCGCTGGAGCAACTCTCGGTTAACGCAGCAGTAAGGCTCCGTGTTCTGCTCGAAGTAAACACCGGTGGAGAGGAGCAGAAAGGCGGCACCCATACGTGGGACGATCTGTTGGCGCTGGCGGACGAACTACTGAAATGCACACACCTGAATTGGGAAGGCCTCATGACAATGGCTCCATTCTCGCCATCGGAGGTTGTGGTGCGCCCCTGTTTCGCACGCTTATTTGAGCTTCGAGAGCGATTGAGAGCGCGTTTCCCCGAGCAGGCGTTGCCCTTGTTGTCCATGGGAATGTCGAACGATTTCGAATGGGCAATTCAAGAAGGCTCCACCATGGTCCGAATTGGGACTCTCTTGTTTGAGGATAGACCATGAAAGTCTTGGCGGCTGTTCTCATGCTGGCTTTAGTGCCTTCTCTTGGCTCGCAAGAAATATCCGCCAATAAGAGCTCAAATTCCACTATTCCTTCTGAAGGTGCAATGCCCGTTGAATACAGAGCCAACGAGTTTCCTGACTGGGCAGTAGAGCTTCGGCGCGCCGAGATCATCACAGTAGGAGCCTTCCCCTTCGTATTTCTGTTCTCTGGGCTATCGTTTGACATCGTCTATTGGTCATCGAACGGCTTCCTTGCGGCTTATTTGCCTTGGCCAGTTGGCCCGGGTACCTCCTCCTGGACCGTCACGGCAAACGCGAACGAACTTGCGTCCAAGAATCTTGTTCTTGTTACCTCGACACTTCTTGTTTCAATCGCGATTTCTTTGGCCGACTACGCTCTTCGTTTTTGGCTCCCCGAGGGAAACCCTTGAGCGACCGCCATCGCCTAGAAGCCGAGGTTCAATTTCTGGAATCTCCCGTCCGTTTAGACAAATATGTTTCCGAGCACCTAGGCCTTTTCCCGCGCACCCAGTATGAGCGTCGGGCCGTCGAAGTGCTGCTCCACGCCAAGCCGGTCAAACCGTCTTACAAACTGCGGGGCGGTGAAATAATCACCGTGGGCTGGAATGACCTTCCTGATATTTCAATGGAACCCCAAGACCTGCCGCTAGATATTCTTTACGAGGACTCAACGACTCTGGTTGTCAACAAGCCCCGGGGAATGGTCGTGCATCCAGCCCAAGGTAACTGGACAGGAACTTTGGTACAGGGTCTGTTGTTCTACGTCAAGGAACTTGAAGAGGAGTTTCACGACACTGACCTGCGCCCCGGTATCGTTCATCGTCTTGACAAAGACACAACCGGTGTCTTGGTGACCGCCAAGTCTGCTTCCGCACTTGAGCATCTATCATCACAGTTCCGAGATCGCACGACCCACAAGACCTACTATGCTGTGCTCAAGGGAGTTCCCCGTGAAAAGCAGGGGCGCCTCGAGACCTCTCTAAGGCGCGATCCACTTCACCGTCAGAGGTTTGCTGTCGCCCCTCCCGGTACTGGAAAAATCGCTGTCACCGACTGGAAAGTTCTCGCGGCAGCGGGCAACTACAGTCTTGTGGTGTTTTTACCCCAAACGGGCAGAACCCATCAGTTAAGAGTTCACGCTCAGCATTTGCATTGTCCCATCCTTGGCGACCCGATTTACTCCCGACCTGATCCTCATCGACCGAATGCTCCACTGATGTTGCATGCCGCTCGGCTGGAAATCATACTTCCCGATGAGGTGGCTCCCCGATCGTTTCAGGCCCCACTTCCCGAGGACTTTCGAAAAGTCCTGCGAGGTCTCGGACTTCCAGACCCGCCGATTTGCGTACCCGGTTGAAAAGTTTCTCTCCGCGCATCAATGATGGCGGTCCTTCGCCGGGAAAAATCAGTGTGTCATCCTGCCAAGTGAAGAACCGGCGCTCGAGTGCAATGGCCATGTTGGCCCTGGTGTAGGCGCTGCTAGTTCTTGGGGGTTGTCCTGCAGAGAGCAAATCGCCGCAAAAAACCCAGTTTCCTACTCTGTAAGCCACCGAGTCATTGCTGAGTTCCGGGAAACATAAAGCATCGACCCTAAAGTTCCCCAGTTGTAAGTGCGTTCCAGGGTTGACAGTCTGGCAGGGAAAATCGAGAACCCGGTCATTCCTGCTGAAAAGTTCAGCATCGTAGACCTTTTTGAGTGTTCTCAATCCACGCAGGTGTTGGGGCTGACAACGGGTGATCAGGACCCATCGGATTGTGTATTCATTGTCCTCAATGGCCTCGAGGAGTCGAACATCGAGAACTCCGGGGTCGACAAGTATTGCATCACCACCGTTGTCGGGTCCGAGGACGTAAGTATTGGAAAAGTTTTCCACGGAATAGTGGAAGACCAATTTCATGGCGTCCTGGTTACCTCGTCAAACTCGGCTTCATCGTCATTGCTGTAGCGAAAATCAACCTGTTCCAAACGCGATCCGGTGAACTGGGTTTTCTTGAGGTTGCAGTCAACGAACTGAACCCCCTTCAGTTGCGCGCCTACAAACCTGGAAAAGTACAAGTCACTTTCTGAAAACAAGCAATCTGAAGCTTCCAAGGAATTAAAGTTAACGTGTAACAGGTCGCTTCCGGTCCAGTCAACTTTCTTCAGTTGTGCCCCAGAAAATGAACAAAAGAGCAAGGTAACACCTTTCGCACTCACATTTGACCACCGGCTGAAGTCAAAAAAACAGTGTCGGAAACTTGCACCATCAAGGTTCATATCACTAAGTTCCGAGCCCATGAAACTGCAGCCGTCGAAAGATTTTCCCGACCAATTCTGGCCAGCAAAGGGTACTCTATTGAGAGAAAGGCTTTCGAACACTCGCGAATCTGACAGCATTGTCGACAGAATGCCCAAATGAGAGGCCGAATCAGGGAGGTGTCGTACACAAAACTCCGATCCGTGTACCACGTGCCGCCTACACTGAAGGTGCTTACAGTTGCGGTTCTCAAACATGAGGCAAGTCTAGCCCAAGAGTTTGACAAAAAGAAGTGGTTTTGCCATAGTGCCTCATGGAACAAAGAAGTCTTTTCCTGAACCTTTCTCCTTTGGACCATCGCTACTATCTGGCTAACCGAGACCTATTCGACCGTCTGGGGTCATACCTCAGCGAAGAGGCTGCCGTGAAATATGCGGTCCGCTGTGAAGCCGCCCTTCTGTATGCCCATATCGACTCCCGTTTTCCGGCCGCAGAGCGAGAGCGGCTAAAGGCCTCGGTAGGGGCGCTCGAAGCACAAGTGTCACCCGAAGCGGTTTACGCAGAGGAAGAGAAAACCCAACACAATGTTCGGGCGTTGGTCAATGTCATCAAGCTTCATCTCCCTGAAGAATTAGTCCCCTATGTGCACTTGGGAGCCACTTCTGTTGACATGCTCGACACTGCCAATGCGCTCAAAATCCAAGACGCCGTATGTGGCGTCATAGTGCCCTTGTTGGCAGAGTTGGTGACTTCACTTAGTGTCTTAGCCCGGGGTGAGGCCCATACACCCCAGATCGGGCGCACCCACGGGCAGTTTGCGGTGCCAATCACTGTCGGCTTCGCAATCGCGGAATACATTTCGCGTCTGGGAAAGTCTGTCCTTGAAATCCAGCGTTTGTCGGGGAACCTGAAAGGGAAGTTTGCGGGGGCCGTAGGGGCCTACAACGCTACCAGTGTGATGACTGCCGATCCACAGGGGCTGGAGAGGGAGGTTCTCGCTTACCTTGGACTTGAGCCTTCTGAACACTCTACCCAATTGGTCGAACCCGAATATTTGCTCCGCCTTCTTTTAGAACTCAATGTTGCGTTTGGAATCGTTGCCAATTTGGCCGACGACCTGCGCAACCTTCAGCGGTCCGAGATTGGAGAGTTTCGCGAGCACTTCTCCGTCACGCAGGTAGGGTCCTCGACGATGCCGCAAAAGCGTAATCCATGGAACTCCGAACACGTCAAAAGCTTATGGAAAGCGTTTGCTCCTCGTGTGATGACATTTTTTCTGGATCAAATCTCCGAGCATCAGCGAGACCTCACAAACTCGGCCTCCGGGCGGTTCGTGGCAGACTATCTGGCTGGATTTGTGGCCGCCATTTCCCGCATGAAAAAAGTTATCTCCACCTTGGTGATCGATAGGTCACGGCTAGATGAGAACTTAAGCCGCGGCGCTGGAGATTTGGTTCTTGCCGAATGCGTGTACATTCTCCTTTCTCTGGCCGGAGAGCCGGAGGGTCACGAGATTGTACGGCTGATCACCCTTGAGTGCGACCAGCAAAAACGTCCGCTCATCGAAGCACTCAAGAGTCGTCCAGAAGTATGGGCAAAAGTGACAGCACAGCTGAAAGATTCAAACGGCTGGGACGCAAACCATTTCTTTTCCCACCCTGAACTGTACCACGGTCAAGCGCCCTTGAAGGCAGTGGTTTTAGCGGAAAAGTACGAGGCCCTTATGAAACCATTGTTGGGGGTTCACCTTTGATCCCGCTGGAAGAATCGCTCAGTTACGACGATGTCCTGTTGCAACCAGGGTTCGCCAATTTTTTGCCCCATGAAGTCGAAGTGCTGACTCGCCTTACGAAAAGAATCTCTCTCAATATACCCATACTCGCTGCGGCGATGGATACCGTATCGGAAGACCGCTTGGCCATTGCGTTGGCGTTAGAAGGTGGCGCAGCGGTGATCCATCGGAATCTGTCGCCGCAGGCCCAGGCGGAACACGTGGGAAGAGTGAAACGTTACTTGAACTGGGTCATCGAGAACCCGGTTGTCGTGCGAAAGGGCGAAACTGTAGATCAGGTTCAGAAGATTATGATTCAGTACGGAGTTTCTGGCCTGCCTGTTGTCGATCACGACCGAAAACTTGTTGGCATCATCACAGGAAGGGATCTGCGGTTCTGCACCGATTACACCCAACTCGTCGAAGACGTAATGACCAAGAATCCGGTCGTCGAGGTGGGTACGGTAAGCCTTGCTACCGCCGAAGAAAAGTTTAACCGCTTCAAGATCGAGAAACTTCCTGTGGTTGATGGGGAAGGGCGACTCATCGGACTGGTAACCGTGAAGGATATGGAAAAGCATCAGGCTTTTCCCCATGCAAGTCTCGATGAAAGCGGTCGCCTTGTCGTTGGAGCTGCCATCAGTCCTCAGGACTGGGAAAAACGTATACCACTGTTGTTACAGTCGAGAGTGGACTTCGTGGTGCTCGACACTGCACATGGCGACAGTGCCAACGTGGTCATGGCCGTGAGGGACATCAAGCAAAGGTTCCCCGAGATTCAGGTGATAGGCGGCAATGTTGCTACCCGGGCGGGCACCAGACGCCTGATTGATGCCGGTGCCGATGGCATCAAGGTTGGGGTCGGACCCGGCTCAATTTGTACAACCCGCATCGTGGCAGGAATAGGGGTGGCGCAATTTTCCGCGGTCTATGAGTGTGCGGACGAGGCGGCCAAATCGGGGATACCCGTGATCGCCGACGGCGGCATCAAGTTTTCCGGTGATATTGTCAAAGCCATAGGTGCTGGTGCCGGGACGGTGATGTTGGGTAACCTTTTTGCGGGACTGAAGGAAGCTCCTGGCAAAGAGATTATTTTCGAGGGGCGGATTTTCAAGGAATACCGAGGAATGGGCTCTTTGGGAGCCATCAAAGAGGGCTCGGGTGACCGCTATGCTATGGATAAAAAGTCTGATCCGGTTCCCGAAGGGATTGAGGGCCGTGTACCATTCAAGGGCGACCTCAAGCCCTTTGTGCACCAATTGGTCACCGGACTCAAAAAAGGAATGGGTTACACTGGTTGCAAGACCCTCGAAGAATTGCGTCACTATCGCCAGTTCGTTCGCATCAGCGCGGCCGGCCTTAGAGAAAGCCATGCCCACGACGTTTATATCACCCAAGAATCGCCCAACTACTCCCGCACCTGAAGGAATAAGCCATGAATATTGTCGTTGTCGGCGCCCAGTGGGGTGATGAAGGAAAAGGCAAAATTGTCGATTTTCTTTCAGAAAAAGCGGAACTGGTCGTCCGTTTTTCAGGGGGGGCCAACGCCGGCCATACCATCATCCATGGAGACAAGATCTATAAGCTTCACCTGATACCTTCAGGTATCGTCAGCCCTGGCAAGATTTCATTGCTTGGAGCCGGAATGGTGATCGACCCGGTTGCCCTGTTTGCCGAGCTCGATGAGTTATCGTCGGCCGGGATAGTCTGGACAGGACGGGTCTTCATCAGCGACCGTGCCCACCTGGTACTTTCAACCTACCAGAAACTAGATCAGCAAATGGAATCAGACAGACGCATCCCCATTGGTACAACCGGGAGAGGAATAGGCGTCACCTATGCTCTCAAGGCGCACCGGGATGGGCTTCGAGTCGGTGACTTATTCAGCGAAAAAGCCTGGGGCCATCTTCGACCGGCCGAAAAAGAATTTCTGGCCCCCTTTCGAGACCGCATGAAGCCTCTTGTGGTTGATCAAGCGGCTTTCATGCGACAGAGAAAAGGAAGTCCTACCCTTTTTGAGGGTGCCCAAGGGGTGCTGCTCGATCTCGATTGGGGAACCTATCCTTTCGTCAGTTCCGGCTATTCGGCCGCAGGTGGCGCTGCCCTTGGAGGTGGAATCGGTCCTCGGGCTATCGACCGCGTGTATGGCGTTTTCAAGGCCTATACCACCCGGGTCGGCAACGGGCCGTTTCCCACCGAGTTCAGGCCCGAACGGGATGGACAATTGGGCGACCAGATTCGCTCAATTGGCAAGGAATACGGGGTGACCACGGGCCGGGCGCGGCGAACCGGATTCCTCGACCTAGTTGCGCTTCGCTATGCTTGCTGGACCAACAGCCTCGACGGGTTGGTGATCACTAAACTTGATATCTACGACACTTTCGATACCATCAAGGTATGCACCGGCTACCAGATCGACGGTAAGGTTGTGGTGGATTTTCCGACCACCATTGAGGCACTTGAAAAGGCTATTCCGGTCATCCAAGAGTTTCCGGGCTGGAAGACTGATCTGAGCATCCTCCGGACTTTCGAACAGCTTCCCGTGGAAGTCCATGAATACTTAAAGTTTATTGAGTCCTTTGTTGAGACACCCATCACTGTCCTCTCCGTGGGTCCAGACAAAAAGCAGACATTCCAGAGGAGTGATCCGTGGACACCGTCCTGATTTTGGACTTTGGTGGCCAGACCTGCCAGCTCATAGCGCGTCGACTGCGTGAAGTGGGTGTGTTCACCGAAATAGTTGCTTTTGATACACCATGCACTCCTGAATTGTTAAAGGGAGTGAAGGGGCTGATCTTCTCTGGGTCGCCTTATTCAGTGTACGAGCCCGAGGCTCCGAAGGTTGATCCTGCGTACCTTGAGGTGGGAATACCCATCTTGGGAATTTGCTATGGTTTTCAGTTGTTGACGCAAACGCTGGGAGGAAAAGTGAAGGGCCAAACGTTAAAGGAATATGGCCGGGTGCCTCTTCGTGTTTTGCAACCCGATCCCTTATTTGAAGCAGTCGGGCAAGGCTTTCAAAGTTGGATGAGTCATGGAGACAGTATAGAGGTTCTTGCTCCGGGCTTTGAGCTAGTCTGCGAATCAGATCATCACCCAGCTGCAGCGCGACATCGTTCCTTTAAGTTTTGGGGAATCCAGTTCCATCCTGAGGTAAGCCACTGCGAATACGGCACCCTGATTCTGTCCAACTTCGCCCTCGGTATTTGTGGTGCTAAGGCGGAATGGTCCATGGATCGATACCTCGAACTTGAAGGAGATAAGGTCAAAGCACAAATCGGTTCCCGGCCAGTTCTCCTGCTGATTTCAGGCGGAGTTGACTCCACAGTGGCTGCAGTGATGTTGCTCAAGGTGCTGTCACCCGAGCAAGTTCATCTCATGTATATTGATACTGGCCTAATGCGACAAGGTGAGTCCAAAGAGGTGGAGTCCATTTTGCGCACTCTGGGAGCACGCTATGTGCACCTTGTCGATGCCGAGGAACGCTTCCTTGGAGCCCTGAAGGGCTTGGAAGAGCCGGAGGCCAAGAGAAAAGCTATCGGTGACACCTTCATCAGGGTCCAAGAGCAAGAGGTGGCACTCCTCAATTTGTCGGACTATTACTTGGCACAAGGCACCCTTTATACCGATCTCATTGAGTCGGGAAAGGGTGTTGGCAAGAAGGCAAAGGTAATCAAGAGCCATCACAATGTGAGCTCTCCACTCGTGGAAGCCAAACGCAGAGCCGGACTGATCGTAGAGCCCCTTGGGATGCTCTATAAAGACGAAGTTCGGCTCTTAGGTGAGCGACTCGGCCTACCCGAATCGGTGATTTGGCGCCATCCATTTCCCGGTCCCGGTCTCGGCATCCGTATTCTTGGAGAGGTGACAAAGGACAAGTGCGAAATCCTGCGACAAGCCGACGGGCTCTATATAGTCGAGCTTAAAAAACGCGGACTCTATCGCCAGATTTGGCAAGCCTTTTCGGTGCTATTGCCGGTTCGCTCGGTGGGAGTTACCGGGGATGCGCGCGATTACGGGTATGTGTTGGCTCTCCGCGCCGTCACTTCAAAAGATGGGATGACTGCGGATGTGTTTGATTTTCCCTTTAAGGACCTCCTGGAAATCTCCAGCTTGATCACCAATCAGGTGAAGGCTGTTGGCAGAGTCACCTACGATATTTCTTCGAAGCCCCCTTCAACAATTGAGTGGGAATAGGTTTTTGCCGATAGAGCCAACAAGAGGTGTCCCTTGATTTTTCGGCATTGGAGTGAATTGGTGCAAAACTTGGAAGATCCCCGCAAAGACGCTTGGCTTTACCGTTGGTCAGGACTCGACGCCCAGTCCCAGTCAACCTGGGAAAGGGAACCGGAATATGGCGCCTTTATTGACTGTGATGGCAACCTGCATTCGGGAATCCAAAGCGCAGGAGCTATGCTTCACTCGGAAAACCCTGCCGAGTTAGAGCTCTGTGCTGAATTACTCTCCAAGGCCCAGCAAGACGGAGCGAAGGTATTTTTCTTGGATTGGGGCACCCAGACTGCTCCTTGGCCGGTTCTGTTTGCAATCTGGGAAGAGTGGGAGAAAAATAACCTCCTCCTCGCCTGGGGGCCGGTTCAAGTTAGCTATGAACTAGCAGACCGATGGATCTCCCCGGCCTTTATGATTTTCTGTGAGCATCCGGCTAATGAACTTCTGAACTGGGCGGAAGTTGGTGGCCACCAGACCGATGCAAGTTCGACCAACCCCAAAGCTCCACTTTCACTCTTGGCCAGGGCTCAGGCTCTGCGCGACGCCAATGTTTCCTCCCCAGTTGCTGAAGAACTTCCCATGTTGCCCTTTACCCTAGATAGTCTGACAGATGAAGGTTTTCGGTGGCCCTCAGGAGTTGTGGGCTAATCTTGACAGAATGGGCCAGACGAGCTAGTTTACCAAACACGAACAGTGGAGGCATTGGATGGCCAAGAAAGGTATTTCGAAGAACGCTCGTCGAGAAGGGGCTCAGGAACTTCTCAGCAAATGGGGCGGGAAGATCCGCATGAAGTCAGTTTTTGAGAATGGTAAAATGCGTCACGTGGCAATTTGCGAGAAATCGGGTAACACAGCCCGTCGACCTTCCGAATTAATGGACTAGTCTGTCGCAAACCCAAAAAACCGGCTGTGCCGGTTTTTTTTTGCCCAGTCTCTGATCTGATTTACGGGAGATCAAACACATAGTGGAACTCGTGGCGGTACGGCTTGGCCGGCTCTACCGTGATGGGATCCCACTCAGTATGATTTGGCGTGTCGGGGAACCTCTGCGGCTCTAAACAGAGTGCAGCATGGGCAAGCAGTGACTTACCCTTGCGCCCCACAGTTCCCGACAAAAAGTTTCCTGTATAGAACTGAAATCCACTTTGATCCGTAAACAACCTCAAACACCGACCAGATTGAGGATGATGAACCCGTGCGACTTCTTTGGGAACAACCAAAGGTTTGTTTTCTGTCTGCAAGACGAAACAATGGTCGTAGCCTATTCCTACTTGTTGAAGATCCTGCCCAATGGGTTTTGGCCGCCGAAAGTCAAAAGCAGTTCCTCCAACGGGAATCAAACGTCCCGTTGGTATGAGCTCCGAATCTGATTCAACCACGTGAGAAGCCTCTGTCGAAAACATGTGATCGAGAATCTGGGGATGGTTGGGACCACCTAAATTAAAATAGGTGTGATTAGTCAGGTTGACTGGGGTCGGTTGGTCACTATGGGCCTCGAACACCGTCTTAAGCGCATTATGGCCGTCCAGGCTCACTCGGCAACTGACTTCAAGAGCCCCTGGATAACCCTGATCACCGTCAGGACTCTTCAGGGAGAATGTGATGCCGGCTTCCAAGGGATTCTGCCACATTTCCGACTTCCACACCTTGGTGTGAAAACCACCGGAGCCTCCGTGAAGGTGATGCAAACCGTCATTGGCTTCCAGGTGGTAGGCTTTAGGACCAAGAGTGAACGTCGCCTTCGCGATCCGGTTGGCAACCCGTCCCACCATAACACCGAAAAACGGTTTGTTGGTGAGCCAGGCAAGCTCCTCGTCAAAGCCCTGCGTAATTTCCAGCCAAGTGGTGCCCGAATCACGCACTTGAATAGACCGAATGGCTGCCCCAAGGCTCGACAAACTCACCCGAACTTGGGAGTTCTCAAGAAGATAGAGACAGGCACCCGATGAGTCCTGTACCCTTACAAGGCTAACAGTCGCAGTCATTCTTTGGCTACTGAGTTTTTTTCGTCCAGAAGGTGCTTATACTTTTCCTCCACCACCTTTCGTTTGACGCTCAGCTTTTGGGTCAGTTCATCCCCCACTTTGAAAGGAGTCTTCAGCGCCACAAAGTTCGAGATCGACTCGAAGGGTTTGAATCCGGTTTCGCGATTAACAAGTCGTCGGATTTCTTTGTTCAGTTCTTGGAGCACCCTGTTGTGCCTGATCGAGTCGCCCTGCTGCAACATCACCTCATCCCACCCAAGTTTCATTTTTTCAAGCAACTGTTTGAGCTTGTCATGGTTGACGGCGATGAGTGCTTCAAGGTTTTTCTTGTCTTGACCCAAAACGATTACATGGTCGATGAGATCCGACTCCTGAAGTTTTTCCTCGATTGGTTCGGGTTCGATGTTTTCCCCTCCAATAAGAACAATGGTGCTCTTGGCTCGTCCCGTGATGACATAATCACCGCTCCAAGTCAGCGCGCCAAGGTCGCCGGTGTTGAGCCAACCATCGGCCGACAAAACCTCGGCAGTAGCCGTAGGGTTTTTGTAATATCCTTTCATGACATTGGGGCCACGCACGTGAATTAGACCTTTCTGAGCAAGTTTTGCCTCACTTCCGTCTTCCCTGACTATGCGAACTTCCACCTCGTCGAGAGGAATGCCAATCGATGTGGGCACATTCCTTTCAATCCGCCGCGTTATTGAACCGGGAGAACTCTCGGTCATTCCATACGCATTCACGAGAGTAATGCCAATGGTGTTGAAAAAATGGTCGACGTGAACGGGTAGCGACCCGCCTCCTGAGAAGGAAGCGCGCAAGCGTCCTCCAAGCACCGCACGCATGGGTTTCAAAGCTTTGAGTGCCAGCCAGTTGAAGGGAGAGAGCAATATCCATGATACAAGGTGGAAAGGAGTTAGAAGCGACAAGGGGAAGGGGTTCTTCAGGCTAGCCCGCCACCCTTTCAGTGCCAGTCCATTACGGTAACGGGTTTGGGTAATGAACACGAAGGCCAGTATCAAACTCTTTTTGAGGCCTTCTTCTTTCAGAATTTTCTCACGAATCTTTCCGTAAATCAGTTCCCACACCCGGGGAACCGAGGCGATGATTGTCGGTTTTTCGCGCACTACATCTTCGGCCATTGTCCGAACGCTCGAGTAGTAGATCATCATGACACTGGCTGTGGTGCAGAACTCGAAGGCTCTTTCATAGACATGCCATATGGGAAGAATGGAAACAGTCACCTCTTGAGCTTCAGGAACGACGTGCAACAGGGGGCTTATGGCTCGGACGTTGTGGAGGAAGTTTGCGTTGGTCAGGGTTACACCCTTAGGATTTCCAGAAGTTCCGCTGGTGTAAATGATCGAGGCTATGTCTTCAGGTTGCCGTTGTCCTCTTAGGGTAGCCATTAGTTCAGGTTTCTCGGAAAGGAGAGCTCTTCCGAGTTCTTTTAGGTGGGCAAAGTCCATGATGCGGTCTTTCCATTTCGGTGGAACTTCCGCCTGAGATGAACTCAAGCTGTCCATGAGAAAGACTTTTTCCGGGCGGGTTAGATCCTGTGAACCAAACTCCGCCAAAAGACTCAATAGGTTCGTCACTCCCTCGACGATGAGGAAGCGGGAATCGGAATGCTCGAAGATAAACTTCTGCTCTTTGGGAGAGGTGTCAGAGCCACGGGGCACAGAGGGCGCACCAACTGTAAGTAGGGCCTGATCCGTAACGGCCCACTCATAACGGTTATCTGCGAACAGTGCCACGTGGTCTCCGGCCTGGAGTCCCACAGAAATCAGTCCGGCGGTCAGTTCGCTGATATCACGATAGAAATCTGTCCAAGTTTTTATGATGAAATCATTGCCTTGTCTAAACTTATGGGAGGCTTGTGCAGAAAATACCCGTGCATTGCGTTCCGGAATATCGCACAAAACTCGAAAACGATAGAAGTCTTTCAATGCTGTTCTTCCTCCATAGAGCCTCAAGCTTAATCCCGCTGGTTGAATCTGTCCAATGGTTCCGGACTACCTTGCTTGACAGGGCGGTTTTGAGCAAAGTATCATCTTAGCCTGTAGAGGCAATGCGCCTGTCGTATAACGGCTATTACCCCAGCCTTCCAAGCTGGAGACGTGGGTTCGACTCCCATCAGGCGCTAGAGTATGTCCAAAACAAGCAAGATCACTGAGTTCTCTACCGACAAAGTCGAGCATCAACTCGTTGCAGCCCTGAAGAAAAATCAGGGGTCAGCAACCGTGGCTGACCTCGTTGGATTAACGGGTTTGCCAAAGTATCAGATACAAACCATGTTGCCAGTAGTTGTGAACGCCTATCGTGGACACATGCAGGTCACCGAAACTGGTGAGGTGATCTACCGCTTTCCTCAGGGCTACACCAATCAGAACAAGGGATGGGCTGCTACATGGAAACGAACTATCAAGAAGGTTTTGCAGGTTTCCGCTCTGGTACTGAAATCCGTGTTCAAGGCATGGATCGTCTTGATGCTTGTCGGCTACTTTGCGTTGTTTGTCTTTATCCTGATCGCTTCTGTTGTGATCTCAATCGCGCTGTCTTTTGCACGTAAAGACGAAGACCGAGACGACTCTGGCGGGGGAATCTTGGGCTTCTATATGGTGACGCGGGTATTTGAGTCTTTCCTTCTGCTTTGGCTCTACTCCGGTGATCCCCAAATTAGGGATCAGAAAAAAAAGAAGCCTTTCTTCAAGGCTGTGTTCGAGTTTGTTTTTGGTGTCGAAGAGGCTCCTCAGGCCTATGAGTTAAGGGTGAAAAAAGCCGTCTTGGCGGCACTTCAGGAAAAGAAGGGTTCCATCACCCTTGAAGAGCTGATGTATATGACCGGGGCCAGCCGACCAGAAGCCGATAGATTGATCAGTCAGTTGCTTCTGGAAATGGAAGGTGAGCCGATGGTGAGCGCCCAGGGAACCCTTTACTTTTTTTTCCCCGAGCTCCTTAAAACCACAAAGCAGTCGCCCATGTCCAACTGGCAATTGCCCGAACGACCCTTGATTCCCTTTAGCCACAACCCCCCCAAAACCAACCGTTGGATTGTTTTCCTCAACGGTTTCAACCTTTTGCTCTCGGCCTATTTTCTCGGTTTCGGGGCAGTAGGATTTCAAGCTTTGCAGGTCAGCGGTGACCCACTTTCGTTGGTCTACCAAATTACGGTAGTTCTTACGGCGGCCGGGTTTCATCTCAGTCTGGCAGGGGCCGAATCCGCGCTAATGACCATTCTGGGGGTTGTGCCCGCCTTGTATTCGGCTTTGTTCTTCGGCATTCCTGCCGTCCGTCGCTGGAAGGAGCATCAAAAGAACCGGACGATCAAGACCCAGAACTTCCGACGAAGGCTCATTGGCAGGGTGTTGGAAAATCCCATTGCCATCCGGCTTGATTCTCTCGAACCAGTTTCGGAGCGTGACGCTGTGTCAAAACCAGGGCCCGCCCGCGAGGCCATGAAGGAACAACTTCTTCGTGAACTTGCAGATAGCCGATCACTGGAGGTTGATGGGGAAAATCCAGTGACCTATCGCATTCCAGACTTGGAGCGCGAGAAGAAAGACCTCACCCAACTCCGCTTGGACACAAACCGGGATGACTATCGTCCTGGTGCCGTGATTTTCGACACCTCTAAGCCGCTCTAATGACCGCTTTCGAAACTTCCTTAGACGCTCAGGAATCTCCAGTTCGTCTTCAGGGTGGCCTCAAGTTCATTCCGACTTCTTGGAACCCAGCGGTTCAACTGCTGGTGATAAGCCAAGGGACCCTCCATGAGGAAGTTGAGGCCTTCATTGAGAACACGAGAAAGACTCGCGAACTCAACCATTTCGCCGGATTCACCCTGATCACCCCCTAGCAGACCGCTGGTGAGAAAACAATCGAGAAGTAACTTTGCCGCCAAGAACCTCCGGTTCTTCTCCACCCCGTAAATAAGGGGGTGTTCAAGCAGCCCAATGACCTCCCAAGTTATTTGCTCTGCTTGGGCATACCGTCCTACGTCTTTGTCTTGTTCCGAAATGCGGATCGGAAGCTTCTCGACAATGTGATCAAGGTTTTTCGTTAGCTTACGCAGATCAAACAAGCCGGTGGCACAGTTGAAAAGGATGGGCGTGCCCAAACGGTCAGCCTCACTAACTTTTTCGCGATCGATCGCTACACCTATATCGGCACAGTTTAGTTTGCCGTTAGTCTGCTGATAGAGAACTCCACCCTTAACGTCTATTTTTGTCTTGAACGAAAAATCAAAGGCCGCCGGTGACCCTCGCAAGGCCAGCACAGCTAGCCCCTTGAGACTGGGCAAATAGCCCAGATTATCAATGTTTCCTAAGTAAACGAACTGATACCCTTGTTTTTCCAGATCGCGGTACACAGGGCCAAGGACACGAAAGTTCTGCCCGTGACCGGCAGGCAAAGCGTAAGGTTCACTTTCGCCTTGGTTACCGACTAAAAACAGTTGCCTTGGAGTACCCGAGGCTGCGGAAGTGAAGGTACCTACCAGCTCCTGTACTGCCGTCGGGGTAGAAATCAAAGGGATGGGACTAAACTCGAGCCACTCTTTGATACCTGCAGAACCGTTTAGCTCTGTCCAAAAGTTGCGAATCGCCGCGTCGGTGTTCTGACTGGTCATCTGGAACAGTTGGAGGCCGGGGCCGTGGTGTCCCTGCATCCGCGCCGCTGCATTCAGCATCAACAGATGGCGAACTTTCAGCTCTAGATAAGTCGGGCCTGGGAAATTGTCTTGTTGAAAAAATGCCGGGGTCATCCCCTTGGGTAGGTGTCCGAAATCGCGTGCGGCCTGTTCCAGCGGAATCCTCAACCTCGTATAGAGGTCGGGCCCGAAGCTCTGGTTTTTTTTTGTATCGGTGTAACTGGTGGCCATTCCCCCATTGAGGAGACCGAACGCTGTAACAGGAATCAGGGCCAATCCGAGGTTTTCCAGTTCCTTTTCCGTCGGACTGATCATCTGATCCTTGATGCCGGTCCAAGAAGTTTTGTGGCCGGGAAGATAGTGAGCAAACACCGATTCCACCCTGTCACGCTGAAACGACGGCCGACTTCCAGCCCGCAAGTCAAGAATATCCCCTCCTAACCCCGGAAAACTATCAAACTGGAGGTCTGGAGGTATAATTGTTCCTGCGTTGAGTCCATCCAAGACGCGCTTGGTAAACTCCCAATCCATCGGCTAGACCATCAAGGACATGGCTGCATTGGCCGCACCGTAAAGGGAGATCGAGTAGTCCTTGATTACGTAAAGCGGAATCTCTTGCAAAACGCGCAAGATGTTGGGATTGCAGTGCCGTTCGAAGGTCCGCACGAAGAGTTCGTTGTGGGAAAAGAAGTCTAGGTTTTTGCCCGAAATGCCACCAGCGAGGTAAAAGCCCCCTTTCGGGATAAGAAAACCAGCCACACTTGCGGCAAAACGGGCATATAAACGCACAAACCCTTCCATGACGCTGCGGCAACCTGCATGGTCGCTTGCGGCTTTTGAAATCTGCGCCGGCTTGTTCGAATCAGGTAGCTTGAGAATCTCCTGTATCACAGGGTCGCTCTTATCCAAGCGTCCCGACTCTAGGAAATAGTTGAAATAGTTTTTGATTCCCGTACCTGAAAGCCCCATTTCATATTCAGGGACTATGCCAATCCCTTTTTGGAGAAACTCCTTGAAGCCTTTGGAGTCTTCATCGAAATCGGCCATGTCCATGTGGCCACCTTCCGATGGAAAAGCACGCCAACGCTCACCCATGCGGGCAAGAAACCCGACCCCCAAGCCTGTCCCCGCCCCAACTACAGCCCTCATGTCTCCCTGAGGTTCGGGGTTACTCCCGCCGGGCCGCCTTAGTACCTCAATCTGGCTTGGGTCGGCCGGATTAAGCAAAGGGAGTCCATAACTGATCGCCGAAAAATCGTTGATGATGAGGGTTCTGACCCCTAAGGTATCCTGAATCTCATTGCCATCGATGACCCAATTCTGGTTGGTCATCTTGCAAAAGTTGTCTTTCACCGGGCCGGCTCCCGAGATACAGCAAAGGTCGAAGGCGATATTGGGATACTTTTCCCTCACGACTTCCATCGTTTTCTTGACGCAGGGTGTGAACTGAGTCACAGTAGAACTCTCAAAGACGACCTCGAGTAAAAGGTCAATCTTGCCATCGTATTCGGCCGCCAAGCCTAAGTTAGTGTTCGTCCCGCCAATATCACCCACGAGAATCAGTTTGCGGTATTTCTTGTCGACGTCCTTTTTCCATTGCACTTTCATGCGTCTATCCTTGGATTCGATTTTTTTTTAGAATAGGCCAAGTTGAGGATTTCGTCCATGAAAAACGCTCGGGCTGACTGGTTGTTTCTAGATTTCGACGGTGTAATCTGCGATTCGCTCGAAGAATGCTACCGCTCAAGCTGGTTAGCCCATTCCGATGCCGAAATCAGCGAAGACCACGTTCAACAACCCCCTTTCAAAAAACGGTATCGGGATCAATTCATATCCTGCAGGCCGTTTATCCGCTCGGGGGAAGACTATTTAGCTGTCCATGAGCTTCTGAGTAAAGGAAGTGTACCAAGCTCTCAAACTGAGTTTGACGCAAAATTAATAGCAATTGGGCAGCAGAAGCTGGATGACTGGAAGGTAAGGCTTTACAAGGTTCGGGAACTTCTTCTCGAGCATCACCGCGAGTTGTGGCTGAGCTGGAATCCGCTCTACGCTCCTATGAAGCGACTTTTGCCTCAACTGTGTGGTCATGGAAAAGTCCGGATACTTTCCACCAAAAAAGCCGAGTTCATCCACGATATTTTGGTCTACCAAAACATTGAATGGCCATTGGAACGCATCGTCTACTCGAGCTCTCGGAGCAAATTGGAATACATCGCTCAGATTTCCGGTAAAGAACGAAGTTTGTTCATCGACGACCAGATCGAACATTTGGATTTTTTTCATTCCAGCTGTGATTCTCGGTTGGCCTTGTGGGGTTATGTGACCGAGGAGAGCAGGCTGCGCGCGTCAAAGACCCTGAACCTCGGAGATCTTGCTCAGGTGTTGAAACCCTGGGCGATGGCCACCATTTAGGTCTGCTCGGAATCTGGTCGGGTCAGAAGAGCCATTTCGTCATCGGTGATGAAGTCTACTTTGTCTTCTTCCTCGGTTGTCGCTTTGCGAAGGATATTCCTTATTTCAGCCACGTCGGAGCGGTGAGACTCCTGCCTCTGCCGAAACTCCGTGAAAAAGGCTTGAAGCGATTCGCAGAACGGATATTTGACCGTCAAAACCTCTTCCAGGAGATCGACAAACACGGTCTCTACCTTGATCAGGTTGTGAAAATACTCAGAACGTCGAATCAGACTCGAGTTCTCCCTCAAAGTCGAAAAGATTCTTCCTAGTCCCGAGTCAATGAACCTGAGGTCATGAACAACTTTGTCCAAGAAGTAGTCCGAATCGATGTTAAGCCGAAATCCTTCCCGCAACAACTTCATTTGAAGGTTAAAAAAGAACAGGTCGTCTTCGTAGTGAATCTTGTTTTTCATTGGTAGCGCTCGAATTGACATTTAACCATAGGCGTGCTATTTTGGCAACGCCTCTTTATCCAGCCCGTGTGGTTGGATCGTATGTCCGCAAGGAGGAATCATGCGCGCTTATGAAGTCGTGTTCATTTTCCGTCACGAGAATGATCACTTTACCAAGGGTCTGGACTTCGTCCGGAACGAACTCAAAACCTTTGGAGCTAACGTCCTCAAAGAAGAGGATATGGGAGAACGGAATCTAGCGTATCCGATCAAGAAACAGGATCGGGGTCACTATATTCTGTTCAATATCGAGTTTGCACCCGACAAGGTTGTTGAAATCGACAAGTCGATCAAGCTTCAGAGTGAGATTCTGAAGTTTTTATTCATCGTACAGGAAGCCTGAGGACTCATCCATGGCAGGTGATATCAATCAGGTTGTCCTAGTAGGCCGGGTCACCCGGGACGCCGAACTGAGGTACACTGGTTCGGGGGCGGCTCTGTGTAACTTTTCCGTAGCAGTGAATCGCCGTGTCAAGAAGGGCGACCAATGGTCGGACGAGGCGAGTTTCTTTGACCTCACGCTCTGGGAGAAACAGGCAGAGAATCTCAATAAGTACCTTGTCAAGGGAACTCAGGTGGCTGTTCAAGGTGAGTTGAGGCAAGACCGCTGGGAAAAAGATGGCCAGAAATTCAGCAAAGTACAGGTCTTCGTCAGCAGTCTTCAACTTCTAGGGTCTGCTCGAGGACGCGATGGAGTTGAAGCTCGCTCCCCAGACTCAGGGACAGTTTCACCGTCAAGAGGCCCCGAGAAGCCCAGGTCTGAAACTCAGGCGGCTGACGACTTTGACCCTCAAGCCTATGAAGATGATATTCCGTTCTAAAACCCCAAGGAGAATATGGTGTCTTTTGAAAATGAAATGAAAGAAGTGGAAGAATCTCTCGACAAAGGAAACAAATCGGGGGAAATGGAACGCCGCGACGGTGGTGAGCGTGGCGCACGCCGTGGGAAGGTCTACTTTAAGAAAAAGATTTGCAAGTTCACCGTTCACAAATGGCCTTGCGACTGGAAGCGCACTGATATTCTTCAGAAGTTCATTACCGAGCGTGGCAAGATTCTGCCAAGGCGGATTACCGGCACTAGTGCAAAGTTCCAGCGTAAACTTGCCAAGCAGGTGAAGATTGCTCGGGTGTTGGCTTTATTGCCATTCGTGAAGAACTAGGATCATGGGTTCTCTGACCTTGCGTTCCGGAGCAGTTGCCGGGGTGGCACTGGTCAGTGTGCTCGTTTTTCACCTGAGCGTTTTGGGAGTCTTTTTTTTGCTTCCACTGGCTTGGTTGGAAAAGAAAGGATTGCGGCACCTTGAACCCCACGGTGTGTTGGCAACCACGATCGGCTTCCTGGCTTGGCCCTGGTTTTGGAAACTTTTTTCACGGGAACCATGGTCGGTCTGGGACAACTTGGATGCCGGCCTCCCCATTGCTCTTGTGGCGGGGTGGTATTTTGTGCGTTTGCTAAGTGTTTATCGTTGGAGGTACCTGTTCCGATTGGGAGCGGTTACGGTAGCGAGTGCTGTGATTGGTTTGCCGCTTGTCATGTACTTGGTCAACGATCCACTCGTGCAAAAAGCATGGCGAACTGGATTTGAGCTGGTTTGGACGGAACTTGCGCGAGCTTCGAAAGGCGAGGTTGTTGATAGCCTGACTGATTCCTACAAGCAAGAGTTCTTTGGAATGTTGAAGCAGTCGGTTTCCAGTGCATTCTTGCCGGCGATGTTCTTGTTTTGGGCAGGTACTGAGGCTTTGTCGCGGCGACTCGGTTGGACTGTTAAGCCGTTGCCTTGGTCAAAGTTTCAACTTCCGAGCTGGGGTGTTTTTCCATTTTTGGGTCTGTGGACAATTTTGCTTGTGCAGAACTTGTCGCGAAACTTGGGTGGAGAGACGATTAGTGGGACGTTTTGGTATGCTATTGGCAATCTTTCAATCGTGTTTTGGATTGTCTATGCTTTTGCGGGGTGGGGTGTCCTGAAGGCCTTGATGGTAAGGTGGAAAGTGGCCACACCGCTACAGAGCGTGATTGGTGTTTTGCTTGTGCTGACTTTGATCAGCGCTAACGCTGCTTCTGTGATTGTTATGGTGTTGTTGCCGTTGCTAGCGGTTTTAGAACTTTGGGTGAACTTCCGAAAGATGGAACAAAGAGGGTAAGTGTATGAAGGTGATTCTGCTGAAAGATGTGGAGAATCTGGGAGAAGAAGGTGAAATGAAATCTGTTGCTGACGGCTACGGAAGAAACTTTCTCATTCCCCGCGGTTTTGCGATCCTGTTTTCTAAGGATGGGCTCAACCTGATTGAGCAGCGAAAGACCAAGATAGAGGCTCGCAAGGAAGAGAAGCGCAAGGAAGCAATGGGTTTGAAAGACAAGCTTCAAGGTCTCAATCTCGTGATTTCGATGCCCGCTGGCGAAAATGGCAAGCTTTTTGGTGCTGTCACCAACGGTGTGATCTCTGAGCAGTTGCTTAAACACGGTGTGACCATGGACCGGCGTCACATCTCATTGCCCGGGAACGCAATCAAAATGGTCGGTGTCTATGATGCCAGAATCCGAGTGCTTGAACGTGAGTTTGCAACCGTAAAGGTGGAAGTGAAGGCCCTGGAGGCTTGATCCCGTGGGAAAGGAAAGGGTCCCGCCGCATAACGAAGATGCTGAGTCTGCGGTGCTGGGCGCTCTTTTGCTTTCCCGGGATGCGCTGGACCTTGTCGTCCAGATCCTTCGCCCTCAAGACTTCTATAAACAGTCTTATCGACTGATTTACGAGTGCATTCTGTCAATGCAAACCGAAGGTCAAGAGGTGGATATCCTTACCCTTGCTAACTCCTTGGGAAAGCAAGGGAAACTTGATCTTGCGGGTGGAGTTGCCGCATTGGCCGCGCTTTCTGAATCGGTCCCATCAGCTGCCAACGCCGAGTATTACGCTCAGATTGTCAAGAACTCAGCTATACGGCGAAACCTCATCGAAGTTTCCAGTCGTATCATTCTACAAAGCTACGAAGAAACCACAGACAGCCGCATCCTGCTTGACGAAGCAGAACGGCGAATCTTCGAACTTGGTGAGGAAAGGACGTCCCGAAACTACAAAAAGGCTTCGGAACTAGTAACCTTGGCCATGGAGAGGATCATAGCGCTCTCCAAGTCTAAAGACGTTGTCACAGGCATCCCAACCGGCTTCAAGGATCTCGATCAGGCTACGACAGGGCTGCATGAATCTGAGTTCATCATCATTGCCGCCAGGCCTTCGATTGGAAAAACGACATTTGCCTTGAATATGGCAGCCTATCAGGCCGTAGTAAAGAAGATTCCTGTGGGCTTTTTATCTCTAGAAATGCCTGACTTGGATATCGTAGACCGAATTCTCGCTTCCGAGGCACGGCTGGATTCGTCCAAAATCCGCAACGGATTTCTTCGCCCGTCTGATTTGACCAGCCTTCGTGACGTCGTGCCGGCGATTTATGAAGCTCCTCTTTACATTGACGACTCACCAAACATGAAACTACTTGATCTGCGTGCCCAAGCTCGAAGAATGAAAAGCAAAAACGACATTCAAATCCTGTATGTCGACTACATCTCTCTTATCGGCCATGAGAACATGAATCTACCCCGGCACGAACAGGTGGCCGATATCAGCCGTTCCTTGAAAGCACTGGCACGAGAACTAAAGATACCAGTTGTTGCTCTTTCGCAACTGACGAGGATCACCGAAGAGAAGAAAGTTCCTGGGTTGGCTGATCTTCGCGAATCGGGTTCGCTGGAACAGGATGCCGACGTAGTTCTTTTTCTGCATCGCAACCGCGGTACCGACCGTGATACGAATGAGGCGAATCACAATGTGGTCCCCACCGACCTGATCATTGGGAAGCAACGTAAAGGGCCCATCGGAACCGTAAAGCTCGCTTTTCTTCCCCAGTTCACACGCTTTGAAAATTACGATAGCGGACACGACTCATCCCCGGTATAATAATGAGGGGTGGGGTATGAGTTTTCACAAAAAATATGATTTCAGTCTGGTCGTCAATGAGAAAGTGCGTCTAGTTATCGACGAACTTGAAAAACAGCTGCAAAAGCGCCCAGAGGTGTGTCAATGCGAAGAATGCGTACTCGACATGGTGACCCTCGCTCTCAACAAAACCAAGCCAAGTTACCGCGCAACGCTGATGGGATCGATTTATGCTAAGGTCAAGGACGAAGAAAACAGTGTGGATATCGAGCAATCTGTAGCCGTGGCAATTAAAAGAATTTTGGAAAATCCCTCACATGCCCACAGTGGACAATAGCCCGTCATTTCGGCCCCATTAGGAAGGTTGTGTCGTTATAAAGGGTGAACGCCACCAAACCTAGAATCAATAAACCTCCCACCTGTTGATAGCGGAGAAGAAAGCTCACAGGTGTCGGTCTTCTTCTGACCCCCTCGACAAGGTGAAGGACAATGCTCCCGCCATCGAGAGCAGGTATAGGCAGAAGGTTCATAAAGAACAGAGCCAAACTAAGAAAGGCAAGGTCGCCAGCAAGAGCACTCCAGCCTTCATTGAGACCAACGCCGAAACTACGGGTGGTTTGTTCCCCGATGAGGTAAGAAATCCGCAATGGTCCGGAAAGGCTCTCTGCGGCAGAACTAGAACCGGTGACAAGATGACCAAGTCCTGCAGCCATTTGAACAATCATTCCCCCCGTTTGCCTAAAGGAACTCTCAATCGCCCCTCCCAGAGACTTCCCACGCGGGGGGAAGGTTTGCAGATAAAAGGTAACACCTAGGTCGGGAAGGCCTTCGGGGAAATGGGTGATCAAATCGAGACTGACTGGCACAGAACCGCGAAGAATCTGAACTTGGACCGGGGTTTTGAGAGTTGGGAGGATGTTGGCCAAATCGCGGGTATTCCTTATCTCGCTGTCTCCCAGTCGTACGATGGTGTCTCCAGCCTTTAAACCTGCGATATCCGCAGCACTTCCGGGTGTGACCGTAGCAAGTACAGGATCGACCCAATCGGAGATTCCGATGAGGGTCCTGCTCTGGGTGGCAACCCACCTTGGTGTTACAGAAAACTCCAAACGTTCTCCCGCCCGCTGGACTTGCATTTTCATGGTGCCGGGGCCCTTAATTGCAATCGCCTCCTGGACATCCTGAAAACTGCGAACCTCGTTTCCATCGATCGAGAGTATCAAATCTCCTGTGCGGAGACCGGCCGCTTGAGCCGGGTATGGAACCTCGCCTTCAGCTGCTTCGAGCAGAGCAAGACGAGGGACCGTAGAATGTTGGGGTGAACCGGTCAATCCCAGAACGAAAAAGATGAGAAAGGCAAGAAAAAGGTTAGCCAGTGGACCGAAAACCGAGATCACAATTCGCTTCCAAGGTGAAATGGAATGAAATGACCCTGGTTCAGGAATGGGTGCCTCCAAACTCTTGTCCTGAGACGCCTCGATCGCCTTGAGCAGATACTCATCACCCTTCATTTTGCAGTAACCACCCAACGGCAGTAGGCATATGCGATATTCCGTTTGGTTTGGTTTCCATCGCCATAGCACCTTTCCCCAGCCAACGGCGAAAGCCTCCACTTCCACCCCCATCCATCGAGCCGCTAGGAAATGGCCCCCTTCATGCACGAAGACAACGACTGTGAGACCAATCAGGCCTAGGGCCATGTAAGCAAGTAGTTCCATCAGAGGCGTCCAAAAAGGAGGAAGACATAGTAGACGGGGGCGGAAAAGAGAAGAGAATCAACCGAATCAAGGACGCCACCCCGTCCAGGTACCAAAGTACCCGAATCCTTGACTCCTGCACTGCGTTTCAAACTTGACTCGAAGAGATCGCCAATTATTGTGGTGGCGGCAAGAACAAGAGCCACAGCAACGATTAAGTACCAGTTATGCCCCAATATACCCGGAAAAAGTAATGTGGCGACCACAAATACCAACACAGTTCCTACTACTCCGCCTAAAAATCCTACCACACTCTTTGTGGGACTCACATGAAAAGGCTTCGGGCTGTTGCGACCCCATAAAGTACCGAACACCCAGGCGAGGGCATCATTGCCAAAGGTAGCCAGACAAAAAACGGCCATCAGCGGGAAAGTATCAGATACTGCCAAGATTTTGACCAAGAAATACATGAAAAACCCTGGATAGAACAGAACAAAAAGAATACCTGTAATTTTACCGAGTACAGGTTCGAGATTCTGTTCTGTGTTAGCAAAAATCTGCCGAACAAAGATGACCACTATCAGGAGGGCAAGAATCATCAGCGACAGGTCAGGCCTAATCCAACCCAGATTCTCACCGTAGGCCAATAAGGGAAACGCTAAACCTAAAATCGTCGGAAGGTAGGGATTGACGACAAAACCTTTTGACTTCAACAGACCGGCAGATTCCCGAGCACCAAGAGCCGAAAATGCTAGGACAAGCAAAACCATAGGTAAAAAATGGAGAAAATTGAAAAAAGAGATAACCAAAATAGCCGGTAGCCCGAGAAGGGTCAGCATGATCCTTATCACTGCATTCCGATTCATCCGGAAACCCGACAAGAGTGGAGGTATTCCCAAGAAACCGGCACCAGACCGCAAATGACTGCACAATGCCCATTTCCCTGTAGGTTGTTACCGTTAGCGTGCGGAAAGCCGAAGAACCCTTGGATTTGCATGTCAGATTTCCAGGATTTCCTTTTCCTTTTCGATGCAAAGTTTGTCGGTATCCTTGATTGCCACATCGGTGATCTTTTGGACTTCATCGAGAATTTTCTTGACCTCATCCTCAGTCAATTCATTTTCTTTCTGAAGCTTTTTATAAGCATCATTCACTTCTCTGCGGATATTACGGATGCCAACACGATAGGTCTCAGCTATGGTCTTGGCTTGTTTGACCAGTTCTTTGCGCCGGGACTCATTGAGAGGAGGGATATTAATTCGAATGACTTTTCCGTCATTCGACGGGGTCAGTGACAGGTCACTGGCAAGGATGGCTTTTTCGATGTCACCGATGACCCCTTTGTCCCAAGGCTGAATCACTACAAGACGAGCCTCAGGAACGGAAATGTTGGCCACCTGGCTCATGGGAGTCTTTGAACCGTAATATTCGACTTGAATGCGTTCAAAGAGGGCCGGAGTCGCCCTTCCTGTACGGAGAAGTGAGTATTCATCCTGAAGACTCTTCAGGCTCTTCTTCATTTTCGCTTCAGCTTCGGCTTTCTGCATCCTTGCCCCCTAGAGCCTTAGGCCTCGAGACCAATCTGAACGTACGCGTAGGAGGTGATTTCCACCTTACTTCCCAATTCCTTACTTACTTTTTCGGCAGCAGCGGAAACGGTAATCTTGTCG
>Ga0209084_1000032_pt1 | contig 131933 bp, 163 predicted proteins | sample C_130820_MF_Meta_FD_187309 | JGI IMG/M metagenome (GOLD analysis project Ga0209084, IMG submission 187309) | Freshwater microbial communities from Lake Croche, Canada to study carbon cycling - C_130820_MF_MetaG (SPAdes) (version 2) | ecosystem: Environmental > Aquatic > Freshwater > Lake... | reverse complement strand
CTGGATACTCTATTTTCACTTTTTTAGAACACTCTTCAACATCTAAATATAATTTTTGTATTTCATATCCACAAGTAGTAAATGGTGTAATATCTTTAAAATATACGTTTCCATAATTCTTAACTTCTGGCATAGGTACATTAAAAGATAAATCTACTAACATATCATTTCTATATCTTTCTAATTTACGAAAAAGTTCACTTTCAATTAGATCAATAAAACACATTTCGATATATTCTACATCGATTTTTTCTGTATTTGATTCTGTTATAAAATTTTTTAAATGTTTCATTATTTACTAGATTCTTTTTCCGTGACATTACATCGTATATTTAGTATTCTATATCTACCATTTAATTTTCCTAATACTGATATGTTATCATTTATTATATCTTTTAAACTAAACTTAAAATGATCCTGAGTATAATATACTCTTTGTGGTACTTGTGTATTATCTGTAGTGGTAACATAACTAATCCAAACTTCTTTACCACCTTTTTTCAATAGATCATACTTATTTGATAGATGTGTAAAGAAAGGGATTATATTATCCTTTATCTCATTCCAAGAAGGAAAATTATATTCATATGTACTTAAATTATGACTATCATTTTCAAGTTTATATCCTAAAGTAATATAAGCTACTTCTTTATTAGATTCATTGAACTGGTAACATTCAACTTCTAAACCTTCATCGATTAGATAAGCTAGGTGTGTTTCACAGAAGTCTTGTATTTCTTCTTTGTCTAAAATTGACTCGTTAAACTTTTTTAAATGTTTCATTTTATACTCATTTCTATTTCATATAAAGTGCCAAATTCTTTTACATCTAATTCAGAAGGTTTATCATCAATCATTTCTTGTACAGTATAGTATTGTAAGGTGTTGGTAAGATAGAAATGTGCTTCACCATCTATTTCATAATTATTATTCAAATGTATTAAGAATGGTATGAAATGATCTTTTATATCATTCCACTTAAATTCACCTCTATTTTTAATGTCAAAAAAGTTATCACTAGGTAAAATCAATGAAAATAATAATAAGTCACGATCTTCTTTAACATATATCTCATATCCTTCATCTAACAAATAAGCTAGATGTGTTTCGCAGAAGTCTTGTAATTCTTCTCGTGCTAATTGTTGTTCAAAACTTTCATTAAACCTTTTTAAATGTTTCATACGTTATATATTAAAAAGTCAGACAACATAAGTGTTATTTTCTATATAAATAAAAAATAAGATAAAACTACATGAGAGTAGATTTAGTAATTGATGGTAACTACATTTTAAGTAAGTTAGTATTTACCCTACACAAACACAACTTACTTTTCGGAGGATTACACAAAGCCCTAGAAGCAGCAATTGGTAATTACAGAAAGTGGTACCCTTTCACAAACATTTATTTAGTATCAGATTCAAAAGAGAAATCTTGGAGAAAAGATTATACTACTAATTACAAAGGCACAAGAAAAAAAGATTCTGATATAGACTGGGTATTTGTTTACACTGCTTATGATGAGTTCAAACAATCTTTAAAAGGTCAAATGACCGTATTAGAAGCACCTAAAGTAGAGGGCGACGATTGGATATCCTACTTAGTTGAGAAAGCAAATGAAGAAGAAAGATGTGTTATCATAGTTTCAAATGACTATGACATCAAACAACTAGTAAACTATCGTTTAGATCCTTTAACAATAAACATAATGACGAATGAGATGTATAACAAAGAGAAGTTATTCTTACCGAGAAACTATCAAATCTTTGTCAATAAAGTTACTAAACTTCCTAATGATGACATCTTTAATCTTAATGATAATACAGAGTTTTTATTGTTATTGAATAAGTTTATTGATAAGTATGAGATACACGAAATAAATCCTATTGAATCTTTAATCATAAAGATTATTTCAGGAGACCAAAGTGATAACATTGGTTCTGTCTGGAGTGTCACAAAGAATGGTAAGAAAAGAGGAATCGGTGCAGCTGGTGCTCAAACAATTTATAATGAGTATATTTCTGAATTTGGTGAAGTTAGTTTAACTGATCCTGACTTATATGAAAACATTGCTGATTTAATTTGTGAGAAAAAGAAGTTAAGTAAAAATCAAATAGACCCAATTGTAACAAACATTGAAAAGAATGTTAAACTAATTGATTTAAGATTGATAAACTTACCAGATGAGATTATAGAGAAAATGAATCAAGTTTATAATAATAGATAATGGCAGAATTGATAGACGTTTTTAACGCAATGATTAAAAGAGGTAATTGGAGTGCGATTACCGTAGAAGAAAAAGAAAAAAATTTTTTCATATTCAATAGGTATTTTTCAAAGAAGTATCCAGTACAAGCACAACTTTTGAACTTAAAAAACATAGATAAAGTAGTCGCTATGGAACTTTGGTATCAGTTTATGAAAAACGAACCTTATCCCAGTTATTTCTGGTCTAAAAGTGAAAAGAATGATAAACCAGTACTGGCACCAAAAGATTACAAGATGTTATTGGTTAGTTTAAAAGTTAAACCAGATGATTTAGATTACTTAATTGAGAAACATTTCGATTTCGTTAAAGAAGAGCTAGCTTATCTAAAAAAAGTAAATACATAGTTTAATATATAGTATATAAAAAATAACTAAAAATTATGAAGATTAAGAAATTTAATGAGAATTTAAACATTGATGCTAAACGTGCGGTTGAAGATAGTTTTAATAGAGTTAAAACAGAATTAGATTTATTAGACTATCGACTAGGTTTTACTAATAGAAATAACATACTTGATGAGTACTGCTCAGAGGTCTCACAAATGAAGGCTAGTTTTGATGAACTGATACAAAGATTTAAAGAAGAACGATTATAATAAAAAACCCACTTAAAGTGGGTTTTTTTATATCTCATTAAGAATACTTTCTATATTATCAAAACTAGTATATGGTATTCTTAATAGTTTAATTTCATTATTTTTACAATAATCATTTTTAATTTTATCATTCAAAGTTTGTTTTTCAAATCTATCTAAACCACCCCATTTATCAATCGGTTCAAAATGTTGAATACCATCATATTCTATACACATATTTTTCTCAACTAAATAGAAGTCAAATGATAACCTTTTTTGTAAAGCTTGTGATAAACAATCTTTAAACTTATATTGTGTCTCATACTTTATATTATTTGTATCTAAAAAATTCATAATTGATTGTTCTCCTTTACTAATACTACATTTAGGACACCCACTACCACGTTTATGTGAAGATGGGGTTTGAAGAAAACTACCGTGTTCTTTACATATGATCTCAACTTTTGAGTTTTTTGTAGTGTAAATAACTTTATTATAATCATATCTATCATTATGAACTTTAATGAAATTATCAATTAAATTATTACTTGCTATCAAAGATGACTTTATACCAGTAGTTCTAGCCTTTAAGAGACCACATTTCAGACACCCTTTGCCGGTTTTATGATCGGATACTCTCTGAAAGAAAGATCCGTGTTCTCTACACACTATTTCAATTTTATTTATAGCACCAGTATAAATAACTTTACTATAATCATACTTATCAATATGAACCCTAGTAAAATCTTCTAACCATTTATTACTATTATCTATTTTACTATTCTTGCTTCTTATTCTACCACACTTCGGACAACCATGTGCAGAATGATATAGTGGTTTTTGAAAAAATGAACCGTGTTCTTTACAGATTATTTCAACCTTTGAATAATTATTTATATAAATAGTGTTACTATAATCATATGTATCTAAATGTATTATTTTAGACTTTTCTATAAAAATCTCTGTTTTTGTCATAATGTATAATTACTTTTATTATATATATTAAAAAATAAAAGTCAAAAATGTTAAAAAAAGAAAAAATGTCTAAAAAAACAAAAACAACTCGAACACACTCAATAGATGATAGTCTATATGGTGAGTTTATTAAAATAGTTGAGTATAAAATGTATAATAAATCAAAAATTATAGAAAGTCTTATAAAAGACTGGGTAAATAAAAACAAACAATAAATATGGAAAATACAAAACATACACAAGGTATGAGCTTTTATGTGGTCCGCACCGCTGGAAACCGCGAAAAATCAGTAGCAGAGCGTCTTACAAAAGAAGCAGAGAATGGAGATCTTATTGGTAAAGTAGGACAAGTAATTGTTCCACTTGAAAAGATTTTCTACTTGAAAAATGGTAAGAAAGTTCAGAAAGAAACTATTATGTTACCTGGATATATCTTTATGGAAACTAATTCATTAGGAGAACTTAAATACTTTTTAAAAGGTGTTAAAGGAGTTGCCGGTTTCTTAACAGAAAGAAATGGTGACATTAAATCACTTACTGAATTAGAAGTAAATAGAATGATTGGTAGACATACTGAATCAATGACTAAAGAATCAACACTTTCTTATATTGTTGGTGAAGAAGTTATGATAAACGAAGGACCTTTCACTACAATGAAAGCGACCGTTGAGAAAGTTGAAGATCAAAAAGTAGTTCTAGCAGTTTCAATCTTTGGTAGAAAAACACCATTGACTTTGGATTTACATCAGATTGATAAAATTCATGGATAATCGATCTTTAATTAGTAAGATAAGTAAAGCAGCAAATGAGATTAGTAGAGCTTCTATAAGAGGTTCTGCTAATTATGTTGTTACTTCAAAAGAAACTTATGAAGAGTTTCATAAGATACTCAGAAAACATAGACGTATTGGTAAAATTAAAAGAATAATGAAATGGAAAAGGAAAAACAAGAAAGATACGATAAAGTATATCTAAATATGGCTCACGAGTGGGCAACACTTTCACATTGTACTAGAAAACAAGTAGGAGCCATAATTGTAAAAAATGGTATGATTGTATCAGATGGTTACAATGGAACACCGACAGGGTTTGATAACTGCTGTGAGACTAATGATGAAACTAATTGGTTTGTTATTCACGCAGAAGCAAATGCTATCTTAAAATGTGCTAAACACGGTCAATCTTGTGATGGTGCAACATTATATCAAACACATTCTCCGTGTAGAGATTGTTCTAAATTAGTTCTTCAATCAGGAATTAAAAGATTAGTTTATCACGAAGATTACAAAGATATAACTGGTGTAGAGTTTTTAAGAGAAGCAGGGGTAGAAATAATTAAAATATAAATAATGGAACTAATTACAACAAGAGTGTGTATGGCCTCACAGATAGGAGTACATGGAAATTTATTTGGTGGTGAAATGATGTCAATTTTAGACGAGTCTGCAGCAGTTTATTGTTGTCAGATTTGTGATACACCAAGAATGGTTACAAAGAAAATTGAAGAAGTAATTTTTCAAAGACCAGTTAAAACTGGTAACTTAATTAAGATATATGGTAGTGTTGAGAAGATAGGTAATACATCTATTACAATCAATCTTGAAGCAAGAAAACATAATGTTTATACAGGTGTTCAAGATTTAGTTTGTTCGACTAAAATGGTATTCGTTAGAATTGATGATGAAGGAGCACCAGTGCCAATTTCAGAAAGAGTTAAGAAAAGATATGACGATAGAGTTAAATTGTTTGGTAGAGGATTACTAACACCAGAGGAAATGATTATCGAAAGAAATAAAAAGAAAAAAGAGGACAAATAGTCCTCTTTTATTATTTTGTTAAGTTTAGTAAACCTCTTTTTACTTGTGGTACACTAAGCTTGTATGATTTACCTTCAAACTGCGCGATGATTGGATAAGTTCTGTTTCTTGTTTTGATGTCAGTGATAGTGAATGTTTTACCATTTACAATTGTAAATCTACCAATAACATTACCATCAAATCCTAACATTTTAGAAGTATTATCATTTACAGTGATAACTCTTTCAGTGATAACTTTAGTTTTAACAGTCATTGTCGTGTTGTATTTGGCACTGTCATATCTACAAGAACCAAAAGTAATATCAACATTTTCTTCTCTTGCAATTTGTGCGATTGCTGCTTTAATCTTAGCTTGAACTGAATTGATTTTAGTAGATGTTATCATAAGTCGTTTTTGTTATTTGATTAGAGTACAAATATACGGTCATTATTTGATAATACCAAATTATCCTAATAACTTTTTGAGTTTATAATCTCGTTCATCATCTTTATTTACAAACTCTAATTCTCTTTCATCAAACCATACGGGACAATAACGACCCATATTAAATATGCTCTTTCCTGTATCTAAATAAAGCCAAATCTTTTTGTTTGCATTCTAGTTCTATATCTACTTCTATATCAAAACTTTCAAACTTTTCATATAAAAAATCAGCATGTGCAATTTTTTTTGCAGTAGTATCTTCATATGTTTTTGTAGATGAATGATGTGTAAGAGGTCTTACACCTTTCCAAGTAGATGTTCCTAATCTTAATGTATCTTCCCAACTCATATTATCTGGATGACATTGATAGTGTAAACTATCTACAGTAATTGGAATACCAATAACTTGATGAACCCAGTCATATAACATTTTAACAGAGTATTGGTTTTGACCATCGTCATTCTCTACAACTAATCTTTTCTTACAAGACTCTGATAAGTTTTCAAACTCTTTACAAAATCTTTCTGCAGCCAACTCTCTTGTTGGTTGAGTAGTATTGATATGAATGTTGATTGGATAGAATGTAGTTTGGTCTAATTCCATCAAATCCATAAGTTCTGCGTGTTTGTTTAATTCTTTAATAGTCTTCTGAACTACTGATGGATTCTCACTTGCGAGCACATTGAAAGGTCCAGGGTGGTACGATATACGTATACCGTGGTCTTTTACTTTCTTACCGATAAGTTTCATATAAGTATGAATGGCAGGGAACTTTGGTAGATCACTGAACTCATATTCTGACATCCAAGGAAAGGAGTCACTTGACATTCGATAAATGTAAATGTTATTCTTAATGTTATACTCTAATAGTTTTAAAGTATCTTTTAGATTTTCAATAATTAGTTCTGATACATAAGGAAGACCTTTTGCATCAAATGTTCTACGAACCATACCTCGGTTCACCGTTACGAATTCTTTCTTTTTCTTACCTGTATTTACTCCCATGGAGATACAACAATAGCCTATATTCTTCATTTTACAAAGGTACAAAAGTTTTTTTAATTTTCTACTATAAAAGGTCCTCTTTATTTTACAAGGATTTTACTTATATACAGTGAAAAGTTGACATTTTTTCGATTTTTTTTTTAATATATATTATGAAAAAAAAAATATCAACCAACCAATGAAAAAAATCTTAACCTTTATGGTAGGTTTGTTCTTGTTATGTAGTTTTTCTACATTTGCACAGACTTGTCCTACCGCTCCTGGAACAGGGGTTTATGTTATGTTTGACAGTACTTACCCAGTTGGGACAATTACTGCAGGGGAAACTCATGTTAGAATGTGTTATGCGAACACTACTTCTACAAAAGTTTCGGGTGTTCAGTTTAGAGTATGGTATGACAAAGTAGCTTTCGCAGGTGGAGCTCCAGTCGTAACTTCTTTAAACACAACATTCCCACAAAGTTTACAATATGTTACCAACACTACTGAAGGTAACATAACAATTACAATCGCATACACTGGTAGTTCTTCTACCTTTACTATTCCTGATGGAACGTTATTTGATTTGAAATTACTTCATACTCCTAACTTTCAAAACTTTTCAGGAACAAATCCAATTGCCAATATGGCTGTAACTGGTGTAACTGCATTTCCAAATGGAGCATCAGATATAAATGGTTTAGATACAACTTTAGTTGTTCATAACTATGGTGGGGTTTTCCAACAACAAATGTTTGCTTACTCTGGTAACTTCAAAACAGTTACAGGTGCTGGTGCAAAAAACATCCCAGTTGTATTACAAAAGAAAGCAACTACTGCAACAACTTGGACAGATGTAACAACATTTACTACTGATGTGAATGGTGCGTTCACATTTAATGAACCAATTGACGTATCTTACTATGATGTAAGAATACACGTTCAAGGTGATGCTCTTAACTTTGGTAACATCGTAACAACAGCAGATGCTCAAAAAGCTAATGATATTGTTTTAGGTACAACTACACCAACAGGATTTGATTTCTATTCTGCTGACGTAAATGGTTCTAATACAATTACTATTGCTGACGTTTATTCAATATTTGGTAGAATCGCAGGTAGATTTACTGCTTGGCCAAATGGTGTAAAAGATGTTTTATTCTTTAATGAAACTGAATACAATACTGTAAATACTTCACCAACAAACTTGAGATCTACAATTCCTGGTGTAACTGTATTTGATAAAGTTATTTTACCAGCTGATCCACATACATTAGTAAGTTTCTATGTATTAGGTGCAGGAGATACTAACAACACAGGTTTCCAAATGGCTCGTATGGTTCCAATTGAGATTGCTAACCCAGCAAATGCTCCTTACCATATTATTGACAAAACTATCATATTTGATAATGTAAATCAAGAAATTGAATTAAACTTACCTACTTTAAATAACATTCAAGAAGGTAACTTAATCAATGTTCCTGTAAGAGTACTTTCTGCTGATTACCTTTTAGGTTCAATGCAGTTTGGAGTATGGTATGACCAATCCCTTTTAGAATTTAAAGGGATTGAAAGTACAACATCTGTTTCAAGATGGATGTCTTATACTAACCCAGAAGAAAATATTATTGACTGGGGTGGTTATGATGCATTCGGTGGTTTAGATTTAGTTAAAAATAATGATATTGCATTCACATTACAATTTGTTGCTAAAAAACCACAAGGTGACTGGGGAACTAGTCCTTTAGTAGTTACTCGTAAAGCAGCAGGTGATGCAACTTCTCACGATTTCAATATTAGACCAACTGATGGTTTAGTAGTAATAAATAAAATGAATAATGGTTCTTTAGTAAATACAAATGAAATGATTGTTTACCCTAATCCAACTGATGGACAGGTAACAGTTGCTTTCACAGTATCAAAAGGAACTAAAGCTAACTTAGGTTTCTATGACATCAATGGTAAAAAATGTATTGATGTTATAACTGAGAATTTTCCAAAGGGAAAATATAGCTATACAGTAGATTTAGGTGAATTACCAACTGGGACATATATCGCAGTTTTGGCACCTGATTCTCAACAACATTTAACTGCAACAAAAGTAGTTAAACAATAAAAAAAATAAAATAAATATGAGTTTAAAATCATTTTTTGGTGGAGACAGTGAGTATGTAAAAGTAGATGATAAAAATCGTTTCTACTTTATGTTACAACAAATGCAATCTAATCGTTGGAGAATTACAGCGATAGTATTAGGTTTATTCTTTATGATTATACTAGGAATCAATTCTGGTATATTCTTTGGAGTACCAGTAGGAGAAGACTGGAAAGAATTATTACTTATTCTTTTAGGTGCATTCGTAGGAAATCTTAACAAAGTAGTTGACTATTGGTTCAACTCTGAAGATAGAGATAAAATGCTTATTCAAAAGGTTGATGAGGAAGATGGTGTTGCACTATCTAACACAATGGACAGTGAACAATAAAAAAAATAAAAAAATTATGTCAGAAGAAACAGAAACAAATGACGGTACAATGTCAGGATTAAAGAAAACAATAATCGGTGGAATAACAACTTTAATCACTGCAGGTGGAGTTTGGGTATCAACTCAATTATTTGGTGGACACTCAGATGATGAGGAGAAAACAAAAACTGAAGTAGCAGCACCAGCTGCAGCACCTATTGTAGTTAATGTAGCTAATAACAACACTAACCAACAAAAGCAAGGTGGTGGGGGTACAACTATCATTAGAGAAAAAACAGTTGAGAAAGCGGCACCTGCTGCTACACCAGCTAAACCAAAAGAAGAAGACCCTTGGTAAAAACCAAAAAATAAAAAAGGGATGGTTTTTAAATCATCTCTTTTTTTTCCAAAAAAATAAAAAAATGTAATGAAAAACCTACTTTTTATAATAATTTCTCTTATAGGATTATCAGCTACTGCTCAAGTTATAGGTAGTACCAAAACTGAGTCATATCAAGCAGAATTTGAGAAAAAACAATCTATCAATGTAGTTGCAGACTATGATGGGGAACCAATTCCGGTACAAGTACTTTCAATTGGTATCAATGAAGATGTTTATGCAATGTATCCAGAACTTAAAGATAAAAGAGTTGGATTAGGTGTTGCAAATATTGTATTAGAATACTTAGAGATGACAAATCGTTTCGTATTCACCGAAGATAAAAATGACATCAAACAAAAGATGATTGCACAAGATAAAGCTTCCGCAAAGGGTATATCATCAAATCAAATAAAAGTGAAGGGTAATGTTATTTTAGCTAAATACTTTGTTTATATTGAAGTATATGACTTCTCTGTATCAGATGAGGAAGAACTTACAGTAGGTTCTGCAGAGTTAAAACAAAAGACTATTCTTGGACTTCAAGTTAGATTTGTTGATGCAGAAACAGGTGAAGTTATTACAGGTTCAGGTACAAGTGAAGCAGTTACTATAAAGAAAGCAACTTTACTTGATGGTGTTGATGAGGTTAAGTTTAATCAATCAACTATTGGTATTACAACAAAGAAATCTCTTGAAACTGCTGCTTCAAGAATTATATCAAAAATGATTAAAAAAGCAGTATTCGCTAAATAATGAAAAAGATACTAACATTACTTTTAATACTAATTAGTTTAACTACATATTCACAAAGTAGTTATGACTACTCTTATATTGAGCCTTGTTCTGGTAAGTTAAAGTCATTGACTGTACCTATTGGTGCACCAGGTAGTAATGTAACTGTAGATTATTATGGTCATGTTGGTACGTTTAATAGTGTTGATTTTAATAATGGTAATTTCCAAACTTGGATGAATACAGTTTCCGGTACAAATACAAGTCAACCTTGTGGTGCTATAGCAACTGTTTTAACGAATAATATAAATATGACAGTTGCCCAAAATGTTATAAGTACTGTTGTAAGTGTTGCAAACATAACAAGTATGATGAGTGATATTTTATCGGATGTTGCAGGTGGTGGAATGTCTAGTAATTTAGCAAATGCTTTAGATAATAGTGAGAATGGTGATTCTAGTAGTTCTTCTAATGAGAAAAAAGAAGAGAAGAGTTCTGGTTCAACAAGTTCTGGTTCAACTAATGGTAATTCAACAACTAATGGTTCAACTAATGGTAATTCAACAACTTCTGGTTCAACTAATGGTGGTTCAACTAATGGTGGTTCAACAACTTCTGGTTCAACTAATGGTTCAACTAATGGTAATTCAACAACTAATGGTTCAACTAATGGTTCAACAACTTCTGGTTCAACTAATGGTTCAACAACTTCTGGTTCAACTTCTGGTTCAACTAATGGTAATTCAACAACTTCTGGTTCAACTAATGGTTCAACTAATGGTGGTTCAACAACTTCTGGTTCAACTTCAGTAGCAAATAACACTACTACACCAAGTGTATCAACTAGTGGTACTGGAGTTACGACTCAAGGTAGTGGAGGAGGAAGTGGTTCTACTGCAAATGCAGTTTCAAATTCAGAGGATAATTCAAGCGGTGATAATAAAAAGGATGAAGATAAAAATACATCAACTAGTTCAAGTTCAAGTACAACATCAACTACAGTAGCCGATGCAGAGGATAACTCTAGTGGTGGTTCTAGTGGTGGAAAAGGTAATAAGAGTGAGAAGAAAACAGGATCTATGATTGGTTCTGGTGATATTGTTGTAATGAAAAGTGCAGAAGATCCTACTGCAAAAAATCAGTTTAAGTTTACAAGTTCTATGACAATGGCAAATACTGATAATACTCGTGTTAAAGGTGTATTAGTCAATTTCACATCAGTTGTAAATAATACTAATATAACTTTGTATAAAGCTTGGGTGTTCAAAAAATCTAAACTAACATTTATTGCAGCAAATTCGTCAATGATGAACTTTGATAAAGACTTTTTTAATACAACTACAATGGTATTATCTAAGAGATATAAAGGTAATTGGAAAAAGCTTACTACAATGGCTGGTTTAAACTATACTGCAGGTAAATATGGTGAAAAAAGTTTTATGAATATATCTGCAATTGGTGGTGGGTTTTACTCATATAATATAAGTCCAAAAATATCTGGTTCTGTACTATTTATCGGAGTTTATTCTCCATTTACACAGTTTTATGATGGTAAATGGTGGGATAGTAGTATACTCATCGTTCCTTATTCTACCTGGGATTATAAACTTACAAAAACGTTTAAGTTTAATGTTAGTTTCTCAGGAGTTTATGAAATGAATAAAAGCATGTTAAACTATCAAGTTTTAACAGGTGGAAAAATAATGTTTTAATTATGAAAGATTTAATAATAATTTTAGTTGTTATGGCTTTAATGGGATTCACAAAACCCTGTTATAAAGTTACTGAAATTAAGTCATCAGTTGATGCACCGGAAATGAAAAAAGAAAGAGTAGTCTTTGGTATTAGACAACTTACAGAAGAGATTATGTCAGAAAACTTTACTATATGTGAAGATGGTAAACCAATTGTTGTAGAGATAGTTAGTATTGAAGCACCAACTGTTGGTGTATCAATAGGACCATTTATGAAGGTAAGTAAAGATACAGAGGTTAAAGTTAAAATCACAAAAGATGGTGAAGATTTTGAAGGAGTAGGTAGAGCAAAAACATCAGTAACTGCTACATTCATTGATTTGAATGATGAGAATCTACCATTTAATAAAACTTCATTCGCCGGAGCATTAAAAAAAAGTATAGAAGATGCAGTTTATAAAATGTAAGTTATTTTTAATATGTTTTATTCTATTTTATTGTAATCTTAATGCACAAATTAAAATAGATAAAGCTGGAGACTTCTGGGATGTAGAGATACAAAGATCACTTGATAAGATTAAGATAGTTGATCCATTTCTTTATGACTTCGTAGAAACAAATGTAGATAGAATAAGTGTTTGGAATGGTAGTATAAATACTATTCATATAATTGATGGTAAGAGAGTTATTGTAATTTCCTCAAAAAATTTTGGTAGAGGTTCTATAAATAATCTTGCATCAACAATTATTCATGAAGCATATCACATTGCACATATATCCGATAATAATAATGTTTGTAATGAAGAAATGCAAGCTTATTTATTTGAGTTAAGTTTTTTATTTAAAATAACTGATGTTGAACCTTGGCTAATTGAGTTTGTTTATGATAAAGCTATGCAGTATAGAGTAAAGGTAGAAAAAGGTACTTGTGATAAGTAATATATAGTATATGAAACATTTAAAAACTTTTGAAGGATTCGGATATTCAGATAATGATTATCAATCAGAAGTTCTTTCTATACTAAAGAAATTTAATTTAAGACCGATAGAGATAAATAATCTTATGGACTTTTATGGTGAAATGATGGTAGAATATGAAGATAGTGGTAAAGTACCTCAAGTTTTTGTAAATGATATAAAAGATAAGATAGGATTAGGACAAGGTGGGTATTCAACAATTGTGATGCCACCAAAACCAAATACATCAATAAAAAATTTATAATAAGATGAAGATAATTAAATATACAGAGTTTATTCTTGAAGCAACTGATACAATTGAAAACTATAGTAACTCATTACTAGGTGTTTTAAAGAATAAAATCGATAAGATGTTTGAATATGAGTCTGAGCCAGAAGAAGATTCTGAAGAAATGACTGTTAAAAAGGCAAAGTTTTCATCTAATAAAGATAAGAATAAACCAACTTTTAAAGAGTTTGGTGTTAGATTGGATAGTTCTGAAATATCAATGAAGAATACTGGCTTAACAGTTAAGTTTTCTGATGACGAAAATTCATATTCTATTTTTATAAAAGTAGATACTGCAGAGGTCGCACAAGATATTGCAGCATTCCCTAAAGAAGATGATAAAGATTTTAGTATAGAAGATATTAAAAAGTGTCATGTTACTCTTAAAAAATATGAAATAAATACATTTGAGATAATTGGTCAATTAGATAAAAATGTAGATGTTAAATCGTTAGATGAAGAATATCTTATCAATCTTAAAATTGAATTAGATGATGTGTTTGGTGACGAAGAAGAAAAGTTTGAAATAGAAACTGAATAGGAAACTAGTTTATTTTAATAAATAAATTATGTTAAGTATAGTATCAAGTTTTCAAACACTTCAAGAATTTAAAAAATCCAGGTATTTTAGAGTTAGTTTAGGATTAGTTCCTACTATAGAGAAAAATGGATCCCGTATTTATAATGATAAAGATAAGTTTGCAAAGTTTTATAACATGCAATATAATACCACAATTTATGGACAGGGAAATGTTGGTGATATAAAGTTCTATGTAGATCATTATATAAAAGATAAATCTTTTGCAGTTTATACTGACGATTTACAAGAATTTTTATTTGAATTGGATAATTTATTAGTAAGAGATAAAGGTATCGAATTTTACTTAGGACACATACTAAAAACTGTTGAAGAAGAGTATGATGAGCGTGTAAAAGCGAATGAAATTAAAAAGATTGAGGATAAACCAATTGGTTTTTCTGATAAAATATTTAGTAATCCAGGTAATGTCAACTATGAAGACTTAAAAGCTTATCTTGCAGAAAAGAATAAAAGTAGATATTCGTCATAAATAAATAAAAAGTAGTTTATATACCTCTAACTTATCTTCATCTTCTAAATGATCAAAAAGAAAAATATAATCTAAATTAGCTTCAAATCTATGAAGAATAATAGTATTATTGATCAATTCTATAGTATCAAAAGTTTCAATACTTAGAGGTAATTTGATAACTATCTCCGAAATATCTAACCCTATATCACTAATTAGTTTAGTAACTTTTTTTCTTATAACACTACTAAATATTTCTTTCATATACCTATATATAAAAAACCCAGTAATATAATTACTGGGTTTTTAAATAGTTAGAAACTATTACTTACTTAGTTTCTTCATCAGAAACTTCCTCAAAGCTTACATCTTCAACATTATCATCTGAGCTTTCGTTAGTTTGCTCAGGTTCATTTTGAGATTGTTCGTACAATTTAGTACTGATTGCATGCCATGATTCACTTAGTTTTTTAGAACTTTCGTCAATTGCATCAACATTTTTATCAGCATAAGCTTTTTTCAATTCTTCTAGGTCTATACCTAAAGCTCTCTTGTCTTCTTCTGATAGTTTTTCATCAAACTCTTTAATTTGTTTTTCTGTTTGGAAGATTAAGTTGTCTGCACCGTTAAGTTTGTCAACTGTTTCTCTTTCAATTCTATCAGATTCTGCATTAGCTTCAGCTTCTGCCTTCATGTTCTCAATTTCCTCTTTAGTCAACTGAGAACCACCTTCAATTCGGATTTTGTTTTCTTTACCAGTAGCTTTATCTTTCGCGGTTACAGAAAGTATACCGTTAGCATCGATATCCAAAATCACCTCAACTTGGGGAACACCTCTTGGTGCAGGTGGGATACCATCTAAATGGAATCTACCTAAAGAACGGTTATCTCTTGCCATCGGTCTTTCTCCTTGAAGACAGTGGATTTCCACTGATGATTGATTATCTGAGGCAGTAGAGAATGTTTCACTTTTTCTTGTAGGAATAGTAGTATTTGCATCAATCAATTTTGTAAATACGCTACCCATTGTTTCAATACCAAGTGAAAGAGGAGTTACATCTAAAAGTAATACATCTGAAATACCACCAGTTAAAACTGCTCCTTGAATAGCTGCTCCTAACGCAACAACTTCATCTGGGTTCACAGATTTGTTTGCTTTCTTACCAATGAATGATTCGATAGCATCTTGAATAGCAGGAATTCTTGTAGAACCACCAACTAAGATAACTTCGTCAATATCAGATGGTTTTAATTTAGCACTTTTAAGAGCAGACTTTGCACAATCAATAGCTCTTTTAACTAATGAACTAGTCATTTGTTCAAATTTCGCTTTAGTTAACTGTTTAACAAAGTGTAAAGGCTGATTGTCTCTTGATGTGATGTAAGGTAGATTAATATCAGTTGTTGTAGAAGAAGATAATTCAATCTTCGCTTTCTCAGCAGCTTCTTTTAATCTTTGTAATGCCATAGCATCTTTTGATAAATCCATACCATTTTCAGATTTGAATTCTTCTACCATCCAAGTAATGATTTCATTATCAAAGTCGTCACCACCTAAGTGAGTATCACCATCAGTAGATTTTACTTCAAAAACACCATCACCAATTTCTAATACAGACACGTCGTGAGTTCCACCACCACAGTCAAATACTAAAATTTTAGATTCAGTGTTTTTCTTATCTAAACCATATGCTAAAGCAGCCGCAGTTGGTTCATTGATAATTCTTTCAACTTTCAAACCAGCGATTTCTCCTGCTTCGATTGTTGCTGTTCTTTCTGCATCACCGAAGTAAGCAGGAACGGTAATAACTGCTCTAGTTACTTCATAACCCAAGTAATCTTCTGCAGTTTTCTTCATCTTTTGAAGAATCATTGCTGAGATTTCTTGTGGAGTATATACTCTGTCGTCAATTCTAACACCAGGTACATTTGAGCCAGTTTTTTCTACTTTGTAAGGAACTCTTGTTACTTCATCTGTACAAGATGAAAAGTCTTTCCCTACAAATCTTTTTATTGAGTAAACAGTTTTTTCAGGGTTTGTAACTGCTTGTCTTTTCGCAGGGTCACCAACTTTTCTGTCTTTATCAGTGAATCCTACAACTGAAGGTGTTGTTCTTTTACCTTCTGAATTTGAAATAACGATTGGTTCTCCACCTTCAACAACTGCTACACAGCTATTAGTGGTTCCAAGATCGATTCCGATGATTACATCTTTTGCCATAATTTAATTAATTTATTTTTTTGTAATTAGTAATATTCAATTTCTGTGCCAAAGTTATTTTACTGACATTTATACATAAGATAATGACATTATGTCATACATAATCTTTACACTAAATATATATTGTAAAAATTAAAAAAGTTTTACAAATTTTTAAAAAACCCACCAATCGGTGGGTTTTAGTCTTCTACATCTTCTTCAACGTCAATGAAGAATAAAGTTGGGTCAATTTTAGATAACCAATCTCTTGCTATTAACAATTTGTTAGTATCTCTCGACAACCAACCTTTCGCCATTTCAAATGGTTCAGAATTTTTGATCATATATTCATATCTTTCATATTCTTCAAAGATTTCTAAGATTTCTTCTCTTGATAGTAATGCCATTTCATCTACAGTCGCCATTTTCATTACAAACGCGAAGTTCTCTTCTTTACCTCTATAGTTGATTGCATAATCTTTTCTTGAACCCACAGTTAAGTAGAACTCATATGATCTTTTTATTTCTTCAACTTTTTTAGATAAAGCTCTTTTAACTATTAAGATAATTTTTTCAATTCTAGCGTGAGCTTCTACTTCATCTTCTGGGATTTGTGCAACAACATCATCAATTTCATCAGTTAAGATGTAGTTGATTATAATGTTTTCTCTGTAAATATCCTCAGTCAATATACCGTGCCTTTTGAAGTACCAATCAGTTTTGATTTTCATCAATAAACCGTTAGTAAATTCAATTATCCATCCTTCTTTATCTTCTGTGTAAGAAGCCATTTCGATTAACTCGTCTAAAGTATAACCTGCCTCAGAAGGCGCCATTCTAATGTCTCCGATTACGTCTAAATAGTCATTTAAGTCTAATAGTTCACCAGTAACATTATCTCTCAATTTTAACAAGATTAAATCTTCTTTTGCATATCTCAAAACAATTTTGTTTGATGGAGCGACATACTCAAAGATTGCAGATATATCGTTATCGAAAGTCCAATCAACAAATCTTTTTACAGACTCATTTGATTTGTAAACTCTCATGATACCTTCTGCTTGGTCTGTAATAACAGACATTTTTGATTTACCAAAAACTGATCCATCTGGAAGTTTTATAAATGATGCAACAGATCCATCTTCTTTGTTGTAGATAGATTTTATTTTGAAATCTTTAACTTCTGAATACATAGTATCTGGTACTTGGTTCAAGTTAAAGAATTTCTCTAATAATAAGTATCTTTTAAACAAAGATCCGTCAGAGTTGAATACGTATGATATTCCTCTCATTTCTTTCGCACCTACATCATTGAAATCCGCCCAAGAAGCTAATCTATAGTTGAAAGTAGATACAGCATACCCACCAACAATAGATTTTGACTCGTAGAATGGAGAGTCCACTCTATTAACCAAAGCTAATGCTTCATCGTAAGTTGGTATGTTGTATAGTGTTTTCATTTTATTTAAGTTTTACTTTTACTTCTTCGTATCTTCGCTTAATTTCTAATAATAATTCATCCCACTCCATCTTGACAACTTCTAATCCACTCCAAGAAAAATTCTCGTCATGAATCATATTAAGTGCTTCTCTTATCTTAGTATGGTTGTTAGATGTTAAACCATCACTAAGAAGATCTATTGCAGATACTGCGATGTTATAATTGTTATTCATATTTTAGTCTTTTAATAAACTTTCGGCAACAGAGTATTGTTTATCACTTAAAACTTTTACTTGTCTTCCTTTAAAGTCTTCTTTATTTAATTTTGTATTTGTTTTTAATTGCTTCTGTAATGACACTAAAAATGAATTAGCACCATCATAAGATTTAATCTTCTTATTTAATTCTACTTTTTGGTTTATTTCCATGTTTTAATTATATTTTGACAAAGATAAGAAAAACTTCTTACTAAATACACATATAATAATAAAATTACTAAAAATAATATGAAAATAACTTTATGTCCCGAAGAGATCGTGAAGCGTTGCCTTTGGGACTCCTATGTATATTATGTACTTCAATGTACTGAAAAAGAAGCGGAAAGAATACTTAAAGAAAATGTAGAGATAGAAATATCTGAAAGAGATGCATTAGTAATGGGTTTACTTAAAATAATCGAAACTATAAATTTAATTCATAAGTTTAATACTTATGTTACTGAATTTTTGAGTAATAAATCTATCAATAACCCTAAAAAAGATGGTACGTTACTTATAAGAAAGAAAAACTTTGACTACGCAGTTGATAAGTTTTTAGATAAATTTCCTGACTATTGGGAGCCTAGTGCTGGTTGGGTAAACTCATTAAAAGAGCTTGTTGAATACATAGATGAAATGAAAATAAGTTTAGAAAAACTAGAAGTGATTGAACTTGAAGACAAAAATGTTATATATGAGTTTTATAACGCAAGTGCGGTAAAGAAGATGCTTAAATTTAATTATTAATAAAAATGGAAAACGAAGAACAAAAAGAAATTTTAGAAGAAACTATTGTTGAAGTAACAGTAGAACAAAAACTACAAGAGTCCGAGGACAAATACTTACGTCTTTATGCAGATTTTGAAAACTACAAAAGAAGAGTTCAGAAAGATAAAGAAGAGTTAGTATTAAACACAAAAACTAAAATGTTATCATCTGTTATTGATATGGATAATGATGTTACATTGGCTTTGAAATCAATGGATAAAGTTGATAAAGGAGTTTTACTAATCGCACAAAAATTAGAAACTTTCTTAAAGTCACAAGGTATTGAACCAATTCAAACTGAAACTTATGATGATGAGTTACACGAAGTTATTAGTATAACTGAAGCAGGTGCTAAAAAAGTAATAGATGTAGTCACTAAAGGTTATACATTAAATGGTAAACCTTTTAGATATCCAAAAGTTGTATTAGGAAAATAGTGAATACTAAACCTTCCATATTAGAAATAAATCAAAACCCATCGTATCGAGAAATAATTCTTGATACGTTGTGTCAAGGTATTAAAAATACATCTGAATTTAGAGATTTATTAGAATATGTTATTGATAAGAAACTTTACTTATTTAAAGGATTTGAATTTCAAGGAAATTTGTATGATGGTGATGATGATCTACTAGATTTTATTCTACCGACAATTAGAAGAGTGTGGGGTAAAGTTTATGTTACTCCACCTTCTATGTTAAAAAAAGAAAGGTTACAATTATTTGAATTATTATTTGATATAGATGAATTTTTAGATTATTTGGTTTTAATTATACCAAAGTCTTCAAATAAATTAGAGATATTTGATAATTTAGATAGAACACAAGAAACACTACAACTTATAGTTGATAATTATATTGCAGGTTTATTCCATATAGCATATAATTCAGAAACAGTTGATGCTGATATGAAATTGGCAACAAGAGATAAAAATTTAAAGAGAATAATAAATGATTAATTGGTATGTACAAATATCAGAAGGCGCTCCACAGGGGTTTAACTCTGATATTTATCTAGGTAACGTTATTGATACTGCTACCCCATTTATGGATTATTTCTGTAAAAGATTATCAGAAATAGAAAATTGGATGATACAAGATGCAGAAACTATATTCAAAGATATAATTGATGAGATGCCAATTATGTCTTCAATGATAAGTAATACTGAGTTCATTATAAGATATAATAGATGGGTAAGTATTAGACTGACAGATACAACCAAACAAATATATAGAGATATAAAATTAGAAAAAATATTAACATAAAATATGGCAAAAGATTATTATAACGTACTAGGTGTTGATAAAACAGCATCAGAAGATGAGATTAAGAAGTCTTATCGTAAAATGGCAATGAAGTGGCATCCTGATAAAAATCCAGGTAATCCAGAAGCAGAAACAAAATTTAAAGAAGCTGCAGAAGCTTATGATGTGCTTTCTGATCCAGAAAAGAAATCTAATTTTGATAGATTCGGATCTGCAGATGGTGGAGGTAACCCATTCGGAGGTGGAAATCCATTCGGTGGTGGAAGAGGTCACGGTTTCAATATGGATGATATATTCAGTCAATTTGGAGATATATTTGGTGGTGGTCAAAGACAACAACAACAACAACAAAGACAATCAAAAGGATCTGATTTAAGAATAAAAGTTACTTTAACTATTGAAGAAATAATCAATGGTGCTACAAAGAAATTAAAGTATAAAAGACATGAACCTTGTAATCCTTGTAATGGTAAAGGTGGTTCCGATGTAAGAACTTGTATTCCGTGTAATGGTTCTGGACAAAGAACTGTAGTACAAAATACACCATTTGGACAAATTAGAAATGTTTCGGGTTGTCCTGACTGTAATGGTTCTGGAACTCAAATAGCAAACAAGTGTAATGTTTGTCACGGACATGGAACAACTTTAAAAGAACAAACCGTTGATGTTGAAATACCTAAAGGTGTTGGAAATGGAATGCAAATGAGTATGGCGGGATTTGGAAATCATGTAGTCAATGGTGTTCCGGGAGACTTATATATTGTCTTTGATGAAATTAGAGAGCCATATTTTAGAAGAGAAGGTGGTAACATTATAGTTGATGTAGAGATTTCAGTTATTGATGCAATAATTGGTAACAATGTATCGGTTAAAACACCACACGGTGATGTAATAGTAGCTATTGAACCGGGTACAGAACACGGTAAGATTATAAGAGTAAATGGTAAAGGAATTCCAGATATTCACGAAGGTATGGGAAGTTTAGTAATAAATATTAGAATTAGAATACCAAAGTCTATCAACCTTGAACAAAAAGCAATACTGGAAAAACTAAAAAATGCTGGTAATTTTTAATGTTTAATTTACAAGTAACTACATTAGATAGTTTATTTTGGTGTAGTATAAATCAATCAAAGTCTAAAAGAGATTTGGAAAATATTAGAAATCTACATACAGATGAAGTTATGTTAGAATGTATTGATGCTCTTATATTTACAAAAGAGTATAGTAATAAACCTTATGTTATAAAATATAAGATACATCAAGTAGAAACTGGATACTTTAGTATAATCGAACTTAGATATTTTAATGATATTAAAGGAGAACATAGAATATTTGAAAAAGGTAAATTAAAATCAGTTCCTATTATGTTGAATATATTTGAAACAGAAGAATTGGCAATTTTAGAAGTGAAGAGACTAAAAGGTATTTATCTTTTCTTTAATGGTAATACTTTTAATGATCCTAAATTAACAAAAATGATTTATAATAATTTTTAATGTCAAGATTATCATTTGATACTAAACCAAGTAATCCTAATGATGGTGACTTGTATTATGATACATATACTCGTATAAATAGTATTTACTCAAAAGGTGAATGGTTTGAATTAAAAGTAAGTTTATCAAAAAATTTAGAAAGAAAAGAAAAAATAAAAGCCATATTAAAATAATATGGCTTTTTATATTTCTATTTTTAAATCATTAGGTACTCCTAATTCTTTTAGTATTTTTTTAGAAAGAGGAAAGTAAATACTTCTTTCATCTTTGTCATTAGTTCTTGTTTGGTATAGATTCCCATTGAGTATATACTCATTTGTGAAAAAATACTTACCTTGAAATCCTAATTCCATAGTTTCATCAAATGGAACTCGTTGTTTGTAAATTAGAATATCATTTAAGAAGTAAAGACGATAGTTTATTCGTCTACCATTCTTAGATTTTACTCCGTGCTGATATTTTGTGGTTATTTTAAATTCCATTAAAATTCTAAGTTTCTATGTTTTGGTTTTCTGTTATAGTCTTTTTGAGACTTGTGTACTTTATGAGTTGCTACCCAACCAGCATTAGCTTCGATCTCCATTTCTCTTGAAGCTTTCTTTCTAGATTTGATGATTTGTTCTTTTGTTATTTTTCCGATTGAGTTCATAGTTTGTTTCTTTATTAGAGTACAAATATACGGATTAAAATTTAATATATACAATAAATATTAAAATTTTTATGGCAGATTATATTCCTTATCAAGGTGGATTAACAATAGATGAATTTATAGATTTAGTACAAACTGAAATAAGTGTTTCATGTGCTTTGCCAAAAACAATGCCTGATGCAAATATACGTCAGATAATCGAATCCAGAGCTCTTCCATATTTCTATAGATGGTATCAATATGCCGTACAAAAAATGTATTTCCTTCTTAAAAAAGAAGCATTTACTATTGAAGAGTTTACAAAGTATGGATATGTAAGTGTTCCTTGTGAGATACAATCTATTGTTTACTTATATGAAGTTAAAGGAACATCACTTTTTCAATTAGGTCTTAATACCCCAAACTTATCTGTAAACTTAGGAGTTACTAATCAACCTTACTTATCTTCTTATGTTACAACAATTGGAGAGTTAGGAGTTTATAAAACAATGTTAGATAATATGTCTGATATGTTAAATCAATTAAATAAATATACACTTAAATACTCATTTAATCAATTAAATCATAGATTACATATTCTAACAAAAGTTGAATATGATGTAATTATTGAAGCTTACGCTAATATTCCACAAGAAAACTTATTTAAAGATGATTTATTCTATAAGTATGTTGTTGGTTGGACTAAAGTTCAATTAGGAAATATGCTAGGAATGTACGATTTTTCACTCCCCGGTGGAATCAAAATAAATAGTGCTAACTTGATTACACAAGGTCAAGCAGAGTACAAAGAAGTAGAAGAAGAAATCAAAGGACAATCAAACTCTTCTTGGTTTATAATGGTGAAAAAGTAGAAAGAAAGTACGTTTTTATGTTACCAAAAATATAAAAATAATAAAAAACCACTCAAATGAGTGGTTTTTCTTTTACTTATTGAATCTATCAAAAGCATTCTGTGATATTTTAACCCAGTTAGCTTGACCGATAAAATCTTCTAAAGTTCTACTATTAGAATAAGACATTGCTGATCTTAAATAATCAGTAAAGTTTTCTCTCCATCCAGATAAAGTATATTCTACTTTATTATATTTAGAAATACCTTCACCAGTTTTAAGTTCTTTCCTATTCCAAGACTTCTGAACTTCTTTAGTTGACATTCCTCTATAATACTTCCAAACATCAATACCACTATCGAAATTAGTGATTGCACGTTCTTCATCTATTAAATGAAATAAACCAACAGAATCTTTTAAAAAGTTATCAGAACAACTTTCTAAACATTTGTTGAAGATTCCACCTAACATACAAGCATGAGCTCCAAGTGCTAACGCTTTAATTATATCAGAGAAACTTCTAAATCCACCATCTGCTAAGATTTTGGTAGGATTATCAAACTCTTTAGATATTTCATAACATTCATTTACTAATGATGCCATTGGGAAATGTATAGAAACATTTGCTGATGTAGTACAAGCAGAGCCTCCACCAATACCAACTCTAATCCAATCAACACCAATCTCACAATACTTTCTATAAGTATCAGGGTTAGCAATGTTACCAACCATTAGTTCAATGTTGTTACCATATTTCTCTTTTATTCTTTTAGAGATTTCCCAAAGTTTGAGCATATGGCCGTTAGCCACGTCAATTAGCACTTTTTTAGGTAGATCTTTACCAGACTCGAATAACACAATCATTTCATCAAGACCATAAGAATAGAAGTAATTATCATTCTTTAAACTATCGAATTTAACATTTCTCGGTAAACAAATGTTTACGTTATTTAATTCAAATTCAGATATGTTATTCTCATCGATAACCATATCCATTGGTGCAGTAAAGATAGGAAGCTTTCCATTTTGTAATGGATTTATCTCACTACGAGAAGCAATAGTACTCAGAGTATCTGGTATTATTGTGATGTCATTCCAGTCGAATTTCTTCATTTAGTAGAAGGTATATTTTTCTTCTTTAACACAATAGATTGAGATAGGATAAAGTCTCACATCACCTTCGGTTTCATCAACTAGAAATCTCATTGAACCATCAATGATTTCATTAGTTATCTTAACTGTTGCATTGTTAAGCCCTTTAAAAATTGTGTGATTGATTTCATCACTCTCGTCAATTGTTAAGAAGTTTTTCTTACCTAAGATTTTACCTTTGAATCCTTCTTCAAAGTAAGACTTTTCAATAAGTGCTTGGATTGTAGTAGAGTCAGAAAAATCTACTTTAATTTCGTGTTTTACCATTATTTTGGTTTTTAATTAGACAATAAATTATTTACTTATGTTTTATGTTATTTCAGTAAAAAGTTTGAAACATATCAATATATTTTTAATATATAATTTATAACCGGGGGTCATTGAACCCACTCTTAGGACCGGTTGTAGTTTAGGCTATAAAGAAAACACCAAATTCGCTCCTTGGTGTTTTCACTTTCTAAACAACTTTGTAATAAATTAGTATATAAAAAAAACAAATTAAAAATAAATTATGGAAAAAGAACACATATTGACCGAAAATCCTAACAGATTTGTAATGTTTCCCTTAAAGTATCACGATATATGGGATCTTTATAAAGTTGAGGAAATGTCATTCTGGACGGCAGAAGAGATAGACCTAGCACAGGATATGACTGACTGGGATGAAAAATTGAATGATAATGAAAGACATTACATTAAAAATGTATTAGCGTTCTTTGCGGCATCAGATGGTATCGTAAATGAAAACTTAGCAGAAAACTTCTTAAAAGAGGTACAATATCCTGAAGCAAAATCCTTTTACGGATTTCAAATTGCGATGGAGAATGTACACTCTGAAACTTACTCTTTATTGATTGATACTTATATCAGAGATAACGATGAGAAAGATCGTTTGTTTAATGCAATTGATACTGTTCCTTCAGTTCAAAAGAAAGCTCAGTGGGCTTTAAAATGGATTGATTCTGATTCATTCGCGGAAAGATTGATTGCATTTGCTGCAGTTGAAGGTATATTCTTTTCTGGATCATTTTGTGCAATCTTCTGGTTAAAGAAAAGAGGTTTAATGCCTGGATTATCATTCTCTAATGAATTGATTTCAAGAGACGAAGCTTTACACTGTCAATTTGCTTGTTTATTACATAATAAGTATATTCAAAACAAAGTAACAGAAGAAAGAATCAAAGAAATTATCTGTGATGCTGTTGAAATTGAAAAAGAATTTATTTCGGATTCATTACCAGTATCCTTAATTGGGATGAATGAAAAACTTATGGCACAGTATATCGAGTTCGTTGCTGACTTCTGGTTAGTTGAATTAGGTTGTACTAAAGTATTTAATTCTGAAAATCCTTTTGATTTTATGGAAATGTTATCCTTACAAGGTAAAGTAAACTTCTTTGAGAAAAGAAATGGTGATTATCAAAAAGTTTCTGATAAAGTAATTGACTTTGATAATCTTAATGAAGATTTCTAAAAACAACCCACTTTCGAGTGGGTTTTTTGTTTGATAATTTTAATATATAACTTTATGAAAATATTAAAATTTAATGAGTTTGATGAAGTCAATGAGGCACTTCCTAGACAGCAATCAGTAGATCAGTTAAAGAAAGTTATGAAAATATCAGCAAAGACTGATATTGGTAATAGAATATCTGATATGAATAAACAAGGTGCTAATATAGATTATATTCACAATCCTATTGATACAGGTATCGAATCTTATGAAGATTATGAAAAACACAATAAAAAGTTTGTTTCCTCTTGGAATCTAAAACACTTAATTGGTCCATTTGCACCTGAACCTAAACCAAAAGTTAAATTTGATTTAGATTACGAAAAGAAACAAGGTAAAGTAAAGAAATAAAAGATGTTGTTAAAAGAAAATAAAATGTGGTATAAAACCATACCAGAAATGTTAAACTTTCTTAAAAGTAAGTCTAATTTACCGTGGTTATGGGTTGATGTAGAAACGACCGGCCTATTAGGTCCTAAGAAAGAACAACTAACACAAGTATCTTCTCTTGCGACTAAATATAATTTCAGTTCTAATACATTTGATGAGATTAGTTCTTTCGATGAGAAAATTAAACTAACCTCTGAATTAAAGACAAGGTATAATCAACCAGATGGTGGTAATAGAAGAATATTAAGTTTCAATCATTATGGTTCGGGCGGTTATAAATATAAAGAAGAAAGACAAATCGTTGATGAGTTCTTTGATTGGATGACTGAGTTCTCACCTTGTTTATTAGTCGCACAGAATGCAGGATTTGACATGCAGATGTTATCTGGTAGATACGGTCATAAGATAACTAATGAAGTATTTGATACTAAAATGTTGATTCAATTATATTTCTTACCACTTATTCAAAAGTTAGCAGAAACTGATATAACTTATCAAAAAATGGTAGAAGGTATCGGAACTTCACCGAGAGATAATGGTTTAATCTCATCTTCAATGAGTAAAGTTGGACCAGCACTTGGAATCAATATGTCTGGTTATCATGATGCATTAACGGATTGTCGTATTACGATAGAAATGTATAAAAGAATAGTTGATTTATTAAATCAATATAATAATATAGATATATCAAAGTATCAAACCGAAAGGATAAAAAGTATTAGAACAAAGTAATGAAATTAAGAAAGTATAACGAGGCATTTGAAGAAGGTCATTTATATGATAAAGAAGGTAATGATGTTGCTAGATTCCAAAAAGCGTGGCATGAGGAAGTAGAAAGAAAACTTAATCTTGGTAAACAGAATATGTTATATTTAAAAACTATCTTTCCTGAGATCTTAGAAGATACTAAAGACTTATTAGATGAATACTTTGTAGAAGCACTTGATCGTGATGCAAAAACATCTATATCTAAAGTAAATAAAGCAGACCACGTTGGTTTCTTTGGTAGATATAGAATTGTAGGTAACTATGCTAAGGGAGATAAAACTTTATCTGGTTACGCAGCAACTTTTAATGGACTTTCTAATGACTTTCTTGATATAGAAACTGGTCTTAAACACTTACAAACAAAGTTCAAAGATGAAAGTATATTTGGGGAAGAGTTTCCAATTACTACATTTACACATACTTTAAATGTTACTCATAATGATAGAGGTATCAGTTATGAGTTCATATTAGATATGAAATTCTAAACTAATCAATTCTTATTGGATATAACTTTAAATTATAAAACGGATAGATATTATTTTATACAAAAAAAGTTAGAAATAACCTAATAAAATACAACTTTTTTTAAACTTTTATCAATCTTTTTCATATAATAAGTAATCGGGTTAAACCGATATAGAAAAACAATAAAAAGCAATTATGAATGAACTTGATGATTTATTTAACGGCGGGTTAGACTCGAAAATGGACTTCCTAAATGAAGCAAAAGCAACAAACACAGATGGTATCTACAGAGTAGATTTATCAAAATGTAAAGACAAAAAGAAGGGTTGGAGAAGTGTGGTTCGTTTTTTACCTAACTTAACACAAGAAGGTAAAATCGGACAATCGGCTATCGACAAAGTAAGCCACTATGTGGACATTAAAAATCAAAAAGAATTAAGTGGATGGTTTGATTCACCTAAAAACTTTAACGAGAAATGTCCTTTAACAGATTTGTATTACACAATGCAAAACTCAAAGAATGCAATCTTGATTGAGAAATCAAAACAATTAAAGTATTCTAAAAAATATTACTCTTACGTATTAGTAATAGAAGATGATCAACAACCAGAATTAGTTGGTAAAATCTGTATTTTCCAATATGGTAAAACGATTAAAGATAAAATCTCTGCTGAGAAAAATGGTGAAATCTCTGGCGTTCCTTGTAACGTATTTGATTTATCTGCAGGTAAAGATTTCGTATTAGTTGTTAAAGAAATTCAAACAGGAGACGAAACTTACCCAGATTACAAAATGAGTATGTTCAAACCTGAGGCTACTTCTTTACCAATCTACTTTAAAGATAAAGCTGTTTTCAAAAATGCTCCACTTGTAGAAGGTAAAATTGATCCAAATGCACAAGGTAAAGTAAAAGAATTTTTACTTGACAGAACTAATGAACTTGAAGATTTTGCTCCGAAACAATTAACTGACGAACAACATTCAAAAATCACTGAAATTAGTAATTTCTTGACTGGAAAATCTTCTTCTACTTATCCAACAGCTCAACAAGCTAAACCAGCTTCTGAAGATTTTGAATTTGAAGATAGTTTCACAAACACTGCAAGTGCAACTGCTACTACAGAAGATGAAGATGACTTCTTTAGTGACTTGTAACTATCTGATAATCAATTAGTTATGATTTAATAAAAATCCCTATTTATAGGGATTTTTTTTATTGAGTATAATCAGAACTTTTAATAATTATTTAATATAATCTATTAAGGAAGACTGAAAAAAAATATAAATAAACTATGAGTTTAGCAAATAAAAGTTTTAAAAATAACTTAACCGGTGAAATAGTAACCGTTATTGATTCATTTGAGAACATTGCAATTTTAGAAAATAAACAAAAATTAAATGTTACTGCACTTATGAATCCTGCACTATATACAGAAGAGATTGATCCAATGAGTTTCTTTAATAATCAAGGTGCTTATAATATATTAGCAGAAAAGATTAAAAATATACCACAAGATCAAATCGGTGATGATAATGGTGAAATAAATGTTGCGGGTGTAAATCGAATTGATATACCGAGAGGTATAGAACAAGAAGAATCTCTTATTACAATGTCTTCAGAAGAAGATGAAAAGGCAGCATTGGCGGCTAAGTATGGTATTGTTCAACCACCTGTTGAATCATTACAAAGACAAAATGAAGCATTTGCTAAAATTTTGGGAGAGGAATCTGAAAGTGAGTTACCAAGAGTACCTCAATATCAACAACCAGTTCAAGAAGTTGTTCAACGTGTTGAAGTAAGTAGAGAGGAAAAAGTAGAGTATGTTCAACCAGTTCAAAGAGTAGAAGTTGAAGATCCTATTATTAAAATGTTTAAAGGTGTGAAAAGAATTGTTGAGTTTAATATTAGTTTAGATATTAAGAATAAAATTCCTCGTTTAGATTTTATCGAAATGATGGAGGATTCTTATGAAACAAGTATTATTGATTTTTTATCAGAAGAATTTACTAATGAATTGTTAAAAAATCCTGATACTATTAAAGATATGATTAAAAGTAAAATAAATACTTTGGTTTATGGTGAAGATAAAGTTGAATCATTTCCAGTACCTGTAAATGATCAAATAACTGACTCAGTTACACAAGTTCCTGAAACTCCGGTTAAAGTTACTAAACCAAGAGCACCACGTGCAAAAAAAGAAGTAATTAAATAATGGTAGATGAAGTATTTTTACAAAATGCAGTAAGAATTAGAAGAACTTATTTAAAGTTATCTAATAATATGGATCTTTATCAAAAGAAAGCTCAACAAGTTTCGAATAAACTAGATGAGACATTAGTTAAAATTGAAAAAATTGAGAAAGAAGCTAAAGAAAGCAGAAATTCAAAAAGTCCAGGTAATGGTACTGAATACTTTTTAAATGAACTAATGAAAGCTCTACAGGAAGTAGATGATGAAGGTAAGTCACTAGAAGATTTAGTAAATCCTTTAAATAAAGAGATTGAAAAATTAGCATTAGAAGAACAAGAACTTTATAGAAAAATTAAAGAAAAACATTTTACTTTAACTGAAGAACAGATAATTGAATCAGTTAGAGATAGATTAATTAAAGAAAACCTTTCATAAGAAAGGTTTTCTTTTTTAATATATACAATAAAATATTGTTTCTATAACAAATGTCTAAGATTTCTAAATACATCAAACTTGACAAAAATATTCTATTGGAATATATCTATAATGATTCAAATCTAATATCTGAACCATATAGTATTTTAGTTAATTCTAAATATAAAACAAATGCTTATATGGCGGGTCCATCAAGTATTACTGGTAATGATATAAATAATCAATTATTTAAACTTGATACTATCTCCGGTAGATATGGTAAAATAAATACTAATAACTATTCATTTTTACAAGTAAAAGATTATACATCTGGTAATCCATTAAGACACGATACCTTAAAAGTTCACTTACCAATAAATTGGACTTTTGGAGAATATTTAGGATTCTATGTAAAGGTTTATGCACATGATTATACAAATAGTAAAATTTATGACTTATCTAATTTCTATTTTGATATGACAGATATAAATCAACAATATTTATTGAACTTTACATCACCACCATTACTTTTTCAAGAAAAGTTATGGGGTAAGAATATCACAGTTGAAATTCCAGCATTAAGTGAGTTATCTTCACAAATTTTAGATGGTAAACCAAAAGAGAATAGTATAAACTATAACCTTACTGATAATATTGGATTAAGTTCAACTGCACCAATATTCATTGACTTTCACTTTATAACTAATATACAAACAATAAATAGTGTTAAGTCTTATTTATTAAGTGCAAATAATACAACATCAATACCACAATCACCAGAATTTGAAAGACTAGGATTAGTAGTCCAACATTCACCAAATGGTGACTTTTTTGAAATATATGGAGTTTATAATGATACAATATATGGTTTTAAAAAATTTATTGATGACTCATATACTTTAGATAGAAATTATTATGTTCAATATGATATTACTTTATATGAGCAAAACATTCGTGGGAAGACTACCACAATAACTGTAACAGATAATTTTAATGAAACTATAGAATATAGACCTATAATAAAATACTCTTCTACAACTGCTATAATTGATGTTGAGATGAGACTTATTGATAGTGTTGATGATAGTACAATTATTAGAAGAGCCTCTTATGGTATGTTACAAGATGAGTTATCTAAATATGCAATAAACATGATGAAAATCAATGTTAAGAATGTTTCTAAACCAAAAATCTATAACATAAAATCATCTATAAATACTACTTTAATTGGTGGTTTAGGTAATGCGAATGGTTCGTTGGTATTAGGTAATACTGGTATAGGTACTCCAGGTAATGGTATGAGTAATGGTAATGGTAATACACAAGGTATGAATAATTTAAGTTCACAAAATGGTGTAGTTATTGAAACTATTAAGGTTCCATTCCCAGTTTTAATTGATAGATTTAATATCATTGCTAAATCAGATAATGCACTTTTTAATAATGCGATGTTTTATGGATTCGGTAAGATCCAGGTTTTACTTTATCCATTTGATAATGTTATTAAATTCTCTATTGCAACTGGACCAGAGACTAAGCCAGATTATTTTAATATGACAAGTATAAGTGAGATTAGTTTTGTTATAAAGAATGATCAAAATCAAATTACATTTCCATTATTCACAGAATCTGGTGATATTAATTTAGCAATTGGTCAAATAGTATTTAAAGTAAATCAAAGTAGATTTGCAGAGATTAAAAGAATATATGATAGTGGTATAAATATATTTTATATCACCGGCAAGAGTCAATCTACTACATCAGTAATATATACCGGATTATTCAAAATATATGATAGTAAATCAAACGTAAATGCGTTAAATGATCAAGCGGCGAATATGCAAGCAAATAATCCAAGTATTATTTTAGATCCAAATACAACTAAGGAAACTGCAGTTGTTACAAGAAAACTAATAAACGAACAAGCTCCTATTATAAAACCAGGTGCAATGTCATAAAAATAATAGTAACAGATGAGATTATCCAGTCAAGCTAGTCAGTTTATATTTAATTTACCACAATCTTTTTTAAAGGCTGAGATTATAGATACTTATACACCAGTTCTTGAGAAGAATTGGGTTCAATATGAAAATGTTATTGATTATTTGAACTCTACTATTAAAGGTGTAAATTTCCCAGGAATATCATTTGAGTTGGTTAAACGTATTGAGGTTAGAGGTAAAGAAAGATTCTTAAAACCGGCAAAAAATATTCAAGATATACCAACTACACATGATTTAACTGTTACATTTAGATCTGTTGATTCCGACTTAAATTACTGGTTGATGTTTGATATTATGAGTAAACACTATTTAGATGTAGATAATGCTTTCTTAGAACCATTTACAATTACTTGTGTTGATATACATAGGGATGCGATTTATATCATTCGTTTTTATGAAATAATACTTAAATCTTTATCCGAAAATACTTTCAACTACTCACAACAAAAAGTTAATGCGAAAGAATTTACAATTACTTTTCACTTTAACTTTTATGATATTGAGTTCTTACTTAATCAAAGTAAGGTACTTGAACTTGGTGATGTACCTCAGATTATTCAGATTATTTAAAAAGATTTTCAATCTTAATTTTTCTTTTATTTCTCTTACTGAATAGTTCTTTCATGATGTCTGCATCAATTGATTTTGTTAGTTCGTCAGCCAACATTTGTGTCATTTTAGCTTCTATATCAATACCATATGATTTTCCTAGAGGTTGATTCATATAGTTATCCCCATAAATTTCACCACCTGCACCTGTTTTTTTATTCACTATCTAATTTTATTTTTTCTACATAATCAGAACATATTGCGTATGCCTTTTCAATGTCTTTAAATTCTTTAGTCTCTGGCATCACTGCAATCGAGTTACTACTTAATTCTTTACCAGGATATGTCCAGAAATAACCCATTGAAGTAATAGTGAAGTCATCTTCTTGATGCCAAAAATAATTAGTATCATATCCACAATTCTTTAATAGAATCATTGCTTCTAAATTTTTACAATGTATCCACAATTTTGTTATTCTATCACGTAACCATCCAAAGTCTATACCATATTGTGGTTTATCATGACCAAGATATATTAGATTATCAATACACCAAATATCAATCTCTACATCAAATCCTTTTTTAATTGCCATATCAATATAATTTGGTTCATTCTCATAAGATTCAAACTTACCATTGGTATTTCCTCTATGTGCTATATAAATCATTTTATTTATAGTTTTTTAAGTAGTATTCTAAGTCTTCTGGTGTACCTAACCCCCACATCTTTTTTATTCTATGTGTTTTAATTATCTTACCATCTTGAATTGCTTCATTATATACTGGTGCAACATAGAATTCATTATTTACTCTTATATTTTTACTTATCATCTGTTTAGAATACTTTACATATTCTGCACCGGATTTCCAGTAATAAATTCCAACTGTTGCATTATTACTTATTACTTCCTTTTCTTTTAGTTCAACAACATTACCATAGTCATCACACTTAACATAACTCCATTTAGGGTGTGTATTTTCAAATGTTAAAATACTACCATCAATACCATTTGTATTTATAGAGTGATAATATTCACCAGATACCCATTCTATAAATTGATCTGAGTTTGCAATTAGTAGTGAGTTATTATTATTGATATATTCTTCTGCAAGTAAAGTAGTACAACAAGCACCTTCAGTTACTTCATCAACCATTATAATTTTACAATTCGGTGTTATTACATTTAGAAATGATTTTAAGTTAAATTTATCATAATGTTCTTTTCTAACAATATATATGAAATTCGCATCTATGTTTAAATTATCAATCACTACTTGAATCATTGGTATTCCATCAACTTCAATTAAAGGTTTTGGAAAAGTGTATCCTGCACTTGAAAATCTACTACCCGCCCCAGCCATTGGAATTAGAATATTCATCTTATCATCATGCCACTTAATATCTCTTAATTCATTCTTTAATGACTTCTCTATTTTTTCAATTGTGACATCATCTGGGTTATTCACTGAGCAAATATTTGCACCAGATGAGATTGCGGATAATCTGCCAATATATGAGTCTTCTAAAATTAAAGTTTCACTTGGCATAACCTTTTCATTTATCATACATCTCATATAAATTTCAGGATGTGGTTTAGGACTTAGAACATCTTCATTGGATAAGAATCCGTCTATTAAATCTGATATTCCTAATTTATCAAGTGATATTTCTATGGTTTTTTTAATAGAGTTAGATGCAACATAAACCTTAATATCTTTTGACTTTAATATATTAATTATATTAATCAATTTATCAGATCTTTTAATTTTATCTTCTAACTCTATTATAGTTAATTCTTGTTTCTTTTCCCAAATTACTTTATGCAACTCTTTAGGTAAACCTCTTTCATTAGAAAGTATTTCTAATTTTCTATTTGTTGATAATCCATCAAACTTAGACAAGTGGTCTTTATGTGATATAGTGTATTTCTCATCAATACTAAGTAAGGATTTATTCAAAACTTCATAGTGTATTTCTCTTGTGTCTATTAAAACCCCATCTAGGTCAAATATTACTAATTTAATCATTTATATATTTATCGTTTTTTATACTTTTTGTTTTAACAACAACAGTTATTGTATCTTCAATACACTCAAAATCCGTAGATTCATTTTCGTCAATTTGTATTATATCTCCTTTTATATATTCAATATCATTCATCTTGACCTTACCCGATATTATCACAGTAAATTCTTTAGCCAGTTTATGATAATGTTTTTGTTCTTTATCACCGGATTTATACTCTTTAACACCAACTTCAAAGTCTGCATTAAATAAACTTGGCTCAAAGTCACCTATAAACCAACCTTTAAACATATTATCTAATTTGTGTAACTTCATAATCTATTATTTTTTTATCTTTTTATTATAATTTAAGTCTTATAATTTCTGCAATATTATTAGGTCTATTTTGAAGTTGAAATCTATTTAACATTGATTGTAATAGGCCATGTGGTGGATTCAAATGACTATTTTGATCAGCTTGATTATAAAATTCTAGCATAATATTATTGATAATATTAAAAAAATCATCTCTTTTTGAAATTAATATTGTATCATTTGGATCACCATCACCAAAAGAAGTATAAATATAATTATCAACGTTTAAATATTGACTTAACTTTCCATAGTATTTTAAATCTAATCTGGTCTTAATAATTAGGTCATACTTTCCATAATCTTTCTCATGTTCTTCAATATAGTATAAAATTTTTTTTATTCTATTAAATTGATGATAACAACTATCAATGTTTCTCATATTTACCGAGAAATCATCATCGTTTATTTCATCATCATCATTTATAATTAGTTCTTTATAGTCTATATTGTTGAAGATGTTTTTTATATCATCGTTAGATATTATTAAATCATTTATATGATTATATCCAAATTTATTTGAAATAAAAGGATGATAATTATATTTTTTATTTGTTGTAGATATAAAATAGTCAACATCAACATCAATAAAATCAAATAAGTTACTCTCTGACCATGTTCTTATATTCCCTGTTAACAAAACTGCAATTTTCATATTATTTACTTATTTTATTGGATAATATAGTATCTTATTCATCCAAAAATTTTGACTATATTCAACTCCATTGTTTTTTAATTCTTGTATTCTTTGACTAACATCAATATTATTACCAAACTCATCTATTTCAGGATAATGAAATTGAAAGTTAATCTCATATGTTTTAACTTCTACATTTTCTCTAAAAAGATTATAACCTATAAGTGATTCTGGATGAAATATAATATCATTTTTATACTTATCTAAGTTATCGAATACTGACGAGTATTTATCCATTGCTTCTGATTTACCTAATGCAAAAATATCAGTCTCTGCATGTTCTGAAACAGATTTAAAATCCCAACCCCAAGGTGTCATAACTTGATTATCTTTTAATTCAAGCTCTTCTTTTTTAAATTTTCTTATAAAGAAGGAATCAAGTCTACATCTAATTACCAAATCATACTTAAATTTATTTTCATCCTCATATTTACACTTTAATTTATTACACTCTGAAATTTTATAAAATTGATTTAAAAGGCTAATATCATTTGTAGACGTATGTGTATTTTTATAGCCTAGGTTATTATTTATAATATTAGTGTTAAATTCAAAATGTTTTGGTTTATATAATCTTTCTATTTCAACATCATACTTATCTGTATAAATAAATATATCTGGTGATAGATCATCAATTATAAAACTTTTAAAATATGGGAATGTTTCTTTATAATTTCTCAATTGACCTGATAAACAAACTGCTACTCTCATAATACAATCACATTTTTATTTATCTCTAAAAGATTATTTTTTATTTCTTCATAATATACACCCATATGTGATGCCAATACAATTGGTGACTCATCATTACTAATTGAATCTGGTGATAATATATCATAGTCATATCCATACAACTTTTTACCTATTTTAGATTCTGATTTATCTAGTAAAGCCTTTATATTATTACTAATTCCATTATTTATCATATACTGTGAGTTTATGTGAGCAGAATATAAATAATATTCTTTTTTTAACAATTTATTATTTATATTTTTAATTTTATCATCATAATAATGAACCAAGTCTAAAAAAACATCTTTATTATTAGATTTAGTAATATTTATATTAGATAATTCTTTTTTTGTTGCTTTGATGAATAAGGAATGATTTTTATAATATTTTATTTCATTTAATTCAAAGCCGGATTTATTTAAAAAATATTCAATATTGTCTTCATTGATATAATATGTGTGTTCAAAATGTAATATACCTGTCGGTAGAGCTTTATTATTCATCAACCACTTTATATTAGGTATTGAAAATATAGTAACTCCACCATCTTGTAAGATATTATTACACTCTTTTAGAAATTCTACCGGCTCATACATGTGTTCAAGAACATGAGAGTGAACAATTGTTGATACAATATAATTTGTAGGATTTATTCCTTGGAAGAAACCCTTAATTATCTCAACATTGTCAAAACTTTTGGTATCAGTATTTGGTTCTATAATAATCCATTTTTTATAATTATCCTTTAGTTTTTTGGCTAGTTTTGCTGACGGATCACCAATTTCAAAAATTACATTACCATTTGAATTTTCTTTTATAAAATCTGATAATTCTACATAATGGTTTTTCCATATATCACCAACAACTTGTGTATTATGGTTGTTTAAGTAAATCAAGTCTGGATCTAATAGATTGATATTTTGTAATAGTCCACAATTTAAACATTCTCCAATTACCATATCATTCTTTACTATATTGGTATTTGATTCAACAACACCCATAAATGATGGTATATTATTTATTGTGTGAATTTTTTCTATTTTATCTTCACAAAGAACACATTTGCTTCTAGCCATAATTATTTTTTTATTTATTCTCAATATAACACTTATCTATATTTCCATTCTCTCTAAGAATAGAGTATTTGAAATCAATTCTTTCTAATTTATTATTTTTTGTATTCTCGTATAAAAATCCTTCAATACAATGTACTATATTATCATCTTTAACATATTCTTCAATATTGTTATAAGTATTCATTAGGTTTGACATAACCTTTCTATTACCAAATATGAATGGATCTAACATACCCTTAGTTACTTCTAAGTATCGGCCTGGTGATTCTGACATGTAGATATTATCATTAGAATAAGAATCAATTATTTGACTTAAATCTATTTTAGTATCATAGATAACATCAGGTCTAATTCTAACTATTATCTGATGTTCATCATTTGTCATATCAAAAGATTTTTTAACTTTATACCACATAGATGTAGCATTATCACAAGTTGTTTGACAACATAGGTTTGGATATTTTAGATAATTTTTTGAATTCATTCTAAAGTCTATTGTAGGTTCAACTTCAATAGTAACACTATCTTCATTTAAAAAAGATAAGTCTTTATCAGTAGACCATGTTGATAGAAATATATCAGTATCGAATTCACTTTTTATCGGGTAGAATATATTTTCTCTTATGTTTTGAATACATTTATCAAGTGATCTAACATGACCAGATATACAAATAGCAACTTTCATAGGTTATATTTATTTTTTATAGGTAATAATCAAAATGATAGAACCAATCTTGATTATATATTAGATCAAACATCTCTTTGTTTCTTAAATAACAAACAGTATGAAGTGATTGTTCACTATCAATTAAATTATTTAGTAGAGCTTCTTCTAATATATCATTTATTTTAATGTTAAATTCTTTTATATGCTCTTTTTTACCAACTATAACACCAGCACCAAATCTATTTTTGTGAGATTTATAGAAGTGTTTTATGTCTAAATCAGATTCCTCTGGTCTAAATCTACATAAAATTCTTATTCCACTAATATCATTAATTTTTAGTGGATTGGGATAGAATTTAAACTTATCTTCTGTTCTAAAACTAGTATGTCTGATACCACCATCTAACCACATATAGTAATCAGTATTATAAAAGTTTTTATCAATTGCATCCTCAACTAAAAACATTTTAGAAAGTATTAAAACTGAATAATTACTATTATTATACTCTGGTGGGTTTGGGTCAACTAATGTGTTTCTATATTCGGTAGAAGACATTACATTATCTATTCTGTCTTTAAGATAAAACTTAGGTAATTGATTAAATTCCATTTGAACTATTTTTGTGTATTTCAAGTCTTGATCAACTTCCTTTCTTACTTCAGTTACAAAATCAACTAAATCTGGTTCTACATAAATAACAAACTTACATCTAAGTGATAAAGTATTTTTGAAATAGTTTAAATATTCTTGCCAAGGTCTTTTATAGTCTGGCCAATTTTCTCTGTTTATATTATAAAGTGCAGTCACTACTGTACAGTTTAGGTCATCATAATTCATTATTCTAAGTACATTTTTTTAAATCTATCAATTACCAAGTCTGGTAAAAAATTAGCATAGCAATTCCAGTTATTCTTCTCTATAATAGGAAATTTCAATAATAGACTCATTAAGTCATCATAGTTATTATATAATAATGCCTTTTCTCCTAATATATCAATATGATTTCTCTCGGAAGATCCGGCCCATGTTATAACTGGCTTATTTTTTATGGAGAATTCACCACAAGTAAGTCCAAAAGACTCACCTACATATCGAGAGTGTAAATGAGCATCACATGTGTTGATAAACTTTACCTTATATTCTAAGTCAGGATTTGGACTTAGCCAAATTACTCTTGGATGTTCAATAAATTTTTCGGTATTTTGAAAAATAAAGTAATAATTTTCCTTAATTGATAGTATATCTCTTATTACATCTTTAACAAAAATTAGGTCAAAGGTCTCATATCCACCATTTCTTCCGAAAACTATTGCATCTGAAGGTATTCCTAATTCATTTCTTAAATTAGAATCTACATCTGGTAGATTAATCATATGTGGAACATAGTCAATACCAGTAATTTTACTTAACCAAGGAGAACAAACATAATATTTATCACCGTGAATATCATTCCTATTAATGTTAGCAGAGACTGCCATTATAATATTTTTACAAACATTACTTATTACTCCATCAAACTGACCACTTTTAATAACAAAAAAGTAATCACATTTATTTTCTATTAAATATCCATCTATTTCGGAAATATTCTGATAACCAATAACTTTAAATTTAGAGAATTTGTTATTTATTACATCAGAGTCATTATTATTACTGGCTTTGTTATACAAGATGATACATTCGTATCCGAATTTATTTGTTAAATATTCTGCATAATCATAAAGTGCAACTGTAGTTCCTCTTATTGACAGAGAGTTATCATGTAAAGCGATTTTCATATAATTTTTATTTTTTTAATTTTCAAAAAGTGGAAACCAGTTTTTATCAAAATCCATACCTAGATTATTTTGATTTAGTCTGATACTCTCTCTTATATTTTCAATATTCAAGGTCTCTGTAGTCCTAAAAGGTTCTGCAAAAAGAGTACCTATATAAGATTTATCATCCAAATTCAAAAGTTTTATGTATGAATACATTACTCCACAATGCTCTAATATATTGTTATATCTATTATGAGGTGATTTAATTGATTCATCAATCAAATTACTACTATAAAATTTACAAATTTTCTCCATAGTTGTTTGATTTGATGAAAAAAAAGTACTATAAATAATATCTTTAAAATGATACCTTTGGTGCCAAATAGTATTTGTACCTTCAAATAGGTATTCAGGTGGTTTTCTTGTTAAAATAATATCTGGTCGAGATGAAATAACTGAATTATATTGTTTATTACTTAATTCTAATAGTTTATACGACTCTTCTCTAAGAAAAGAATTTGCAAATAAAGGGTTAAAATATTTTGTATCAAAATCATATTTATTTTTCCAAGAAATAACTTCATCTCTTTGTAACCATTCATCATAATCAAATAAAGTTATATTATTTGTATTAAGAATACTTTTTACATAATCTATTTCAATTTTTTCATTAATATCTATATTATCATTTAATTTTTGTTCAGTTGAAAAAATACTTTGGCCTCTATTAGACCAGAAACAACCAAATATTTCTACATCGTATTCATCCATAAATTTTTTCCAACTTTTTTTTACAAGTTCATGATCAAATGTTCTAAGTTGCCCAGTTAGTAATAAAGCTATTTTCATTTAATTCACATTTAGTTTATATCCAACCATCTGATTGTGGTTTATAGATACTATTTAAGTACTGATGTACATTATTAGTATTACCTCTAAGTAATATTGCCCACATACCACAATTTCCAGAATGTGTTATCAATATATTAGATTTTGATACGATTTTTGTTATTGCTAGAAAGTATGCAGCAAATATTTTTTTATCATCTGGTCTAATAATATGGTGTACCGCCATAGTAGGGTTAGAGTTTATACTTGGTATCTCATCAAAAACTATAATTTTACTATTATCTATCTTATCTTTACAATAATTTAGAAAACCTTGATCGTCTGTTTGTATTATTATTTTCTTTTCTGGATTACTATTAGAAATTTCAAGTGTTTTATTTAGAAATTCATCATATGAACCAATATTAGTTTCTTTAACCTTATCATTACCTCTATAAAATACAGCAATAGTATTTTCATAATCTATATTATACTTTTGTTCCATTTCTAATACCATAGAGTTTACTTCATTAGATAAATTAAAGTACTTTTCAACAAATGGATTTATATCGATAATATTTAATAGTTTATAGTCTGAGAATTGTTCTTCATCATCAGTTTTTGATAATTTTATATCAATGTTATATTCTATATTATTTTCTTTTTCGGTGAAGTAAAATTTAGATAAATCTTCTGGTTTTGATTTATAAAAGTCAAATTGTCTTGAAGAGTCAACAATAGTAGGTAGATTTTTATTTTTGTTAAAGAAATTTACTATTTCTATAAGTCTTATAGTACAACAGGAGAAAAATCCCGCATTATGTGTTATTGTTAGTGTCATTATTATTTATATATTTTAGTAGAATATTAAATGGATTATTTATATTCAAATAGAAATCTTTTGCTTTATCAAAGTTATAAACTTTGTCACCACTTACTATTTCTTTAATTTTATCAATAGAATCATTTTCAACATCTATATATTCAAAGCAATCACCATACCAATTTTCTACACCCTTTGAGCCATAATAAATAGGTACTGTTTCACACAGAATTGAGTCTATGAATTTTTCGGTTATATAACCATCTTCAACAGAATTTTCCATACATATAGAGAATTGATAATCTTTTATGGCATCTAATTTGTTTTCAACATATCCTTTATATCTTCTATCAGTTATGTTCCAACCTCTACCATACATATCAAACTCTAAATCACTATTTAATAAATTTTGTACAAAGTTATATCTTTTGTAACCACTAATGTTGGATACTACTATCGATAACTTCTTAGTTTTATCATATTTAGTATTAGATATGGTATTTATGTTATTCTCAACATACTGTATCTCACCAATATTTATCGGTTTAGGAAAAAGGTGTGTAGTCATAACCGATGGGTTAAATTGACATTTTTGATCAAAGTTTATATGTGAGTATATCTTTGAAACATAAGATCCTAAGTTTCTATCCCAATTTTGACTCCAAGAAGGTTCCATTATAAATACTATACGATTCTCAATAGGACATTTTATTTGATGTTTATATTTATTTAATATTATTAAATAATCATATACATCATTATAAACAAGGTCTATACTTTTAGATACGTCATCATTGTACCATATATCTCTAAATATATTAGAGATATTGTAGTCACTATCCCAATCACAGACAACTTTTACTTTTATTTTATCCATTCTGTATTGATGTCTCGAATTTTGGATTTTGTGAAATTAGGTCTGGTTCCATCCAGTAGTTATTTACATTAAATTTATTTATAATATAGTTGAAGTAGAAATCTACAGGGTAGTTATTATACTTAACATTTTCGAGTAATGTATCAACAACTTTTAAGTTTAACATATATCCGTGTGTACATCTACTACTATTTGTTCTAATTAAATTAGAAGAACCATTTGCATGTAAATCACAACAACTACCAACCCATACTATATCATAATCTTTATTTATATCCTTAGTATATTCATTAAATAGTATAACAAAGTTATCTGATAATAAAGCATCATCTTCTAAGATAAGTGCATTCTGAATATTATTATTCTTCATATCTAGCCAAATATCATAATGTTTAAGTAAAAGTGAAAGTTCACTTAGTCTTAATTTTCTATAATGACCATCTAGTTGAAAATGCTTATCAATATTTATAAATTCTTGTTTTAATAGTTCAATATTTAGGTCTTCTTTATCATTTGATAAAATCCAATCAGTATCTAGGTTATATTTAGATAGTTGCTCTTTTAAAGGAACAACTCTTTCCGTTAGTTTAGTGTAATGGCAAACATATATTTTATTTATTAGATCTAATTTCATTCTCCCAATATTTTTTATTTATTATATCAATGTTTTGATTTTTGTTTATGATTTCATCATACCTATCAAGTAATTCTTTCTCATTTAGCTCATAATCTTTAACAATTAAAACTGGTAATTTTTCATACACATTTCTATTAAAATAACTATCTAAAACTATAGGAATACAACCCAAATAAATTGCCTCCCAGTTTCTATGGCAATCTATACCATTTCCCGGTGGTGATATAACATATTTATGTGATTTTATATCATTTATATAAGTATTATAATCTCCACCATTTCCAACCATTTTCTGTGTAATAAATGATTTGTTATTTAATTGATCAAATATAGTTTGTCTCTGAGGATTAGTACCTGGGTTAAAGTTCATATAAACTAAATCAGATTTAGTATTATCACCTATTGATTGATAAAGTACTTCTTGTTTCTTTTGTTCTGGAAACCATCTAACTCTTTCTAAACCAATAGGTAAACTTTTAATTCTATCAGTTTCAATATAGTTATAATTCTGACACCATATCTTCTCAACATTTTTTGGAAGATTATTAAATAATTCAATACCAAAAGTTGCATCTGAATTATGTGCAATAATTATCACATTATTAGAAAACTTTACTAGTTCTCTAAACAAATTACCTAGTCTATGTGTTTCAATGAATAGAATAGGTTTATCATATTTCTGAAAAATAGAGTTTAGTAAATCATAACTTGGTTCAGTCATATTTTGTGAGTACATATCACCAAAGGTAAAATCAGCAAGTGATTCAAAGAAGTCACCATCAATAAAGTTATACATTACCTAAGTAAAAGTTTTTTATATCTTCTGAACAAGATTCTATTATCTCCTTCATTTTTTTAAGTTCTGGTATATCTAAACTTAATAATTTAACTAGTTTATCACCTCTTAAATTTGTTGGTTCACCTGCCCATTTAGTTTCATCATTTAGTATTTCTAAAATACGATTATCTATTTGTGAAATATCAACATTGGTTCTATAGAAATCTTGATTGAATGATTTACAGTTTATTAAGGCATTTGGTACTTTATGATATTCGGTACTAATTGGTGAGTCTAGAAAATTTTCACCTGTCCAAGGTTGATCTCTTACGAATAGATTTATTAGTGAGTTTTGATCTAACCCCCAACTCATTGATTTAAAATGATTATAGTAAGCATCAAATGTAATATCCTTTATAAAGTATATTTCTGATGGTCTATATCCACAAAGACCTGCTAGTATTATAGTTGCACCACTACCATGATTTGTATGTGTTCTTAAAGTATGTACTTTATAATTTTTATTTTGTAAAAAGTAGTATGTTGATTTTATCTCATCTTCATTGGGTAGTGAATCTATGTCTCTACATAAAACAACATCAGATTCTTTATCGAATAAAGGTTTATATCTCCACATAGTTGGTTCAGTGTTGGTATATTCATAAGGCATAAATACCAATTCAACATTACTCATATTTTCAGATATTTTATACAAAATCTCGAATAATGGGTTTGATTTTATTTCCTCCGAGAGGTGTATTTTTATTTTTGCATTCGGGTATATAATACTATTAACTGCCATTAAAGCAGGTATATTATACCAATATCTATCATATGTATTATAGAGATCCCAAAATCTCATTTCTTTATGTAAGTTCTTTGGTGTAAAGAAACAATAACTTATTAATAATTTTTCCATTTTAATTTTATTTTTTACCAGTAACAACCACCCTCAACCATTGTACTTGTTGCCGGTGTTTCTTCTGTATTTGGTCTTACCCAATATTCATTATAGAATTTTGTAATATCTTCACTACCTTCCCATCTTTTACCTTTTATACCAAAGTATAATTGAAGTCCACCACCAATATAAACGGTAGATTTATTCAATTTATTTTTAATAAAATCACATAGTGGTAGTCCGTATGAACCACAACCTAGTAAAGCAACATCAAAATCTATCTCTGATATATCTTTACACATTTTATCATATGATTCATACCAGTCTTTATCTGGACCTTGACCACCAATTGATTGAACAGACTTATATGTAATATATTCTGCATCAGGTAGTATATTTTTATTTTCCCATATCTTATCCTTAACTAGCAATTGTTTATCTATTGTTTCTTTAAATGGATTTATAATAAGTATCTTTTTACCTTTTAGATGTTCTGTCCAAGGATTATCAAATCTAAATGATTCTAATGCACTTACATCAATAAGTGTTTTATCTTCAGGTACTAGAAAGTCTTCCATTTCGATAAATCCTTGAAAATTCCAATATGCGTGTAAGTCACAAGATTCACAAGCAGACTTGTAATACTTTGCATAGGTTATAAGATTTTTTGATCCATAGAACCCTGCATTTATATAGAACCAATTATAAACATGTTGTGGTATTTGTTGATTTGCTAATACTAAAGCAGATATAGCAGTTTCTCCACCTAATCCTACTCTTGATATTAGAAAACTTTTATTTTCTTTTACTAAGTTGGCAATCGCATCATTACTTTCTTGTGAATTAAATCTCTTATCTACTCTCATTAAAAGTGTGGTATTGTTTTCTTTTGGCTATCGATATTTATATCATTGGTTGGTTCAACCAAAAGATATGGACCAAATACCATATCTGTATTATTATAAGTTCTATGATTAGAAATATGTAAGTGTTTACTAACTATCTGCATACTTGGATTTTTAACATTATAATCATTCTCTAAATAGATTTGAACAATTCTGTTATCACATCCTGGTTTACCCATTAGAAAGTTGCTTCTTTCATCTACTTTTATAGGTGTTTTAAATATCCAAGAATCTTGTGAAAACATTCCAGTCGTTAGTCCAATTTGATTACATGATTTATTATAAAAATCAACAAACCATTGATTATCTTTGAGTACTAAATCCCATCTTGTTAAAGCAAGAAATGTATTAGTAAGATCAGTATTATTTAGGTGTTCTATAGTTGAGTCAAAGAAAATATCAGTATTTGCAACAATACAAATATCATCTGGTAGGTTAGTATTACACCATTCAAATAAAAACTTAAATGAAGGTCTATTATCTATTTTAATAATTTCAATTTTATCTGATTGTAAATCTAGTATAGAATCATCTGATATGAAGATATATATCTTTTCAATTAAAGTATTCTTAATATTCTCATTTATACAAGATTTATATTCTACATCACGATTTTGATTTGTGGATTTAAAGTATTCGATAATAAGTTTCATTAAGGAGTTTGTTGACTTTTTATATCATGATTCATCATAATTTTAACTAAGTCATTAAACTTAACTTTTGGTTCCCAACCTAATTTTTCCTTTGCTTTTGTATAGTCTCCTAAAAGTATATCAACCTCTGCCGGTCTGTAATATCTCTCATCAATCTCTACAATTACATTATCTTCAAAATAAGCTTTCTCATTTATTCCTTCTCCAATCCATTTCAATTCCATTTTACATTCTAAGGCCGCTAGGTCGACCAATTCTTTAATTGAATGTGTTTCATTAGTTGCCAAAACGTAATCGTCTGGAGTGTCTTGTTGTGTCATTAGCCACATACCATAAACATAATCTTTGGCATATCCCCAATCTCTTTTAGAGTAAAGGTTACCTAATTTTAATGTAGGGAAATCACTTTGACCATGATCTAAATAGTTTTTAATAACTCCCAATGCCATCGTTACTTTTCTGGTAACAAATGTCTCACCTCTTCTTTCACCTTCGTGGTTGAAAAGTATTCCATTACTAATATGCATTCCATAAGATTCTCTATAGTTCTTTGTTATCCAAAGACCATACATCTTCGCACAACCATAAGGTGAACGTGGATGCATAACTGATTCTTCTGTGTATCCGGTTACTGGCATATTATAAGACATACCACCATATAGTTCAGAAGTAGATGCCTGATAAACTCTTGCATTAGGACAGTGGTTTTTTACGGCCTCTAATATTACTAATGTACCTAAACCATCAACTTGTGCGGTATAATAAGGTATCTCAAATGAAACTCTAACGTGTGACTGAGCACCTAAGTTATAAACTTCATCTGGTTGTATTTTCGTCACTAAATCTGAAATAACTAACGGATCAGTTAGATCACCATAGTGTAGTTTTATTCTATCATAAATATGATCGATACGGGCAGTATTAAATGATGAACATCTTCTAATAATACCGTGTACTTCATAACCTTTGTCTAAAAGAAGTTCTGCTAGGTGAGAACCATCCATTCCCGTTATCCCCGTTAGGAGTGCGACTTTTTTATTTGACATAATCTACATATGTTTTTTCTATACCTTCTTTAAGAGATATTTTATATTGCCATCCTAAGTTTGTAAGTTTGGAAACATCTAATAGTTTTCTAGGTGTTCCATTAGGCATTTGTGAATTAAAAAGTATATTACCTTTAAATCCAACTACTTCTTTTACTAAGTAAGCTAGATCTTTAATTGTTATATCTTCACCAGTACCAATGTTTACTATTTCAGAATCATTGTAATTTTCCATTAGATGTAAACAAGCATCTGCTAGATCATCAACAAATAAAAACTCTCTCATTGGAGAACCGTCACCCCATATTTCTACGTGTGGTAAATTATTGATTTTAGCTTCGTGAAACTTTCTAATCATTGCAGGAAGTACGTGTGAGTTATTCAAATCATAGTTATCACATTGGCCTATCCAATTAAATTTACCATTTCTACCGGCATATATTATATGATTTTTCTCAGTAGTTACACAATAGACTGCTTCATTATTTATATTTTCTATGTTTATATTTTTATATTTAACTGTTACTTTCTCACTTATATTTCTTATGTTAATTCTCCAGACTCCACTAAAGGAATATGATGTTTTTATACCTAGTGAAAATGCCAATAAAACAAAATCATCTCTAAGTTGAATTGACTTTGTATTATATCTAAATCCACTTTTATTACCATCTCCTTTCATTAAAGATTTAAAAACTTTTAATCTATATTCTGATGACAACTCATATATAAAATTAGGTATTTTTTTATTATTAGAACCTACTCCAATTTCTTCTCTAATAAAAGTTTTTAATGCTCTTGATGTGAAGTAAAATGCAAAATTATCTTTCCCATATGATATTCCCATACGTGTTAATAAATTGTCTATTTCACTATAATTTTCAGGATTTATGAATTTGTGTTGCGATATTCTTATCTGACCACAATCTAAATTATCATATTTTGTTTTTTTATTATCTAATATTGAACCTTCTGATACATACCAACCTATAAATTCACAAATATCCAATAGATCATATTCGGTTGGATAATATTTATAATTACTATGTTTTCCATCTTTCATATAGTTATCATATCGTAATATGTGTTTATCATCTTTATATTTTTTCAAATCAAATTGATACATCTTATTATTTTCTATAATATTATGATGTGCTAATGTTATTTGACCATATTCTTTACCTGCTATATTTCTGAATATTTCTGCCTCTCTTTTAACATATTTTGTTGATGTTTTATAATAGATTTTATGATCAGGTGTTACTCTAAAATCACATCCTCTGGATTTGAAGTTAAAAAATTCATTAGTTTTTGTAGTTTGTGTTGCAATAACTTTTTCTATCTCAACATTGTGTGATGTTGGATTCAATGTATAAATTTCATCACCTATTTTAATGTCTTTAATATTTTTGATACCTTTAGGTGTTAATACATCAGTATCGTGTGAAAAGCATTGACCATAAAGATTTGTTGGCATAACTGAAATAAAATTAGTACCATACTGTTCATTAAAACTTTGACACATTTTAATACCAGCAATCTTAGCTATAGCATACGAATCGTTGGTTGGTTCTAATGAACCAGTAAGTAAGTATTCTTCTTTGATTGGTTGTTGACATAACTTGGGATAAATACAAGATGAACCTAAGAAAAGAAGTTTTTTAACTCCAAAATGTTTAGCGGAATGAATAATATTAGATTGTATCATTATATTATCATAGATAAAGTCTGCTTTAAAGTCTGAATTAGCTTTTATACCACCAACTTTGGCAGCACATAAGAAAACATATTCAAAAGAATGATGCCAGAAAAAAAATCTAACATCTTCTTGATTTTTTAAGTTTAGATCTGATTTTGTTGAAGTAATTATATTAGTATAACCTAGTTCTTTTAGTTTTCTATGTATAGCAGAACCGACCATACCTTTGTGACCGGCTATAAATATTTTTGAGTCTTTTTGCATATACAAAATTATTTTCTTTTTATATGTAAAATGATGTTTTTGTTTTAATATATACATTATAAAAAAAAATAAATTATTATGAAATACTTAAAGTCATTCAAAATTTTTGAAGAAATTGATATAGATCATGAAACTAATAGAAGGATGGAAGGTAATACTAAATCTTTAGTAGATATGGCAAAAAGATATGAGTCAGATTTAATTAAAAATGGATTAAAAGTAATAACTAAAAATTCAAATTCAACTGATGAATCAAGAAAGCTAAGACAGGAAGCTTATGATAAAGTAAAACAAGGTGATGAGAATGTGTATGGTATTATGCAATGGACTGAACAAACTTGTCAAAGTTTTAGTATAGTTTCACCACAAGGTGGTATTGAAGTTCTTAGAAAACCTACAAGAAGTGAAGACTTAACTATTAGTTATTCAGAAAAACCTGGTAAAATGTGTACATTGGATATCTATTCAACACCAGGTAATGGAAAATCTAATTATTTAGAGGTAGATGATAATAATACAAATTCTGAAACTCTGTATACTTGGGATGTTCATGATCCAGTAGCAAAAGGAAAATTGGCCAATTTGGCAGGTAAATAAAAAAAAAGAAGAGTATTACTCTTCTTTTTTTATTTTCTTTCTCTTTTTCAAGTTGACTGTTGTTACATCATTTTCAACATCATAATCAAGTACTAAAGTAGTACCTTCTTTTGGTTCACTTTCAATAATAAATTCAGTCACTGCATCATCGATACTTCGTTGAATTGCTCTTTTCAAAGGTCGAGCACCAAATTGAGGATCATAACCAATCTCAACTAAATGTTCTTTCAACACATCAGACACTTCTAAAGTAAATCCAATCTCTAAACCTCGTCCTAAAGTTTTTCTTAATTCAAGTTCAACAATTTTCATTATTTCTTCTTTACCTAAATCTCTAAAGTAAATGATTTCATCTAATCTATTGATAAATTCAGGTGCAAATTTTTTCTTCAACTCTTTTTCTAAGATACCTTTTATATCATCTTCTCTCTTATCTGTTTTAGTTTTGGTAGAGAATCCAACACCAGCACCAAATTCTTTAACAACTTTAGTACCAACATTTGAAGTCATTAAGATTACACAGTTTTTAAAACTAACTTTTCTACCGTGAGAATCTGTAATATGTCCTTCATCTAACATCTGTAAGAAAAGATTGAATATATCCGGATGAGCTTTTTCAATCTCATCTAAAAGAATAACTGAATAAGGCTTTCTTCTTATTTTATCTAATACGTTCGCATCATCATATCCAACATATCCAGGAGCGGCACCTTGAATTCTTGTTAAAGAGATTTTGTCCATATACTCAGACATATCTAATCTGATTAAAGAATCTTCTGATTCAAACAAATACTTAGATAATTGTTTCGCTAATTCTGTTTTACCAACTCCAGAGTTACCAATTAAGATACCACTAAAGATTGGTTTGTTAGGATCTTTCATACCAACTCTACCTCTTTGGATAGATTTGATGATTTTCTTAACAGCATCATCTTGTCCAACAACTTTACCCGCAATGTTTTCATACATTTTAGAAAGTTTTTTGTTTTCACTTTGATTTACTTTCTGAACTGGAATACCAGTAATCATAGAAACAACCTCAGCTACATTATCTTCACTTACTAATTGTCTGTTTTTCAAAGTTTCTTCTTCCCATCTTTCTTTAGCTACTTGTAATTGAGTATTTAATTGTTTTTCAACATCTCTCAATTTAGCAGCTTCTTCATACTTCTGACGTTTGATTACATCATTTTTCTTTTCTTTGATTTCGATGATCTTTTGTTCTACATCAGTAATTTCTTTAGGAACTACTATGTTAGATATGTGTACTCTTGCACCAGCTTCATCTAACGCATCGATAGCTTTATCTGGTAAGTGTCTATCAGACATATATCTTACAGTTAAATCAACACAAGCTTTAATTGCTTCTTCAGTGTAAGTTACGTTATGATGAGACTCATACTTATCTTTTATGTTTGTTAAGATTTGTATAGTTTCTTCTGCAGTAGCAGGTTCAACAATAACTTTCTGAAAACGTCTTTCTAATGCAGCATCTTTTTCAACATGTTTTCTATACTCATCAAGTGTTGTTGCACCAATGATTTGGATTTCACCTCTTGCTAAAGCAGGTTTAAACATATTAGAAGCATCCATAGAACCACTTGAACCACCGGCACCAATCATAGTGTGAATTTCATCAATAAAAAGAATAATAGATTTATCATCTTCAACCTCTGCCATAAGAGCTTTGATTCTTTCTTCAAATTGTCCTCTGTATTTAGTACCCGCAACCATAGAAGCTAGATCCAACATAACAACTCTTTTGTCAAATAAGATTCTACTAACTTTTCGTTGAGCGATTCTAAGTGCTAATCCTTCTGCGATAGAAGATTTACCAACTCCTGCTTCACCAAGTAACATAGGATTATTTTTCTTTCTTCTTGAAAGAATTTGAGAAACTCTTTCGATTTCTTTATCTCTACCTACAATAGGATCAAGTTTACCTTCTTCCGCATATTTGGTTAAATCACGACTGTAAGTATCTAATACCGGAGTTTTAGATTTAGTGTCAGATTTTTTACCGTTACCACCTCCGAATTTGTTGTAGTCATCATCGTCATCATCTTCTAGAGAAGCTTTAATGTCAAGTGTTTTCGTAAGTAAGTTTTTGTTTATCTCCATAATTTATTTAATAAGATTTATAATAAGTTTTATATTCTGTAATTGTTTAAAGTTTTTACTTTTCTTTTAAAATTTGTTCAATGATAGAATCTCTTCTTTCAGATACATCAGTATCAATATGTTCACAGTAGATGTTTAGATTTAACTTTGAGTTAAAAACTATATCAATAGTTTTTATACGACAGCCCTTTGCAATATATTTAGTATGTTCAATTGTGAAATTCTTAACCTTCTCATATTTATCTATAAAAAAGTCGTAGTAGTGTTTATTGTTCTGAATGTCTAAATCCAGATAAATAGTGGCATGTTTAGAAATAGAAAGTTGTACACTTATATCCTCGACATGAAATACTTCGTCGTCAATTTTTACCCACATAAAAAAAGTAATTTTTATGTTATACGAGATTGTAAATGATTAGTTTAGTTACTTTGTATATTAAAATTAAGATCTGGTATTATGATGTTAAAATCTTCGCACCTTTTTATAAAGTCTTCAACAACAGTAAATGTTGAATGTATATCATTAAATTTATGTTCTTTGACATCCCATTTAGATTTATCTTCACTTTTTAGTTTTCTAAAGATTGTAATTACTGTATATTTTTCTTTATGGAAAGCAAATGTAATAGAAGCATAATAGTCGTCTCCATTTACATGTTTTAGTGATGTCGCAAAAAGAAGATGTATTTTATTTTCTCCCTTTTCAACTACTTTATAATTGAAGTGATTAAGTACTGGAAATTGGTATCTCATTACATCCAAGAATCTAATATCTTCACTAGACTCATAATCTTTAAACTTACTTATGACTTCAGGCATTTCACCTTTTAGATAAGGTATCTCGTATTGTGATTTAAAATCATCATCATCGAAGAACTCTAGTATCGTTTTTATATTTCTCATAATACTATATATAAAAAAACCCAGATAAAAATCTGGGTTTTTTTATTATAAACTATTTTTTAATAACGTTTCTACTTTAAAAAAGTCTTCTGTATCAAGATCTACTAACACACCATCGATAAAAACTTCGTTGATAGTAACATCAACATCAGTAAGTTCTACATCACAAGATCCTGGTGTCCAATAGTCACCACTTTCTTCTTCGATAGTTCCTTCAACATAAACCTCATAGTTTACGGTAACATCTTTCCCATCTACATCAAATGACATAGATTGATCTTTTTGTGTAAAAGAACCTTCGTTCTCATAGATCATATCTGCAAGACTTTCAGTAGTTAAGAAATCACCATCAATAAATTTTAAGTTGTCGAAGTTTGTCATATCTGTTTCTTTATTAGAGTACAAATATACGGTGATTACTCCAGAAATCCAAAAATTATTTCGTTAATTTTTTAATTTCGGAGAAAATAGTTTTTCTCGGTTCTCTCTTCATAACATCATTTCTTGAACTGTTTTCAGTATAATCTACAATGTTTTTAGGTGTTCTATCTTCTACAATTTTAACAGTGGATTTAGTTTCTTTAAATTTACTCGCAAGTGTCTCATAGATACCTTGCCATTTACTTTTATTTATTCCTGCCTTTTCAAGGTAAGCATAAACCGACTCTTTAGGTATTTCACTAAATTTCTTTCCTGATGCAACGACTGCATCTAATAAAATGTTTATTATGTCCATATTTTTGTTTTTTTCTTCTTTCTTTTTTATCCATCCTTTGGGATAAATACCTTCTGGACCTGGTGAACCATTAGCACGTCTAATGTATTCCTTCATACGTTCCAAACTTTTAATTGATGCCATTATACTAAAATTATTTTATCAAAACCTTCATCATCTGTTGGAAAAACGAAAGAATCCATCATTGATTTAATTACAAATGGTGGTATGAATTTGTTTTCGTTTACTAATCTAAAATCATTTCTCCTTTTGTATTCTTCTGAATCTAGTATTGGTAATACAACAGATACTTTGTAATAATCATTAGAGAAGTAAGAAAGGTTTTTTACTCTTACTTTTCTTGATAAGTTAGTCATGTCGATGATAACATCAACTTTTTGAGTAGCTGCATCAGTTATTCTTTTAGCCAATAATTTATCAACTGCTTTTTGATCAACAGTTTTAAATGCTAAGTTATAATCTCTTGTACCTGCAACTTCCATAACAAGTTCGTCTCTGGATATAGCAAGAACATCTGGGTAGTTTTCTCTTACCCAAGTAGATTTACCAGACATTGGTATTCCTGATAATATTATAACGAATGGTGATTTTGTTTTCATAATTACAAATATACGAATAAAATTCGGAATGACAATTTTTATATATAAGAAATAAATAAAGTTTTAATAATAATATGATAAGTAAATATAATGATTTTATACTTGAAAGATTACTAAATGAGTCAGTAATATTTTATGCACCACCATTTAAAAGGGTTTTAAATAAACTATCTAGTGAACCTATTTCTAAAACACTTTTAGATACTGAGAAAACTGATATAAAACCAGACATAACATTTGTCAATTTAGATAAAGAAGGTTATGTTTCATTTACAACGATGAAGAATACTAAAAAGATTCTAGGTGATAGATTCTCTGATGTTTTTGATGAAGAGGGTTTAGAAGACACATTAAACAATGATCCACTTATTGGTGACGATATATGGGACTTACATAGTGGAGCTAATACTGTCAGGAGTGAATCTCCTTTGAGAGGACAAGGTATGTTAGGTGATGCAGATCCATATGAAAAAGCTAGAAATCCTATTAAATTAGGTCGTTTTATAAATAATATATTCCCTAGTAAATTTACAGCAAGAGAAGTAGAAGAATTTGTAAATAAATTCAAATCTACATTAGAACAAAGTGGTGAAAGATTTATTGAAGTATCAGGTGAAGAAATCGCTTACTGGTATGATTATAATAATTATAAGATTATGAATGGTTCATTAGGAAGTTCTTGTATGGCAAGGGCAGAAAAAGGAACATTCGAACTTTATACTTCTAATCCAGAGGTGTGTAGAATGTTAGTTTTATTAGAAGATGATAAACTAATTGGAAGATCACTTATTTGGAAAGTAATTGATGATAGTAATACAGTTCCTGAAGAAGATCACTTAGATATTGATTATTTTTTAGACAGACAATATACTATAAAAGATTCTGATATAGAAAAGTTTAGAACTTATGCGATTGAAAGAGGTTGGGCTTATAAAACACATAATAATCATCATAGTCTAGATTCAGTAACATTCGAAGATCAGAATTATAAACTAGAGTTAAAGGTTCAACTTAATCGTAAGGAATATAATAGATTTCCTTATGTTGACACATTTAGAAGATATGATCCAAAGACTGGAATACTTACTAATGATAATGATACTGAAGAGAATGAACATATTGGATGTTATATTTTAGATAGTACTTCTGGTGGTTATACTGAAATAAGTGATACGGTTTATTCTGATTGGCATGATTGTGATATTGAGAGAGATGATGCAATCTATTCTGAAAGATTAGGAGATTGGATATACAGAGAAGATTCTATTCGTGTTACAAGAGGTTCTCGTGCAGGTGTTTATCCAGATGGATATGACGATCTTTCTTGGTCAGAATGGGATGATCAATACTATCATAGTGATAATGCCATTTGGTGTGATGATTATCAAGATTATATATTTGAAGAAGATGGGGTTACAACAGTTACGAGTGTTGATGATGATGGTACAATTTCAGGTGGTTGGGGTGATGAATATTATCACAAAGATGATAAAGATACTATTATCTTAATGGGTAAGGTAAAAGAGAAGGTATGGTATAACGAGCTAAAAGTCGAAGATCGTGATTGGAGAGATAAAGAAGCGATTAAATTAGAACTGCTTACATTAGATTATAAAAATGAATATGTTTTAAATATTTTCAAAATAGAAACTTATCTACTAAAAACTGATAACGAAAAAGAATACTTCTATCTAACAAAAGAAGATGCTAAATTACTTGGATATGAAATTGATAAAGTAAGTGATGATGATGATAATCTTGATAAATACAGAAGAATAACTGATTGGTTTGATTATTATACTGATATAGAAACTTATAAAGATAAACCTACTTTATTTAGAGACAAACCACTTATAACAGTTGAAGAGTTGAAAACTAAAATAGATGAGATTATAGAGAGTCAAAAATTAGATGATGATTTAGATCCTCATTATTGGCCACAAAGATCTGAATTTATAGAAAAATGGTTTAAATAGAAAAAGACTCCAATTGGAGTCTTTTTCTATTTAAACGCTTTTAGAACTTTTACTTTATGTCCTGCAGTTGTATGAACTCTATGATATCCATCGATTAGTCGATATTTACCTCTACTAAATGTAACAACACCTCGTATACCTTTATAGTTTTTATCACTATAGAACTCTAGATCTTTTTTCTTTACTTTACTATGATGTTCTATAGCACCAAAGTTTATTTCACTTTTATCAAGTTCGATTATTTCGTATTGACAATTCTCTAACTCTGGTAGTAAACTACCATACTCTAAACCTAATAAATACTCAACTCTACCGGATAGATCTTCAATAGAAAAAGCTATGTCTAATTCTGCCTCTATTTTATCTGAAATGTTTTTAATAATGAACGTACCCTCTATTTCTTGACCATAGTATCCACCACAAACTTCAACATCAAAGTTATCTGGTTCCCATATTTTATATTTTCTTAAAACTCTGTCAATAGTATAACGGTTTATGTCTTCACCTATACCATATAGTAATTGATTTAATCTATCTTCTCTTTTACCTAAAACAGTACTACTATCAAACAGTTCATCATAAATTAGATTTACCATTTGAGAAATATCAACACGTGTAACCACTGCGTCATGAATACTACCACAACGACAAATTCCTTCATCATTACAGCCATTATTCTCGCAATCATATTCTGTGTGATAATCTATATCGACACAACGATAATGTAAATCTATTTTATCTAAGTTCATTTTTCTTTAATTTTTGACTTGGTTTAATGTTTATGTAATAGTTACACCAAGCATCATTTTCATTTAATTTTTGTTTAATATAAACTTCTTCTCTACGTAATGCGTTATAAATCTTTAAACGTGCTTTAGGACTTACTGCATACCAACTGATTGGCATTATCTCTTCACACTCATAAGGATCTAATTTAATTCTATCAATGACAAATTTCTTATCATAGATAGGTCTATCAAGCCATATAAATCCGATATGATCTATGGCTTTTACTTTATCTCTAATTTTAATAATTAGATGTGTATCTAAAAATGTCATACTGGTTTGTTGTTTACGATACCATTGTGGTAGTATCTAAAGTTTGTAATATCTTTACCTTCTACTTTATTTATGTAGTTTAATATCGCTCCTATTATATTTCTTTTTCCAGAAGTGTTGTCTGTATGAGCATACCAATCTGGAAACTTTTTATTATGATCTAAACAGTAATCAATTAAATAATCAACTGCAGACTTACCAGTGAACTCAACACCATCTTTATAGCAAGCTAAATCGTGGTCAAAAGAAATCAAATCAATTTCGTCAAAATGTTTGTCTACTAAGTCAATAAACTCAAAGTAATCTCTAACTATTACCCATTTATTTTTATCAGAATAGTCCACACCGAGACCTTTACTCAAATTGTGAGACATTGATGGGATTCGGATATCATCTAAAAATACTATCATACTGTGTAATGTTTTAAAAAGTCTTTCTCGACTTGTCTTAATGAGTTTATTCCGACATCGGTTATTCTATCGAGAACGATGTCTATTTCTAAGTTATTATAAATCCAGTGTTCTAAATCATCTAAAAAGAAATCATACTTAAATAAATTCTTTTCATCTAATTTATCTTCTAATTCTAACTCTATATCTATTTTGTTATTTAGAATTTCTTGTGATAAATCTAGGTACTCGTGTTGAATTAAATTATTAGTAAGTATCTTACTATATTTTACTACTTCTACGGGTGTTGATATAACATAACAACAATAAATACTATTATCTTCGTAATCAAAAAAACCTTCAGCATCTAATTCTGAAATTTGTTCTTTCTCAAAGTCGGATAGGTTATCATAATCATCATTTAGTTCTAATGAGGATTTTGAATATCTTACTTTATATACACGTTTCATCATAATGTATATATTTAATTACAAAGATACGAAAAGTTATTTATTTATCAAAGATAATTTCATCATATCCTAATTCTAATTTTAAAAGCGAAATGATTTCTTCACTTGTTGAGATAAAGTTATATTGATTATCCATTAAGGTTTGGTTATCTGAGCCACATTGACATCCTTTGATGAATTTTTCTGTAACAAAGATAAATCTTTCTAATTCTCTATTGGATTCAAAAATCTCTTCTTTATTTTTAAGAATAGTCCAAAGCTGTGTTGGAGATTTTACTATTAATGTTTTCATTGGTTAAACTTATTTTATGTTTCTATATATAATTTAAAAAATAACAATTTACTATGAACAAAAGTTTTAGTGGTGGAATGATGTCAGAAGATATGTCAGAAGCACCAAACTACAAATGGGAGAATGAAAGATATTTATTAAATATCATCAAAACTCAATTAGGAATTACAGACGAGGATATGCAAAGTCCAAGTATTGTAAAAGCTAAAGTTAGAGAAGCTAATATCGATAAGGTATTAGAAAACTAACAAATAAAACCTCTCATTTGAGAGGTTTTTTATTTTGTAGCGTTGGGGAATTCCGAGATCCCGTCCTGACGGATATGAACCGACTGCTCTGCCTCTGAGCTACAACGCCATTTTATTTTCTTCATATAATTTTATGAAATCCTTACCATATTTATTTTTTACATATTCTATGAATGGTTTCATTTCTTCTTTATAATATATTTCTATTTCATATGGAAATTGTGATATTTTACTATCAGTAAGTTCTGATTTATAATTCTTTATCTCAATATATTTACCTCCTATTATGAAATCCGGATAGAATAAATGTTTTTCATCATTATGAGTATATTCAAAACCATTTTTATTTCTTTCAATCAAAATAGAATTATCTAAATTGTAAATAAGATATGCTAGTTCATAACTACTATCACACCAGTAACCTTTATACCAACCCTTTTTACCTCTACTACTACCCTGTCTTATACCACCAGATGATAATCTCCAACATTCTGAGTGATACTTTTGTTTATTATTATATTTTTTTATAATACCTTCTTTACCACATTTAACACAAGTAAATTTTTTAATTTTTTTAATTCCTTTATTATAAGGAATAATACCAATTGATGCCGATGACATTTTTTCTTTAGTCAACTCCGAATGTATTCTTGCATTTGAACACTTTCTAGAACAAAATAATCTGACCTTATTACGTCTAATTTCTGATTCAGTTGCAATTACTTTAAAAATTTCTTTACATTTAGGACACTCTTTAACTATTTCAGTTCGTTCAACCTTTAGAACACCCTTGAATCTCTCACTATTCTTTTTGTATCGTTCTTCTACTTTTGGATTCATAATACATCCAGCGACATGTGATGCAAATGATTGTTGTTTTTCAACAGAGATTAAATTACCACACCACTTACAAACTTTTTCATACATAATAAATAATTATTTTATTATATATATTAAATAATTATCGGTCCCTATCGGAATCGAAATTGCAGTACTGACGGGGATTGAACCCGCGACCTTCTGGGCGACAACCAGACACTCTTCCACTGAGCTACAGCACTATTTCGTCGCGTAAGTCAGACTCGAACTGACAATAACCCCGATACCAAGTCGGGTAACCTCTCTCTGTGGATCGTTACGCGTGTTGTTGGAGTAATAGGAATCGAACCTATATTATCGCAGTCAAAGTGCGAGGTAATTAGCCATTATACGATACTCCAGTATATTGCAGTCGTGACCGGACTCGAACCGGCATACAAATGTCCGAAGACAACCCTGCGTGACAGGCAGGTCGGCAACCTTTGCCACCACACGACTATTTTTGTCTAAGCAGTCAGATTCGAACTGACGATTATCTGTTAAGAATCCTGATCCCAAATCAGGTGGGTATAGCCTCTGCCCAATGCCTAGTTTTTGTTAGAGTATTAGGATTCGAACCCAAATCACAGGGGCCAACACCCTGGATAATTACCATTATACGATACCTCCAATATTTAATTTTATTCCATAAAAAATCCGTTAGTCTCAAAGACTAACGGATTTGTAATTTTTATACACGTAATTTCTTAATGTGATATAAATACATAGTTAGTCTGGTTCGTGAAACGATCCTGATCCTGCATCGGCTGCGGCATAACTACTATATTTTTATTTACATTTTTCATAATACTATATATTAAACTTTTATTGTTCCTTTTTGTTTTTCTTTGATTTTATACTATACTTTTTAAGTATCTATATTTTTATATAGTACAAAAGTAATATAAAGTTTTCAATTCACCTAATTTTTATTAGATTTTTTTAATTTCTTTTTTAGAAAGTGCTCTTTCTGAGCTCCAAAAGATTCTTTTGTATTTCTTTCTCAAGTGTTTAGCCCATTCTTTACAAACGGCAAACTGCCCTTTTTTACCAGCCATTGTTTCTATTATTTTGACAAAGATACAACTTATTTTAAACTAAACAAGTATTTATGTCAGTTTTTTGTTGTTCTGTTAAACCAGCTTCAAACCAATCTTTAGCTAACATTATTGTTAAGTGTTCCTTGTTTCTGTCTACTCTAGTTTGTTCTTCTTCTGTTAAGGAAGGTTTTGATTTTAATTCATTGATTAAGTTTACTGAATCAAATGCAGCTGAAATTGAACGTTGAGTTTGATCTTCTGTTATCTCAATTTGTGGAATTTGTGGAGTTGTACTCATAGTTATTTATTTTCTTTTTTTTCTAAAACTTTCGTAAGTTTGTATGTATTTCATATCATTCTTAGATTGGTCTATAACTTGTTCGTCATTTTTATTTTGACCTTGTTGACACATTCCAATAAAGTTATCTAATATACCATATGTGTCTTCTATATCTTCTGGATGAAAAAGTAATCCAAAGTGTTTCTTTTCATCATTTGAGATACCTGCTATTTTATCATCTAATTTAGCAATTGTTTTAAATCCTTGTGGACAATTTTCAAGATAATCATTAAAATCAAAGCTTGCTTGAGTATCCGATAAATCTAAACCATTAAATAAAGGATGTTGTTTATCATATTCACTTAGTATTGATTTATCATTATAAGTTTTATCTAAAGTAGCTAAATTAGCTCCATTCTCAGTACCCATATGCTGCATTCCATAACACATACCTAATACCGGACATTTCAATGTATTTAAAGCTTCTGTACTTGCAGCACATTCATTATCAGTTTCTGGGTTAGATAATCTATATTGAGAACCGGTTGAAATTGCACCAATTACTTTATCAGTATTATTCTTTTTAACTTCCTCTGGATTAGATGCAACAACATGATCAACTCCTCTCATTTTTAAATAGTTTAAAACATTTGTTAAAAATCTATTTTCTTGTGGTTTACTATTATTAATAACTAAAACAACATCACCATTAAAACTTGGCATTATTTTAACTGCTTCTGTATAAGTATAACTATCAGGATTCTTATCAAGAAATGTAAAATCATCTTTATCTAATTTAAACCCGAATCTATTAAAAAAGTCAATAAGTGCTTGTAAAGATTCATCCTCAAAACCAAAGGAAGTATTAGGATCATACTTAGAACCAAATCCTTGATAATGAACGACCTCAGTTTCACCTGGCATTGATATTGTAAACTTAGAAACTGGTGCATCACCATAAGTTATATTTACATTTAATTTCAGATTATCTGGATTAGCTTGTGTACCATCATTAGTTTTAACAGTATGTATATCAAACTCTAATGTATCTGGTTCACCATCTTTTGTTGGACTACCACCGAATTCTTCCATTGTATTTTGTGAATAATTGATTTGTATTTGATCTGCAATAACAGTTACTGCAGTTGATGGTCCAGAATCTGGTACTACCATGTTTTCGCTACCATTTTGTTCAGGTAGTTTTAAAGTAAATTTACCATTATTTGTAACTACTGTTAGTTCCTTCGGAAGTAAATTAGCCCAAGAGTTTTTATCAAAAATAGATATAGACATTTTAATTGTTTATTTTTTATTATATATTAAATTATAATTATCATAAAAATAAAAAAGTCGAGATTTTTTTATTTTTTATTATATATTAAATTAAAATTATCATAAAAATAAAAAAGTCGAGATTTCTCTCGACTTTTTTTAACACATATAAACACTATCGTCATAATCACCTAAGATTTCTAAACCACGATAATCTAAATCTGGTAAGTACTCTAACAAATCATTTCTATCACATTCAGTTCTGTGTTCTGACTCATAGAATACAGTACATTTGAAACCATCCCATTCTAATTTAGTATAGTGTAGTTCAATATCTTTGAACAATCTTGTAATAAGTTGAGACTCATATTTAATTCTATCTTCGATCAATTCTACTTTAACTATTTTACCAGTTGTAGCATTTGTTTCAATCATAGATAGATATTGGAACAATTCGTCATAGAACCAAGATTTCTCAGTTTTAACTCTGTAAGCACCTTGTTGTCTAGTTCTTGAAGAACTGTAATCGTTATCCATAACATTTGTTGAAGCATAAGCATTGGTATAGTTACCAGTGTCATATCTTGAACCACCCCAAGCACCCCAATCATCACCGTAACCATAAGCACCCCAAGAGTAATCGTACTCAACTTTAGATGGATCTCTTTCTACAGGTAATGCAGACCAGTCAACTTTCAAACAAGCTGCCGCTAATTTAGTTAAGTGAGCAATATCTTGTCTTTCAGAGAAAGTATGTTCAGAGTAATAACCAACAGAAATGTTTGTACACTCTGGATAAATACTAATAAATTGTATAGAGTCAGTTAAAACACCATTTTTATCTAATTTATATGAGAATGTTTCTTCAACGTCATTGAATGCTTTTGCAAGAGCATCACCGAATGTATCTGAACAACATCTTTTTGAACTTTGAAATGTAATAATAGAATCAGTACTTCTACGGTCAAAAGAGATTACTTTGTTGATACCTGGAATTTTCTCTTCTTTTTGTACGTCTGCTACTTTTCTTGAACCAATACAGCCTACTTCTTCTCCTAAGAAAAAGTAATATAAACCTGGAATGTTTTTTTCGATCATGTTTAACATAATTGTTACACCAGCTTTATCATCTGCACCTAAGATAGATTTACCATCAGTTTTGATGATATCTCCGTCAAAAATATGAACGACTTCTGTATTTGCTTTAGTTGCGGTATCTAAGTGTGAAGTAAACATAACATCGCTCTCACCTATTTTAATAAATAAGTTACCAAATTCATCCTCTTTTAAACTTTTCGGTAACAAGTGAAAAAGTTCTTGCTCAGTACCGTGAGGATAAGTTCTTGATGTTAGTTGTAAGAATTTTTTTGTTATATTCATTTTAGCGATTTTATTATTATTATAATTAATAACATGCAAATATACACATATTATTTAATATAACAAAAGATTATAGAATTATTTTTTTAATATATAAATTATGTTTACAATAGATACAAATGTTTTAAATGGTTCCACTGTTATTTCTGATAAATTTAACATAAGTGCCTCGGCTTCGGCCGCCGATGCAACACCCTATATTAATAATATAGAAGAAGAGTACATAATCAGTTTTACAAATTTACAAAATATTAGTAAGATAACCAAATTCACTTACGATACTTTAGGTTTATCTACTACCAGATATTTACAACAGTATTATCGTTTGTCAAGAGATGGTCAAAAATGGACTACTTGGTTTGACTTAAAAAAATATATTGATAACTTTCCACCAATCGATCCTTTAGACCCATTATATCTAGATATAAAGTGGGTTAGAAAAGGAACAAATCCACTTGGTTCAATTAGAATATTAGAATATGCAATTGAGTGTTCAGTTGAAAGACCTATGACCGATGATGGTTCTGCAGTTCAATTATTGGCAGGTGGTATTCAAGTAATTAAACCACCTTTTATTTATAAGGTCTTTAAATTGGAAGATGTTGAAGTTATATCATCTACTGGTATACAAGGGGTAGATTTAAAATGGAGATACTCTCAAGATAATTCAAGAACTTGGTCTGATTGGGAATTTCTAACTAAAGAAAATGTATCTACTAAAAGACTAACACCAACGAGATTTTTTGAGGTTGAATATTCAATAGAAAATAAATCTGGTGTTCCAGTAAAAATACAAGATATAAATCTAGTTGGTAATTTTCAAAATGTTACTTTAGATTATCAAAAAAGTAATTTATACGGATTGAGAGAATGTTGTCAGTCTAACTTAACTGGGGCATTTGATGCTAATGGAAATTTTATACCTAATACTAATTTAAACTCAAATAGTGGAGGAAGTTGTGATTCTACTAATATTTTTTCACCAATGACTAAAGACCAACAAGCACTTCTTTATAATCCTTATAATCAAAGTACTGCACTTAACCTTTTAAATAAATTAAGTACTGATGCTCAAATGATGTTTGGACATCAAGTTGTTTACTTTGTAACTGACCCTGATGCAAAAGGACAAGATTATTCAATGCATGAGTATCAATTATATAATATTGTTTGTGAAGGTGATGTTAGAGTGTCGGTAAATAATAATGAGTTTCCAGACTCACAAATTACAATGAATCAATTTGATTTAAGTTTATTTGATAATATGGAAGTACATATTACTAAAGAACAGTTTAAAAGTGTATTTGGTGCTCAAAGAAGACCAGGTAAAGAAGACTTTATGTTTTTCTGTCAACTAAGTAGAATGTTTCAAGTAGATCACGTATCACAATTCAGAGGATTCAATAACTCGTCTGTTTATTATAAATTGATTCTGAAAAAATACAACCAAAAAGCAAATGTACAAGCTGGTACAACAGAGATTCAAAACAAATTGGATATGCTTACACAGAATACTACAATTGATTCATTATTTGGTGTTGAGAATACTGATGATAAGAGAGCAATAGCTAATAAAGTTCAAACAAGACCTTTAACTAAAGATTTAATTAGATTAGAATATTTAGCAAGTATAAATAAAGAACTAATTGAAAATGCTTCTACTGTAATATCTAAATCAAATTATGACTTATATTCTGTTGATGCAGGAATACCAGCAGTAAATTACTTTAACTCTGATCCTATTCTGAAAGTTTCTGATAATATTGGATTTACTATTTGGTTTAATATCAATAATTATATAGATGGTGAGACTTATAACTTCTTTAACTTCTATGATGATGCCAATCTAATTGGTTGGAAAGTAAACTTAGTAAATGATGTAATAACGGTTACTTTGAATAGTGATACTTATACTACTAATTCTGATTTAATCTTAGATGAAGAAGTTTGGTATTGTTATACATTAAATGTTGATCAAAGAAATAGAAAGATCTCTCAATTTATTTATAAACGTAATGTTGATTTTGAAGAGGATGCTGGTAAACTTACTAGTAACTTCTTGAGAAAAGTTTATTCTGATGAACAAGATATGACACCTATTCAATTTACTATTGAAAATACTAACCCTCAATTATTAGGATCTGATATGAGAGCTACTAATCTTAGATTATTTACTGACATTATACCAGAATCTACGTTTGATAAAATACTTAATCAAACTATTATTAGAGACGATTCTAAATATTTAGTTTTTGCAGATAATGCGAACACTCGTCTGGTTTTACCTTCGTTTCCATTATTTGAATAAAATATATACATCATGAGAAAGTTTACAAGTTTAAATGAAGATGTTAAGTTCGGAAGACATATGATAGAAGATGATAAAATCTTATATCAAGATAGTGACTTCTTTATAATGTTTGATGGATTTCCAACAAGTCCAGGTCATATACTTATTATAACAAACGGTTCAGAAGAAACTTACTTTGATTTAAGTCAATCTAAAAAGAATAAACTATCTGAAATGTTAGATAAAGCTAAACAGATAGTTGAATCACAATATGAACCAGATGGTTACAATATAGGAATGAACTGTGGTGAATCTGCAGGACAAACTGTAATGCAATTTCATTGTCATTTAATTCCGAGATACACTGGTGATGTAGAAAACCCGAGAGGTGGTGTTAGACACTCTGTTATTGGGAAAGGTTATTATTAAATTATGAAAGAACATTTATTTGTATATGGTCAATTCAGAGATACTGCAAAAAATTTACTAAAGAAACCTATTTTTTTTGGAAGAGCAACAATTAAAGGTAAAATTTATAGAGTAAATGAATTCTATCCTGGTTTTGTAATTGGACCCGGAGAGGTTTTAGGTGATATATATCTTATAGACCCATCAATATTTCCAGAACTAGATGAGTTTGAAGGTGATGAGTATATAAGAGTTAAAATAAACACATCAAGAGATATTGAGTGTTGGGTTTATAAGTATAAATATGATGTTAAAGATTTTGAAGAAATCAAAGGTGGTGATTGGTGGCTTAGATAGTATTTTTTATAATAATACCAAAATATATCAATAAATATAAATTTCCACTATGGAAATTTAATATATAGTATATGACAAATAATGATTTTTTAAAAAAGGTAAAAGATATACATAAAGATAGATATGTTTATTTGAGTGAATATAGTGGTAGTAAATATAAAGTTGAAATTTTATGTGAAAGACACGGAGTTTTTTTTCAAAGGGCTGATATACATTTGAAGGGTAGTAATTGTCCTAAATGTATAAAAGAATCTAATATACTAACAAATGATGATTTTATTAAAAAAGCCAATCAAGTTCATAATAATAAATATATCTACTTAGATAAATATGTGAATAGTAAAGATAAAATAAGTATAATTTGTAAAATTCATGGTAATTTTAAACAAAGACCTAATAATCATTTAAGTGGAAGTGGTTGTCCTTCTTGTGTACAAGAATCTAAGTCTATTACAAATGATGATTTTATAATAAAATCTAATATAGTTCATAATAATAAATACATTTATAAAAAAGATAATAGTTTTTTAAAAATAATGGATTCTATTAGTATATTTTGTAATGACCACGGTGATTTTACTCAGAGAGTAGGTTCACATTTAAAAGGACATGGTTGCTCAAAATGTGTAGGTCTTAATAAAAAAAGTAATTTTGATTTTATAGAAGGTGCAAGTGATATTCATAATAATAGGTATGACTACTCAAAGGTAGATTATATAAATAGTAGTAAAAAAGTTATAATAACTTGTAAAACACACGGTGATTTTTTACAAAGTCCTAATAAACATTTATTAGGAAGAGGTTGTCCTAAATGTGGTTTAAAGTTTGGGATGATGGAGAATAATTGGTTAGATAGACTAGGTATCAAAGAAAGACAGGTTAGAATTGATAAGTATATTGTTGATGGTTATGAACCTAAAACAAATACTATATATGAATTTAATGGTGATTTTTGGCATGGTAATCCATATAAATATAATCCAAATGATATAAATTATGTAAATAACATAAAATTTGGAGATTTATATGAAAAAACTTTGATAAAAGAGTCCTATTTGAAATCAATAGGTTATAATGTTGTATCTATATGGGAATCTGATTTTAATAGATAATTTATGACATCTTGCCAATTTTCAAAAGGTTTAGTTCCGAATTGTATCCACTCACCTTCAAACTCAGGTTGTCCATTCTGACCATTGTCGTCAATAAGGAAGTCACCTTTCAATAAAGATTTATCACCACACATAATCGTTTTTTCTAATACGTCAAAACCTAAATGTTCTAAAACCCACTCGGCTTTCTCGTTAAAACAACTAATGTTTTTAAATGAAGGACGTGTTAAAATCCAAACGTCATAATGTTCTTTTAATTTATTAAAAGATTCGATTGCGTTTGGCATTGGTTCAAGATTTTTGAAGAACCCTATTCTGGATTGAGGATATTTAAAGTTTGGATCTTTCTGACGAACATCTTTGAATGCTCCGAAAAAATCACATAGGACGCCATCCATATCCACGAAGCAACGAGGTTTTATATCTTTCATAATAGTAGTATTTATTATTCTATACAAAGATACGGTTTTAGTTTAAAATAAAAAAGACTTCTTAATTAAAAGAAGTCTTTTTGTTGAGCTAGTGACAGGACTCGAACCTGCGGTGTTTTTATTTCTTCCTTACAAGGGAAGTGCCGTCGCCACTGGGCCACACTAGCATTTTATTGATCCGATAAAGGGAATCGAACCCTTAACCTCCAACCTACCAAGTTGGCACTCTACCTATTGAGCTATATCGGCATTTTTGAGGCGCGAACTGGGATCGAACCAGTGTGTGTGAGTTTGCAATCCACCGCCTACGTGCCACTCGGCCACCGCGCCATTATTGAAGCATAGGTAGGATTTGAACCTACGATGATGAACTTAATCATTACGGTTTTGCAGACCGCATCTTTCGACCACTCAGACACTATGCCATATTTTTGTGCGAGACTCGAACTCGCAACCTTCACGGTATCAGCGTGATAATCTAAACCAATTGATATACCGACCAAGGTATTTTTGTAGTTCCTGTGGGGATCGAACCCACGACCTGTTGCATGTAAAACAACCGCTCTCCCGCTGAGCTAAGGAACTGATTTTGTAGTGTTTTGTTTCACAAAACAACTTTCAGTAGTCCTAGACGGATTCGAACCGACGACCTATTGTGTGTTAAACAATCGCTCTGAACCAACTGAGCTATAGGACTATTTTTGTTGGCACAGAGGGATTCGAACCCACGTTTTCAACGTACCGCTACAGTTCTCCAACTTATCAGGTTGGGCTGGTATGTGCCAATGTATTGCTACTGGGGTGGGATTCGAACCCACGGTGGAGCGATGCTCATCGGATTAACAGTCCGAACCATTCGACCTGGCTATGGCAACCCAGTAATTTTTTTGCTCTTCCACCAGGGCTCGAACCTGGAATAACTGATTAACAGTCAGACGTGATACCATTTCACTATAGAAGAATATATAAAAGAAAAGACCCAAACTTTTTGAGTTCGGGTCTTTATAAATTGTATATAATATATGAGTTTATACTATACATAATCGCTTACCCGAAGTCGTGTTATTCACACAATTCGTAATCGTAATCACATTAATATTTACAGTATTTGTTTTCATTATATTATATATTAAATTTTTATTGTCCCTTTTTGTTTATCTTTATTTATAGTAGTGTAAAACACTCTCTGTATTATTACAGAGTACAAATATACTATTAGTTTTTTAATCTACCTAATTTTATTAGTATTATTTTGTACAGGTAGTCGGACTCGAACCGACACGCATATTTCAGCACTGACTTCTAAGGCCAGCGGGTCTACCATTCCCCCATACCTGCATATTTTTGTATCGAAGGTGGGAGTCGAACCCACACGTCACTTGGACACTAACTTTTGAGGCTAGCACGTCTACCATTTCATCACTCCGACATTATTCTAATATATGTGAATGTTTCATTTTCATAATCATTTCAGGACATTCTTTTGATCCATATGTAAATCTAAATAGATCTCTATTATAAACCATTACTTCTTTATCATTACACTTTATATTATGAACTACAAACATAATTAAGTTTGTACTTTCATTCAAGTGTTTGTCTAAACTTTGTAAAGGCATAACTGAATTTACCTTAAATACATTACCACTTGATAATAATGTATATGATGTGTACTGTATATAATCTATTTCTTTCATTGTACCGAGAGCGGGACTCGAACCCGCACGTCCTTTCGGACACTGGCTTCTTAGACCAGCATGGTTACATTACATCACCTCTGCAATTTGTATCTGGGACGGGAGTCGAACCCGCAGCTTACAAGGCTTAAACTTGTTGTGTTTTCCAGTTTCACCACCCAGACTTTTTGTGACTCTAATAGGATTCGAACCTATACGATAAATTTAGAAGATTTATATGCTAATCCATTACATCATAGAGCCAATTATTTATTTTTTTCCACAAAAAAACCCGAAACTTTTAGATTTCGGGTTTTGTTTGTATATTTAGTTATAATATGTTATCCAATAACATTATCATTTGCTCTAAATAAGGCAAAACCCGGTTCACGTCTTAGACATAAGACATTCAGCGTTAAGTTAATATTTAGATTAGTTGTTTTCATTATTGTATATATTAAGATGTTATTCTCTCTTTTTGTTTATTTGTTATTTTTATAGTACAAAAGTAATAAAAGTTTTCTGCTTTACCTAATTTTTTTGTTTTTATTTCTTATTTCCGCTAATTTCTATTATCCCAGATAAGTTTTATGTTTTCTGGTTTTATATAGTTCATAGTATAAAAACCACCTTGTCTAAGATTAACATCTGAATACAGGTTTGATATACCTTTACCGTCTATTGAATAGATACAAAATCCATTTTTATACCATTCATTATTTTCTTCATTTTTAAGATATTTTCCAAATTGTATTGCGATATTGATATTATCGGTTAAATATATTCTTTCTGGATGTTTAGCTATTTTATTTCCAGATCTTGGTGATAGGCCATTTTTTAATATTTTATTTTTTAATTTAATTGGTGATGCATGATAAAGAGTACTTGGTATTTCTACTTCATAATCATATTTTGCTTCTATACAAATACCTTTTGTATACAAATTATCATTTATACCATTATGTTGCCAATTATCACCATCTATTGTAACTTGTGATATAAAATATCCAAGGTTGGTTATTATGGGTAGATATTTACTTATTTTATCATTAAGATTGTAGATATAAATTTCATCATCTTCGTCTATTTCTATATTTAGTTCAGGAAATCTTCTTTTTAGAATATCTTCAGATTTTTTTACGGGATGTGTTTTAATGAGACCTTCCGATATTTTTAATCTGCTATTATAGCTTCTTTTTAATATCTCATTAAAAATATAATCATCTTTATCGGAGTTTTCTATATTTTCTATATAGTCTTGGTATTCAAGTATAAATTTAAGTATATTACCCATTATTTTTGATTATTTTGTTGTTGTAATTTTCTTTTCTTCCACGCATCAACATCGTTCTCAATATACTTTCTAATTCTTTTAGAAGCATTCATTGAATTATCATCACAAAACTCTTGAAACTCTTCCAATAATTTTTCTGATATTCTAATTATAAAGTTTCTGTCTTTATTTGCCATAATTTATTTTGTTTTATAGAAGTCTTCAAATCCGTGTATTAGAAGTGCCATACCTATGCCAAACATAAGTGATTGTTCAAGTAATGTAGAGAAGTTAAACTCTGGTAGATTTATTATTGCTAATAAACCATATGCTAAAAAAAATCCTTTTGAGTAGTACTTGGCTACTGATTTTAAGGGTCTCATCATGCAACTTATATTATACTTTTTAAAAAAGTTTAAATCTTTTTCTCAACATAAGTAACTACTTCACCTGGAGTGAATTCCTTCTCTAAAAGTAATGGTAATGATGTTTCTTTACACCAAGCATATATTGTATATCCTTTATACTCTTTATTTACATATTCCCATCTAGTTTCCCATAGTTTTCGATATATTCCTCTTCTACGATAATCATCGTGTACCCAAGCATCTAGGAATTTTATCCTGTTATCTTTCTCTACATTCATACAAATATGACCCACCGAAAGGTTTATTTTTGTATCGGTTGCAGACCACATTTCCAAAGTTTGTCCATGTGTCTTGATGTACGTGATAGTAAGGTTTTCCATAAAACTATATATCATAAAAATATATCGAAAAACGCTCTTTTTGAAGTTTTTTAATAAATAACCTGAGATACTCTAATAGAGGCTTTTACATCCTTTTCACAGTAGGTTTTTACTTCTTCAACTCTACCTTCCCAGTAAGCATCATGTACGTCTCCACCATTCATATTATCCTTTGGAGATTCAATACCCAACTCATAACACATCTCATCAAATGAGAATGCCCAAGCGAATTTTGACTTCCAATCATCAGACATATCAGTAATTCTCATCTCCCAAGGTTTCTTATTATAAGTCGTAATTATATCAGCTGGTTTAATACCATACTTAGCTAACTTATGAGCTACCCAGGGAATGTCAAAGTAAGCTATTCTGAATCCAGATAGATTAAAGTCTTTCTTCTCAATCTTTTTAAGTAAATTGTTAAATTTTTCTACGATGTCTCTTTCATCTTCACCATAAAAACTTGAAATTCTTTCTTGACCATTATCTAAATAGCCAAATGAAATACAAACGATTCTACCATAAGTTGGTACAATACCACAATTATCTGCGTAAGCTTCATCAACATTTTCATATTTAGAATCCCAACCCATTTTTCGGAACTTACCTCTAAAGAGGTCTGAACCACGTTCATCATTTTTTTCAAATTCTGTAAAGTTTCTATATTGGCCGGCAGTTTCTATATCGAAGTGAAATAATTCCATAAAAAGTTTTTTCTTATTATATGATTTTATTAGTCAAATGTTTTTATATATAGATTATGAAGTTTTTAAGAAAGTTTAATGAAAATTTAGAAGATAGATTAGAGATAAAAGATTATTGTGAAATGAATCTAGCTTATCTAATAGATGAAGGATTTTTTATTGATGTACACTCACATAATGGTGCGTACTATAATATTACACTTAGAAAAAGTTTAACTACAAATCAACACGGTGTTCATACTTCTTATTTTAAGTGGGATGATATAAAAGATCATTATATACCATTTATACAAAGAATAAAAAATACCTATAAACTTTCTAGTGATTACATAAATTTCACTTCATCAAATTCGATGGATTTAATAAGCTTTCCATATTATAAATTAGATGATATAAATGTATATTGGGATCTTTCTAGGATAACATTTAAAATAGAAGAATATAGTTTATGAAACATTTAAAAAGATTTAATGAGAGTTCAGTCCTAAATTTCCTACCAGGAGTTAAAGCTTTAAGTCCAGAAGAACTTAATTTACAGAGAGAAGAATTACGTGATTTCTGTGAGACCTACCTAGCTTATCTTTTAGACGAAGGATTTGAATTAAAAATTTATGGAGGTGGTCAAATTACTAGTAATGGTAATGTAATCAAACGAAATCCTTTTCAAGTTTCTTTAGTAAAACAAGATAAATCTATTTTTTCATGGCAAGATATAATCAATCATTTTTTACCATTTCTTAAATTTCTAAAAGATAATTATAACTTAGAAAAAGTAGATCCAAGTTCAACTGTACCTTACCATAGAAAAACGGATATAAAATTTGTAGATTATAGATGGCATGGTATTATGTATCAAACTAAAGGACTTCTTGAAGAAAGACATAATGCACTTGATAGAGTAAAATTAAGGGAGGTTTACTTTATGGTTAAAACTAAATAATAACATGAAACATTTAAAAAAATTTAACGAAAGCCGAGAAGAACTTAAATTACAAAAAGAGGAGTTACAAGACTTCTGTGAAATGTATTTATCTTATCTTACGGATGAAGGTTTCGAAATAAGTATTCAAGTACACGAGGCCAGTGATTCTTGGCCATGTATTGGTAAAAAAAATTATCCTGAATTAGGTTATCAAACAAATTATTTTAGAGTAAAATTGGGTAAACCTAATAGTGCAGGACCAGGCTTCCCATTTAAAATATTTTTATGGGAAGAAGTATCAGATAGATTTATACCATTTGTAAAATATCTAATAGATAATTATAACCTTTTAAAAATAGATCCTAGATCTACTGTTACTTCAATACAGAAATCACGTTTTAATTTAGAATTTGCTACTGGACATAATATAAAATTTCAAAGTAAAGAATTACTTGATAATTCTTCCTCTCTTGAAGGTAAAAAATTGAGATCCATTAGTTTTGTTGTTGGTTTACCTAAATAGTAAACCCATCTGTTCTAAACACATCATTCACCAGTTCTACTAGAACGTCACCGTGGCAAGATTTTCCTTTACCATTTTCATCTTTACACCAACAACCCAATGTTTTACCTTTTAACTCGTGAAGATCATTCAATAAGTGTTGACCTTCACCTTTTGTAATCCATTCTTTATAAGAATCAATAGCTTCTTTTCTTGAATTTACATGATACTTAGCTTTTGTTTTTCTATCTTTTATATGAGAAAAAGGACAACCCCATTTGGTTGTCCTATCTATCATTATATCATAAGGTTCTTTTCTAAAGTGTACTACTTTACATTTACTCATAGGTATTACTTTTTTAATATATATAGTATATGGATTTAATAAAAAAGTTTAATGATTATGTAGATATTGTAGAGGAATCACTGGATTCTCCAGTGGTTGTTAGTTGGAGAATAGATGATGATAATTATTTAGTTGGTTATTTTGAAATAGATGATATTACTTATAAAATAGAATGTTTTAAACAATTTGGTAATAACTGGTCTTATTCATTTTCATTTTTGGATGGTAATAACTGGAGTTTTGAGTTAAATAACAGTAATAAATCTATATTTAGAGTACTTTCTACAATACAAACTAATATCTATTACCTATATGAACAAAAGAATCCAAATTCTATATTATTTTCTGCAATAGATTCTAATGATACTAGGAAAAGACTTTATAGTTCTTTTTGTACTAAATTTTGTAAGGAAAAAAATCTTAACTTATCCAATAGAGGTAATGATGATTATATAATGTATTTAATTTTTAAAAAAGATTTATCAGATATTGATAAGGAAAATGTTTTTAAATCTGTTAAGAAGGTTATAGAACAAGGTAAATAAAAAGAGTCTTTTAAAAAGACTCTTTTTATTTTAAAATTTCTTAAATACTGTTATTCCATCTAACTCTATTGCAGATATTTTATCAGACAAAGAAGTAAGAATTTCTCTTTCTCCCAATCCATAATTCTTATTCTCAATAAGAATAGAACCTGGTTGCATTTCTTCTATTACTTTTAAATAGAAAGTTTTGAGTTTTTCTATATCTCTAAAAGGTGTATAACAATATATGATATTATAATCATCATACTTTTGTTCCATTAAATCGCCTTCTACTATTTGCAAATCATTATTCCAATAATCTAAAAGATTTTCATTGAGATAGTTTACATATTTAGATTGTTTCTCTATCCCTACAAAAGAATAGTTCTTTTCAAGTTTTTTAGATTGAAGATAAATATCAAAAATCGCAGTTCCTAATCCAATACCACAATCACATATCTTTCCCGAATCTGGAAGCAATCCCATATCTTCTAGTTTCTTCAACAAAAAGATGTTTTGATCTAAATTACTTTGAATGTATAACCACTCACCATCTTCTGTTTTACTTACAAGCATTTCACTTACTTCAAAAATCTTTGCTATCTTATAATATTCTATAAGAGTAGGATCTGGTTCAACTATAATAAGTGGTGATAACCCAAGTGTTTTTCTTTCTTCCATTATGCTATCAATTCTTCTGTTTCTTGTTCTACTAAAACTGCAGCTCTTTGTCTAATCTCATCAAAGTTCCACTCTTTAGTAATTTCTCCCATTCTAAATACTTCAACTAACTCGTCTTTAACAGTATCAAAGTCTGCATCCATTGAAGTAACAGTTCTGTAAGTACCATCATCATTCTTAACAAGTTTCAAACGACCTTGTTTAGATTTTTTGAAAGATTTCATAATGTTACCATCTGCATCCATTTCTGTAGGAGATTTAACTACATTTCTTTCTTGACCATCAACCACTGCGAAACAAGCTTTAGTTGCAAAGTTATTTGTATCACGGTTTATATCCGCTTGTAATAATTTACCACCCATACCCAATGCTAAGTTCTCTGGAGAAATACCTTCTGATTTTAACATTGTATAGATTTCACCAATTGATTCTAGGTTGACACCGTCACCTTGAATTACTCTAACTTGTGGTGGAAGTACTTTGTAACCTTTTTCATTTACCGTATATCCAAACTTGTCAAATAATATATCAAAAATCTCTTTCAATGTTCTTAAAACGTGGCCAGAGTCAGGTCTAATAACTAATTGATTTCCAGGTGTTGCAGGTCTTGAAAGAACTAAATCTCTCAACTCAGTTCCCCAGTATTGAGAACAAGCTCTAAAGATGTTATATGAATCAGATACACACGCTACTAATCCAGTAGGGAATGTTTTTAACACTCTCGTCATTAGTTCTAACTCTCCTTCTTTACCTTTAAGCGTCATAATAGAGTGTTCGGTTGCAGGAATTGATAACCCATAGATTCGTTCAGTATTATATACGTCTCTAATCAATTTAGAAGCGATTACAGTGTCTGAACCTAAGAAGTTGACAAGATGTGCGGACCCACCAATTTTAGCTGATTGTACAGATGATACACCTCTGAAACCAAAATCATTTAAAACAAAATCAACTAAGAAATTGATTGTTTTATCATCATAAGAAGTACAATCTAAAAATGAATTAGTTACAATTTTTCTAACTTCTCTTGAAAGGGTTGCAACAGTAATTGGATACCAAACTTGAAGTAAGATACTTTCTAAGAAGTTTGTCAACCAAGCACATTTTTCATCTAAACTTTCAATAATGAAAAGTACATTTTTTGTATTTACAACGGTTCCTTCTGGTACAGCTTTAATACTGATAGGAAGTTTACCATCATATTTATCAACGATATAATCAAACTTAGAACGATCAAATACATCTTCTCTACCGAACACACCTAGTTTAGAAGCTAAGTAATCATTTGCTTCATCTACTTCTTCTTTGGTAATAGCGATACCTTCTAAGTATTGTTTGATAATGATTTGTAAACCATAGAATAAAGTTTCTGAGAATTTACCACCACGAGATTCCATATAAGAAATCATCTTAGTCATTTCATCACCATAGAATTTATGGTGTGAGTATTTGTAAGCATCAGAACAAAGAATTAAATTGTCTGGTTTTGTAATAATTTTTGTTAGGTATTTTTGAATACCTTCTAAAGAAGTCCAATCTTTATCAGCAATGACTCTTTCTAATTTTCGAGTAATTTGTCTTTGTAAACTCATAATATTTAATTTAATATTTTTTCTATCTTTTTATCTCTAATGTCTACAGCAGATTCATGTACAGTTCCTTCTAAACTTTTTCCCATACCTTGTGTAAGTTTAAGAACTATTTCACCTGCTTCTTCGATACTTTCGACTTTAAACTTTAAGTCTGAAATAGATAATTCGTTTTTTTCCTCTCTATAAACACATGTAGGACCACCAGACATATCACCTAAAAATATGTAATAACATGGTGTTGAAATACCTGAGGTACCCGCGGCTTGATCTTTTATCCAATTAAATGGATAAGATTGAACCATCATTAAACCATTTGCTATTTTTATAACTGGATTGTTCATTACTCAATGGTGTAAGTTACATTAGTTCTTTCTTCTAATCTTTCTGCAATTGGCATAAGATTTTGATCATAAACTTTATCAATAAATGTTTTCATCAACTCTCTGTGTTCCGGAACAATTCCAGTTCTGATACCATCATAGTTACTAAATTTATTAGCAGGTATCCATTTTACTTCGGCTATGTCGTCAGAAGCTTTAGCAAATCCAAAGTGTCTTGTTGCCAAATATAATGTAGTCATAATACCAGAGTCTTCACCTTTATATCTCCAATCATTTACTTTTTGAGAAGTAATATATTTTAATTCTTTATTTACTACTAAGTTCCCACCAGTTTCTTCATTAAGTTCTCTTAAAGCTGCTGCTTCAAATGAACTATCTGAAGTATCAACAAAACCACCAACAAATCTAAATAATTTCTCATTAGGTTTTCTACCTAAAAGGATATTACCTTCATTATCGTGTGCAATAATATCAACTGTTGGGAAGGTTGTAGGTCTATGATTAAAAGAAGAGTAAATAACACCTGCTCTAAAGTCGTCAGAGTCTAATGTTTCTTTTGCAACTTCTTCACGGATGTTTGTACCATTATAAGTAACACTTTCTTCTAATTCGATAACTGGAAATTTACCAGAGTAGTAAGGAATGAAAGAGTCTCTACTTCCGTAGATTACTGTTTTTTTCTCACCGAAAGGAATTGGGATAATAGAATCAACTTGTTGAGACCATTTTTCGTTATATCTTTGATCTTGAATTGGTAGTATCATAACAGAAGGAAACTCTGCTTGAATCATTGCTTTACGAGAAGCAAAGTCTAGTGGATTTTTGCGAGTATTTTGAACTCTTGATACACCTAAAAGTATGATTACTTTTTTATGGTTATCTAATACGTAGTTGATTAATGATCTGTGACCATCGTGTAGTTTGTTTACTTGGAAACGGCCAATGATTGTACCGACCTCAAAGTCTTTCGGATTTATTTCTGATTTGATTATCATAATATATGTTTTATTTTATAGTACAAGGTTACAATTATTATATCGTATTTTTATCGAATGTTAGTAGTTTCCTCTAAAAAGGTTATAATTATTTTAAATTTTCTTATTTGATTATATTTGAAAAGTGGAAAAGTTCCATGAAGTTGTCTTTTACTTTTACTATCCATTGTTTGGTAACTAACAGTTGCATCATATCTACGTCTCATAAAGTCATTAAGTGTTAAAACTTTTGATTGTATTTCACTTATCTTAAATCCTTTATTATTTTCTTTGTTTATGTAAACATCTATAAGATGTCTACCATTACTGTATGGATAATTTTTAGAGTCTACAAAGACTTTTCTAATCTCAAAATCATCATCAATTAGTTCTACGAGAACACCATCGATTATATCTTCAATATCTTCTTTAACGTCTTGTAGTTTAATTTTCATAGTACAAAGATATGAAAAATCCTCCGATTGGAGGATTTTTTAGAAAATTTCTTTTGCAATAGCTTTAATATTTTCTGCTTTCCCCATCGAATAATAATGTAAAAGTGGAATACCTACTTTAACTAATTCCTTGCTTTGTTCAGTACACCATTCAATACCAATTTGTTTTACTGCATTATTATCGGGAGCTTTAACTACTGCCATAATCAAATCATCTGGAAAATCAATACTAAATCTATGTGAGATTAGATTAAGTTGTCTCTTAGTTGAAATTGGTTTTAATCCTGGAATAATTGGGACTGTGATTCCTGCCGCTCTACATTTATCAACAAACTCAAAGAACTTCTTATTATCAAAAAACATCTGAGTAATAATATACTCTGCTCCATTTTTTATTTTCTCTTTCAAAAAGTGAATGTCACTATCTAAACTAGGAGCTTCCATGTGTTTCTCTGGGTAACCTGCCACACCAATACAAAAATTTGTCTTGGCAACATTTTTTAAACTTTCATCTAAATAGATTCCTTTATTCAGATTACTAATTTGGGTAACTAATTCGGATGCATAATTATTTCCATCCTTTTCCGCACTAAAATATGTTTCTGTAATTAAAGAATCACCACGAAGTGCTACTACATTATCAATTCCTAAGAAATCTAAGTCAATCAATAGATTCTCAGTATCTTCTTTAGTAAATCCACCACAAAGAACATGTGGAATAGCATCAATATTATACTTGTTTTGAATAGCAGAACAAATACCAACTGTGCCAGGACGTTTCTTTACAACTTTCTTTTGAAATAACCCATTAGGTAATTCTTTATACTCATATTCTTCACGATGATAAGTTACATCAATAAATGGTGGATCGAACTCCATTAGTGGATCAATACCATCAAATATAGATTGTATGTTTTGTCCTTTTAAAGGTGGTAAAATTTCAAAGGAAAACAATGGTTTCTTGGCTGCGTCTATATGTTGTGTTACTTTCATAATTTTTAATCTTCATCATTATATTCATCTTCATCATAATCTTGTGGATCATAATAGTGTTCGTCCGAACCTTCATATCCACCATTTGTACCTCTAAGTCTTCTATCAAATTCATCACTGAAGTTCATCAATGTATTATCATCTAAATTAGCAAAAGACATTGTATCGGTATAAGGGTAAAAAGCAAAGTTAGTTTCATCTAACTTAACTGTGATAGTCGCTTTTTGTTCGATAACTCCATTACAGATATGGCAATCAAAATCCATACTTTGTGATTTTTTATACCAAAAGTTTTTAGACTCTGCAAAAGTTTTAAACAAATCAGTATCAGAGTCATTACTTGTATAAATTCTATCCATAAAGTTTATATTACCTTCTACACCAACACATTTAGCATCATTCCATAGAATGGCTCTACCTTTGATTTTATCAGAAGTATATTTGCCATCTTCAATTTTACCAGCATCATCATAAAGAATAACTAATTTAACTTGTGGATTTTTAACATAAATCTCAAAGAAATCTGATTTTACATTAGCCATACAAGAATTGTTAAGTGTTCCACCACCTTTGGTATATTTCTCAAAGTGATACCATTTTGCAATGTCTTCACCAGATACTATATCAAATTTATTGGTAGTATCTTTATTAAAGTCATAAGCTGCCTTAAACTTATTAGTAAATTCTTCAATATCTTTCTCAGTAAATATTGCACCAACAGAAGATAAAAGAGATCTTGTCAATCTACCAATTCTAATAGAGTTTCTATTAGAAGACCAGATTTTATTGAAGTTAGTTGTTGGTATCAAAGTAGCTTTGTTTACGACAACTTTATATTCTCCTTCATATTTTTGAAAGATAACATATACCTTATCAGTAGTACGTGACTTGGCTTCGCCTAAAATAGTTCCTAAAGTACCGTACTCTGGTGACCAAGGATCTCTATTAGGTTTTTCATATCCTAAATCTTCGTAGATTTTATCATTTGCAGAACCGTGTGTAAGATGTTTTGTATCTTCAGTAGTTTTCCACAATTGAGGTATACTTGCTTTTATTTCAGCAACTTTTCTATCAGGAGTAAAAGATACGGTATCTTTTTTGTCGGTAATATCAATATAGTTTTGAGTAACTATAAAACTTTTATTTTCAATGTCTAAAAGTATTTTTGCGACACGGTGGTCGATAAGTCTTAATAAGTTTGTGAACTTACTGGAATATTTAATTTCAGATTGCATATGTTGTTTTTATATTAGAGTACAAATATAAGTAAATTATTTGAATAAAAAAGAAAAACCTCAAAATTTAATTTGAGGTTTATTCTAATAGTGTTTTTAAACTTGTTTCACTTAAATTATATTTATTTAGGAAATCATCATCAAATTGGATATTCCCTTTATGTTTACAGAACAATTTTAATTTTTCGATAATAGTTTCATATTCCAATTCATTCCAAAAACTTATTAGATTTTCATCATTTGAAAAGGTAAATAATTCTGTATCTTGTACAAGTGATTCCCAAACCATTGAACTATCTAAACTTGGTTCATAACCATTATATGATGATATATACCCAAAATCACATATTAATTTTTTGTAGATTTTTTTACCAAGTCCTAAACCTTTCATAAAAAGGGGAAGACCATTCATAATATCTATTCTATTTAACATATCTTTATCTAATTCAATTTCTAAAAATAACTCTTTCCAATCACCACCAAATATTCTTTCATCAATTTCATCACTTGAATATTCTTTAATCTTTCCTTTTAGTATGGATAATGATGTCATTATATTATTTATATATAATATGGTTATAATATCATTTTTATATGAATAATTAATATCATTCCATTCTAATTCTTTAACTTTTTTACAAATATCATCAATATCTATTTGTAATTCTTTTAATACACCTTTAACATCACCCGCATCCTTTAATCTTTTAAGTTTTGATATTTTTTCAGGTGTCATGGCTTGTTCAAATATTCTTTTACTATTTTTAATGGATTTTAGCATTTCTTCATATGTATATATCTTCTTCATTATTTATATATTAAACTTCAGTATTTCATTTATTATTTCGTCTCTTATTTCAGACTTTGGTTTAATAGTAATTTCATCAAATTTATAAGCAGTACCATTTTTAGAACGAATTGAGTCGTGATAAATAACATCAACGATACCTTCGAGTGGAACTTTACTATATTTTGATTGATAGTAGAATATATCACCTTTTGATGGGATATTTCCACATAAACAATGTGTTACTGTTGGGGTAGTAGATGCGGTTGAGGTTGTGAAATTGATACCAGGTAGTGTTTGAATAAGGTTAGGTTTTTTACTAATATAACTTTCACAAGTTTTTATTGCGGTATCTATCTTATCATCACTTATATCACTAGGTGAACCATACAAAAAATTAAATCCAAATCTTTGTCCGTTTGATAGTTTTTTATATAGTTCGTCTAATTTTTCTTTCTTATTCATTACATATTGATTTATGTTTCCTTAAATATTTAGAATACGATTTATTTGATATTCTCTATAATCCGATTTTAATAGATCGAGTCCTCTATCATATTCTAGAGCAACATCATCTGTGACATAATTTGGTATATCAGTTATCTTGAAAGTGAGTAATAGGTCTCTCATACTATCAAACTCCATTATTTTATGTGATCTACCAGGTGATGTATTTATAGATACACCTTTATTATACATTAGTGCACGGAAGGTATAAGTATTACCTTTTATGAAACCATTTACATTTTCTCCAAAATACTTACCAACAAATAAGTTATCACTATTCTTAAACATAATTTTAATTTTTATCAAAGGTACAAATAATTTTAAATTATTCAAAGTTCAAAAATGATTGGTTATATAAATTTAATTTATATTTACCTTTTGGATTAAATAATCTTTCAATTACCTCACAAGATTCTTTTTGTATCTCTACCATAAATATTTGGTTTTCAAGTATATGTTTATATCTTTTTTCAATATTTGGTTCCCAATCTTTAAGTCCTTCCATCAGTCTTTCTATTAAAATAATAGAATATGAACCAAATCCGGAACATGGATCAAGAAATGTTGAGTTAGGATCTTCAAATAATTTACTATCAATATTAGATACGTGTTCTTCTATAAGATAGAACTCTGTAAATACTTCACCAAATGTGTCGGCATGTTCTTTTCTATATTTAGTAAGTTTATTTATTTCATCTTTGATTTTCTCAATTCCTTTAATTTTTGACACATTTTCTTATTATTTTTATAATTACCTAAGTAATTTTAGTCTATCACATCTTTCTTCAATAGTTTGAATATCTTCTTCTGTTAAGTTTAAGTATTTGTAAATATTTTCATCATCTATTTTCTCTAATTTTGAGAAATCAATTTGTGGAATTAGAGAAAATGTATTTTTACTAACATGTTTTTTGTTTTTTATAAAGGAAACAGCAACTCTGAAAAGTTTAGTATTCATATAATCATGAAAAATATCTCTATCATTAACAGTATTAAATGACCATGATACTAAACTTTCACTACATATCTGGTTTCCATCAGATTTTAGTATTCTACCTAATGAAAATGGGTTTGAGCCATATGCAGATGTTGTAAATATTTTAGGATTTAGTAAATCATTACTAATCTTAGTATTGAATAATACTCTTGGGAAATATTTTATTTTACCCTTTTGTTCTGATACATGACACTCAACAACTTCATCAGAGTTATCACTTATTAGTCTGTTGTCATTTGTTTTTATAGTATAATATCCTTGAGTTCTAAAATTATCCATGTTTATTTTATCTATTTTTAGTAGTTTACTTAGAACTGATAATTCATCTTTATTAAGTTCATAAGGTAAAAAATCTAAGGCAACTTTCCTATCATAAACAACACCATTTAATTCAAATGTTTCTTTTGTGTTTTTGTTATCAATAACAAAATATGAAACACCACCTGATATTAGTGTTCCCTTAAAAGGATTTTCAGGATAATGAACAATTTTATCAACATTGTATTTGTTAATCATTTTCTCTCTAAAATCTTTCATAGATGGTTTATTCATCCAATTAGATTTTGTAATCATTATTACATATCTATCAGCCAACTCAAATGCTTTATCTACAAAATCTGGATAAATATCCACAGATTGATTGTTATCACCTCTTTCCGAATTATATGGAGGATTTGTTATTACGACATCAAATTTTCTTTTCAAGTCATTTATTTCTTTTTTATCACAGTCAAGTATGTTATAATTATATACAAAAGGCACTAAAATGTTGTGTATTTTCAGTATTTTTTGTATCTTTTTAAGTGTACTTTTTGTAATATCTACTTGAGATTTTGAGATATCCACTCCACATATTCTATCAATGATATATTTATTCTTTTCCTCAATATCAGGTATATCTAATTTTTTCCAATATTCAAGATATAGACAAAGTAAAATTGTTCCTTTACCACAACATATATCCATATACGATAAATTAAAATCAAATTTTTGAGATATTAAATCTCTACAAACAGATAATTCTGTCATTGTAGAAGAATCAGAGCTTTCTAAATTAGAAATCTGTTTAAAAAGTATATCAATTCTTAATTGTTGTTCCTTTGTTATCATTTAGTTATATAAGTATTCGTTGTTAATATTGAATAAATCAATACTATCATTTATTTTCTCTTTCAAAATGAATCCTTTATCTAAAAGTATTTTGAATTTTTCTGCTTCAACTCCTGTTTGAGTTTTAAACTCTTCTTTATATTTAAAAATATCATCTATGTTTGAAATCTTATCAATCACAAATAGGAAGTTTTTAAATCTATTAGTAATCAACCTTGCTTTTATAACATAATCTTCAATTTTTTCAACTTCACCTTTGACACCTTCACTAACTTTTGTTCTTTGATTATCTTTACCTCTACCTTTTGATGATTTATTCATTGATAATAATTCTTCCTTTGATAAATTTCCATTTATATCCTCAAGTATATCTTTTATATCACTGTCAAATTTATCTCTATCTAAAAGAGATAGTGAACCAAATGAATCGGTTAAAAATCTATTAAAGTGCTCAAGTAGATCATCACTGTCAATTTTATTGATAGTTGCTCCATCAACACTGAAAATGGGCATACACTTTAGCATTTCGGTGCTAAATTCCGATGCTTCATAACCAGTATATTTAGATATAACTGTTGAGTATTCAATATAACATTTCAACATTCTATCAGAATTAAAATCGACGATATGTACTTTCTCTTTTAAAACCTCTCCTTCTCTACTAATAAAAGGACTACCTGATCTCATACCTGTCTGAAACCAATTTTCTGCAGAGTATCCATCATCTAACATCCAAACAGAATTCCATTGTGGAACTGTTGAACCTGTATTCCATCTTCCACAAGAGAGTGTTATAGAATTTGCTTTTTTATTAAAAATATTATTTTTAGTATCTTCTAAATCTCTAACACTATTACCAGATGCGTTTATTATACTATAATCTTTCCAATATGGATGTATTTTAATAATACTTTCAATAGTATCACAGTTTATAACTTGTGGTAAGTACCAAAACATATGGTTTGTAATAAGATTATTCATACTTGGGTCCATTTTAATCCAAGTTAAAAAATCATACACAATTCTCTCATTTGAGAATAATTTAAAGTTAGTTACTTTTTCCTCCTCTGTATAATATTTTAAAAATTTTTTAATAATATCATTATCATATTTACATAAAAATACCTCAAATTCTGGAAGTGCTCTATAAACCTGTGTGTTCCATCCTTTTTCTTTCTCTTCATTTCTTTTTACTTGCTCTTGTAAATATGTCCAGGTAAAAACCTCATCTTTTTCATATTTACCATCTAAAATTGCTTTAAATGGGGTTCCTGATAGAGACAATTCAAAATCATAATCTAACTTAGATAAAAAGTTAGTTGATCTTTCAGTTTCATACCCATAATGATCCTCATCTTTGATAATCAAGTCGATTTTTTGTCCAAAGATATTATTCCATTTATCTTTATTTTGTTTAATAATATTACCATCTTGATCTCTTACTTCACCAAGTGCATCTTGGAATGATGAGAAGATTATCTGTACTTTATCACCTTCCTCAAATTTAACATCTGATAAATCTATTGCTTTTTTAAAGATAAAGTCTTTAAAATCAACGTGATCAATATCATCTTCCCAGCTTTCTGCAACACCGTTTGGTTTATATGTTAAAACTAGAATTCTTTTAAAATTCATTTTTTTGATTATTCTATATGATATATGACATTTACCTGCTCTCATTTTTGCGTTAATAAGTGCACGACCTTTACATTTACGTGATAAATCTCTTTTATCTTTTCTATTTAATTGTATATTAAATAGTTTACATACACCATCTACCATTTCGGATTGTTCTGGTCTAGCAGAGTATGTTTTTAGTTTTTTTGTTCCATAGATTATATTATTTATTTCTCTGATGGCTTGTTCTTGACTTTGCCATTCAAAGAACTCTCTATCTCTATCTTCTCTATATTTAGGAAATCCTCTTTTTTCAAGTTCTATGTGTATTTCCTTATCGGTCATAGGCGAGTCTTTCCAAACTTTCAATATTATTGGTTTTTCAAAAACAAATGTTCCATCAAGTGTCTCAACCCTAACTTCTGCATCTATGGCCTCACCAACTTTTATAATACAACCACGCTCAATATCCTCTTTTTGTGATTCACTTCTATGAATTGTTGAAGGATATTGTAGTGTTTTTGTTGATATTAGGTATATATCTTTCATATTTTTATTTTTTTTTATGTATGTCCATTATAAATCCTATTGTCTCATACATTTCACTACTAACATAGTAGCTCTCAAGTATTTCAATTTCTTCTTTTGAAAGACTTTTAATCCAAGTTATCATTTCTTCATTCTCACTTAAATCACCTTCTCCTTGATATAAAAAATCATTCATTATTGATCTAACATCCTTACGTATACTATCAATATAATAATCACTTGCATCAAAATGATTATCAATGTTATCATCAATAGAAAGCATTAGTTCACTAATGTATTCTTTATCTACATCATAATTAAGATCTGCTCTAACAAACTCCATTAATAAACCAAGTAAGAATTTCTTATCAGTTATTCTTCTAATATCCTTTTCAAATTGATAGATATTTTCCCAAGATGATTCTGAAAAAATATCATAAACTACACTAACATTATCTTCCATATTATTTTATATTTAGATAACAAAGATAATGAATTATATTGATAATACAAAGTAAAGTTGAAACTTTAATTCTATATACTCATATAATAATAAACAATTTTTATAATGAGAAAAGCAACAAATAAAGATAATTATACAAAAGTAGAAATACTCGGTCAGTATAATACTAAGATAGAAGGTACTGATAAAATTATTTCAGAACTACCTGTTGAGATTACTGATAAAACAGTTTTTATAGAACCATCTTTTGGTTCTGGTAATTTTGTCAAATCATTTAGAAAAGTTTATAAAAATAAGATTGTTGCAGTTGAGATAGATGATGAAGTTTTCTCAGAGTTTACACCAATAGATAATTGTCAATTGATAAATCAGAATATTTATGATTTTGATTTAGATAAAGACTTCATCGAAGATTGTGATAGAATTTTATTAGTTGGTAATCCACCTTATAGAACTCCAGCATTATCTTTGAAAGATAGAAAGCCAGAGATTGATAGATTGAAAAGATTATATAGTATTGATGGTGTAAAAGAAGAATGTATATTCTTTATAGTAAAAACACTTGATGTTATTAAAAATGTGAATAAAGAAGCAGATGTTTTCTATATTCTACCAAAAACAATCTTTCAAAACCCAACTAAAGCATTTAAGTCATTTTATACTTTCTTAAATAACCATTTGAATATTGTTTCTATAAAAGACATTGATAAAAGTAACTTTGAGAATGTAAGTCAGAATTTAATACTTGTTCATTTTACTACTAATATTACTAATAGTAAAACTATGTTGTATAATGACGAGGAAATTTTATTAGATGATTTCTTAGGTGCTAATCAGAATATCATACCTTATAACAAGATTTTTAAGAAAACTTATTTAGGTAGTGTTCCTGCTGAATCATTTTTACTTTCTTGTAAAGATGAATCTAAAGAACATTTTATGGAAAGAGTATGTAGTATGTTTTTTGAAGAAACTAATCTTACTAATTTAAAGGATAAACTATCTTATAATAATTCACATCACCTGAGTAAAATTGATGATAAGAAGTTAGCTATAATTCTAAGTTATGTAAATGAGATTAAAGATTCTTATGATCTATCGATATTTCAGAATATTGATAACTACAAAAGAATAAAACATAGAAATGAATGGAGATTCTATTTTAGACACGAGAGTATTAAAAAGGTTTCATTTGTTTATCTTATAAACAGTAATCCTGGTGAGTCTTTTTACTTCACAAGTAATCCAACATCAATATCAACAGATTATTATGGATACACAGATTATGATGCAAATAGAAACTCTAGTCCAGGAAGTATAAGAACTATTCCTCTTGCTGGTATAGAAGATAATCTTACGGATGAATTTAAAAAGTATTGGTATGAAAATACTGAAATGCCAATTGATATGATTTATGAGTATATGATATTTATCTACAAATCTGATTGGTATAAGAATATTAAGAAAACTTATAGTAAGTTTTACTTTGGAGTACCGGTAGAATTTATGGAAGAGTTTAAATATAAGAAATAAAAAAAGGAGACATTAGTCTCCTTTTTTATTATAGCAAGTCACTAAAGTCTAAGTTAGTGTATAGTTTGTCAGTTTTCTTACCATTCTCTACGTAGTAGTAATTACCATCTTTTACATAAAGTGAGAATTTAAGATATTTTTTCAATTCGTTAAATCCAATTTGTCCTTCTGTTAAGTTAGACTTGTGTTGTCCAGATAAAACAATTTTACCCGCATCATTTAATTCTTTGATGAAAGCTTTCTTAGTTTTATCAGTTTTCTTAATCACTGTTGGGTGGAATACTGTATTTGGAACATTGTATATACTTATACCGTCTTTATAGACTAACACACCAACCATTGAGTCGAACTCACTTGGTTTAATTTGCTGAAAACTTGTGTTAGAAAGACAGGTTTGTTTTTCAAAGATAGACATTGCTCTTTGTACAGGATACTTATCTTTATCTTTACTAGACATTACTCTAATAGATTTGATTTCACCTTTCTTATCATCATATAAGAAGTCATAGTTTTCACTTGTTACACGAGTAATTCCGTTTACCATATCAACGAATTTCTTCTCAATAAGTTCTCCAGATTGAGTATTTTTAAGATAGATGTCAACATGTGGGAATGAGTCTCCACCATACATTCTTTTTAAAACAGTTAAGAAAGTTTTTCTTTCTTCATCAGTTGTTAAGTGGTCGTTTTTTAAGTCTGTTAGTAAACTAGCAAAATCTGAAAAGTCAATCTTTGAAAGTTCGTCTGATGTAATTGTATCTACGTTTATGTCTTTAAGTTCCATATTTTTTTTTATTTTATTGGGCAAATATACAACATATATTTGTAATTACCTAGTAAAAGGTGGTTTATTTACAGTGATCGTGTTCACATTTTTTATGTTTACATTTATACGAAGTAATAATAAGAGGTATAAGGCAACAAAAAATGTGAAACTTAAATCCATATACAATTATGAAGCCAAGCCATCCTAACCATCCTAATTCAAGTGTATCGAGGTCTATATCGAAGAAATAGTGTAATGAATACTCAATTAAATAGAATATAATAAATGATACGATAAATGTGATTATAAATTTTTTCATTACTTAACTAAAATATATTTAGACCAGAATTCCACTGATTCATTATAAACTTTTCTATTTAATGTTTCTCCGTTGCCACCTTCTTCAACGCCTAAAGCATTTCTCATAATAGTAATTGGTACAAGTGGATCTGGCTTCGGCTCCATCGTACCCATTATGCTTACCACACCCCAATCAACAGAATCATCAAAGTAGAATTCTTGTCCTTCTTCTTTTGGTTTAAATTCCTTTTGAAGTTGTTCTTTTGAGTAAAGAACTAAAACAATATAGTTTGCTTCTGCTGATTTGAATCCAGGTGGTAATTGAACATATCTAGTTAGAACAGCCAATTCCTCTGGTGTTCTTTGAGAATAGTCTGTTCTAATATAAGGATAAATGTCTAATGTAATTTCTCTAACAGCACATTTTACACCAAACTCATTTGGTAAAACCAAGTACTTACAGAAATCCCATTCAGAGTCTAACATAGATTCTGTTGACATATACTCATAAGCATCGTTTATTACTTCTAATAGTTCATCTTTAACTTCGGGATCAACTTTAGTTCCAGAGAAATTCTGTGAGAATTGTCTGGTTACAAATGGATCGTATTCAATTTTATTCATTTTCTTTTTAATTTTTTTTATTAGTGTTTCTAAAAACATGTAACATCATGATATATAATATAAACTTATACTATATCCCGAGTAATTGTTTTAAATTCTTCTCTCTTAATAGAGCGGTTGATAATCTTGGTTCGTATTCAATGATAAAATTTGTAATCTCTGTCAATATGTCACAGTTTTCTACTATATCTTTACGACCTTGTTCGTTCCATAGAAACCAACATTCGTAATTGAAATCATCATTCTTAAATGTCCACTCCAATTTTTTGTATTTACATTCATCTGACCTCCATCCTTTATACCATTCTAAACTAACCTCAGTAACTAATTCTTCATCATTATACCAAACAAGTTTTATGTTGATGTCAGTATGATTATTTCCTTTTGGTTTGTCTTTGTAAACTAAAGTGAAGTTACTTTGATGTCCAAACTGTCGATTTTCATACCTTTCGTATATGTCGAAATACTGCTTAACAAAATCTTTTATTTGTTCAACAGTACGACAATCTTGACGTTGTTTAATTCTTCTCGGTGTATCTTTATTCAACAGCATTTAATTCTTGTAACAATTTACCTATTTGTAAAAATCTTGATGATGTTTTAACCCAGAGAGTAGAGAAAGTAGTGAAGAAACCAGCATACTCAGTTCTACCTTGAATTTGACTTTCTCTAATTACCTCCCATTCACCTTTCTTACTAGATTGAATTACTTTTACTTCTACTGGTCTTTCATCAGTTCTATTCTTATAGAAGAATGAAACCTCAGAAGATTTTAAACCTGCTTTTATAAGAAAATCTTTTACTTCCATAATTTTAATTTTTACAAAAGTAAGTAAAAAATTTAATATAATAAAAAAATCCGAGAATATTCTCGGATTATTTAGATTTTATATAATTCTCATTTCGTATAATTTTTCTTTTTAAGATCAATTTATCCCATTCAATCATTAGTGATTCTGGTATTTCTATATCTCTTAATTCAAATTCTTTTAGTATTTCTTCTTTTGTGAATGACCAGTCAACAATTCCATCAGTCCATTGACTTACCCATAATCCCCAACCTTTTTTACCAATAATTACTGATTGAAGTATATTAGGATGTCTTGATATAGGTGTTATTAATTTAAAACGACCATTATCATATTCTCTAAATGCAAATTTTCCTTCTGAACCATTTACATCAAAGTCTACCTTAACAATATCACCACAGAATTTAACTAAACCACTTCTGTAAATTTTGAAATAAAACTCAAACATTTTGTTAAATTTATCAGAATATTTTTGTAATTTTCTATCATTACGTGAACCATTTTTTACTAATGATCTTTTAATTCTTTCTGTTTTATTACCGTCACAGTAAGATTTATATTCTTCTGTGACTAAAATGCGTCCAGCGACTGTTCTTTAGTTTTCATATCTATTTTTTATTTTTTGTGGAGCTATCCGGGGACGATCCGGAATATCAGAGTTGCAAACCCTGTGTAATAGCCATTATACGATAGCCCCAAAATAAGATAGAGAAAGTTTATTAAGCGTATTTTACTGTGCTACCATTACACTATATCCGCAATTTAATTATTTGTGCGGACAATAGGATTCGAACCTATAATAGTCGTTTGAATACGAAGTAACGCTTTATATTACTACTATCTTTATAATTAAAGTGGTGTATAAAAATTTACATCTAACGTCTTAGATATAGAGATTTCTATAACTTAAACCACTTCTACTGAGCAAATGACGGGGCTCGAACCCGCAAGCCTTCTCGTTGGCAACGAGACTATCTACCAATTGATATACATTTGCATTATGCGGTGCGGGAGAAGGGAATCGAACCCTCGTCTCTGACGTGGAAAGCCAGCATAATCGAGCCATTATACGACTCCCGCGATTTTGTTGGTAAGGTGGGTATCGAACCCACTATCTTCTGTGTATAAGACAGATGCTTCTACCGTCTAAGCTACTTACCAATTTTTTTTGTAATCCGACAGGGAATCGAACCCTGATTACAAGGATGAAAACCTTGCTTCCTGACCATTAGAAGACCGGATCATATATGATGGAGTTGCCTGGTATCCACCACCGAATAATGACATTCGGACCACCGTTCACTGTCTGCAAGGACCTAACGACTGATACTATAACTTGCTTGCACTCAAGTATCTGTTTGGTGCTGCTAACGGGGATCGAACCCGTATCTCACACCTTGAGAAGATGTTGTCCTACCGTTAGACGATAGCAGCATTTTGTAAGTCTTCTACTCAAGCACAATGCCCGGTTAGGTAGAAGTCACCGGAGCTCTACTTACATTTGTAGTGTATGTCGGATTCGAACCGACGTCCTCCGCTTTGAAAAAGCGTAATCCTTACCACTAGACGAATACACCATATTCTAAAAAGTGACCACGTTAGACTATTTCGGTTGGCTTTTCAAGTCTTTCGACCCGCACATAGTCACTTTTATTTTGTGAGAGTAGTAGGACTCGAACCTACTCAGGCGTAATGCCAACGGTGTTACAGACCGCTCCGGCTCTCCAACTCCGGCGTACTCCCTTGTACTTTTAATTCAATAAAAAAACCCAATCTGATTTTTAAGTCAGATTGGGTTTGTTATATAATAATGTTTTTTTCAACTCATTACTTTATAGACATAACGCTTCTGACCGATGGTATAATATACCCCGCTTCATACCCGCCTATGGCTTCGATAGCTATTGTTATGTTAGTAATTGTTGTCATTTTTTCTATTTTTTAAATTGTTGTTTTTAATTCTTCTAGTCACTTATGTGACTCTCATCTTGTGAGTACAAAGATACGATAAGTTTTTAAACCACCAAATCTTTTTTAATTTTTTATTCTTTTAGTAGCGGGAGAAGGACTCGAACCTCCGACCTTATGGTTATGAGCCACACGAGCTGCCTACTGCTCTATCCCGCGATATATTTTTTGAGACTTGTATCTAAATCGTTACCTATCTCTTTTGTAGCGTAGCGTGGATTCGAACCACCCCGTAGACCTTATGAAAGTCTCATGCAACCTTTACACTTTAACGCGATATATGTTTATAGTTCTATATATTAAAAAGTTTTTCTCCCTTTTGATATTTTTGAAATATTTTTAACGATTATCTATATGAATTAATATTTCGGTGTAATAATCAATAAAGTGATCGTTCCATAAGTCCCACTTAATATCAATATTATCTACAGAGAATACTTCTATTTTATCAAATTGAACTAGGTAATTGTCTCTAAAGTATCTGAATTTTTCTTTAAGCTCAGTATTTCCTAAATGCCACTCACCTGATATTTTCTTAACATTATTTTTAATAAATTCAAAATTTTCTTCATTAAAAATATCATATTCACCACCTTCACAATCGGTTTTTAAAAAGTCAATTTTTTCTAAGTTATAAACTTGTCTTAATTTTTTGAATGTAATGCCTTCCATTTTTGATTCATCATTACCTAAAAGTAAATTCAATTTATGAAGAAATTCGGTATCAACGTATGAATTTATATTTGAAATACCCTTTAAAATAGGTGTTACTGGATGACCTACTGTATTTGATATTAAAGTTGGAAACTGTAATTCACTTGGTTCTAAACAATATATGTGTTTAGGTTTCTTATCTAAAATTGAATATGTGAATGGACCAATACTGGCACCTACATCTAACACTATATCTCCAGATTCTACCTCAAATATTTTTTCATATATTTTACTTTCAAATATTTCGTAAATGATGTGATTTTTATGTGACTCATCTTCTGTATACATCCACCCCCAGTTAAATTTTTCTAAATTCATTTTCATTTTCATTTTTAATCAGACTTCAAATAAAATCTCATAATTATAATCTCGTAAATAAGAAAGTTTAATTTATTTTATATATAACTAATAAAATAAATAAAAATTTATGGAAAGACCTCAAGTAAGAATGGTTGAACCTCAATCAGAAGAAACTAAACCAGCTAATATTCCAAGTTGGGAAGCAGAACAACTACTTCGTAAATATGGACATCAACCAGAACAATTTACAACTCGTCAAGAAGAAGTACCAGTTCAACAACCGGGTTTAACATTTGATCAAATGATTGCTCAACAAGAAGCAGAGGAAAGAAATAATCAAATGAGAAGACAACAACAGATGAATGGACCAAAGCCAAAAACATTTGATGGTGGTAGAGGATATGATTCAGAAGTTAGATATACATCTGATGATGATTCTGGATTTGGTTTTAAGATTGAGATTACAACTGATATGCAATTACCTAGATACTAAGTATTCTATTTATTTGAGAATTTCTCAGTTCAGATTTTGTTTTTTTGAACCATAAAGTTCTTTCGTATGCTTGTCGTAATTGTTTCCAATCTGGCTTTATATCCCAAATTCCATAAACATACATTACATCATCCCATAGAATTAAACTTTTTAACTCAGATTTATCTTCTGCAACAATATTAGTGTATGTTTTACCATTATAATCATACTCATACTCACAGTTATATTCCCAAGTTCTTCTAGTATCAATCCATTCAACTTCTAAAGCTTGATCTACCAGATAAGTATCTACAAAAAGTCCTAACTTTGGATAAGTTAAAACTGATTGACCTCTTCCAATAACAGACTCATATAAAAAGAATTTACCTGTTTTAATTTTAGTTTGATGTAAGTCAAATTTTTGATAATGTTCTTTTTCATCCTCATCATTTTCAAATCTAAATACTTTAGATTTATTTTTCTTCTCACTTATCTCACCTTTTGTTATAATCATGTAGCTTTGCTTTAATTTACAAATATAAAAAATAATATATAAGATACAAAATATTTTATATAAAATTATGGCATTAGTTCTTTTTGAAAGTAGAGTAAATATGATAACTGCGGCCACACCTTCAATTGGTGGGTTTCTAGTTGCATATGATACATTAGATGGAGTTTTAAAACAAAAAGATGACCAAGGTGTTATCACACCAATTGGTTCCGGTGGAGGAATAGGTTCTTTATCACAAACATTATCTATTGGTAATACAACTGGTACTAATTCAATATATTTAGATGTAAATTCTGGTATTAAGTCATCTGGTGGTTCTGCTAGTTTAAGATTAGATAATGGTAGTCCTGGTAATTATGTAGAATTATCATCCTCTAATTTAACAACCGGTTCTACTTTAACTATGAATGATACTACTATTCAATTAAGAGGATTAAGTTCATCTATACAAATGAGTACAACAGACATTCGTTTAAACTTTGGGGTGAATCAATTTTTATTACAAAATAATAATTCCTACTTACAGCTAGGAACTACAAGAGTTTTAGAATTTACAACATCAACTGCTTCTAGAGCAAGTGGTAATAGAGTTCCTGTATTTATATCATCAAACGGATCAAGATTTTCAAATACGGTTACTAATAGTGTTATTATTGGTGGTTCTGGTATTACTGGAACACAATCAAACTCTGTCTATACACCTAATCTAATAATAAAAGATGGTGGTTATGTAAAAGGAACTATCGGAGATGGACAATTAAAATTTAATAGTAATAACGAGGTTTATATGTCATCAGGTACAAAAGTTATTGGTATATTGGAAGCAGGTAGTTCAACAATGCTTAATAACAATGGTATTATAATTACAGATAGTGTTACTGGTCCATCTGGAGATACTGAAACATCAACAACAACAGTCAATACTTTTATATCAACATCAAATACAACATTTGATCCAAGTATAAATAATACCGTTGTTGTTGGAGGACAGTTTTTAACTGTAGATAGTTCTGATACCGTTTATCTAGGTGGTGTAGTAGATATTAATAATCAATATAAATTGCCGCTATCAGATGGAACATCCGGACAAGTTATAAAAACAGATGGTGCTGGTAATCTTAGTTGGTCATCCGGAGTTGGAACACCAGTTATTACTGTAACCGCAGCAACATTTGCTGGACTTTCATCATTCTCATCATCTAGCACCTATAGAATAACTGGTGTTGATACAGATTTATATGGTGGTACAGAAATATACTTAACAACAAACTCACAAGGAATATTAAATGATGTTGGTGAGGGTAAATTCTATAATCCTAAATATGATCAAACAGTTGAAGGATATAGAATTTGGAGTGGTACTTCATCATCTTATGCAACAGCTTCCGTTGTTTATTGGGGTGGTAGAGCATGGTCTAATAATAGTGGAACTAATACTTCATCCCCATTGACTATCTTTTTCTTAAATCCAACAGAGTGGACTGTTATTCCTTATACAAATGGATTATATTATAGAATTAGTTATGATAAAATTAAGTATGACAGAGCTACTGATAAAATCATTTATAGAAGTGAAAGAGGTATAAATACAGTAAGTACAAATGCAGATAATATTAGTTATTGGGTAGATGATGTTGGATTATATGATCCAATAAAAGTATTTCAATGGGGTAATGTATATAGTACATCGACTGGAGTTGGTATTGCGAGTCAAAATATAGTAAACTCTTATAATGAGAATCTAAATTTTAGAGGTATTTTACAAACTAATATAACAATGAATAATTCATCTGCTCAATTCAATATGAATACTGATATAAATTCATTACAAGATAATTTAATATTGAATAATTATTTCTATGATAGACAGTCAACTTTATTAGGAAGTGAATATAGTATGTCTTTCCAAAGTGGTAATACTATTACTATTGATGGTAATTTAGTGGTTAAAGGTTCAACAACGACAATAAGTAGTGAGAATTTAATAGTTAAAGATCCTATTATCGTATTGGCTGCAAGTCAGTCAGGAACACCAACATTAGACTCAGGTTTATTTGTAGATCGTGGTATTGGTGCGACTCAAGCTTTTATTTGGGATGAATCAATGGATGAGTTTAAATTCATTTCTACACCAGATGGTGATACGGTATCAGGTAATGTTACTATAACAGATTATTCTAATGTAAGAACTGGTGTTTTAAAAGTTGGAACTGGTGATTTTGATACAAATGATAGATTTATAGTTTCATCATATGATGGAATTGTTTCCTTAATAGTTGATGAGTCTGGTAATGTTTATAATCAAGGTGGATCAAAATCTACTTATAATACCGCATTTGGTTATGGTTCACAAAAGGATTCTCCATCAGGGAGTATTAGTGTGGCTAGTATTATAGGTGGTTCAAGTTATGATGATGGTTGGTATTCTGGTATAGAGATGGAATTATATTCTGGTCCAGCACCACTAACTTACCCAATAGTAAACATATATGTTGAGGATGGTTATGTACAAGAAGTTGTAATCGTAACTAATGGTACTGGATTTACTAGTTCATCAACACAACTTACTGCTAATTTTGATTCTGGTTCTGGTTTTTATATAACCATTAATCTTGCAGTTGTTCGTAATACATCATTTGGTTATAATTCATTAAAATCAAATATCGGTAATGATAATGCGGCATTTGGACACAATTCGTTACTATCAAATACAACTGGTTATAATAATATTGCGATTGGTGCAAGCTCATCAAGTTTAAATACAACTGGTTATAATAATACCGCTATTGGATATGCTACATTATATCATAATTTGATAGGTAATTCTAATAGTGCACTTGGTGCAAATTCATTGTATAATAATACATCTAGTTATAATACTGCAGTTGGTGTAAATTCATTGTATAATAATACATCTGGTTATACGAATACTGCATTTGGATATGGTTCATTGTATAATAATACAACTGGTTCTTATAATGTAGGATTGGGTTCAGATTCACTATATTTTAATAAAACAGGTTCTTATAATATCGCAATTGGTTTTGATTCACTATATACGGCAACTTCTTCTAATTATAATATTGCAATTGGTTATAGATCATTACTTAATACTAAAAGTAGTTATAATATAGGATTAGGTCTTGAATCATTATATTCAAATACAACAGGTATAAATAATATCGCAATCGGTAACTACTCACTATATGTTAATACAACAGGTAATTCTAATAGTGCACTTGGTGCAAACTCATTAAGGAATAATACAATTGGGTTTCAAAATACTGCGATTGGTGAAAATTCATCATATAATAATACAACCGCAACTAATAGTGTGGCAATTGGATACTCTTCACTATATAAAAATAATACAGGTAACTTTAATACTGCGGTTGGTGTAGAAACATTGAGAAATTCTACAACCAGAGTAACAGCTTTAGCGGCAACATTTTCTGCGGGTGGCGGTTATACTCCAGGTACATGGCCACACATTGTTTTATTTGGTATAGGTGGTTCATCTTACTACCCTGGTAATAATGTTGGAGATTATCCTCAAGTTACTATAGTTGTTGGTGCTGGTGGAACTGTAAGTTCTGTTACTTTAACTTCAGAAGGAAGTGTAGTACCTGATGAAACAGTTGTATTTGGTATACAAACCGGTATTCAGTATTATCAAATACCAGGTTCTGGATCAGGATTTTCAATAAACATAGCAAGTATAAAACCAGCCGGTGATGATAACACTGCACTTGGTTATCAGGCATTAAATAATGTTTTTGGTGGTGCACGTAATATAGGAATTGGAAGTCTTGCTGGTAGTTATGGATATTTAGCTGATACAAATGACTCTGTATATATTGGATATAATGCAAATTCAGTAAATTTTAATGTAAGTAATGAAATTGTTATTGGTGCAACCGCACTTGGTAATGGTTCTAATACAGTTACTTTAGGTAATGATAATATAGAAAAAACTATTCTTAAAGGAAATGTTGCAATAGGATTTACGGGAACCTCAGTTTCGCCAAATTGTGATTTAGAAGTAAAAGGTAATCAAACATTTACTTTACCTGATAATAATATGACTTCAGGAGATGTTGTTTATTTTGGTAATGTTACTACTGGTTTAACTCCAGGTTCAATATACTATTATGATGGTGGTGATTGGACATTAGCAAGTGCTTCAGTAGAAGCAACTTCATCAGGATTATTAGCAATTGCATTGGGAACTAGCTCTTCTGATGGTATGTTATTAAGAGGATTCTCTAGATTTGATACAACACCTATATATATGGCGATGGGTACTCTTGGTACAGTACAATTCTTATCAGTAACAGATGGTGAGTTTGAAGAAGTTCAACCTACAGGAACTGGTGAAGTTGTTAGAGTAATTGGTTATTGTGTTGATACAAGTCTATTATATTTCTGTCCAGATACAACTTGGATAGAGTTATTATAAAAATAAAAAAGACTTTGATAAATCAAAGTCTTTTCTTTTATGCGGAGGAAGTAGGTCTCGATCCCAATGCGATTTAACGCACCAACAGTTTAGCAAACTGCGTCCACTACCCAGTGAATTCATCCTCCATATTTTGTAGTGAGCAAGGGAATCGAACCCTATACATCTAAACGTACGTACTGCTTTCCAGGCAGACCCTATCACCATCAAGGCTTACTCACTATTCTGAAGAGGGTAGAGTAATCGAAACCCGTACAGTTGCCCGTACCCCTGGGGTTCAAGCCCAGTTTGCTACCTTAGCGGTACCCTCCATATATTTGTGATTCCAGAGGGAATCGAACCCCCACCTGATCGTTCGTAGCGACCTATCCTATCCGTTAAACGATGGAACCAATTAAAAACAAAAGACCCACAAACTTTGAAGTCTGTGGGTTTCATACTAATTTTTTATATCAATTATGAGCACAACAGAACCTCCCTCAAATTACTTGAGCGACTAGACGAACTTGACGATGTTGTGATAATTGTTTTCATATTACTATATATTAAAATTTTATTCTTTGTTTTTATTTATCTGATAGAAAGGTGGGACTCGAACCCACAACCACGGCTTTAACAGAGCGAAGTAACTTATTTCATTGCTACTAAGAGAGTTTCTTAGAGAAAGACTGACTAAGTATGATTACGTGCTCTACCAATTGAGCTACTTTCTATTTGTGCGGATTGTCAAAATCGAATTGACCTCTTATGGCTTTCAACCATACGCTAAACCGTCTCAGCTAAATCCGCATTATATTGTCTTATCCACTTTCTTATAGTGTTATCACTAACACCATATTTTTTACCGGTCAAGACATAGTTTGTTTCTTTTATATCTTTTAAAATTTGCTCTAATGAAGGTCTTTCAACTTTTCTTTGTCTAAATGAATCACATTTAGAACACATTTTAGAACATTTGTATATTTCTATACCACATTTACAATAATTTTTATTATCTAATATTTCAAATGTTGGTTTAGTTTTTACCAGACCATTTATGTAATAGATTATATTATCAATAAATTCTCTTTTAGAATCTTTATCCAACAATTGATAATCACTCCATTTTATTCTAATTATATCCCAACCTAAATCTTCTAGATATTTATTTCTTCTTTTATCACTTTCAATAATTTTATTATCTAAATAGTGTTGACCACCATCGATTTCTATATCTATTTTTTTATCTAAAATACAAAAATCTAATTCATATAATCCAATTCTGTAAGATTTTATTACACTAATATTTCTATCTAAAAAAACATCAGTAAAGTATTTCTCAGGATATGATTCATTTCTACTATGGTTTAATAGATAGGGAACTTTATCTGGATTATTTTTTAAATATTCTCTTCTACTATTTGATATTTTTTTTCTAGTTTCATCTGATAATTTCTTTCCTTTATTAAGAAAAGAGATATTATCACACATTTTTCTCCTCTTAGTTTCATATTCTGGATCTCTATCACAATGTGATACATGTCCGCCCAATTTATAACCATTTTCGAATATTGAATCACAGTATTTACATTTGTGTATTTTAATTACTTTCTCTTTTGTAATCCGTTTTTTCCTAACTTTTAAATTACCGCAATGACTTTTATGTCCTATTAAAGAATGTCTTTTATCAAACTCCATATCACATATATTACATATATATGGTACTCTATCTGTATTTAGAATACAATGGGACTCATGTATTAAAACATCTTTATTTTTATTACGTCCTATATATACTTTTTTACAAAATTTACAACTTATCATATATAATAATAATTTTTATTTATATATTAATAAGTTAGTGGCTCCTTTATAATAAGTTACAAAGACTTAGTTCCCTCTGTGGTAATCGAAACCACCTTCCCAGATTAAAAGTCTGGTACATCCACCAACAATGTTTAGAGGGAGAATTTAGGGTGTGAGACGGGATTCGAACCCGCATTAGAAAATTAATTCATTCCAGATTCACAATCTGGTCGGCTGCCTTTACCGGTTACAAACACCATATTTGTGTGGAGAGCGGGGCTCGAACCCGCGACACCTACCTCTTCAGGGTAGTGCTCTACCAACTGAGCTACCTCCACTTTTTTGCACAAGCCAAGGGAGTCGAACCCTTTCCATCCGAGGTTTTGGAGACCTGGTGCATACCATTATGCTGACCTGTATTTTGTTCCCCCTGTGGTAATCGAAACCACCTTCCCAGATTAAAAGTCTGGTACATCCACCAACAATGTTTAGAGGGATTATAAAATAAAAAAACCCGAACTTAATTTTAAGTTCGGGTTTACGTTTATGTTTTATTCTCTTTTATGACATTATCCTACAATAACATCTTCTTTTGAGAACGACATACTCATACATCCGAACTTGTGGCTAAACCACTTGAACGACTTACTAAAGCTTGTATGTATTGAATTTGTTCTCATTGTTATTATATATTAAAAGTTTATTCTCTCTTTTTGTTTTTTTGTTATTTTTATAGTACAAAAGTAATAAAAGTTTACTTATCTACCTAATTTTTATGTTTTTATTTTAATTTTTCTGATAATTACACACATCTATGTTTACTCCAGTATCTTCTTTGTTGTCCACATCTTGAAGCACAACTTTCTGTTACACCAATAATGATTAGAAATAATACTACCAATCCGTAATTTTTAATTTTCATATTTTGTTATTTTTTTAACACTGCAAATATACAGCTTTATTTTAATCTACCAAACTTAAACCTAAAATTTCTTCAAGTTTTCTATCTCTATACTCTTCTAAAGTTATAAAATCTCTAGCATAGTATTGACCAAGTTTATTTTTTCTTTCGTCAAATACATCATATATAGGACAAATACCATAATCACCTAGAAGTGTGACTTCTTCATATACACCATAATAAGTTTCATTTACAACTAATTCTTTGTTTCTTGTATAGGAAATGTCTGGTTCTGTTATACAGAATATTTTTAAAACCATGTTTAAAGTCTTTTAATGTCAGGTAAAGTTTCACTTGAGTTAACCATATTACGAATAACTGCTTTTTTTAGCGGAGTTAGTTTTTTATTTTTTAATGCTTCTTCTAAAATAAGGTGGTATGATAAACCCGATAAAATGTAACTTTTAAAGTTAGTTTTTTCTTTTTTAATAAGTTCATCATAATTTGCACTTGGCATAGATTCTTTAAACAATTGACGATGTATATCGAGAATTATTTTTTCCTCTTTACTAATTTTGGTCATTTCCATAATTGTATTTTGTGTTTTTTATATATAAAAGAAAAAATATGTTAAAATGCCAGCAAAATCCAAACAGCAATTAAAGTATATTTGGGCTATGCGTCATAAATATAAAAATAAAAAAAGTGCACCTAAACATATGAAATGGGTATTTAACAAAGATTGGTCCCAAGGTGTTAAAGCCAGTGGGTTACCAAACAAAGTTAAAAGTTTTCAAACTTATGTAAGTGAAAACTATGATGCTTCAACTAAGAAGTAACTTTTCTTACCTCTTTGTAGTATGATAAACTTATCATTTATCAAATCAACATCTGTTACTATGTAGTCTTCCTCTCTCTTTATTTTATTTACTGCAACAGAGTTTTCTTTTAAAGCTCTTCTAGCTTCATTATTTGATTTTAAGAAACCTGTTTTAAATAGAATGTCTGTCATTGTAATACCAGCAAGAATATCTTCCATAGGAACTTTCGCTTGTGGTATTCCACCAAATATATCTAAGAATAATTCTTCATCAAGTAAGTTTAAATCTCCACCATTGAATAAAATGTTAGAAGCTTCTACTGCTTTTTCAAACTCTTGTTGACCGTGAACCATAATAGTTATTTCTCTTGCTAATGTTTTTTGTAACAAAAATAAGTGTTTTGCTTTATTATGCTCTTCTATTAAATTATCAATAGTTTCTTTATCTAAAAATGTAAAGATTTTAATATATCTCTCTGCATCATTATCATCAGTACTTATCCAAAATTGGTAAAACTTGTACACAGAGGTCTTATCTTTATCTAACCATATGTTTGTACCTCCTTCAGATTTTCCGAACTTAGAACCATCCGATTTAGTTAGTAAAGGACATGTCATAGCAAAAGCTTCCCTACCAGGATTCATTTTATGAATTAGTTCAGTTCCTGTTGTAATGTTACCCCATTGATCTGAACCACCCATTTGTAATAAACAGTTATACTCTTTATTTAGATGGTAGAAATCGTATCCTTGAATCAACTGGTAAGTAAACTCAGTGAAAGACATTCCTTCACCTTCGATACGGTTCTTTACAGATTGTTTTGATAACATGTAATTTATAGTAATTCTTTTACCGATGTCTCTTACAAAATCTATGAAACTAAACTTTGACATCCAATCGTAGTTATTTACTACAGGAGTATCACCTAAAAATCTGGTCAAAGTATTTTTGATACCTTCAACATTTTTATTAAGTTCTTGTTCGTCTAATAGATTTCTTTCATTTGACTTACCAGAGGGGTCACCGATCATACCAGTAGCCCCACCAACAAGTGCGATAGGATTGTGTCCAAAATTCTTCATATGTTTTAGAAGAATGATGGGAACTAAACTCCCAATGTGTAGAGAATCTGACGTTGGATCAAAACCAATATAAGAGGTGGTGGCTTCTTTTAAAAGTTGAGCCTCCGTTCCGGGTATTATATCGTGTACTAACCCACGCCATTGTAATTCTTCTACTATATTTTTCATTATGCTAATACTTCTTTAATAACTTCTGATACAACTTTTCTATCTACATGTAAAGTAGCAAACTCTTTCATAATACCACCAACATTTGTAATTCCAGATGCAACTAGTTCATTTACTTTAATAACAATATCTTCTTTAGTTAAAGGTGTTGGAAGAAAAGCTTCTACAATTTTTAATTGTAATTTAGACTCTTCATCACCATTTAATGAAATAACCTCATTTAAAGACTTTGCAGTTTTATTAAGAATTTTAACTACTTCTACATCAGAAAGACAATCAACACTAGTATTCTTCTCAATAGTTTGGATCTCTCCTTTCACTACAGAAAGTAAGTTTTTTGCTACGATATTTCTTTCTTTGAAAGCTATCATGTAGTCTTTGCTAATTTGTTCTTTTAAATTCATAATATTTATTTTTTAATAATTTCTAAAAAAATACACTTTTATTTTCATATTTTATATTTAATATCGAGGTAGTTCACTGTTTTTATTAAAAGTGTATAAGAAAACGTATTTCCCAGCTAATTACTACCATAAACACTAACTATAACTATGTGACCAAAACTTATTCTCTAACAGGTCAGTTGTAGTAGCTCATTATTTATTGTGCAAATATACAACAAAGTTTTAATTTAAAAAATATATTTTAATATATAGTTTATGAAGTACTTAAAATTATACGAAGGTTTTGAATCTAATAGGATTAGTGCAATACTTTCATTTTTAAATAACAAGATAAAGAGTGATAATCCTACAAGAGAGTTTTTGAAAGTATTAAAAAAACTTTCAGATAAATTTGATTTTCCTTTAAGTACATTAAGTGATAAAGAAATACAATATCTACCAGTAAATAAAGCACTTTCTGTTGGTAGAGGTGAAGAAGCAATGAATCCATCTGGAACTTATTGTATTAAGTATTGGTTTTCATTAGAAAACGGATATTTATGTAGTACTGGAACTGGAAATAAAACAATGGATTATAATAAGTATAATTCTTATAATGGTGCTATGATGAGTAATGGTGAAGGTTTAGATCAATCTCACTTAGCTTACCTAGCTAGAGAATATAAAATAGGTGGTATTATTACTCCAGCTAGATTAGGAGATTTAGTAACTGGTGATAAAGTAGTAATGGTTTGTGGTGAAGATTTCAATGGAGATCCTACTTATTTAACTTTTGGTGAAATATACGCGGATAATAGAAGAGATGATGATGATCCTCAGTATTACTTTTATCAAAATGATCATGAAGGTTCAGATCCTTCTGTAACCAGAAATGAAATACAAATACCAGATAGATATAACCTTTATGAAGGTAACGCTGCTTATCAATATGCTTGGTCATTAGGAAGTCCAGAAAATGAATCAGATGATCATCTTATGTTACATAAAGTAATACTTGATGAAAAACCATTAAGATTTAAAGATGATGATTTAGAGAAGATGAATAAGACAGAAGAATCTGTTTGGGATTTCAATTTACCATTGGATGGAACTAATTTGGAAGAATGGAATCAGAGAAAAACTTCAATTTTTAATAAAGTAAGTAAAGAAGCAAATTTTGCAATTGTTCTTTTTCTCGATGATATAATAATTAAAAATGTTGATGATACCACATCTGATATTATAAGTAGGAGAAAATCATTCAAAAATAACGCATTAGCTTTAAAAAAACCAGAAGATATTAGAAAAGAAAATGTTGAAAGGTATCTAACTACTTTATTTACAAAATTGGGAATTGAAAAAGATAAACAAGAATTTAAAAATCTTAACTCAGTTGTCTCATCATCAATTATCGGAGATTACTTTATAATCGCTCTTTATAATAGTAGTGCTTATATTGATAGATTAACAGACTTTATTTCTTATTTATATAGACTTATGTCAGAAAATGATAATTCTTATAACTTTGAGAAAACGTATGAATTATTCAAAACTATTAAGAAAAGACGCTTGAAACAAACGACTGCTTACTCTAAAGGTATTAAAATTGTTAAAGATACACATAATCAAAATGCAGAAAGAATGTCTGATATAATTGATAAAGTGGTTAAAATTGGTTTAAACTTATCAATTTCAGTTAAAACTAAAGATATAGAAACTATTGAAGATCTTAAATCGGTGCAAGTTAGATTATCATCATTATATGAGTTAGCACAAGATGATATTTTTTTCCTTTCAAGACCTGTTAAAGATATTCTTACAAGTTTAGATGCAGATTCTTCGTCATTAAAACTGAAGATGAGTAGATTAAGATATAGTGATGAAGACTACAAAAAGGATATTAAAAAATTAGATAATCTTGAACGAATAGTTAAAGACTTTTTAAGATAGTAGATATAAATCATGTTGTCTAGTTTCTAACTCAGTTAAAAGGTGTACACATTCTCTTCTTAGATCCTTTAATTTTAAAAAGTCCGCTGTATTTTTAGTTTTATTTAATTGTGAATTGAGATTATCGATTTCAACAGTTATTAAATCTTTCATTAAATTCATTTCTTTACCGACCTCTTCTTTTAAATCAAGTGCTAATGATTTAAAATACGGATTTGACATAATAACACCTTTGTAATTATTGGAACTAAAGTTCTTCATAAGTCTTTTAAGTGTATCAATAACTTCATCTTCAGTATTTGATAGGTGTAATTTATCAAGATATTCTAATAACGTCAATTTCATATATTATATATTTCGTTGCATCTCTCTGGTAAGATCTCTTTCCTTTATTGAAGCTCTTTTATCCCAAGTTTTCTTACCCTTAGCCACAGCTATTTTAATTTTAATTTTGTTATTCTTAACAAACATACCAAGTGGAATTGCGGTTATACCTTTATCTTCCAGTTTTCTTTTGATTCGTACAATCTCTTTTTTATTTAAAAGAAGTTTTTTATCTCGATTTTCTTCGTGTATGTCTAAAGTATGTGCTGATTTATAAGCAGCAATTTTTAGATTCTTTATCCAAACTTCATTATCTTTTATAAAAATAAACGCATCGATTAAAGTAACATTACCCATTCTAACTGATTTTACCTCACTACCGACCAATATTATTCCGCAGTCAAATTCTTCTATGAACGTATATTCATAACGTGCTCTTCTATTTAATGCTATCATATTTTATAATTTTGTGGAAATCTGATTCCCTATTCTTAATGACTTGTATTACTTTATCATTACTTTGTTGAGTTATAACCATTGCTAAATCTGCCAAATATAAAGGTGTTGAACCACCTATAAAAGAATCAATCATATTATTATCTTTATTTAAACCATTAGATTGTAGTGGACAAGTAATTATCAATTTAATATCATTTATATCTTTACCATTTCTACTATCTCTTAAACAATCTCTTATATCGTAAATAGTATTTTTTATTATACCTGCCCGGTTTATATCTTCATTAGTAAAATTTCTTTGTTTAATATAAGAATTTCTTATATCATTTATATCTAATAATAGATACTCAAGTTTTTCTTCTTCATTTAAAACTTGATCAATTTTCATATCTCTAAGGATTGACTTCATAGAAAAAGATGAACTTAAATCTATTATCTTGGTTCCTCCAAGATTAGAAATAATTTCATCTTTAATTCTTTCATCTGAAAATCGATAACCAATTAAGGTTGTCTCTGTTTTACTAATTAGATCATATAAATAATCTATTTCTTCCATTAGTTTAGGTATTGCTCAACAAGTTCAGACAATTTCTCTTTAGTTGTCATACCAACACTTCTATCTACAATTTCTCCATCTTTATAGATTAAGATTGTAGGAATGTTTCTGATACCTAACTCGGAAACTTTGTCACCATTTGGGGTTGCATCTAATTTACCAACTGCTACTCTTCCTTGGAAATCAATTGAAAATTGATCTACAATTGGTGCAATTTGACGGCATGGTCCACACCACGTTGCCCATATATCTACTAATGCTACTCCACTTTCTACAAATCCATCATAGTTAGTTTCATCTAATTCTGTAATAAATCCCATAATTTTATATTTAGTTTATATTTATATTATATTTTGTTGAAAAGTTTTAAATTGGCCAGTGATCACTATCTTCTACTTTAGATTCTATTTTAGATAAGATACTCTGAACTCTAGAATTATGTGCATCATCAACAATTTCTTTTCTTACTGAAAGTTCATAAAGTAAAGCTGTTGTATCATCAATCTCTTGTCCTGGTTCGATAGTATGTTTTTCTAATACCGAAAAAGCAATTTCGGGATCTTCTTTATATCGTTCTAATAATAGTTTTAGTATTGAAATCTGTTCAGTTAGTTTATATCCTCTTAAATTAAGTATTGTTTTTGGTAGAAACTGAATTGTACTTGATAATAATTTCATATCTTCTACATCAACACCACCATCTACATAATCTTCATTTACAAATAAAGGTCTCAACTGATTCCATATATCTACTAATTCTGGTTTGGTATAAATATTTCTTAAATAAAATAAGAAATCATCACCTTTATGAATAGCAAGTAGATTATTATCTAGTAATAACTCTTTTTTAGTTTTTAAAGTCCATAGATCTACATCTTTGTCATATGTCGTTTTGACGTGTGTCATACAGTCAAGATCTTTTTCTATTGTGAAATAGTTATTGAGTATCTTATGATTGTTAAACATATTAAAATATCTATCTTGAAATCTAACTTTATAAACATCTTGTAGTTTTGGAATTGTAAGACGTGATAGAACACATTGAACAATCTCCAATTCAAATAAATCTAATTTAACATCAAGCTCTTCCGCTTTTTTAACAATTCTGATTGCCGTATGGCAAGGAGTTTTCAAATTAGATATTTTTAACTCTCCGGTTTTTAAGAACTTCTCAAATTCTGGTGTCCAATAAAACTTATCTTCTTCAATTGAGTAACCAATTGCGGTACAGTTTATATCAAATGATTTGATAATAATCTCTGGATTGTGGGTATTTGACTTGTAACTAACGTAGTTGAATATACCTTCGGTAGTAGATTCAACTATAGAGTAATAATTTTTTGCTCTATCAATAAATCTTAGACCAGCGTAATCATCATACCAAATATTCTGTTCATCTTCTTTAAATGAAAAAAAGTATTCTTTTTTATTCTCGTTATAGTTATCTAAAAGACCATCAAACAAAAAAACATCAATGTCATTGATGATTGCTTTTGTTCCAGAAACTTCTTCCCATATAAGATTTGCAACAGAACCACCTGCGATGAAACCTCTTTTAGGCAAACCCCAATTCGATTTTATTTTTTGAATAGCATTCTTTGCTAACTGTTCTACGTTCATTACTTTTCTTTTTTAGTGTTTAATTTTAAAACTTCTGATATGTGATCATTTAATGATCTTCTGACAGTATTATCAGAAGAAGTCTGATTTTCATCTTTAACTTCTTCCGATTCTTCTGTTGTTTTTATTTGTTTATCTTTCATTTAATCCAAAAACATTTCATCTATTTGTTCAAACTCTTTTTTAGACTGTTCCATAAGTATTTGACGACCATTTCTGATTTGAGATTTTATTGTAGATAAGTTTTTATTTAATTTATCTGCAATGTCTTTGTATTGCATTCTTTCTATCTCTCTCATTATAATAACTGTTTTATACGGTTCTTTTAACTCGTCGATATGTTTCTTCATTACATCAGCTTTCTGTGTGAAAACATCATAGATTGCTTCATTACTTTCAGTTTCTTGTAAGAAATCTTTTAAAGTAGTACCTTCATCATCAAACTCAATGTCTAGTGATATGTTTCGGTTTTCTAACTTTTTATCTTGTAAAGATAAGTTTTTTGCAATTGTAAATAACCACGTTGAGAATTGTGATTTTTCTTTTTGATACATTTCTATTTTTTCCAGAGCTATCATAAATGAGTCTGTCGAAATGTCTTCTGCTTTTTGTACATCATTACAAATTCTTGATGTAAAGTAGATTAGTTTTGGGTAATACTTTTGATAAAGTGTTGCGAAGTCTTTACCGGTTCTTTCTTTAAAAATTTTCTCTTGTTCAGAGAAGGGGGTCTTGCTTAATTCCATAGATTGCTTTTGATTTTTCTTTTTGACTTGCAGTCAATTGCTTTTAATTGTGATTTTGGCTTGTTATTTATTCTAATTGATGTAATATTATTATATGATATATATATTAAAAGTTGTCAACTTCCTTGAAGAAATATGTCATATTTATTTAAGTATTTGTTCAATTTTATCATTTCTTTTAGTTGCTAAGTCGTCTTCAATCCATTCAATATTACTCGATAACATCCAAGTATTATCAACCATATCAGAAATTTTTTTTCTAACATCATCATCATTAAACTTAGATTGATTTGCAACCATTGTTATAACTTTTACTTTTGATCTTAACGAAGTTTTTTCTAACTCACCTAATTCAAACTGAACATCGAATGACTTACCATCACATGTATAATGGTTTGACCAAATGCCTCTTTTAATAAATTGTATTTTCTTATTTTTATCTTTACTTATGAAGTAAAGACAAGTAGAACCCACACCTAGTATGAGTCCTATCAGTATACCTAACCAAATCATATTATTTTACTTTACGTTTTTTTCTTAATTCTAACTTTGCTTGTTTAAATGTTGCAAGTAATTCTTCACTAGGTTGTGTAGTTACATACTTTCTTTGGGTGTAATCATAGTATCTTTGAGAATTACAATCTCTAAAATTGTGAATAGTTAAAATTGATTTCATCCACTCAATATCTGTAGATATATTTAAAAAATAAGCTTTATGACCAATAATATAACCTTTGAAATTATCAATCTCAAACTTTACATTATTTAGTCCACGTAGAACATTAGCTCTTTTTTTATCATCTTTCTCTAAATTGGGATACATATTGATAATTGTCAATACTGCATTATCCATTGGATCTAGTTGATCCAATAATGATTTCAATTGGAGATCTCTCTCATTACTAACTTTAGTTTGATCTACTCTTGCTTTATAATCAACAAGTGTACCAGACTCACTAACTTCAAAAATTTGATAAGTCATTTTTGCAGCCCAGCTAGTTTCAAAGTTTTGTCTTGAAACCATACTTTTTATATTTTTTAAGAAGGTTGCTTCTGATCTATAAACAGAGTCACCTAATACAAATATTTTATTTCTTGTCTTCGCCATTTAATATATCTTTTAATCTATTATCTCTTAATTCTTTAACAATCAAACTTTTGTCTTTATTAAATTCTGTATAGTATCTAAACTTCCAGCCATTTAAGATTTTATGTAATTGTTCTTTATTAGCTTTATGAAGATTTTTTACTATACCCTCTTCAATATTTTTGAAAGCTGCTGCTTCAATGTTAGATCCAAAGTTCTTGGCTCTAATTACAAAGTCTTGTAAATCTAATACATCTTTTTGGAGTTTCTCTAATCTTTCTATGATAGCTTCTGTTATATCTCCTTTCATTATGATAATAAGTTTTCTAATTCTTCTACTGTCAATATTACTACTCCAAGTGAAACCGCTTTTGTTTCTTTACTTGAACCTGAACCTTTTGCTTTCATTACCAAGTAAGTTGTAGTTTTAGATACAGAACCTGCAACTTTACCACCACGTGATTCAATTACTTCTTCTAAATCTTTTCTACGAACTCCAGTGAATACAAATGATTTACCATCTAAATCTGTACCAACTTTAACTGATTCTATTTTTTTAGCAATCGTTATAGGAAGATTTCCTACAAAGGTAAAGAAATTATCGTAGTTATCCACAAAAACTTTTGCAGAAATCTCAGCAAATCCTTCAATCTCCATAACTTGATCGATTGTAGGTTTAGTTGTAAAGTGTTCTAATAAAGCTAACTTCTTACTACCTAATCCTCTGAACAAACCTGTAGCGTGTTGTAGTTTAGATAACTGAACATCAGTGACTGATTTTTGAATTGAGTTATAAACAATCTGAGCCTTTCTTTTACCAAATCTGTCAATACTCTCTAATTGTGTAGTAGTAACATTTAAAATGTCTTCGATAGTTTTATAACCAGCATCCCATAATTGAGTGATGATACCTTCTGACACATTGTCTGCTTCTAAGATTTCAAAGAAAGCAATATTTTGTCTTATCTTTTGATCGTCAGTTTCAGTTAAAGTAATCAGCTCAATACCTGCCTCATTCCAATCAATTTCAGTACCTTCAACAACTGGCATAACAAAGTCAACCGTTTGTAATACTTCTACAATTAGAGGAATAACCATACCACTTCTTTTAACTACAACTTTCGCACCAATTCCTAAACCCATATCTCTTACGAATTTAGCATTGTTACCAGTTACGTTAGAAACAGTAACTCCATCTAATTTAATTGGAGTAATATGTAAAACAGGTTTTAAGAGACCGTGTTTAGAGATATTCCAAGAAATACCTAATACTGTCGCTTCTGCTTTTTGTTCAAAACTATCGTGTTTAAATGCTCTTGCATAACAAGGATTGTTAGATGAAGTCTCACGACCTAAACTTGCTTGTAGTTTAAGATCATTTACTTCTAGAATAATACCATCGATTTCATAGTCGGTAGACCATCTTTTGAATAGCTCTACTAATAAGTCTTCTGTAATATCTTTCGCAATAAATAAATGATAATTTACTTTAACTTCTTGGCCAGAGTTTAACATATCTAAAATGTCTGACTTGTTTTTAAAGTTAAATCCTTCATTTGGTATTGCACCGTATTTAATGAATTGTAAGTCTTTTAATGGTTCTGTTACTTCTTTTGAGTTAAGTAAACCGGCAACTAAATTTCTTGGATTTGCGAACTCTAATGAGTATTTGTCTAAGAAAACTTGTTTAGGCATGATAACTTCACCATAAGTATATGTAAATACATCACCTTTTAAAGATAAGTGATTTTGTATTAGTTTGTAGTGTTCATCGGATTTCTGGCCGAATTCACCATCACCTCTAGTCCAGGTGTTTGTATTGATTTCGTCATGACATAAAGAAAGTCCGTCATATTTTGGAGTACATACAATTTCGGTATTCGGATTGATACCTTTTAATCTTAACCATGTATGTATGTCTTCAATGGTTTTAATTTTATTCATAGATGCCATATCAATAGGTAATTTTGACTTTCTTGTTTCATCAAGAATTTCAATACCTACTTTTGAGAAAAATTCATTCTCTGGGTCATATGAAAACAGTAAATCGACCATCTCATCATAATCTTTATCGGAGATGATTGCATTACCAGTTCTGTAAGCTTCATTTGCTTCTTCTAATTTTGCTACTATTTTATCTATCATAAATAATTTATTTCTACAAATATACAAAATTTATTTTAAATAACAAATAAACCATTAAAGAAAACTGACAATTTAATATATACTAAAAAATCAAAAATCATAAAATGGTTCAAAGTTCATTTCCAAAAGTAGCGGATCAAATAATAACGTATAATAAAAATATTGTTGAGATTTTATCTAAAATCAATTCTTTAACAACAACAACAGATTCTTCTGTTACTCTTCAAGTATATGATGAAAATGGTATATTAAGAAAATTTACATTACCTTCTTTTACATCTTTAAAAGCAGATATTGATAGATTAAATAATAATATTAATTCACTTTATAGTATTGATTCAGCGGGTGCTTTAATTCAAACAACATCACAAAATAAATACAAAAAGATTATTACAGTTGATTTGAATAGAGATCCTACTCCAATTGGAAGTTTAGGAACTTTAAGTACTTTTAAGTCATCACCTAATTGGTTTTTTGATTCACTTATGGATCCTATGGTTTCTGTAGAACTTGATTTATCTGGTAAAATTGAAGATAATGTTAGAAAATGTTTAATTAGAAGATATATTATTGATTTTGCAAAAAATGCAGATGGTTCATTTACTACATTAGGTCAGTCGGCACTTAATAGTTATAATCAGTTATTTAGAGGAAATGCCAACGTGGTTATATCAGAATTTGAAAATTGGTATACTACTACAACGGGTTTATTAAATCCAACGAATCCTAAGTATGATGAGCAAATTTTTGACTTAGAGCCTAACCACCTATTATATGATGGTCAGTTTAGTGTTTTAAGAATACAGGAAGATAGATTAAATAGAAAACTTTGGTACGTTTTGGATACTCTGGATTATTTGATAGTTGATGCAAATATGACAAAAAAATTATCTAACGGTGATGAAGTTATTATAAATTCTGACAAGACATCAACAAGATATAAAATATTAGAAGTTTCGACTGCAGAGTCTAATCCTAGAATTAGAGTAGAAAGACTTGAGGGGATTGAACCAATTCCTGTTGGTATTGGTACTTTAAAGATTTACTCATCACTTATATATACCAAAAAAGTTAGAGTAAGTGTTGGTTATAATGAACGAAATGTTCTTTTTATTAAACCAGTAAATGCTGATAATAATTTAGTTGCAAAAAAATGGAGTTTGGGTACTGGATATTATACAAATGACTTGAGACTTAGTTCTGCATCCACGGCAAATGGATTATCAATGGAACAGTTTTATATTGACTATGTTTATGATTATGGTGTCGTTTTACAAGATTTAGTTGCAAAGAAAACTCCAAATTCATTAGCAGGTACACCAGGTTCACCAACATTGGCATTAGATAACTTTAAAGTAGTTCAAATCAATAAACATCTTACTGATACACCTGATTCTAATTTAGTTAAACAAAAACATAATTATCAGTTATCTTTGAAATCAGAGATACAACAATTACAAGAAGCAATTTTATCAAGAAATAAGGCATCAAAATTTACTAAGTTTAAATCAGACTCTGCGAAAAAACAAGCCGATTTAGAAGTTGAAGAATTAACTAATAAAAAAGATAGTAAAAGTAAATTACTTGCATCAGTTACTCAAGAAGTTATTGACTTATCTAAAGATCCAAAAAATAAAGTTGCTCCTAAATTTAGTGTAAGAGGCTTTTGGACTATTCCAAGTTCTGTAGTTACTACGGGTACTAAACCACAAGAGATTGTACAATTTAGAATACAATATAGATATACTAGTAAAGATGGTAGAGAAGCACCAGTAGATACATTTACAATTACAGATTCTCAAAGTAAAGCTTCGTTCTCTAACTGGACAGAATTTAAAACTGATGCAAGAAAAAGACAGTATAATACTTCAACGGGTGAGTACACTTGGGCAATTGAAGATGTTACTAATGCAGATACTCCAAATATTAATCAAATAGATATTCCAATTCAATCTAATGAGAGAGTTGATATTAGAATAAAATCTATATCAGAGGTTGGTTGGCCAGAATCTGCAGTAGAATCTGATTGGTCTGAAATTATTACAATTGATTTCCCAGATGATTTAAACACAATTGCTAATGAGAATGATTTTATATTAGCGACTGCAACTAAAGAGGATTTAAAAATAAGTATGAATTCTGAATTATCTGCAAAAGGATTAGATAATCACTTGGCAGATACGGTAACTGTAAATAATGTTACATTTCATCACGAAGCTAAAAAGATTTTATCCGGTTTTCAAGATGAGAATGGTGTATCATTAGATTTATATGCTTATATACAAAAGTTATCTGATAGAATTTCATCACTAGAAGAGAAAATTACAAGAGCTAAAGGTGAACTTCAAATTATTATTCTTAGAAATAATCAAGAATTTATAGTAAATAATGGTTCTGAAACAACATTTAATGTTGAGTGTGAAGATTATTGCACTATATTTAATGGACAAGGAGCTGCAACTGGTAGAGTTTATGAAAATAATATTTATGTTATTAAAGACTTTGTTATGAAAATTAAAAATAATGCTAAAGAGTCTTTATTAGGTTTGTTATCTAACAGAACTTACTTACAAAGTAGTTCAATTTATAATACACAGGCACCTCAAAGTTTCTGGGTAAATAATCAAGATGAGTTATTGACAAATGATGTTATTGAAACTGGTCAAACAAGAACTCACTTAGACAATCAATTTGTTTGGCAAATGAACTATGATTCTATTACACAAAATACAGTTGCTAAATTATCAGAGAATATAGGTAATGGATTTGATAATTCTAGTGTAAACTCAAACTCTATAACAAATGTACTTGCGACAAGTGATTATAATGTTGGTTATAATGAGTCTGGTATATTAAAATTTATTGGTAATAATAAATCGTTATTAGATCCTTCAAAATGGAATGATGTGACTGTTTCAATTGCATCAACAACTAAATTCTTAACAACTATTCATCCAGTAGTTAAAAATTTAGAAAATATACAAGAAAATAATAGTGATAAGGTTAAAACATTAAATGTTGGTGATAAGAATTCTATTATAGTTCCATTAAACATTTATTTTAAACTTAACTCACTAGATAATAGTCAATCAGGAGTAAACTATCAGTATGTTGATCTTAATAATTCAACAAAAACTGTTAAACATGTTAAGAAAATTAAATTCTTCTTGGAAAATGAGGCAGAAAATAGACCATTTATATTTACACTTAAATTTAACTTAAATAGAAATAAAGTTATTGTAAGAAAATTCAACTCAACTGGTGGTAGTCCAGCATATATAGATGATTGGTCAACATCAAGTAAAAAATAATAGTTTAAATTGAAAAGTTTTGGTTTATTAAGAACAAATGTTGGATTGACAACAAATATTAAGGTTATGATTGATACTAACTATAAATTTAGTTTAGATAGTATTGAATCTGATCCTAACCTATCTTTTGATAAATTTAAAAAGGTTCCTTTTACTAAAGATAACTACTATGATGAGTTGATTCCATATTTCTATAATAATTTACCTGCAGAAACTGCATTCTCAATTAAATATGAAAATGATGTTGATACAATGTCAAATGATTTTAAAAATCAATATGATGAGTTGTATAGCTATGGTGCACGTAATATAGTTGATAATAAAAACTATACTGAAGAGTATGAGTATTTTGCACCTTTATACATTACAAAAAATGGATTGCCAAAAAACTTCATTATTTTTAGAGTTGATGGGTCTGGTATTGGTACAACCGATGCAAATAGTTTTAATAGCGGAATAATTAAAAAATTAAAAACTGTTAAATTATTTGATTTAAGTAAGAAAAGTATATTGGGAGAATGGTTAGGAAAAAACTTTACAGATAATAAATATTTTCCAGATTCTCCATTAGACATTGATTTTAGAAATTTAGAATTTTGTAGATGGAACGGAATTGATTATCAAAATGGTGGTTATACTTATAAGTCTTTATTTATTGATGATATATTAGATGAGGAAAAAGAGATATTTGAACTTGAAAAATTTGTATTTGATTCTTATAAAAATAATAAAGTTGTTTTTCCCAATATAATAAATTTCTCATTTTTATTTGATGATACTCCATCAACTCCAGATATTAAAAGAAAATGGTCTATAAATAGATACTATGGATTTTATCTAAATGATTTAGAATTAGTTAAGACTATTTCACCATATTTATCGATACCTTTAAGAAGTGATATTACTATTACTCAGAATAGTGGCACAGGAGTATCAAATATACTATACTCACCAAGTAGTGAGAATCCATTCCTTCAAGAGTGGTCGAGTAAAAGACCATTCTATGTAGAATATAATGGAAACTATTATAAGGTCGAAAAGTTTACTGAAACTATTACAAATCAATTAGTTAAAATTTCTAATCCATTGAATAATACAGAAAGTAGAATGTCAAAAGATCTTGGATTTGGTTCATCAAAGTATAATAAAAATGCCAGTATTATTAAAAAATCAGTTACAACAAATACAAAATCTGCAGTAGAGGATTTTGGTGATGTTATTGTCACAAAATATAAAATAATAACTGACTTAAATTTAACTGGACTAACGGCATCTAGTTTTAATCAAAATTATGCTGAGATAGATATTGCTAATAAACTTATCACTAATGATAGTAGTGGTGTAAAAAGCTTCCAGATGACAGAGTTTGATGATGCTGATGTTTGGGTAATTGAGATAGATGGAATATACCATAATTTAGTTAAGATAGATGGTAACATAATGGTTAGTACAGACTACTCTTTTATTTTTAATCAAAATGACTTTACATATAAAGTTCGTGGAGAATCAACAAAGGTTAGTACAGTAGTTGATTTTAATAATTCACCTAAAAAGTTTTCAATTTATAAACTTAATTTTTGTGATATAAAAGATTTTGATACAAGAATTGTTGATACCGATTATTCTAAATATGAATATGAGGAATCTACTAATATTACTTCCACTGATGAAACAAAAATGTATTTAGAAGATATACGTGGTTTAACAGATCCTATAAATTTGGATGATTTTAATTATAAAAATAATATAGTTAATATACCAACATCTTCTGAATATACTGCAAATTATGAAACATTTAAGATAGATGGAAATGATCTTTCTGAAATATGGAGAAAAAATCCGGTTTATTGTAAATGGGGATTTCACAAATCACTTTCCGCAAACGATCTACCATATTCATTGAATAATTCTTTAATTTTTGAAGATTTTAATAGAACTGTTAATATTTACGAACCATATCCTATAAGATCTGAAAGAAATTTAGATTATTTTTATACAATAAACTCCGCATCATCATCATATGTTTATCATAGTTTACATATACAGAATCTAAATAGTAATAATACTATAGATAATATGTTTAATTTTGAGTTAAATAAGTATTTAAACTTTACATATTCTATTACATCAACTCAATCAACATCACCATACCCATATGACTATTTTTCATATTTGTTTGGTAAGTCCACTAAATTATTTAATGGTAAAATTAAAAAGAATACTAATAAGTATTCATATTTTAATGTTGGTGATGAATCTGTACCAAATCATACTTTATTTAGAGGTATAAAATTTGATATTTATGATGTTAGTAGTATTACAATCAATACAAATAATCAAATTGATAAAATCAATATAAAATCATCTAATTCATTTGATGATTATAAATTTTCTATTTTATTATCTGATAATAACTCTTCTCCAATATTTGATAATATTGATAAAAGTAAAATAATTGGACTCACTAGTTCAGATAGTAATCTTGTTTGGAGTGTTATTGATGAATGGAAGATGGATAAACAATATGTATATGGTGGAACTGCTTGGGCAAATGCTTCAAAGGTTTTACATGATGATATTCTATATTATAGATATTCTTCAAATACTACTAATAATCCAATATTTGCAACATATGGTATTACAATACCATCTGCTCCATATACACAAAAATGGGGATTTTATAATGATAAAAATAGTGTTTTTTGGTCACCATTAGTAACTGCATATAGCTCATTTATAAGTGCTACTGGTCCATCAGTTGTATATAATTCAGGAGAATATTATTACTGTGCATCAGAATCTAATATTATTGATTTTTGGAACCCAGGAAAATCTATTACAACTGGTTATACAACCGCATCAATTGTTATCTATAAGAATAATTATTATACATCATTGATTGGTGATAATTACTTTAAGCCAACTATGAATACTTGGACTATGTCTTCGTACACTCAATCAAAGTGGGAAATAATAGAATCTTGGAATTCAACTAAACAATACACTTATGATGGAACATTTTCTGGTAATATTGTTTATAATAATAGTATCTATAAATTATATTGGAATGGAACTAGTAGTATTTCAGTATTACCGGGTACTAATCCATTACAATCAAACTACTGGATAGAAAGAAAAGATAAGTCATTTAATTCAGTTGTTGGTACAAGTTCAATAATTAAATTAAATAATAGATATAATATTTTAGTTGGTGGTGGACAATCCACTTCTTCAGGTCTTAATAATGGTATTATTATTTATATCAATAAAAAATGGAAAAATATATTAGTAAATATAAATATAAGTGATGGTACAACACCAAATATATCTAATTCAAATAGAGATATTTTATACAATGATGTAAATCAGAAACTAACTGCATCGAATTTTACCAATGCTATCAATGATATTACTAATAAATATGGGTTTAGTAATTATGTATCATATGTTGTTATTGATGAAAATAATAATATTAAAAAATATAGTTATTCAGATGTAGATGGTGGTAATATAAAAGATTTACCATATTTATTAAAGTGTGAAGAACCAGATAAATTAGATGTTAAAGTGAACTCTTTATTTAAAAGAGCAGTTGAACTTCCGAATACATTAAATCCAATTAAAAAGTTGGATGGTGGTAGAATAATAGATATAACACAATTAAATTATTATAATAATATTCCAGTTGCGGCAAATATTATTGAAAATAAATATCCACCTAAAGTATTTGAGAATTATCATGGTAATAAAAATATAATTTCACATGAAATACACCGATATAGTGGTTATTATAGTCCAGTATTTTATGATGTTCAATTGTTTGAAAGAGATTCTAATGGAATACCATCTGGTGGTAATTATAAGTTTGATACCATATTAAATGATTTTGGTTTAATGAAAGAAAGAAAAATTAGAAAAATCAATAGAAAGGGAAATATATTAAGATTAGGTAACATAAATGACGAAAAGTCAATATATCCTATGTTAGATGAGTTTGGATATTCTATTTATGACTTTTTTATATTCTCATCAACTTGGGATTTAAAGTATTATTTGGAAACTGTTTATAGTAGTACAAATAAAGATTATTTACAAAAATATACTATTGATGAAAATGTAATAAATACATTTGATATTACAACACCAATTGTAATACCATCTTATATAGGAAAAACACAAGATAGTTAAATGAGAAGAAGTTATATATCACCAGAATATCAGAATAGAGCAGTTTATGGAACATTAAACATGGTAGAGGAAAGTACCTTCTTCGGTGCGAAAATGCTTGAAGTAGAAGATACCATAAGTATAGATAATCAAGATATTATATATTATCAAAGACCTAATGGAGAACAATTAGATGTTTCTATTGAAACATCACTAGATTCTTATATTTATTCACCAGGTAGTAATAATGGTGATAAGTTCAAAAATCATACATTGGTTATTGATAACACACAACCAAAATATCAATTAGATAATAATACCAGATGGATATTAACCATTGATTTAAAAACAATAATTACTAACTATTTATTTGCGACACTTAAAAAATATAGAACTTTTGAGGGAGTTAAGAATGACATGACCATGTTTAATGATGTAAATGTTGCTGTAACTAGTTATATACGTTCAAATGTTTTAGATAGATATAAATACAAAGGTGTAGAGCTTTATGTAAGATACCAAGATTTAAGAAATCAAAATTTACTTAGATATAATAATACATGGTCGACTAATATAATAGATCCTACTTATAAACTAATTAAGATTCAAACTGAAACAGAGTTTGATCAATCGTCAATTAAAATAATGTTTAATCAAGAAAAACCAAGCTCTACTTATAAATTTGATTATTACTTTAACATTTTATTTGAAAAAATATAAACCTTATCATTTAATTACTTATAATATGTAGTATGAATAACGAAGAATTAAATGAAATTTTAGCAAACTTTTTAAAGATGTTTAAGAATAGACCTTATCATCTAGCAAAGTACTTAATTGAAAATTCTGCTCTAAATAAACCATTCCTAAACAAAATAATGAAAAGTGCTAAGTTAAATAATCCTAAAAATCAGGATGTTTATCTAACTAGTATTTCGGAAATGGATGATTTTTATAATTCTATTTTAGATCCTATAAAGATAGGTAATAAGACTTTAGAAGAAGTTACCAAAGAAGTAAATGATAAAATGGATGAACTTATCAAAAATGAAAGGTTTGAAGAAGCAGCAAAGCTTAGAGATTATATGTTAAAAAAATCTATAAAAAGAATTAAATAATTTAAAACTTTTTAATAATTCACACTAAAACTTAAACACTAAAAAAATTATATGACAAACGAAATTTTAAACCCAGAAGTAGGAAACCCAGACTTTGAGCTTTTATTTGAAGAAAAAAGCTACAGAAAGGGTAAGAATATGAGTGATAAAGACTTAGATGCTCTTTATAGCTCTATTAAATTAGAAATACCACAAATAGGTAATGTGGTTAGATCTAACTACCGAGGTATTATGGCTAATCAGTTTGTATTTAGCGTTGACGGATTCAAAGATGATGTTAGAGTTGAAGACAAACCAAATGAGGCAAAGTACCTTAAAAATTGCAACACTGGAGATGAGGTTGATGTTTTAATTACCGAGATAAATCACGGTCAATATTTCATCAAAGGAAGCATTGCTTCACTATATGAGTCAAGAGCTCACGAAAACCTTAAATCTTTAGAGGAAGGAGAATCAGTAACCGCTTATGTAAGAGGACTTAATCCAGCAGGTTACGATGTTGAAATCACAAATGGAGGAGTAACTCTTCCAGGATTTATGCCAAATACCTTAGCAGGTATCAACAAACTTTACGACCCAACTTCAATTGTTGGTGATACATTCCAAGTAATGATTGAGTCTTTCTCAGAACATGAAGGAACTTATATCGTAAGTCGTAGAAAGTATCTACAATCATTGATTCCAGAAGAAATTGGTAATCTTGAGTTTAATAACTTATATGGTGGTAGAGTAACTGGAACAACACCGTTTGGTATCTTTGTTGAGTTTAACGAGTGTTTAACTGGTATGATTCACAAAGCGAATGTTACAGAAGATTGGCAAAACAGAATCTCCGAAATTAAACCAGGACAAGAGATTGAATTCTATGTAAAAGAAATCATTAAAGAGAAGATTATTCTTACTCAAGTTCTAAGAGAAACACTTTGGGATAACATCAAAAACGGTCAAGTTATTGATGGTCGTGTGAAAGATGTGAAACAATTTGGAACTTTAGTAATCTTAGATGATGAAACAGTTGGACTAATCCACACTTCAGAAATGGAGAAATTAGGCAAAAAGTTTGTGTCTGGACAAGACATCAAAGTAAAAGTTTTATCAGTTGATAGACAATCACGTAAGATCTTCTTAACGATTGGATAATTAAAAACGACCCATTTTTAAAATGATAAAATAAAATTGAACCCTGGAGAAATCTAGGGTTTTTTTATTTAATATATAGTTTATTAAAAAATAATTTACTAATATGATAATTAAGAAATTTGAAAGCTTTAAAGGTGGTTTTAGACCACGAGTAACAGATTTAGGTCCAATTCAAAAAAGAGTTGAAATTAGAATTGATCTTGAAAAGGTAGAACATGCTGCAATTCAACAATATAGACACGGTTTTAATAAAGAAAGTGGTAAAATTGATGATGATGATATTAGAGGTTTAGTAGAATCTGCGATTGAAGAAATAACAATTGCTTTAATGCAAGATCAATTTGATATTATGGATGAAAATGGTAAACCAAATAGATTTGTTATTAGAGATAAGAAAACTAAATTAAATATAGTTTGTGTACTAACACCTGGTGCGAATGAATTTACACTAACGGTAATCACTGTAATGACAAAGGATGATTTTAAAACTGATACCTGGGTTGTAGAAGTATAAAAATATTAAAAACTATGACGAAGCACACTTCTTTCTATGCCATCGGATTAAGTTACAAGAATGCTGATGCTGAACTGAGAGGTAAGTTTATTTTAGATACTAATACTAAATCAAGATTATTATTACAAGCAAAAACAGCTGGAATTGAATCTCTAATCGTTACTTCAACCTGTAATAGAACTGAAATATATGGTTTTTCAAATCATCCATATGAGTTGATCAAATTACTTTGTAATAACAGCGAGGGTACTGTTGAAGAATTACAAGAGGTTATTTATGTATACAAGGATCATGACGCAGTAAGTCATATGTTTCGAGTAGGAGCCGGACTAGATAGTCAAATTTTAGGTGATTTTGAAATTATCGGTCAGTTAAAATCTTCTTTTATACAAAGTAAATCATCAGGATTAGTAAATTCTTTTATGGAAAGATTAGTGAATTCTGTTATACAAGCCAGTAAAAAAATAAAAACAGAAACCAAACTTTCTAGTGGGGCTACTTCAGTTGCATTTGCATCTGTTCAATATATCATTAAAAATGTCGAAGATATTGCAAACAAAAATATTCTTCTTTTAGGAACAGGAAAAATTGGAATAAATACTTGTCAAAACTTAGTAAAACATACTAAACACGATAACATAACTTTAATCAATAGAACAAAGTACAAGGCAGAAAAGTTAGCTCAAAAAGTAAATGTTATTGTAAAAGATTATGAAAATTTGAAATCAGAACTCCAAAATGTAGATGTTGTTATTGTTGCGACTGGATCGAAAAAACCAACAGTTGATAAAGAAATACTTAATATTAAAAAACCATTATTGATTTTAGATTTATCAATTCCGAAAAATGTAAATGAAAATGTAAACGAAATAAATGGTGTCACACTAATACATTTGGATCACTTATCACAAATTACTGACGAAACACTCGAGAATCGAAAACTTTATATACCTGCTGCGGAATCAATCATAGACGAAATAAAAGGTGAATTTATAACTTGGTTAGAAAATAGAAAGTTCGCACCAACCATTCAAGCTTTAAAAGAAAAATTAAATGATATCAAAGAATCAGAATTGAATGAACAACGTAAAAAGTTCTCAGATTTTAACGAAGAACAAGCAGAAATAATTAGTAGTAGAATCATTCAGAAAATTACTAATCATTTAATAAATCAACTAAAAGACGGTATTCTTTAGTATATATTCCAATTTTTTATATGTATAACTCCATTTGAATCTATTGTAGAACCATCATCCTCAATCACTTCTTCAAAGAAATTCGGATTAAGAACATCATCAATTGTTTTGTCTGATAATTCTACTTGTGGTATATCTGCAACAAATGCTTCAAAAAGCTTTAAGTATTTCACTTAGTATATATTATTTTTTTTACCAGTTATCATCGTCTTCATCCCATTCTTCATCACCATCATTCTCACTCCATATTATACCTCTTGAACCTGGAAAACTTCTATTACTAATTTTACCAGTTATTGGATCCCAATTATTCATATTATCAACTGATGGATATTGATCAAATTCACCAGGATTTATATGAGCAACAAATGTATCACTATAATTCATTTGTAGATATCCTTTTGCATTACCATATTCAATAAATACATTTCTATCAGAATCTTTACTTGTATAAATACTATCCATTACTTGTCTACCATCATCTAATGTCCAAAGAAGTGCTCTACCAATAATTTTATTATCAAAGTTTTCTGACTTTAACATAAGTAGTTTAACGGTTTGTGGATTTTTAATATAAATTTCTAACCAATCAAGATTTCCAACTGCTTGACAAGATCCTCCTAATGTACCTTGGTGTGGAAACTCATAGTTTCTTCTATGATACCAGAATCCTAAATCATCACCTTCGACTATCTCAAATCGTGAGAATACATCATTCATAATTGACAAGACTGCTCTAAACTCATTTACAAATGTTTCTATCGCTGCAGCGGTTGGATTGAAGTTATATGCAGTCAATAGAATCCTAACTGCTCTACCAATTCTTATTTCTTGTCTACTTTTAGTAAATACTATCTTTTGTTTATCATCAACAATAGTTCTTAACTTTTCTCTATTATAAACACCTTCACCAGTTGGAAACTTAACATAACACCAAGTTTTATGAGTTTTTTCAGAGGTCACTTCACTAATTACTTCACCAATAAGATTATTGTTTGGATGAAATACCTCTTCTGTTGTAGGAGTAAATCCAAGTCTTGCAAAGATAGCTCCGTTAGTTCTAACATTATTAGTCAACCAACCACCTCTACGGCCAACATAATTTACATATTCTCTAGTATCTTCAAGTATTTGTTGTGCAACTCTGTCAGGAGTAAATGTCAATATATTATCATTGTCTATTTTTATATCAAAGAAGTTAGAAACTACTTCTAAGTCTTTATTTTCTATTTCTAATAACTTTTGAGCTATTTCATTATCCGGTAATTTTGTAAGTGCTTTTTTAAACTTACTAGAATAAATTACATTAGACTCTAATAGAAGCTGTTCTAATATAAGTTTCTCTACAATAAATTCATCATACTTGGTTAAACTTCTCATTTAATATGTTAATATTTTTAAAACAACATCTTCAACAAATTCTTTCATATCTGTTGGATCAATTGTTGCAATCGTGTCTTTTGATGAATGACAATTAAATAACATAGAGTAATCTAAATATGTATCTTCATTCCATTTAACATTTGTTTTACCTTCTAAAACAGGAGGTAATGGATTTATAACTACTGAATCAATTCCATTTCTTCTAAATGTAACTGAGTCATTAAAAGGTGTTCGAACTATTGGACAATCAAAAATATTTTTAATGTGATCTGTTAAAGGTCCTGGATAATCTCCGATGAAAAAGTGTTTACCACCTTTACCACTTAACTCTAAATTAAGTACCCATTCTATATCACCAAACTTACCATTATTGATTAGTTCTGAAGCTCTATTAGAGCCTACACCCCCAACTTCTTCACCATCTAATAGAATTACATTCATTGTTGGTAAAAGCTTCTTAATCATTATTGCATTGATTACTGACGCACTATTATCATTTGCATTATCTATGTTAGGATTACTTACATCATGATGTGCAACAACCATCCTATTTGATGTTCCCTGTAGAATAAGATTATATCCGGTAACTTCAGAAGTATAAAACTTATCTAATTCATATTTAATACCTTCCGAATCTAAAAGTTCCATTAAAAATTGAACTCTTGGAGGAGGTGTCTGTGAATTATTATCATAGATAGTTCCTTCATTTCTTACTTTACAGAAGTCATATATTTTATTGTACATAATTGTATATATTAAAAATTATAAATAAAAACACCCCTATTAAAAAATAGGGGTGTTTTTTCTTAAAAAGGATTTTATTATTTTTTTCCTTTTTTATCTTCGGTAGTTGTTACTACCACTTCAGCAGGAATTTCTGTTGTCTCAAGATTTTTAAAACCTTTACCCATCATATTCATGATTTGAACTCCAAGTAGTCCATCTAATGAACCATTTCCACCTTGACCACCACCGTTGATAAGTAAGTCTGGCATAATTTTCACATTACCTTTACCGATTTCTTCTGTTACTTTATAAGTCGTGAAGTTATCTTGACCCATTGCATCAACAGCTAATCTGTAAGATTCTGCAGTCGATTTACCTACTGCTAAGATAGCGTTAGCTTCAGCATCTCCAATAAGAGTTTTTCTGGTAGCTTCTGCTTTAGCATTCAATGTTGTAGATTCGGCGTTAGCTTCTGCTGCAATTTTTACTGAACGAGCTTTACCAGTTGCGTCTTTTACTGCAGAGTCTGCCAATCTCTCAGAGATTTGAACACCTTGGTCAGCTTTTACTAACTCACCTTGCATATCTGCAATAGCAGTTTCTTTTTCAAGAGTTTGTCTTTGAACTTGAGCTTTTTTCTGTGTCTCGTAAGTCACTTGTTGCTCTTCTGCAATCTTACGGTCAGTAAGAGTTTTCATCAAAGACTCTGGTGGAGTAATGTCTCCAATTAGGGTATCTACTGCGTGAACATTATACTCTTCAAGTACTGCAGAGATAGAAGCTTTAGCTGCATCTTGTCTAATCTGACGAGTAGATAAGAAAGCAATAACGTCTGAATCTTGTGCAGAGTTACGGAAGTAGTTACCAATTGTTGGTTCTAATACTTGTGATACAAGGTTTAACATAGAACCGAAACGAGCGATTACTTTTGGTGCTTCTGTCATTGGAATGTGAATGATTTGAGAAACGTCTAAGTTGAATGGGAAACCATCTTTAGAACGTACTGTAATCGTACTCAATCCCTTGTCTAAGTTGTGAGACTCTGTTCTAGCATTTGCCCAGTTAAGAACTAAGTTAGTAGTAGGTACAACTTCAATACGATTTGTATATCTGTTGATTGCATACTTACCAGGTCCAAGTGGTTCAGCCCAAACACCTTTTTGTCCTTTAGATACTAAGTTACCGTGTTTGAAGTTAGCACCAGTTAAGTCAACACCATCAGCACCAACATAAGAAATAACAACACCAACATTACCAATAGGAATTTCAGTCATTTGAACCTCTTCAACTTGTACTGCCCAAGGGTTTAAGTTATAAGAACCCGCAAGAATTACTTGTTGTTGTAAACCTCTATTACCACCCTCAGATAAGAATGTATCAAAGTCTTGGAAGTTATTGTGTCCTGTTACAGGTTCTCCTGCGATTTGACCAGTGTTAAGTGGTTCACCATCAAGTGTAGTTACAATACCAACCATATTCTCTTGTACACTTACTTGTTTAACTGCAGACACTTCAAATAAGTGAGTGTTGATTTTATAAGTACCATTCGTGATATAAGCAGACTGACGTCCTTTTTGTCCTTCGTTATTAAGGAAAGCTACCGCATCTTGGAAATTATCACATTCAACTCTACGTCCTAAGATACGTCCAGTTTTAGGAACTCTACCATCTTTAGAAGAAACTAATCCAATATGTCCTTCTGGGATAACGATGAATGCCTGCATATCAACAGAGTACTGCCAAGGCCACATCCACCAATGTAAACCAGGAGAAAGCATTTTAGCTTGTAAACCTGCTTCACCGTTTACTGCGATGATTCTATCACCACTAAGTTCTTTATTGTCTCCAAAAAGAACGAATTTTTTCGTTACTAAACCAACCTTGTCCTCAGGAACAATGACTAGTCCAAAAAATACACGAAAAATGAATTTGTACATAACGATACATACGAGCGTTAAAAGTACGGGCCAATAGCCCAAAATCTGTTCTACCATAATTTAATTGTTTTTAATTGTTTTAATTGTATTACTTATTCTTAATTAGTTTCGATTAGTTCTAATATATCTTTTAAAGACATATTTAAAAGTTCTTCATAATCATCTGCTTTTACGTCTACTTTCTTAGACACTTGTTGAATACCCCAGTCTAAAATCTTTAACCCGTGTCTATTAGGGTCTAATATAGATTTTGATACCAATCTAACTAGTTCTAAGTTCTTATTCTTAACCAAGTCAATTTTTCTTACATCATTTGTAGTAATAACTCCTGTTTCTTCATCAAATAGTAATTGACCTAATGCCATTTCACGTGCTTCTGCGATTGTCAATTTTCTAAAAGTCCAACCATTGAACTTTAGTTTTCTTTTAACACCTTCAAGTTTAATGAAATGTTCTATATTTGGTGAAAGTATAGTACCATTATAAGAAGTTCTCGGTGTTGATTTAACAGTAATTTCTTCAATACGATACATACCATCTTGTACCAAAGTTTTATATGTATCTCGGGTACAAACAATTATATCACCTTTCTTAATTTCATCAACTTTTAATAAAGTATTTCTATTATAGAAGTATTGTGGTAATGCTATATCAATTTTTGGTAATTCATTACCCTCAATAGTTGTAAAGTTTTTTACAGAGTAAGCACCAAAGTCTTTAATACGTACACTATTATATGAGGAAGTTGGACTATTATTCATAGCGATTACTTCGTATCTAAGTCCTTTTACTAATCGGGTACTACCTTTTTTACATATTACTATCATTAGTCTAAAATTGTGTTAGTTGGACTAGGTATTTGTCCAGATTTATTTTTTTGTGTAATTTTTATTGCAGATGAAGGATTATCTTTTAATCCATTTTGCATCCATTCTTTAAAATCTAAATTTTCAAGGTAGTCTTGTGCAGTTGGAATGAACCTCATTCCAAAGTCTTCTAATATATGTTGTTCACATATATCTTTTACAGATACAATTTTATCATCTGAGTTTGTGATTGTGTATCCGAATATAGGTATCATCACCTCGTGTATCCAAAACCCGTGGTGTGTTAAAGCTCTATGTCTATTATCTGATAAATAGGCTTTAGAGCAATCCATCTTTATATGTATTGTTAAGTAATCCTCTGGTTGTCCACCAAATTTACGTGCTGAAGATACTGAATGTATATGTGCATTTGCCATTTAATATTCTATTTTTTCTAATGTTTGTTTTAATTGTTCGTCTGATAATTTATTGAGTACAAATGTAATCAATTCTTCTGAGTTACCAAAATTTGTTTGAATAGATTGTTTAATAAAATCTAAATAATCTTCTCGTGAACCTATTCCTAGTTTTAACATATTAGCTTCTCTCTGCCATTGTACGCCACCATTGATCTCATAGTTGTAAAAAGCCATTTCATCATCACGAGATATACTAGTCCAAGATAAATCATCTAAAAGTTTTTTGACATCATAGATACTGGTATTATTTGGAATTTCAAACTCAACATACTTAAATGGTTGAGTACAGATATTATCAACAATGTCTTTAGCTTCTTTTAAACCTAAACCTAAAAGTTCTTTTATATTTTTTACAAATTGTAATTTACCAGCACATTGGTTGATAAGTTTTATTCTTATTACATTTTTCATTTACACACAAAGTATTAAACTTTCTTTATATAAGTATTCATCAATAACCTTTTGATCAATTTGATTTACTTGTTTTACTAAGTTTGGTAGCTTTGTAGGTTGTAGGCCAATATTTCCTACGACATCACCATTATTATAGTTATTTATAATATAGTCTGCCATTTGATTTTTCTGAAGTGGATTCATTTCAGTTTTCATTCTATCTCTAATGTTTAGTAAACCTTCATTAGTTTGATAACGAGCTCTTTTTAATCTATCTCCCTCTGGAGAGAATACATTGATACTTAAATCAAGTTTTTTATCCCAGTCTCTTTCAAATAAAAGCGATGAATGAAAAATTGTATAGATTGAAGATTTTCTTTCATATCTATTACAAAATTTATTATAAGCATTGAATAAATCGTCTTCTGTTATATCAAGAACTTTATCAAATGTAGATTTATTTAAACTACGAAAATCTAATTGATGATTTATAAAGAAGTCAGAACCTATCTCTTTTCTTACATCACCTAATAGTTCATGATTATGATTTAAGATAAACTTTAAAATAAGGTCTGCATCGAAAACAGGTATACCTATTCTTTTGAATACTTCAATAGTTGTTTTTTTTCCTGAGTATCTACTACCTGATAATCCTAATGTAATCATATTTCGTCTTTATATTTTGAAATACAAATATACAACTATTTTTTAGTAAAACAAAACTAAACTAATAAAAATTTAGTGATATAAATAAATAAAACAATTAAAATATGATAGTAAATTTAAAAAGTAAAACTAATT
>Ga0209084_1000030_pt1 | contig 134835 bp, 114 predicted proteins | sample C_130820_MF_Meta_FD_187309 | JGI IMG/M metagenome (GOLD analysis project Ga0209084, IMG submission 187309) | Freshwater microbial communities from Lake Croche, Canada to study carbon cycling - C_130820_MF_MetaG (SPAdes) (version 2) | ecosystem: Environmental > Aquatic > Freshwater > Lake... | reverse complement strand
TTTCTTTTCCGTCTCTTTTTCAGCTTCTTTTTGTTTCTTTTCTGCTTCTTTTGATTCTTTTAATGCTTCTTTTATTTTTTTCTCTGATTCTTTTTTAGCTTCTTTTTCAGCATCTATTCGTTTTTTTGTTTGTTCTTTGAATATCTGTTCGTCACGTTTTTCCACTCCTTTGATCGCTTCAATCTGTCTATTTTTTATAAAATAGCGTTCAACATCGTCAGTTATTTTTGATTTTTTATCCGCAATAAGAACTTTTAATTTTTCTGTTTCATGTTCAATATCCAATCCATTTAGTTTATTTTTTAACTTTATTGTTTTCTTGAGATTATTTTTTTTCGTTTTTAATTCTTCTTTATATGTGCCCTTTACTTTTTGTAAAATATTTTTTTTGTCTTTTTCATATGATTTCTTGGTTTTTATCATATTAATAGTGAGTTGTTTCACCTGTTTTTTTTCATGTTTAATTTCTTCTGATATTCTTTTTCCTTCACTAATAATATGTTTTTTTAAATTAGATTTTTCTTCACTTGATAAAGAAGGTGTTCTCATATTTTCTTTCAACATATGTATATGTTTTTTGAAAGATTCTATTTTATTTTTAAAATTTATTTGAACTTGTTTTATACTTTCATCTATTTCCATTATAACTCTTTTTATTTCAATGATTTCTGGTAAATCTTCAGTGACATTCTTTATACTAGACATATCTCTTATTTTCTTTCCACATACATTTTTCAAATTATTATATACAGTATCTTTGAAAATAGTATAATCATTTCCAGCATTTTTAATATTTTCACGTATTTCACGGATTTTATTCCTTTTAAATGTATTCATTTCTTTCAATTCTGCTTTGATTTTATTTATTTCTTCTTTTATTGTCGTTGATTCTTCTTTGGCGGTTTTTATAATTTCATCTATATGTTCTTTCACCGTTTTTACACAATCTATTTTAATATCTTTACTTAACCCGTTACATTTGTTGATTAATGGTTTAAACTTGCTTTTATTCATTACGGATGTCCATTCTCCTAGCGTTTTTGAATAATTACCGATATCATTTTCTAATTTTATATAATTTTTATATTCCTCACTATTTCTATCTTCCGTTTCTGGGAGGTCATATTTATTAACAATCTCTTGCATATTTTCATCATCAACTAAAGGAACTTCTATTTGTTGTATAACGGGTTGAGAAAATTGTCTAGCATCTTTTTCACGATTCAGATAACTTATATGTCCAGCAATTTCATCTAAAAAACGTTCTTTACCCTCTCTTGTAAAGAAACCATCTTCGGTCAAAGAAAACTTTTCTGAAAAAGTAGAAAAATTGACGGGTAACTGATTTTCTGGAGTTTTACATAAGTTCAATAATTTAACTAACTCCATTGGATCTACAGTTATAGGTGTTGCGGTCATCAATAATACACGAACTGAATCTTTACCAGATACTATATATGAATTCATAATTGACTTATGTAAAGCATCCATATCTGGTCTTTCAAGTGTTGAAAGGTCGTTACCACCATACAACTTATGCGCTTCGTCAATAATAAGAAGAGTCTTATATAATGGGTCTTGTTCTCCATTTTTCTTAACGAGACTTTTATAAAAACTATTCTGTTTAGAAACGAGGTTACTGAATTGCTTATAAGACATTGGACGAATAGACCAAGAATCCGAAAGAAGACGCATTCGTGCTACCTGTTCAGTAGGAAATGGTTTACCATTTGCGTTTGCTTCTTCGATAACAGCTTTTATTTTGTCACTACATACTTGTTCAAACATATTTTTCCAAATATCATTTTTTAATGTTGTCCTCGTAACCCATAGTATTGTATATTCAGCACTTTCAAATGAAGATGTAGCCGTTGCAATAGCAGCGCAAGTTTTACCTGTTCCTACACTCCAGTTAAGGAGCATTCCTTTTTGTGGTGTTTCAGGTGTAAAATACGATTTTATAAATGCTTGGCTGGGCGATAATTTCACTACTGAAGACGGATTTCCACCAAATAATATTTCACCAGCACCAGCTTTGTATATTTTGTTTTTTAAATTTTTTGGAATAGGGTCTTTATATATCTTCAACTCTTTAAGTCCTTCATTTAATTTGCCTACTATACTAAATAATTCACTACCATCACTACCAACACTATTATTACTACCATTACTTAATGTGTTAGTTAAACTACTTATACCAGAATAATTAGAACTAGGATTTTCTAAAGATTTTGGATTAGTTAAACTACTTATACCAGAATAATTAGAACTAGGATTTTCTAAAGATTTTGGATTAGTTAAACTACTTATACCTGAATAATTAGAACTAGGATTTTCTAAAGATTTCGGATTAGTTAAACTACTTATACCAGAAAAGAATGACTTTTCTATATCATCATTATTTTTATTATCTTTACTAGAAAAAATAGGTTTTTTTGGAAGTTTTCCTTTTTCTAAGGAAGGACCAGCATAACCACATAAATTTTCCATTTTTACATCATTCCATCCATATTCTTTAAAATTTTCATTTATGAATTTACGCATATCTTCAAAACCTAGTAGTTCTTCAGGAAATACAATACCTTCACCGCCTCTCATAACTTCAAGAGGATTAGATTTATTAACATCTTGTATTATTAAGTCAGAAGATTTCAAAGAACCATTCAATGTCTCAACATCTGAATAATAAAATGAAGTATCAGGTAGTGATGTATTCGATGATATTGAAAAGTTATGTATATTACTATTCAATTCATAATCTACAGAACCTAAAATAACTGTATTTTCCAACTCTGATAAAAAATTAAATAATCGTAGATCTATATTTAATGTCTTAAGGTATAAATCAAAAGCACTTTTAGAATAATTAAATGATTTTTGATATTTTTGGTTAATACTTAAATCATAATTGAAAACATATAATGGCCAACCCATTGTTGGATGAAATACTAATCCTTTTTGACCACATGTTCGTGTTCCACGTCCAATTACTTGTTTTTGATCTGCCATTGTCGTTTGTGGTTCAAAAATATGAATATATTTGATATCAAATAAATCAATACCTTCTTTAAAACCGCTATCCATAACAATAATACGTGCTACATCACCATAAACATTATCAGGTCTACTATTGAATATACTTAATATTTCTTTTTTCTTTGAAACACTTATAGGTTGGTCAAATACGTTCACAGAAGAAAGAAGAAAAAAATTCTTCGAACGTGTTTTCATTAATTTTTCTTTTGTACTGAGTTCAATTTTACCATATTTTATGTTATCACTATCTTCTTTTGAAATATTTTCAGCATTATATCCTAGATTCATACCACTAGCAATTAAAGAACTAGTAATAATTTTTGCTCCTTGGTATCCTTTTATATCAGAAAAAATGAAATGTTTGAAAAGACGTCCATAATTTTTTATATCAGAGTTGTCTAATTCTTTTATATGACTCAATAATTTGTTCAATTTTGGAGAAACAACAGGTAAGTCTGCTAAAAGTTGATTCTTATTAAAAAAAGGAAGGTCAAATTTATATTCTTTTGATAGTTTACTCCAATTACTCTTTTTACGCACACATTCACTATTAAATATAGTATATCTTGGATTATCTAATATTTCTTTTAGTTTATTAATCCGTGTTTCTTCATTTTCTCCAGATTCGTCGGTTTCACCAGATTCGTCGGTTTCTCCAGATTCGTCAGACTCTTCAGTTTTTTCGGAATCTTCACTTCCTTTAGATTCCACAGATTCTTTAGATTCTGAACTTCTACTAGAAGAATTTGACAATTCAGACATTATATATAATAAAATGATTTTTTTTGTATATATCTTATAAAAAATAAGTGATTTTTTATTTTTCTTTTTAGTCGATGTAATGATAAAATACAATTCTATAAAGATAATTATATTATATATATTACACCGTCCGGAAAGAAAAATGAGACAAAACCAGTTATGACTTATATATTTTATAACTATGTTTCAAATAATTACTTAAATGTTCTTTTGTAATTTTTGTATTTATAATATTTGTTATTACTTTATGTATATCTTCATAAGTATTTGGACTTTCCTTCTTTATATAATGTTTTAATTGACTAAAAAATTCCTCTATTGCGTTTGTTTCTGGGTGATATGGAACGCTATACAACAAATGATTTAAGTTTTCTTCTATTCTTTCTTTTATCATTCTTGATTTATGTATTACAGCGTTATCCATTATTATCAAGTAATTCTTATAATATTTTTTTATAAATTCATCATAAAATTCTAAAATATCATCTGTTTTTACTCCTCCTTTTCGTTCTGGATATAATTTCCAACCTATTACTTTATCAGCACAAATGGCACATAACATATTATAGCGTTTATATGGATATTTATTTGTCTTTTTGATTACTCTTATTCCACTTTTACTTCTTCCGTAAGTAAGCGTCATATTCAAATAAATAGAAGTTTCATCTAAACAAATTGTTCTATTGTAAGCGTAATCTTTTAGTTTATTATAAAAAATTTCTAAATCTTGTTTTTCTTGACCTTCTTTCTTTTCAGGATAATATTTACTTCGTAATCGTTTTCTTGTAAGTTTATGTTTATGTAAAATATTATAAATACTTTTATCATTTAATTTTACTTTATATTTATCATCAACCAATTTAGATAATTCCCACAAAGTCGTTGTATTATACTTTTTAACATAATTTTTTACAAATTTTTCAATTTCAGGTGTTATTTTGAGATTATGATTTTTTCGTGTTTTTCGTTGAATATTTCTTTGTTTTTTATATGTTTTTATCCATCTTGCTAATGATTGATATTTACATTTGAATATTTTACAGGTTTTACGCATATCATCATTATTTTCTAAATAATATTTTACAGCGGTTTCTTTATAATCTTCTGTATGATGTTTCATAATAAATCTTTATAAAAATATTAAAAATAATATGACAATATACTAATAAAATGGAAGATTTTATCGCATTAAAAAATGAAAATGAAAATTTAAAAGAAAAAATAATGGAATTAGAAGAAAGACTTAAAAAATATACAAATGGAAATAATCATAAAAAATATTATGAAACAAATAAAGAACGTGTTAAAGAAAATGGTAAAAATTATTTACAAAAATTAAAGAAAGAAAATCCTGAAAAATTAAAAGAATATGCAAAAAGAGCATATCAAAAAAGAAAAGAAAAATTGAAACAAAATAAAAACTAAATTACATAAATATATGGTATATGATTACTAATAAAATGAAATACGACTATGATTTATTAGTTTCTTTTTGTAAAGAAAATAATATTACTTTGACAAAATATTATAGTATTGAAAAAGTAAATAGAGAAACAAAAATAGAAGGAAAATGTATTTTTGAAAATTGTAATAATGAATTTAATAAAACACACAGAATGTTATTATATTCAAATGGTTATTGTAATTTTCATACTGAAAATCAAAGACAAAATAATAGAAAAAAAACTTGTTTAAAAAAATATGGGGTTGATAATCCGTTAAAAAATGAAAAAGTTAAAAAAAAAATGAAAAATACAATGATACAAAGGTATGGTGTTGAAAATCCATCTCAAAATGAAGAAATACAAAATAAAAAAATACAAACATCATTACAAACATATGGTGTTGTAAATCCTTCACAATCACAACATATAAAAGATAAAAAATGTGAAACTTCGATTAAAAATTACGGTGTTCCATACCCTTTACAAAATGAAAGTGTAATTAAAACCATAAAAAATACAGTTATGCAAAAATATGGTGTAAATTCGGTATTACAAAATAGTGAAACTAAACAAAAAATAAAAAATACAATGATAGAAAGGTATGGTGTTGAAAATCCATCTCAAAATGAAAAAATACAAAATAAAAAAATACAAACATCATTACAAAAATATGGCGTAAATCATCCTTCTCAAAATGCAGAATACATGGATAATTTAGTTAAATTGTCTTTCAAATTAAAAGATTATATATTACCAACTGGAAACATAATAAAAATACAAGGATACGAACATTTTGCATACAACGATTTATTACAAAAAGAAAATATACCAGAAGAAGACATTATTAACGGGTGTAAGAATGTTCCTATTATTTGGTATAAAGATGAAAATAAAATGAAACATCGTCATTTTGTAGATATTTTTATTCCATCACAAAATAGATGTATAGAAGTAAAATCAACTTGGACTGCAAAAAAGAAAAAATATTGTATATTTCTTAAACAACAAGCAGGAAAAGAGTTAGGGTATAATTATGAAATTTGGGTATATAATCAAAAAGGAAAAAGAGTTGAATGTCATATTTAGGAATTTATATATTTGCGTAAAACTATATAAACATTTTATATTTACTTTATATATAAAATGATTACCAAAGATAAACCTCCTGACAAATATAAATGTTTAAAAATTCCTATTAAATCTGTAATTCATAATGAAGATATTTTACCTATTTTGGAAAATGCTATTTTGAGAACAAATAGTATTACCTGTAAAACTTATTTTTTATTACGATTATGGGTTCTTCATAAATATCACAACAATCAAGAAATTCCTGTAATTACCGCGGATACTATTTCTATGTGTATGAAATCCGTGTTGAAACCTTCTTCGGGACAAAAACCAAAAGGAAACAACGCTATTTTATTACAAGAATTTCAAAATTTGAATTTTCCTCCGCATGCTCCGGAAAATAAATTTGTCACTGCGACCTTACGGTCTCCGCAACAAATCAATATTTTTGATTTAGAAGATGGAAGTAATTTATCATCTATTTTGGATTATTATGCTACTACGATGATTACTTCTATTGAAAATAATATAAAGATGCGTTTTTTTGATTACATCAAACGATTTGTGAATTCTTATTTTAAACATATTTATAAAGACCAATTGGAAAACAAAGAATTCAAAAAACAGTTTTACAAAGAAATCAATTTAGTTAAAAATGATATTATAAACAATACTTTATTTTGTGATGAAAAATATCATATTTGGTTAAATGAAAATCGTTATAAGATTGTTCCTGAAACCTTTGAAACCAGTTATTACTATGATGTTAAAGTTTCACCTTATAAATATTTGAAACATATGATATTTATGTGTTTGGAATTAGAAAAAATAGAAAGAAAATTATTCCAGTTTTTTCCTATACAAACCAATAATATACCAAGACATATTCAAGTGGATACAAAAGCATTAGTGGAATTGTTTGTTGAAACAGAAAAACATCAAAAGTTATTAGATGTTTGGATTACTGAAATAAAAACAGGAAAAAATAAAGGAAAACCAAAGAATAAAACAAAAGGAGAATTGTATAATTGTTTGGAACAAAATAAAGAATTCATTTGGGATACATTTTTTAATATAAAACAATCATTACGAAAATATAATTTTGATTATACAATTATTACAGATGGTTATACATCTTCGTTAAGATTTTTACACAAAGATTTTATAGAAGAAGAACAATTAAAAAAAGACAAAAAAAAAGCGGGTAAAAAATCATTACAAGGATTATCCAAAGAAGAAAAAGAAAAAATTAAAGAAACCAAGAAAGAACAACAAAAAGAAAAAACAAAACAAAAACGATTGGAAAACAAATCCAAGAAAGAAGAAAATAAAAAAAATCCAGAATTTCCTTATATAGATGAAGTTCCAAAAGAACTATTGCAAGGAAAACATATTTTTATTGACCCCGGAAAAAAAAGTTTATTTACAATGATGGATGATGAAGGAAATTATTTTTTTTATACCAACCGTCAATATTTGAAAGAAACAAAACGATTAAAATATCAATCATTACTAAAAAATCACAAAGATAAAATAGGAATAACTGAAATAGAAGAAAAATTAAACAAATGTAATTCTAAAAGTTGTAATTTGGAAAAATACCAAGAATATATAAATGCAAAAATAAAAGCGAATGAAGCATTTGGGAAATTATATCAGCACTATAAATTTCGTAAATACAAATGGTATGCTTATATCAATAAGAAACGAACAGAAGATAATATGGTGAATAAAATTGTAAAAAAATTCAGTAAAAACCATATAATTATCATAGGAGATTGGAGCATAGGAAAACAAATGAGAAATTTCATTTCTACACCAAACTTAACTTTAAAACGAAAATTACAAAAAACCTTCCAAGTTTATAATATAGATGAATTTAGAACTTCTTGTTTATCCTATAAAACCGAAGAAATATGTGAAAATCTATATTTGAAATTCAAAAAAGACCCGAAACAGAAAGAACGAAAGATGCATTCTATCCTAACATATAAAATGGAAAATAAACGGTTGGGATGTATCAATCGTGATAAGAATGGATGTAAAAATATTCAAAAAGTATTCAAATGTTATATGGAATCAGGAGAAAGACCCGAAAAGTATAGAAGAGAATACAAATTCCGATAAAATATACTAACCATTACAGAGTTGTAATTGTGAAATAGTATAACGCCCGTAAGGGTGCATTTATATCATTGAAAAAGAGAATGACAAAAAATTTATTTTTTTATAAAGTTTGTCTCATTTTTTTTTCCGGTCGGTGTAACTACTAAACCATAATAAAGTATTAAACTGAAAATACATTTTTGATAAAAACCTCAATTTTACACGAAATTGAAAAAATGGAATAAGAAAATTGATTATTAGTTTATTTAATAATCTTTGAAATAATATAAAACTATCTTACTATATTATAAAAGCCTTTGAATAACTAAAATGATGAAAATGGACGAATATAAAGCTCCTTCTAAAATCATTGGTATTCAGTTAAGTATGTTGAGTCCAGAAGAAATACGTAATAATTCAGTAGTTAATGTAACAAGTCGTGATACTTATGTAAATAATAAACCTTGTGTAAATGGATTATTTGATGTAAGAATGGGTGTTTTAGAAAATTCACTTATTTGTCCAACAGACGGACAAAACTATTTGAATTCTCCCGGTTATTTTGGACATATTGAACTGGCAAAACCTGTTTTCTTTATTCAACATATAAAAGAAATTATAAAAATTCTCCGTTGTATTTGTTTTAAATGTAGCAAATTACTTATTAATAAATCGCAACATTCGCATATTCTCAAAAAGAGTGGAGAAGACAGATGGGATTATGTATGTGGTATAGCTTCAAATGTCAAACGTTGTGGTGAAAAAACTGATGATGGCTGTGGTTGTAAACAACCAACAAAAATTAGTTTAGAAGGAATGTCAAATATATTTGCCGTATGGGAAAAAATGGGTGAAATGAAAGAAACGATTAATATTAAACTCATACCCGAATTAATTATAAAAATGTTCAAAAGAATTAGTGACGAAGACGTTTTCTTTCTAGGGTTTAATCCAAAATGGTCACGTCCAGAATGGATGATATGTCAAGTATTACCAGTAGCACCACAGAGTTGTCGTCCATCGGTAAAACAAGACGCACAACAAAGAAGTGAAGATGATTTGACTCACATTTATAGCAACATTATTAAAACAAATAACATTCTTTTGGAAAAAATCGCAAATAAAGATACACCGGCTAATGTTATTGAAGGGTGGACAACTATTTTACAGCATTCTATTGCTATGATTGTAAATAATAAAATAAAAGGGATAGCACCTATGGCACAACGTTCCGGACGTCCGTTACAATGTATAATGGGTCGTATAAATAGCAAAAATGGACGAATTCGTGGAAACCTCATGGGTAAGCGTGTTGATTTTAGTGCCCGTTCTGTTATTACTGGAGACCCAAACATATCTATTCGACAGTTAGGTGTTCCAATGAAAATAGTAAAAAATTTGACAAAACCAATAGTTGTAAATGATAGAAACCGTGATTTTCTATTGAAACTAATTTCTAATGGTCCAGAACAATATCCGGGAGCTAAAATATTAGAAAGAAAAACAGGTGAACAGATTTCTTTGAAATATGTAGATAGAAGTTCTATAATATTGAATAATGGTGATATAGTTCATCGTCATTTGATGGATGGTGACCCAGTTCTTTTCAATCGACAACCGAGTCTTCATAAACTCTCTATGTTGTGCCATATAGTAAAAGTTATGAAAATAGGTGATACATTCAGACTAAATGTAGCAAATACTAAAGGATATAATGCTGATTTTGATGGTGATGAAATGAATATGTTCGTAAGTCAATCGACAATAGCAGATACCGAGCTTCGTCATCTAGCAGCAGTACCTTATCAACAAATATCTCCTACTAACAATTCTTCAATAACTGGTATATTCCAAGATTCACTTTTAGGTTCATATAGATTTACACGTAAAGATGTTGTATTTACACAACGTCAAGCTATGAATTTATTGATGTCATTTTCAAAAATAGATATAGAAAAATTAAAAAATCTTGGTAAGAGAATAACTAGTTTTGATATTATTTCTCAAATAATGCCTCCTATTTCTATAAAAAGAAATACTGGACTTTTTCAAGATGGTGAAAATCCAAAAACATCAAACAATGTTCTAGAAATCAAAGTTGGAGAATATCTGAGAGGACAACTCGATAAAGGTTGTCTTGGTTCAACTAGTAAAGGTATATTACAACGTATTTATAATGATTTTGGATGTATGAAGTCAGCAGAATTCGTGGATGATTTACAAAATGTAGTTACAGAATACATGAAAACAAGTTCATTCAGTGTTGGTATAAGTGACCTCATTGCTAATAAAAAAACAAATGACGAAATAGTTCAAATAATCAACACACAAAAAATGGGAGTTCAAAATATTATAGATAAGGTTCATCTTGGAATTTTTGAAAACAATACCGCTTATTCTAATATGAATGAATTTGAAACGATGGTAAATAATACACTCAACAAAGCTACTGAAGAATCCGGTAAAGTTGGACGTAAATCATTGAATAAAAATAATCGTTTCATTATGATTGTTGAATCCGGTTCTAAAGGTTCTCTTATCAACATATCTCAAATGTTATGTTGTTTAGGACAACAAAATGTAGACGGAAAACGTATTCCTTATGGATTCGATAGTCGCACTCTTCCACATTTTACGAAATATGACGACTCTCCAGAAGCACGTGGATTCATTGAAAATTCTTTCATATCTGGATTAACCGCACCAGAATTATTCTTTCATGCTATGGCAGGTAGAATAGGTCTTATTGATACGGCGGTTAAATCAGTAACATGGGAAACAATGATAATGGTAGTTGACAATGGAAAACCATTACATACAGAAATTGGTAAATGGATTGATGATAAGATTGATAATCCGACTTTTAGTGATAAAATACAAAATTTCAAAGAAAAAAATATGGAATTATTGAATATAGATGGAGTATATATACCAACCACAGATGAGAATGGAGTTGTAAAATGGGCAGAATTGAATGCGGTTACACGTCACGATTATGGTAATTCAATGTTTAGAGTTAAAACACAGAGTGGGCGTGAGGTTGTAGTTCCAGAAAGTAAATCATTATTAGTATGGGATGACGATAAAAATGGATTCTTTGAAAAACCAACTCCCGAAATTGTAATAGGGCAATATATGCCTGTTACAACAGAATTATTGGGTTCGGTTATTGATATTGAATTTGTTGATATGAAAAATTATTTATCTAAATCAAACTATATATATGGTTCTGAATATGGTATTGCGTTTAATTCAATCCAAACTGAAATAAAGAAAAATAAATATATCTCTAACAAATGGTGGAATGAGAACAATGGTAGTATTTTCACACTTCCTTACAGTAAAAAAATGTATTTGAAAAATGTTATAACTCCTACGGACATTTCTTTAATCAAACCTGGGTTCGTATATTGTTATAATGATTTAAAATATCAACAATTCATGCCTGAAAAATTCAAACTAGACTATGAAAATGGTATATTTATAGGTTTGTTTTTAGCACATGGTAAGATATATAATAATACCATAACATTTACTACTAATAATTTCAATATCAAAGATTTCATAAATAAATGGTTGAATAGTTATAATATTTCATATTTTGAGAAAGAAAAGTCAAATAAACATGATATCAAAATAACAGTCATTATTGTTAAATCAATACTTTTATCTAGTTTCTTGCGGAACTTTATAGGTTTTGATAATACATCGAATATACATGTTCCATATGAAGCCTATATATCAAAAAATGATTTTATTCTCGGTTTATTGAATGGCTACTATTCTAGTATTGGAACAATCACTGAAAATTCAATCACAGTTTATTCTCTTTCAAAGAAGTTAATTGAAGGTATTTCAATATTGACAAATCGAATCGGTATTTTTGGTAGAATGACTACAAAACAATTGAAAAATAATAAAATATCTTATAAATATATTGTAACAGCACAATGGGGACAAAAATTTACTAATACAGTCGAGTTATTGAATGAATATAAAAACCACAAACTGAAAATTAATAAATGGAATTTAGAAGACAAGAATTTCAAAACTCATAATAATGTCGTATTAGACAAAATAGTAGAAATTACTATTTTAACCAACGAAGAAGCCGGACAAAATATTCATTCTAAATTATATGACGTAACCGTCCCTTCTACTCTCAATTTCCAATTGGCTAATGGGTTATGTGTTCGTGATACATCTTCAACTGGATATATACAACGTCGTTTAATTAAAGGATTGGAAGATTTGAAAGTCGAGTATGATATGACCGTTAGAAACAGTCAAGGTAAAATTATTCAATATTCTTATGGAGACGATGGATTTGATTCAACAAAGATAGAAAACCAAGTCATACCACTTACTGGTATGTCAATAGAAGATATATATTCACATTATGACATTACAGGTATTAACGAACCATTGGGAGAAAAAACTAATGATGAAAAAACAGTTATTTTCACTACAGACACTATTTCACGAATGAAACTACAAAAAAATTCTACATTAGCCAAATCCAAAAAATATATTGAAATGATGTTGGAAGCACGTAACAATATTGTTCGTAAAGTTTTCAAAAATAAAAATGATAATATGGTTAAATCGTCTGTAGCATTTCAATCAATTATAACAAACATTCATGGACAACTAGGATTGAATAAATACTCAGCAGTTGATATAACTCCACTTGAAGCTTATGAACTCATCGAAGAATATTATACTAAATTAAACCAGTTAACAGAATATGTGAAACCAAATCTTTTATTTGAAATATTATATTACTTCTATTTGACACCACGAGATTTATTGATATTCAAACGTTTCCATCGTAAAGGATTGATATTACTTCTGGAAACAGTATTGTTGAAATTTAAAGAATCACTCGTTCATCCAGGTGAAATGGTTGGTATTATAAGTGGTCAAGGTTGTGGTGCTGAAATGACACAATTAACATTGAATACATTTCATAATACTGGAAGTGCTACAAAATCAAATGTAACACGTGGTGTTCCAAGAATCGAAGAAATACTACGTTTGACTAAAAATCCTAAAAACATGTCGATGACTGTTTATTTGAAACCAATCGAAGAAACAAATCAGTCAAAAGCAATGATATATTCAAATATGCTAGAACATATGAAACTTGTTGATGTCGTTAAATCGGTTCAAATATATTATGATCCAAATGATAACTTATCAAATATATTTGAAGATAGAACATTTCTCGAACAATACAAAGAATATGAAAAAATATTGAAAGATAGCATGGATAATGGTATTGGTGGTGAATCCGTCTCAAATGATAAAGATAAATATACGAAATCTAAATGGGTTATCCGAATTGAGATGAATGCGGAAATAATGTTAGATAAAAATATCACTATGGATGATATCAATTTTGCTATTGTAAACAGTGAATATAATAAAGATGTAGAATGTGTATATACAGACTATAATAGTGATAACCTTGTATTTCGTATTCGTGTTGGAAATGGTATATTTACAAAAATAAATAAACGTAAAATATCAAAATCTTTGGATCAATCGGATGAGATATATTTATTGAAAAATTTCCAAGATTCTATATTGAATAATATTGTTCTTCGTGGAATAAATGGAATAAAAAATGTTTTAGCACGTAAAATACAAAATACTGTAATATTAGAAGAAGATAAATATGTTCGTAAAGATACTTGGGTTTTAGATACGACTGGTTCTAACTTACTCGAAACACTCGGGTTAGACTTTATTGATTACAAAAGAACATTTAGTAATGATATCAAAGAAATATTTGATGTTCTCGGATTAGAAGCGGCAAGACAAGCCATATATAATGAATTGACTGAAGTCTTTGAATTCAGTGATATATATATAAATTATCATCATACTAGTCTTTTATGTGATAGAATGACTTGTAACAAAAATATGGTTGCTATATTCCGTTTTAAATCGGGACTACTGAATGAAGATACTGGACCAATTTCAAAATCGACTTTTGAAGTTCATACAGAAATATTATTGAACGCATCACGACATGGTGAATTTGATAATATGCGTGGAGTTAGTGCGAATGTAATGTGTGGACAATATGGAAACTATGGCACTAGTTGTTTTAATTTGATGTTAGATAAAGATGCTTTTGAAAATGCTACATTTACAGCTAATGATAATCCCGATAATGATACAGATGTTGCTAATGAAATTGAAAAATCATTCCAATTAGCAGATGCTAATACATCTAACTTGGATATGTGTAGTAAACACACATTGACTATTAATAACAATATATCAAATATAGATATTGAGCATAATAGTGGTGATAACAATGGAGATATATGTAATGATAATTATGACATGGGGTTTTAAAGAAAAAACGAAACTGTTTAATCATATACTCCTTATTCATTATCAATCATTGTTTGAAATATTGTATATATTTTGATTCTATTTATTTGACTATAACTGTCTAGTATTATAAATATTTTTTTATTTATGAACGTTTTATATCCTTATTTTTTATTATTTATAATAATAAGTATTATGAATAATAGTAGCAATTTAAAATTTAATATATATGTCATAAATTTAGACAAAGATACTCAACGTTTGGAAGAAATGAAAGAAAAATTATCACCAAACATATTTACTCGAATTCAAGCCATATATGGAAATACGGACGATTTAAATATTTTTAAAGATATTTGTTTTACAAGTCGATTTTTAACCCCTAAAAGTGTTTTAGCGACTGGATTGAGTCATAAAAAAGCAGTTGAAAAATACTTATCAGATATTTCTTTGAATGATGAACCGGAATTTGCTCTCATTCTCGAAGATGACGCAACACCTGTAAGTAACCAATATATAAAAGAAATTGAAACCGCTGTCATAGAAGCACCTAGTGATTGGGAAATTATTAAATTAGATTATTTACCAAAAACTAATTTTAGAGTATATAATAAAATACCAACAACATTATTTACAGCATATTTAATTAACCGTAAAGGTGCTTTAAAATATGTGAAAACACATATATGTTATCATGCTGATTTAGATGTATGGTTTAAAAATATAATTATATACAATAATCCATATATCATATTTAATCAAAAATGGGAGAATAATAATGGTTCAAATAATCAATTATATAGTATATATAATCCACTTTCACGAATTTTTTATATATCAAATTATAAAGCATTACGATTATTTGATATTGAATATACCATAGCAGATTTGATACTATATCTAGTTATTTTTATGATTTTTATAAAATTTATTTATTATTCGAAAAAAATAAATATATCGTCTATCACTTCATCACGTTTTACACTGTTGAAAATTTAAAACGGTATTTTAAATGTGCAAATGTGTGATTTATTCCATAATTATCTGAAAAATCTAAATAGATAGAGTTGGTTGTGTAGGAATATCTATAGCACGTTTTTGTTCGATTATTTCTAATGTCAAATTACTTGGTATTTTATCCGGTTTATATGTTTCGGGAGGTGCGTTTATAGTTTTTATTTCGTGTGTTGCTGGAACATAATTATATAAGTCTCGTGATTTGGATGTTCCTTTGGCATTCAATTCTTCTGGAGTCAAGTTATAGTTTGTATATTTTTCGGATGAAATATTAGTATTTAATGAACCACCGCTTAAACTATTAAATACATACGATATAGGTTCTCCATTTGATTCTAAAATAGGACTATTCAATTGTTGTTTTCCATACTCTATATTTAAATATTCAATGATTTGTGAATCGCCTAAAAGAACTGTATAATTTTTATTCACACGGAGAATTGCGGGAACACTTTGAATGTTTGGTGGTAAAATGACTTTTTTTCCGTTTTCTAGAGTTATTAATATATTATTATTATTATGATCTCTTTGCCGTTTATCAATACAAATACAAGATATTTTTTCAATTAATCCTGTTTTAACTATATGTTGTATAACACGTTGTGAGTATTTACAATTATTTGAATAATATAATATGTCCATACAACTATATTATTAGTATTACTAATTTTTATTTGGTTAAAAACGCTCATTTGAATTGGCTTTTATTTGGTTGTTATATTTCTCGGTTAAAACACCGTTTTTCATAGACAAATCGGAAAAAGGTAAGTATATAGTAAAATGATTACATTTGTGACATTTGTGACATTTGTGGCATTTGTGGCATTTTAACGGGATTTGACGGTGTCGAACTCGAATTTATACACATTCCATGTAATATTCTCTTTTCAAAATACATTATCAATACTGTCAAAGAATAAACGACTAAACCTACAACTACATCACGTCTGACATTTTTGCCAAATATATAACGAATCAAACCAAAAAGTGAAACCAAGAATACGATATACCAAAGAATTGAAAGAAAATAAAAATACAAACACCAATTTTTACTCAGTGGTCCGAACAAAAAATCGTTAATATCCATTAATTATATTATATAACATATTTATTCTTAGACAACAACATCCGATAAAATTATTAAATATTCCTAAATTATACGATATTGAATTTTCAACCTTATATAAATTATCTCTTTACTCCATAAAAATAATTATTTATTCTTATTTGAAACTGTATATTGTGTAATTTTATTTTATATAATTTTTATTATCATACAAAAAAAGTTATAATATTTATATTTCAATATTAGTGTAGTATTATATAAAAAATATATCTTATATTAAACAATGGAAAATGTTGAAAATAAACGTATCGTGTTCGACTATTCCAAAAATAAAAACAAAAATAGTTCCGGAAAATTTAGTAATACCACCGTTGTCGATAGTAATACCACAAGTAGTGAATCAAAACACGAAAGAAACATCGATATTACAACTGAAAAAGAACAACAGAGTAGTTCCTTATCCACTGAATCAACTAGGAGTAAAACCATGAATACAAAAAATCTAGATTTTGAATCTTTGAATAAAATTACTTGGAATATAATAAATAAATATTTTGAAGATACACCGAATTGTTTAGTTGCTCATCATTTAGAATCTTATGATGATTTTTTTAAAAATGGAATATATAAAATTTTTCAAGAAAAAAATCCAGTAAAGATATTTTCTTCTTATGATGAATCAATTCAAGATTATAGATGTCAGTGTGAGCTATATTTTGGTGGAAAAAATGGTAATAAAATTTATTTTGGAAAACCGAATATTTATGATAAAGGAAATGAACATTATATGTTTCCAAACGAAGCACGACTCCGAAATATGGATTATTCAATGACTATTCATTATGATGTCGATGTGGAATTTATTGATATATTGAAAGAAGGAGAAACGCCTTCTTTAGTAGGAGGGAACGGTATTGATATAAATGAATTGACTGGAGGAGATGACGAATTTGAAGGAGGTAATAATTATACAAATTATAAAACTAGTGAAAAGTTTGGTGGTGTTAATAATGAACAGTTTGGTGGTGTCAATGGTAAAGGACGAAAAAAAAAATCTGTAAATGTCATCGATATAGATCCGAATATGGCATCTATAATTATGGACGCAACTGCCCGTTCTGTCACTAAAAATGTACAGAGGCGTCAAATGACACTATCAAAAATTTATCTTGGTAAGTTTCCTATTATGGTTCAATCGAGTTTTTGTATATTGAAAGGATTACCAAAAGAAATTCGTTTTAATGCGGGAGAATGTAAAAATGATTTGGGTGGTTATTTTATTATTGGTGGAAAAGAAAAAGTCGTTGTTCCACAAGAAAAATTTGCCGATAATATGTTATATATACGTTCATATTTAGACGATGAAACACCAGAAGATGAAATAGAAAACGGGGAGTTGAAATATCTTTATAGTGCTGAAATCCGTTCTGTCAGTGAAAACTCCTCTAAACCTATAAGAACTTTCTCGATTCGTTTAGTTGCTCCTTCTATCAAATACACAAATGAAAATATAGTAGTTGCAATACCAAATGTTCGAAAACCAGTTCCACTATTTATTTTATTTCGTGCTTTAGGATTTATTAGTGATAAAGAAATTATTGAAATGTGTCTTCTTGATATAGAAAAATATGAATCCATGGTAGACTTATTCATCCCTTCTGTTCATGACGCGGGAGGTGTTTTGTCACAACTCACCGCATTGAAATATATTGCTTCACTTACAAAAGGTAAAACGGTCACACATGCTATAGAAATTCTTACTGATTATGTGCTTCCACATATTGGTGAAACTAATTACATACAAAAGGCTTACTATTTAGGATATATGGTATTTCGACTTTTTTCAGTAAAATTAGGGTTTGAGTCAAAAACTGACCGTGACAACTTCAAATACAAACGCGTCGAATTAATAGGTTCTCTTTTATATGATCTTTTTCGAGAATATTATAATATTCAACAAAAAGAAATATATGTCGACTTTGAAAAAATACTATATTATCAAAAAAAAATATATGAAACTGACCTTAAACTATTGATAGAACAAAATTATCGTAATGTATTTTCTGAAAGAACTTTAGAAGCCGGATTCAAAAAAGCTTTTAAAGGTAACTGGGGTGCTTATACACATACTAAACGTATTGGTATTGTTCAGGATTTGAATCGTCTTTCGTTTAATACATATATTAGTCATTTACGAAAAATTACACTACCAATTGATTCGGGACTTAAAATAGTAGGACCACGACTTTTACATAACTCACAATGGGGATTTATAGATCCTATTGATACTCCTGATGGTGGAAATATTGGACTCCATAAAAGTTTGGCAATTACAACACAAATTACTCGTGGTTTTTCAAGAGAACCATTAATTGTATGGTTACGTGAAAATATAAATTTATTTTTATTAGAATCATGTAAACCTAGTGAAATATCACGCATGTCAAAAGTATTTGTAAACGGATTTTGGTGTGGGTGTGTTACACAACCATTCGAATCTGTTGATAAAATCAAATTATATAGACGTCATTCACTTATTCCAATTTATGTCAGTGTGACTTTTGATATTAAATATAATACAATTTATATTTTCACAGATGATGGACGTTTATGTAGACCTATTATGTATGTTGAAGCAAACACCAATAATACGAAACGAACGACTTATCCACCGATTGTCAGTTTTGAAAAAAATAATGAAATTATACGAAAATTAAAAGAAGGAGAATTTGAATGGAGTGAACTCGTAACTGGTTTCCAACCAAAAATAGATAAAACATATAATATGTCAAACGGTAAAGTATATACTATTGAAGAGTTATATGGTTTAAAAAATGAAAAAATAATGGATGATAAACGGGCTATAATTGATATTATTGACAGTAGTGAAACAGAAAATGCGTTGATTGCCGTCAACTATGAAGACTTGAAAACAAAAACATTGATGAAATATACACATTGTGAAATACATGAGTCACTTCTATTAGGAGTAATGTGCAACCAAATAGCTTTTCCAGAAAATAACCCTTTACCTCGTGACCTTTTTTCTTGTGGACAAAGCAAACAAGCCTGTTCATTATATCATACTAATTATCAAGTCAGAATGGATAAAACGGCAGTTGTCTTGAACTATGGACAACGACCATTAATTAAAAGTCAATATTTAAAACATATTAATAATGAAGAAAATACTTATGGCGTAAATGCTATAGTTGCTATTATGTGTTATACTGGTTATAATGTTGAAGATGCTATATTGATTAATGAAGCATCTATTAACCGCGGTCTCTTTCGAACAACTTATTTTTCAACATATGAAGCATATGAAGAAAAAGCTAAAGAAGGTGAAAAAATAGTAGATAAACATTTTTCTAATATTCAACTGGATGAATCGATAACTGGAATAAAAGCAGGATATGACTATAGCAAACTAGATAATACTGGACTTATTCGTGAAGGTACTTATGTCAATGATAAAACTATTTTAATTGGACTATCTGCTAACAGTGGATTAAATGATGGAAAACGTATAGATAATTCAAAAAAACCAAAAAAAGGACAATTAGGAGTTGTCGATAAAACATTTATTACAGAAGGTGAAACTGGTGAAAGAATCGCAAAAGTTCGAATATGCGAACAACGAATTCCCACACTGGGTGATAAATTCGCTTCTACTGTTGGACAAAAAGGAACAATTGGTATGATTATCCCAGAATCAGATATGCCTTTTACAATAAATGGAACACGTCCAGATATGATTATTAATCCACACGCACTTCCTTCTCGTATGACTATAGGACAACTTATTTCGTCTATTACTGGTAAAGCATGTGTAATATATGGCGGTTTTGGTGATTGTACTGCTTTCAATCAACGAGGAACAAAAGTGCATTTTTATGGTGAACAACTTTCATGGGCATCAATGGATGGAAAACGAACGACAAGTGAAGACCTTTTGAAAGCCGGGTTTCATTCTAGTGGTAATGAAATAATGTATAATGGGATGACTGGTGAACAAATTGAAAGTGAAATATTCATTGGTCCAACATATTATATGAGACTCAAACATATGGTAAAAGATAAAATAAATTATCGTGCTTCCGGACCACGTTCTAACCTGACAAGACAACCTGTAAGTGGTCGTGCAAATGACGGTGGACTCCGTGTAGGGGAAATGGAAAAAGATTCAATACTTTCACATGGTATGTCTTGTTTTTTGAAAGATTCTATGATGGAGAAAGGTGATAAATATTATATGGCAATTTGTAATCAGAGCGGAATGATTGCTATATATAACTCTTCAAAAAATCAATTCTTGAGTCCTGCTATTGATGGACCTCTCAAATTTACAACCGATTTAGAAAATCAAATGCATTTGGAAACTGTTTCTAGATTCGGACGCAATTTCAGTATTGTTGCTGTTCCATATGCTTTCAAACTCCTCATTCAAGAATTGGCAACTATGGGTGTTCAGTTAAGAATAATTACTGAAGAAAATATAAAACAGTTTGAAAATTTATCTTTTGGTGGAAATAAGTTAAATGTAAAAGACTATTCTTCATATATTAGTAAGAAAATACAAAATCCAGACGCAAATGTAAAAATGAGTGATATATATAATAACACTGTAGAAGATTCACATATCAGTATTGATAATGATTATATAGATGATTTCTTTGATAAACCATATCTGAAACCGCGTCCAGAATCCACATTTTCAAATGAATCACCTATATATGTTCCAGTAACACCACCAAATGAAAGCAATTCTCAAGAAATAACATCACCCGAACATACAGATAACTCACCACCCTATCCAGATAATTCACCTGCTTATCAAAATAATTCACCACCTTATCCAGATAATTCACCCGCTTATATGCCAGAAACAGATAACCAGTTATATCATTTGAATGATTTTGTTCATTATCGAAATGAAACGAACCCGGAAAAAATATATAAAGTTCAATTTATAACACCAAAATATATTACTATTGTGAATAAAGATGACCCAAATAATAATGATGATATGAAAATATTAACAATTGAAGAAGCAAAGAATGATTTATATCCTTATGTTGAAACCAAGGGAGGGAATTTGTATGATACTAGAATACCCGCTAGTTTCTTTGAAAATAGTGGTGGTAAAGTAGAATCGAATTTTACATATAAGTCACCTGGAATGTTGGGAGGCATAGGTGGTGGAAACGGTAATATCAATATAACACCTGTTTTTCAATTAGGAAATATAGATAAAATGCAAGGTGGTGTCTTTGAACCAATTCAAATTCCTTCAATACCTAATATTGGAAGTTATAATGGTGGTAATATTATTAAATCAAAAATTTATGAAGGTGGTAGTTCTGATAATAGTAATTATGATGGTGGTAGTTCTAATAATAATAATTATGATGGTGGTAGTTCTGATAATATTAACTATGATGGTGGTAATTCTGATAATAGTAATAACAATGGTATTCAGGGTGGTAGTTTAAGTACGGTAGGTAGTGAAATTATTGTCAAAAAAATAATGTGAATTTTATCACTTTTTTAGTCATTATAATATAATTTATTATCATAATATCTGGTTGATAATAAATTGTACATAAATAAGAAAAAAAATATAGAACCGGCAAATATACGATACTCTAATGGTAGTGATTTATTTTTTATTAATAAATAAAATACGGTAAAAAACATTATTATACCGGATAAATATAGAGGTATTGACTGATAATTCCCAAATAATTCATATAAACAAGGATGAAATGTTGTCAAATATTTTCGATGGTTTACTCCATAAAAAATTAATTCATAATATGAAAGAATACAACATTCAAAGTAAACCCAAGAATAACATAGTAAAATAGCCAATACAATGTATATTATAGCATCACTCTCTTTTTCTTTATAAAATATCAAAAATAAAGAAAAATAAATTAAAAGTAAATAATGAAAATAACGTGCTAAAAACATACCTATCCAGTTTTTACTTTTATTAGGTACAGCTGGAAGTAATTTTGGTTGAGGCAAATAAAATAAAAATCTAAAATAAAATGAAAATATAGTTAATATAACGGTTATTATAAATAAATATATATACATTTTATTGTTAAATAGGTATAACATATATATAATATCTATTCTTATTCATTTCTTTCATTTTCATTTTTATTTTCATTTTCGTTTTTATTTCTTTCGTTTTTATTTTCATTTTCATTTTTATTTTCATTCTTTACTATTTCCCATTTTTTTATAATTTGTATTCTATCTTTCAAAACCATATACATTTGTAATATCAATATAGTCATACCAAATAAAACAACATAATATTTTGTTTTGAACCGGTTTAATACTAATAAAAAACTTAATGTCATCAAAATTATTTGAAAGAAAATAATATAATCGGTTGAATCACCAACAAATACACGTAAATGTGGGTGTAATAATCCAGTCTCTCCTAAATTTTGTTTTTGATTGTATAACCACATTTCCCAATTTGAAAGAACACAATCATTTGCAAAAAGCCAATGTAAAATTAATATTACATATAAAATTAAATAGTAAATATCATATTTCTCATTAAAAATAAAATAATATAATGTGAAAAATAAGCTTGTTATATAATGTAAAAATCGGATAAATAAAATAGAAAATGTAGGACATAATGTATTTTCCCCACAATATTTTTTATGAAATGGTGCTTTGATTTCAACAAATCTTGAAATCAAAGATAAAATAAGAGAAACACCAATTATTAAAGAAAATGAATAAAAAATAGATGTTTTTTTATTTTTAATACTCGTTATATAATCTAAAATCAATAGCATATATAATTATTTTATATATTTTAAACAATTAATGGTATTATAAAGAAACTAATGATATGACTAAACACACACACGATAATAGTTGTATTTTAAAGCAGAAATACTTTCTCTTTCAAAACAACATATATCACCTGGACGTAAAAATACAGCTTGTGCTTGAGGGTCAAAACGACTAATCTCGGGTATTTTACCTAAACTATTTATATTATATTTTTCCATGAAACTATCTTTTTCTTCGGGTTTAAGTATACTAATCGGTGGAACGAGACGATGATTTAATATATTGAATTGGAGTCGTCGTATATTGAATATTACTACGAATATACCGTCTTTCTCATATAAATATTCTACTTTAGCTTGTATCGAATCATTTGGTTCATTTTCAACAATAATCACGAGAGTATCTTTTTTAGATAACGTAGTTTCTAAAACTACTTCACTATCTGTTGAAACGGTTGTTGTGTCTCCTACGTCTTTACCAGTCAAAGATGTAAATAAGTCTTCAATCATATCATCTAATACTGGTGCTCTTAGTTGTTTTGAATCTAAATAATATTTGACATATACTTTACGCTTATTAATTTTATTTGAAACTATCATATCTAACTGTCCAGTAGCAGTCATTGCGTCTATTTCATTGATATTGAAGTTTTCATATTCTTCTACATCATAGTCTTGTTTCTCTAATAGTTGAATAATGGTTGTTCGAGATTTGTAAATGCTAATAATTTTATTTGTTGATGCCATTTTAATAAGGTAATATATTGGTTATGTTTATATATATCTTTTTTTATTTTTTATTTTCAATTTTCTAACAATTCTATTATTTGATATTATTTATTACAAATTCGTAATAATTATATATTTGATAGAGTTTATTTTAGGTAAAAACGGTATATTGAATTAATATATTTATATTTATATATAATGACAGATTCAATTGTAGTTTCATATATTCAAGATGGTGATGTTGGAAAAATAAATATAGTTTCTAGTTCGAAAAATATTGAAATTCCTACTACAAAATTTTTACAAATTTCAAATTTAGAATTAGAAAAAGGAGGAGATGGAAACATTGAAACAAAAATTATAAATAACGCTATAACTGTTAACAATAATGATTCTCAATTTATCGAATTTCAAAAACGTTTAAGATTTATAGATTGTGTAAAAGATGCTAGTGTCAGTAAAAATAATGTGTCATCGTATGTTGAAAAAGTTTACGATAGACAATATTACACTACAAATATCTCTGAAAACTTGGTAGATTCTTTAAAAGATAAATATGATAGTTATTGTAGAACTAATAATTATGTAAAAGACTATACTTGGACAAAGTTATCTAAAGGCAGTGATGAAAAAGTTAGTCTAGACCCTATGTTAGAAAGTCGCGTTATTTTTTATGAAGCGGGGTTAAGTCCAGATTATTTCATTAAAAAACCAATAAAATATGTTATAAATGTTGCGAATGAAATTATAGACCCTGCCGCACGTCCTCTCATTACAAAAGATGATATAAGATTTCCTGAAAATGGTATAAGTTTAAATTTAAATTCTTCTTTTTTTGGATTTTTTGGGTTTGATGGTTGTTCTCTCGAATCAATACATAATCAAAATGGATATACCTATAAGATTGACTTAACAAAACCGTTAGTATCAACAACTGGTGGTGCTAAAAGAGGTATAGGTAGTGTATATAATGAGCAACCACAAAAAGGAGACGATAGACCTAAAACTAAAAAAGCTAAAACTATAAAAGGTAATATTACAAGAGCTAAAAGTTTAAGTACATTGAGTACATTAAAAACAAATAAAATACAAGACCTTTCAAAATATTTCAATAGTGTTGAGAAGAGGGCATTGATACAGTATCCGACAGATTCAAAAAGTGGTTATTGGTTCTGTGGAAATGTAGAAAAAAATAAAATTATATATGATCTTTCACAAAAAAAACCTAAAAATAGTTATACTGATGAGGTAATACGAGGTTTATTTTTAGCTAAAGAAATGGGAGATGTTTTACAAGTATTAATTATGTTAGTATGGGTTTATTTAAATCAAGATGAATCATATTCGATAACGACTCATGACAGAGTTGTTTATTTACTTTGTATGATATTACAAGTAAATTGTATATTCGCACCAACGGACAAAAAATCAAACACGGATAATAATGGTGAAAAAATAAGAAAAATTACAGTTTTTCAACCATCTCCTTACACGTTTGAAAAAGCAATGACTCGGTTTGAAGAAAGGAAAAAGTCAATTCTTAAAGATAATTTCAATTATATCAAATTTTTAACTAAATTAAAGAGTCAAACTATTGATATTGAAGTGTCCGGGTTAGGAAAAATAAAAATAAGTGAAGAAATATATGATAAATTTATTAAAGAACTTAAAATAATAAATAACATCCTTAATGGAATAAAAGTTGATAGTGAAATGTCAACAATAGAAATTGATGAGTTAACCGAAAAAATAAAGTCTAATTTTATCTTTATTTTATTTATTAGGAAAAATAAAAATGGTGAAGTAAAGTTGACTATGTTATCTAAGTATACAAATTCAAATGAATTATGGTCTGATAAATTAGAACCATCAATTGGTAACTATAGATATGGAAAAGATTCATTCTATAAATTAATAACAAACCCAACTTTATTAAATACAAAAACAGGTGGCGGAAATACCCCGTCTTTTGAAACTCCACCAGATAAAATGAAGACACAACCTATTATAAGTCCAAGTAAAAAAATACCCTTAGTTACATTTAGAAAAGAAACGGAACCAATGTCTATTGAAGAACACATACCGAAGTCAATTGAATACATGGACACGGAACCGGTAGCAGATGATTATACAGAATTTCCAAGTGGAGCTTATTATACGGATAAAGAAACTAGACAAACACAGGATTTATATACTGAATTAGAACGTCAAATAAATGAATATCTCAAAAAAATTAAGATGGAACTGTATTTTGATGATGTATATACAGTATTATTAAATAAATTTGAGTTAAATAATGAAGTTTTATATGGTGTTGACTTGAAGGATGCTATTCAGGATATTTTTCTTCAGGATATTTTTCAAATTAACTTAAAATCTATTAGAAAAACTAAAAATAAAACAACTAAAAAATATAGAAAAAATTTTCCCGGATTATTTATGACACGTTCTTTTATGACAAAGTCTCAATACGATATACTTAATAAAAAAACAACTTTGAAAAAACGCAGAGATTCACTTTGAAACCACTATCTTGTCATTAAGAAGACACATGTAATTTCTATTTCATCTATATATGAATACAGAAGTAAATCCACAAAATCAGTTTGTGGTATCATATAATGAAAATGATTTTTATTGTAATTATATAGGAAACGATATTGTTAATTATGTGAACGTAAATGACATGAATGCTTTATGTTCTACTTACCTTAAAAACAAATGTAATAGTATCAATAAAGAGTCTCTTCAAAATTTTACTAAGTTTTCTAATATAAAAGAATGTTATTTAGCTAATGAAATATGTAATAATAAAAATAATTATGATACACTTAAAGAAATACAATTATCTCATTCTGTTTCTGGAAGCCGTTTTGATGATATAAATTCATTTTATAAAACAGAAATTTTAAAAAGTGTAAATTTAGGAGTTGGTATAGTTTTATTAATATATATAATATACAAAAATTATTAACTAAACAATACATAAATATATTTTATATATATCTAATGCCTACTGTTACTGATAAAGATATAATTACTGATATAAATTCTTTGAATGATAAATATACTCAATATGAAAATGATTATAAATTTTGTAAAGATTATCCTAGTGATACTAACTGCATCAATCATATGACACTTACGAATGATTTCAGAGATATAAGCTCTGCTTTATTTAACTTAGACAAACATATGATAAGTTATAAGCAGAGTATTAACTTCCATAGTGATGTTAGTTTCGGTCAAATCAAACAAGAATATGAACAAATTGTAAATGAAAGACAGAAACTAGACGAAAAATTGTATGAATTGTATACTAATGACTATGAATCAATGTATAATACTAATTCTATGGTTGATACAACTTTTGTAACTGGTATTATATGGACAATTTTAGCAACTAGTATGATATATTATATTGTAGTAAAGTTATAATACTATAATAAAACAAAATAACATAAATTAAAATAATATTAATATATATGAATTTTACATCATTTACAATAGAACCTCATCATTTACTAGAAGGTTATATAGAAAAATATGCTAACTCTAATTCGAGTTATAGTAAAACTGAAATTAAAGATGAAGACTATTTATTGATTGAACCGTCTTCATCAAAAGAAGGTTTTTTCATTAGTACAATAAATACTACAAAATATACTGATATAAGTAATAATATAGATAAATATAATATTTTGAATAGTAATGTAAAAAATTATGACTTAATAGATAATAGTGGTAATTTACTCTATATAAATAATAATAATTTCAAAGAAACTATACCAAAATTGAAAGATGCTGTTTTAGAAGATTCAATAAGTATGATGAATTATAATAACACAATATATGCCGTTTCTGGTATTGGAATAGCATTTTTGTTAATTGGTATAGTTATATCTTTAAAATAATTATTTATTTTACACATTTGAAACGCCCATTATTTATACATCTTCTTTGAGTTTTTACGACTCTATTGTGTTTATTTATATACTTTTCTCTTTTATTATATGTGCGTTCTAATATGTTCCTATAATAGTTATTTAGTATTTTCTTTTAGATTTACATATTCCAACCATTATATTTTTGTATAGTAAAAACGGCGTTTGAAATGTTGAAAAGTATAAAAGGGTTAGAATATAAGAAAAATATAAATTTCTAAAAGAAAATATCCAAAAAGTAATGAGTGAAATACCGAAATACCGAAAGAATATATAAAAATATAATCACGGGTCTTTACAAAAAGTATGTCAATAAGAATAAAACAAGAAAAATAACTATAAATGATTTTTATATGGTTTAGGACTATATAAAAATCGGCGTTTGAAATGTGTAAATATAGTTTTTCTTTGTATATAAAATCTTGTTTTTTTTTGAACCATATAAAACAAGATTAATCCAAATAAGAAAGTTAAATAAAGGTCAAAATAACTATAATGATTTATATAATATAATATAATATAATATGACAAGTGTTGATGATACTCTAACTTATATCAATGATATATCAAGTAGTCCAGTTGGAGATGCGATTTTAGAAAAACAAAATTATATCAAAACCATATTAGATAATGAAAAAGAACGTTTAAATATCAAGAAACAGAGTATTGATGATATAAACATATCAAAAGAACGTATGATTCAATTGAATACAAACTATAATGAAAGACAACAACAGTATCAGAAAATGTTGATAGCAACCGTAATCGGTTTAGCAATCTGTATGGTTATTTATTTTGTAAACAAACTCATAACTATACCAGATATTGTTTATAGTCTTATTTTAATAGTTACGGTTACTATAGTTATTATATATTGTTTTAATATTTATCTGACTATTATTAACCGTGACCCTATGGATTTCGATAAAATAAGAACTATTCCTCCTGTTACTTTAACAGATTCACAGAAAAGTCAAGCAATTGCCACAAATATTGCTGGTTCATCAAATGGTAATAGTGATTTATTATCACAAATGGGTTATTGTATGGGAAGTTCTTGCTGTGATGGTGCTTCAACAAAATGGAATGCCCAAACAGGATTATGTACGGAAAGTTTTGAACCATTAATTAAAATTAGTTCATCTAATTTCAAAATTGTCAATCAAAATAATAATATATCTAAGTATACACCTTCTGAATTTGAATTATATTCTATATACAAGTAAGAATTATAATAGTGATGTTCTTTATATTGAAATTCAATATACAATATTATATATAATGGTTGAATTTGATTATGAATTATATTCTAATATATATCAACAAAATCAAACTTTAAAACAAAATATTACTGAATTGAAAGAAAAATATAGTACTGATGAACAACTATTCAATTATACAAGCACAAGTTGGAATTTTTTAATAAAATTAAATGGATTATTTTTATTGATATATTATATTTTACTCATTGGATTGATTTTAATACTTTTTGTTTCTAAAAAAAATAATTTAGGTTTGTATCCGAAAATAGGGTTAATAACGTTTCTCGGTATTTTGCCTTTTATTTATCTATGGATTGAAATCATGATATGGGAAATTATTAAGTATATGTGGTCTTTAATTAGTGGACGTATTTATTACAAAGATGTAGAAGGACGTGGAAATATGAACTATAAGTTGTTCAATCCATTTTAATTATAAAATAATTATTCAAAATATGAAATATTTATATTCAATAGTTACTATTAATAATGTCATAGTTCTTCTAAGTTTATGTCATAAACGGTATCTAAATCACTATCTTCTGTAACAGTTTCTATATCAATACTAGTAATAGGTACAAATCTGACATTCTTCCAAAGGTTACCAGTTCCTTTAGTATATCTTTTATCCATCGCTACGAAAAGGTCTTTTATACCATTTACTTTTCCATTACCATAATTGACAGTATACCATTCTTTATAATCAGTGCTTAATTGTCCTTTTGTAATACAACCATTTGTATATATTTGTATTCTTTCGAGTAAATAACTACTTATTATATCTTGTCCTTGTCGATAATTCATTGTAGATGCTGTAACTTCTGGACAATCTTCAACATCACCTCCAGTTTTGTAAGCAATTTCGACGAGCATTGCCGCAAAAACTTCTTTCCATTTGTGAAATTTGTCTTTGATATTTTTATCTAATTTGAATTGATACGGTTTTTCTTTATCGTTATTACGAGGGTTTTCAGTGAAAAGAGATTTGAAATCAACTACACGAATACGCCGCCATGTTCCATGGTCTTGTGATTTGATTTCCATTAGTTCATTTGAACATACAACTAATTTGAATTGTGGTATAAATGTTTGTGCTTCGACCATAAAAGGAGCACGTCCTGTGATCGGGTCACCAGCGGAAATTTGTTTCATAATTCCTTCATTTATACGGTCACCTTTAGATGGTTCTTGCATAACGGCATAACGTATTCCTTTTAATTGTATAATTTCAGGAGAAACGCCACCTATTTTTGTTCGTTGTTGTGTAATCAGAGTGAGTGGGACATCGCCTTTATATTGTCCTAATACAGTTTCCATTAGATTCACTAATACTGATTTGCCATTTTGTCCAACTCCAATATACATATTGAATGTTTGATTTGATGTAGTTCCAATTAACGTTGAAGCCAAATGTTGCCACATATAACGGTATAACCCTTCATCTGGGAATAATTTGTGCATAAAATCTTCTATTTCGTCTATAATAGTCTTATCACGGGATTGATTTAATTCTATATAGTTAATTCCAGTACATTTTGATAAATAATCTTCGGGGTTTCCTCTTCTAGCTCGTTTTTCTTTGAAATCGACTACGCAATTTTTGAAACATATGATATAAGGATTTGAATCCAGTTTCTTTAAAAACTCTCCATCGTAAAACAATTCGCGTGCTTCTCGCATTATATTATTTTTATCGTTAGTTTTTCCGAATTTTTCTGTGATTGTAGCTAGAATATGCATCTTTCTATCAATCTTTTTTTTCATAGGGTCTCCTTCTGCTAGTGTTAATTTCATACGTCCAAGTTCACTTGATTTTTTGATATATAAACCCCTCAATTCTCTTGATATGGAAGACCGTAATGTTGTTCCAGAATCAATTTCTGACCATGAGTTGCCATCGAAGAAATACCATATATTATTTTTTATATTTACACAAACATATTTATCTTTATTGAGTAAATATAGGACTAATGCCAAATCATAATCGGTAAAACCAAGTATTTTATTATCGTCTTCGTTCGTTGTAAAAACTGCGTGTTCAAGTGTTTTGTTTATATGTGTATTGATACTATTATTGTTAATTTTGACATATTCTTCATAGTTATCTGTTTTTGCCCAATATATTAGAGAACGAATTGTAAATCCTTCACGTTCTTTTTTTTCGAACGAACACCACTTATCATATAATGAACTTACTTCTAATGTTAGGTTGAATGACGGAGATTTAGCACTGAAAGATAACCATACTATAAATAAACGGTTACTTATGTTACGTAAAGCCCAACCGACACGTATCCATTTTGAAAATGAACCTTCTCCATAATAACTTTTTGATAATGCCATAGTATAATCATAAGCATCACGAATATTGAAATCCGCAATTTCAAGAGAATCTAAAAATCGTGAAACACATTCATCGAGTTGAGCTTTTGTTTGTATTTTTAGTATTTCTTCTACTCGTAAAACAAGATTTTCTGGTTCAGGTTCATGATTTAATTTTTCTCTGGTGGTTGTCGATTCGTGAATAGTAGTGGTCTGTTTTTGTATTCTCTTTAACTCTTGTAGTTTATCGACTATTTCTGATTTTAATAAAAGTGGTTTATGTTCTCGATAACGGATTGATAATTTATTGAAGTTATTCTCATTTTCGAATTCACTTGGCGTCTGTGTATTATGAAATATAACATTATTACTTTCATCATAACCTCCATTATAAACGGCTACAAGACGATATGGTTCATTATTCGGTTTCATAGAACCATATAGTTGAAAATTTGTATGTCCTTTACTGATTCCTTCATCAAATACTTCATCCCAACTATTTGTAATTGGTATATCTTCCCATATATCATTTATTTTTTCTATAATTGATTTTCTTATCATCTGTTGTAAATCGTGATTTTCACATTGAATACCAACTATTATATGTATTCCATCTTTTGTAATTTTTTTTTCTTCAATACGGTTCACAGTATCTTTTTCAAATACAAAAAATGGAATTATATTTGTATCGTCAACCTCAAATATATTTTTAAATTCTTCTAAATAAAGTGTTATCAAATCAACTATATGTTCTTTCGTATGTTTTCTTTCCATAATTTCATAATTATAACGGAAATCAATATCAATTAATAATGGTCCATTTTCTTTCAATTGTGCTTCTGTGAGGTATTCTTTCTTCTTACCTTTGATACATTCCTTGAAATATAGTTTTAAGAATGTATCATACTTATCATCAGGTATATGATAAGAACCACCAAATATTTTAGATTCTTTACAACCGATACGTGTATTAGTTGGCGGATTTGAATTATCTTTTGAATCTTTTTTAATTTGGTGTTGAGAAAGAAATAATGATAATGGACTATTCATTATTTGAATAACGAATATATGTTATTATAAGATGTTATATACCTATATTATAATCAAATATAGAGAAATCAATTTTATGAGCAATTAATTGGACGATAAAAAAATCGACTATTGTTAATAATTACTATATTTTGTTTTTATATTTTATTTATATATCTTTCAGTTGTCGTTTGTGGTCCATTTAGAATCACAAGTTGTACATATATAAACATATTTCATGTTATTGTCATCATATCTCATGTAAATTATTTCACGCGGGACTCTTTTAGATTCGTCAGTATCATTAGTTTGACATTGAGGATTTGAACATGGAATATTATAAATACGTGGGAGTGTTGGATCTAATTTTGTATATTCATTTATAATATGATGAAATTGTTGTTTTCCTTTCTTTATTTGGGTATTTAAAACACATATACCATCTTTTCCTATATTTTGGTCTTTGTGACCACAGTTACGACAATAGTAAGAAAGTTTATTTTCATCTTCTTGATCAATGGAAATATAATACATGTTATCGCATTTAATACAAAATTTCATTTTAATAGTTATATTCTTTATATTTATATATATAATAGGTTGAACAGTAAATCAATTTTATTTCTATTTTCATTTTTTTCAAATAATTTACAACTTTGAATATTTATAGTCCTACATTTTGTTATAAAAAAAGGAAATTTCAATGTTTGCTTTTGCGGATTCTTCTAAAAATCCCGATGAGTTATTGTTCCTTGATAAATAATTTGGTTTTTCTTTATTATTTATTGAGTTATAAGAAATTTTATAAATATTTGTAGCACCATTCACACCTCTATTCCAATAGTAGCAACCGTTTTCACAACAACTCACTCTATATACGATAATGTTTTGGATTTTCCATTACCATATTTTTTGCACAAAAACATACTCATCTCTTTTATCATTATTCAAGTAATATTTAACCACAAAAATTTATAATCTTCTATCTCATCTTTAGTCATCTATTATGTGCGGTTTTATATCTTAAAGTTTATAAATATATAATATTGAAAAATTGATTAAAAAATAAATAGTTATTGTGAATATAAAGAAGTATTATATATCCAATTTAATAATGTCAAATAAGAAAATATCGAAAATAAATGATGAAATTGAACCCGAAATAGATGATGAAGAAAAAGAAGATGAGGATGAAGAAGAATTCGAGTCTGAAGATGATGAAAGTGAAGAAAGTGATGATGATGAATCTAGTGACGAAACAGAAGAAGATGATGATGAAGATGAGGAAGAAGATGATTTAGGTTCATCTAGTGAAGAAGGAGATGAAGAAGAAGAATTAGAAGCTGAAAAAGAAGAAGATGAAGAAGTAGTAGGAAAACAAGAAAAAGATGAGGAAGAAAAGAATGAAAAAGGCGTTTTCAAAGTTAACAAAAAAACAAAGAAGTCAAAAAAATCCATAGAACCATCATCGAATTCTATCAAATCAAAACTGAAAAAACGTGATGAAGATATAGGTAATATCGACAATATAATAGATGATTTGAATATTGAAGATGATGATAATGATGACGATGATACTGACTATTTACAAAAATTTGACGAATCTATCCGTAAAAATATTATACAACAATATCATCCTGAAATGATTATAAAAAATAATGCTGAAATAGAAACATTATCTAAAGTTGTCCGTGATTCTAATGGTAATATAATTGATCCTTTTCACAAAACAATACCCTTTCTAACAAAATATGAAAAAGCAAGAATAATAGGCGAAAGAGCAAATCAAATAAATGAAGGAAGTCCTATATTTGTTAAAGTAGAAAAAGACGTAATAGATGGTTATTTGATAGCACTTAAAGAATTCGAAGAAAGAAAAATACCTTTTATCATTCAACGACCACTTCCAAATGGAAATTGTGAATATTGGAGATTACAAGATTTAGAAATATTATAATTTCAAATAAATATAACAGTTAAAAAGATAAAGTTTCAAGTAATTATGTTATCTAAAATAATAAAAAATATGTTATAATTTTTGTAGATATAGTTTATATAATGTCATCTTTTTTATCTAATAATGAAGTAACACGTAAATATAATTTATTGATTGATCGTGTACATCATACTAAACTTTCTATATCACCACTACCTAAAACAGTTCTTCCACAAATTATTGATTTACGTTCTCGTTTCCCGGAACCATTCGACCAAGGTGAGTTAGGTTCTTGTACAGCTAATGCGTTATGTAGTGTTATGAGTTATGATTTATCATGTTCTTTCATTGGTTCACGACTCTTCGTCTATTATAATGAAAGAATGTTGGAGAATGATATAGGTGATGATGCGGGAGCACAACTTAGTGATGGAATTTTAACTCTTCAAAAATATGGGGTATGTTCTGAGAAAACATGGCCATATGATATATCAAAATTCACATTGAAACCACCAAATAATGCGTATATAGAAGCAAAACAACATGTTGCCTTGAAAGTATCAAATATATCGAATGACATTACTTCAATGAAAACTAGTTTAGCAAATGGTTTTCCATTTGTAGTCGGTATTAAGGTGTTTGACGAATTTGAAAGTGATGAAGTGGCAAAGACAGGAATAGTACCATTGCCTACTGAATTATCTAACTGTATAGGTGGTCATGCCGTTGTTTGTGTAGGATACAACGATATAAAAAAACAATGGATTATGCGTAATAGTTGGGGGAATTCTTGGGGTGATAATGGATATTTTTATTTACCATATCTGTATTTGTTGGATTCAGAACTAGCAAGTGATTTATGGAATATTCAATATGTAAAATAGAGAATATTTACATAATAGTTATAACTACAATATATATTGGTTTATTTTCGTCTCCATTATAAATATACGGTAAATATTTATAATGTTTTCATCTAATTTAGAAACAGTTAATATAGAAAAAATAGACAGTGTGTTTGTTCCATTGAAAGAAAGTGACCGTCTTGCTACGAATTGTAAAATAGGGATTATTGAGGGAATGCGTGATTTTAATATACAACATTTTACAAAAATAAACCAAACTAATGATAAATTATTTATGGAACAAATAAAAAACCAAGAAATAAAAAACCAACAACTAATAATGAATGATAATATATTTACACGTGTTTTTGTTGGCGGTATTTCAATATTTGGTCTATATGTGTTATATAATTTTTTATATAAATCAAAAAATAAATAAATTTATTTTAATATGTCTTTTATTATTCTGATATATGTCTCTAAACAGTAATCATATAATAAGAGTAAGTCTATTACTTCATTCTTTGATAAACTCTTTATAAATTTAAATTCTTTTTTTGTTAGTTTCATTCCATTCAGTATATTTTGTACAATTTTATAAAATTCGTCATTACTGTCATTGTTTTTATCTATTATATATAATATGTTTAACTGAAAATCATCATAATCATGGAGATAGTAATCATTATTATTTTCAGTTCTTTCATTTTCTTCTCTATTTTGTAAATTGTTGATTATCCGTAAGATATCTAAAACATTATTTTTATTGTTTTTATCGTTGTATTCAATCGTTTCATTTACTGGATTTATTATATTTTTTTTATATAAATTTAATGGGAATTTTACAAATAAATCCAAAGAATAAGAATAAAAATTGGAAATTGATGAAAAAATAGAATAAATAAACATTATATAACTTATTATTATTTTATCTTTACATATGTAACAAGTTACTATTTAACAAAATTGAATCCACACTCTGTACATGAAATATATAGATTCTCCGATTCATCAGCAGAACGTATTTGTACTGATATATATGTACATTTTCTTGATTTACATTTTCTACATTGATACATATCTGTATTTGCTTCAATACGGTTAACAAATTTGGACTCATCGCGTTTTATTTTTAACGCTATTACTTCATTCCATTTTTCAGGGTGCATTTCTTGATGTGTCATATAAGCAAATGTATCAGGTGTTATTTCGCCATTAAACAATTTATCAACCAAACGTGGGGTTGTTTTCAAATTATCAACTATTGTTTTTAGACGGTCCAAATAAAGTTGAACGAAATATTTATTTTCCCATTTTCGAATAATCTGTCGTTTTGTTGCTTCTCTTATAGAATAGTTATATATTCCTTTTTCAATATTATTTGGTAATTTAGTATTGGTTGGATTTACTGATTCGAGTGATTCTGTATTTTTTATTCTTTGTGATATTATAATATCACTTATATGTTTAATAATATTTTCACGAAATTCAGTTGGTTTATATATAATAAACATTATTGTAATATTATAACTAATGTTTATTCTATTTCATATATAATAATATAAATCAATTTTATAACTCTATTATTTTATAGGAGGTTTTATATTGAAATATTTATTTATTTGAGTTACTCCTTCTCTTTGATTTTTTATCTGTATTAAATATTTTTCAAAGATAAGTTGTTTCACTCTTTCAGAACAATATTTTTCTTTTTTCTTAGCATATATTTCCAAATCGTCTCCACATTGTTCTTTAATGTCTCGTATATTAGTCTTGCATATTTCAATCATTTGATTGTGACTCTTTAATTGTAATATTTCTTCCAAAGCTAACCCGAATAGTTGTTGTAATGGTTTCATTAATTGATTTGTAATATAAAATGTATAATCGATTTTTGCTTTAGTTTGTTGAATAAATTCGGGTGTTTCTATTCTTTCACCTTGTAATGCCGCTTTATTTTTACTGAGAATATGAACATATTTAATACGGTCACCTGGTTTAGGTTTATTTCCTGCTTCACGGTTACCTATTCTTTCTGCCAATACAGCGTGTGCTATTTGTTCCGGATTTTTATAGTAACCATTTAATGATTTTGTAATTGTCAACTTATCCATTGGAACGTGTCCTTGTATTAACTGTTCCAAAATATATTCTAAGTATTTAATACATTGTTCTATTTTTTCTATTAATTTTAATTCTGGAATCAGAAGTATATCTAACATTTGTCCATATGTATCTTTTAAGAGGTCACAGTTATCGCGTCTTTTCAATGAGAGACCCATGAATTTTAGTTTTCCTTTTTCAGGATCATTTTCAAATAATTTACCGAAATATCTTTTTTTTGAAAGAAGACAGAACGGCCATAATGTTTTTTCATAAGATAATTCCATAGGTGGTTTAAGAAATTGAGTACATAAACTTGCGGCATCTTGAGCTATTTCAATCGTAATTTCTAATGCTTTTTTGCCAATAATTGGTTCATTATTACGGTCAGGGTCTTTGAGGTTAAATGTAAAGAAAACGGAATCGGTGTCTCCGTATACATATTCCGCATTACATAGAACTTTTTCTTGTGACTTTGTAATATATATCATATTTCCATATACTTCTTCGATAATACGTTTAGCATATATTATCATCATTCTTCCAGTAGCAGTAGTAGAAGCGGCAACATCTTGTTCATAAAAGGTTGAAGTTTTTGAACCACATTGTCCATATAAAGAGTTAGCAGTTACTTTATATCCAAGTTGTCTCTTATCAAGTATATTTTGCATAAAGACGTCTTTTTCATTCTTTATTAAATTTCGTGTTTCTTTTCGTGCTTTTAATAATTCTTCAAGAATCGAAGGCATAATTGATTTTTGTCCATTTGGTAACTGTGCCCACCGACAAATCTTTCGTCCTACTTTGGTTTTTACGGCGGTTTTTGTTGTTGGTTTTTTACGCCATTCAAATGTGTCAAACTCAATATCTATATATTCATATCCTTCCAAATTATCATATATAAATTTACCTTCACTATCTTTTTCACCAGTTTCACGTATTAAAATACCATTCAAATCGTATTCACGTGTCCATACTTTACTATCATGTGAGTAATTTTGACTTATCATAGAAGATGGATATAATGATGAATAGTCTACACATGCTACAGGATTGTCCATATACATATTACATTTGGGTGGAAGAACTATAGCACCTTCGTATCCATCATCAATGCCTTTTTTTTCTATATCTGGCATGAGTGTTTTTTTTTCACGACATTTTTTTGCCACAAAACTAGTCAATTTAATTCCTTGTCCACGAAGTATCAAATAACTTATAGGAATGCTACAAATACCCGACATTTCAATATATCCTGTCATAACATCCATTTTATTAAATAAATGATGTACAAGATTACAATCTTGAATACAATATTTTGCCACAATAGCCCTTTCAGCAGATGTTCCGTTTGTTAAACGGAATATATCTTGTGGCGTGACATTATCTTTAGCCATACACCATTTTATATTTTTTTTATTTTCTTCTAGTTCTTTTTCTATACTATTTATTACAATAATACTTTTTCCAATATTAGTATTTAAAGAATTTCTTATTTCTATTACTTGGAATTTTTTACCATCTTTGAAATAATCTGTCGTAAATTTTGAAAGTTCTATATGTATAAAATCATTGATATGTAATCCCATAATATTATTCGTATACAAAAGTGTGTTTTCTCCCTCAAATCCGATATCGGTTATAGCATCACCTATAAATTCACCAGCTACATCATCAAGTTTATATGATGATAAGTTGAAATCACGTCGAAAATAAGCATATAAATCGATTTGAATTCTACCCGACATTTTTGGATATTTCAAATCATATTCACCAGTTGCTAAAACAATTTTTGTATTATCTAATGTATATTCCATTGTATTACGGTTATAGTTTCCAGAAATTTCACCATGTTTCTTTGACAAAGAAAGAAATTGTCTTTCGCAACCGTTTTCTTGAGCACGGCGAAATAAGAATTCATAATCAAAACCAAATATATTATATCCAATAATAATATCTGGATCTTCATTCCGTATTAATTGACTCCATTTAGTTAGTAACTCATATTCTGTATTTACAGTTTCAATAACAGTATTTGGTACTGGTTCACAAGTATTTAATACTAAACAATGATTCATATATGGTTCTGTTTCTCCATAACGAACAAATGTTGAACCTATAAATGTTACCTTATCTCCTTCTAACTCTGGGAGACAGTATACGAATATTTCATTAATTTTATTTATTTTCTCATCACGTGTAAGTGTATTATCAGTAAATATATCTTTTATTGTTTTAGATTGAGATGTATTACTAGATGGTAGTATATTTTTTTTCGATGTTATTTTCGTTTTCGGCATTTCACAATCTTCACCTTGTTCATCATGATAGGAGTATTCATGTTCTTCACTATACTCCTCTTTACAAATATTAGAATCATTTTCTTTTATTTCGTCAAATATAGATTCTATAGTAAGTAACCTTTTCTTTTTTTCAATTATAGAATTTTCAGTTGTTTCATTTATTTTTTCAGTTGGTGTTTGTAAAATAATTTCAATTAATTTCAATATTTCACTTTTATTTTTTGGAACGACTTTTGGATATACAACATCTATTTCTGCCATTTTATCAAATCCAAATGCTGAAAGAATGACTTTCTTTATGAACAAAGTAAGTATTTCACTTTTTAATGTTGTTGAATTATTTCGTTTGATATAAGAATCTACTATATTTGTTGCTAGTCTTTTATAAGACTTGATTGGAACTGGAAAATCTCCGTGACTACTACTAGCTTCAATATCAAAACTACATATTTTGTATGGTGTTCGTGTTTCTTTTTTATGTTGAGGTATAAGATCAGCACAATTACATATATATTCATATTTACAAGAAGTTGTACATTCATCTGGTATAACCATTTTTTTTGTTGGAAGAAATACCCAACCAGAAGGACTTATATTATTTATATGAAAATAACGTAAAAGTGGTGGTATTTTACTTTCATATAACTCTAATATAACATTTTGTGAAATATATGGTTTTGGTTTTCTATCACGATTTCCACTATTTTTTGGTGACTGATAATACCATAAATTACGTGTGCGATTAAAAGTTATTATATTGGCAAATGTCAATTTAACAAATTTGGATTTTTTATCACCAGAAAATCCATATAATTTATTATATTCGACAAGTTCAGCTGATAATAAATATTTTTGATATTGTTTTTCTAATTTGCTTCGTAATTCTTCATATAAAATAGCAATATTTTGGTTTGTCCAGTTATCAGCTACTTTTATATAGAAAAATGGTTTATAATCTTTTATAAATATACAACACGTTTCACCTGATTCATTTATTCCATACATTTCGATAATAAATTGTAGGGGAGTGGATGGTTTCCATTCTTCGTTCGATTCAAAAGTCGAATCTTCGTCATTCTCACTTGTTGAATCTTCATTCAAAGGTTGTAATTTATTGTCATATGCGTTGAAGTCGATTAAACGAAATGAACGACCAGTTACAGTTGATTTTTTCAACATAGACATGTTGATATTGTCTGTTATTATATAATTAAATTATTACTATATCTTTATTAATATATTAATATATATTCAATTTTTTATTTGTTTTTATTCTTGTATAATTATTTTATTATTAAATAGTTGGCAATATTTATTAAAAATAGAAAAAATTGATCATTATTTTTCTATTATTTATAAGTGATACGTTTAGCTTGTGTTATATAATCGTTCAATTTTCAAACAATGTCTAGTTTCATCGAACACTCTACTCCTTCTTCCAATGAACCAATTATTTCACTTGGAGAAATAATTCGTAGGAGAGAAGAAGGAATGTTAGAAATACCTGTATTGAAGAAAGAAAAACATGAAGAAGAGAATGTCATATACATTGATAGTTTCTATATTCCTAGGATGCCGGAAGAAATGACACTCGAAGAACTGGTAAATATTATTGAAACTTCTAGTCCTTATAAGGGTAGCGAAGATTTTGACAACTCAATTGGAGTTGTTGAAAGAATTGATTCTATACCCAAAATTAGTTCCAAAGATGGTGAAACATTCAAATCCGCATTTGTAGTTTTGAAATCATGGAGTGACAATAAATACGCAAAATCATTGATGATGAAACTCTACAACGATCAACAAAGTAGAGTTTATTACAACTTGAATGAAAATATCAATCCACAATATTTGGTAATCCTACCAAATAAAAGTGAAACTTCACTTTTAGAACCTCCCAAGCATACTGACCTAATGATTTACTATGTTCCTACTGAGATATCTTTACAAACAGTATTCAATGTATTTCAAGGTTTAGATATTGGAAAAATTCACAGCATTGAAGCCGAACTATCTCCTGAACATGATCACATGCCTTTTGATTATGATTCATTGCCAAAATGGATTAACCAAACTATTTGGAATCAAAGTTTTAAACCGCAATACAACACAATTTATATTAGAATGGAATATTGGTATAAAACACAAGCGGCTTACGCATTCGAACGCGAAATGATGAATAATTCTTGTGTTCATATTCCAACTTATAACGGAATTGTTTGGACAATATATGAATGTGACCCAATTTTCGAAGGAACTAACCCATATGTTTGGACATCGATGTAAAATAATTGAAAGAAGTAATAAATATAAAAAACTAGAACGAAAAAATAATGGATATAAAAAGTGAATAAAAAGTGAATAAAAACTAAATAAAAACTGAATAAAATAAATCAAAAAAAAAATAAAAAAACTTTTTTTTATTCAACCATAATATGGAATTTATATTTTGTAAATAATAACTATTTTTTTCATAATTTCACTATGATAAAGAAAATTCGAAACTAAAAAATAGAGAACTAAAAAATATATAACTGAAAAATTAAAACAGTATAAAGAAAAAAAACAAAATATATAAAATGGAAAATATTCAATATATCACAGCAGAAGAAATCGAAACACCTACACCTAGTAATAATTCTAACGCACTCAATACAATTGGTTATGATTCTTCTTTCGAAGAACGTATAGTTAAGTATGTTGACGAAAATAAACCGGTTATTGCTATTCTCACACCTTGTTACGGAGGAATGTGTTATACACCATATGTATCTTGTTTGATAAAAACATTGAATTTATGTAACTATTATAAGATAAAAGTAAATGTTTTATTTTGTCGTAATGATAGTTTAGTTACAAGAGCCCGTAATAACTTGATAGCAAAAGCATTGACCACTCCAGATATAACTCATATTTTATTTATCGATAGTGATATTTCATGGAATGAGTTAGACATTTTGAAGTTACTACTCTCTGATAAATCAGTTGTTGGTGGAGTTTACCCATTGAAAAAGTATAATTGGGATTTATTGTTCAAAGACCCAAATAATCCTTATAATTCAAATGTAGTTCAATCAGTAGTTGATAAGGTCAACAAAACAATTCTTAAAAATTCAATGTCAAATGAAGATATTATACAAGCTCATCTTTTGAAATATAATTTGAACTATTTAGAGAGTGTAATGAATATAGAAAATAATTTAGCAAAAGTTAAACACATAGCAAATGGATTTATGATGTTGAAACGCAATGTACTAACACAGTTAATGGACGCAAACCCACAGTTGAAATATGTTGATGATACTGGATTTTTAGAAGAAAATGAACATGATTATGCTTATGCTCTTTTCAATTCTGAAGTAGCATATGGACATTATTTATCCGAAGATTGGCTTTTTTGTGATCGTTGGACAAATATAGGTGGTGAAGTATTTATCGATGTTACTATCAATTTAACACATAGTGGAAATGTTGATTTCAAAGGTAATTTTTTGAGTTCTATTCTATAAGAATATTCGATTTTGTTCATTTTTTTATTTCAAATTTTTTATATTAATTAAAAAATTTGAAACTATAATTTCCTATAAACTATACAATGAATACTAACTATAATATGTCATTTTTAATGTTTTATTGTGATTTTTTTTATGAAAAAAATTTCTTTCAAATACAGACATAAAAGTTATATCTACATCTCTATTATAAATAGTCTTTTGTATTAAATCAATAAATGAATTTATTGCTTTTGAGGATTTTATAAAATTTATTATTTGGATTGGTTCATTTTTCATATAATCTTCTTTCAAAGAAAAACAGTATTCAAAAAAATAGTCAATATTGAACAGTAAACGACATTTTAATATGTAATATGAATATAATGGTTCTTTTTCTTTCAAAATAAGTTCAGTTTCATTTTGAATGGAAGGATTTTCTTTCAATCTATGATATTTCATAATTTTCATATATTGCTTTATTGCCCATGCTTGTTGTATTTGAATAAATAATGGTATTTGGTTGATTCTTTGGATACGAAATAATGTTACTAATATAGTTGCCCACGTTTCAGTATAAGCTTCATAAATCTTTAAATCGGGATTTACTTGTTGTGATATTCTAAAAAAATCTAACATACGACGATTTGCTATATCATTTAATTTTTCAGAAATAGCAAAATCCATTCCTAATGCGTGTATCATTTCATGTATTAAAACCTTATCCCATTCTTCTTTACGAAAAATTATTATTTCGTTATTTTTTAAACAACTAAATGAGAATCCAGTATTAATATTTATTTGACGGATTTCTATAAAATCAATATTATCGTTTTTCTTATTTGGGAGTTTTTTTTTCAATTTACTTAAATAAAGATATATAGATAATTTTGTTGAGCAGTTTGTATTCAATGGTAAAACATCTCGTCCAATAAAAAAATGGAGAATTTCGAATGTTCTTTTATATATTTTTTTGAATTGAGATTCGATATTATTTTTTTTATTATGTTGTATACTTCTATTTTTTATTGTATGATTTAGATTTGTAATTTTGAATTTACAAGTATTTTTTTTTATTTGATATAATGGTATAATAATATATAACTTAATGTCACGTCCGTTTATTGTGAATGAATAAAGCCGACTTGTTTTTTTTAAAGAATCTATATGGTTACGTATAAGGGGGTCGATATATAAATAATTTTTTTTAGGTATCGTATCAAAATCGATTTCTTCATAAAAAACACTAGACGGTATATCTACTTTCTTTGAAATACTTATCAATTGAAAGAAATTATTCAAATAATGAAAATTCGAACGGGTTTCAAACATATATAATACTCATTCATGTTTTATTACACACTAAAAATGTCAAAGTTAACATATGAATTACTATTATCGGACCATCCGTTTCGTTGGTTTCCTAATCTCTTTGTAAAATAATACCATTTATCAGTTTCTTGAAAGTCTTTCCATACCGAATCATTAGCATAAAGATGATGACTTCCAGTTTGTTCCAATAATGGTACAGCCACTTCATATAGTTCTATCAATTTATCATAGTAATTTTCATTAACAATATATCCAGATGCCATATGAGCGTGTTTTACTCTTTTGATAAAATCTATACCTTCTATATCTTTACTTTTCAACATATTATAGCAGATCATAAGAACGTTATATTCGATATTCGAATCAAAAAATTTTGACAATTCTGTCTCAAATTCAGTTTTACTTACCAAAAAAAAGAAATCATCTTCAAAAATTAATATATTTTTATATTTACGATTCTTTGCGAGTTTTAGTACTTCTAAATGAGACTTTGTACAACCTAAAATACCCATATGCGGTTCATATATAGCATTGAATCTTTCGAATGATAATTCATAACTGTTCAGTTCATTTTCTATTTGTTCTCTACGGTCAGTTCTTTTTTCTAAATTGATGTATATAATTTTATCTATATTCTTTGACATAATAGAAACATTATATGTAAATCTTTATATTTATTACAACCAAACATAAAATTGATTCAAATACCAACTAAATTATTAGGAGTATAGAATAACTGTATAATTGATAATACAATGGAACTCGCATTAGAAGCTGAAATCTATTGTCCTAGCATTGATGAAAATCAAAATTATGTGGATAAAATTCCTCCATCAATTGTACAAGGATTACGTTGTCCTTGTGGTTCACGTAGAGATAAAGTATATATAACTGCCGCATTATTCAAAGAACATATAAAACGAAAACATCATCAAGTATGGTTAAACGAATTGAATAATAATAAAACTAATTATTATAAAGAAAACGAAGAACTGAAGAAGACAATTCAAAACCAAAGAATAATAATATCCCGTTTAGAAAAAGAGATATCGACAAAATCAAATACAATTAATTTTTTGAGTAATGAGTTGGCACTAAAATCTTCGAATGTAGTTACTGACTTGTTGGACCTGAGTTACTGACTTGTTGGATTTTTGAAATTCCCGTTCTTGTATATTTAATTTTGATTTTAGTGTAATAAAAATAACATATAGAATATTGATATAAAAATTGTTTTTTTTATATAATAACATAAAATAATGTTATATATTAATACACACGTTTTGTATATTTGATATAATAAATGTTTTTATCGATACAAGAATTCAATAATTACAAAAATGAGAATGGAATTCTTCCACTTCCCTTGGGAGTTCAAGAATTATTAAATTCTTTGGAAAAATCATTGAATGTCGAAAGTATAGAACTAGCAATTTCTCAATATCAAGAATTAAAAACATCTCAAAATACCAATAAGTATCGTAATATATCATCACCATTATCAAGACAGTCTATAAAGAGTGAAACTACTGGGAAATGGTGTAAAACTGATTCGATATCGTATAATCATAAAAATATATATCCAACCTCATCTTTTGGGACATCTAATAATGATGATAAATGGGTTAAATATGTTGAAACTATTGGTGAATTCAAACCAACTATAATTAATGACAAAGAAGGAATAGAAAAAACAATCAATGAAATAAGAACTAATTTGAATAAAATAACAAAAAAAAATTTTGAAACTCAAAAAAATAAAATATTTATGTTAATTGATTCTATAAAAATAAATAATATAGATGATGACCCAATAAAAACTACATATATTTACGAAGATAAAATAGCACATTTCATTTTTGATATATCTAGTTCTAATAAATTTTTTTGTGAATTATATGCTGATTTATATAAAGAACTAATTCAAAAACATAAGGATATATATTTGAACATATTGAATGAATTTATATTCACTTTTAAAAAATCCATAGAAAGTTATTCGTATTGCGAACCTGAAAATAACTATGATAAATACTGTGCTTTTGTAAAAGAGAGTGACCGTAAAAAAGCAGTTACAACATTTATCATTATGTTATTGAATCGTGATATTGTTTCTAAAGAAGTAGTTATTGAAATTACTGAATATTTTTTAACAATAATTCATAAATATATTGATGAAGAAAATCGTATATGTGAAATAGAAGAATTGGGTGAAATATTATATATATTAGTTTCTCAAGGAAATGAAAAATTACAATGGGACAATTCAGAAAAATGGAATTCGATAATTCATAATATTTGTAAATTTACAACATTGAAAGTAAAACAACACAAAAGTCTTTCTAGCAGGTTTATATTTAAAATGAAAGATTTATATGATTTATTATAAATATCATTATTCTACGAAGTTCATTATTATTCAAATATTACAGTGATTATAAAATTGAGAAAGGTATAAAAAAAATATATACTAATATTAAAATGGTGTCATCACGAATTAATGTAGATGTAAGTTTCAAAGAACATAAAACAATCGATCCGGAAGATATTGGATTCCAATCATCATTGTATGATTTAACAGCTTATGGAAAGACTATTGTTATAGCATTAGGGAAAGCTAAATTTACATTTACAAATTATAATATAATTTATTATCCAATCTATCTAATTTCTTTGAAAAACGCTGTTGAAGGTTGTATTGGTGTATTCGAAACAAATCTAACTGATTCAAAAAACGCTACTATTAATTTAGATGAAGATGGAGATATTGATATTAATAAATTGGGAGAACCATTATTTTTTGAATTTGCTGAAAAGATTGTTGGTAGAACACAAACGACACTTGAAACATATTTGGAATATATTTCTGGAAAATCTCAATTGATAAATATCGATAATGAATACTCATTATTACCTCCTCCACCACCACCATTATCAACAACTGATAAACAAACTATTATTGAAGATGATAGTGATGAAGACGATTTATTGAAGTTGAATATAAATCCAGAAAAATCAAAAAAAAGTGTAGTAGGAGATGAAAGTTCCAAATTATTTACAATAAATACCAGAATACAACCTCCATCTTCATTGAGTGAAGAAACTGAAGAAGAAGCGAATAATATAAAAGCTGAATTTAAACCATCAACAAAAAATAACTGGATACAAAACTTTTTAAAAAATCCATATTATGAAATACATTCAATAAAAGGTGATGGTAACTGTTTTTTTACAACTGTTATAGAAGCATTTGCACAAATTGGACGTGAAACAACTATAAAAAAACTTCGTAAAATATTAGCAGATGAAGTGACAGAAGAAATATACCAACAATACCGTGATGTTTATACATCACTTGATGGACAAATACGTAACTATACGAAAGATATGGAACAAATCAAAAAAACATTGAACGATTTAAAGAATCGTTCTCAAAAAACAAGTGATAAAAAAGATATAGATATATTGGTGGAAGAAGCGAAAAAAATGAAAAAGAAATACGATGAAATTTCTGCTGAAAAAAAACAAACACAAAACCTTTTATATTCTATTACTGGTGATTTATCAAATATAACTACTTTCCAAGATTTCAAAGAATATATAGAAAGTTCAAATTATTGGGCTGATGCTTGGGCAATTTCAACACTCGAATCTAAATTGAAAATTAAAATGATTATATTCAATGAAGAATCGTATAATCAAAATGATTTGAATAGTGTTTTAAATTGTGGTGAAATAAATAAAGAACTACAAAGAACGGGTTCATTTAATCCGGAATATTATATAATTACTAGTTACAGTGGCAACCATTATCAGTTAGTAAGTTATCATAATAAAAAAATACTCAAATATAATGAAATACCATACCATATAAAAATATTAGTAATTAAACGTTGTTTAGAAAGAAATTCTGGAATATATTATCTCATACAAGAGTTCCGAGATTTGAAAACTAAATTAGGTATTGACCCCGATGAAGGAAACCCAAAAGCCGAACAAGAAGAAGATGAAGAAATATCAATGAGTGGATATAATGATTTGTATGACCCTAAAATAGTTTTTATGTTTTATTCAAAGAGTAATAAAAAACCCTTTCCAGGGGGTGGTTCACATGAAGAAATACCAAAAGAAAAAATAGGTGATTTTTCAACACTTGCCACAATTGATGAATGGCGTAAAAAATTAGACGATTCTTGGATGGGTGCTAAATTTACTTTAGATGGTAAACAATATGCTTCAGTTGAACATTATTACCAATATGCTAAATTTAAAAATGGACATCCAGATTTTGCGGAACTATTTACTATTAACTCTGGTTCTCAAATTTCAAAAGATGTTGAGTTATGTCAAGGTGCTGGTGGTAAAAATGGCAAATATAAAAAGGAACAGATACGTCCAAAGGATTATAAGATAGATCCGGATTTTTATCCAACTCGGAACAAAGAAGAAAGGAAACGTGCATTAGAAGCGAAATTCACACAAAATATGGATATGAAAGAATTATTATTAAATACAAAAAATGCTAAACTGGTACAATATGTATCCGGTTCAAATCGTAAACCAGATATACTTCTTATGGAAATAAGACGTAATTTTATTCAACTATGAGTTTCATATTAAAATCTTTGATATATATTTTATTTATAGTTTAGATGAAATAATATTTGAATAATAGAATCAATCATTCGTTTAATATTTAATATTTTAAAAAAAATAATATTAAATATGGATTTTTTAAAGAAAATAGACGATTATTCTATTAAAATGGGAGTAAATATTTTTTTAGGGGAAGATTTTAACAAATTTGATATTTCAAAAAAAACATTACCCGATAATGATACAAATTCAGGTAATACAGGTACGAAAATAAATATACCTTGTTTTTATCCATTTAAACTTCCAATTTGTTATCAACAAAAAGATAAAATACAAGAACTTTCTCCAATTGTTATTTCAGATTTAGAATTGGCAGAGACACAAACTCAAAAACCAATATATGATTTTTTATTCCAACCAAATAATAACTTTTCAAAGAAACTAATTCAAGAATGGAAAAAGAATTTTTCTACTGATATATTATTTTTAAAAGATACACAAGAAGTAATTGAAAATATCACACATCATTTACCTATAAATAACGATGAAGATGAAAATAGTATGAGAGAAGACCCAACTATTCGACTCGATACTATTTGGAAAGATATCAAACAAGAACCCTTATTTTTAGAAAAATACTCTTATATGGAATTCGAATTTTTGAAATATTTAAATAATTCAGAAATGTTTTTACAAACTGTAACATTTGCTAACTTAGCATCTCCTATTACCAGTTTTTTATTTCCATTAATAGTATTGATTCTTCCATTCATAATACTCAATTTACAAAAAAATAAATTGAACTTATCAAATTATATAGGTGTTTTGAAAGGTTTAGCAAAAAATCATTTTATAGGTAAAACATTGACCAGTTTTGAAAATTTCGACTATAATAAATGTTTCTATCTAGTTTTTTCAATAGGTATGTATTTATTACAAATATATAATAATTTTACAACTTGTTTCCATTTCTATAGAAATATTCAAAAAATAAATGACGATATAATTTATTTACGAAATTTTATACAAAAAAATATTCAACATATGAGCAAATTCGTTGAACTCAATTCTTTGAAATCAACTTACAATAATTTCTGTCAAGATATAGAAAAATATAAATTAATTTTAACAGAAATTGAAAATGAACTGAAACCTATTACACCTTTTACTGTTTCATTATCGAAATTTAATAAAGTAGGATATATGTTAAAATGTTATTATCATTTGTATTCAAACGAAGAATATGCCGACGCATTACAGTATTGTTTCGGATTTCATGGTTATATAGGTAATATGATAGGTGTATATAAAAATTGGAAAAACTCGTCAATTTCTATGGCATCTTTTAATAAAAACATAGAAGAATCATTAATAATCAAAGAACAATATTATCCGCCACATTCTTATGAAAATGCTATAAAAAATACAATAAAATTGGGTGTTTCTTTGAAAAAGGAAAATAAAAATGATATAGAACAAAAAGAACAAAAAGAACAAAAAGAACAAAAAGAACAAAAAGAAACAAAAAATGGGTTAATTATAACGGGACCAAACGCATCTGGTAAAACAACTCTATTGAAAACGACCGCATTAAATATTATATTTACTCAACAATTAGGAATTGGTTATTATTCTAAATGTTCTTTAAAACCATACAAGTATATTCATTCTTATTTGAATATACCAGACACATCTGGTAGAGACAGTTTATTTCAAGCAGAAGCAAGACGTTGTAAAGAAATTATAGATTCTATTCATTCATCTATATCTTTACCAAATAAAGATGATGAAAGACATTTTTGTATTTTTGATGAATTATATTCAGGAACAAATCCGGTTGAAGCATCTAAAGCATCTTTTGCTTTTTTAAATTATTTAACTGAATATAATAATGTTTATTTTATGTTAACTACTCATTATACTAGTGTATGTGATAAAATTGTGAAAGAAAACATATATAAAATATCTAACTATAAAATGGACGTAAAAGAAGAAATTATAAATGGTGAGAATATTTTTAAATACACTTATAAAATGATAAAAGGTATTTCGAATATTGAAGGTGCGGTCAATGTCTTAAAATCTTTGAATTATCCGGAAAAAATAATTCAAAAAATTAGCGAAAAATAAATATACGATTGATACAATATTTTTATTTGAAAAATTATAGTTTACAATTTATTATATAAATAAAAGAAAATTAAACACATACTATTAATTCATGTTAATTTTGGGTTTATTAGTCTGTGGACTTGAAGTAGAAGAGCTACTACTAGCACCATTCATAGTATCTAGTCCTTCTAACTTAAGTTTAGCACCCAACCTCCAAACAAATTTATGTGTAAGTCCATATACCAAAGCAAATACAATAGCATGAACTCCAGCAACAGTAAACTTATCACCGTTCTTTGGAAGACGAAGGAGAATTCCAGGAGTCAAAACAAAAAATAAAACAGCACTGAAGAGGATTACCAAAAGACTCATTATATATATTATGTATACTTTCCTAAACAATTTAAATATGTAAAATAATGAATGAAAAATAAAATTTATTTATTTTTTATTTAAATTATATAATAAAATATTATTCAATATATTTAATATTTATAATATTTATAATACGTGAACTGTGTTCAAAATTGTTCAAGTTACATATTTTATTATATTATTATTGTAGTATATTGAAAAATTGATTTTATTTTTTATAATAACATTCTACTACATTATAGATATACAACGATAATCACGATATTATGACTGAAATTATAAGACTTCTTCCATCTACATTACAAGTAGAATGTTTGAAATATTTGGTCAATCCAAATGAAAGAATCATTATATTTGGTTCATGTATTTCGGGTAAAACAGCTTTCATTCGTAAATGTAGTAAACAAAATTTTGAAACAAAATATGTACATACAAATACATTTTCAAAGACTACTGTAATTAATCCTCGTGTTAAAATTATAGAAATAACTAGTGCATGGCAATTTTATACAAATTTTTATACAAATATAGAAAAATATTTATCACCATTTCCAAATAATCCACCAACACGTATCATTTTTATGGCATCTGTTGTATCTGTTTCATCATTATATGAATTATATAATAAATTACTCCCATTATTTTTAGATTCTAGCCGAAAATTATTAAACCATAATTATAAAATTGATATTGTATTGACACATACAGACCAACCACGACATACTTGGTGTCATCTCCACTTGCGAAGATTGAAAGTATGCTTGAATAGATTGAAAATAAATAATATATATTGGATTTCTAATAAAACGGATAAAGAATTCGATAATGATTATTTTACTTATTTACAATGTGAATTTTAATGTGATAGGTGTTATGTAGCTTCTATTATAAATATTTAGAATAATGAAAATATTTTGTATATATTATATATTTTTATTTTACACATATTTAGAATGATGAAAATAGATTTTTTACTTATATATCGAATCATTTTACACCCTTGAAGAGTGTAATTGTGAAATGGTGTAACTCGTTCGGTTTATTATATATCTTTTCTTTCATCAAAAATTCTATATATGTCTTTATCGTGTGAAATAATAATGATAAACTTTTTATTTTTTTTATTTTCACGTATTAAATCGATTACTTCTTTTTTCAACTCAGGGTCTAATCCAGTAGTAGGTTCATCTAAAACGATACCACAAGAAGAAGGTGATATTAAACCAGTTAAAATAGATATAATCATTCTTTGACCACCAGACATTTTTTCACCAAGTGGTCCTACTGATGTTGAATAAATATCATTATCTTTGAAAAGCGACCGTATTTTTGGATATTTTTGGATGATCGTATTCAAATTTACATTACAACTATTTGTATGACTACAACCATACATTATATTTTCAATAATTAATTTATCAAATAACTTGGAATTTTGGTTTATATATATAATATTTCTACGTAAATAGTCGGGGTCAATTTCTCTAATATTGACGTTATCAATCAATATATCTCCCTCATAATCTTTGTACATTTTTAAGAATAGTTTGACAATAGTTGTTTTTCCACGTCCAGAAACACCAGTAAAACCAATAATTTTATCGGTTAAATACAGTTCCATATTGAAATTTTTAAGAATATAAGTATCCTTTGTCCGATATTTAAATGAGACATTTTTGAATGTAATTTTATTAAACTCTAAAGAAACAGGTTTATATTTGATTTCACTAAATAAATAATCCTTATGTTCTATTTGTTTTGTATGTTGACTTTTTACTGTACTTTTTGAAAGTTCGTTCATTAAAATAGCATCATTGTAATGATGTAAAACTGCTTTAGCACGTCCAGAAAATTCTGCCAAGTTAGCAATTTGCCATATAACAATACCTATTTTTTCCCTATAAAGTAAAATAATAGTTACAAATGTTACAAAGAGAACTTTATCGATTTTCTTATTTTTGATTCTTTGTATATTGTATACCAAAAACATAGCTATTATAGCATACATCATAAAAACGAGTATAGTTTCTTGTGTGTTAACATATAAATAAAAATCATTTGATTTATCAATTGTTGTATCGGATATTTTTTTCAATTCATCTTCTTCATTTTTAACTTGCCCGCGATAAATAATTTTATCCATATTATTCAACAATTCTAATACATGTGATTCATTTTTGTTAACATCGTTTTCATATGTAGTATTTTTACTAATAATCGTTGGTGTGATAAAAATTATATAACATATCAAAAATATATTCGCTAAAATAAAAACACTTCCCATTTTAAAATCACAATATGTAAAGAAACAAAATACGACAAAAATAAAAATTATACTTGGTAATAAATAAGTGAATAAATCATTCATAACATAAAAAGCAATATTTGAAATACGATTTATAGGAGAATTTAATTTAACAAAATTTTTATCTGTAAAATTTTCATTATTACTTTTCATCAAAATACGTATTAATTCATTGCGAACCCAATATCGGAGTTTAACAAGCATAATATTTTTGTTTTTTTCGTATATAAAATTTAATATAACATACAATGCCGATAAAATACAAAATATTTTAATTAGATATTCCATATTATTGATATTTCCAGACTGTGCGGTTGTTATTATTTCAGCAATATTTTTTGAAATACCATATGTTTCAATTATACTAAGTATCGAACCGCTCAATATAATAAAAAACGTTGTTAATTTTTCATTTATAAAAAATGAATATATAATATGTGAAATCATATTCATTACTAATTATATATATTGTTTATTTAATTATAAATTATACATTCAAAGATTCGTTTTTTTTATAATAAATACCTTTTGTTTCGTTTTAGTTTTACTTTTTTTTGTTAACGGAGGAGAAGATACTGTTTCCACTGGTTTTCCAAGAGGAGAATCTTCTTTAATTGGTTCATATTTTTCTATTGTGATTTTTGGAACTTTTAACTTACGACTGGGTTTTACAATTTCTATGTTTTTATCTTTAATTACAGAATTATCCTCTTCGAATTCTTCATTTTCTATATATGAATTTTTCAAAAGTGTCTTTGATAAAGATTCGGCGTCTACATTCCGTACTTTTTTAAATACAAAATATCGATTCATAAAAGAAATCATTTTTTCTTCTTCAGTCATTTCTAAAGAATGTTTGTAATCATATCTGCGTTTTGAATTTTGTTGTACTTCTACTTCCATTTGTTGAAATAATTCATTAAAGAGACCACTGTTATTAGGGAGTCCTAACTGATGTGCTTCTTCTCTCGATAATTCGATAAATCCATAATTTTCCAATATTCTTATTAAATAGTTATAATTGACTAAATATTCACGTATAGTTTTATTTATAGATTCTTGGAAAATGTCAATAGCGTACCCCAATGAATTTTCATTTGGAGGGAATCCAGTTTGACTATATTGTTTTCGTATTTTCAAAATAGGAGTATTATTTTTATAGATATTGAAATAGTCCCCTTTCTCAAAAGGTTTTAACTGTTGAAAAACAGTGTCTCCGTCATAACAAGTTCCTATAAAATAACCACCTAACCTTGTACATTCACTCAAATTTCTTATAAATTGATTCAATGAAACATTATTTTCAAAGAAATAATGGAGCGCAAATTGAACAGAAGAAATATGAAATCCATCTTTAGCAACTCCATAATTTTTATATACACCTTTACCTAAAATTACAGGGTCTTTTGGACCCTTACCAAAAATCGCTCTTGATATTTCTTTATCTTTTTCTGTATAAAATGCTTGTTCATTTGTTCGAATATTAGACGCACTATTTCCTTGTGCAAAAAGACAGGATGGACAATTCTTATATTTTTTTTTATAATTAATAAATCTAGAACAAGCACCGTTTATACGATTTTGAATGTTGTCACGACTAATGTCTATACCGAAAACGAAAGATAATTTTGATTGAATCCATTTAGGTAAATCTCCACCTTTTCCACAAGCGTAATCGATTAATATATGGTCTCTTTCACTCGTACTTTCTATTAATTTTGATTTTACATACAAATTGTGGAAATCACGAAGAGCACGTGTTAAAGAAGGAGACGACTCGTTTGCTGTTGTTTCAATATTATTATAGTATATATCATCTTCGGTTAGTGAAGAGATACTAGATGGGATATTTGTTCCTTTTGTTATCATCTCTTCAGTTATAGGATTATGTATCGATGTCCAATTACTGTTAGCAACGTGATACGCATTCCCATAATTTTTTATCCCAGCCCTCAATTCACTTGTTTTATCATAACGAACTCGCAGGGGTACCCATCTCCAATTCTTTTTTTTAGTAAAATCATAACTGAATTCAACTATCATATCTTCTTCAAAATATTGTCCTTCGACAGTTTTCATAACAAGTGTTTTATCTCCTGATTTAAGACCACTACCATCTCCACCACCTATATTTTGTAAAATAATATTACATATATACGCTGTTGAATCGAATGGTTCTGTTGGTTGAAATGGAACAGGTATATATGTTTCATTATTATCTATATCACTCGTTGTTGGTATCCTGTCATTAATAATTTCCATATAAGGATTTATATGCGAATGTTTGTTTACATCAAAACCACACATCAATATAAGTGTTTTGTATTGCTTTATTTGAACTCCATCTTGTAAAATATTATGTATTTCTTCATTACCTTTATCATCTTTCTTTACAGTGACTAGAAAATCAATTGTATTATATTGTGGTGGTTTCCATTTGAATGAATTCTCCCATGTTATTTTATGAAGCGGTCCAGCTATACCAATTGATGAACTACCTACTCCAGTATTAGAAGGCGTAAATATAAGTCCATCTGTGTTATACTCAAATAAACCATCATTAGCTTTTGTAATGATTTCATCACACGCTTGAAATATAGTTACTTCATCTGTTGTCATATAAAATGACTTACAGTTAATACGAAAGTTACAAGCAGAACTAGTAGTAAATTCAGTTTTAGTATTTGAAACAATTTTACTATTTCCAATTTGTTTTTCTGGAATATTTGGAATAACTACTGATGTTTCTGCTTGTTCTACTGGAATCAACGAAATAGCAGATATAAATGAATTCAATAACTGTAGTCGACTTTTAGTGGTTGAACCCACCATTCCTTTACTCATTTTTGTTGTTTTTGTAATTTCTTTGAAATTTTTTTCTTCATTATCAACCATTATAGTTTTCGGTTCTTCTCCTTGTTCTTTGGAATCTTCAATATTTTGTTTTGTAAAAGCGAGTTCCCGAACACTTTTACCATTTATAAAATAAATATCAAATCCAGCAAATAAGTTGATTATATTTCCTTGTTTATTATGTTTAATAAATTCTCCGTCAATCAATGAATTTGTAAGCTTATGGGTTTTTGTTCCAACCGGTTTGCTATTGTTTATTACATAACCCGTAAATATAATATTCATATTCGTGTCAATCATATATACACGACTATTAGGAGCAATAAATAACATTCTTCTTTCTCCGTCTGCTTTATCTGTAACAGTCATATTACTTCTTATATTTGGTGTTTTTAATTCGAGTGCCGTTGTTTTTGAATGTTCACTTGGTTTATTTTTTTCTTCTATTATATTTGGAATTTGAAGAGTATAAGAAGACGGACCAATAAAATCTTTTGGATAAACTCTTCGTGTAATAGTAGTCGGGTCAGAAACAATAGTATTACCGTGAATCAAATTTAAATACATTTGTTGTACTTCTTCTCTTTCACTGAAAGAAATGGGATAATTTGTTTTTTGAAATGCACTTAATATGTATCTTATCATTTTACGAATAATGTACAATAATTTTTTCTGAGTATCATATTCAGTTCCTATACCAACTTTACTATTATCTATTTCTAATTCAATTTCATATGTTTCTTCATTTGTGAATACTCCACTTTCCTCCAATGTATATGTTGGTATAGGAACACGATTCGTTTTCTTTGAATTTTTTACAATAGATACATCAGCAAATATCGGATAACGGGGATGTGAAAATCTTACACGATTTAAATAGCGAAATATTTTTTTCGTATCAGTCCATTTACTTATTATATCACGTGCTAGACCATATGATGGAGAAAAATCTTCCTCCATTTGATAACTTACACGGAATCCGAAATCTTTGAAATCTACTGGTAATATACGACTATTTGTAGATAATTCAGTTGCGTATGTTTTACGTGTGAATTTGATTTTATCATGATTTGATGAAGTTGAAGAAGGAAGGTCTAGCACTTTTTGAATACTATTTGTTTTACAATATTCTTGTATAAGATCAATCCCAACTAACTCAGCACGAACATTTGATATTTTAGTATATCCAGTTTTTTGATCACTATATTCATTGCTAATACGCAATATATGATTACCAGATTTATTCAGTGAATCAAAACCCAATTGATAAAGTTGTTTCACTATATTATCATAGTCAATTTTAGTTATATAATTAGCATAACGACTAGTAGCATTAAATCTTATTTCTAATTCTGACGTTTGGTTATCAATTTTGATAATAGGGTTAGAGTTTATGTAAATTTGTATCATTCGTTCGAATTTATCTTTCGGATTTTCATTATTTGGACTGTAATGACTAGACGGAATTTTACCGTTAATATTCATTATTTTCTTGGATGATATAGTATATATTATATATTTATGTATTGACTGTCAATTTTATAAGTTGTAAATATTTTTTTATAAATATATTAAAATATGAATATGAGGGATAAATTTAAGGAGGCTGGATTTACAATAATTAATGATAATAAAAACGGTACTGATAGTTTATCTACTAGTTCATCTCAAACGAGTAGAAGTCGTGTGTCAAATGTTGTTACTCAAGCTTTTCGCCAAAATAGAAATAATAAAATAAATAACACATACAATAACATGATACTCTTTTTGCTTTATTTTATGATATTGTTAGTGGTAGGACTAATGTATGACAGAATAGCAAATAATACAACTGGTGTTTCACGTCAAACATTTACATATGCTTTTATCGGTATCGTAGTTCCAATTTGTATTATGATTTTTGTATTTGCTATAAATAATGAAAGTATTAACATATCAAATCCATTAAATAATATTTCATTATTCGTTAGAATAGCACTTATGTCGATTTTTGTTTTATTTTTTATTGGAATCATATATTTTTTTAATACTAATACTATTTTATTTAATATCGTTACAATATTAATTGTTATTGTTGGATTAGCAATTATTTTTAATCAAATACATAATTTTTTAGAACGTTCAATACAAAATACTACACTAAAATTAATCATCGAATTAATATTTTTTTTACCTTGTCTCTTGAATGACATTTTGAAATGGTTTTTGAATCAAATCAAAATGACACCTTATTTTACGTATGTTCTTTTATTTATTGAATTAATTCTCATATTGAGTTATTTTTATTTACCAATATTACTGAAAAAAATAGTAATTACAAATAATGGTATTGTTTTACAAGACGCACCTTTTTATATAAACAAAGGCAAACGTATTGTTATTGCTACAAGTAGTGATTTATTGAAAACAGACACTAATGATAAAAATAATTTAATATATATAAATAATAATAATCCATTTAATAAAGATTACGCGTTATCGATGTGGATAAATATAAATCCACACGTTAATTCAAAAGATAAAGAAATTGAAATATTATCATATGGTACAACTAGTATAGATGACACAGGCAACCCTAAATCGACATACAAACCGGCAATTTTTTATAAAAGTACTTCTACTATTAATGATAAGACAGCTCCTTCCAACAAAGATGTATATAAAATACATTTGGGAAGTTCGAATGATTTCTTTGAAATTCATGTACCTAACCAAAGATGGAACCATTTTTTATTTAACTACATCGACGGTAAAATGGCGGAATTATGGATAAATGGTATATTAGAAAGAGTTTTTGAATTTGGTCAAGGTATACCACCACCAATTTATGATGCTAGTGATCAAATCAGTATAGGAAATACAACTCCAACTGGAACAAATGGTGCTATATGTAAAGTCGTATATTTCAATAATTCTATTTCTCCAGAACAAATACGAAATATTTATAATTTGACTATCAACGATTTTACTTTTAATTCTTAATAAATTTACACATTTGTAAATTTAAAACGCCCATTTTAGATGACTAAAAAATAACAAAAGGTAATTGCGAATTTCACGCCACGAAATACTTATCTCCATTAAGGGCGTCGCATTCGTTTATAGTCGTTTGAGGCATAAAAATAACTAACTGTTTTAGGGAATTCTTTACATACATATTACAAAATAATATAGTTATTGAATAAATGTGTAAATGTGTAAATGTTTTATAAAAGTATAGTTTTCTGTAATATTATATATATGAATTACGTTTTAATTGTTATAGTAATAATATTAGTTGTTCTAATTTATGTTCTATGGAAATATTTTAGTAATACTGGAACAAAAGTTACAACAAATACTAATTTAAATACGATACAAACGACAGGTTTAACTGTAAATGACACATCTGTTCAGTATGCTTATGGTATATGGGTTTATGTAAATTCATGGAATCCTAGTTCCGCAAGTTCTCCTAGAAATACAATATTCAGTCGTTCAAGTTCAAATAGTAATTGGGATACTACCTATACGACATCTTTATATTTAGGTCAGGTTTCACCAACGTTATATTTAGATATAAGTCAAAATACTCCAGTAGGTGGTATTAGTGTCACTCAACCAATTATTATGACTTCAAATTTTCCTATTCAAAAATGGTGTTATGTAGTTTTTAGTGTAAATAATCAATATGTCGATTGTTATTTAGATGGTAAACTAGTAAAGTCTGTATATTTGAACGGGTCAATAAAACAACCCGTTTCCGGTGATAAATTATATTTAGGTTCTCCAAAGGTAACACAAGATATTTATATAAATAGTTTTTATCATTGGGCTAACCCTTTAACTCCACAAAATGTTTGGAGTAATTATCTGAGCGGTTCTGGAACAAATCCGTTTTCTGCTTTAACGAATACAATTGGTTTTGGATTTGCTTTTTATCAAAATAATGTAGAAAGTTCTACTTATAGATTATTTTAACCTATATATTCGATTGTAAATAACTGTATTTACACCCTCGAAAATTCAAAATGGCACAAAACAAGATATAAAAGTATCGGCAAAATTTAATTATGTTATTACACCTTTGCGCATTTGAAAAGTCGATTTTATTAAAAGTTTTTTGTTTTATTTCCTGATAATTTTTATCATTCGTGTATTATAAGATATATACAAATATCATATAATAATTTTTAAGAATCCAAAGAAACCAAATTAAACAGGTATATACAAAGGTAAATATTCTTTACCACAAATATTTTCTTTCCAAAATGCCTCATCGGCTTCACTCCACTTACTAGATTTAACCAAGTTATCAGTCGCTAACAAAGGCTGAAAGTTTGAATAATGACAACAGTTTAAAAGTTCGTCCTCGTCTTCCAAATTAAATGCTGAAACAGGTTTTATATGATCGTAGTGAATGTTATCAAATGTCATACCATCAACCATTTTTGATTCTATATAATTATGAAAGTATTCCGCAGAACAACCCAAATATTCGATAGAAGGCTTTGTTTTTTCTATATTCGTTTGTTTCATAATTCTGTAAATTGCCTTTCTTTGTAAATATACTTTGTATAAAATCGGGTTACATTCTTTACATTTTGATTTTTCTCTATTGTGTTCGCAAATTTGACTCCCTCCGCATTCTTTACATTGTGATTTTCGTCGATTATGTTCGCATATTTTACTTCCTCCACATTCTTTACATTGTGATTTTATACGATTATGCTCGCAAATTTGACTTCCTCCACATTCTTTACACGTTGATTTTCGTCGATTATGTTCGCAAATTTGACTTCCTCCACATTCTTTACATTCTGATTTTCGTCGATTATGTTCGCATTGATTTCGTAAACGGTATTGTCGGTAATATTCTTTACGTTGTTCGGGGTCTTTCAACTGCATTTTTGTGGAATTGACATTTTATACAATATTGAATTAAGTCTTTATACAACTTAACTTAACTCAATATGTGAGTATTCAAAGAAAATGTATATTATTTATTTGATATAACTTTGATATGAGTTTGGTATGAGTAAGATAACGTTTTTAGTAATATTATAAAACTTCGATATCATTTTTTATAGAAAGTTCAACTTATAAACTCATTCAAGTATTTCTCTATAATATCAATGTTATTTAAATAATATTACATTGTATATGGATTCAAATATTATATATAAATAATATTTCAAAGAACATAACTAAATTTATGTAATTCGAAAGCGTAAATAAAAGTAATTAAGGAGGTTCACAATTTACGAATAGGCTATATTTTCAATATGTATATTTCACTGGTTACCTTTCCAAGAATAGTATATAATGCAAGAAGAACCAATACAAAATAGAATAAATGAAAATATAGGTAATATTCGTGAAAAGATACAAGAGAATTTTGAACCAATAAGAAATGTTATAAATGATGGAATAGAAAATGCCAAAGAAAATATAGAAAATGTGAAAGAAACTGTGAGTAATAGAGTATCAAGTGTTAATAATGTTTTGAATGATTTTTCTTCAAAAAATGTTATAAACGCTGGAAGCGATTATTTAAACTCAAATAGTATTATAGCAAAATTTTCTTTTGTTATTTTGATTCTCATTCTTTTTGTTTTTTTATTTAATTTAGGCATAAAATTGGTATCATATTTTACATCTCCTTCTACCTCTCCATATATAGTAAAAGGCTTAATTGATGGAACAAATGGTATGGTTATCGATCAAAACCCGAATAACCCATCTTCTATAACGATACAGAGGTCTAATAATAACAATAGTGGTATTGAGTTTACATGGTCAGTTTGGTTATATGTTTCAAGTGTTGATACAAATAGTAATCAATATTTAAATGTATTTAATAAAGGCGATAGTTCTTGGAAAACAAATGGATTATCATCTGTAAATAATGGCCCCGGATTATATTTAATAAATCCAAAAAATCCAGATAATAGTACTTCTGAATTAGGATTATATGTAATCATGGATACGGAAAATATGAGTGAAAAATCATCACAAAATATGAAGATATCTGGTATTCCAATACAAAAATGGTTCAATGTATGTATCCGTATGGAAAATGTAATTATGGATGTATATGTAAATGGAACAAATAGTGGTCGTATAATATTACCATATGTCCCACGTCAAAATTATAATTCCATAAATGTGTGTCAAAATGGTGGATTCAGTGGCAAATTATCAGACCTAAGATATTTTGATCATGCTCTTTCAATATATGAAATAAATACTTTGATTTGGAAAGGACCTAATAATACACTAAACTCTAATGCCGTTTCTAATAATGGAACTACTTATTCTAGTGGTACTAACTATATATCGAATTTATGGTATATAAATAAATTAAATTCTTGAAAAATTCAATGAGAATAAAATATCAAATATTTATTATTAGAATATATAAAGTAAAATAAAAACTCATACTCTTATAAATGAGTACTCAATCATACAGTAGTATGTGTTTAACAACTAATGCTATCGTAACACAAAAACAGAAATTGGCAAATTATAATATTCCACCTGCTAGATTGAATATTGTTTCTCCATATCCTAGGTATTCTGCTTTTGAGTTGAATATGCGTAGAAAGGCACAAATACTCAAATATTCAAGTTCTCAACAAAATACTAAATCAAACAACCTAACTAAAAAACAAATCTTTGCCAATTTAGTAAAAAACCCGAGTACTATTTCACAATATCAAATTAATAAAACATATACTAACCTCGTATGTGATACAGATATTATAAAACCAACATTAACTAGTTCTTGTGATGTGCCTGGAAAAATAATTTCATTATATTACGACCCTTATATTCCACTCTATAATTATGGTAATGAAAAAGAAAATCGTTCTTATGCTATAAGTAATAAGGTATCAAATGCAATATACAATATATATACATTGAATATTATCGAATATATAAATACTAGTTTTTATTCTTTAGTACCTGATGACATAACAAATATTGTTGATATTAGTTATTCTAATCAAAGATTCGTTGGAAATTTAGGTTCGATCATAACTGGAAAAAATACCGTAAATGTGATATATTCATTTAATATATCGACTCCTATAGCAATATGGTTTATTGGTAGTAAAACCTCATTATCTGGAGTTATAAATAATTTGACTATAAGTATAGATAACTTAACAATTGAAACTTATTTTAATGATGCATTAATACCTTCATTAGGAGCAGACATTAGTTATAGTTTTGTTGATGTTACATGTGACTTATCAACAGCACATAATATTTTTTATGGTATTCAATATGTAGGTATGTTGAATATAACTAATTTAAGATTAGAGATACCGCCAGAAACAATATACAACATAAAATATGTTGTAAGTTATAGATATAATACATTAAGTGTAACTGAAAATTTAGATTTTATTAAAACGGGTATTTTTGCCAACTTACCAGCGGCAACGAATGCCGAATATGTAAATAATTGTTCAATAAGTACATCGATGCCACCAACTACATTCGACCCCGGTTCATTCACACAGTTTATAGTATTTTAGTATTTAATATCGTTTATCGTTTTTATCTTATAGATAATTTATATAATATTTGTATTTATCATATGTTATTGATTTTTGCATTCATCCTGTGAGTTATATATTTTATTTGATAAACAAGCTTGGTTATTTTGTAATTTCGTACAAGTGCTACTTCCGTTGTCATTCTTTCCAATAAAACACCATTTATCATTACCTGTATTTGCTGGTATTGGATTTGAATTATTAGATTGAGTGACAGAATGTGGTATATTTGAAGAAACATTTGTAGTTGGTGTATTATTACCATCGCGGTTCTGTATAATTACATCTAAATGTTTACTATTTGATGATACTGGAGTAGCCTGACCTTTAAACATATTACCTATATCGTGAATAATACCATCGAGTATTTCTACACCAAATATACTAGTATTAGTAACGGCATCTCCAGTTCCATTTACAATTTCACCTGTATTTTTACTTAAACTTTTGAAAAAAGTCAATAAAAAATCAGTCAATATTTTTATTCCATTTAAAATTGTTTGTGTTATATTTACTAGGATTCCTGTTCCTAAAATAGATAAAATTAAAAGACTCACTAATAAGACTATTATGATTATATATAGAGTATTTTGTTCCATAATTTACATATAGATATAAAATATAAGAGATGTTTGTATATTTGATATTTAGTATGTGTTATATATCAAATTATTAATAATTTATATTGATAAATAGATATAAACTTATATGAATGTGTTACAATAGTGATGATATTTTGGTGTTATAATAGAATATTGCGGAAAATAAAGCTTAAAAATAAATAATTATATATTAATATTCTTAGTATATCAAATGTATTTTTTTAATATTGGAACAATTGGAACTTTTTTGTTTTTAAGTTTAGGAATAACCTTTGTTTTATGTTGTCTATTAGTATATCATTTTAAACGGAGACTAGATTTATTCGAACAAAAAAATGATACTATATTTGAACTGATTAATAATGTTTTATCTGAAATATCAAACATTAAACAAAAACAAAATGTATTATTTATGTTAGCTAAAAATCCACAAACAGAAAATTCGAATTTGAATAATAGTTATATTGAAAACCAAAATAAATTTAGGGTTAAGAACGAAGATGAGGACGAGGTTAAGAACGAAGATGAGGACGAGGTTAAGAACGAAGATGAGGACGAGGTTAAGAACGAAGATGAGGACGAGACTAAGAACGAAGATGAGGACGAGGTTAAGAACGAAGATGAGGACGAGACTAAGAACGAAAATGAAGTTGAAGATGATGATGATAATGAAGATGAAGAAGAAGATGATGATGATGAAGATGAGGTTAACAACGAGGTTGATGATGTAAATGAGGGTGATAATAAAAATTCTATTGAAAAAAATAAAGATATTAACATTGTAAATAATGACTTTTTGGTATTTTCAGATAGTGAAGAAATAAAAAAAATCAAAGTCGTTGATGACAATGATGTAATCGAGTTAACGGATGAAAATAATGAAAATAATGAAAAAATGTTATTAGAAAATTTTATTTCCAAGTTAGTAAACAATAATTCGAATTTATATAATGATTTTGAAATATTAAATTTCAACCAGATGCAATTTATGAGTCAACCTAAAATACCTAACGGTTTTTATGAATTATTTCCAAGAAATCAAAATGACGAAACGGATGAACTCTTTAAATTTAAGTTACTGGATGACAGTAATGCCGATAATTTGATTAATATAGAAGAAATAAACGATGAATATATCGATATGCCTCACTTAGAACCAATTGAACTATTCAAAGAAGTAACTGAAGAATCATACGTTGAACCAGTCGAAGAATCAGTCAAAGAATCACTCAATGAATCAATAATAGAACCAACAGTGGAATCAAGTGAAAAACCAACCGTAGAATCAACTATAGAATCAATCGAGGAACCAACTGAAAAACCAACCGAACAACATGAACATATAGAAATTTTATCAAAAATGGATAATTTAGAAACTAATAATGAAATACTATTATTGAATCAACCCGATACTATCGAAGATTCTATGAGTGTTATTAGCGAAGATGTAACGATTTGGAAGAAAGGAGAAAAACAGGAAAAAGGTTACAAAAAAATGAATGTTCAATCACTAAGAGATATCGTAGTTTCAAAAGGTTTAGTTGAAGACCCTAGTAAATTAAAAAAAAATGAGTTAATACAATTATTGTCTGGAGAATCTTTGTAATATATAATATATAATGTTTTCTTTTGATTATAAAAATGCTTACCCTGATATAATAAATAAATACCCAAAATCAAGTTTAGGATATGATACAAATAATAAATATCCTTTTTTTCCACCGTTGATGAATGACGGACGTTCAGTAATTTCTTCTTGGAATCCCGAGTCAATAATAAATGATAAAATACGCAATGAAAATGGAATAAAAACTAACTGGGAATATAGAAATTATTTAATAAAAAACGCGGTTAACATAATGAATAAAAATTATAATGAGACAGCAAATGATACTGGTTTTATGTATCCGAAACAAACGACAACCACTTCTAATAGCCCTTTTCTATATAGTTCAATAAACGATAAAAAAACTCCAGTAGGATTTGAAAGTAGTGATTTAAAAGAAATATATTTGAATCGAGAACAACTATATTCACGTAAATGTGCTCCTACATTCAAAATAAATAAATAAGTATTATGATTTATCGTTTATTTATATCTTTTATTGTGTTACATCGATTCACTTTTTATTTTCTATCATTCCAATAATCAAACTGTAACTAATATATTAGTATTTTTATTTGTTAAGAGAAAACTACACATTTTTATATAACATTCCATACATACTCTTGTATCTACCATCGAATCATGTAACCCAATTGGTTGACTCCGTTCAGGATAAAAGTATGTATATAGTTCAATCAATTTAGGATTTTTTTTATATGTATGTGATTTTTGTATATTTATATTTTCTATATTTAATGGATTTTTATCTTTGAAAATAACCATTATATTTGTAAATTCACGTCCATTTGTCATTGTACAATATATTTTTTTGTTATTCATTTTATTGAATAATGGATTGAAAACAGCATATGGCGTTGGACAACCCATACTTACAAGTTTGTGATAATTTCGTTCTATTTCAAATAATATCATTTTCGAATCAAATTCTATATTATGTGAAACAATTCGTTGTGCTCTCATATACTCTGTATAAAATTCATATAAAACATCTGTTATTGGCACTCCTATAGTTTTACATTTTTCTTTAGTAATTCCCGTCAATTTAACAATTTTAGTTGGAATTGCTATTTTACTATCAATAGATATATAATAGTTGCTTTCGAGAATTGTTTCGTGTATTATTTCTTTATTAAAATAAACATTGGTTACTATAAACGAAAGTTGTAATATATAGGGTTGTTCGACAATATCAGCTCCTTTTCGTGGGAGTCCATTCGTCTCAACATCGAATATCATCGTTCTTTCAAAATCTCCTATAACTGAAGTATTATCACAACTAAACTCTTTTTCTGAAAGTGTGTGGTACATTTCTTTGAATATCAAGTATCATATATAATATTCTTGATATACAACTTTATAATCAATTTTTTACGCCGATATAATTTTATGTTATTTATAATATAGAATTATATAAAAATAAATATTAATGTTATTTACTTGAGACATGACTAAAAAGAATAAAAAAAATGTATCTTTAAATTCAACGGTGTCGACTATTCCAAATAATGAACCTACTATAAAGATTAAACAAAAAGAAGAAGAAGAAATTACTCAAAAACAATTAATTCAAAAGGAAACATTACAAAAATTATTTATAAATAAATATAAACCATACACTATTGATGATTTTTGCACAGATGATAAATTAAAAATTGTATTAAAAACATTAATAGCAATCGATGACTTAAACATACTTCTTATAGGTGATACTTGTTCAGGAAAAACCACAATACTAAACGCAATTATACGTCAATATTATCATAATGATAACGAAATAACGAATTCACATGAATATTTTTCTTTGGAGAATAATACTGATATTTTATATATAAATAATTTGAAAGAACAAGGTATCGGTTTTTATCGTAATGAAATGAAAATATTTAGTCAGTCACATAGCAGTATTTATGGTAAAAAAAAGATGATAATAATTGATGATATAGATACAATCAACGAACAAAGTCAACACGTTTTTCGTAATTATATAGATAAATATAAGCATAATGTTCATTTCATTTCAGTATGTACTAATATACAAAAAGTAATTGAAAGTCTTCAGTCACGCGTTCACATAATACATATAGAACCTCCTTCGAAAGAACAAGTGAAAATATTGATGGAACGAATTATCAAAGAAGAGTCTTTACATCTTTCAGAAGAATGTCAAGAATTTATATTGAAATATTCGAATCGTTCAATAAGAACAATGATCAACTATATGGAAAAAATATATATAGTTACATGTGGTGGGAAAAAAATATTGTCTGATTCTCATAGTAACACAATAAGTATAACGGAATCAAATCCACCGGATTCAGTCATTTCTTTAGAAATGTGTATGAATATAACTGCTGATATAAAAATATATATCTTTGAAAATTATATTGATATTTTAAAAGATGGTAAATTGAATGATGCGATAAAATTAACATATGATATTCATGATTACGGATTTAGTGTAATAGACATATTAGAATTGTTTTTTATTTTTGTAAAAGGAACGACTATTTTGAAAGAAAATGAAAAATATGAAATCATAAAATTGTTATGTAAATATATTACTATTTTTTATAGTGTTCATGAAAATATTATAGAATTGGCATTATTTACATATGATATATATTCTTTATTTCAATCATTCAAAACTACAGAATTGTAAAAAATTGAATTGTATATTGTAATATAAATATATAATACATAAAAGAACAATGAGTAAAACTTTCGTTTTTTCTAATAAGAGAAATAGTAAGATGCTTCCAGAAAAATCATACTCTAAAAACCCATCAAAAATACCAAAACTGTATGGTGTATACATACCATCTATATTGACAACTAAACTTGTTCTTCATATTAGTGAAATTGGAAAAAACTTGAAACAGAATTTGGAAAAAAAACTAGTTCAAAAAATATCAAACAAGTGTATCCCTGAAGGATATGTAAAACCTCAATCTGTAAAAATACAGAGTTATTCAGCCGGAGTAATTCCAATGTCTGCAAATATAACATATATAGTTGTTTATGAATGTATGATATGCTACCCGGTTGAAGGTATGATTATTGAAACAAAAGTAAAGAATATAACAAAAGCAGGATTTAGATGTGAAGTGATGGATGAATCAGGAAATATACCTATTATAGCATTCGTTATTAGAGAACACAATATTATGAAAGAACAGTTTAATACTATAAAAGAATCCGATGATATACATATACGTGTTATTGGTGTCACATTTGAGTTGAATGACCCATATATAAGCATTATAGGTGAGTTAATAAATAAATCACCAGAAAAAGAAGAGAAAAATAAAAAAATGAAACAAATCCAATATAAAATCAAGGGAGGGGATGTAAGTAGTGGTGAAGAAGGTGATGAAGAAAGTGATGATGATGAACAAGAAGGTGAAGAAGGTGATGAAGAAAGTGATGATGAAGAAAGTGATGATGAAGAAGGTGAAGAAGGTGATGATGATGATGATGAAGAACAAGAATAAGGTGGTGATTAAAGATAAAAACGAAAAATAAATAATTACGCATAGTAAATAATAATCGCCAAAAAACTACAACTTCTTTTTCATTTCCAAATATGCTTTTGAAATTATTTAACATTTTTTGTTCGCTTTTCTTGGTATTTTTATAATTTTGTAAACGTAATTTTCTAAAAATGTATTTTCATAAAAGCTAAATAACATTTCACTTTTTTGGATATATTTCTTAAATTTTATTTTATACCTTTTTTTACATTTCAAACGACGATTATTTATAGAACATTTTTTATAAATAATTACTTAATAAATAATAGGCATTTTGAATGTGTAAAAATGTAATATTCACTAAATTTACTATCAAGTTCAATATCTTTTTCGGAAATCAATAATGAAATAAAATAGCAACAAAATTAAACATTACTTATAAATCTAAAGTTTCAATAGAACGTTCCTGTTGTCCTTCAATAGCCCATTGTCTTTGATTAATCAGCTTCATAATTTCTTTGTCATTATAAAATAATGAGTAATTATCAGTCCAACCTAAAAAATACTCTTGTCGTCCAATAAGCGGTTTGACAGGAATATCTCCATTCGAATGGTCAATAATTTTGAATCCATATGGAATCGGTATTTCATTATACCCTTCTCTTACAAAAAATACACGGGCTACAGCCATTCCTATACGTTCTATTCTCAATGTAATGTCGTCTTGGATTTGAGTTTGCAAAAATTTATCATTACAAAATGTAAACAGTCCTTTAGTAGTCATTTTTTGATAACAATCTATTTATATATGTGATATTATACGTATTTATATTCTAATCAATTTTACGAAAGAAATATTGAAATCTATAAAATACAAAAAAACAACCAGTAAATAATAATCATATTTTATCATTGTTAATCCGGCGTTTCAAATGTGATGAGGTGTAAAATGTCATATATCATGGGTTTGTGTTTTCAACTAATTTTTTCTTTATAAAATCGACATTTCGAATGATAAAATATGTGAAAAATATATAAATATTTATTTTATATGAAATAAAATGAATATTGATAACGAGATTACTGAAACTAATATTACGAATTCACAACCCGAACCAAATTCAGAAGTCATATTTAATGAAAGTTTATTAGAAAATATAAAATGTAAAATCGAACGTATGAATAAGTTACAACATATAGAAGTATTGAAAATAATTAAAAAATATAAAACTATAAAATTAAATGAAAATAAAAATGGTGTCTATATAAATATATCATATTTACCAAAAAAAACAATTCAAGAATTAGAACTATATATAAAATATATTGACGATCAATCAAAAATATTGGAATCGATATAATTTGATATAAAGAATCATACTTATATTAAATACTTCTTTATAACTTATTATATGAATTCTTCGATAACTAGTTCTCCGGTAGATTCTATTCCCGAATATCCAATATTATATAAAATTAAATCAAAAGGAAAAATAAATAAATGGCAAATTAAAATTGAACAAGAAAACGATTTACCGAATATTATTTATAAAATAATTGTTATATTTGGAGAAATAGATGGGAAACAACAAATTCATACAACTAATATTGAGAAAGGAAAATCAAACCGCTCTGTATTTCAACAATCAATATTAGAAGCAAATTCAAAATGGAACGAGAAAAAAAATCGTGATGGATATGATGAAAACATACCAATAAATACGGTTATAGATTCGGTTACAACAGTTTCAAATTCGACTGCTAAAATAAATAATTCATTCTCAAACCATTCGATATTCAGTCCTATGTTGGCAAATACATTTAATTTTAAATTATATGAATCATTGAACCGCAGTTCGACGCGTAGTTTCAAAATATCATTTCCAGCATTTGTTCAGAAAAAATATGATGGCATAAGATGTATAGCTTATTTAGACCCTTCAAAGAATATTGTTTTACAATCACGAAAAAATATGAGGTTTTCTCATTTTTCTAATATCGAATATGGACTTAAAATTTTCTTTGAAAAAGTAGGTATATATTTAAGAAATAATACAAGAAAAAAATATGTCAGCGAAATAGAACCACCACGGAATTTCTACTTTGATGGAGAATTATACAGTAATTCTATCCCTTTTGAAACATTAAATGGATATGTTCGTCTAACAAAAAACATTACACCACGAGATAAAGAAAATATTGACAAAATACATTATCATATATATGACTGTTTTAATGGTGAAATACCAAATGCTACTTATAAAGAAAGAAATATGTTATTAAAAACTATTTTTGAATCCGTAAAAAATGAAGACGATACGCAAGAAATATTGAAACAAATACATCAAGTTGAAACGGAAGAAGTGAATAATATTGAAGATATAAAAATAAAACATGCACAATATGTAGAAAATGGATTCGAAGGAATAATGATCCGTGAATCAAATGGAATATATGAACCAAATAAAAGGAGCAAATATTTACAAAAATATAAAGAATTTATGGAAGATGAATTTGAAATAGTAGGTTTCCATGATGGAGAAGGCGTAGATAGAGAATTAGTTATATGGGATTGTGTTACTAAAGAAGGAAATAAATTCTCTGTTAGACCACGCACAACTTTTGAAGAACGCAAAAGACTTTTCAAAGAAGCGGATAAATATTTGGGTAAAAAATTAACAGTTATATTTCAAGAATATTCTCCTGACAAAATACCACGTTTTCCGGTTGGTAAAGCCATAAGAGAAGATATATGATAGATATTTTATTCGTTTCGATTTTTTATGATAATAAACCAACTATAAAATGTTTTTATTATAAGAGTTGGTTGATTCTTTCATCAATCATTTTATATAAATCATTTTTTTTAAATTTTGAATCAGAATCTGGTTCAATATTTAATTTTACCATTATAGTTTTTAAATCATCTATTTTATAAGATGTTATATTTTTCAGAGGTTTCGTCAAAGATTCTACTCTATAATAATTTTCAATCATACTTTTAGTTTTGTATATATCACTATCACTCGAAATAAGTATATATTTGTATGTTTTTGGTGTATTTTTTGTATTCAAAGATTGTTGTTTCAAAGAAAATTCTATATAAATATCTTTCGGTTCAATGTTTTTTTCTATATCACTATCTTTCTCATACTCGACTTTGAAATAAATACGTTTATCGTGATTTACAAAAATAATATTAACTTTATAATATTGTGCATATAATAAAACATCTTTGAAAGAAATTGATTCATTTGAAAGAATATCAGAAAGCATTTCTTTCATTGAAACACCAGTTATTTTATTTTTTTTCATAAAACATTTTATATCGTTGTTTTTTAAAGAAATTTGTGATGAAAATTTATTTACAATTTTTTGTTTTTCATCACTTATATAGTTACTATATTTCCCATTCAAAGAATTATATTCTTGAATACCATTAATAGCGATATATATATTCCAAAATAATGAATCCGTATGATTACTTGGCGGAATGAATTTTGATATATGAGAATTTATTGGAGATGATGGTAGAGGAAGAGAGGGTTGTATTGAATATGATGGTAGAGGAAGAGAAGGTTGTAATAATGGTTGATTATTTTCACATAGAGGAATTTCGTTAAATGAAACAGTAATTTGCTCATGTATATCTGTTTTTATTGTATCATTAATTTCACTTTTGAAAATATTACAATTTTGTGTTGAAGATATATGTGATTTTATTCCTGTTTCAAATAATTGTTTATTTAAAATAAATGGTGAAATTATTTTATAAATAGAATCATAGTCAGTTGAAGAAAATGGTGGGACATACTCTATTTCTCTGAATACGACTTTATATAACAAATTGCTTTTATTATAACTCATTTCTCGTATTGATATATTATTATTCATATATATATCAATTTTTTAACTTATTTATATATACAACACTTGAGACTATAATTTATATAGTTGTTAAAATTATTTATAATAAAAAATAAAACTATTTGTATCTATATTTTCAGGTTCACTATCATTGTTTTTATAATACTGATAACCATCGTCACTATTTGTTTTTTGAATATAAGAACCATTGTGAAAGTAAATGGTTTTCTCAAATGAATCGTAATAATCTAATTTACCCAGGTTTATTGTCTTATTTGTTAATTGTAAATAATAAGTATTTTTATTCAATACACCCATATTTTTAATGGGTTCTACATTTTTGAAAAACTTATCAATAGTAAATAATTGTGTTCGTTTATTTTTATTTTTTTTGGTTTTATTATTTAACATTATTGGAAATGAATTACTTTGTTTTAAAGATTTGTGAGATGGTATTTTCATATTAGGCAACGAATTACTACTTAAATATTTTTTTGTATTTTTTTTTATTTTTGATTCTGGTTTTGGTTCTGGTTCTGGTTTTGGTTCTGGTTCTGGTTTTGGTTGAGGTAAGCTGTCATCTATTGTTGAAATTTTATCTGGTGTTGCTGATAAAGAAGATAAAGAATCGGAAGAATCCCAATTACCGATAGAAGAAGGTGAATCATATAATAATTTGTGTGTTCGTTTTTTTATTGATGGTTTATTATTTATAACATAGCTGTCATATTTTTCTTGATTCTCACAAATTAATTTACCAGTATGTTTTTTTTCATAATCTTTTGGTAAACTTACTATTACTTGTATCACTTTTATACGTGAATCTTTATCAATCTCTTTTATATGTTGATAATTATCTATCTCTTTCTCAAAACGTTCAGTTAAATCGTTTGAGGTATCTAATGTCATTATTAAATCTCTTGGTAATAAAATTTCAGATTCACCTTTGTAGTATGAAACATTATCTAATTTTATAAATGGAACACCCTTATCTATTTTTACTATATACACTATTTTTTCTTTATCACTTTCACTTATAAAATCCGTATATGAACATGCCATATTAATATCAGTAGTCAAAGAAATATACATTTGTACTTGTAGAGAGCCTTTATTATCAAATATATATGGTTTTCGTGCTCCTCTAAACGCTAAAATATATTTATCATCTACCAATGTTAAATTTTCTTTTTCTATCATTTTACTGTCACCAGTGTTTACTTTACTAAATTTTGTAAATAAATTGTCAATTGTTTTGATGACTTTTATCAATGTAGTATTTAAAAATAATTTTTTATCAATAAGACTTTTATTTATTGGACGGGCATCATCTCCAGAATATTTCTTAAGAGCTTTATAATATGACACAATTTCACTAACAAAATCATGTTTTATACCAAACATTTCTTTGTCTTTTTGTAAATAAAAAATTTTATCAGTGGTATTTTCTTCGAACAACTTATTCAAATCATCATATGAAACTATTACACCACGTCTTTTATTTTTAGGAGACGAACTAGCTTCAGAAAAGGGTGATGAACTAGATTCAGAAAAGGGTGATGAACTAGATTCAGAAAGGGGAGAAGAATTTGACTTTGGTATAGGAAATATAGATAAATCTCTTAAATTTATATATGATTTAGAGGAATTTATTTTTTTTATTGAATATCTCCTTGTATTACAATTATAAATAAAATCTGAAGGGTCGATTGCTTCTTCTATGATTTTTTTACTATAACAAATATATTTATAGTCACCATCAAATACAAAAACTATATTATCATCACTAATTCCTAACCATTCACCAATATTTACGTCTTTATTTCCAACTGAGTCATATCCATTTTTAGCATAAATTGATGATGTTTGTTTACTAGTTTCCATTGCCACTATATAATATTATTTATATTATAAAAATAAACAATATTGTAGTTAAGTTCAAATATTTTTATAATTATAAACATTTGAAATAATAAAAGTAAATATTTAAGATGAACACATTTCACAACTATTTTCATTTTGATTATCAATGGGTGTCTTTGTTGGTTCTATAGTAAATTGTTGTGCGTTATGCTTTGCTCTTCTTCTCAAATAATAAATACCAGTTTTCAGTCCTTTGCTCCAAGAATAAAAATGCATTGCGGTTAATGAATTATAATTAGGGTCTTCTAACCATAAATTTAAACTCTGACTTTGACATATATATATACCTCTATCAGCACTCATATCAATTAATGCCTTCATCGGTATTTCCCAAACTGTCTTATATTTTTCTTTGATTATATCTGGTATTAAAGGTATTGATTGAATACTACCATTATTAGCAACTATATGATTTTTTATTTGTTCATTCCATATACCTAAATTTATCAAATCTTTCATCAAATATTTATTTGTAATTATAAACTCACCAGCTAGTGTTCGACGTGTATATATATTACTAGTAATCGGTTCAAAACATTCATTGAATCCAAGTATTTGTGAGGTTGATGCTGTTGGCATAGGGGCTAATAAAAGAGAATTTCTTAATCCGTGTATTTTTATTTGTTCTTTTAACTCACTCCAATTATAGCGTTCATTTGAATGTGATTCAATTCCCCATAAATCGAACTGGAGCAACCCTTGACTAGCGGGTGAACCATCAAATGTTTCATATTTTCCATCAGTTTTTGCCATCTCCATAGATTGTTCCAAAGCTCCATGATATATTGTTTCAAATATTTCCCGATTTAACTTTCGGGATTCATTAGAAGCGAATGGAAAACCCAACATTATAAATACGTCTGCCAATCCTTGAACTCCTATACCAATAGGACGATGACGCATATTAGAAACACGGGTTTTTTCGGTAGGATAATAATTTATATCTATGACACGGTTTAAATTGTATGTAACAATTTTAGCAATATCATGAAGTTTGTTAAAATCAAATGTAGGTGGTGTAGTTGTTTGATTTACGAATGTTGGTAATCCAATTGATGAGAGGTTACATACAGCCGTTTCCGTTTCAGTAGATACTTCCATAATTTCTTGACATAAATTAGAAGACTTGATAATACCTATATTTTTTTGATTACTTTTACGATTTGCCGCATCTTTGAAAGAAATATATGGTGTTCCAGTTTCCATCTGTGAATCTAATATTTTATACCATAATTCTCTAGCAGAGATACTTTTACGTGCACGTCCTTCTGTTTCATATTTTGAATATAATGATTCAAATTCATCACCATAAACATCAGATAATCCTTTACATTCATTTGGACACATAAGTGACCAATTCTCATTATTTTTCACTCTTTTCATAAAAAGGTCACACATCCATAAAGCATAAAAAAGATCACGTGCTTTCATTTCTTCATCTCCGTGATTTTTTCTCATTTCTAAAAAATACTCTATATCAGCATGCCATACTTCTAAATAAATAGCAAAACTACCATTTCTTTTCCCTCCCCCTTGATCTACATATTTGGCGGTATTATTAAATACCCGAAGCATAGGAACAATTCCATTCGAAGTTCCATTTGTACCAACTATATGACTACCCAACGCACGTATATTATGAATATGGAGTCCTATTCCACCAGCATATTTTGAAATAAGAGCACAATCTTTCAATGTATTATATATACCTTCTATACTATCACTTTCCATAGATAGAAGAAAACAAGATGAACATTGTGGATGAGGCGTTCCAGCATTATAAAGTGTCGGGGTAGCATGAATAAAATATTTTTGTGACATATAATAATATGTTTCTAATACACGTTCGAAATTTGTTCCGTGAATTCCTAATGCTACTCGTAACCATAAATGTTGAGGTCTTTCTAAAACACGTCCATTTAAACGCATCAAATATGATTTTTCAAGTGTTTTAAATCCAAAATAATCTATCAAATAGTCACGTGTATAATCACATATAGAATCTATATATTCAGTATTTGAAGAAACAATTTTCCATAATTCATTGGAGATGAGTGGGGAATGTTTACCATTTTTATCTACATAGTTATATAATTTTTTTATAACTTTGAAAAATGACGATTCTGTGTTTTTATGATGATTTGAAATAAGTATTCTACCAGCTAAAATATTATATTCGGGGTGTATTGAACTCATTGAAGCACATTGTTCTGCCGTCAGTTCATCGATTTTTGTAGTTGAAATACCATCATACAATTGTTCTATAATTTTAATAGAAATTGCCGCATAATTTATTTTCAAACCTGCTTCTGTTCCAGCTTTTTTTATTCGTTTCATAATTTTATCGAATGAAACTATTTCTTTTTTTCCTGTCCTTTTCGTTACAAACATATCTTGTCCCGTTGAATTTGGTAATACAGTATTTGTAATATTTGAAGAAGACGTATCATTACCAATACTATTGCTTCGTGATTTATTTTTTCGAGTGGGTTTTGATTGTGAAACTAATGGTATAATATCGACTTTATCTGATATTATAACATTTAGTTGTGACGTTTCAATATTTTTTGGTTTCATTTCCGTTTTATTATCATTTATTTCATCATTTGATGAGTGTTTTAGATTGTTTAATGGTGTCTCTGTTGATGTTTCGTCTGATAATTTTTTTGATGTTTCCATTTGTCAGTGAAATATTATCTAATATTGTTTTTATATATCTTTTACAACAACAGTATTACGGTTCAATACTATTTTATCATCACTCATATGAAATGTTTTTACTGTTTCATTTATATTTGTGTTTTGTTCTTCGTTTTCTAACTGTAATAAACATTTCGTTTTTAATATTTTTTTCTTTGGTAACCTTTGTTTGTATTCTCCGGTTTCTTTTTCATGTAAAATAATGTTCCACGCTTCTGTTAATTTTGGAAGAACAAATTTGAACCATTCTTTGTTACGTGGAACTACTACACACGAAAATTCGTCCATATACCACCATTTTATTTCAACATCGACTGAGTTCCATTTTTTTATAAATTCATCATATTCTTCCATAATTTCTTCCGAATAAATGATGAACTTATATTCGGGCGTAACATATTCAAATGATGATATTGGTATATTTGTAATTGTTATTCCTTTTGTTTTTTCAATTATTTTCCATTCATCAGTTGTTTGACATTCTTTGAAACGGGTTTCAATGAAATTACATATATCCAAATCGCATACTTCCATTTGTATCTGCATTTGAATCCAATATGCCTCTAACGGAACACCAGTTATTTCACGATTTACAATATTTTTTATTTCAATCATTCGTCCAAAATGTTCATTATTACTTCCACCAGTTACAATTCCATCTGGAGAAGCACCGATATATTCATATACATTATGTTTTATACAACCAAATTCAGTAACTTCAGTGTTGTATATGGATTCATATATTTTTATTGAAAGTTTTTCGTATTTTTGACCCCAATGTCGTGTATTTCGTGGATTTACATATTCTTGGTATGTTGATACTGGAATACATTTCTCACAAATAAATGAATTGAACTGTGATTGTGTACCAAATATTTTGTATATGTTACTAGCAGTCATTATACTATTACGAAATTCATACCATTCGGGTGTTCTCTGTTCGGGTTGATATACAGATTTTAAATATTTTATTTTATTTTGTAAATCGGGTATTTTATCTTTATAATTTGAATTATATAATTTATCGAACTCGTCTATTTTAATAGATTTAGGAATGTGTGGTGAAAAATGAATATTTGGGAAAATATATTCAAAATAAGTATCTACTCTTTCTTTAACAAAATTGTAAATTTCCGTTTCATCGAAAGAAAAATCTTTATCATTTGAATATACCTCGTCATTATTGTTTTCATTATCATTTTCATATATAAAGCTAATAGCATATATCATATTTTCAGTAACTAATTCTGTAATTTTTTGTTTAAAGGTAACATCTATATTGAATGTATTTTCGATATCATAATCATAAATTTGATTATATATTTCTTCTTCCATATCCAATAGAGTGTCTTCGTCAAAGATATCTTCTAAATTGTTTTCATTCATTGTAGATTCATTATTTTCTTTATCGTAAATATCATCATTTGATATAGTACTATTATATTCTATATTATTCAATCTTTCAAATATTAAATTTTCAATTTGATTTATATAGTTGTATAAAGTATCTAATGAAGTAGTAGGCTCGATATTCAAAGTTATTATATTTTCTATTGGATATAATATCATCTATTATATCTAATATATATGTAAATTTAATATTATATTTTATTTACAACTGGTTTAACTTTTTTGTTCATCGGTATCTTCGCAATCAGGTTGACTTACCACATTATAAGTATTTTCTAAATCTATGACAGAATTTAATGAATAGTCTATGGATTTTATCGATTTCTTTGTTTTTGGTGTCAATGATTTCAAAGTTGACACGCGAGATTTATCCGTATTTTTTAATGTAAAATTACGTGTTTCCGAATGAAATGATAATGATGGAATGTCTATTATTTCTTGTGTTTCTTTGTCATATATCAAATCTTTCGTTTTTTGGAGTTTATTTTTTTCTAAACAAGAAATAAAAAACGCTTTCAATAATTTACTATCCTTATCGGTTATATTATGTTCTTTCTTATATTTTTCAGCATATAAGTGTAGTTTCTCAATTTTAACTGTTTTATTCAATTTATTCCATGTTTCTTTTTTATTTTGTTGTTTTTCATTTTCCAATAAACGATCTATTAATATTGAATTTACTTCATTATCATTTTTACATTCTACAAAAGGTGACATATAAATGTTTGAATAAATATTAGGTGGTGTTTTATTTTTGTATTTACTTGTTTTTTTATCATCGGTTGTTAAATTCATAGATTTTATTTCATTGATTGAAAACATATTTAATGTATGAATCTTTATATTATTATAAAATGATATGTTTATACATTTGTAAATAAGAGAGTTATATTATTATTCATTCAGTCTTTACACACCAGATGAAAGAAATTTATTTTCGATAATTCAACCATAGTAGTGCTATAAATAAGTTATTATTTCTCTTGCGTTATAAGTAATTGTTTACTTCTATTCAAACAAAATAAAAAGAGAATACAAAATGAGTATATACCACTATGTTGTTATATAATATAGAATGAATAAATCGAGTTTTTATATAAATAAATCACGATACAATTTTTATTGGTATTTGAATTTGTTTTTATACGTTTTATATTTTTCTTTGATTTTAGGGTTTGCTTTTATTAATATCACATATATTCATTATCTAATTATAATTGTTCATATAGCAATATCTTTGATTCTGATGATAAAATTTAACCGATTTATTAAAGGGAGTATTTTGGTAAATGAATATGAAAAAAAATTCATTTTTGATGTTTCGTTTATTTTATTAATCAATATATTAATTTATGAGCTGGGTATTTCTTTGAATCTTGATAAAGTTAAACCTTATATAGATGAGTTGAAATCAAAAATCATCACTATATCATCTTAATTACGAATCATGTATTTCCTAACCATATATATATTTATTCAATGTTTAATAAAGAAAATATACCTAAGTATTTATTATTATTAGGAATCATTGTATTTGCCAGTTTTATAGGTAAAAAATATACAAAATTTATTGAGGGTGATGAAAATAAAAATGAATATAAGATGATTCAAGAATATCTTTTGAATGATTCACCATTATATGGTTATAATAAACCGAAATTATGGGTCCATACTAAATATGAATATAACGCACGAAAATGGAAATCATTTCAGTCTCGTTCATCATTCGACCTCAATCAACCTTATATACATTTAACTATTAAATCTATTGTTCTTCATTGTGCAGACGATTTTAACGTATGTTTAATAGATGATGATACATTTAGCAAATTGATACCTTCGTGGTCAATTGATATGAAAAATATATCAGAACCATTAAAACAACAATATAGAGAATATGGACTAGCACAATTATTATATTATTACGGTGGAATTATCGTTCCGAATACTTTTATTTGTCGTCGTAATTTGAAAGAACTATGGAACGAAGGAACACAAAATGAAACTCCTTTTATTTGTGAATACAAAAATCAGTATGCTAACTCGACCGCAGGTGGACAAAAATCATCGTTCTTGGGTAATAGTGATTATATAAATGGTACAAATGCCATTTTTACAAATGCTTCCAAAGATTTGTATATACAATCTCATAATCCAACATTGAAAAAATCACGACAGATAAGAACATTTTTACCTAATCCGTTTTTTATGGGTGCTAAAAAAAATGATCCGGTAATTTTGGAAATGTTGGAGTATCTAAAAATACACGATAGTCGTATTCCATTTAGTAGTGAACAATATATTTTAGGAACATACCCACAATGGTGTTTATCAAAAGTATTGGAAGGTAAAATGTATATTATCGATGGTGAAATGATTGGTACAAAAACAATAGACAAAAAACCCGTTTTAATTGAAGACCTTATACAAGAAGGATATTTAAATATACATCCCGATTCTTATGGTCTTTATATTCCACAAGAAGAAATTCTTAAACGTAATAAATATCAATGGTTTGCCGTTATGAGTTGCGATGAAATACTACAGAGCCGGATGTCTGTCTCTAAATATTTTGTAGAATCCGTAGTAAACTATTTACCAATTAACAATTTCGATATCATTGACAATAAAGTTAAAGATAACTTATTAGAAATCGATGAAATCAAAGAAAAAACAGTATTTAGTATTTAATATAAATAAAAAGAAAAACGATTTACGGTTGATACACGGACTACTACGCTGTAAAAGCGGTTGTGGGTTGTGGAATAGAGACCGTAATGGTTCATCTAATATCTATAAAATATCATACAACGCTATAAATAAAAAAGAGCGTCCAAGTTATTTATGTAGAGAAATAAGTAATCATACACACTAAACGGTGTGTAAAATCAAAATTTACACGGGTATGTAAAAACCCAACCTTAATTATTTTTTTTTGGTGCGTTTTGTGCCATTTTAAATCTTCAAGGGTGTAAATTCAACCAATATATCGAAATCATACAAATAAAGATTATATACAAAGTAATTTATATATAATTTGTTTTTGACCGCAATTATTTACATATTTATTTTTCTTTGAATAGTTGTTAGTTTTTGTAATTCTAATAATATAGCCGTTAATAGAAATGCTATAACAATTTCACCAGTAATAATAAATCCCGTATCTGTTTTATTTGATTTTAAAGAAATCATATTGTTATTTGATATTGAAGGGTCAGTTTCTATAATATAATAGAATTTATTACTAGTCGATGCTTCTTTTATTAATGGTTTTGATGTTGAAATTGGTGCTGAAATAATATCATATATAGGATTTTTATATTCTTGTAAATTTGAATATTTCAATGGTTGTGACGGTGTAGTAGATATGATTTCACTTTCTTTATTTTCTTTTATAATTTTTATAGATTCTTCATCTATGACAAATTCTTTCAAAAAGGATGTTGGTTTATCAGACATTTGGTTTATCAGTTTATCAAATAATGGAGAAAATGAAGCACTGATTATAGCATTTGTTATATCACGATTCTTTCGGTTGAATATAAAACCATTAATATTGGATACAACAAACAACTCGAAAATAAATAATGTTACTCTCATTTATCTTATTATAATATATATATAAAAACACTTTATATATATCATTATCAATCAATTTTTTATAATATGATCAATGTTCATATTTCTAAACACGCAGAATTCGGTGATATTAATAATTATCCGACACATACAACTGATAACGAAATACATATATTTACACAATTTTTTGTTTCTAGTAAATCACCAAAACAAGAAAAACCAAATCAAGCATTAACGTTTGGAAATTTTATAAGTTATGTTAATGAATCACCAAATATTGTTACTGAAAATACTCAAAGAAATACCGAAATAAGATACTGTTTATATCGTAATTATTTGAATCCTTATATTAAAAAAATTCACTTATTGAATGAACGTATATATACTGATACAGAATTATTTGATGATAAATTGGACGGAAAAAGTGCTAAAAAAATAATACAAACAAATATTGGAAAACGACTCACATTCAAAGATGTTTTTCAATATATTCGTGAAAATCGTATATCGGGTTATTGTGTTTTAACTAATGCTGACATATTCTTTGATACATCTATAAGAAAATTATTATATAGTTCTATATCAGATAATAATTCTATTTTTGCCCTTTTAAGGTATGAATATAGAGGTGAAACTGATTTATCGAAATGCCCTATATTTGGACCACGTTATGATTCACAAGATACATGGGTGATACATTATTCAAAGAAAGAAGAAAATGTCGTTTCAAGAATAAAAGAAACTCACGAAAAAGCTTTTAATTTTGAATTCGGACATCCTGGTTGTGATAATAAAGTGGCATATTTAGCAAATGTTTTAGGTTATGATATAATCAATGACCCAAGATTTATAAGAACTTATCATTATCATACTAAACAAACACGAAATTACCAACAAACGACTGTTATAGAAAAACCATATACGGTTGTTTTACCTGCGGGTTTCAATCCATATACACTAGTTCCGTCATTAGGACTTGATATAAAATCAATTATCGAAACCACAACTGGATTCAAAAAAATGCGTTTTGATGATAATGATTTATTATTCAATTATATAAGTGATAAATTTGATAAAAAAGAAAATTTTATTATTCCAAGAATAAGTGGACATGAAAATAATTATGCTTTCTTTGGAAAAGTTATACAACACAATGCTTCAAATGGTATTAATCCAGTGATACCCGATGAAATTCATAAATATTTCCAAAATACAATACCTATCATGAAAAAAAATGCTGGAATAAAATTGTCAAATATAGAAAGTATTGTAAAATATTCTAATATTTATCTGAAAGCATTTGAAAATTGCGATATATATGGTGGTTGGGAATCATGGGGAAATTGTATACCACATATATTTCATTCACATAATTTTATTACAACGAATTTTCAATCGAAACGTGTTTTTTGGGCGTTTGCTATGGATGTATATCATTATATTTATAACCGCCCTTTTACTATGGCTTTACGGGGTAAACGTATTTTAATTATTTCACCATTTGAAAATTCAATACGTTCTAAATTGAATGTTAGGAGTAATATATATGATGGTATTGATATTTTTCCGGATTGTTCATTTCTTCTAATAAAACCACCTATAACAAACGGAGACAATCCTTGTGAAGAGTTTGACATTGAACTAACGAAATTTTATTCTAAATTAGACTTATTGAAAAATAAGTATGACGTTGCTCTTTTGAGTTGTGGTGGATATGCTAATCCAATAGCTAACTATATATATGAAAATCATGGCGCATCCGCAATTTATATTGGTGGTGTTTTACAAATGTATTTTGGTATTTATGGATTAAGATGGTTGAAAGAAAGACCCGATATATTAAAATTATATATGAATCAATATTGGTCGCGTCCAACAACTGACGAGAAACCGAATAATTCATCATCAATCGAAGGTGGGTGTTACTGGTAAATAAGGTATTCTAGAAATAATTTTTTATTTTCTCTGTATGAAATAAACCGATAGTTTCATTTTATTATATATAAACTTATTCAATAATTTAAAAAATATGTCAAAAATTGAAAAATTAACGGAAGCAAACGAAATAGATGAAAACGACCCTATATGGGAATGGTCGAATCCTATTTTAGCACAAAGAAAAAGTTATCGTTATCTTGGTAAAAAACACGGAACAATATATAGGTCAACACGTAAAAATAAAAAATATCAAATATATGATCATATAAACCATCGAATGGTTCAATTTGGTCAAATGGGTTATGAAGATTTTACAAAACATAAATCTTTGAAAAGAAGACATAATTATCTAACACGTACTGCTGGAATGAAAGGGAATTGGAAAAATAATAAATATTCTGCTAATAATCTTTCACGTATAATACTATGGTAACTTTTAACCACGGTTACGGATTGCCCAAAAAGGATAATCCGCACCATATATTCTCCAGTTAGGATAAAAGTAAGTCTCATCTTTGACCATTACAGCACCGTTTCTTTTTACCAGAAGAGAATATATCGATTGGTCATGTCGATGGTCAACGAATTCTGGATGTTCGAAATCAACTATCGTATCATTTATTAAATTATAATTTTCAGCATAACCCCACCATTGTTTAGTAAGCATTATAGAATATGGCGTTTTACATAATATAACAATTGTAGCCATACATTGTCCTGAGTTAATTATTTGGTTAGTGTTTGGATTCGGTATTAATCCTACTATTTCACGAATCGTAACCCGTTTATTATACTTATACTCTAAATGTTCCAATTGAAATGATAGTATTCCGTAACGTGAATTTTTTACTATTTCTATATATTCATATAATCTTTTTACCGAGTTTGCGTTCAAGTTTAGATAACAACCTACGTCAGAATATATTAACACATCTCCATCATTTAATGATTTCAAGGATTTCATTATTAAGTATGGTTTCCATATCCAATAACCGTAGCCACGTGGATTTGATTCTATAAAATTACCATGTTTTTCCCAAAAATCTTTGTCTGTTTTCAAATCTCTATCAGTATATCCTTTTACTTTTGTAAATAATGTAGGAATCAATAAAGCCTGTGTACATAATTCTTTTACACGGTTATGATAATTTTGTGTAGGACCACCAAATGTTATAAACATTGTTTCATTTTTAATTTTTATCGATGAATTCGAAATATTGGAGATTTCTGGTTCATTTGATTTTTTTGATTTTTTTGATTTACCTGTATTTTGACTATTATTTGGAAACATTATTTTATTATTATACATAAAATAATGAAAAATCATTTTATATCATTTTTTTTATTAGGAACTACAAAACGATGGGTTATTCTTTTTATAATTGGTATATTATTGTTATTTAATCTCTATTTAATATATATATTTTTTTTTAATAAAAATGTTGAAACATTAGATGGAATAGGTTTTACATATAAAGATATTAGCTTTGTTGATATCAGTTATACTTTTAACAATCCTAATATTTTACCTCTAACTAAATACAATACCAATTTTAATAGTTATTATTATGACCCTAATAATTACGACCTTCAATATCATAGTAACGAAGATAATCTTTATGGAACATCAAATTCAGGAACTTGGGTACAAAATCCTAGTGGTAAATTAGAATTTATAAAATGGATAGAAATGCCTAGTTATTCCACATATTATACACCAGGAGCATTTTTATATGGACCATCAAATTATATCCCTTCATATGAAGATACAGTATACTTAAAATATAATTCTACAAATAAAGAATAATCATTATTTTTGACATTAACCAATAATATTTTACACCTTTTTATATTTTTAACATAGATTTTTATATAATCCTATCCATATAAAAAATCATTTATAATTATAATTGTAATTTTGGTATACTAAAATAAATTAGTATCTTTGTATTCATCTTTATGTTTTGGTTTAACTCGTGTAATGTAATTGTTTTATTTTTATTTATTTTATGATAAATTGATTTTCTTTAATGAACTGTAAACTGAACTCTTTGAAATAATATTCTATATGTTTATATATAGAATGTTACTGACAAATGAAATCAAATATTCATATTCTAAATCTAAAAAAAAGATTTTTAATGATAAATCGACTTCTTTACATATTCAAAAATTGAAAGAAAATACAATAAATAAAAATAAATATTTAAACCATAAAATAAAACATATACAACCTATAAGACATCAACAAAGGGCATTGAATAATTTCTTTAAATTTGTATTTTAGTTATTACTTTTTTGAGAAATATGATACTTGTAACTAACGAAAAAAATAGTAGAAACTATTTGATATTCATATATTATAGTATCACATTTCTTCATATTTCTCCTCTGTCAACTCATTAATACAACTAAGATGCATTTCTTTTGATTCATTTACTATTTTTTCCGGTTTATTTTGATTATTTGTTTTTTTTGGATTCTTTGGATTCTTTGGATTCTTTGTTTTTTTTGGATTCTTTGAATTTTGTTCTTTTGTTTCATTCATATTTTCATCTTCGATTGGTTTTGATATGAGTTGAGAGTCTAATGTTTCTTGGTTTATTTCAGCATTATTTGTGACTGGTTTTTTAGTTCTTGGTTTTTTTTGTTTTTTTTCTGGTAAAATAATTGTCTCAGTTTTATTTGTTTTATCTGTTATTGATGATAAATCCAAAGGTGGTATTTCTATATTTGACTTTTTTACACGAGAATTATTTTTTGTTTTTGATGGAGGCACTGGAAGTAACTCATTATTATTTTCTGTATTTTTTTCTTCGGTAATAGTGTTTGGTGTGGAACTAAGAGATAAATTTATATTTGAATCTAAAGGCGAAGATGGTGGTGGTGGTGGAGGTGGTATAGGTTGTTCTGTTGACATTTCGTTATCGACAAAATTATTCGTTTCTTTTTTTGCTCTTTTCTTTCTATTTACTTTTTTTTCTTCTTTTTGCGTTTCTGATAATTCTTGCAACTCAACACTTTCATTAATAAGTGTGCTTTCAACGCTTTTTTTGTTTACACGTTTCTTTATTTCGATTGGTTCTGGTATATTTGTCTTTTTAGATTTAGTTTTTTTAATAGGCGGCTTGTATTCTTCATTTTCTATTTCATCATCATCGACAACCATTCCATCTTTAACATAACCTTCTTTAGTAAATTTTATATTTGGGTTATTTAATAATTTTCTTTCGTTTTCAATTTCGATTGCTTCATCAATATCATCGTTTTCGGTCAAATCTTCAAACCCACCGTATAACTCATTATATATTTTTTTCCATTCTTTTGTAGTTAAACTCAATGGTTTTGAGTCATTCGATGAATATTTAACTAAAACACAATCCTCAAAAAATAATTCTTTATCAAAAGGAGGTGGAAATTCATATTTATTTTCTTGTCCGGCTATTCCATCATTTCCGGTTTTTCCATATATTGCTATTTTGAATCCATCAAATTCATAGATAAAAGTTGTTTTAGATATATCAAAATTAGTTGATACTGGAAGAATTGATTGTTGTAATTTTCCAGATTTTTTGACTAAAACAACTTTTATTTTTTTTTGAGACATTTTAATAACTAATAATCGATTTCTTTATATCCTTTATTATAACAAATTCAATATATAATATATAATATATAGTGAATATATAATGGGTAGCGCTTTTTCTAATATGTTTAAAAAACCCGATATTTCTGAAAAAAACGTACCTAACGTCAATAGCGTACCTCCTAACAGCGTACCTCCTAACAACGTACCTCCTAACGACAGAGTATCTGGTGGTAAAAAAAATAAAACACCAAAAAGAACAAAAAAACATAGACAGTTGAAAAATAAATCTTCAAAAAACAAAAAATAATAATTTTATAAATTTCTATTTTCCGTCAAATCAAGCTAAAAAATATATTTATCATTTGTAAATATGTTTACTATATCTTCCATATTCAAACAATTTATTTTTTTCATGTTCTTTTTTATTGTTTTTCATTTTACATATAATTATTTTAGAAATATTTTTTCAAAGAATTCAAATATGTTTACTCCAATTAAAGAATATAATTGTATCATAGATGAAATAAATCAGATTTTACAAAAAGAAAATAAAAATCAATCTTTAGAGAATTCTATTTTTTCTTTGAAAAAAAATGATGAAATCGATGAACAAACAAATAAAATCGATAAAATAGACGATATTGAACAAACCGTTGAAATCGATAAAATAGACGATATTGAACAAACCGTTAAAATCAATAAAATAGACGATACTGAACAAATCGAAAAAACTAATCAAAGTTGATAAAATAATAATTATTTGAAAGAAAATCATCAACTAATTTTACAAGTTACTGATGGGTACAATTTTCCCATAGTTAACATTTGATTCAACAATTCGTATAGGCATCCATTTTTTAAATTTATAATTGAATTGACATTCCATATTTACTTTTTTATTTAAGTAGACATATTTGTCCGGTTTTTCGTTTTCAAATTCTTCTTCATCATCACTTTCTTCTATATAATCTAAATTTACGTTTTCTTTAATATTTCTAAAAATACTATTCATCATTATGCTCGTTTTATAATCTGAAATAAACGCAACATCTACAAAGAGATGTTTTTCATTCGTTTTTATTGTATTATTATAAGCATATAATAAATATACATCATATTGAATATCTGCCATGACTTCAAAAATAGTTCGTTTTTTATATTGTGGTTTATTATAAATAAATGAATATCCGTTTTTGTTAATAAATGTATTTGTCGAAACGAATGGTGAATATAACTTTGTTGTAACTGTTTTTTTTCCACAAGAAGAAACTGCTACTTTATTATTTGTTTGTTCATCTAATTCTATTACTCCATTCCTTGTTATAGAAACATTTAAAATTGGTTTCAACTTTAATAAACATCTATATTGAATATGATGTATTGGATATGGAACTAATTGGATTGGTATTGTTGTTTTTTCTTCGTTTTTAAAGAAGAAAGGTAGAACTAATTTTCCAATATAATTGTTTCCAGATTGAAAAGGTGGTAAGTAATCAAAATAATCACTTAATGATAATATAAGAGTCATTATTTCAATCTTTTCTTTGAAAATGGCATTTCTAAGAGAATGACCTTTATAATGCAATACATCTTCTATAATAAAGAATCCTGAAACGATAGAACCATAAAATATAGTTTCATTCATCCATTCTACGATTTCACAAAAAGAATAAATAACTGTAGCTATTGTATATATATTACTAATTTTACGAAATCTATTCAATTCATATATTATCAATACCGGATAATATGGATTTATATTTACATTATTAGTTGGTTCATTCGGTTGTTCTTGTATTAATGTTATATATCCAATATATTTTTTCGATTGTGGAATAGCAATACAAAATTCGTAATCACTAGCTGGTATTTTCGTATGACACATAGTTTCATACGAAAACTCGATTTTTTGGGGGGTTTTATTCAATAAATATTCTTCCATTATGTTAAATTTAATTTATATAAGTTATATAATTCTTTTATATTCTTATATATAAAAATAATATATATTCAATTTTCTTACCATTTACATCATTGATGACTCAAAATGAAAGAAACACGATAAAAAATAATCAATGTTGAGTTTTCATTTCACAAAATATAATGTAAATTTTGAAATAAATTATTTTTTGTATTGGTATATAATTTGTATTATCAGTTTAGTTACTGTAAGCAACACCACACATTCCACTCATAACACGTAGTATATTATAGTTTACAGCGTATACACGAACCTTAGCAGTAGCAACTCCAGCAACGGCACCAGCAGAAAGAACCAACTGAAGAACGGCATTATCAATTCTGGAAAAGTTACAGGATCCACTTGGCTGATGTTCTTCGGGGCGAAGAGCAAAACTGTAAACATTGATTCCAGTATCGGGATTGCGAGTGTGGTGCTGATAAGGTTGTACTACATCGAAATAAGAACCTTCGCGCTCTGAGAATCGGTCCTGTCCATTTAGTTGAAGTTTAGCAGTAACAACCGGGTTTTCTCCCCAACAATGCATGTCTAGTGCGGTTTCAGAAAGAACAAATGTACCTGCATCACTTACATAAGAACCAGTAGGAACACCCGGTGCGTTCTGATCTTGCGGCGTAAAAGGCACTTCATAGCTGCCAGAATACCATTCCTGTGCGCTTGACTGAGTACCAGTAGCATCAATAGCACCAGGCATTTGAAATAGACCACTAGATGTTATGAAACTATTTGAACCGGCAACTTCCAAAGGTCCACCGAATGCCTGTATAGCGTTTGGTAGCGCATCAATGGCATCAGTATAGTTGAATGGCTGTGCTCCAAGTGTGCGGAAAAGAATCTGTGAAGCATCGAGTGAGGAACAATAGTCGACATTAGCATCAGGCTGAACAACCCAAATAAGCTCCTTGACTGGATGGTTGAAGTTAAGCTTAATCTTATTAGAAGAAGAACCGACACTCTCATCACCAGTAAACTGTAGTTGCTCTATCAAGTATTCATGAGGATTCTGTGCCATCTTACGTCTCTCATCAGTATCCAAGAAGATATAATCAACATAAAGTGAAGCGGCAACCAAAGACTGTTGATAAGCAGTAGTGACAGAGGCAGTTCCAGCAGTATTGGTTAGAGAACCAACAGCCCACAAACACTCACCTATCGGGCGTATGTCGAGATTGATTTTAACTTCGTGGTACTGTAGAGCAATAAGAGGCAATGAAAGACCAGGATTCTTAGAAAACCAGAAAAGAAGGGGAATATAAAGAGTAGTTTCTGGAAGTGCATTACGAGGAGCGCACACTTGAGATGGACCACTAGCAGAAGAACAAGGTCCAGATATGTTAGCAAAAGTAGGATCGGTAATGTAAGTGAGAGCGGTTGTATTACCAATCATTCTGTAGTATCCACGTTGCTGCTCCCTAGTAAGAGTAACCTGATTCCATATATGCATCCAGTCACCATACTGACGGTCTATTCTCTGACCGCCAATCTCAACCTCAACCTGTGCTACTAGCTGTTCACCAATAAAATCCAACCAACGGGCATATACTCCTGCTTGGAAAGAACCAGTGGTATTAACCATACTCGGGTTAATTTCAGGAAGCGTCACCTGAAGATAAGTGCGGTAACACAAGTCACCATTTCGACTAATCGTGCAAGTGACACGACGTCCAAAATCTGCCTGTCCTTGGAATGTTTGCTCAATAGACTCCATAGCAAAGTTTGTATGGCGTCTGTAAGAAACCTTCCAAAAAGTTATTTCTGGAGTACCAGTAAGAAATACATCTTGAGCACCGTATGCGACTAGTTGCATTAATCCACCTGCCATTTTTCTTTAGTATATAATATTAAAGAAAAAAAAATCATACAATAATTATTCGTTTTTAATATTTTCCTAAAGATAATAATATTGTGAACTATAATATACAAATATGGCTAAATAAAACCCTACTAGATTATTATAAAGAGTTAGAATAATATCCAGTTAGTATAATAATAATTATTATTGGTTATTTTTACATATTTCTTTACAATCATATAAAGAAATAGTAACCATCATATACAAAATATATCATATAAAATGAGTTACAATTCTTCTAATCTTACAACACAAAATCTCCTTTTATTTGAAAATTTAATGTCTTTTTTCAAAGAAAAAAATAATTTACAAAAAATGTCAAATATAATAAATGGAAATTCACGTCTTTCTTTACGTATTATAGACTGGTTTGTTACGAATTACGCAAAGAAAAATGATATTATATATCATAATCAATGTTCTCAATCGAAATATAACCGAAGTTTTCGTGTATATAATGAATATAAGTTGAAACTAAAAGCATATGGAAAAATAAAATTCGATCCATTTTGTAGATGGTCGAGGATTACTATACCGTATGATAATGAACACTGTATGGAAACCACAATCGGACAGTTGAATTTTTTCAAATGGTCGATTGAAAATAATATACTAGAATATATTGAAGAAAATTATGATAAAATTGAAAATGATATGAATAGTCGTAATAGCACATCTCGTAGAAAAAAAATGACACTCACACAAAATGATTCAAATTGTTCAACTCCAGTTACTGAAAAAACAACTACACGAAAAAAACGCGAAGAATTATCAGTTTCTGCTTGTAAATGTATGAAAACAGAAACAACTAATATTATATTACATTTTTAATATTTTTATTCGATTACAAAATAGTAATATCATAATATACTATATATTATATTACTCATATGTTTACTTCTACTTTTGATAATAATTTGAAAAAAGAAACGGATTCTTTAGAATTAGAAAAACGACTATTGACGAGCACAAATATACAATTTGATTATTATTCTATTAACTGTCGTGAAATTCAAAAAACACCAAATGCAATACATTCTATATATCGCGGAAATGTAAATAGACCGAATATTATATTAAACGACAACCAATATTTTCCAACATACTACCAAAGTTCTGAACTAGCAATATATAGTAAATTACATGAAGGAACCCATCAAGCTGAACTAGTTATTAAACATACACCTATATCAAATTCTATAACTCCAATATATGTTTGTTTTTTTCTCTATTCGTCATCGAATAATCCAAATGAAAGTCAAACACCTGAAATTAATGGAACTTTGGATGGAATTATTCAAAATACAGATTCTTTCAATAATTTTGGTTTTCAACAAGAATTAGATATATCTCCACTTTTAGAACCATATACTATTACAAATAATATTAATAAAGAAGAAAATAAAATACTTACTACATGGAAAATATATGAAACAATAAATAGAATTGGAAAATGTATGGTTGTGATTATTGAAAAACCAATATATATCAAAAATGAATTATTTACACAAATTCCGCAAAATATGATTCCGCCTTTTGAGGTTAAAAATTTGATATTAAATATGAATACGAATGAAGGATTTATTTCTGTAAGTGGAATTAGTACTAGTGATACGGGATATGCATTATCAAATAATAATAATAATGTAATGGTTTGTGATATGATACCTGACCCCGAATATGGAGAAGTAAACGTGGTTCAAATGCCATTGTTAATTCCTGGTTCTGATGCTACAGATAGTTTACATATTTTACAAATAATTGTAATTATTGGAACTGCTATTGCTATTTTTACTGTTGATTTTTTTGCAATACCTCCAATTATCATAAAACTTGTACGTGAAAAATTATCTGAAGATTTTAAAGTTAGAAATTTGAAAGCTAATATTGCTTTGTATATATTACCATGTATAGTATTATTAGTAGGAGTTATAATACTCATTATTGGTGCTAGATCTAAACCGTTATCAAGTATTCTTATAGCAACATCTCTAATTTTTATTTTTTCTTTTGTAATTATTGCGATAGGTTTGTTAATGGAATTGAAGAAAGAACACACAACCGCAATACCAGTATCATAATGACAATCGTACCAAAATATTTTATGATGTTATATATGAGTTATATAGTGACTATTTGAAATTTATATAAACAAAAAATAATATGGTTAAAGTTAAAAAATAGAAAATGAAAAATCTTTTTTCAAAGGTTTCCATCTTTTATATATTTCTAATGCTGTTAAACCACCCAATAATTGTGCTACAATATAGGGTATAACTTCTACAACAGGTACTTTTCCAGCAACAGCTAATACAATTGTAAGTGTTGAATTTACCATACCACCTGATATTTTTTGTATAAACAAAATAACAATAGCTAATGTTATACCTATCATTATAGCGTTACCAGTTGCCAATATAACATAAAAAAACACTGCTGTTCCAATAAATTCCGCTAAATAATTATACATATATATATATAAGAATAATAAGCTATGTCTGGTTCTGGAACATCTTTCAATCAACCATATCCAACGACTTCCGGTGGAATAATGTCTATTCCACACCCTTCTTCTATTGGTGGAAATATACCTTTATATGAAAATGGTATCGGTGCCATTTCAACTAATTATCAACCCCAACTCTTTTTAAATCACGGTGGTGGTAAAAAAACCCGTAGACGAAATTATAAACAAAACTGTAAAAGTTGTAAATATAATGGTGGTAATAAAAAAGTAAAACAAAAAAGACCTCATAAAATAAATAAACGACTCTTTGTATCAAGTATTTTCGATATCTTTACATTCGTTTAATCCGTTACAGTAATTAAAAAAATCATTTTTGTATCAATTCATAATAAATCATAAATCTATCTTCAAATTTATAAATTTATCAAACATTTGCCTTTAGGTATTTCTTTATCATTATCATACGACTCATTCATTTCTACTTCAATATTTTGTTTGTTGTTCGAACCTAACAAATTAGGAATATATAATATTTTCCATATAGTATTATGTTTTTCATTTACAGATAACATAGCATTTTCAACACTTATATATATGTCTTTATTCGTTCTTTGTATTTTGTAGTTACATTTTTTATAGTATGCTTTACGTTTCGACCATTGATTTTGAAATGTCGAATGGGAATCTATTATATCAACTATTATAGGTGTATCGTGTTTTTTGCGTAAAATACGACCGACACATTGTATTATGTCTGTCTTAGGGGAGGCTAATACGAGTGTCGAAAGAGTTGGTATATCTAATGCTTCGCTACTCATCATATAAGTTGATAATATGACTTGTTTGGTACTTGCGGTATCATCTAAATCCCGTTGTTTCATTCCACCCACATAAAAACCAACTGATATATTTCTTTTATTTAATTCTTCAAAAATATATTCTAACATCAAACGTATATGACTCAATAATAAAATTTGTGATGTTTTATTTTCGTTAATAAGATTTTCTATAATTCGTACAATAAAATCACTTCTTGGAGAATATCCACATATTTTTGAAATCATAGATGAATAAGCTATTTCTCCACGCCAGTTTACTATTAAATCATTATATTCATTATCATTTGTTGTATAGTCTATTCCACGAACACTAACATAATCATCTCCCTTACGTTCAATAGAATATACTATATCACCAATAAACATATATAATAATTTTTCCATATCATCTTTACGTTTTACTGTAGCTGAAATACCTAGCCAAAAAGGAGTTTGAATTTGAAAAAGACATTTATGATATTGTGAACTACCTATACGATGAACTTCATCCACTATACAAAATCCAAACGAAGAAAGGTCGAATGTCTTATCTTCATTATAAAGTGTTTGCATCATTCCTAATACTATATCTTTACCTTCAATATCAAATGTCGCACCTTGTATCCGTCCGATTTGTGCTTCTGGTGTAAATTCACGTATACGTTCTATCCATTGATTCATAAGAAATTCTTTATGAACTATTATGAGTGTTTTTCTTTGAATTATTGAAATAATTTTTATAGCACATACGGTCTTTCCAGCACCAGTATATAGTGATAAAATACCACCACCACCGCATTGTTCTTCATCGTCCATATTTAAAGATATCGGTTTTTTAACTTTATCAATATATGTATTAACTGCTAGTTCCTGATAGTCACGTAATGTTTTTACGAATGAAATATTTATTTTTTCACACGTCTTACCTATTTCACTTTTTGAAGGAATACCGTAACGTTTTATACCATAAAATCTTGGTATATAAATTTTTTTTGTGTTTTCTTTGAAAACAGGTATAGGTGTAGGTTGTGGAGTTCCAGATATAGAAGTATCGACTGATGGTATCAAACAAAGTTCATCATATAGAAGATTCAATTCCTCATTCGGAAGAATGGATTTTGGTATTGTATAACCTTTTTGACCTAAATATGAATTTTGACTAATTATTAATTTTAATTCTTCTGTCAAATAATATTTTGGTAATGGTGAAGATTTACATTCTTTTTCATTTTTCACCAATACTTTTTTTGACATGTAAACTATTATTATTATTTTATTGATACTATATTTAGTTATATTAATAATAATATATATTTTTATATTTCATTCAATTTTACATAATTTCAAAGAAAACATAATATAGTCAATATCAGTATAATGAATTCTATTTTTATTGATGATATCTAAAATATATTTTTTATATATAACCACATATAAATGCAATATTTAAAATCTCCTTTTGAATATGTTTTATTAATTTTATTTGTCTTATATTTGATTTTACCCGTCAACCTTCCAGGTTCATTAGCAAAATTTGTTGAAACCCCTTTAGGAATTATCGGTCTATTTTTGGTTACAATTGCTCTTTTTGTATATGTAAATCCTATTTTGGGGATATTATATATTTTTGTTGCGTATGAACTATTGAGAAGAAGTTCTCATATAACTGGTAAAACGTCTTACATTGAATATACACCTACACAAGTCATCAAAGATGAGAAAATGCGTAAAATGAATCCACTTCCCGAAAAATCATTGGAAGAAATAATTGTTCAAAAAATGTCACCGATTGGTGAAAATTCATTTATAGATAGCCGTGTTTCAAATGAAAAAAGTAGAATTGTAATGGGTGCTTTTCAACCAGTTAGTGAAAATATACATAATGCTAGTCAAGTATAACTCATTTGTTGATTGAATTTCATATAGTGGAACGTTTTATAAATAGAATAACTTCTTTACAATCAAATAATAATAATATTACAAAAATAAAATATCAATGATAAACTATGTTCAAATTTGTATATAATAGTTAAACGTCAATAAATGGCATAAACTCATATTTTATTATATAAATATAATATGAGTATTGATGTTATTTCTAATTGTAGAACACAAAAAGATACAATAAAGATAAAAAATCCGAATACAATTAATGAAAAACATAATGAGATATTGGAAATATTTGAAATAAATGATAATGAAAAAACACCAAAATTAATGAAAGAAATTCGCAAATTGAAACGTTTATTAATATCACTTATTGAAATAGATGACAACGATGAACTAGAAAATGATTCTAATATTATTGAAATAACTCCAACACCTCCACCAAATGTAAAAAATATAGATAAATATTTAGAAACATATGATAAAATAATTGAAAAAAAGAAAGAAATTAAAGAAATGAAAATGAAAAAAAAAAAATATTATTTAGAAAATGCCAAATGTATATTTCATTATTTCGAACAAAAAAAAGATATTTCTACAGGCGGAGGTAACCAAAATACAAATATATTGAATAATTTTTTTAAGATAAAAACTACTAATAATGAAGAAGAGAGTATTGAAAATAACGATAAATATCGCGTTTCAAAATACGTTTATCAAAATTATTGGAAGAATGTCAATAGCGAAATACTTAATATAAAAAATTATGCGGTGGAAATGGATGTATGTCATTATTGTGATATTGGTGAATTTATTCATCAAGAAGAAGAAGGAATACTAATATGTAATAATCCAAAATGTGGGAAGTTTGTTATTCATATAGTCGATGGTTCAAAACCATTCTTCAACAAAGAACCACCTAATGAAATTTCTTACACTGCTTATATACGTCTCAATCATTTTAAAGAGATATTATCACAATTTCAAGCAAAAGAAACGACACAGATACCGCCAGATATAATAGATATGATACGTGCTAGAATTAAAAAAGAACGAATCACAGATCTTTCGAAATTAAATTATGAAACAATGAGAGATATATTACGTAAATTGAGTTTGAATAGATATTTCGAACATATACAATATATTAATTCTATTTTTGGAGTCAAACCACCAGTTATGAGTGAAACGTTAATCGAAACACTGTGTGTTCTCTTTATTGAAATACAACCCAAATTTTCTATATATTGTCCAGCGAATCGAACAAATCTTCTTTCATATAGTTATATATTACATCAACTATGTGTATTATTAGATCAAAAACAATATTTGCCATATATTACAACACTGAAAGATATTGAAAAACAAAGACAAAATGATGCTATATGGTATCTAATTTGTAAATCATTAGACTGGCAATATTTTCCTACAATTTAACTATTTTCAAATTTTTGTTTTTATATATATCAACTACAATTATATATAAAGAACTATGAATAACAAAACTAGAAAAATTCCAAAAAGATATGTTCCAACACAGTTAACTCAGAAAGACAAACTCAAACAAATAAGAGCCATAAATCGTTCACGCAAGTTGTATGAAAATCATATATATTACTCAAGACCTCACGTTGATTCATTTAATTCAAAACCTTCAAAACATATAGAAAACGCAAAAAAAATATACAGAGTGAATAAAATAATACCAAATAAACAACTGGCAAAAGCGACTGGTTGTTCTTTGAAAGCATTGGAAAAAATAGTCAATAAAGGCGAAGGAGCATATTATTCTTCTGGTTCACGACCCAACCAAACCGCACAATCTTGGGGGTTAGCACGGTTAGCAAGTGCTATAACTGCTGGTAATGCTTCTATAGTAGATTATAAAATATTACAAGATGGTTGTGATCATAATAAAAAAGCCTATAAAATGGCACATTCTAGATGGAAGACAAGAAAACATAATAAGTAATGTTAGAAAATTAACGGTCGAACATCATAAAATTCAGTAATATCAAATAAATAATATGTATGATAATAGTCAGTATTTTGTATATTTCAACGTGATATATGGTGTCAAATAATATAAAGACTATATACGAAATTAATATATATTAAAATAATAAATAGAATTGACTAATAATTATGAAACGTTGTAAGACAGTTTCAACTACCTCACGTTCTATATATGATGAATATTTTGAATATGACTCAACTTATAAAACAAAATATGGTTATAAAACGTGTGTTTTGTTAGAAGTAGGTAGTTTCTTTGAAATATACACATATAAAATAAATTCGACTGGAAATATTCAACATCCACAAACACAAGAAATATCACGTATATGTAACTTGAATTTAGTTGAAAAAAAGGCAACTTATAAAACAGATGACCAACAAGTAATGATGATGGGATTTCGTAATTATATGTTGGATAAATATTTACAAAAACTAGTAGAAGCGGATTTTACAGTTGTTGTTTTTGTTCAAGAAAAAAATGGCAAAGATGTTATACGTGTATTCGATGCCGTTTATTCACGTGGAACGTTTATCCGTTACGATGAAGATGAAGAAAATTCTAATACACAACAGAGTCATATAATTTGTATATGGGTAGAATTATTGACCAATAATAAAAATAAAATGAGAACCATGAATAAACCAGTTGTTACAAATATATTATATGGTATATCTGCTATTAATATATTTACAGGTCATACATCAATATTTGAATATGAAACACCTTTTATAATGAATCCAACTACATTCGATGAAATGGAACGTTTCATATCAACGTTTTTACCGAGTGAAATCATCATTATATCCAATACAATTGAAAAAACAATAATACAAACTATATTACGATATACTGGGGTTCAATGTAATAAAATACATATTATTTCGAAAGAAATGTTGATAAATAATGATATATCAGTAAAGACATTTTCAACAGAATCAAAAAAATATGAATCAAGTATCTCAACTAAAATATCTAATTGTGAAAAACAAACTTATATACAATCCATTTTATCAACGTATTTTGAGAATCCAAATATTTATTTTCAAAACACAGATTTTCAAAAAAACCCAATTGCTACTCAGTCATTTTGTTATTTACTAGATTTTATTAAAGAACACAATATCAACCTAGTGCGTAAAATATCAGTTCCAATATTTACTAATACATCGAATCGTATGGTTTTAGCTAATCATACATTGAGACAACTGAATATAATTAATGATAATACAACAGACGGAGGACGAGGTATATATTCTTCCATTCTTTCATTTACGAATCGTTGTGGAACAGCAATTGGAAAACGACTTTTTCAAAGAAAATTATTAAATCCTACATTTGACAGTGAATGGTTAGAAACGGAATATAATAAAATAGAAGAAATACTGAAAATATATAAACAAGAAGAAATAAATGAAATTCGAAAGAAAATTAGTTGTATAAGAGATATAGAAAAAATATATCGACAAATAATTTTATCAAAAATATACCCATCTGCTATTTATCAATTATATAATACTATATCTATATTACAAGAACTCCAAGTGTTTTTTAAAGAAAGTGGTGTCGATGATAAACTATTTAAAATAACTGAAAGTTTTGATACCCCCCCGCAACTATTCAATGATTTTATAGATAACAATCTTTATATAGAAATTTGTAGAGATACGAATACAGTACAAGTATTTGAGAAAAATATTATCAAACCTGGTATTAGTATAGAAATAGATAATTTAGTATTGAAAAAAGAAGAATATTCTAAACAATTAAAAACTATATATGAATATTTCAATCAATTATTGCGAAATACACAAAATAATAAAGATAAAAATGCGGGTTCTAACAATGGAATATATACATCTACCGAATATATTAAAATTCATGAAACAGAAAAAAGCGGTATTTCTTTCCAACTTACTGCTACCCGTGCGAATCTTTTGAAAAAGATTATAAATTCGATGACAGAAAAAAAAATTTTATTTGAATCTCCTAGTGAAACATTTGAAATATCTTTGAATGATATACATATAGTGAATTCTGGTTCAGTATGTGAAATACAAGCTCCTATCATTAATAAGTTAACACAGAATATTTTAAAAACAGATGAACAGTTAAATAATGAAATTTCAAAATTTTATTTTTCTTTCATAAAACAAATAGAAAATAAATGGTCTTCGGCTATCAATCAATATATAGATTATATTGGTAATATGGATGTACTTATTACAAAAGCATATATATCTCGTGAATATGGTTATTGTCGTCCAATAATTGACAATAACAAACCTAAGTCGTTTTTGAAAGCATCAAAAATGAGACACTGTTTGATTGAGCATTTACAAACAAATGAAATATATGTTCCGAATGATATAACACTCGGAGTTGATGGTGAAGATGGTATTCTTTTATTTGGAACAAACGCAATTGGAAAAACAAGTCTTATTCGTTCAATAGGTGTATGTATTATTCTAGCACAAGCAGGGTTGTATGTTCCATGTGAATCATTTGTATATAAACCATATACTGCTTTATTTTCACGTATCATAGGAAATGATAATTTATTTAAAAATCTTTCTACATTTCAAGTAGAAATAAGTGAGTTGGCGGTAATATTGAAGCAAGCTGACAGTAATAGTCTTATATTAGGTGATGAAATTTGTAGTTCAACAGAAATGGAATCGGGGCTTTCTATAATAATGGCTTCTTTGATTGAGTTTCATACCCGTAATTCTTCATTTATTTTTGCTACACATTTTCATGAAATAGTACGTTGGGAAGAAATGGAAAAACTGACGAACTTGAAAATAAAACATTTAGAAGTGACATTTGATAGAACAACTGGTAAGTTAGTATATGACCGTAAACTAAAAGATGGTATGGGAATTACATCTTATGGATTAACTGTTTGTCAGTCAATGAATTTACCTACCGCTTTTTTAGATAATGCTTTTGAAATAAGGAATCATCATTATCCTGAAAATGGTGGAATACTTACATATCCACAATCAAAATATAATTCAAAGAAATTAATAGGTTTATGTGAAATTTGTAAAACGGAAATTTCTACAGAAATACATCATATAGAACCACAAAAGAAAGCAGATTCTCTGGGTGTTATTAGAACAAATGAAGGACTTTTATTCAATAAAAATCATCTTTCTAATTTGGCTTCCTTGTGTGAGAAGTGTCACAAAAAACAACATTCTTGAATTATTTTCTATTATAATTTTTTATGGTATTTATAATTTTTTATGGTATTTATAATTTTTTATGGTATTTATAATTTTTTATGGTATTTATAATTTTTTATGGTATTTATAATTTTTTATGGTATATTTTTATAATATATACTTGCTCTATCTATAATAACTTGTTATGTGAGTTTGAAAGAAATAAAACATAAAAATATAACGTTATATCACATAACGTTATATCACGTATTGAAATAATGAATCAAATAATATTGAACGATTCTACAGATAATAATCATGGACAAGGTTATACTGGCTTAGTAAATATAGGAAATACTTGCTATTTGAATTCGTGTATACAAATAATAAACCATATATATGAATTAAAACCAATATATGAATCTGTATTTGTCAAACATTCAAAGAAAGAAATACCTGAAACTATTTTCTTTAACGAATGGTTAGATTTACGTAAACTATTATGGAAAAAAAATGGTATAGTTACACCAAATAGGTTTGTACATAATGTACAAAAACTAGCATTAACTAAAAACTTGAATATGTTTACTGGATTTAATCAAAATGATATACACGAATTCATACATTTTTTTATAGAAACATTACATATTAGTATTTCTAGAAAAATAAAAATAACGATCCATGGTTCACCCCAAAATGAGTTAGATAATTTAGCTGTAAAGTGTTATGAATATTTAGGAGTAGCATATAAAAATGAATATAGTGAAATATTGAAAATGTTTTATGGAATTTATGTAACTAAAATTAATGGCTTAGATGAAAATAAAACGTTATATTCAACTATTCCAGAGAATTTCTTTATATTAGATTTGCCGATTCCAGAAACAAGTAATGGCAGTTATGAAATAAATAATACCGGACTTCCGTCACATATGTTTTCGCAATCGTCAATAATTCATAAACATACACTATATGATTGTTTCAACCTTTTTACTAAAGAAGAACTTATGGAAGGAGATAATTCATGGCTTAATGAATTAACTGGTAAAAAAGAAAGAATAAACAAAAAAATTAGTTTTTGGAATTTTCCCGATATTTTAATTATTTCATTAAAACGTTTTTCGTATTGTGGAACTAGAAAACGTAATGATTTAATTGATTTTCCTATAAAATCATTAGACCTTTCAAGTTACGTATGTGGTTACAATCCGCAAAATTATATATATGATTTATTTGGTGTTTGTAATCACTATGGTGGTTGTAATGGAGGTCATTATACAGCTTATGTATTGAACTATTTGGGTGAATGGATACATTATAATGACGGAATTGTTGAAAAAGGAATTATGAATATTGTTACTCCAATGGCATATTGTCTTTTTTATAGGATAAAGACGAATTAAAAATATACCTCCATTGTTTAATTAATATTGTATATATTTTAGTTATTATGTGAAATATTTTTATTTATGAAAATAATAAATAAAAATAAGAATAACAAATAAAAATAAGAATAACAAATAAAAATAAGAATAACAAAAAATAAGAATATGTAAATATATAATCTTTATATAAATGTCAAACAATGAAATCATTAATAACCATTCGAGTCATGTTACACAAGATAATATATTAAGCAATAGTAACAATAGAACTCAATCTGTTGATAATACTAATAATAATAATAATAATAATAATAATACTATAACTAATAAATCAATAAATTATATTAAAAGTATATTTTCACTCTCAAATATATTATTTATATTATGGTTTTTAGTTATTTATTTTATTATTTTTTATTTTATAAAAACGTTTTATAAAAATGATATCGACCCACTGAAAGAAAAAATGATGTTAAGCCGTGGTATCGATATATTTATTTTTGGATTGATAATTTTAATAACTATTTATTCGTATTGGTCTTTGTCAGAAAAAGATAAACAACATTTGATCGGTTATTGGATGAACTTCATTCAAAAATTTTACGATAATCCAAATTCATTTTTTAACACATTTATATTCATTATTTTATTTTACTGTTTTGTTTATTTTTGTGGTGTTCCTATGACAAAAGAAACACGTCCTATTTCAATTGGCATTTTAGAAAATAAATTATGGATTGTTTTAATAACTGTTATTATCGTTGATTTTTTTATATATGTATTAAATATTCCTATAATAGATTTAATATTTGGTATTAACGGCGGGTTGGTTAATAGTTGGTATAAACTAAAAAGTGAAATAGTCCATGTACCTAACACTATAGTTGATGTATCTAACGCTATAACTGATGTTTCGAATAACATACCAGCACAAAAAAATAAAAAACCAGAAGTATTCAACATTTCAAATAACTTGTATGACTATAATGATGCACAAGCCGTATGTAAAGTTTTTAATGCGGATTTAGCAACAATCGAACAAGTAGAACAAGCATACGATGAAGGAGGAGAATGGTGTGTAAATTCTTGGAGTGATGGACAACTCGTTTTATATCCTACACAAAAGTCTACTTATGACCGACTACAAAAAATAAAAGGACATGAACACAGTTGTGGAAGAACCGGAGTCAATGGTGGATATGTTGAAGATAAGTCTTTGCGTTTTGGTGTAAACTGTTATGGTATAAAACCAGACCCAAATGATATAGATATAAAACGTTTGAACTCTATACAAAATTTTGTACCACCTTCCTCTAAAGAAGATATAATATTAAATTCTAAAGTAGAATTCTGGAAAAATAATAAAGATAAATATGCTATTCTGAGTCCATTTAATAATGATAAATGGTCATATAATTAATGTTTATATATAATATTACTATCTTATATTAGTATTTTATAAAGTATATTTAGAAATTGAAACATTAAAATTTACCTATATAAAAATGAGTGTAATATAATATGTCAAATAATAAAATGATCAAAACAGCCGGACAATATATTCATTTGATTATAATTTTTATTTTTATGGCAACTATTATTATTATTATTCTAACTACTGATGATAATGAATTTAGAGATGAATTATTATATCCACTAATTTACTTTTTTATATTTATTTTAGTGTGTTCTTTTATATGATAATATTATCCTATATATTTGATTACTAAGTTATATACTACCTATAGTTATGATTTTACTATTTGTTATTTATATAATAGATGTATAAAACAAAAGAACAACGTTTTTTGAATAAACGCAGAAAAACATTGAAACTATTAAATTGTAGCCCAATTGTTAAAAATAAAACCGCACACAAGTCAACTTGTTATACAAATAAATTGTTATTAAATATTCGTGATGCTTACAATAAACAACCACAATATAAAAATAAACAAATTCGTTCCACAAATACGAAAGAAATATTATATCAGTTGCGTAAAAATTTACACGATATTTGCGAACATGAAAAATGTTGGTTAAAATTTCTTTCAACTGAACAACAACGTGTGATAAATGAAATGGTTTTTTCTCCAGAAAAACCGGCAAAATGGAAAAAAAACCCGTTTGAATGGTTATCTAACTATGATATATTAAATGTATTAAAACAATATGAAGAAAGTAATCCTAGATTTAAATTTATTGGTCCTACTCCAATCGATTTTGATACAGTAATTCAAACTACTAATATGTGTGTATTAGATGATTTATGTCGATTTTCATTAAAAAAATATATTGATTCAAATATAGATTATATAGGAATTATTTTCAACTTAGATAAACATACACAGAGTGGAAGTCATTGGGTGTCAATGTTTATAGATTTGAAAAATTCATTTATCTTTTATTTTGATAGTGCTACAAATAAAACACCAAATGAAATAAAAATATTAGTAGATAAAATACAAACACAGGCAAAAGAATTAGGAATTTCTTTGAAATATTTTGAAAATTATCCTAATAATCATCAACGTTCGAATACAGAATGTGGTATGTATTCATTATATTTTATAATAACTATGTTAGATGAAAAAAAATCAGTTACTAGTAAAATAAGGTTATTCAAAGAAAAAAAAATTTCAGATAGTCATATGCGAAATTTAAGAAATATTTACTTTAATTAATAGATTACATTTATTCGAAAAATAATAATCACGATATTTTGTTTACATATAAAAATATAGGGTCACATTCTATATATGAAGTATACACGTCGAAAAATAAAAATACCGACAAAGTATAGTAACAAAAAATATATTCAACACAAATATAAAAAAATAAAAAAACAAACTAAAACAGTAAAGAAAAGAGGAGGAAACGGAAAGACAACTATAAAATATGATTTTAGTATAGAACCGTCAACTATTTTTAAATTGTTAGTTGAACAATATAAGAAATCACATAATAAAGATGTTTTGGATGAAGACGAATTAAATAAGTGTAAACAAAAAATGGTTGAATATAATTTAGGTTTAAATTTGTTAAAAGTAAAACAAAGTGATGATATAGATTTATCAAAATATGGAAATTATATAGAAGAACTCATTGCTAGTATTGTAAAAGGTTCTAAGAATAGAACTATTATTGAAAAAAATATTACTGACAAAAGTACTATTAACAAAAGTATTATATTTGAATCTTCTAATAGTTCTTTGAATGTCAATAAAGAAAAAGGTAATGAAAATAATAGTCTTAACTAATAGTTATGTAAAAAATTATATTACCTTTTTATTTTTTCAAAGAAAAAATAAATGCGTTTTTGTATTATTATTATTCTTTCTTGATAATCTAATAATAATAATAATAATAATGAAAAATTGTTCTATGTCAAAACATAATAATTCAAATAAAGTAAGTTTGAATTTAAATATACAAATGTATTCATTCCAAGAAATATTAAATTTGTTTGAAATAACAAATGCTAATAATATAACAATCGATGATTTAAAACGCGCTAAAGCATTAGTATTAAAAACTCATCCGGACAAATCGAGACTACCTACTGATTATTTTCTTTTCTATAAGAAAGCTTTAGAGATTGTTGTAGAATTTTATAATAATCAACAACGTACTACAAGAGAGATACCAAAAACGGAAATAAAATATTCAAATGAAATAGATAATGTTTCCACGGGAACTGGAAATAATATTACAAATTCATTTACCAATAATGTAGAAATAGGAGGAAAAATAAATTCAATTCAACCTGCCAAATTTCAAAAAATATTTAATGAACTATTTGAAAAAAATCAAATGGGTAAACAAGTACATAATAAAAACGAATGGTTTTCTAAAGAAGAAAACGAAGACAACAAAAAATATCATATAAATTCTGTATCAGCATTAAATAGTTCATTTGATAAAATGAAAGAAAAAAAACAACAAGATGGAGTTGTCGTATACAAAGAAGTAAAAGAAATGCCTTATATAACAGGTGCTAAATTATATGAAGACATAGAAGATGAAGACGACGAAACCAATAATAACTCTTATATAGAGACAGACCCTTTTAGTAAACTTAAATTTGAAGATATAAAAAAGGTTCACAAAAACGAAACAATATTTATAGTAGGTGAAAAAGATTATGACAAAGTTGATAAATATTCTTCAGTAGAAGAATATTCAGCCGCAAGAAATATTTCTAATTTATCTTTAAAAACAAAAGAAGAAAATGAACGTATACTCAAAGAAAAAGAAGAGGAATTCAAAAAAAAAATACTAATGAAAGAATACCAGTCAAAGAAAAAAGAAATTGAAATGGAAAATAAAAATAAAAGTATAATGTCATATTTTTTACAACTTATGTGAGTTATTTCGAATCAATTTGTTTTCATTACTTTATACGCAGATTATTGTATAAAATATAAAAAACAATTAAGAAAATGGTTATGGGAAAAAGTAAGAGAACCAAAAATAAAGAAAAAATTTCATCCGTTTAATTTAGAGCAACGCGTATTTTAAATGCCGACTTTATTAGCAAAAAAAATACGAGCCCTTCCTCCTAAAAGGAGGATAAACTAAATTCTATGTAATGGGTTTATCATCTGCTTACTTTATGGTAGATAAGCAAATTCCCATCTAATGTTATTTCATTTACTACCTTAATGAAACAACTATTTATTCTTAATTGTTTGTTTTTTAGGTTTCTTAACCTTTTCTGATTTTATTACTTTTCTTGTAAATTCTTCTGGTCTTGTTTGACTTTCTAAATAACATTTTCCAAGTAATAATATATTCTTACAAGCATTTACATCTCTATTCACGAATATACGACATTTGGTTTCCTCTTTTGGAGTTAGTATTTCGTGAAGCGATTTTTTATGTTTTTTTCTTTTTACACTTACATTTTCCATTTCTTTCAAAGTTTTATTATATAACTTGCTTGTATTGAATTCATTTATTTCAACAATATCAAATCTACTTAATAATAATTTCTTCATACCAATATTTGGTGTTGGAATACAACCTTTCATTTGAGTTGTTCTACTATAATCGCCGTGTAAAATAGCAATTTTTTTCCCTTGTTTTATTTCTTCTTTGGTAAGATATGTATTTTCAATCTCATTTAATAATTTAACCTCACTTTGTTTGGTTCTGATAAATCTACGAAATGCTAATTTACGAAACAAAGGTTTTTGGTAAAATTCTTTCACTTCATTATTAAGAATGGTTTTATTTGTAATAAAATGTTTATATTTTTCTTGGTTCAGTGTTCTTGAATTATAATTTGGAGATTTCTTCTCTTTTTCAACAATACCATTTTTCTTCTTTTCTTGTAAAATAATATAATTACTTCTTTTTGTATAAGTTTCAACTCTTCTTCTACACGCAGTATATTTGAAAAATTTGTTATTTTCATCTATCATCGTAATTGGTCTAATTTTACCAGGGTCTAATGAAACTAATTTGTATTTATGCGTTAAATATTCATTACATTTATCTTTGGATAAATCTTCCAACTTGATAAATTCCATTTCATCATTTACTTTTGGTAATTTATCGCCAAATACTTTATCTTTGTATTTTTTCAAAATAAACAATAGAGAACAACTAAAACCATCAGTAATAATTTGGTTGTAAAAAATATATTCTTTCTGTTTAAAAATAGGTTTCTTTTCCAGTTTCAATATCTTACTCCAAATGTGTTTTTGGTGTTTCTTTGCGTGTAATACCAACTCACTTTTATTGTATTGAAATATAGTTTGTTTCTTATCATCAATCAAATCAATAATACCATTAGAATTTAAGGTTATACTTTTTGGAACAATATTATTTCTTTGTGGAATGACTTGGTAAGGTCTTTTACCTAATTCTTCTATTTTTTGATTTATATAGAAAGAATGTTTGATATATTTTTCTGGATTTGCTTTCACATCATAAGCAACCGATTTATTTACTTTATTTGGAAATAAAAAACCTTTATTTTCTCTAATCCAACTATGGTATTCTTCTTTGGAGTTTTCTATTTTATTATTGATTAAATCACTTTTAAAATCACGAATTTCTTGGTTTAAAATTTTATAAAGTTCTTTACGCTTTTCCTTATCAGTTTCTTTCTTGATTTCTAATGATTTTGGTTCTTTGAATAAACAATTGATATATTTGAATAAATGCTTTACAAAATGAGTAGATATGTTTGTATTGATACAAGTAATCATTTCATTCGCAGTAATTGCTAATATATGCGTTTTGTTTGAATATGATGGTTTCGCAGATACTAATTTAGAAAATTCTTCATTATAAAATTGTTTCATATCTGATTTACCAGTAGCATTTTTGATATTTTCTTCTTTTGTTTTTTGACCTCTTTTCGTAGTTGGAGAACTAATTGTTTTTATTACATCTAATACAAACTGCTTATTAATAGTAGGCAAATCTTGTTTGTTATTAAATTTATTTAATAAATACATACGAATAAACTGATAAGACAAAATAACAATTTCATTCATATCCATAACTGCCTTTTCAATAATAGGATGTAAAGTATCATACCTTTTCAAAACACATTTCAAAGGACACTTAATAATCCTATAAACTTGTTCGGAAGGGTCAGGTGGTTTTTCTTCCAATTCCATTTTATAATATATGTAAAGAAAATATTTTAAGTTCTTTTCTTAATTAATTAATTAATTATATATTTTCCTAAATAATTAATTATTATAAAGTTTGTTCTTCCATTTTTTTTGCCTTTCTTTTTTCATATGCTCGTTTATTATATTCTTTAATCTGTTCTGGTGTTTTTACATAATTTTTATTATATTCCTTAACCTTTTCAATAATCTTTTCTTTATTTTTTTGATAATAACTTTTCTTACTATAATTTTCAATCTTATATGAGTTTAATTCTTCTGTTAGTTCATTAATTTTTTCTTGTTTTTTTTGATTGTCTGTTAATATTTTTTCTTTTTCAATAATAGATAATTCATATAAACGCTTATAATCAATATTATTTTCCATTTTGTTAATTATTTATATCATAATAATATATTTTTAAATATTTTTCCTAAATTGTTAAATATAATAAAATTGATATAAAATTATTTGTATTATTATATTTAATACACTACTATGTATAGTTTTAAAGTTTTTAATCAAATAAAAGAAGAGTTAAATCTTGAATTATTAGAAGTTTATGATGAAACTAAAAAATATATTAGCACAACAAAGTTTTGTATGAAATGTAATTTTATTGGTTGCGATACACCTATTAGTATTCAGTTTCTTGCTTTATTGCGTAGTAAGAAACCTTATTGTAAAACTCATAGATATTCTTTGGTTGGTGAAAAAATATCAAAATCAAAATCAGACAAAAATAAACCAATTTATGATGAAAACCGAAAAAAACTATATAATTTGATTAAAGAATTAAATACAGAATTGGTTGAAGATTATTCTGTTATTGATATTAAGAATGATACAGATATTCATTATATATGTGGTTATACTAATTGTAATGAAACTGGAATAAAACAATTTCATACATTAGTTGAAAATAAATTAGCATATTGTAATGAACATCATTATTTATTACATAATTCAAAAAATAATGAAAATTTAAGAAAAAGTAACCAAGAAACATATGATAAATATAATGATATTTTGAATAAATTTAAAAATAAATATCCGCAAATTAATTTAACTTGGGATAGAGATAGTATTTGGTCTCAAGCAGAAATAACATTTAATTGTATAAATTCAAAATGTAATATTCCTGTATGTAAATTATTTCAACATATTTTACAAAATGAGGAAAGTATTAATGAAGTTTATTTTGGTTGTCAAGAATGTAAATTTTACATATCAGAAGCATTAAGAGAAGATACTACTTTGTTAATAAACACCCCATATTACAATGAATTAATTGAATATCCTAAACAAATAGATTATATTACAACACGTAGTTCTATAAATTTAAATTGGACGTGTGGAAACAAGTGTATAAATTGTAATAATAAACATACTTATACATCATCGCCTCATTATAGATTTATCCAATGGAAATTAGAATGTCCTTTATGTTTAGAACAAAATAAATGCGAATGTGTAAATGATGGTTTTATTTGTAATACTTGTAATAAATATTTTCCAGATAAAAAAATAAAATGTTCTAATGGAAATGTATGTAAAATTTGTAGAAGTAGTCAAAATGATGAAAACTTGGAACAATTATTTAAACGCAAAATTAATAATTGTATTTCAATATGTAAAAACAGGGAAGGAAATAGAGGAAATATGAATTTAGATATAGAATATTTACAGCAATTATATGAACTACAAAACGGATTATGTTATATTTCAAAAACAAAATTATCATTAAAAGTTCATAGTAATTTTAACATTAGTATTGAACGAATAGATGAAACAAATGGATATGTAAAAGGGAATATTCAATTCATTTGTATTGAATTTCAAAATGGACGACAACAATGGACGCCTACAAAATTTAATGATTTTTGTAATGATTATTATAGTTTTCAATTAGTTTCCGAAACAGATAAGGAAAATATACAGAAAATATATAATGAAGCATTAGTAAAAAATACAAAACATTTGAAAAAAAGGAAAACACAACAAACTCCGTATAATAATACAGAAAAACAAGAATGTTTATGTAGAATTTGTGATACTATAAAAAAATATGAAGAATTTTCCGAATATGGTATTAAATTTGGAAAATGTAGAGAATGTCACAAGTTACAAAATGATAAACGAAATAATCCTTCATTAAAATTAAAACTTAAAATATTAATATCTGGAAGTAAAAGTGGTATTGAAAAACGAAATAAAAGTAAATGGAGAAAAAATAAACCTCTTATACATACATTAACCTTTGAAGAATTATTAGACATTTATTTACAACAATGTGGAAGATGTGCTTATAGTAATAAATTATTAGAATTATGTGGTGAGTATATGATGTCTCTTGAAAGAAAAGATACTGAGATTGGTTATACAAAAGAAAATTGTTGTTTAATATGTATAGAATTTAATACAACTGATTGGAGCATATCAAAATGTGATGATGATGATAGAGAAGGTTCTTCTGGGTGGAATAAAGAAAAATTAAAATTAGTTGTTGATAATTATTTACAAGAAAATTAAATTATTTATATAATTTCTATATAATTATATAAATGACTAAACAATTTACACCAGATTTGAAGTTGAAAGCAGTTAATTATTATCATAAAATTAATAATTATGTTAAAGTATGTGAAGTTTTTGAATGTAGTGAAAGAAGTTTGAAAAGATAGGTTGAAAGATATGATAAAAATAAAAATGTTAATAGAAAAACCAGAAAATTAGGGTCTTATAAATTAGAAAAGCAACATATACAATTCATCAAAGAAACTTTACGAAAACATAGCGATATACAAATGAACTTTTTACAAGAATTACTCAAAAGTAAGTTTCCGAAATTAGATATATCCAGACAATATTTATCAGATATTATCAGAGATAATAATATTACCAGAAAAAGAGCAACTTTCAAACATTTTCCAAAAACTTATAGAGGCAATATTAGAAATGAAAAAGAAGAATTGAAAGAATTTTTTGTTGTAATAAATAAATTCAAATTAGAAGATATAATTTCTATTGATGAAACTTCTGTAAGCACATCACTTACACATAATTATTGTAGAGCATTTTTGGGTGATAGATGTATAAAGAAAACAACAAACAATGAAGTATTCAAAAAATATTCTTTGGTTGTAGCAATAAATAATAAAAAATGTATAGCATCTGAATTATACCAGAATGGAGCAGTAAATGCTGAAAGGTTTAATGAATTTTTGAATAAGATATGTAGTAAAGTAAAAGGCAAATTATTTGTTTTAGACAACGGACAAATACATAAAAAAGAAAGCACAAAACAAATAATAAAAGAAAGTGGAAATTATTTAGTTTATACTTGCCCTTATCATCCAAGACTAAATAGTATAGAGCAGTTTTTTAATCAAATGAAACATTATATAAAATTGGATAAACCAAATACTTTTACAGCATTAGATGGAAGCGTGAAATCATCAATAGATAAAATAAAACCAACCAATTATGAAAACTATTTTATTTATGCTTATAATAAAGATTACTATAAAAATAAAACAAATAAGAGAAAATATAATAAAAGAAGAACATTAAAGATTTATAAGGACTAATAGAAGTCGGCATTTAAAATACGCGTTGCTCTAATTGAAAATTTGAGCGTTGAGGATGATTTGGATAAATTTTTAGATAACTGGAAATAATAAAAATCAGCGTTCAAATGTGTAAATTCATGGTAATGAATCGGCATATTTTTTCAAATCATCTATTTTTTCAGATGACGATAGTATTTTATTGAATTTTTGTATAGAATCGTTCACATTATCTATATACGGTTGTATCAATACTTCGATATTGCCATATACTTCTTTTAACGTACTATTGTCAGTTACTGTTTTCTTTAATGCTGTTTTAATACTTTGCATAGTCGTTAGTATTGTTGGTTGTATTGTTTTTTGTTTTTCTATTACTATATTACTAATTGCGTTTTTTATTTTCAAAACGGTATTGTCATCAATAGAATTGTTGTTTTTATATCCATTCAAATTATTAATTATATAGTTATACTTATTATATACAGTTATTAACAATATCAATATGTCACTAATCTTTGAATGAATAGATATTTTATATTTTATGGTTGAAGTTACATCATAATTTTCAATTGTTTTATTATTAAATGCTAAATATAAGATACTAAACAGTAATATAACAGTTAATAATATTATTATATTATTATTATTATATTTACTCATGAATCTAACAATATTGTATTTTATATATAAATATAAAGATATAAAATATACATAGTTAAAATGCCAATTTATTATGAAATCGAATCTATAAGTGAATTTTACAATATTTTACAAAATAACAATAGTGCAGTAGTCATAAAGTTTGGTGCCGATTGGTGTGTTCCATGTGGTAAAATCAAAAAACATGTAGACAGTTGGTTTGAAAAGTTGAATAATCAAAGACCAGATATGGAACTTATATATATTGATGTAGACAAATCATTTGAAATATATGCTTTTTTAAAAACAAAAAAAATGATTCAAGGAATCCCTGCTATCTTAGCATATTACAAGGGTAATATTTCTTTTGCGTTTGATGATTCCGTTTCTGGAACGGACGAAATGGCGATCAATACTTTTTTCGAAACAGTTCTTTATAAAACAGTTTCAAATGACGTGTAAAAAATCATCATATAAACCTCCATTTTTGATATTTTTTATGTTAGCTATAGAATTTGGTTCTATAAAATAAACAGGTATATTCATTTTTAATAATTCTTTATTCGGAAAAATATTATTGAATTCAAATGATGAACCAGTATTTAGTTTTTCTGAAGAAAGTGAGAATGATGATATAAATTCTGGTGGTAAATTTTTCAATAAAACAGATTTTACATTTATCAAATATTGTAACTGTTGATATTTATATCTATTCTCATAAATCGTAGAAAATACAATATTCTCACTAGTATTCCGAGTGTCGGTTCCTTTTATATTATCACTTATTAAAAATGGTTTATTTATTTTATTTATTCTTTCAAATAAAGGAGAAGATAAACGTGAATGTGGTTCTTTGTTAGCATGAATATTTTTATATACAATCAATAATACTAAAAATGTAGTATTCAAAATAGACAACATATATTATCTTTGAAAGTTTGGATAATATATATTATATTCATGTATTTATATAAATGTCTTCTATATATTCATTGAAAAATCATTAACTATATAGACTGTAACATAAAAATATGTAATCGTTTATCAACTAACTATTTGATAACTGTAAATTCTTGTTTATGAGTTTCATTTTCCAATATACGCTTATTTAATTTAGCAATTTGATTTTTTTCACGCCATTTATTCTTGATTGATTGTGGAACTATACATAAAAGATGTCTTTCATATTCTTCAGGTGAATCATAGTAAAAATCATTTCCATTTGTTGAGTTTTTGATTTCTCCATTAATAATTCTAACTTTGAAAAATAAATCTTCATCATTTTTTCCAACATACATATTGTTAGTTGCACCGGTTGTGGCACTTTTGATTCTAGTTCCAATCATAGATTTTGTAGCGAAACAAGGAATTTTTACTCGAACATCATTGATTTTTCGGTTAAAAAAATAACAACCGTTATCATTCTTTTTTGAATTGGAACGACCACGTTTTTTGTTATTTGTGAAAGAAGACATTGTAGTATTTTCTAATGTATCATTATTTGTATTACTAAATATTGAATTATCATCATAGTCATTGTATTGAACGAATTCTTGAAACTCTGGAACATAAAAAGCTGTATCATTACTATTGAGCTCTTCGTAATCCATTTTTATAATTTATTTTTTAATAATAAAAAACTAAAAATATCTTATAGTAAATATTGTTATATTTCTTTATATTGTTATATTTCTTTATATGTTATTGTATTTTGTCTCATTTTTCTTTCCGGACGATGTAATACAAAAAGTTTATTATCGAATATTATATTATAAAATTATTCTATAAATGACTTGTAAGATTATATAATTTATATTTCAAAAAATTTCGAGTGTTAAAAAATGAAAAACAATTGTCACTCTAATATAATATGGACTCTTCAAGAAAAACTGAAGAACTAATAAACAAATTTGGCCAAAGTACTTCAAGTACTTCGACCTTTGTTCAAAGTTGGAATAATAAAAATTCTAAAAATAGTACTCATAGACATTCTGTATCAGTGAATGATGATTTTTCCAAAGAGTTGTCTAACGACTCAATATATTTAGAAAAAGGAGAACTTTCTACCGATTTTACAACAATAGAAAATACAAAAAGTGACAATTCAACCGAAAACTCTCCAAATAGTGTTTTGAATTCTCTATTTGGAAATAATACAGTAACTACTTCTTCAGTTAAACCTATTTTTCCAGATAAACCAATAAATGCCTATATATGTATTTATTCTAAAAATAAAGCAATATTACCTTTCTTTGAATATTATTTTATTTGGAATGAAGAAAAAAAATATGCTGACTTTCCAAAGAAAATAATAAATATACAATCATCTCCTTTAGAATACATTGATGAAATGGATAATGAAACACATTCATCTATAAAAACACAAATTATGAATGAATGTTTAGATTATATATTAGATTTATTTGGTTTATATGACAAGATTAATCGTGTCGTTTTAAATAAAATATTTAAAGGTTTTATATGGAAGAATGATTCTAGTTCTATATATTTATTTTTTAACGGTTCTGGAATGTCAATAAATGAAAAAATAATATTTAAAAAAGCAATATTAGATGAAATTATTAATAAACAATTCATAGATAGTAAATCGATACGCATTTCCCCCGAAATTATAGATATTTTCAAAGAAAACCCTTCGGTAAATACTATTTATATGCATGATTCAAATAACAGACTCAAAAAAATAAAAGTTGAATATCCTATGTGTTTATACTTATGTGATAATCGTTCAAGTAATGAAACTGAAAGTCATGATATCGTTTGGGTTAATGTTTTAGCAACTGATTTATCTATAGAAAAAACAGTTGATTACTCAATATTGGGTAACTTTTTTTATTTTTCAAGTATTCCATTAGATGATACAGAAGTGAGTGAAATAAAATGGGAAGAACGGAATAAGTGGAAAAAATATGCTGTATTTTTGAATTTGAATAATGGTAGGTATCCTATAGAGGAATCTTATATAGTAAAAGATTTGAGTACTATTAATAAAGAACAGTTGGATACTTATTATTCAAAGTTAAATCCATTAGAAGTGTCGAGTATATGGTTCAAATATAAAGGAATACAACTATGGGGTATAAAATACCCTTCTCAATTCCAAGAAATTCGTAATTGATGATGTTGTCATAAAAAATAGTTGAAACCCGTTTTCAAAATATGCGTTGTTCTCTAAAATGGCATAAACTCAATACAAAAAATAATGAAGATTGGATATTTACACATAATTTATTTGGAATAAATCACTCATTTTCGTAATGTTTTAACTCTTCTTTGATATAATTTTCAAATCTTTGAATAATAGTTTGTAAATAGAGGTGTTTTATATGAATATATTTCTTTAGTAGGTGTTTCAATATTTCTATAACTATAATTAGTTACTAATTGTGAATATCTCATTGCTTTAGTTATATTAGGGTCATTTCCGCCAGTTTTTAACTTATTATATCCTATACAATTTTTGTCACAAATAGACATTTTTAAAATGTTCGAACTCATTATATATAGTTATTGATAGTTGTTTTTGAATATATTACTATTTATTATAAACATAAATATTTTTGAATAACAACCAATACATCAGTAAAGTTTCATTTCTATATGTTCCTTTTATTTTATGAAACTCGAGTAATAAATCATTTGATATAGAATCATTTTCTTGTAAATAAAATATAATATCTAATGCGCTAAGCCCTTTTTCATAAAAAAGATTGACAATATCTAATAATAATGTTATATTTTGTTTATTTTCATTGATATATAAAAGCTTTTCACGAATTAGTGTCATTTTTTTATTTTTTTTTTTAATATAATTTTCGTCGGTTATTTTTTTTATTTCGTTTTGATGAAGATTTATAAATTCAATTTTTTTATCTGTAACCGTAATAATTTGCGGAACATATATTTCACAAAAACGTGAAACAATTGGATTGAGTAATTTAGATATATTTTCTACAACAATAAAAAAACGCGTATTATGACTGAATAATTCAATACAACGTCTTAATGCGGATTGTGCGTCTATTGTCAAACAATCGGCATTAAAAAGGATCACAGACTTGAAATGAATACCGTAAGTATATTGTATATTCATTTTCGAAAAAAACTTTAATTCTTCACGGATAAACTTTATTCCCTTTCCGTGACAACAGTTAACTGTCATAACATTATTTTTTAGTATATTCATGAATTCTTTTTGTAAAACATCTTCTGGTTTATCACTTTTTACGAGTGCTTTTTTATATATATTATCTATGAAATTATATAAAATTGTTTTTTTACCGGTTCCAGCCGAGCCGTGAAATATAATATTAGGTATTTTATTCGATTCTATAAAGTAATTTAATTTGCGTTCTATTCCGATTAATGGGTTTTTTATATAATGTTCTAAGTTTTCATTTATGTCCAAATTTTCATTTATTTCCATATTTTCATTTATGTCCATGTTTTCATTTATTTCCATGTTTTCATTTATTTCCATATTTTCATTTATGTCCATGTTTTCATTTATTTCCATGTTTTCATTATTTTCAAGAATAATATTTTCTATATCACTTTTCATTATAATATAAAAATTAGTTTCTTTATATAACTTATTACCATGCGTGTAATTAGTTTTGATGTTGGAATTAAAAATATGGCATACTGTATTCTTGAAATAGAAGTCAATACCCCACTTAAAATTATTGAATGGAAAACAATAAATTTAATGAATGAAGAAGATATTACAAAACCAACATTATTTATTTGTTCTTGTAATAATAAACCAAAGAAAGGAATAGTTAGTAAGTGTAGTCGTAAAGCATTATATATGAAATCTTTTAATTCAACTAATATCACTACACCTATATCATTTACTCCAACTATTTCACATTCTTCAACCAATATATGTTATTTTTGTGAAAAACATGCTAAAGAAACTACTGAATATATTATTCCAGATAAGGCTTATAACTCAACTTCTTTAAAGAAACTGACTATAGAAGAATTGAAGGAACTATGTAATAAATATCTTATAACATTATCATTAGAAAATAGTCATAAAAAGACAAAAATTATTGAAATACTCAGCGCTTTCTTTAAAGAAAAGAGTTTCGAAGTTGTAAAATATAAAAAACAAAAAACATCGAAAGAAACAGATTTAATTTCTATAGGTCGTAATATGCGTGATGAATTAAATAATATTTACGAATTTGATAAAATTACCCATGTAATTATAGAAAATCAAATATCTACTTTAGCGGCAAGAATGAATTCAATACAAGGAATGCTCGTACAATATTTTATTATGAGAAAAGAAGACAGTTCTATAAATATAGAATTTATTTCATCGACAAATAAATTGAAAGGACTACCACCAATACCAGAAGAAAAAAACAACTCAAATAATTTGTTTATTTCTGAAAATGTAATACAAGAAAAAACAACACATTCTACACAACCGTGTGTTAAAAATAATACGAAATACAAAGAACACAAGAAAAACGGGTTATATCATTGTTCTATGTTTTTAGAAAATAATTCTATATTGAAAGAATGGAAACGTGTTTTAGATACTAAAAAAAAAGATGACTATGCTGATTGTTTTTTACAAGGTGTTTGGTATATAAAAAATGTTGGATTTTTTAAACAAAATATAAATTATCAACTCAGTTAAACTATATTTTCAAATATTACATTAAATAATATTTACGTAATTACGCTTCCATAAAAATAGTTATACCCTCATAATGATATTCTATTTCTATTTCATTATTATTATCATTCATAAATATTTCAGAACCTCCTCTACCATCACCGCACATTCCCCCCCATCTTACACTTCTTACATATTTCCCCAAATATATAGTTGGGTTTGTAGTATAGTATTTTATATATGGATAATTTTTTAATGGTTTTGTACGAGTTGCTAATACATATTTATAATATTTATCAGTTTGAAAATTATTAACTGGTTTAATTTCATATTCTTCTTGATTTTCCATTTTGATTATATCGTGTTATATTGTCTTATATTGTCTTATATTGTCTTATATCGTGTTATATTGTTTTATATTGTCTTATATTCTAATATAGTTTATCTATTTATATAATTAAATATTATACTTCTAATTATATATTCACCTGATGTATGTTCTAAAATATTTATAGTATGTATTCTATAAATTATATATCTAAAGATATAGTGTTTCTTTCACTTCTCGGTTTTCGTCTACCACTTCTTTTTGGAAGATTTTTTGATTGTAAATCTCTCAATGAAGTAGCACTTATAATAGATTCACTGTCCTCTTCATTTTTAAATTCGAACATACTACTTTGTTCATCTTGTAAATTTGGTGTATATTGTGGTGTTTTCGGTTTTAATCCTGATAATAAATCATTTATATCACCTTGTGGACCACGCATTTCTGGACGTTTTTGCTGAATAGGTGTAGGTGTGCTCGAAATAGGTGTTCGGTCTTGTTGTACAAAATTTTCATGATTATTTGTAATATCTATTCCTTTTTCACGGAACATAGCACCACGACTAGCAGAAATATCAGGTCTATTTGAAGGTGCTTGTGTAAATTGCATATTACGTTGAGAAAGCGGGGGTGGTGGTTGATTTTTTGTTTGAATAGCGGGAGGTGGTGGTCCAAATGAGTTATTAACTTTCGGTGGTACCGTGTTATTCAATACATTATTCATGAATGAAGCAGATGTTGATTGATTTTGATTATTCAATGATTGAACAGTGGCATTAGTAAACATCTTCATCAATTCGGGTGACTGTTTGATAATATCATTGAACCCCGGAGTGCTTGAAGATAGAGCTTTATTTGTAATGTTTACAACCGCCGCTGAAAATCCTAGACGCAATAATAAAGACAATTCTGGTGATAGTTTACCTCCTTTATATTTATGATGAAGTTCAGTAAAAATTTCGTCGTAAGAGTCTATATCTTCACTAACCTGTTCTCCCCAACCATCTAAGTTAAATCCAAAAGGGTCAAAAACACTATTAGCATATTCAATTGAGTTAACAAATGTCATAAACCACCATTGTTGTAACTTTATACTATCTTTCGTTTTTTTATCTTCTAAACAAGCTTCATATTCATCTTCAATTTCATTATAATTCGAATCCATAGTAAAATGAGACGATTGTTTTATGAGTCCTTTTTCATACCACTCTTCTAGTTTTTTAATCATAATACGCTTTTTCTTTCTTTTTTCTTGTTCTGTCATTCGTGATGAAGAACTTGAAGCAAAATCAACCGGTATATCGTTTATTTTTCCAAATCCATCGAATGTTCTAGTAGTCTGATTCACGGCAGATGCTGTTGCTTTTCCAATATTTGAATCAGCATTTGATAGTTCATTTTGTGTTTGTGAAAGATTTTTATCTCCGAATCCGAATAAATTTCCTATATTGGTCATTTTTTTAGTTGCTGAAGTGAAAAAATTATCGTTAGAATCATTTTCATTATTATCGTTTTTAACATTAGAACTACCAGTAAAACTTACCGACTTCGAAAGATCATTTAATTCATTTTCTAACGTATTTAAATCGTCTATATTGAATTCAGTTGTTGATGATGCTTTTCTTTTATCATTATTCATTAATAGCTCAATTCCTGGACCGAATGAGAGGGTCGGAGATTTCGGTCTTTCATCCATATTTAACATCACTGGTTCTAAATTGTCTATTCCTAAATCTATTATTTCCATTTGTTTATGGTATAAAATATAAACTAAACAGACTAATTATTCTTTATATATAAACGAATGTTATATAGTGAACTATTTACATAAACATAGTATATCCATAAATTTATATATGAATAATCAATATATATATGAAACATCAAATATAAAATACGTTGATATTTCATACAAATTTATATGTGAAAATCTTTCAAATTGTATTTACAGTAGTCCAACAACACGTTCAATTAATGAAAAATTAAAAACAATAGATATAAGTGATATTAAACGTCGAGATGAATATGGAAATAAAATAGCATATTATATTGCTTTAGGTGGTAATTTTGAAGCACTCAATATTGTTTTATATCGAGAAGGTGTTGACCCATTAGAAGATATTTTTTACAACATAAATAGTAAAGGTGAAGATTTTATTAATTTTAATGAAAATATAAATTCGGTAGTTACATCTGGACATAGTTTTTATTATTCTTATTATGTGTATTGGTTGAATTTTTTCAAAGTCAATAATTGGTTTTCTCAAACTGAAATTCAAAGGATCTTAGAAAAAGCAGAACCATCTATTGTAGAAATTTATTTATCTTCTTATGTATAGCTTTAGAAAAATTATAAAAGAATTCATATAAAAGTATAAAATTTTACTTATAGTTTGTACAGTTATTATATAAACTCCAAATTATATAAAGAATTAAATAAAATAAAACAAATGAAAATTGTTATTGATGAACGTGAAACGTTGTTATACGACAAATGTATTGAAATTAAAAACTCATATATAGATAATTATGAAACAATCATTATAACAAAAAAAATACTACCAATAGGTGATATATTAATCACAACAGATGAAAATAAAGATATAGTAATTATTGAAAGAAAAACATTGAATGATCTATTAGCTAGTATCAATGATGGAAGATACGAAGAACAAAGTCACCGGTTATTACATTCATCTGGTATTCATAATCATAATATAGTATATTTAATTGAAGGTGGAATATTTTCTTTGAGTTTCAAACAAAGAAAACTCGTTTATTCAACTGTAACTTCTATAAATCATTTCAAAGGAATGACAGTTATAAAAACGGCAAATGTCACAGATAGTGCTGAATTCATACTTTCATTTACAGAAAAAGTTCATCGTAATCTTTTGAAGAAACGAATCCCAAAATATTACTCAATTCCAAGTGTTTCATCTGCTCCTTTCTTTCTAGAAAAAATAGAGAATGATTCAACTACTGTCGATAATGAAATGATACAAACTAATCAAGAAGAAACGCCAAATCCAGAAATGAGTGAGCATTCTTATGTGAATGTAGTAAAAAAAGTAAAAAAGGAAAACTTGACGCCTTCGAATATTGGTGCGGTATTTCTTTCACAAATACCACTTATTAGTTCTGTGACCGCAAACGCAATTATGGAAAAATATAATAATTCTTTGAGTAGTTTAATTGAAGAACTCAAAATAAATCCGAATTGTTTAGATGGAATACAAAGTGAAAAAGATGGAAAGAAACGTAAAATACCATCAAATTCTGTGAAAAATATTCGTTTATTTTTGTTAGGAAATCAAAATTAATATATTGACTACTTGATAAATCATAATATATTTATGAAGGTTCATTATAAAATCTATAATATAATTTTATCGATTCATTCCAGTAAATTTAGGATATAATGCTTTGTTTACTTCATTTTCTTTGAACAATCCATTGTCAACAGCTGTTTGTGTTGAAATGACACCTAACCAATTTGGATCAGCAGGGTTTAATGAACCATTTGGGTTTTTCATTGTTGAATCATGTATTACATCTAATTCACTATATCTACCATTGTCAAAATTATAAGGGTCGAAACCTGGATATGTTCCAATATTATAACCATTTTCACGACTAGCGTCTATATTTTTAATTGGTGTGTTATTATCGTGAATTTCAAAAGGGAGTGCTGGAAGTCCTCCTTCTATATAAAAAGGAGACTGTCGAATACGATATACATCTTTGTTTTGTGCGTCAGTTTCTTGTTGTAAAAACAATACTGGACAGTTTATTCCCATTTCACGTTGTTTTTCTAAATAATCTGAATAATCATTCAAATCTTTGAATTCAATTGGGTTACTTTTATCTTGATTATTATATAATAATATTTTACCATTACCTTTTACTAACAACTTTGGACATTTATCATTGGTATTAGATGAATCATGTATATTAGATGAATCATGTATATTAGATGAATCATGTATATTAGATGAACCTGATATATCAGTATTTTCGAACCCCTCACCTATATTTTTAAAGAATTGTATTTCATTTTCTTGTGAATTCATTATAAAAATATCTCCATTTAATAAAACAAATAATCCTGAAATAAAAATTGCTAACAATAAAAAAATAATTATTTTTGAATTAATTATTTTATTCATTTATATTATATATATAAATGCCAAAGTATCCACAAAATTATACTAAAAAACGTAGAATACGACCAAATTTTCCAAAAGTAAGATTTGATTTACCAACTAGAAAATACAGAAAGCAAATAAAACGTGTTAAAACACCATATAATATATTGACTCCTACTATAAGAGAATCAAAAAAAATAGATTGGGAAGGATTGAATGAAAAAATTATGGATGACCCCAATAAAAAAGAAAAAATAAAAGAAGCAATGAGAGAAAGTAAAGGAAAAATAATATATGGTGCTTTTTTGATGAAAGGTTGTCCTCATTGTGAAATGTTGAAACCCGTTTGGAAAAATGTAAATGAAAAAATGAAAAAAAATAAATTATTTTTTAATGCTGATTTTATGAGCGAAAATGCTGAAGAAGCAAAAGAAGTTTTGACGCCTAGTAACAAGTCGATGGTTATAGATGGATATCCAACTATTTATTTAATTAAAAATGGAGAAATAAATTATTATCAAGGTGAAAGAACGGAAAACGCTATATTAAATTGGCTATCCAACTATGAAAGATTATATCGATAAATATAGTATTCTATTTTGATATTTTATGTTAGGAAAAACCTTTTTCATATAAAAATAGTGAATAAACATAATAACTGAGCGAAATAAAATAGATAAATATTATTAACACACAACTAATAAATTTTGTATATTATATGAAATAATTATATATGAATTTCAGTAATACAAGTTTAACATTTTTTTTATCAATTTGGGTATTTTTTTGGGCAGTTATATACATTTTTTTTAATTGGAATTATAAAATATTCCATTCACCATATATTCACTTTTTTATTTATAATTGTAATCCGTTTATTGCGTTAAATATAGCACTGTTATGCGATATAATTATGTTTTTCATTATTTATGAAAAAACTAAACCAACGATACTTTTATTACTTGTATTCATAAATTTATTTATAAAAATAATACCGATTTATTTGTTATATAAAGAACCAATACGAGTAATACCAAATATAGTTACAATAATAGCAGTTGTAATTGTATATGAATTATATTTAGAATCATATGGATATGATATGTTAGGATTTTATGCAAAAATATTACATAATCTTATTATGGGTAAGAGCGAATTTATCAATTCATTATTTTCATAATTCATTATTTTCATGAATGTGTCATATATGGTTTCTATTATTTCTTTGATTATTAATAGTTAGTATGAAAATACGATAGTATTATATACCTTTCACCAATGAATAACAAATATTTACGATTTGATTTTTATTTATCATATTGGTTGTTATGTTGGGCAATATTATATATTCTTTCGAGTTGGTTGTATAGAAAAAAAGATTCTTCATATATTCATTTTTTTATTCAAAACTGTAATCCATTTATTATTTTTGTTATAGCATTGATTATTAATATGTATATTGCTATTATGATTTTTGTTAAAGTAAAACCAACAATATTATTTTTATTTTTACTACTTATTATAGTTATCAAGATAATACCGATATATATATTATACAAAGAACCGATACGAATAATACCAAATATAGTTACAATAATAATTTTTGTAAGTATATACGAATTGTATTTACAAGCGAACGGGCTTAACATAATAGAATTCTATAAAAAACATTATCAAAATCTTATCGATGGAAATACTCCTATTATTCATTTTATATTATCTTTGAATGATTATAGAATAATTGTGAATCATTAAACAATGACACCATCATTGGTGGATATAATATATTTTTATTATACTTTTATTATTTGATAGGTGGATAACTTATACAGTGAGCGGAGCGGTTTCACTCTGCGAACTGGTAACAGTAGGTTGTGAAACACTCTTCTTAACAAAATGATGCTTCATATACTTTTGGAGATTAAAGTAAGTTAGAACATCATCCTTACCCAACTTTAGGAGTGCTGAAAGTTTAGCATCGGCATTAATTTGTCTTCCGTTTTTCAAGTCCTTCAAATTATTTGACTTGATATAGTTATTAATTTGGTTAGTCACTGCTGTTCTCGCCATCTCTGTCCCTGAATCTTTTCCTAGAAAAGATGCCAACTCATCACTGATAAGAGTTGGACGAATAAATCCAGAAGGTTGTCTATTTCCAGAACGCTTTTGCTTCTTAGTTGCTGCCTTATTGTTAGACTTGAGAAGCTTCATGATTGCTTTCTCCAACAATCGGCGTTTGATTCTACGCTGTTGTTGAATTGCTACCTCTTGCTGATCTAGAGATGCCAACTCAGAGAGAAGAACAACAATAACATTATCAGACAAAAGAACAGGAGGAACAACAACCTCACTAGTAGTTGCTACTACAGGTTCGGGAGATAATTCCTTCTCATCAACTACTGGAGGAACTACCATTGAAACAGTATTATCAGTCGGGGTCTCCGTAACAACATCTTTCTTTGACTTTTTTGACTTTTTGTTGACAGGTACAGAAATAATTTCATCTACTTTAGAATCTATAACTGGTACTGGTAGTGGAACTGATACCGGTTGTGGTGACTCTTGAATATTCTTTGATGTCTTTGACTTTACCATTTTTATATGATTGTATAATATCTAATACAAAGTTTCTTTATACTCTTTAACGCATTTCACTACAACAACCATATATTTTGAACTCCTTTTTAAATAAAATAATCCATGTGGTTTAAATTTAATTTTATTATAAGTTATATAAAAAATGTCAATTTTTTTCTAGTTTATGGAATATTCTTTATGTAAAACATGTCGGATTTCCTAAAGTTTAGAATTATTCATTATGTTTTCATTGCTAATTATTCATATAGTAAAAATGATAATAGTAAAAATAGTAAAAATAGTAGGAATAAAATTACATTCTAACTGCCGCTTCAAATAAAAATCTATATTGTATTCGACATTCAGTACTAATAATTGTAAGAGCCGTTAGAACATGAAGACAACCTATTTTTCTATACTCGATATCAGTAGAAGTCATAATAATATTTTCTATAACATCTAAACAAGCTAATCGCATTTCATCGATTGTTATTTGTTCATACGGTTTGCGGTAAGTTGCTATTGAATCATTGAAAGGGTCTCCTAAAGGACAAATTTTATTTTTTATTTCATTCGGTATTTGTGCTTGAAATGTCCATAATTCTTTTAATTGTGAATATAGTCCATAAAATCTATATTTATTTAATCCAGAAAACCACATAGCATTCGTGTAGTTCCCTAGTTGATCAATATATATAAATAATTCATTAATCCGTGTATTTACAGGTTGTCTTTTAAATATTGTTATTGTATTACGTATGTTTTCTATAACTATTCTTTCATTTTCTCCGTTATTTGTAATAGAATCGATAGGTTCTAAGTTACCCACTTCGATAGACATTGTTTCATTTTCTCTCGGTGTATGAGTAGGCGGAGCTAATCTGGGTGACTGTATAGGCGTCGTTATAATTTCGTTATTACTATTTAAAGAATTTCGTGTGCTCTGTATATTTCGTGGTATATATTCTTTTTTATCAAATAAATAATATATTTGATGTTTTGTTGGTATTTTGAATTTTATTATATTATCAATCGTGTCTTTTTCTTTACAACAAAAATCATTCTTAAAGAAAAGTAATAGTAAATGATAATGTGTAAATATATTTTGTATAGTATTTATGTTAAGTTTTTGACGGTTATATGGATTCAAAAATGTATTATTTTTTCTATACATAGTTATCAAAGAGTGTATATTGAATCCATAATAAAAACTGTTATATGTTTCTGTTACATTTTCACATTTATTTATTTCTCTAATTATAAAGAAATTTGTAAATTCAATTTCATCTAATGGTTCTAAAGTATAAAAATCGGTATCGTTGACGCATTTATTTCGATTTTTTAAAGAACCTTTCACTTTAAAAAATAATCTAACAAAAAAACCACGACAAATTGATTGTATTTTGACAATACATTTTATTTTTACGAAATGTTCATGAATTTTTGTTATATATTCTTGTTTTGTTTTTGTTCCTTTAATTTTATTATATTTCGCTATTTCTTTCAATTCTGTTAACTTGTAATTAACAAGTTGTTCTTTAATTTCTTTGAAATATTCTATATAATTGAAAGTAGTGAGTCTCGATGTTTTAGTTGAAACTGTTTGTGGTTTTATTTTTTTTCTTAGTGTCATTGTTGATTCGTTAGGAATATTATCTATAGTTTCTGTTTTATTTATATCCATTATTATTTAATGAATTTATTATAATTTTAATATATATAATCTTTATCTTTTGTAATATTCTATAGATAAATTTTGGCTGAAGTATAAATTTAATTTATAGATAATTGACATGAAAACCAATCACAAATGAACAATGTTTAACGTTCACTATATTTTATATGTATATTTGTATTTTTTAAAGATTCAATATATTTTTTTGTTTTTTTTATACTTTCTTCATATGTAACATCATTGATAAACGGTCTATATTCATCTCTTGATATTTTATTATGGTTAAATATTTTGGAGTTAGATTTTGTCTCCATACTTATATGTGAATTCATTTTAATATAATTATATGTTATATAGTTTTATGTCATTTGGATTCTTTAATATTTATGTTTCAATTTTTTGATTTTATAAAAAAACAATTGAAACCATATATAGTGTGATAAACAATTTATAATGTAATAAAATAATTATTGATTATAATTTGAAAATATTGGAATAACGAACAAAAAACGTGAATGAAAGAGTAAAAATACAAGTTTATACGGGCAAAAATTAAAATATAACGGTATTGTAGTTAAACTTTACATTGGTCTTAATGGAATACCTCCGGTAATTCCTAAACCAATACCATAACCTGCACCAGTTCTAGCAGCTTGACCGATAGAAGGAGCAAATATGTCTAAAATAGCAAAAGAAGCGGCTGCTGAAAGACTAACAACTAATACTTCTTCTACTTTCAACTTCTGTTTGGGAATTGTATAAGCAACAAAAGCGATCACTAAACCTAGAACCAAATATTTAATTCCTCTTTTTATTAGCTCATTAAAATCAAATATTAGACCAGACATTATATTATATAAAAATAAAAAAATATATACAAGAAAAGTTATAACCAGTAATCATTTTATACTCGAATAAAATACATCCAATATTTTTAAATGAAAATATTATAATCTCTAAATACTATGACGACTCAAATAAAATTAATAAAATAAAAGGGTTAAAGAAATATGGTATTTAATAATTATACATAATTACAATGTCTGATTATTTATCTAAATTAGAAAAACCATTATTGAAAAATGGAAAAAAAAACCCTAAATATGTTGATTTGATGACAGAAGATAAAGTTATACCTGGACAAAAATTTGGTTGTTACTCTTTTATTTGTCCAGAACATATATTAAAGAAACGTGAGTTGTTTATTTTTGAACGTTTCGTAAAAAACTGGGATATGATGAAATCTATGGAAAAGTTTAACGAGTTCAATAATTTTTTGGCTTTCAAATATAACTTGAATGTTGAAAAAGTAATAGCGGATTTTAATGATTTTGTCAAAGAAGAAGAAGAAAATATAAAAAAAGCATCTTCAATTGAAGATGACTGGAAAAATTTTTTAGACAAAAATGAAGAAACGCTAAATATTGAATTCAACCGAAATAATGAATTCCAAACGAGTGTTCGTGGATTCAAGTCACGCGGCCATTTTCCAACTCAAGAAGAAGCGGAAATGTATGCTAAAACATTACGTGAAGAAGATCCTGATTTTGATATATTTGTCGGACCAGTAGGTGTATGGATGCCGATTGATATGCCTGCTTATAAAGCAGGTAAAACAGAATATCTGGAACCAACTTTGAATAAATTATTCGAAGAAAAGCACAAAAACGAAGAAATGGCTAAAAAGGAATTCAACGAAAGAGTAAAGGAATCAAAGAAAAAAGCAATTGAAGAAAATATCAAATTAGCTTCTGCTAGTGGAAACAAACTTACACAAACGATTGATGAAAATGGAAACTTAATTGGTGTAAATAACATGGATTTCAGTGACAGAGAAGTAGCAGAATAAAATTATTATATTAAATAAACAAAAAATTAGATTGATAAATAAAGGAAAGCCACATTAGATTTATAATATTTCAATATTTCAATAGTTAAATATTATTTGATAATAAAGAAAAGTTTATACATTAACAATCAATGCTAAAGAGTGAATGCTAACAAATTACTATTATATAGATATTATGAAAGAATAATATAAATTTAAGAAGAATACATTATATTTGCTCTTGTCATAGGTTGACTATTTGATTCTTCTTGTTTTATTTCTTTCACTGTTTGACGCATGATAGATAAAACATAAAATATAAGAACAAGATATATTGTAATAGGAAATAATACTAAAATCCACGAAATAATACTAAATCCACTTTTACATATAAGATTCAAAACCCAAGTCCAAAAAACAGCAAATACAATATGAATTCCTGCGGCTACAACTGTTTCTGTAGATATTATCAAAGAAAATATAATTGAAAATAATGCTAATGCTAAATATATTTTAGATGGAAGACACAATGACGAAATCATATATTTCATATCTATTTATAAAAACTACAAAGAAAAACTATTCATATTTGTACATTATTACAAATATGAATTTATTATAAAAAAAATCGAATTATTAATTTATTGAACATCATTATTATTATTATTAAAGTGAGTTATAATTAACGCATATGAATAGGATAGTTGAAACCAAGAGGACGATTCATATTAGGGAATCTCTTAAATCTATTTTTTCGGATATTTTTCAAAGAAAGAGGGAGTCCATGATTATTATATGCTACATGATCCCAAGAAGTTACACCAACAGAAGACGGTAAACCCGCTTTTTTACTACCACCACCAGAGTTTCGATTGATTATACTGTTTGTATATCGTGCGTATTTACTACCGTTCATTAATACCATTTTTAGTATATATATATATTCTAGGAAACCTATACCAAAATATATTTGTTGAAATTCATTTATTAATATAACCTAAATATTATGAAATGACAATACAAAAAATTGAATCATTTTGAAATAATATAAATATATATTAACACTATCTATACTGCTTTTAAAACAACTTTAAAATCAATAACAAAAGAATAAAATGTTCAAGGATGCTGAACAAGATGATTTCAGAATAGAACGTAGTTTAAATGGCACAGAAACTTTGATATTCGACCCTTATAATCCAATAAATCAATTAATTACAAAAGAAGAAATTGAAAATATTTTATCGACTTATGGAATTAATACACCTATAAATAATTATCAATTATATAAACGTGCTTTTATACATCGTTCTTATACTAAACATCCTACATTTGAAAATGAAGCAAATATGGTTGTTATTTCTCCTAAACCCGACAATTGCTTACAGTTATTTACAAAATCAAATGAAAGACTTGAATTTATTGGAGATGGAGTATTAGAATGTGTCACAAAATATTATTTATATAAACGTTTTCCTAAAGAACAGGAAGGCTTTATGACAGAAAAAAAAATAGCACTCGTAAAAAACGAATCAATTGGACGTATAGCATATGAAATGGGACTCCATCGTTGGTTTATACTTTCAAAACACTCTGAAGAAAAACAAACTAGAAATAATCTTAAAAAATTGGGTTGTTTATTTGAAGCTTTTATTGCTGCTATATTTTTAGATTTCAATAAGATACAGATAAAAGATGAGGACGGTTGGTTTCGTGATGTATTTAGCACAGGTCCCGGGTTTCAAATGGCACAAATATTTATTGAATCTGTCTTTGAAAAACACGTCAACTGGATGGAACTAATTATGAATGATGACAATTATAAAAATATTTTACAAGTTAAAATACAAAAAGAATTCAAAGTAACACCTGATTATATGGAAATAACACAATACAATAATGAAACTGGTTATAATATGGGAGTATTTTTGTGTTTAGGACAAATGTTTCATTCTTTGAAACCTAGCGACTCTACACATATAGAACAATATAACTCTTTTCAAGAAATCCATGAAGAAATGACAACTTGTGGTAAATTATTTATATTATTGGGCGAGGGAAAACATAGAATAAAGAAAAAAGCCGAACAAATGGCATGTGAAATTGCGATGACAAATTTATCCAAATTTGGAAGTATATAACAATAATATAATAGACTAGACTAGACTAGACTAGACTAAATTAGACTAGATTATATTAAACTACACTAAAAATAAAAATACTAGACTAAAATAAAATAAAAATATGTAAATAAATCATTTATGTAAATTATATTTTCAAACAATAATATAGAAAGATATATTATTTTTTTAATTATGAAAAATATAGAATTTTTTAAGATTAAAAAAGAACCAAATACAAAACAAGCGAATGGCATCCCAATAAATATTGTATTTCAACCACAATCTAACAATAATTTCAAAGAGCGAGATATTCTTTTAGAAAAAATACTAAGAAACAAAGAACAAGCCGGGTTAGTTATAACAATGTCACCACAAGAAAAACCTAGTAAAGAAAATATATATGAAGTTGATGAAAATACCATTTATGATGCTATTGATACGACAGACACAAAAATAATAATAAATAATACAGAGCCAGAAACAGAGCCAGAAACACAACCAGAAACACAACCAGAAACACAACCAGAAACACAACCAGAAACACAACCAGAAACACAACCAGAAACACAACCAGAAACACAACCAGAAACAGAGCCAGAAAAAAAAACAATA